>JAABVA010000013.1_pt1:0-195000 | contig 209019 bp, 140 predicted proteins | sample 5560331 | NCBI WGS metagenome assembly JAABVA01 (sample SAMN12812661, study PRJNA571458) | rock metagenome | isolation source: Antarctica rocks | place: Antarctica: Victoria Land, Mt New Zealand sud | collected 2016-01-07 | reverse complement strand
AAAAGGCCGAAAAAAAAGCATTTGAAAGGCCTTCTTTGCTTAGCAAAAATGGTAAAAGCCTAACTGTTAAAATCGAAGATTTTAAAGCCTTAACAAAAAATAAAGATACTAACTGTTAAAATCGAATATTTTAACAGTCAGACACTACTATTTTTGTTTGGCAATGTATTTTCTTTTCGAAGGGAGAAAGTAAAGTCTTTCTTAGGTAGTTTCGTTAGGTTTTTGTATCTGTTTTGTTTTAATTTTATGTTCGATTTGTAACAACTCTGTTTACATAGATAAAAATTAATATAAAAAAAAGTAAGATTAATAATCTTTATAAAGAAACTCTTCCGTAAATAAAATTCTGATTACTATTTATGTATGACAAAAAATTTCAAAAATTTCAAAAATTTCAAAAATTTCAAAAATCTTTTCAAAATAACTAATTTACCTTTTTTTGGTACTGTTGGGAAAGGAGATTCTTTGTTTACTAGTATTCCATTTTTAAAAAATTTTTTTAAACCTTCGCTTAACAAAAATAGTATTTTTGTTAAAAGCCACAAAGAAGGACCTTCAGTTTTTTTTTCAAATTATCGTATTCGTGCAAGAACTTTAATAACAACTAATTGGAAACAATTAAACAATATACAATTTATAATTGCTTTATTTCCTTTTGTGTTTAGTTTTTCTTTATTAATTCGATCTCGATACAAAGGACAACTTTTTTCATATCTTGTGAAAGATAATTTACCTGGGTTTTGTTTACCACATCAAGATCTTTCATGGGAAACTTTTCGAGAAATTACTTCTAACAAAATAGCTTCTTTTTCTGATGATAAATCATATATTTGTAAACCTCCTAACACTTTGACTGACAAATCAGAAACAAAAACAGAGTTTTTGTCAGAAATTTGTAATCCTTCTAACAGCGACTTTGGCGATGTTCAAATATTAGAAAATAATGTCCAGATGTTAGAAAGTGATTTCTCACCTCGAGAATTGAATTCTTTCACCTCAAGAATAGAGAGTAAAGAAAAACAAGCAAATTTACAAAATCAAGATCTTATAGAACGTCTTGATATTTACAGTAATTTAATTCTACTTGAAATGAAATCTACTTGGGAGCAAAAACAAAAACAATTTTATATAGGTTTTCTACCCAAAGAAAAGAAAGTTACTCTAAATACATTGCCCGCTTTTTTTCATGGAAAACAGAATGAAGCTGAAAAAGCGTTTGCTAACAAAAATGAAATTTTTGTTACAACTAACAAATTAATGGCTTTACAGACAGAAAATAGTAAACCAGAAAAAGTTTCTAAATATAAATTTTATGCACGAAAACCAAACTTTTTATCTTTTTATAAAAATAAAAATGATTTAAAACTAAGACTTATTAATAAAAAACCTAATTTAATTAATGTTTTTTTAAGACAACCGTTTCAACAAGAATTATTTGATCTTGATGAATTACCTTTAAAGTTAGATCAAAATTATTCAGGGGCAAAAGAAAATACTAATGAAACATCGCTTGCGGTTAACAAACCTGGACAAAATGACAGTATATTAGAGGTTTATCAATCAAATGTGAAAGAAGAAACATTTTCTAAAAAAAGCTTTTTAGAAAATGAATTAAAAAAAAGTTTTTATAATGAAGGATTTATTCCTTCGCGGCAAAACCACAGAAAGGGAAACGAAGCACCTTTGAAAAATCTACAAAAATGTACAAATCAATTCACTTATCTAGACCTAAATTCTTCCTTTACAAACCGTGAAAGCGAGGCCTCTCGTAGATTTGCAAAATTTTTATCAAATTTTTCCAATGAAGAAAAAAATATTAATGATGGTAAAGAGTTTGATTTTTTTGATTCTATTCAAACTTTAATTTTAAACTCGGAAAAGAATGATATTAATTTAACCCTACCAGAACAAAGTTTTATAACTCAATTAAGATTTTTGTCAGGATATAAATATCCTGATATGGAAATAGCAAAAATACGCTCCTTACTTATTCAAAATGTATACAAAAACATAATATTTCAAAAACTAAATACAGAAAGTCTTCCGCTAAAAATTGAAGTACCTTCCAGTTTCATTTATGATTTGTTGAATGAAAGTAATTCTTTAATGTCCACTTCTAACAAAAACAAGGAACACGAAGTTTTTGTTTCATTTTTAAAAGAAAAGAAACCAATTTTTAATTTTTTAACAAATCATAAATTAAATTTTCATTATTTGCCTGCTAGCCAAACTCTTTTAAATCAAAATCTAATTGAAAATTCAAATGTCGGTGGAATTTATCAAAAAGTTTTCAGTATTTATAAACCTGAAATAAAAACAGGATTTATTTTCTTTTCAAAGAAAAGGTCAATGCTTCGCACAAAAAACTTATTATTATTTTTAAAACCTTTTTTATCTTTTCAAAAATCTCGTATCCCTTTTCGCGAATCTTGGGAACCTGTAACCGTTCACTCATGGCTTGCTATTACAAAATTATCTTTTGCTTTTATTGCTCTTAAAATTTTTCAAATTTTACTATTAAATTATGGAAAAGAACTAGTATCTTTAGGTTTTTTAGACGATAATTTAAAAGAGGAATTTGGATTAACTGATAAGAAAAAAGACAAAGGTTATCGTTTAATCAAAAAAGTTAAAAAACGATTTAAAGATGTAGCCGGAATTGATAACATTTTACCAGAATTGGGTGAGATGGTGTGGGTTCTTCGAAACTCAGGTCGATCTTTTAAGGTTGGTAATGTCCTTCCTAAAGGTTTTTTATTTGTAGGCCCTCCAGGAACGGGTAAAACTCTTTTAGTACAAGCTATTGCTGGTGAAGCTGAAGTTCCCGTGTTAGTTCAATCAGGAAGCTCATTAACTGATACAGAAGAAAATGAAAAAGGTGCTCAACGGTTAAAAAATTTGTTTGAACAAGCGCGAAAAGTAGCTCCCTGTATTGTATTTATTGATGAAATTGATACATTAGGTGAAAGTAGACAAAATGTTATGCGTAATCCTGTTGGAACTGATGATTTAATTCAATCTCTTCATAAATCTAATCAAGGCTTAACTGAAAAAAGTTCAGGTAGTTATGTAAACAGTGATAAACCAGGAAATATAACTGAAAAACAAAATAGAGGCAGTGTAATTAGAAGTGAAAATCTTCAACATACTTCGTATCCCTTAATAGGAAAAAAAAATCAAGCAAAACAACAAGCAAATCAAGAACAATTAAGTCTCTTGATGCAATTTTTAGTTGAATTAGATGGACTCAAATCTCGTACTGGAGTTATTGTTATTGGTGCAACAAATAGACCTAAAGTTTTAGATCCCGCTTTAACACGACCAGGAAGATTTGATAGGGTTCTTAATTTAGAATTTCCTGGAAAAAGAAAAAGAATTGAAATTTTAAAATTATACAGTCAAAATATTGGTTTAACCTTTTCTTCTACAACTATTTCTAATAAGGTTCAAGGTATCCCTTTAAAAGCAAAAGAATCTTTGCGATCTGACAAGACTTTGTCCGAAAGTAAAGGTAAAGCTTTATTATCTACTTTCGAAGAGAAAAAGCTAACTAGTGAAAATAAACAAACAAATATTTCAACAAATTTTTCTGCTCCCAACAATTTAGGAGAAAATAAAGATAGAAGTAAAGTTTTTAAGAATAAAAAAGAAAATCTAGATTTTCCTTGGGAGTACTTAGCTAATCGGACCTTTGGCTTTAGTGCAGCTGATTTAGCTGCAGCAATGAATCAATCTTCTATACAAGCAATCCTTCGAAACACCGGTCATACAATTGAAACAATTGAACAAGGTATTGAGTTTATTACAAGTTACAGTATAGAAAAACCCAAAATTGACAGTGAAAAGGAAAAGGATCCTTTTTTCATTACTAGATTTGCTTATTATCAAGCTGGAAAAGCTGTTTTACATACGCTTCTTCCACAACATCCGGATGCTATTATTTTAAAACTTTGGCCACAACCTAAAAATAGCCGGCATAAAAATGTTAATCTTCAGTTAACTTCAATTAATCATCGTGCAAATTTAGAAACTCGTTTAATTGGATTGTATGCTGGAAAAGCTGCTGAACTGCTAGCTTTATGTTTAAATTCTCATACAAAAAAACAAAATATTAATAACAATAAGACAAATGATAAAATTAAAGAAAAAACGTTAACAAATCGTAGGTCTGTTTCTGTCGAAAATACTCTTAGAAAAGGATACGCGAGCAAGACAAAAACAAGATTTTCGTTAAAGCTTGCGAGCCCGACAGAATCTCTTTCTTGTATCCCTTCAAAAAATAGTATTTTTGTTAAGGCACAAGTTTCTAATTTTTCTCAATATGACAAAAGAAATCTTTGGCATTCTAGTCTTGGAATTGAAGATCTTTCTGTCGCAAGTGATTTAGCCCACTCTCTAGTCGATAAATGGCATTTTTATTCAAATAAAACTGGTATACGGAGAGAAAATCAAATATTTATCAATCAAAATCAGCTTGAAACTTCAGAAATAGAAGTTTTTGACCTTTTTCAGCAACTAACTGAGGATATGCAAAATAGAGTTTCTGCATCAAATATATCAGAAAGTAATGTGCTTTTAAATTCTTCAAATTTAATAGAAAGAGATAAACATTCTCGCTATAATTTCCAAGAATTGTCAATTCGACCGTGGTGGCAAAATCAAATCACAAAACAAATAGGAAATTTGAATATGTTTTATGATGATTGGTATAGAATTTATCTTCCAGATCCTGAAGAAAGTGAACGTAATGAGGAGTGGGTTACACCTGACGAATATTACCATAACACTCAAAATTTAAAAAACCTTTCATCCATACCTTCTTTTCATTCTTTCAATAAGAAAAATAATTCTTATCTTTTACCAACCTTTAAAAATCTTACAAATCGTAGGTTTTTAGCAGGATTTTTATCACAATTAGATGAAAAAGGTATTAAAGAGAAAAAACATGTAAACAAACACAAAAATTTGAAACAAAAACAGAGTCTATTTTCTTTTCAAAGAAACAGTGAAATAAAAACAGGGTTTTTGTCAAAGGTTTTTGTTAAAAATTATCAAACAAAAAATAAATTATATTTTGATATAACTTGGAATGATTTATACAAATTAGATAGAGATTATATTTATCATGCGTTAATTTTAACTTGTTTTAATCAAGCTTTTTGTTTACTTGATGAAAATCGTGAACTTTTAGATTATTTGGCAGATTATTTAATGCGTTTTGAAACGCTTCGACAACATAAAATAAAAGAAATTTTTTACGACTTTGGTTCACCTAAAATTGAAAATAAATCTTTTTTTAAAAACAAACAAACTGAAATAAAAACAGAGTTTGAAGGCCCTTCTTTATTATCTTTTCAGGGAAACAGGCTTCTAACAAAAAATAGTATTTTTGGTAAGGCGATGTTAGAAGGGAAAAAGTCATTATTTGCTTCTAAAAAATCTGCTTTCGCAACAGATCAACAAAAAGTAAAATTTATTTTTGATAAAAAATGGGGAAAAAATTCTCGACGAAATTTTTCTCGATTTTTCAGTTTTGATCAACAACGTTCGCTTTCAAAAAAAATATATTCTCGTCCCTTTACTTTTTTTGAAACTATTAATAAATAAAAATTAAAGGTAGTATTTATTTTTTAGATAAAAATGTTTTTTAAGTATCAAGAAACCTCAAACAAAAACCTGACAACAATCTCAAAAAAAAAAACAGAGTTTTTATAGGGGATTTTACCCATTCTTGTTTCCGTATTTGTTTAAAGGCTTTGCTTTTTTATAAAACTTCCAAACCTTTAGAAAACCCAAAGTTTGTCCACCAAATCTCTAACAAAACAATTGTTTTGTTAGAGATTTCTAAGCCTCCGAAAACAAAATAGATCGTCTTTTTAACATTACAAACATTACAAAGATTACAAACATTGCCTTGTTTCTTTTCAAAAACTGTTAACAAAAATGGTGACATTTTCTATTTTTTTGGTTTTTTTTTTAGAGAAAAAAAATAAAAAAAAAAAACAAAAAGAAAATAAATAGTGACAAAAATAGTATTTTTGTTTCGATTTTTGTTTCAATTTTTGTCATACGAAGCCCCTACAAAAACTGAAACAAAAATAGTAGTATCCCTTTTGAAAAGATAATGTCAGGTTTTTGTTAGATATTTTTGAAAAGAAACAAGGCGATGTTAGAAAGTAATATCTGTGATGTCTACAATGTCTAGGATTACTAGTTATATTAAAAAGAAAATACTCATATCAATTAGAACGATATTCAGAAAAGTCTTTATATAGTTAACTGATAATATTAATTTATTAACATTGCAGACTGACAAATCTGAAACAAAACTTAGCTTTGTTAAAATTTAGTAGCCTTCTAATATCTAGATATTATTGATCCAAATTCTATTAAAGGTTTTAGTAAAAAAACTTAGATTAACAAAAAATTATATTGAGACAAAAACAGGGTTTTTGTCAGAAACTGTTCTTAATTTATGAAGATTGAAACTAGAATAGTATTTTTTATAAATAAATTTTCAATTTATTTAAAAAGGAAAAATTCTTTTTTTAAAGAAGTTTTCTCTTTTGCTTTATTTACATTATTTTTTGGATTTTTGATTGGAAATCTTTTTGGTACTTTTTTAAATACAATACGTTCTTTTATCTTTTGGGATGGTTTTATTATTTCTATAATATTATTTATTATGGAATTCTTAAATTTTCTTTTATACAATAAAACAAAACGTTTCTTTTTTTTATTTCAGAAGATTTCGTATTATTCTAATAATCAAATTATTTGGAAAAGTCTTAATTATTTAAAAATAGGAATTATGTTTGGTTTTTTTATCGATGCTTTTAAAGTAGGTAGTTGATCAATATCATTGTCATTCTTTTTATAAATCTTATAGAAACCCTGGTAAATATCTGTTACAGATTGACTAATGTTTCTATAAGATTTATAAAGATCCCATTATAAAATACAATCCAAAGATAAAAAGAGACCTTAAAAATTATTAACACTTTTAATCAATATTTAATAATAACAGCTAACAGATAAAAACTATAAAGAATATGTTAAAAACAAAACTTTATTTTCATAAACCTAAATGTGAGAAAATATTATTAATTTTTTAGTACTAAAATTAGTAGTGAAGTAGTACAAATTAGCTAATTGTAATAACAATACTAAAAAAACATATAACATCTATCAAACTAAAAGAGAACCTGACAGTGATGCGGAAAACGAAAACTTGTAGAATACGAAAAAGTAAACAAATAATAATTTTAATTTAACATAAACCTTTATTCCATTTCTATTAAATACTTGAAGGTTTACGGAAAAAACAATATTTAATAAATATGAAGGATTATATGATTTAGTAAAGATTTTTTTCAAATTTATAAAAGTATAATTCTAACAAGATAGTGACAAAAATCGAAACAAAAATACTATTTATTTTCTTTTCAAAGAAACAAGGCGATGTTAGAAACTAAACAAGTAAAATGGTTGTAAAAACAATAACAACTATGACAAAACTGGGGCAAAGCCCCTACAAAAACTGAAACAAAAATAGTAGTATCCCTTTTTTGTCAGGTTTTTGTTAGAAATTTTTGTTAAAAGTTTTGTTTCAATTTTTGTCTTAAGTTTTATAAGATTTTTTGTCTCTATTGTTGTGTTTTTTTTGTTTTAATTTTATAAAAAAAAGTAGTAAGTTGAAAAACTAAATTTATGAACTTTATAATAAAAATAGTTTTAAACAAATAATTTTTTTGATTTTTATTAAAGTATATTTTAATAAAAGGATTTTTGCATAAAAATAAAACTTTTAATATCTGTAAAAAAGACACTTTTATTTGCCTCCTCTTTAAAAAAAAACACATTGAAACAAAAATAGTATTTTTATTAATTACTCACCTCTTTTCTAAGCTTTACTAAAAAAAGAAAAGAAAACTAGTAGTAATGTCAAAACTAAGAATAATAATGGTAAAATTTTATTTTCCTTGTAAATAGTTATGTTAGAAATTAGTTTTTTTTTTATCAAAAAGAAAAGTTGCTTTTGAAATCCAAACAAAAATACTATTTTTGTTAAGGAATTTTAACTGCAAACTTGCGAACCTAACTTCGCATGGACAACCTTTCATATTTTTACTCTAGATTATAAAATTTATATTTTTTACATTTATTTATTGATTAACAATAAAATACTTATATCATTATTTTTCTTTTTTATATCGGCACTCGTTTTTTTTTTATTTTGTAATAAAACTTAGAAAAGAAGTAAGTAATTAATAAAAATACTATTTTTGTTTCAATGTGTTTTCTTAGAGAATTTGGAATTTTGAAATTTTACTCTTTTTTGGAGTTAATTTTCTATAAATTTTTTGTTTTTTTAAGTAAATTTGAAAAAATATTCCATATAACAAAAAATAAAGATACTAACTGTTAAAGTATTCTATTTTAACAGTCAGACACTAATGACAAAAAGGGGTACTAAGATTTTTGTTAAAAGTTTTGTCTCTATTTTTGTTTTAGGTTATGTCTTTTTTACCTTTTTATTTTTTCATATTGTTATTTAACAAAAACCTGATAAAAATAAAAATAAGTTTTATTGAAAATTAAAAAGAAGTAATTTTGGAGATTTACGCTATGACTATAGCAATCGGTAAAACTCAAGAAAAAAGTGGTTGGTTTGATTTAGTAGATGATTGGTTACGACGTGATCGTTTTGTTTTTGTAGGATGGTCAGGTTTATTATTATTTCCTACAGCATATTTTGCTTTAGGCGGATGGTTAACCGGAATTACTTTTGTAACTTCTTGGTATACTCACGGTTTAGCAACATCTTTCCTAGAAGGTTGTAATTTCTTAACAGCTGCGGTTTCAACTCCAGCAAATAGTATGGGTCATTCTTTATTATTTCTTTGGGGACCAGAAGCTCAAGGTGATTTTACTCGTTGGTTTCAATTAGGTGGCCTTTGGGCATTTGTAGCTCTTCATGGAGCTTTCGCTTTAATTGGTTTTATGTTACGTCAATTTGAAATTGCTCGTTCAGTAAAACTTCGTCCTTACAATGCTATTGCGTTTTCAGCACCTATTGCTGTTTTCGTTTCTGTTTTTTTAATTTACCCATTAGGTCAATCTGGTTGGTTTTTTGCTCCTAGTTTTGGTATTGCTTCGATTTTCCGATTTATTCTTTTCTTCCAAGGATTTCACAACTGGACTTTAAACCCTTTCCATATGATGGGAGTAGCTGGTGTATTAGGTGCTGCTTTACTTTGTGCTATTCACGGTGCAACTGTTGAAAATACTCTTTTTGAAGATGGTGATGGTGCTAATACTTTCCGTGCATTTAACCCAACTCAAGCAGAAGAAACTTATTCTTTTGTTACAGCTAATCGTTTTTGGTCTCAGATTTTTGGTGTAGCTTTTTCGAACAAACGATGGCTTCACTTCTTTATGTTATTTGTACCAGTAACTGGTTTATGGATGAGTGCACTTGGTGTTGTAGGTTTAGCTTTAAATTTACGAGCTTATGATTTCGTATCTCAAGAAATTCGTGCAGCAGAAGACCCTGAATTCGAAACTTTTTACACAAAAAACATTCTTTTAAACGAAGGTATTCGTGCATGGATGGCTGCTCAAGATCAGCCACATGAAAAACTTGTATTCCCTGAGGAGGTATTACCACGTGGAAACGCTCTTTAATGGTACTTTAAGTGTAGGCGGTCGCGACCAAGAGTCTACAGGATTCGCTTGGTGGGCTGGAAACGCTCGCTTAATTAATCTTTCTGGTAAGTTGCTAGGTGCGCATGTAGCGCACGCTGGCCTTATCGTTTTTTGGGCAGGTGCTATGAATTTATTTGAAGTAGCACACTTTGTTCCAGAAAAACCTATGTATGAACAAGGTCTTATTCTTTTACCTCACCTTGCAACTTTAGGATACGGTGTAGGTCCTGGTGGAGAAATTATTAATACTTTTCCATATTTTGTTTCTGGTGTACTTCATCTTATATCTTCTGCTGTTTTAGGTTTTGGTGGTATTTATCACTCTTTAATTGGTCCTGAAACTTTAGAAGAGTCTTTCCCATTCTTCGGATATGTTTGGAAAGACAAAAATAAAATGACTACCATTCTTGGAATTCATTTAATAATTCTAGGAATTGGTGCTTGGCTTTTAGTATGGAAGGCACTTTACTTCGGAGGTGTTTATGATACTTGGGCTCCCGGCGGTTTGATTTGTCATGGCTGCCTTTCATAGAAATATGATTTTCAAAATCTGTCTAAACGGGGAATCTCTTATTCTTGTATAACACTTTTAGCAAAAACTTAAGACAAAAATAGCTAACAAAAATGCTGACATTTTCTATTTTTTTTCTTATATTTTTTGGTTTTTTTTTTATAAAAAAAAAGATATAAAAAAAACCAAAAAATATAAGAAAAATAACCAAAAACAAAAAAAAAATAAATAGTAGTGTCCCTTTTTTGTTTTGATTTTTGTTTCAGTTTTGTTTGAAATTTTATTAACTGTTTTATTCTAAAAACAATTCATAAGCTTATACAAAAAGACAATCCCGTACTAAATTTTTTATAAAAAATAGTAAATAGATATTTCTTTTCAAATGTAATAATGAAAAACTTTCTCTCTCTTTCTAGTACTTCTGAAGACCCAAATAAAGATCTCAATTTAATCAAGCAAATGGTACCAAGTGTTTATGAGATTATATGTATACCTAAGAAAAAAGTATATATTGGTCAATCTGAAAATCTTCTTGCTCTTTGTTTTTTTTGGTAAACACTCTGCTTCATTAACACAAAATCAACATGATTGTAAACAACTTCAAAAAGATTGGAATCAGTTTAAAGATCAACCTTTACAAAACTTTGAAATGCATATTATTTGTTCAGGATCTGAATGGGAGTCGCTCGAAAAACGATGTGAAAAAGAGCAGTTAGTTATTCAACAAAAAATAAAAGATTCTTTTTCTTTGTACAATACTGATAAAGCTGCCACTTTTACTTTTAACTATCGAAGAAAGATTGAAATTGATGGTAAACAATATGAAAGCATAGCAGCTGCTGCGAGAGATGCTCACATCAATATTTCTGAAACTGTTATTCGACGTCGATTGGATAACTCAAAATATTCAACATATAAAGAACTTACTCGTCTGGCAAATGGATATAAACCTATTGTTATTGATGGAAAAGTTTTTAATAGTTATACTGATGTTGTGAAAAGCGGGTTAGCAAAGAATCGTCACGTAGTGAGGCGTCGAGTACAATCTACAAAGATAGAATGGAAAAATTGGAAATTTTATTCGAAGGAAAAGGTTTTTGTCCATGAAAGGGATACAGGGGATACAAGAGATACGTAGTTTTTTTTAAATCTTTTTTTGCTAGAGAAAATAAAATAGTAGTATCTGACAAAAACTTTTAACAAAAATTGAAACAAAAATCTTATTTGAAAAGAGAAGGTCATGAGTGTTTCGTATCTTTATTTTTTGTTAGAAAAGTGAAACAAAAATACTAGTATCCCTTTTTTGTCACTATTTTTGAAAAAGAAACAAGAACCTAGTTTCGAAAAGAAAGTTGGTTATGTTTATATTAATTTTATATATTTTTTATTTAAATAAATGTCTAACGACTATCCCGCAAGGGAGTAGAGCACAAGCGTGTTCGAAACGGCAGAAACCTTCTTATTATAACAATAAAAGGTTAAGAGATAGTCTGATCTTTGTAGAAATATAAAGCAGAAAATAGTGTTTAAGAAAAAAACTATTTTCGGAACGAATTAGCGATTCGTTTGAACATATATGGGTGACGTTCGTACTATTACTAATCCAACTATTAGTCCAGCAGTTATTTTTGGATATTTATTAAAATCTCCATTTGGTGGAGATGGGTGGATTGTAAGTGTTGACAATATGGAAGATATTATTGGTGGACACATCTGGATTGGAACTTTACTAATTTTTGGTGGAACATGGCATATTCTTACTAAGCCGTGGGCTTGGGCTCGTCGTGCTTTTGTTTGGTCAGGTGAAGCTTATCTATCTTACAGTATCGCTGCTGTTTCTCTAATGGCTGTTATTTCTTGTAATATGTCTTGGTTTAACAACACTGCTTATCCTAGTGAATTCTACGGACCAACCGGTCCAGAAGCTTCTCAATCACAAGCTTTTACTTTTCTTGTTAGAGACCAACGTCTTGGTGCTAATGTAGCTTCAGCTCAAGGTCCAACTGGTCTAGGTAAATATTTAATGAGATCACCAACTGGTGAAATTATTTTTGGTGGTGAGACTATGCGATTCTGGGATTTCCGTGGACCTTGGTTAGAACCTTTAAGAGGGCCTAATGGTCTAGATTTAAGTAAACTTAAAAATGATATCCAACCTTGGCAAGAAAGACGTGCAGCTGAATACATGACACATGCTCCATTAGGGTCTTTGAACTCGGTTGGGGGTGTAGCCACTGAAATTAACGCAGTAAACTTTGTGTCGCCACGTAGTTGGTTAGCAACATCTCATTTTTGTTTAGGATTTTTCTTCTTTATTGGTCACTTATGGCATGCAGGAAGAGCTCGTGCAGCAGCAGCTGGTTTTGAAAAAGGTATTAACCGTGATAACGAACCTGTTCTTTCTATGCGACCATTAGATTAGTTAACAATTTTTTTTTTTTTCAAATACCAAACAAAAAGATTGACAAAAACCTGACAAAACTGTTAACAAAAATGGTGACATTTTCTATTTTTTTGGTTTTTTTTTTAGAGAAAAAAAAGAAAAAAAAACAAAAATAAAATAAATAGTGACATTATCTTTTCAAAAGGGATACTACTATTTTTGTTTCAATTTTTGTCAGGTTTTTGTTAGGTATTTTTGTTTCAGTTTTTGTTACAAGTTTACCTTTAAGAAAATTTTAATAAACTTTTCTTTTATAAATTTTGATAGATTAAAATTGTTTTTTAACTTTAATTCACTTTGCGAAGCAAAGTGAATTAAAGTTAAAAAAAGGTATGACAAAAATTGAAACAAAAATCGAAACAAAAATACTATTTTTGTCACTATTTATTTTTTTTTTGTTTTTTTTTTTTATTAAAAAAAAATAGAAAATGTCACCATTTTTGTTAACAGTTTTATTAACAGTTTTGTTACCGTTTTTATTAGGATTTTTGTTTAGATATTTTACTAGTAGACTCATTTACAACAAAAATAAAAAATCTATGATAGAATAAAAATAATATTTGTCTTTGGAGTTCCTGAAATGAAGCTTCAAAGCTTCATTAATATTTCCTAATAATGTAAGTAAATATTTTTGATTTATTTTATTGAATTTTTGTTACTTTTTACATTTCAAGATAAGATAAAAATAATGTAATACTACTTTAAAAAAAAGAAGATCATTAATCAATTTTTTCTTGTGAAGTTAATTTATGAACAAATCTCTAATAAAATGATTCTTTTTCAAGCCTTTAACAAAAACACTGACAAAAATATGTATCCCTTATTTGAAAGGAAACAGTGAAACAAAAAATGCCTAACAAAAATGGTGACATTTTCTATTTTTTTTGTTTTTTTTTTTTAGAGAAAAAAAACAAAAAAAAAATAAATAGTGACATTATCTTTTCAAAAGGGATACTACTATTTTTGTTTCAATTTTTGTTAACAGTTTTATTACAGTTTTTATTTCAATTCTCAATAAAACAAATAAATAAGTAAGCCTAATTGTGATTATATTTTTTATAAGGAACTCTCTTTTATGAGCAAAGTTTATGATTGGTTCGAAGAACGTTTAGAAATTCAATCAATTGCTGACGATATTTCAAGCAAGTATGTGCCACCTCATGTAAATATTTTTTATTGTTTAGGTGGTATTACATTTACTTGTTTCTTAGTACAAGTAGCGACTGGTTTTGCTATGACTTTCTATTACCGTCCAACAGTGGCAGAAGCTTTTGCTTCTGTACAATATCTTATGACGGACGTAAATTTCGGTTGGTTGATTCGTTCAATCCACCGTTGGTCTGCTAGTATGATGGTTTTAACAATGATTTTACATACATTCAGAGTTTATCTTACAGGTGGTTTTAAGAAGCCTCGTGAACTAACTTGGGTAACTGGAGTTATTATGGCAGTTTGTACTGTTTCTTTTGGTGTAACCGGATATTCATTGCCTTGGGACCAAGTAGGCTATTGGGCTGTAAAAATTGTAACTGGTGTACCTGATGCAATTCCTGTAGTTGGTTCAACAATTGTAGAATTATTACGTGGAGGTGTTGGAGTAGGTCAAGCAACTTTAACTCGATTTTATAGTCTTCACACTTTCGTTTTACCGTTAGCAACAGCTGTTTTTATGCTTATGCATTTCTTAATGATTAGAAAACAAGGAATTTCAGGACCACTTTAAATAAAAAATAAGAACTTGATAAAATTCTAACATCAAACAAAAATAATATTTTTGTAAGGGCTTTGCCCCATTTTCTTACTTTAATTCTTGTCACACCTCATACAAACCTAAGGCACACTTAAATTGCTCCATAACTTTTAATTTTTAAGGTTTCTTGCCTTTGCCTCTTATTTTCACTTAGTAAAAAGTTTTTATCTAAAAAAAAGTATCGTGAAACAAAAATAGTTTTCCTTTGAAAAACTATTTTTGTTAGAGTTTGAAACCAAGAAATTATAAGTGTACTAGAAAAATACACATGAAACAAAAATCTTATTTTTGTAAGGTTTTTGTTAGTGTGTTATTATTTTTATTTTTTTACCAAGAAAGGTTAAAAAAGTAAGGTATGGAAAATGTAAGTATTACAAACAAATGACATCTAACAAAAACTTTAACAAAACTGAGACAAACCTTTAACAAAAATAAGATTTTTGTTAAAGGTTTGTCGACTTTTTATCTTTGTTTTTGTAAGTCTTATAAATTTGTAACAAAAACCTCGTTTTTGTCAGCAAAGCGATGTTATAATATTAAAACAAAGGAGATCAATTTTTATGGCTGTAACAAAAAAACCAGACCTATCAGATCCAGTTTTAAAAGCTAAATTAGCTAAAGGGATGGGTCACAATTACTACGGTGAGCCGGCTTGGCCCAATGATTTACTTTATATTTTTCCAGTAGTTATTTTAGGAACTTTTGCAAGTATTATTGGATTAGCTGTTTTAGATCCAGCAGTTATTGGTGAACCTGCAAACCCTTTTGCTACACCTTTAGAGATTCTGCCTGAATGGTATTTCTACCCTGTATTTCAAATTTTACGAACCGTTCCTAATAAATTATTAGGAGTTTTAGCAATGGCAGCTGTACCAGCAGGTTTAATAGTTGTTCCTTTTATTGAAAATATTAATAAATTTCAAAACCCTTTCCGTCGACCTGTTGCAACTGCTGTTTTTTTAATTGGTACAGTAGCTTCTATTTGGTTAGGTATTGGTGCTACATTACCTATTGATATTTCTTTAACTCTTGGACTTTTTTAATTATTACTGTTATTTTATAAATGATACTAACTATTAACATTATTTTGTAATCTCAAATTAAAAAAAAAAAACAAACTTTTAATAAAAATATTGAAAAAATGTTTTGTTTTTTGTTTGAAGCAAAATATCGTTTATTAATGGAATTCTGGTAACAAAAAATAGTCGTATCCCTTTTTTGTTACCAGAATTTTAGTAAAGAATTAAAAAAAAATCATTAATTTATAAATTATTATGGAATATTTAAATATTTATTTAAATAAAGTGCATGTGTACAATAAAAAATACAAAATAGGCGGAGAAAAACGATGGCCGACTCGAAAAAGTGATTCAATTTTAGCTTTATCAATTATATTTTATTATAGTAATGTCCAAACTCTTTTGGATGAAAGGGGGTTTTCTGAAATTTTTAGAAGAACAGTTAAAAACTGGACTTTTAAGGATTTAGTTCTTTCTCTTATCGTTTTTGAATTTGAAAATAAAAGCCTAACGTATTTAGACTGGTCATTTTTGACTTGTCTTTTACTAAATTCAAAAGTTAGTAATGATTTTTTTTCATTTATACGTAAAAATAAATTTTATGAAGTTTTGGGAAAGGAAAAAGTGATAAAAGGCTGTACCTTTGCTTTAAGAAACTATACTTTTTTTTATCTTAACGAAAAATCTTTTAGAAATTTGCTTAATTTTCTAAAAATTGATTATTTTCAGTCTAATACTTTACTTTTTCAAAGTTTAAAACAAAAAAATGGAAAAGCAATATTAAAGTTTTTAAACAACAGTGATAATCATCGACTTATTTTGAAAATGAAATTTTCAAAAGTTGATAGATCCCTGAAAATAGTTCAAAAAAACAAACAGTTAAATTGCTTGTTTTTGACTTCTATGAAGTTTTGTTTAATCTATTTTACTGCTCAATTACGGTTGCCCTATAAAACTTATAGAAGTTTATCTCTTACAAATCTTAGTACTAAACCAGCTAAAGTTCTTTCATCTAATGCTTGGCGATCAAAATATATTACTAAAGCACCTATTGCCTCTTTATCTGAGATATGGCAAATAGCCGTTTTTGATTCTATTACTTCTGCGAGCTCATCATCTGATAAAATTTACGTAGGTAATCTCTCTATACCCCATAAAAGGTTTTCTGTACATCGACCTGCGGGTTTGTTAAAAAGCTCACTTGTATTAACAGAAACCGCTTCTCAAACCCCATCTTATATACACAAAACTCTATCGTTAGGGCGAGGCCAATCGACCCCCATTATTGCCAACGGGGTCGATTGGGTGGAAGTATTTCAGCAAGCGGATTTAGAGCAGATGCAAAACGATTACTGTCAAGGGATTAACAAATTTACAATTAGTGGACCTGTAGGAACAGATGAAGACCTTTCAGCAGACTTTTCTCAACTAGAAAATAAGGAAAAAATAAACAAACTTGTTATGTGGCTCGGGGAAAAAGATTTTTTTTATGTGGAGAACGTCTTTCTTCCGACTGGAAGGGTCGAACAGATTGGTCACCTTTCCACTTTTAGAGAATACGATAATATCGTAGTCCAACATAATAAGCAAACCGATAAAATTACTCTGGGAACTACTGTAGCAAACCAAATAACTTTTGAAAACATAAAAAAGGTGGTAAATACACGGCTTAATGTTTTTTTAGAATTACACCCAGTTGCTTTTCACTGGATGCGGCTTTTGGTCAAAATATTGGGAATGTAAAACATGGGACCGAGTTTGAACATATAGCTAATAACATATTTCACGAAGTATCTCTTCGGTGGACATGCTAACCAGTGATTATTCTAGGGGTTTTGGGGTAGGAATTTCAAATGAACTTCATAGCATCTTTACTCAGCAGCGGGAGCGCTTTGATAACTGTGCAATGCAACTGAGTAATAGTAGTATCCACTATCTTTCACACGGTGACACGATTTTTTCTAGACTTGAACATCAGAAAACAGTTGATTTACTGATTATTGATTTGAAAATGGATGATACTTTATTTAAAGATCTTGGTTACGCTAAGCAAGACTTAAAAAATGCTTATTGTTTAGCCCATGATATTTATTCAAATCTTATAGAGGATGAATGCAAATCTATTAGAATAACGGGCGAAGAAAAATTAGCTCAATTTAAAGTAAATAATACTTTTTGTAAATCCTTAACTTTTTTCTCAACATAGGTCAAAAGTTAAAAAAATATTATTTTTTTCTATTATAAGATATTTATAAGTAAACTAATTTTTTTAGATCAGTATAACAAATTAATGATAATAAAAATTCTTATATTAGTTAAAAATGTTTATCACTCCTTTGCAGTTACAAAACAAAATTTTTGTAGTTTTTTATTAAAAAATTAACTGATTTTTTTAATAAAGAATTCTTGCATAATATAAAATATTTTGGTACTATGAAAAAAGAATTATATCAATAAAAACATTTCTTTTTTTTTAGTTTTAGGATTTATTGATAAGAAAAAAATTAAAAAAAAACTTGAAACAAAAACCTTGTTTTTGTGAGTGCTTCGCAATAAAAATAGTATTTGTGTTTCAATTTTTGTCTTGCAAATTTTTTTATAATTATTTATTTTATTCTCTAATGACATTTTTTTTTAAGTTGTATAATAAAGAATAGATTTTACATTTTTATATGATAAAGATAAACAAAGAGCATCAAATTTTTGTATCTTTTATTGGGGTGATGTCTGAGTGGTCTAAAGAGCTCGATTGCTAATCGAGTGTGCAGGTAACTGTACCGAGGGTTCGAATCCCTCTCGCCCCGATTACACGTATATTTAAAGTATACACTATTTCTAGATGTAGCGCAGTTTGGTAGTGTGCCTGTTTTGGACACAGGAAATCGCAGGTTCAAGTCCTGCCATTTAGATTCTTAACTTATTTAAAATTTAAATTTTTTGATAAACTGGATATCCTTTAAAATATGAGAAGGGCTTCACTTTGAAAAAAATGCAAGCAAAAAGATTTAGCGATAATGTCCAAAAAATCTTTGTGACAAAATATCACCCCTTTTCAAAAATTGAAACAGTTTAAAAAAAATTATAATTAAGCAAAAGAGGAGAAAAGATAGCAAAATAACAAACCTATTGACTTAATGGAAACTAAGTATTCTAACAAAATATTAATTATTTTTATATTTAAATTATGTTGTTAAAAATAGTTTATTTGAAAAGAAACTGTCCTTCTTGTGCTATTTTAGTATATCAGAGAAATTCTAAAAAGTTAAACTTTAACTTTTTAGAATTTTGTTTAAATTATTATATTACAAGTTGATCATAAACATCTTTCGCCCAGAATTAGGGTAATGGTACTCATTTAATATTTCCTTCCTTATTTTTTCTCAATCTTCCCTAGTCTCCTGGTAAAAAAGAATAAGGTAAAGGTTCAATTTTATTAAATCTTTCTTCAAAATTGATCATATTGTATGAATTAAAACCCATAATAACTAAATAAGAAGACCTATCTATAATTCCTAAAATTCCGACTCTAAAATATTGGATTTAAAAACATCTGATGAAGAAAAAAAAGATTTTTCAATTCATGAGAATCTTTTTTTGACATCAAAACAATTAAAAGAATTAAATAGTCATCGTTTATATTTAAAATTTAATATGGTTGAATTAGAACAAGCAGTGAAAGAATATAAAGTAACAAAAATACAAGAATCTTTCAAAAAAAAATTAAAATTAAAATGAGACAAAAATCTTTTTGTCTCATTTTAATTTTAGCAAAGTGCAATATTTTAAGAAAATAAATTAATTTTAGAACCAATTTTAAAGATAAAAACAAATTTTTTAACAATTTTTTTATTTCTATGAATTGGTACAAAATAATATACTTTTTATTTTAAAAAATAAATGTAAAGAATAAAAGATTTTTATAAATATAGATTATAGATTTATTTTAAAAAGAGAAAATGATATTTTTTTGTAATATAAGATAATTTCGTCTAAATTTTTTGTTAAGCCAAAATTATTAACAAGTATTTTTGCATCTTCCATTGGAATTTCTGAAACAAAAAATATATTTAAAAAACGTTTTTTAAATATATTTTTTGTTTCAGTAATTTCATAGGTGAATATGAGTCCTCTTGATGTTCTATTTTGAAGATCTTGAAAACAAAGATGAAAAGTTTTGAGAATGTTTTTTTTATGTTTTCTTATAAAATTTTGTTCTTCAAGTATCTCTTTAATAGGATAATTTGTATTTTTTAAATATGCAAAAATTTGCATCCATAATGTAACTTCATTTGACCTTCTTTTAGTATAACTTCTTAAACAAACTTTAATTGCCGCACAAAGAATAGTTTCGTAAGGTATATTTTCTAAAAGATCAATTTTAGTTTCTGATACTTTATAATACAGTTTATTTCTTTCAATAAAAAAATTCTTATATCCAGATACAAGCCAAGAATCTGCATAATAAATGTACTCTACATCTTCACTACTACTATCAGAGTCTTCATTACTACTATAAGAGTCTTCATTACTACTATCAGAGTCTTCATTTAATAAAAATTGTATAAAAACCTCTCTTAATGAATAAAATGTCTGTGATGAACTACGTTGAAATATTAGTCTAGCTAAATGTTCAGGGAAAGGCCATTCTTCGTTTAAACTGTTAATAGGAAAACTTTCAATATTGTTGTTCTTTTTTGTCATAATATAACTAGATAGATAATTAGATAAAGTAATTTTTTTAAAATATAAAATTTATTGCATAAAGAAAAATTTATACTCTTTGATTTTTCTTTATGCAATAAATTTTATTTAATTTTTTTACTTTGACGTAGGTTTTTATATCAAAATTTATAACTTTATTCAAGATGTTTGTTAATTAGATAAGGTAATCTTAAAGGTTCTGTAAAACAATTGTTGTAGATAAAAAATATAAATAAAGTAATCTTTCAAGTTTTTTTATACATTTTCTAAATTTGATGATTCTAATTGCTCCAAATTGTCTAAAGCATTCTCCATATTCAGCGTAATTGATAAATTTGCAGAATTTATAGATTCTATATTAAAACGAGTTCGGTAGTTTCTTTGATTAATATATTTTTGTTCATGCTTAACAGTGAAAAAAGATAAATTTTTTAGGAGTTTTGTTTTCTTTTTAATCCATCTTTGCTTTGCCTGTGGTAGCAAGCCAATATTTTCTAAATTATTAATCCAATGCTTTAGGGCTTGTAATGGATTATTTTTATGATTTTTAAGAAAATACTCATGTAATAAATTACCATCTCCAGAATTCGGTTTAGGAAATTTAGGAATAAAACGTTCGTAAAGTGCTTCATTTATTTTCAGTTGAGCCTTAGCTAAAAAATATTTACAACTAGTAAGATCCCTTGGTTCAATCGGATCTGAATCACTTTTAGTTTCATGATATGCCATTGTATACGTTAACGTATTTATAGTTTGATACAAATTTTCCACAACGAAGATTATCCCTGCACTAGTGTAATTCTTTCTTGCATGGGCCTCCACTTCGGCCAAAACATTAACTCTTTGTTCACAGCGTTGAAGCGTTTGCATGAACGGTCCGTGGAAAATAGGTTTTACTTGCTGATAATTAAAAAAGCTTGTTTCGGTATCCTCTGTTGTCAAGACAGATTGCTTCAAAAAACCAAGATGTAGTTGCAATTTTTTAGCAGGTGATAAATCAAATATCTTTAAATCACCACGACCATTGGAATCAACAATATTAAGATCTCTTAATAACGTTTCAACTTCACTGGAATTTTTAATTATTAAATTTATAAAAGCACTATAGTCGTATTCGATTAAAGCTTGAAGAATTAGATCCTGTGATTCATTTCTAGTTATGAAATCACATATTTGTTTATATAAACTTCCCGTTTTTGGAGTTGTAGGTAACTCTTTTGAATTTTTAGAAAGTCTATTATTAATCCTTGAAGCACAAAAACGAGATCGACGTGGATCAAGACGATCTGCTTTTCTTGGTCTATCGGTAGAGAGTGGAGTTAAAATAGCACTCACCTCCTCTTCACGTACATGATCCACCTCTGGTCTCAAGCCAACGGCAACTACAATATTTTCTTTAAACTGCTTTATAATCGTTAAAAACTCAGTATCTTCTCCATATTTTGGATCATTTTTTAATTTTTTTTCTACTTTTAAAAAAATTTCAACAAGGTTTTTATTACAATACCATGTTCGTATTTTTGTTTCTAAAGAGAAAGAGCCGTAGGTCTCTAAAAAAGGTTGCAAAATTTTTTTTCTATTGTAACAATTTAAAAGAAAATTTTTTACTTTGTTTTGGGTTATTCTACCATCTAGGAAATCAAAAACGTAAATTACATTTACATCAATAGATTCTTGCTTTAATCTTTCAAAAGTTTTTTTTCGAAAACCAGGATCACTCTCAAGTCGATTTAAAAATTCATTGCCTTCAACTAATCTTGAGACCATATTTGTTATCACTTCTTTCAATGGCGACTCGTGAGATGACGATATTTGATCATTTTTTACATAATCGGCATCACATTTTTTTAACCACTGTACCCAACCTTTGAGAGTTTTCGACAAATATGAACCTTTCTCCTTTATTGGCGTACTATCAATTTTATTCAAAAAACCTACTACATGCCTTTCGACTTCCTTTGGCGTAATTCTAACTAAGTCCAAAAAGTTTTCTTCTCGAACATCTTCTGGAACGTTCCAAAGTTCCTCCAAAACATCAGGACTATATTCGACCGGAGGTTCTAGAATCCTAGTTCGTGGCCCTACGTAAGAAATAGTAGCATTCGGGAATACTCTACTAAGAGGATTATAAGGGCGTGAAGCGTAATCTAAAGGATTTAAATGGGCTGTCTGATTAGAAACAGAAGGACTTGCAGAAACAGCTGGTAAATTAGGAGTAATAGATATAGCACCTTCCAATCTTCTATTATAGTTATTAGCCCTTAATGGAGTACTAACTGTTCCAGCTAATCCCCTAGCAACATGGAGTGTTGTTGCTGCGACAACAACTGCAAAATTGGTTAGTGCGGTTGTTTGAAAAATCTCTGACTCTAGTCTTGAATGATATACTAGTATGTTATTAGCAGTAACGCTTTGAGAAGAGTCAATAGCTTCAATTTTTTGATTGTAAAAGTTTGTTACATCATTATGCGAAAGAATATAAGCTTTTTGTTTTAATTGCTCCGTGTTTGAATCGTTTACAACAAAAAGTACAGTTCCGTCGTCGTTATATATGATTTGCGAAAAATCATTTACTGGAATTTTTGATAACTCTTTATCAAAAATTGTCGGTTCTAGGAGATTAAATTTTTCTGTTTGGAACTGCTGATCTTGATTATCCACGTAATTAGGATGTTCAAGAATGTTCTTACGCGTAAGGGAGCCAGGAAGGTCTTCGAATCTTTGCGTACTTAGCAATAGATTAAATAAATCGGTTGGCTTTTTAAATACGAGATTAAAAACATTTTCTTCATTACTATCAATTCTTTCAACACTTTCTGTAAAACTTCGAACAGGGTTGGATATATTACCAGTGCTGCTTTGTAGAGCAGTATTAACTCTTATTGAATTTGGCTCAGCAATAAATTCACTAATTGGTTGTAAAGGAATATCTAACAATGAACCTCTTGGGTTTAACTCTGAAATGATCTGTGGATTTCTAGAAATTAAAGGTAAACCCGTTAAACTAGCTTCATTGTTAGGAGTTGGCTCATGTGGGCCAACTACGGGTTGAGTGGAAGGATCAGCAACGGGTTCTTCTGTTTGACTAGAAGGATCCATTACTTGTTCTTCAATTTGGTTTTTATTAAAAAAACTGACGACAGTTGCTTCGTCTTGATTAGTATTTTCCACAAAATTCGTTATATTGATTGGTTGATGGTCCTGCTGTGTATTTGAGTTTTGAATAAGATCTTGACCCCAAGTCGAGCTTGGTGGAATATCATTCAGATTAGGAAGACCTAGTTCGTTAATAGCTTGATTATCAAAAAGATTAAGATCCTGGAAATTATTCATAATAATGGTTGTATATTTATTTTTTAAGTTTTTTTTTAAACTAAAATTTTTATTAAATTTACTATAGTAGACCTGTAGATATTTCTTTTTGTTTTAAATCTACAAAAATTTTAGTATCTTTTGTTATGTATTAGAAGACATTTTTTCGTACAATTTAATATAAATATAAACTTGTAATACACTACATGTATATATTTTAGATTATCTTTTATTTTATATACATATACAAAATTATTACTTTCTTTAAGTATAATAAAGAGTAATAAAACTAAAATCTGTCTATGGAGATAATAAAATGATGAATAAAGGACTACCAATTAATTTAAATAAAATTTCTTCACAAGTAATCTACAGAGATCAAACCCCTAATAGCTCTACAAATAATGTTATAGATCAGTTTTTAGACGAACTTTTAAATAGTAATCCCAAAAACAAATAAGAATCTAATTTTCTACTTATTCCTGATAAAAATACTACCGATATTAAGATTAAGGTAGATAATTTGAACGAAGTAGTTATAATTAGATCAGTAAATAGCGTAGTATTAAAAGAAGTTGTTAATAATTTATCAAAGAATGTTTTAAAACAGGAAAGCGACATACAAAAAACCGAAAAAGATTTTAAAATATTAAAGCAATTACCTGATAGATGTAAAGAAAATTTAAAAATTAAAAAAAATTTAACTCCTTCGAGTCTACTCAGGATAATTGATGCTTTTTCTAAAAATCAAAAAAATATCGAAAGTACGGGAAATCTTTGTATAAAAAGTAAAAAAGTAGACACAAGAAAAGATTCAAAGATTGAAAGATTCCAAAATAGTTATTTTCTTAATTATTTAACAGCTATTTCTAACAAAAACTTTTATCACAGAAATAGCTAACAAAAATGACGTTCCTGTGATAAAAGTTTTTGTTAGAAATAGTTAAAATTATAAAACTTATAAACTATATAGTATATTTGATGATAAGATATGAAAATTTGGGTAATGAAAATAATAATATAATTAAGATTAATTATCTCTCAAATTTTTTCATATTAATGTGAAAAAGATCAAAAATCATGTTTTGATAGTACAAAACAATAGTTTTATAACTTTCTTTTACAAAAAAATCTTCTGCTAATGTTTTGCTATCAATTGTAGAAATTTCACAATAGAGAAAAATATTTGAAAGTTTCTTTTGAGACAAGTTTATTTTAGAATTAAAGGATGTTGGCTTTTCTTTACCTTTAAAAAGACTTTTTAAAGACTCTGACTGAGCTTTACCTTGATCTAATGCTTTAAAACCATAATAAAAACCTTGAAGAATGTTTTCCTTATGGTCTTTTATGTAATTTTCATTTTTTAATATTCCTAGAATAGAAAAATCTTTTTTTAATAGATACCTTAAGACAATCATCCAAATTGCATAAGATTCTTGTGCTTTTAAGGAATCATTTAAAACATGTCTAAAACATTCACAAACTATAATATCATATGAGATATGTTCAAAAGTACCCAAAGTATCGTGGAATTCTACATAATAAATTTTATCATTGTTAATATAAAAACCTAGATGATCAAAATGATACCAAGAATAATTTTCTTCGTCTAAAAAGGTAGACTCCGCAGTTTCAAATGCTTTTAAAATAAAAAAGTTTTTTAATGAGTCTACTTGATAATACAAAGTACTATTGAAAAGATCTTTTGCTAAATCCATGGAAAAAGGCCAATTCTTATGAAACCTTTGAATAGGAAAGTCTTTAACATTCAATTGATTAAAAATTGAATATTTGCACATATTAGAAAAATTTAATAAAAAATTTTAGTTTGTTTATTTATTTTACTTTCCAGAAATAAACCTAATTAAAAAGGTTTATAAACATTAAATAAAAAAAAGCCTTTTAATTACACTTTTTAAGTAAAAGCAGAAGGAGTTTTTTGTTTGGTCAATGTGTTTTTTATTTTGACTTATTTACATATAATTATATTACTATATAACAAAAATAGTAACACATAAATCTTAAAAAAATCGACGAAACTAAAAGTCAGTAAACTATTTATAAAGCTTAATAAAGATTTTTACTAGGCTTTATAAATAATCTATAAATTTTATTATAAGTCCACAATTAAATGGTTTATATCAAAATGGTAATCATAAAAGTTGATATAAAGAACTTATTTCCTGGTCGCGCTTTAAATGATATTTATTTAAATTTAACGGTTCTCTCCAATTTGTTTCTAACATCACAAGATTCTGCATAAAAGTTTGTTCTTTTCGAGTATAACTATTTATAAAACCATGAATAGATCTTGAATCCATTACTAATGGAGCACAAAGTCTTTCACTAAATCCTATAGGAATTGATTTAATTCCTGTTAAAAGAGTAGTATTGGATGTTAAACTTTCAATAAATTCATCTTGTAAGGCATTAGTGTTCAACGCAGTATCTAAGATATTAGGGCCCTTAGAATACCCAAACAGTCCTTTTTTCAAAGGTCTTATGATTTGAGATTCCCACATTTCATTAATAACTTTGCAAAGAGTTTCAGACTTCGCTCCAGGATAATTTTGCCCCAATAAAAGTATAAACGTATTAACGATTGCTTTACTTCTACGTAAAAGCTCAGTTATGTCTTCACTTTTATTCCTTTCGATATAATGTTCTTTCTTGACGGGTCCACCTAATTTACCTTTCGGTGGACTATATTTTATCTTCGGAGCACTACCAAAAATGTCGGCCAAATGAAGGTTTAATCTTTTTATGAAGGTACAAAAATCAAAGAAGGGAACCTGAAAACCATCTGGAATATCATGTCCACTGACCCATACTTTTATTTCAAATTCGCTGTAATGTTTGATAGAAAATATATATGATCTAAGAAACCTTTTGCATTTTTTAACGAATAAGTTTCGCCATGCAAGCATTTGTATAATATTAATGAAAACGTTCTACTGCTTATTACACGCAAAAGAGGTTCTTCAATAGACTTAACCAAAGTGAAGTTTTTCGTATAAGGTTGAGACATCCAACTTTTTCTTCCTGATGTTCGATAAATATTTAGTTTATTTGGAACTAAAAGACTATATTGAAAGTCGAATGAACGCATTTCCCTATTGGTCGGAGTAAATAACCTTTGATCCAAAATGAAACGTACAGGATCTATCTGAATGTGACCAATTGATGACTTTGGAAGCTGCTGGATATACTCCCGAAGTCTCTTTGCATTTTCAAGATAAAGAGAATCAACCTGAGTTACAAGATAAAACGCCTTTGATTCAATCTCGTTTATCTTATTATCAAGATATGTTATATAGTGCGGACGCTCTTTAGTGGGAATCCACTCATCCAATCGATCGAATCCCGTATAATCGTATGATGTTCCATCTAAATAAGAAATTGTTTCACCATTTAGAGACCAATAACAAAGATGAACGTGTAGATCTTCGATCTTCTTGTTTTTAAACAGTAATTCAAAAACTTTATGCATCCTTCTATGACTTTTGTTAATTGCTTTATTAAAGTCCAAAGTGTTATCTTCTATACCGTTTATAATATCGAACGTATAATCAGACAAACGTTTAACTTCTTTCAGTTCACTCTCAGTAAAAAGGGGAAGTTTTTGCTTCGCCTCGTCCTCAAATTCTTCCCTTAATGAAGGATATGCAAGTAACGGGAAACGTGTAGGTTGCGTAAGAGATTCCATTTGAATTATTTGTCGACCTACAGTTTGTAGTTGTCTTTCAAACGGGCTTGTAATCCGTAAGTTTGAAAAACCCGTTCTGGAAAAATCCTGCCCACGCATTCTTTGCCATAGAGGTTGCCTTGTTTGAATACGGCGTTGACTGGCCGGTATAGGGGATCTTAACAATATAACAGGGCGTATTTGAATTGAAGACGAAGGTAGCAAACCCGTATTCGCCACAGTTGATACAGTTCTGTTTGATAATTGAAAAGCTGTCACAGGTTGATGTTCAATGAACGTGTGCAGTAAAGTTATTTGTTGGAAATTAGAAGATGTTAAAGGTTTGTGTAAAACATCTCGAATTTACTCTTTTGTAACAGATTTCACCTTATACAAATTTTGTAAATTTCCAGTTTTTACATCATAGTTGATCAAAAGTAAATCTTCTACAGAATTTCTCAAAATTGAATCTTTTACAGGGACGAAACTATTAGTTAAAGGTAGAAGACTATTAGTTTTAACTAAATCTAAAATATTATTAAAAGCTAAAATTGTTGGGCTTGTATTAGAAATTTTTAAAGTTTCTTGTTCATTCCCACATTCGCGTTTAATAGCATCGTGTCTGCCTTTAGAAAGTGGAATAACAATTTTTTCTCCAAAAACTAATGCTAGTTGATCCTCGAAATCTTGTTAATCCAATAGAAGTTTATTTAGAAACTTCTATTGGATTAACAGTAATTGGGCCTTCTAAAGGACTGATAGGTTTAGCACTTCTGAAACTTTCTAAAGATTCCTTACTAAAAAGTTTTTCCAAGGGCTTAATATTTACCCCAGTTTTGTCCTTTTGAGAATCTTTTTCTTTATCTTTGTCTTTAGTTGCAAAAATAGAACTAATAGAATGAATTATTTCAGCATCTAAAAAGATTCGTCCTTCTTCTTTTTGTTTTTGGTCGGACAAAATATTAATTTCAACAAACTCAAAAGAAAGTACATTCAAATCAGATTTATTTAGACTTTCTTGAGCCGTCCCACCAGCAGTAAAATTTGAAAGATCTCTTTTGAGATACTGTTCTGTTTCTGCTTCAGAGGTTTCCAATTCAACCGACATACTCCTCATAGATATTGTTTCTGAAGCAGCCTTTAGTTCTGTGGGAAAAGAAGGCAAAGAATTGACACGAGATAAATCTTGATTTTGATTTTTTAGAAATGCTAAAAGTAGTTTTCCGTAAAAAGGAGGAATTTTTTTTAGCGTCTTTTTTTGGCGTTTCAAGGCTCTCCTCAACCCCAACTTCACTCGAAAATCTACGGGAACGTTTATAAAAAGAGCTTGAAAGCTTGGAAAATACATAACGACTCCCAAATACGAGCAATCCTACACAAATTATTATAAGGTAAAACAACTCACTTTGCATCATTGAAAAAGTTTGTTTGGGAGAACAAATCTTTTCAGTTTTTCCTTTAACCGGAACACCTCTATACATACTAGGCTCTCTACGACTTTGAGAATCTTCTGCCCTTTTTATTTCGCTTCGTTTAAGTTGTTGTTGAACATATTGCAGATATTGTTGATTTAATTCATCATAATTCCTATTATTTTCTCGATCATCCATTTATTTTTTCCTAAAAAAAGTTTTTTTTTAAATACGGTTTTGTTGTCATACCGTCATAAATCTCAATTTACTTTAAATTTGGTTCAATTTTAAAGGGTTTCTTAAAAAAATTTTTATGACGTTTTGAAGTAGTTGTTTATCTTTTTATATCACTAACTTAGATTTAAAAATTAGTGATATAAAAAGATAAATTCAAGACTATATAAAGGATTGTCAAAAATTTAGAAATTTTCTGACAAAATATGGACAACAGATATTAATAACATTAAAAGGATACTAAGTTTATTCGTATCCTTTTTTTTGTCAACTTTTTATTAAGAATATCTTATTTTATTTAGTAGCCTTAAATTCTTCAGTAAATTCAGAAAGGCCTTCTTTTAAAAGACTTTCTGCTTCATCAGTAAAAGTGTTAGTTTCCTGAATAATTTCACCATATTTTGGCTTCGTGTTACCCATATATTGGCGTAATCCTATTAAAAAAGAACGAACTTGTTCTGTTTCAATTTTATCAAGGAATCCATTAGTTCCTGCATAAATAGTAGTAACTTGATCTGCTACAGATAATGGACTTGCTTGTGCTTGTTTAAGAAGTTCACGCAAACGTTGTCCTCTGGCTAACTGGTTTTGGGTTGCTTGGTCTAAATCAGACGCGAATTGAGCAAAAGCTTCTAATTCTGCAAATTGAGCTAGTTCCAGTTTTAATTTTCCTGCTACTTGTTTCATTGCTTTGGGTTGTGCTGCAGATCCTACACGAGAAACAGAAATACCTACGTTAATAGCTGGGCGAATACCTGCGTTAAAAATATCTCCCGATAAAAAGATTTGTCCATCTGTAATTGAAATAACATTAGTTGGGATATATGCAGAAACATCTCCTTCTTGAGTTTCTACAATAGGTAAAGCAGTCATACTTCCACTACCTAAGTCTTCACTTAGTTTTGCAGCTCGTTCTAAAAGTCGAGAGTGTAAATAGAAAACATCACCCGGATAAGCTTCACGTCCTGGAGGACGACGCAGCAATAGAGACATTTCACGATATGCTTGTGCTTGTTTAGATAAATCATCATAAATAACTAATGTATGACGACCAGTATACATAAAGAACTCAGCTAAAGCAGCACCGGTGTAAGGCGCAAGATACTGTAACGTTGCTGGAGAATCTGCTGGTGCAGCAACAATGATTGTATAATCCATAGCTCCACGATCTTGCAAGGTAGTTAATACTTGAGCAATAGAAGAAGCTTTTTGTCCAATAGCTACATACACACAAATAACATCTTTACCTTTTTGATTTAAGATTGTATCTGTAGCAACTGCAGTTTTTCCTGTTTGACGATCTCCAATAATAAGTTCTCGTTGACCCCGTCCAATTGGAATCATAGAATCAATTGCTAAAAGACCAGTTTGTAATGGTTCATGAATAGAACGACGAGAAATAATTCCAGGTGCCCCTGATTCAATTAGTCTGGTTTCACTAGTATTTATTTCACCTTTTCCATCAATTGGACGAGCTAACGAATTTACAACACGTCCTAAATAACCATCTCCTACCGAAATCTGAGCAATTTTTCCTGTTGCTCTAACAGATGAACCTTCTTGAACGTTTCGACCTTCTCCCATAAGAACTGCACCAACGTTTTTTGATTCAAGATTTAAAGCAATCCCTACAGTACCATCTTCAAACTCTAAAAGCTCACCGGCCATAACCTTTTCAAGACCATAAATTCTTGCAATACCGTCTCCTACTTGGAAAACAGTACCAACATTAACTACTTTTACTTCTTGATTATATTGTTCAATTTGTTGTCTTATAATACTACTGATTTCATCAGGTCGAATTTTAACCATTGTTGGATAAACTCCCTATCTTGATTTCTGTTTCTTCTTACCCTAAAAAAAGGTTCCATGGTTTTTATTGTTTTATGTTTTTTGTTTTACTACGTAAAACAAAAGAAGTAAAACAATAACAGTCATGCGAAGCTAGCTTCGCAAGTTTGCAGTTAAAATCCTTAACAAAAATAATGACAAAAATAGTATTTTTGTTTCAATTTTTGTTAGGTTTTATCGAAACAAAATTCTTATTTGAAAAGAAAAAGTCAATATCTTTGTTAGGTTTTTGTGTTTGCTTATGCACCATCTTTTTTTTTGTAAAAAAGCACAAGCATATAATTAATGAACTTTGTACTTTGTAAAAAGTACAATATTAAAATTGTTCACAGATGAGTGGAATGAAGCATCTAATCGAGTTTTTAATTTGTCACGTACTTGATTTAATGCAAGTGATACAACTTGTTGAGAAACTTGACTAATTGTTTTTTGTTGTTGCATTTGAAGAGTTTCTTGTTTAACTTCTTCTAAGCGTTGAGCGTCTTCTTGAGTTTGACCAATACATTGCTTTTTTTCTTGTTCTGCTGTAATACTTCCTTGTTGTCGAATTTCAGTAGCTTTTTTTTGTGCAAGTTCAAGTTGAGACTTTGCTTTGGATAATTTTTCCTTAGCTTCTTCGGCTCGTTGGTCAGCTTCTTGAAGACTATTTAAAATAGTTTGTTTACGATTTTCAAGTAAAGAGCGTAAAGCATCTCCCCCAAAAGAAACAACAATTCCAATAACTACTGCTAAATTGATTACGTTTGTTTCTAAAATATTACCATTAAAACCAAACTCTGCCCCAAAGGGTAGAGTTGAAAGATTAGAAACCTGATCTGATATATTTATCAAGAGGGTTAAATCAATCATAAAACCTCCGTCTTTTCGAATCTTTTTAATACTTTTTTTATAAAAAAAGTAAAGTGCTGACAAAAACAAGGTTTTTGTTTCAGGTTTTTATATATTTTTGCTTTTGCTTTCACATTGTAAGATTTACAAGGAAAAAAAAGTGAAAGGGCTTTTTGCTACACAACCCTGGACAAACCTGGTTTTTTTAAAAAAACCAGGTTTGTTAACTCAAGTTTGTATAAGACAGAAGTTATGTTTTTTGTTTTTATTTACTTTAATATTACTAACACAGCGTTATTTTGTTTTAGTTATGAAGATAACCTCTTAATAAAAAATTTAAATTATCTGGTATTTATAAGACTGCTAATAAATTTAAAACAAACTTTTAACAAAAATGGTATTTGAAAAAAAATCTTTAATAAAACTGTTAACAAAAATGGTGACATTTTCTATTTTTTTTTTAATAAAAAAAAAAACAAAAAGAAAATAAATAGTGACAAAAATAGTATTTTTGTTTCGATTTTTATTTCAATTTTTGTCATGCAAAGCCCCTACAAAAACTGAAACAAAACTGGTCCCTAAAAGGGACCCTACAAAAATTGAAACAAAAATCTTATTTTTGTCACCATTTTTGTTAGGTAGTATCTGACTGTTAAAATCTTTTAAGGGATACAGGGAACAAACAGTTAGTATCTTTATTTTTTGTCAGGTTTTTGTTAGAAATTTTTGTTTCAATTTTTGTAAGATATTTTTGTCTCAGACTTGTCATGATTTGTCAAGGTTTGTCACGATTTATTAAAGGCTTCATTCCATAGACTTTAAAGAAGCAAATAAATTTATTGTTTCTAATATTTACATTTTCTTATAGATTGTATAATGGGTTTTGCTTTGTAAGGTTTATACGGTATTATTTTTTATTTAAAAAAGAGTTGTCTAACTAAATTTTCTTTTTTATGTAAGTAATAATATTAGTAGTTATGTTAGTAGTAACACCATTAACCTTAACCCAAAAACTTTTTATAAGTTATTAAATTAACCAGCAAAAGGGTTAGCAAAAAGTAAAGCTAAAGCTACAACTAATCCATAAATAGTTAAAGATTCCATAAAAGCAAAACTTAATAATAAAGCACCACGGATTTTACCTTCAGCTTCAGGTTGTCTAGCAATACCTTCAACCGCATATCCAGCAGCAGTACCTTGTCCCATACCCGGTCCAATAGCAGCAAGACCAACAGCTAATCCAGCAGCGATAACAGATGCAGCAGCAATAAGTGGATTCATGATTTTTTTTCTCCAATTTAATTATTAAATATTTTTGTTTCAAATAGAAAAACACTATTTATTTATAATAAAGAAAAATTAAAAATAAAAAGGTTTTAGAAGTAATAAATTTAGATTTTGTTTAATAAATTTTTGGAGAAATCCAAGGTAAACCTAGAGAAATCAAAGATTTATTAAAGGTTTGTTAGAATAAACATCTGACAAAAATCTTGTCTCAGCTTTGGTCTCATTTTTGTTTCAACTTTTTATCTTTAGTTTGTTAAAAAATTTGTTTTTACTTATTTTTAAGTGTTTCATATGAAACACTTAAAAATAATGTAAAGAAACAAAAAAAAAGTACAAAATTAGACTTTACAAAACAATCTCTTTTGATTTTTTTTTTACACTTTTTAAAAAGTGATACTTGTTTTTTTTTTAAGTAATGTCTGATATTTTTTGTGTAAAAAAATTGAATTTTTGCGAGCACTCTTACAAATTGTAAAAGTTGTTGCAAAGCACGTATCCCTTCTTTGATTGACTAAGTAAAAAAGAGGGCTTCACTAAATAAATCCTGACAAACCTGAAACAAACTTTTCGTTTGTTTCAGAATTGTTATATCAAATTTTTAGGATTTTTCTAAGGAAAAATTAGTAAAATTCTAAAAATTTTGATTATGGGGCTAACAAAATACTATTTTGTTAACAATGTTGCCAAAGTAACCTTCGTAACGCAAACAACAGACACAAAGTCTGCCAATTTTTTAAAAATTTCACGACTTTTAAAATTTTAGCTTAATTTAATTATACCTTGTGTCTGTTAAAGTGGACAGTGCTTATGGAAAAAAAGTGGTCATATTAAAAAACGTGAATAAGCTGAAGATAAAAACCTGACAAAAATCGAAACAAAACTGTTAACAAAAATGGTGACATTTTCTATTTTTTTTTTAATAAAAAAAAAAAACAAAAAGAAAATGTCACTATTTTTGTTTCAAAATTGTTTTAGACTTTTTACTCTTTTATGGCTTATTTCTAAGTTTTTCTAATGTTTTTTGATAAAAACTTTAAAAAGCTTTTACCAGGTGGAGCCAAGCTTCAACCTTTGCCTTATCCAGATTTTTATAAATTATTGATACTTAAACTTTATTTAGTAAAGAGCGCAACTGAAACAAAAATACTATTTTTCATGGTTGTTATTGTTTTATGTCTTTTGTTTTACATAATAAAACAAAAGAAGCACAACAATTGTTTTTCGAAAGAAAACCATGCGAAACAAAGTTTTTTACTACCTAAGTCTTAGGTGGCTTCTTGTTATACAACCCTATCAAAATTGTAAAATTTGTCTTATTGTCAAAAAACTTTCTACAAAATAAAAAATTGCTGGATAACTTAAAACAGCGTTGTCTACTTCTTTTTAAAGAAGATCTCATGCAAATTAAGTAAAATTGAGTTTTCTAAAAGAAAAACTGGTTATAGGACTCTGGTTCTTTTCTCCGTAAGACTCAAAAAAATTAACTTTACCATTCTTTTTGGAGTTTTAGAATGAAACCAAAAATCAGATAAATTTGTTAAAATTTTTGTTAAATCTTGATTACCTTCAATACCCTAGTAAAAAAGTTTATCAAACTAAAAAAAAAGTCTTTGATAAAAGTTAATAAACTTTTCTATTAGATTTCTATCAAAATTTTATCAGATGTGTAAGGTTTGTAAAATCCATAAAGTAAACATTAAGAAACAAGCCAAAGCATTAAAAAAAAAGAATATTAGGGCATAGCAAAGGTAACCTTCTTAATATCTAGACATTCCCCTCCAACAAAAATATTATTTTTGTTGGAGAGGGATATTTGTTATGTTTGTGATGTTAAAAAAGTGATGTATTCTCTTTTCGAAGGCAATGAAAAAAAAATTAATGTCCTTCAAGAGCTTCACCTATATAAGCACCTGCTAAAGTTGCAAAAACAAGAGCTTGAATAGCGCTTGTAAATAAACCTAAAAGCATCAATGGAATCGGAACAACTAAAGGTACTAAAGTAATTAAAACACCTACAACTAATTCATCTGCTAAAATATTACCAAAAAGTCGAAAACTTAAAGAAAGTGGTTTTGTGAAATCTTCAAGAATATTAATTGGTAACAAAAAAGCAGCAGGTTGGACGTATCTTTTAAAATAACCTAAACCTTTTTTTCTTAATCCGGCATAAAAATAAGCAATAGATGTTAATAAAGCTAAAGATACAGTTGTATTAATATCATTTGTAGGCGCAGCTAATTCTCCATTCGGTAATTCAAGTAGTCGCCACGGAACAAGAGCTCCAGACCAATTTGATACAAAAATGAAAAGAAAAATTGTGCCTAAAAATGGAACCCAAGTTAAATATTCTTCTTCACCTATTTGAGTTTTTGCTAAATCACGAATAAACTCGGTAATATATTCTGTTAAATTTTGTAAACCATCAGGAGTTGATTTTAAATTTCGATTTGCTGATAAAGATAGTACCGCAATAATTCCAAAAACTATCCATGAAGTAATTAAAACTTGTCCGTGTACTTGATAATCTCCAAGTTGCCAATAAAAATGTTGCCCAACTGAAACTTCTGAAATTTCAAATAAAGGATTTCCTGAAAGTTGCGTAGCAACATTTAAATCAGCTTTGCTGACATAAAAAAGGGGAGAATTTTGTGAGGTTATGCTTAGCATTTCATTCATTGTAAACATATCAATTAATTTTTTTGTTCAAGTGTTATCTGTACCCTTAGTGATATCTATATATTTCTAAAATCTAATGGGGTTGCATAGCAAGAAACCCGTTAAATATATAACAATTGTTTTCCTTGTGAAAGAAAAAGGACAATATTATAAACTAAAACGGTAAGAAAACTGTTAACAAAAATTTCATTTTTGTTAAATTTTGTTTAGCCAGGATTTCTAAAGCAATAAGATTTGTTAAAATATATAGAAATAAAATAGGATTTATAAACTATAAAACTTTTACAAGTTCACTACAGATTTTTTTACTAGTTGTTTAGAAGTTTTTTAATTACTAAAAGAAAAAAGTTAAATTTTCTAATAAATCTATAATTTGTAAATAAAGCAAAGGTTTTCTAACTTTTTTGCAAAAAAAAATAAGAAGTTTGCGATCTTTATAAATTTTAAATTTGACTTATCCTTCGAAAAGAAAATACATCGCCTTAACAAAAATAATATTTTTGTTTGGCTTTAAAATCTTCGATTTTAACAGTCGAAGGGATACGGCAAAGCCTGTTTACTTTTAAAAGAAAATAAAGAAGGACCTTGATTGTTTTTATAAAAAGAAGTTTTAGATAGAAAACATAAGGACAACTTAGACAAATTTATAACAAAAATTTGTTAAAGGTTATTTTTTTTTTATGCAATAAAACTTAAAGAAAATCTTTTGAATTAAAAAATATGTTAGAAACTTGAACTTCATATTTTAGTTTAGTGGATAACCCACTAATCTTGCAAGTTTATAAAAAATAAAACTAAAATCATTTCAATAAAACGAAAAAAAAACCTGACAAAAACTGTACCAAGTGTGGACAAATCCAAAACAAAAGTAATTTGCAAATATATTTTACTTCCTTTTAAAAATTGACACAAAATTGTTAACAAAACTGGTCTCTTTTAGGGACCCTACAAAAACTGAAACAAAAATATGTATCCCTTATTTGAAAGGAAAAAGTGAAACAAAAAAGGGATACTACTATTTTTGTTTCACTTTTTATTCATGAATTGTGTAGTAAGAAGTTTTTTATTGTGTGTACCTAAGTTTTACCAATAATTATCAAATTTATATAATAATATATAGTTGAAAGATTATAGTTCTTTTAGATAGTTTTGAAGGTTCTAATTCTTTTCTAAAAATTATTCTTAATCTTTTTGCCCAAGGATTTTTCTATTTTTGTTTTTTTTTTCTTTTGATAGAAAAAAAACAAAAATTAAGTGAAATTATTAATTTTAAAAGCATATTATTTTTTATCGTTAAAAAATACTTTACTTTTCAATAATAAACAAAGATCAGGTATTTCATTTACAAATTTAGAATTTATAACTACTTAAAGTAGTTGCCAATCTTTTTATCAAAACTGGTTAAAAACTTTTAGAATCCTAAACTAAAGAATTTCTTTTTACTTTTTGAAAAAAAAAATAACCAATGTGGTGTGATTAGTGTTTAAATCACAAGTAGATATAATAGAAATAATATGATTATATAATATTTAATATTTTTTGTTACTCATAAGTAATAATTTAAATAGTATAATATTAATCTTACTACTTCTAGGTTTTAGAACATAAAACCTAGAAGTATCTATAAAACCGAGAAAAAAACAAATATAAAAATAACGGCTCCAAGAGTAGCTTTATATGTCCCAGCTTGTTAGTCCAAATTAATCTAGATTAGTTCAAATCTGTTTACAGGACCTATGTTTTATAAATAAAATTATTCCAAATGTAATTCATAGAATAAGATAGATAATGATAAAAAATTTTCTAAATTTTTCTTTTTTTGCAAAGAAGGGGTACTAAGTTCTAACAAAAATTAAAAAAAAACTGTTAACAAAAATCTTATTTTTGTTAACAGTTTTGTCAGGTTTTAGTCTTGCTTTATGGTATCCCAAATAAAAGATACCAACTTTTCTTTTTTTCTGTATAAAAGCAAATAAAAGCAAATAAAAACATTTTTGAATTTTATTTTAAATAGAATTTTTTTTGAAACAAAAGAAAAATCAGAATAAGAAAAAACAAAGTATTTTTTTTATTAGTTATTATAAAAGAAAGGTAGAATAAGTGTATATTTAAAAAGTTTTTGTAATTTTTTTAACATTTCTCACTGAAGAGTTTTTCTTTCTTGAATACTGTAAAGACTTTTTATGGTCTTGTGTTTTTTGCTTTTCTTGAAATTGTTTTTGTCCTTTTTGAATGTCTTCTAAAAAGTTAGTTAAAAGTAATCTAAGAGAAGCAACTGAATCATCATTCGCGGGTACAAAAAGATCAGCTAAACTAGGATCGCAATCAGTATCAAGAATAGTGATACTTCGTATACCTAATTTTTGGCATTCGCGTACAGCATTAATCTCTTCAGGTTGTCCTACAATGATAACAATATCAGGTATTGCAAACATTTTTTTCAAACCACCTAAATACCTTTGTAAACGTTCCTTTTCTTTTTTACTTGTTGCAGCTTCTTTTTTTGGTAAATTCTCAAAATCTCCTCTTTTTTCTTGAAACTCTAAATCATTAAGTTTAGCAATAGATGTTTTAATTGTCTTCCAATTAGTTAACATTCCACCAAGCCAACGTTGATTTACATAAAATGAATCACATTGCAATGCAGCTTTTGCTATCAATCGTGTTGCTTGTTTTTTTGTTCCAACAAATAAAAAAGTTTTTCCTTCACTAGCAGATTCAGTTAAAAACTGTGAAACTTGTTTTAAATGAGAATATGTTTGAATTAAATCTATTATATGAATTCCATTACGTTCAGCATAGATATAAGGAGCCATTTTAGGATTCCATTTTCGAGCTTGATGTCCAAAATGCATTCCTACTTGAACCATTTCATCAATACTTTTTATCATAAAAATTATTTCCTAATTATAAATTTTGTTATTGATACGATTATAAAGTTGAGACAAAACAAAGACTTTTTCCCTTCAAACTGTTAACAAAACTAGTATTTGAGAAGAAAAGGTGAAACAAAAACAAAACTGTTAACAAAAATGATGACAAAAAAGGGATACTACTATTTTTGTTTCAATTTTTGTCATACTTACAAAGAAAAGATAAGAAGATTTGTATGCCCCTACAAAAACTGAAACAAAAATAGTAGTATCTGACTGTTAAAATCTTTTAAGGGATACAGGGAACAAACAGTTAGTATCTTTATTTTTTGTCAGGTTTTTGTTAGGTATTTTTGTCTGGTTTTTGTCAAAGGTTTTGTTAGATGTTTTTGGTAGGTTTTTGTTTAGTATTTGAAGAGAAAAAGTCTCAATTTTTGATTATTTAATACCTCTGAACAAATAATGACCAAAATCTGCCAAATAGTTGTTTCTTTTTACATCGTCTTTTTAAGAATACCTTCTAACATCGCCAAACAAAAACAATATTTTTGTTTGGCTTTAAAATCTTCGATTTTAACAGTATGTAATATTTGTGATGTCTTTTAGTTTGGGTGTTAAATAATCACAAAAATCGAAACAAAAATACCTAACAAAAACCTGACTTTTTCCTTTCAAATAAGGGATACATATCTTTGTTTCAGTTTTTGTAGGGGGGCTTTGCCCCAGTTTTGTCAGTAATTCGACAAGAAAAAATCAATTTAACTAATTTTTACCTTGCCTCCAGCATCTTCTAATTGTTGTTTTGCTGTTTCAGCATCTTCTTTAGAAGTTCCTTCTTTTACTGCTTTTGGTAATGAAGTAGTAAACTCTTTTGCTTCTTTTAAGCCTAATGAAGTTAAGTTTCTAATAACTTTAAGTACAGCAACTCGTTTATCACTTGCTATATCTTCTAAAATAACATCAAAAGTAGTTTTTTCTTCAACTGGTTCAGCTGCATTACTATCACCAACGACAGGTGCAGATGCAAAACCACCCGTAGGAGCAGTAGCATCAACCCCAAAAGTTTCTTCTATTTGTGATACTAATTCAGCAGCTTCTAATAAAGTGATAGATTTTAATTTCTCAATAATTTCAGTTGTTGTTGTAGACATAATAATTTTTTTTTAATTAATTAATAAGTTGCAAAGACAAAGATTGCATAAGCACGTTTGTAAACTGAACAAAAAATCTTATAAAAATTGTGTTTATTTATTTTATTTGAAAATAAAATAAATAAACACAATTTTTATAAGATTTTTGTTATAGCTTCACAAGGTAAATCTTATATATCTGTAAAAAATCTTGTTTATTTTCAAAACAAAGTTTTGTCAGAGATTTTTCTAGATTTGGTCAGATTTATAAGATTTGTTATCTTTATATGTACCTTTACAGACTAAAAGTTTGTTATAGATGCTTTACTTTTTTGTTTAAAGCTTTAAACAAAAAAGTAAGTAAAGCCTTTGCGTAACTGAGTTTATGCGTTTGATTGAAGCATAAATAGCAAAGGCTTAGTTTTTTAATTACCTTCATAACGCAAAGGTTTTATTTCATACAACTAAGTGTTCTAATAAAACTTTAGAAGACTAAAATTTATTTGCTTTCTTTACAAATATTATAAACCTAATAGAAACCTTATACAAACTTAGTGCAAATTTAATAGAAATCTTTCACAAAATTAAGATACTTTGGTTTTACCTAGGTAAAACCAATAAAGCAAGAAGCTCGTACAAAAACTTGAAACAAAATTGTTAACAAAACTGTTAACAAAATGATGACAAAAAAGGGATACTATTATTTTTGTTTCAATTTTTGTCATACTTACAAAGAAAAGATAAGAAGATTTGTATGCCCCTACAAAAACTGAAACAAAAATATGTATACCTTCTTTTAAAGAAAAAATTCAAATTTTTGTCACATGAAGAGATCTTGGTATCCCTGTATCCCTTCCCCTACAAAAACTCAAACAAAAAAGGGATACTACCATTTTTGATGCGAAGCACTGACAAAAACTTTGTTTTTGTTTCAGCTTTTTGTTAGGTAGTTATTTTATATTTTTTTTCAGAGAAAAAAAAAATAGAAGAAAAAAAAGACCAAAAAGAAAATAAAGAATAAGTCTCTAACAAAACTGGGGCGAAGCCCCTACAAAAACTGAAACAAAAATACTATTTTTGTCAGGTTTTTGTTAGATATTTTTGTTTCAGTTTGAAGAGAAAAAGTCAATGCTTTTTTGGGTCCCTTGTTTTTTGTTAGGTTTTTGTTTGCTTACTTTGTTAGAAATTCGTCCAAAGTTTGTAAGGTTTAGAATGGTCACAATAAAACAAACTTAAAATTGTTTTGCAAAAACGAATTTTATTTTCCTTGTAAAAATTACGTGAAATTATGCAAAGCAAAGGTAAATATTTGAAGATATATGATTTATAAGGCAAAAATTGATTTTAAATGTACATTAAGGTTTTTTAATAACTATTAAAAAATTGTAAATTCTTAACGTTTAGAGTATTGTGGTGCTTTTCTGGCTTTTTTTAATCCATATTTTTTTCGTTCTTTCGAACGTGAGTCTCTTCGAAGAAACCCTTTTTGTTTAAGTGCGCCGCGATATAGGTCTTCAACATCGCAAAGAGCTCTTGATATTCCTAGCTGTATTGCTTCTGCTTGACCTAAAAAACCCCCACCCTTAACTTTTACGATAAGGTCATATTTCTTTTCTAAATTCAATAAATTAAAAGGTGCCTCTACACAAAGAATAGAGGAAGCATTTTCTTGCAAATAAACTACACCAGCCTTTCCATTAATAGTAAATTGTCCGCTTCCTTTGAGAAGTTGAACTTGAGCTACAGCTGTTTTTCGACGGCCCGTCGCTATAATTGGAAATTTTTCAGACAAATTGGAATCCTCCAATAAAATTTAATAAGATTGATAGTTTTTTACCGAAACTCCTTTAGACGTCTTCGGTTGTCCAGACGAACTCCTTTTCTTTAGTAAACCATGACAAAAATTTTTGACAAAAATAGTATTTTTGTTTCACTTTTTCCCTTCAAATACTAATAAAGATAGGAAGAAGTCTGTCAAGGCAAATTCCTTATGAAAATTCTGTTTTTGTTTAAAATTTGTAAATATCTTTTTTTTGTAAAGGTATTAATAAAACTTAAAAAAAAATTTGCAAAATGAAACTTTTTATGAAGCAATGGTCTTTATTGTTTTACTAGGTAAAACAAAAGAAGCGCAACAATTGTTTTTCTTCGGAAAAACCATGACAAAAAACAAGATTTTTTTTAATAAATTTGTATTTTGACTTTATAGAAACTTTAAAGAATCCAATTAAAAATGTGTAACCATTGTTTTTAACAATCTTGTAAATTGATCTTGATTGGTCTTCAGTTCAATAAAGTTGAATGAAAGCTTTATCCTTAAAGTTTTATCCTTAAAGTTTTAGTTGTTAATGAAAAGATAATAGTAAAGTTAGTAGTGAAAGTTATAAAGATCACAATAATTTAAATTTTTTACGCAAAGATTACTTATATCATTAACAAAACTTTTTTTAACACTTTTTTGTTATGAAAAATATTTAATCTTGTAAAAAAAAACATTAACACAATAAAGTTTTATTATAATTTTGTCAAATATTAGAGAAGATCTTAGTAAAATAAACTTTAACATTACTTTGTTTGGTTTTTTTTCTTTTCTTTTTTTTATCTAAAAAAAAAACCAAAAAAATAGAAGAGCAAAAAACATTTTTAATTTTTTATTAAGAAGCTTGAATTTCATCAATTTTTTGAGAACGTAGTTTTAATCCCATTTGATTAAGATTATTTTCCACTTCATTTAAAGAATGTTTTCCAAAATTTTTAAGATTTAACAAGTCTTCACCTGAGTATTGCAAAAGATCGGCTACAGTTTCAATTTTTGCCCGTTTTAAACAAGTATATGGTCGAAGCGATAAATCTAAATTTCCGATATCAAGAGAGGCTATATTTCTATTCAATAGTGGATGAGGTATTATCTTTAAATTTTTTTTTGTTTTTGAAGAAGATAACGATTTCTGTAAAACCTTCGGTGAATTAAGAAAAACAGATTTAAAAATTTTAGTTTCTTGGAATGGCGCAATTAATTGTATTAATGCTTTAGCAGCTTCATTAATTGCTTGTTTTGGGTGAATACTTCCATTTGTCCAAATTTCTAAAATAACACGATCTTTTGGTGCTTCTGATTGATCATTAGTTTCTATTGCAAAGTTAACTCTGTTTATAGGCATAAAAACAGCATCTATTGGTAAAATATTAGAAGTTTTTTTGAATTCTTTATTTTGTGCTGGATCTATTTCAGACAAATCTCTAATAGAAACTACGTTTTTATCTGCAGTTTGTTCTATGTGACTGTTCTTTTTTAAAGTTGATAAAGAATAAATATCTGTTTTATTGTTGTTTAACGAGCTTTCAGCAGAATTAGTTGAATATGGCTGAGAATTTTTCAAATTATTTTGTGAATTAAAGGTAGTAACATTTTGTAGATTATTTGTGACATCACGATTTATATCACTATCCGATATTTTTGATGTTAAAACCGAATTTTCTTTATTCTCTTTTCCTTGTAATGACTTTTGTGAATCATTTTCTTTAGATAAAGATATATTATAACTTGAATTTTGTTTTACAGCTTCTGATGATTTTGTGAGATAAACTTCTGCTTGCGTTGAAGCAGAAACAGAATTAGGAATTTTCAAACCACGTGGAGTTTGTACAAGATAATTTTTTCCACGACAAATTAAAAATTTCATTTTTAATACACCATCATATAAAAGAGTAGCTATATACTGTTCCGGATCTACGCTTTGAATAGAAATTGGTAATTTGATATCGCTAGCCCGTACTATTCCTGGTCCCTGAACTTGTAAAACAGCTGTTTGAGGTTCTTGGAATTGAAAATCACTTGTTAAAACAATTTGTTTTACATTTAATAAAATATCTAAAACAGATTCACGAATACCTGCAACAGTCGAATATTCATGCGCTGCTCCCTCAATTTCAACAGCTGTAATAGCTAAACCAGAGATTTCTGAAAGTAAACTTCTTCTTAAACTGTTAGCAATTGTAAGTCCTTGCCCTGAAACAAAAGGTCCTAGTTGAAACCGCCCATAAAAGTTTCGACTGTTTTCTACTCTAGATTCAATACAAGAAAGTAAAAGAGGTTCCATTTTTTCTTAATTTTTATCTTTTTTAAAATAATAACTTTTATTTCTAAGTCTTTGTCCGTGGTTTTCTTTAACTTTAGTTCACTTTGCTTCTTTTCACTTTGCTTCTTTTCACTTTGCTTCTTTTCATTTTGCTTCTTTTCACTTTGCTTCTTTTCACTTTGCTTCTTTTCACTTTGCTTCTTTTCACTTTAATTCACTTTGCGAAGCAAAGTGAATTAAAGTGAAAAGAAGCAAGGTGAACTAAAGTTAAAAGGCCCTTCTTTATTTTGTTTTTGGTTTTCTTTAATAAAAAAATAGTGACAAAAATAGTATTTTTGTATAGGGCTTTAAAATATTCGATTTTAACACCTTTTCTTGTAAGAGCTCTTCCCTGTATCCCTTCAAAAAATAAAGATACTAACTGTTTGTTCCCTGTATCCCTTAAAAGATACAAAATCAAATATTTTAACAGTCAGACACTAATGACCTTTTCTATTTTTTTTTAATAAAAAAAAAAAACAAAAAGAAAATAAATAGTGACAAAACTGTTAACAAAAATGGTGACATTTTCTATTTTTTTGGTTTTTTTTTTAGAGAAAAAAAAGAAAAAAAAAACAAAAATAAAATAAATAGTGACATTATCTTTTCAAAAGGGATACTACTATTTTTGTTTCGATTTTTGTTTCAATTTTTGTCATGCTTACAAAGAAAAGATAAGAAGATTTGTATGCCCCTACAAAAACTGAAACAAAAATAGTATTTGAAAGGAAAAAGTCAGGTTTTTGTTAGGTATTTTTGTTTCAATTTTTCTTTTCTTTTCAAAGAAACAAGGCGATGTTAGAAAGAAAGCAAGAAAACAGGTCGTAAAACAATACCGAAGCCAGGTTTTTCTTAAAGCTTGCTCTTTTTACTGTTAAAATCGAAGATTTTAACAGTAAGAAGCCACAACAATTTCTTATTTTTACTTTGTACAAGATTCGTTCTAAGAAAACTTAAAAAAAGTTCTAAAGACAAAGAGAAAAAAACCTCTAACAATTTTTAATAAATCATAACCTGACAAAAATACCTAACAAAAATGTCACCATTTTTGTTAACAGTTTTGTTTCAGTTTTTTTTTGGTTAAATACGTCTTTTCTTTGGAGGACGACAACCATTATGAGGAATAGAAGTAATATCTCGTATTAAAGTTACTTGTAGACCCGCTTCTTGAAGACCTCTAATAGCAGTTTCTCGGCCTGCTCCAGGACCTTTTACCATAACTCTTGCTTGTTTCATTTTTCGTTGTTCCATACACTGCCTTGCTGCAGTTTCAGCAGCAGTTTTTGCTGCAAAAGGAGTACCTTTTCGTGCACCTTTAAAACCACACGCACCTGATGATGACCAGGAAACCACTTCTCCCTTTAAATCAGTTATAGTAACAATAGTGTTATTAAAGCTTGCTTGAATATGAACAACTCCTTTTGGAATTGTTTTTTTAATTTTTTTAAGAGGACTTTTTCGTATTTGTCGTGCCATATATTATTTTTAATTAATTAATTAATGAATAAAAAAATTTTAACAAAAATCGAAACAAAAATTTCTAACAAAAACCTGACAAAAAATAAAGATACTAACTGTTTGTTCCCTGTATCCCTTAAAAGATTTTAACAGTCAGATACTACTATTTTTGTTTCAGTTTTTGTAGGGGCATACAAATATTCTTATCTTTTCTTTGTAAGTATGACAAAAATTGAAACAAAAATAGTAGTATCCCTTTTTTGTCATCATTTTTGTTAACAGTTTTGTCACTATTTATTTTCTTTTTGTTTTTTTTTTTTATTAAAAAAAAAATAGAAAATGTCACTATTTGAAGACAAAAATTGAAACAAAAATCTTATTTTTGTTTCAATTTTTGTCAGACTTTATAAGTTTTTATTTTTTTATTTTACTTCTTTATCTTTTTAATATCTGAACTGACAACCTTAAGCAAATCTTAAAAATCACAGATTTATTAGATTTTTGTCAGTCTAGGAATTAAGAAGTGATGTTTTATTTTTGCTATTTTTTTCAAAAAAAAGATACTAAAAGTAAAATATTAGTTGAATTAGTAGTTTATTTGCTTAGTAAATAAAATAAGAAAGCAAAACAATAGTAAACTAGATCTCTAACAAAAACATGACAAAAGTCTAACAAAAATACTTTGCTTCTTTTGAAATTGCCTTTTTCCATTTAATGTTTACGATTTATGGCCATACTGTTAAAATCGAAGATTTTAAAGCCAAACAAAAATACTATTTTTGTTAAGGCGATGTAAGGGACCCATAACCAAAAATATTACTTTTTGTTAATGCGATATAAGGACCGATAATCAAAAAAGAGACACTAAACTTTTTGTTTCAAGTTTTTGTCTCTATTTTATTATTTTTATAAAAGACTGGATAATGTTCTGAAAATAAAAATTACCAGTTAACTTATTTTGAATCTTAATGATTACTTACATTAATTTTTTTAATATTGATTATTTGATAACTTTCTAACAAAAACGTGACATTTTTGTTAACAGTTTTGTTTCGATTTTTTTTGACTGTTTCTTTGAAAAGAAAAGAAACAAAGTTTTTATTTCAATTTTTATCATGGTTTGTTCAGACAAAGCCCTAAAGAAACAAAAATTTTCTTATAAAATATAAAAACTTATCCTTGACGCTGCTTATGCTTTGGATTTGAACAAATAATCATGATTTTTCTTTTTCTACGTATCAAACGACAATTTTCACATATTTTTTTTACTGATGCGCGTATTTTCATAAAAGATTTTTAAAATTTTTTTATTTTTTTGTTGTTTTTACTAAAGAAAATAAAACTAACAGAAACTTGATTTTCTTTTCCTTGTAAAGTAAGCTTTAACATTCATTATTTAAAGGTTTTTTACCTTCAAATAAAGATAATTTAAAATAAAAATCTCTTTATAAATTTTGAGAAATTTAGAGATAAAACCTGATAAAAATTAAAACAAAAATCTTCTTTTGTTTTAATTTTTGTCAGGTTTTTGTTATTGCTGTGGTTTTTGATCTTTTTGTCGAAGTCGAAAAACAATTCGACCTCTTGTCAAATCATAAGGACTTAATTCAACTGTTACTTTATCACCTAATAATATTCGAATATAATTTCGTCGTATTTTACCAGAGACGTGAGTCAAAACCTGAAACCCATTCTCTAATTTGACTCGAAACATTCCATTTGAAAGGCATTGAGTCACGACACCTTGCATTTCAATAAGACTCTGTTTTTTTTGGTTCAAATTTTTTAATTATTTTTTGTAAATTATTTTAAGTTTTCTTGATACTTTTGATTTAACAAAACTTGATAAAAATCTTACGAAAATTGAAACAAAAATTTTGTCAGCTTTTTGTTAGATTTTTGTTTCAACTTTTGTTAAAGTTTCATTTCAGATTTTCTTTTCTGATTTTTTCTATGTAGACATATATTTTTATATCAAAAGCAAATAAAATTAACTTTAACATAAAAAATAAAAGAAATCAAAAAGCTTAACAAAAACCTGACAAAAATAGTATTTTTGTTTCAGTTTTTGTCTCGAAATCCTACTTTTTTTGATATCAATATTTTCTTTTTAAGAATATTAACCTTATCGATACTTGGTGTTTCAAAAATTTACTTTGGAAAACCTTAAAAATCATAGGAGTTCATACTTGAAGTTTTATCTATTTAAAAAATAAAAAAAACAGGTCAAGTAAATAAGCAAAAAGATTAATTAATAGAAAGCTTTTCATGATTGTACTTCTTTTGTTGTACTTCTTTTGTTTTATGTCTTTTGTTTTACTTCTTTTGTTTTATTACGTAAAACAAAAGACATAAAACAATAAAAACCGTGAAGAAAAAATAAGTTTTTTAAAAATGATGTTCTTATCTTTTGATTATAGATTTGCATAAATAAAAACTAATGTAATTAGTTTTTCTTCCTTGAATTTAGTTCAAGATAATATCATTGATTTCCCTCCGGGAAATAATTATTGGGCTTCTTTTGTTTTATGTCTTTTGTTTTACATAGTAAAACAAAAGACATAAAACAATACCAATCATTGATTTTGTTTTACCAAACTGAACACAATAATTCACCACCTATATGTCGAAATTGGGCTTCTTGGCCTGTCATAATTCCTTGAGAGGTTGATATAATAATAACCCCCACTCCTCCTAAAACTTTAGGAATTTCCTTATGATTAGCATAAATTCGAAGTCCAGGTTTACTAATTCGTAGTAAATTAGTAATACATGGTTTTTTATCTCGTCCTTTATATTTAAGATGAAGGCTTACTTGTTCAGAAGAGTTTATTTGAAAAGATTCAATAAAACCTTCTTTTTCCAAAATTTGACAAATCTGATGACTAATTCGTGTAAAAGGTATAGAAACTTTTTCACTTTTTATCAAATTTGCATTACGAATTCGAGTCAACACATCACTAATAGTATCGTTGAACATTTTTATTTTCCTTAACTTATTTTTTAAATTTATTTGCTTGTATTTTTTAACCTTTAGTTTAGTTATTTAATAATTTTGAAACAAACCAGAGATAAAAATATTATTTGAAGACCCTTCGTTATTTTCTTTTCAACTTGTTTTCGTTTTTCTATTTGAAAAAAAAAATAGAAAAAAAGAAAACAAAAAGAAACAGGCGTATCCCTTTTCTTGTTTCTTTTCCAAAAATAGTAGTGTCTGACTGTTAAAATCTTTTAAGGGATACAGGGAACAAACAGTTAGTATCCTTATTTTTTGTTAAGCAAAAGAAAAAAGTCTTTTTTGTTTCAAATTTATCTTAGGCTTGCTTAAAATTAAATAACTTGAAAAGGCATACCAAATTGTTTTAGCAGAGCTAAACCTTCTTGATCGTTTTTAGAAGTTGTAATTAAAGATATGTCCATTCCTCGAATTTGATCTATTTTGTCATAATCTATTTCAGGAAACATCAATTGTTCTTCTAAACCTAAACTATAATTCCCGTGACCGTCAAAACTTTTTGGATTAATTCCCTGAAAATCTCGAATACGTGGAAGCGCTAAATTAATAAGACGGTCTAAAAAACCATACATCTTTTCACCTCTTAATGTAATAGAAATACCAACTGGCATTTTTTGTCGTAATTTAAAACCTGCGATTGCTTTTTTAGAACGAGTTATAATTCCTTTTTGTCCGGCAATTAAAGTTAATTCATTTAAAGAAGAATCTAAAAGTTTTGTGTTTTGTGAAGCATCTCCAAGCCCTCGATTTATTACGATTTTTTCTATACGAGGCACTTGAAGTGTGTTTTTATAATTAAATTGTTCTGCTAATTTTGGAATAATAGCTTGAGAATATAATTTTTTTAATCTTTGTGCCATACTAATATTTCTTTTGTTTTTTTTTAATTATTTTTTAGCAAATCTAATGGGGATGCTTTGGTTTTACCTAAGTAAAACCAATAAAGGAGGAAGCCCTAGTTTTACGCAGTAAAACGTGACAAAAGTCTAACAAAAATCTTGTATCTTTTCAAAAAACTATTTCTATTTTAAATTTTGTTTTCGTTTTTGTCTCGCATTCTGTTTCAAAATCTTAAAAAATTTACACATTTCTAAAAAAAGATTCTTTTATCCAATAGAAACGAAGATTTATCAGCCCAGATAGCAAATGTTAAAGAGGTAAAGCAATACCAATTTTACCAAATAAAAAACTGACAAAAATAATGACCTTTTATTTGAAAATAAAATAAATAGTGACAAAACTTTTGACAAAAACTGAAACAAAAATAGTAGTATCCCTTTTTTGTCAGGTTTTTGTTAGGTATTTTTGTTTCGATTTTTGTTTCAGTTTTTTGTAGGCCCCTTGTATCTTTTTAGGGGCCCAAACTTTGTTTCTTTTAGAGAACTTCGGGTGCTAATGACACAATTTTTGTAAAATTACGGTCTCGTAACTCTCGAGCTATTGGGCCAAAAACACGTGTTCCTCGAGGATTACCTTCTTTATTAATAATGACAGCTGCATTATCATCAAAACGAATCGTCATACCGTTTTCACGGCGTAAACCTTTACAAGTTCGTACAATAACAGCTTGAACAATATCAGACTTTTTTAAAGGCATATTTGGGATAGCTTCTTTGACTACAGCAATAATGATATCTCCAATATTAGCAAATTGACTTTGATTCTTATTTAAAACTCGTATACACATTAATTTTTTTGCACCGCTATTATCAGCTACAGTAAGATAAGATTGAGGTTGGATCATGATTAACCTTTATGTAATTAAACTATAAACAAAAAAAGACAAAATTCTAACAAAAATTGAGACTGTTTCTATTTTTTGGTTTTTTTTTTAGATAAAAAAAAGAAAAGAAAAAAAAACCAAAAATAAAATAAATAGTGACAAAAAATAAAGATACTAACTGTTTGTTCCCTGTATCCCTTAAAAGATTTTAACAGTCAGACACTACTATTTTTATTTGGCGATGTTAGAAGCAGATTCATTTTGTCTTAAGTTTTTTATAATAAATTTTATATATGAATATTTTTTATCTTTTCTTTTAAAGCCTTAATAATTACTTTTAAATTGAAATTTTTGTTTGTATCCCTTCTTTGGTTACAAATTTTGTTTTGATTGGCATTTTATATGCAGCAATTCTCATAGCTGAGCGAGCGGTTATTTCAGAAACACCTCTCATTTCATATAAAATTTTGCCTGGTTTTACAACAGCAACCCAATATTCAACAGAACCTTTTCCAGAACCCATACGTGTTTCGGCCGCACGCATTGTAACTGGTTTATCTGGAAATATACGTATCCATAGTTTTCCACCACGACGAGCATAACGAGTCATTGCACGACGTCCTGCTTCTATTTGTCGCGAAGTAATCCAACAAGGTTCTAATGCTTGTAAAGCAAAATCACCAAAAGCGATAGTATTACCACGATGCGCTTTCCCTTTCATTCTACCACGATGCTGTTTGCGAAATTTTGTTCTTTTAGGACTTAACATAATTACCTCTTTTTTACTTTGTTTTAATTTCAAAGAGCAACTTAAAAACTCTTTCCTGACAAAACTGGTCCCTAAAAGGGACCCTACAAAAACTGAAACAAAAATTGAAACAAAAATCGAAACAAAAATACTATTTTTGTCACTATTTATTTTCTTTTTGTTTTTTTTTTATTAAAAAAAAAATAGAAAATGTCATTATTTTTGTTTGGCTTACAAATTTCTAACAAATATGAAATAAATCTTTAACAAACCTTTAACAAAAAAGGGACACTAATGACCTTTTCTATTTTTTTTTAATAAAAAAAAAAAAACAAAAAGAAAATAAATAGTGACAAAAATAGTATTTTTGTTTCGATTTTTGTCAGGTTTTTGTTAGGTATTTTTGTTTCGATTTTTGTTAGAGATTTGTTAGGAATTTGTCACAAAGTGTAAGTTTTATAAGCCTTATTTTTTAGTTTTTTCTTTATAAGTTCTAATTTCTTCTTTAAAAACCCAAATCTTTATACCAAGAAGACCATAAATAGTTTTTGCGGTTTTATAAGAATAATCAATATCAGCTCGCAGTGTTTGTAAAGGAACACGACCTTCCCGTGTCCATTCGGTTCGAGCAATTTCAGCTCCATTTAAACGACCTGATATTTGTATTTTTATTCCTTTTACTCGAGCTCGTTGAGAACGCTGAATTGCTTGTCTTAAAGCTCTACGAAAAGCAATACGTTTTTCAAGTTGTTCTACTAAAAAATCAGCAATAAAAGAAGCTTCAGCATTTGGATTAGCTAATTTTGTAATATGAATTGAAAGTTGTACGGATTGCTTATTTTGATTTTCAGTTTTTTTATAATTATTTGAAGATACAGTTAGATAATTTTTTTGAGCTCGATTTTTTTTAATTTTGTTAGTTAAGTCTTTTCTTAAAAGTTCAAGACCATTTTTATCTCGCCCTACAATAATACCAGGTCGTGCTGCACTTATTTCAATTTTTATTTGGTCTAATTTTCTTTGAATTTCAATAGTAGATATTCCAGCATCAGAAAATCGTTCAGAAAGAGATTGTCTCAAAAACTGATCCTCAAAAACTAGTTGCGGGTATTGATTTGTTTTAGCAAACCAGTGAGATCGATAATTTTGAGTAATATTAAGTCGAAATCCTAGAGGATGAATTTTTTGTCCCATAATAAAATACTATATTTCTTTTTTTTAAGATCACTTACATTATCACAACCTAGTTTTTACTACGTGAAACTTAGGCTATTTAATTTATATAGTCATATCATTGATTTCCCTCCGGGAAATAATTATTGGGCTTCTTTTGTTTTATGTCTTTTGTTTTACATAGTAAAACAAAAGACATAAAACAATACCAATCATTGATATAAACAATAATTTTTATTTATCAAAAGAATATATCAAAAAAACTCACTTCACTATTTATAGAATTTTGTGATGTGATTAATATGTTTTCTTCTTTAAAAATTTTTTGTAAAAAAACTTAGAAAATGTTTTCTCTTTATAAAAAATAAAATAAAGAATTGTATGTTATGTCTACGATGTCCAGAAGGTTATATCATTGTAGATATTCCTTTTCCTTTCTTTACTTTATTTGATATTTTATTTGCTTTTCTACTTTATTTAATATTTTACACTTCAAATAAAGCATAATAAATTACGAAAAACAGTTAGTGCGCTTCTTTTGTTTTATTACGTAAAACAAAAGACATAAAACAATAAAAACCTTTTTTATGTTTAATTTTATCGTCTTGATTTTTTATCACTCTTTATATGGCCTCGAAAAGACCGTGTTGGAGAAAATTCTCCTAATTTATGACCTACCATTTGATCAGTAACAAATATTGGAATGTGTTCACGACCATTATGAACAGCAATTGTATGACCAATCATAATTGGTAGAATAGTTGAAGATCGTGACCAAGTTACTATTACTTTTTTTTCTCCGTGTACATTTAACTTCTCAATTTTTTTTAATAGATGATCGGCTACAAAAGGACCTTTCTTTAATGAACGTGACATAAAATACTTTTTCCTAAATCCTAAAGTAACATTTTTTTATTTAAAAAATTCAAATCTATTTCAATTTGTAAAAAATAGTCACAACTTTATTGATACTTGCTTGATTATATTTTTAGAAAGATATTTTTGTTTCAGTTTTTTATCTTGCTTTATGGGGCCCAAATAAAAGATACCAACCTTTCTTTAAAAAAATATCAAAACTTGAAAATAAAGTAAAAACTTTTATAGATATAACTCTTTAATATCTCTTTTTTAACATCATAAAGGAAAAAGAGATTACTTTTTAATATTTGGACCGACAATCTAAAACAAAATTGAAATAAATCAAAAATAAAGATAGCTAACAAAAACAAAAGGGGGTTGGCATGATTGTTATTGTTTTCCGTAGTAAAACAAAAAAAGCACAATAATTGTTTTCCTTCTTTTGTTTTACAACCTTCGGTTGTAAAACAATAAAAACCATGACAAAAATTTCTAACAAAAACCTTTAACAAAAATAGCTAACAAAAATGAAATTTTTGTTAGCTATTTTTGTTTCACTTTTTCCTTTCAAATAAGGGATACATATTTTTGTTTCAGTTTTTGTAAGAGTTTTGCATGACAAAAATTTTATTTTTGTTAACAGTTTTGTTAGGCGATATCGTTTCTTTTCGATGGATGTCCAAATGTTAAAAAAGCTATATCTGCGATTTCTAGATGTTAATTGACTATTTTTTATAAAAATTTTTTATGTGAACGTAAATACTATTTTCGTCTTCGCAAAATAAACGAATTACTATATTTCTTTGATTTCCGAGTCCGTTGTCCTAAAGCCGGGCGACCCCAAGGAGTAACAGGATGACTTCGGCCTATTGGAGCTCGACCTTCCCCACCACCGTGAGGATGATCAACAGGATTCATAACAACACCCCGTACGGCAGGTCTTTTACCTAGCCAACGCTTACGTCCAGCTTTTCCAAGAGTCATTATAGTAGCTTCTATATTACCAACTGTACCTATCGTTGCCCAACAATTTTTGGGAACAAGTCGACTTTCACCAGAAGGAAGTGCAAGTGTTACAAATTTTCCTTCTTTTGCAACAAGTCGCGCCACAGAACCAGCTGCTCGTGCTAGTTGCCCACCGCAACCTGGTTGTAATTCAATATTATGCACTTCTGTACCTAAAGGCATGTTATTAAGGGGTAAAGAATTTCCTACTAATATAGGAGCAGTAATATCAGACACAATAGTTTCACCAACTCTTAATCCACGGGGATAAATAATATACCTCTTTTCACCATCTTGATAATTTAACAAAGCGATGCGGGCATTTCTATTTGGATCATATTCCACAGCAGCAACTTTTGCTATAACTCCAAACTTGTTTCTTTTAAAATCGATTTGACGATAAAGCTTTTTATGCCCACCGCCTCGATGACGACTCGTAATAATTCCTCTATTATTTCGACCTTTTGGTCTAGATTGCCAAGATGTTAATGTTTTTTCTGGTTTAGTTTTGGTAATTTCTGTAAATTCTGATACTGAGCGTTTTCTTGTACCAGGTGTATAAGCTCTATAAAAACGAATGCCCATAACTTATATTTTTATAAATTGTATTAAAATTAATATTCTTTATATACCGCCTTCGAAAGGAAAAGATACGAAAAGATACGAAAAGATACGAAAAGATACGAAAAGACATTATCTTCTAAGATCTGGGCATTTTTAATTTTAGGTATTGTCTGTGAGGTTAAAGTTGTCCAGATCTTAGAAGATAATATGAGACAAAAAACTTGAATCAAAAACTGAGACAAAACTGTTAACAAAAACTTTATTTTTGTTAACAGTTTTGTCTCAGTTTTTGATAGGTCTTTGTTAGAAATGTTAACAAAACTAAAGTTTATTTTATCAATAGTATTAATGTTTTCTTTTTTTTGATGTTAAAGATTAAAAAGATTATTAAATTTCAGGGAAAATTTTACTTGATTGTCCAGATTTAACCGTAACAATTACTCTTTTATAAGATGTTTTAAACCCTTGTGATAATCCAATACGTTTTTTTTTTCGAGGTGGTCGATGTGTATTAACGGAAATAACAACTACTTCAAATAATTCTTCTATTAATTTTTTTATTTGTGGTTTACTAAGTCTTAAATCAACATCAAATGTATATTGATTATTTTCAATTAACCTAGCAGACTTTTCTGTTAATACAGGATATTTAACTAAATCAATCATCATAAAACAAGATTGAGTAATAAACGATAAAAATAAAAACCCATTTGAAACAAATTAGAGACAGAAACATAATAACTAATAAAAAATCTGAAACAAAAACAATGACAAAAATAAGATTTTTGTCAAAGTAATTTATCTTAAATTTTTTTTAGTTTTTATCTCTGATTTGTTTTTACTTTGAAGTTATACCAAGTAAGCAAAATTGAAGATTGGTTTATAAATCGTAGAAAATTAGACTTGAAGATTATTCAAGTACAAAAGCAAAAAGCTTTATATTGAAAGATAAGCCAAAACTGCAAAAATCTAGACAAATCCTAGAAAGATTTGTAAAAGTAAGCATCAAAAGATAAGAATAGAGATAATTTCTTAACTATCTACCCTCCTCTTCTTTAACATCACCTTCTTTACATCACCTACGGTGATGTATGTGATGTCAGAAGTTCACTTTGCAAATTTGCTTAATTTGACAGATCTTCAACAAAAATCTTACAAAGAAGGGATACTAAGATTTTTGTTTGGGAAAACTTTTTGAATTTTTTAAACTTTACCTCGTTGGCTTGTTGATAATATAGTACCAACTAAAAACTAAAAGTTATTTAAACCTTAACAATAAAAGTAAATATACGATGAAAAATAAGGTGCATTTTTAATTCTAAGTTTTTCCTTTTCACTTTAATTCACTTTGCTTGGCAAAGTGAAAAGAAGCAAAGTGAATTAAAGTTAAAAAACTTTAGTTTTATAATAATTTAGGCTTATTTTTTTGTGGTAGAACGTATTTCAGATTAAAAAAGAAAAGAGTCGAAATATTTTTAGTCCAATTGGAGTAATATAAAAATATTTCACGATTTTTAAGACACTTTATTATACCAACTTTACTACAGTTTTTGTCTTTTGATATTTAAAAAAAACTTTTATTTTGTGATTCTTTTCGCTTTCAGAAAGTGTTACTAGGTAAACAAAAAAGGTTTGTTAGGAAAAAAATAAAAGAATAAATAAATCTTTAACAAAACCTGAAACAAAAACAATGACAAAAATAAGATTTTTGTCATTGTTTTTGTTTCAGGTTTTTGTCTCTAGAATTATTGATTTAGATCATTTCTAAAGAAACTTGTAAAAATTTTGCTAATTCAGCTGCTTGTTTTTCAATATCTTCTAAAGTTGTAGGTTGTCCTATTCGAGTTAATGGAATATCACGTTTATTCTGAAACGATGAATCTTTTGCTACATTATTTTTATTTTTCGTTGAAGAATTTTTTACAGATGTTTTACTGGAAGCTTTTTCTTCCGAATTTTTCAAAGGAGTAGTAAAAGTGGTGTTACCTTTTACTCTAATATAAAGAATTCGCCTTGGATTTAAACCCTCTTTGATTTCAACTCGTATTGCTTCAATATCTTTAATATCATAAGATAAATCAATACGCCTGTTTTTACCAGGAAACCCCCATCTAAAAATACGAACAATTCCTTGTTTTTTATTAAACTCATTAAATCCACCACCAACACCCCAAAAAAGAGTTAACCAAAGATAGCAACTAAAAATTAGACCTAAAATTCCATAAAAACACATGACTAATCCTTGAGGAAAGAACAAAATATTTTTTGAATTAATAAAAGGTAATAAGTCAAAATTTAAATAACTTGAAATTCCTGTCAACAAAAAACCAAAACCTCCTAATAAGATTATGGAAGCCCACCAATAATTACTGAATCTTCGAGAACCTACTACTACATAACGACGAATTAATTCAGATTTCTGTGTTTCAGAAGAATTGCTCATAGTTGTTTTCTTTAATTTAAAAAAAAAATTACTTATATTTTTATTTTAATTATTGCTCAATTTTTATTTTTTTTTAGACAAAAAGAAAATAAAAATTTTTTCCCTTCAAAAAAACTTTTTCACATATTTTAAAGCCAAAAAAAGTCTAGCCATTATTTTATATTTTTTACCTAAATTTTTTACGAAAAACATCACAGATCTTATTTGAAGGCCCTGTATCACTTCTTTGTTTGTTGTTTTACTTTTTTTGTTTTATGTCTTTTGTTTTACGTAGTAAAACAAAAGAAGTAAAACAAAAGACATAAAACAAAAGAAGAAAACTGAAGGGAAAAGTCTTCGAGCTGTTTAAGTTTGTCTAAGGTTTGTTGGGTTTTATTAGAATTTATTAGAACTTTTAAAAGCAACCTCAAATTTTCTAATAGAATGGTTGACATTTTTTCAAAGATTTAGATAAGAAAGCTAGTTAATGACTACTAATATTTTTTTGTTTTAATCTTGTGGCTTTACCAACTCTATTTCGTAGATAATATAATTTAGCTTTACGAACTTTAGCGCGTCTTGTAACTTCAATGTTTTTTAAAGAAGGAGAATGAAGAGTAAAAACTCTTTCAACCCCAACTCCTTGAAAAATACGGCGTACAGTAATAGTTGAATTCATACCAGCTCGATGTTGTGCTATAACTGTACCTTCATAAGGTTGAACCCTTTGTTTATTACCTTCTTGTATTAAAACACCAACCTTTACTGTATCGCCAATGGAAATTATAGGCAATTCAGTTTTTAATTGATCTAATTCTATTTTATGAATAATTTGTTGAATTTTCATTTTGGTTTATGTTCCTTAATTTTAAATACAATTTATTTCTAATTTTATAAAATAACTATTTTTCTTATAGAAATAAAAAAGGTTACTTTCTGCTTTTACTTTTTAACTTTTGATAGTTTTTTCTATTTTTTTTTCTAAAAAAAAACCAAAAAGTAGAGAACAAAAACTTAGAAATAAAACAAGCGTTAACAAAATTTCTTGATGTAAAAGAAAGGATACAGGCCCTTCTTTGTTTTCTTTTCAACTTCTTTTCTTTTTTTCTTATAAAAAAAAAATAGAAAAAAAAGAAAACAAAAAGAAACAGGCTTCTAACAAAAATACTATGTTTGTTAAGCGAAGGAGATATTTTTATTTTTTGTACTTATGCTTTACTATTATTTTTACTTTAACATAATCTAAGAGAAAAGAAAAATAGCTTTTTATTAGAAACTTAAACATAAAGTAAAAAAATATTAAAAATAAGAACTTAAAACTCAAAAGCAAAGATAAAGAAAATTTTATATTAAAAAAATATAAAGATAAAATATAAGAAAAAACCTAAAAAAAAATAGTGACATTTTATATTTTTTTTTATTAAAAAAAAACAAAAAGAAAATAAATAAGATCTTTGTTTCAATTTTTTTTTTGATTTTTGTTTCCGTTTTGATTAGACCTTTATGTTTTCTTAGAAATTAGATATGATTAAGTATACCTACAATTCCTTAAACTTTTAAACAATTTTTTTAACTAACAGAAAAATTCTTTTGCAAAACTAGATCTTGACATAACAAAGTTATATTAAAGTAAATTTTCACATTAATAGAAATAGTGAGATAAGCAATTACATAAAATCTTAAAAGTTACACAAGCAAAACTTGTAACAAAAATACCAAACAAAGTTTTGTTTGGTATTTTTGTTAGGTTTTTGTGAATGCTTATTTCTCTTTCTAACTTTTACTGATTCTTGTTATTAAAAATTTGATGGAAAGATACAATTTGTAAAAGTGAAAGATTAACCTTTAAAAAATAAATAAGAATTTAGTTGATAAATTATTTAAGAATGTTAGAAACAACCCCTGCTCCAACAGTTCTACCACCCTCACGAATAGCAAATCTCATTCCTTTCTCAATTGCAATTGGTTGAATTAATTCAACTACCATTTTAATGCGGTCACCAGGCATTACCATTTGTGTTGCACTATCATCATCTGCACGAAAAGATTCAATTTTTCCGGTTACATCTGTAGTTCGAACATAAAATTGTGGTCTGTATCCGGGAAAAAAAGGAGTATGACGACCTCCTTCCTCTTTGTCCAAAACATAAACTTGAGATTCAAATTTTGTATGTGGAGTAATAGTTCCCGGTTTTGCTAAAACCATTCCACGTTCAATATCAGCTTTTTGAATACCACGAAGTAAAACACCTACGTTATCACCAGCAACACTTTGATCTAAAGTTTTTTGAAACATTTCTAATCCAGTTACTGTAGTGGTTCGAGTATTTTTTAAACCAACAAGCTCGATAGACTCGCCTACCTTCACTGCTCCTCGTTCAACTCGACCTGTTGCTACTGTACCACGACCGGTAATAGAGAAAACATCTTCAACAGCCATCAAAAAGGATTTGTCAGTATCTCTTTCTGGAGTAGGTATGTAAGTATCAACCTTTTCCATCAGTTCAAAGATTTTATCAACCCATTTATTCTCACCACGTGATATTTCTGGATTTTCAGCAAGAGCCTCTAAAGCTAATAACGCAGAACCAGAAACTACTGGGATATCGTCACCAGGAAATTCATATTTGCTTAAAGTATCACGAACTTCTAAGTCAACCAATTCTAATAATTCTTCATCATCAACCTGATCTTCTTTATTTAAAAACACAACAATATTAGGAACACCTACTTGTTTTGCTAATAGCATGTGTTCTTTAGTTTGTGGCATTGGTCCATCAGCACCAGAAACTACAAGAATAGCTCCATCCATTTGCGCAGCCCCCGTAATCATATTCTTTACATAATCAGCATGACCGGGACAATCAACGTGTGCATAATGACGATTATCTGTTTCATACTCTACATGGGCTGTATTTATTGTAATACCTCGAGCTTTTTCTTCAGGTGCCGAATCAATATCATCATATTTTCTTGCTTTTCCTTTACCACCAGCTGCTAAAGCCATAGTAATAGCGGCCGTTAAAGTTGTTTTTCCATGGTCTACATGACCAATTGTTCCAATATTTACATGAGGTTTTTTACGTTCAAATTTTTCACGTGCCATAAAGTAATAATTCCTTTTTAATTAAAAAAGTATAATCTTAAAATTATTTGATTTTGATTTGAGCCTTCAGACAAAACAAGCAAACAAAAACTGAAACAAAACTGTTAACAAAAATGATGATAAAAATAGTAGTATCCCTTTTTTGTTTCAATTTTTGTCACACGAAAAAGAAAAGAGGTCTTGGTATTCTTGTATCCCTTCCCCTACAAAAATTGAAACAAAAAAGGGATACTACTATTTTTGATGCGAAGCACTGACAAAAACTTTGTTTTTGTTTCAGCTTTTTGTTAGGTACTTTTGTCAGGTTTTTGTACGGGCAGACAAATCTAAAACAAAAATTTTGTTTTTGTTTTAGATTTGTCTGCCCCGTTTTATTATCTATTCAGCATAAAAGCAGAATTGGTTATTTAACAAACTTCTAACAACTTAGAGAAAGACAAATAAGAAACAAAACAAGTTTTTGTATACTTGTTTTGTTTCTTATTTAACATTTCTCTAAAATTTACAAAATGAAACCATGCAAAAGGCATGTAAAAAATTAGAGATAAAAATAGTGATAAAAATTTGAGTATTTCGTATCTTTATTTTTTGTCAGAATTTTTTTGAAGATAAGCAGAGAAATTGTTAAAGCTTTGTTTTTATTTTGCAATTATAAAAGATAACAAAGTTATGTAAAATTTCAAGGACGTTTGCGAAATTACTCATATAAAGTTTGTTTTTCTTTTTTACAAAAAATGTATTATTTTAAGAATATCAATAAGAGCTCTAAAAAAGAAAATAACATTAAAAACAATATTCTAACATAACTTTTTTAAGAAAACAAGTTTAAAAACAAGCACAATAATAAAAACAAGCTTACTTATATTACTACTTACATAACTATATCACTACATAAATTTTTTGATATTATTTTCGATCTAGCATATTTAAAAAAAAAGCCAGATAGATTTTCGGGCAATTATCGGACAAAACAATTGTTTTGCCTTTAATACCACCTTCTAACAAACATTATATTTTTGTCTCTGGTTTGTTTCCATATCTTTTGTTTGTCAGAAGTTTTTACTTATTCTATAATACAAAATTAGATTAAAAGACTAAAATCGATATTTTGCAAAAGCCTTGTTTGCTTCAGCCATTCTGTGTACTTCATCTCTTTTACGAATAGCATTTCCCATATTTTTAGAGGCGTCGAGAAATTCATTAGTAACTTTTGAAATCATACTTCTTCCAGATCTACTTCTACAAGAAGAAAGTAGCCAGCGAATACTAAGTGCAGTACCGCGTTCTGTTTTCACCGCTAACGGAACTTGATATGTAGAACCACCAATTCGTTTTGCTTTTACTTCAACCAAAGGTGTTGCGTTTCGAACTGCTTGCTCAATCACTTTTACAGGGTCTTGTTGAGTAGTATTTCCAATTTGTTTCATAGCATCATAAAAAATTTTATATGCTAATGATTTTTTCCCCTCTTTCATAAGATGATTCACGATTGTATGAACTAAACGACTATCGTAAACCGGATCAGGAGTTAATGTACGTTTTTTTGGGGTACGTCGGCGTGGCATAATATAAATATTCCTTTTTGATATAAACTATTTTGATGTGTATTTATACTTTAATATTAAGAATATTAAAAAATAAAATACGTCAATGGTTTTCTTTAACTTTGCTTCTTTTCACTTTGCGAAGCAAAGTGAACTAAAGTTAAAAGGAAAACAATTGTTGCGCTTCTTTTGTTTTACTTCTTTTGTTTTATTACGTAAAACAAAAGACATAAAACAAAAGAAGTAAAACAAAAGACATAAAACAAAAGACATAAAACAATCAAAACCAATGAAAAAAAAGATAAAACCAGACAAATTTATCACAAAATGCTAATAAACCTTAATACTTCTGATAAACCTTAAGCAAAGGTTTTTGTTTTGTATTTTTATCCATTTTTTATCTTTGTTTTGTCTCAGAATTTATTAAAAATTTGTTAAAGTTTTCTCTTTTGAAATAACATTAACGCAATTACTTCTCTAAGATTTTTTTAATTTTTACAACTAATAAAAGATAAGAACTTAATAAAATTTATTATAAAAACTTTTTAATTAAAAAGAATTAAAAGAAAATACGTGCAAGTAAAAACTGAAAAAACATTATTTCAGTTTTTGTTACAGTTCAAGTAGAAATAACAAAGAAGGGATATGATCTTTAAAATAATAAGTTACTTTGGACGTTTTACACCATATTTAGAACGACCTTGAATACGATTTTTAACCCCTGCTGTGTCCAAAGTACCCCGCACAATGTGATATCTAACACCAGGAAGATCCTTTACTCTTCCACCACGTACTAATACAACAGAGTGCTCTTGAAGATTGTGGCCGATACCAGGAATATATGCTGTTACTTCAAAACCAGAAGTCAATCGAACACGAGCAACTTTTCGAAGAGCTGAATTTGGTTTTTTTGGAGGGACAGTGTAAACTCTAGTACAAACACCTCTTCGTTGAGGGCAAGACTGAAGAGCAGGAGTTTTTGTTTTTTTAGAAATGTTCTTTCTTGCAGATCGAATAAGTTGTTGAATAGTAGGCATATTTTTATTAGTTTTTCTTTAGATATCTAAGTTTTTTTTACATCATTACTTACCAATTGTAAATTTATCAGATGTTAAAAATTATATTTTGTTGAGTTTATCGGTGTTTACTTTTAATAGAAGCATCTTTTAAAACAAAAAAAAAGATAAAATTTCGTTTCTTTTCTAAGTTTTACTAATTTACAAAGAAGGGATACAGGGCCTTCTTTGTGGCTTCTAACAAAAATAGTATTTTTGAAAAGAAACAAGGCGATGTATTTTCTTTTCGAAGGGATACAACAAACTTTTTTAGCTTCTTTGTTATATTCGCTTTGTAACTCGAAGATAATAAAAAAACCTGACCGAAACAAAAATCTGACAAAAATAGTAGTACCCGTATCTTCATTTTTGTTGAAACTTTTATTAGAGGTAGAAATCATATATTTGTATTTTGTCTCTTTCTATAAAGATTACGATAAGATACGTAAGAATTCAATTCTTTGATAGAAATATGATTATATCACAACTTTGTTTTCCTTGTTTTTTATAACTTTCACTAATTGATCTTTTACCACCTAGATTCAAATCTTTGAATCTAGATGGTAAAAGCCTTTTGAATTAAAAAAAAACAAAGTTTTATTTATAATCCCTTACTTTGTAAAAAAAAAACTGTTTTGAGGAAAGCCTGTGTAAAAACCTTAAAAATACTGACAAACCTCTTTTCTTTAACAAAAATTGAAACAAAAATCGAAACAAAAATAGTAGTATCCCTTTTGAAAAGATAATGTCACTATTTATTTTATTTTTGTTTTTTTCTCTAAAAAAAAAAACCAAAAAAATAGAAAATGTCACCATTTTTGTTAACATTTTTGTTTCACTGTTTCTTTTCAAATAAAATCTTTGTTTTAACTTTTGGTTGAAGGTTTATTTCAGTTTTATTTTAAAATTGTTAGATCACTCACTTTGTAAGACCTTACATTGCCTTTGGTTACTATTTTATTTTGTTCTAAAATAATACAAAAAATAAGAGTAAGGTCTTTCATTTCTTTATGTAATAAATTTTAAATAGTCTTCTTAAACTATTTAAAACCTTTTAAATTTAGATACTAAATTAAATTTTAAAGGTGAATTTCCGGGCCAAATAAAACCACCCTTATTAGGAGGAAGAATCTCTTTCATAGGACTCGAAGAATCTGTGCTATATTGTCTTAAATTTGAAGGATAAGTTTCTGTTGGTTCTTTCCCTTCAAGTTCAAGAAAGTTGGCCAAACCTTCAACTAGATCTTTATTTTTTGGATCTTTTATAGATTCAAAAAGAACGTTATAAGGTATATTTGATAAACTTTTTGGCTCTTTCTCTAGAGTTGACTTTGATAATGGCCAAGTAGTAAATTCAATTTTTTTGTTTGAATCTATAAAATGTGCAAGTGTTCGATATTCTTTTCCTTCTAACATTGCCTTTGGCGATGTTAGGCGAAGCCCGTTGTTATCTTTTCTTTGAAAAGAAAATAAAGAAGGGTCTTTAATGTTTGTGGGTGGATAAAGCGCATACCCTGCAAGTGATCGTGGCAACAATCGATTAGTTATTACAAGTTTTCGTAATCCTTGATCCCAACCAGCATAAAAAGGGGTAGAATTAGATATTTCTAAGAAGGGATACAAATGAGTTTTTTGCATTTTTTTCTGTGATAACTCTTCATGAAAAGGAAAAGAAGGTTTATAATTACTTTCATTAGAATTCAAATATAAAGGTTGATCAAATTTCAATACAGGGTTTTCATTTGTATTGTCTTCAGGGTCTACTGTTATTGAAAATAATCTCCGAACAACTTTAAGAGTTCCTTTAAATTGCTGATTAAAAATACGATCTGCATAACTTTTTGAGCCATCAAAAAAATCTTGAAATTGTTCAGTATATGGTAATTGATTGTAATATCGAAGACTATCGTAGTAACTACCTAAAATCAAACGTTTTTCAAATAAAACTTTCTCTTCATTTTTAGTTAATTTTTGAAAAGTCGGTTGTTTCGCAAGAAATGCGTCAATATCAGCGCTCAACAAAGATTTATAAATCGGATTGGAATAATAGTTTTGTTTAATTTTTTCTTCTACCTTTCTATTAAGTTTTGGATCAATTGACAAAAATTCAGGTGAAAAGTTTTGATCAATAGCATCATCTATAAAAACATCTTGATTGAACTCGCGCTCCTCAAACATTCGTTTTTTAAGCCCAACTGATTCAGCATTTAAAGATTCGGTTTCCTCGTCCTCAAAATCATCTATCTTATCACTATTATAACGATTGCTTTCTTCTTCATCGGAAGCCAGTTCATCAGAAACTAAATTTGTCGATAATTTGTTACTAAGGTTTTCCTTTTTTTTCTCTTGTCCTATTTGATTTAATGTTGAAGTTTTGGCAGATGAGGGTGAAGAACTTGATTTATTTTTTTTAGGTGACTCTCCAAAAAAGTTATTAATAAGATTTGTTAAACCATTTTCTTGTTGAAACAATTGTGGCTGACGGTCCGTTTTACCTGTCCAAGCATATTCTCCTTGATAGTTTAAATCTTCAAAAGATTGATATCGTGAAGATTCCGGCGAATTTAGATAACTACCACGGTCAAAAGAATTTAAATCTGTATTAAAAGAGTTTGTTTGACCATCTGATAATAAAATTTTTTTAGTATTTTCTACAGTCCCCAGAGAAAAAAAAGTTTTTTCAAGAGCTTTATCTTGAGAAATAAAACCTAAAGGTCCGGTAAACAAATAGTCAAGACCATAATATGGAATTGAGGTAAGGGTAAAAGCTATTGTTAATGAAATTAATCCAAAATTTAGTAAATTAATCCATTTAGATAAAGATAATTTAAAAAGTGGATAAATAAAATTACTTAAACGAATCGAAAGAAAACCAAAAAGACCTGTAAATAAAAAACTACCGGCAAGAAGTCCTAGGAGATAGCTTCCATCTATTAAAAAAGATTGAATTTCAGTATTAGAAGAAAAAATCTCCAAAGCAGTAGGTTCAGGGCCAAAGGTTAAATTACCAAAATATTGAAAAATACAACTTTGTTCCGTCCAAGAAAGAATTAAATTTAACAAAAAAATTCTTATTAATTTTGTTTTGTCTTTTCCTTTTGTGTTTATTATGTTAAATGATCTTTGATGAGTCATTTCATGAATAATATTTAAAAGAAGACAAATTCCAATTATAAAATTTAAAGGTTCGAAAGAAAACCAAGGAATAATAAAAGATCTTAAGCCAAATAAAATACAAGTTGCAAACCACCATTGGCCTAAAATTGTTCCTAAACCTGAAGCTAGCCCTGCAGGAATTCCTTGAATTAATAGTCTTCTTGCGCAAATAACATGAGCACAAGAGATAGGTAAACAGAAAAAAAAGCTATTTAAAAAACCTAAAATTAATTTGTTATTACCATATGTAGGTGTTTCTAAAAAAGTAAAAATTGTTGAAACTGGATTATGTAAAAAATAAGTTTCATTTAAAACTGAAGAGTGTAATTGTGGAACTAAAATTGGAAAATATGAAACATTTCGAAGCCACTGAAAACTAAAAATATAAGTTAAAATACATTTAATACTTACAAAAAGATAGACAAGAGTCTCTTTGACTATTATTTGAAAATTAATATCGCTAGATAATGAATCAAACACATTATTAAGCATTTCAATATAATCTCTTATAGCTGGTACAAAAGACATAGGTGACTTTTTTCACTCCGACTTTTTAACAATTAAAAAAATTTGTAATAGAATTTTGCTAATTAAAATTTTTACCGAATTTCTAACAAAAACTTTATTCCATGGTTTTTATTGTTTTACTATGTAAAACAAAAGAAGGAAAACAATTGTTGCGCTTCGCACGACTATGGTTTTCTTCAACTTTAGTTCACTTTGCTTCTTTTAACATTGCTTCTTTTAACATTGCTTCTTTTAACATTGCTTCTTTTAACATTGCTTCTTTTCACTTTGCTTCTTTTCACCTTGCTTCTTTTCACCTTGCTTCTTTTCACCTTGCTTCTTTTCACCTTGCTTCTTTTCACCTTGCTTCTTTTCACCTTGCTTCGCAAAGTGAATTAAAGTGAATTAAAGTGAATTAAAGTGAATTAAAGTGAATTAAAGTGAATTAAAGTGAATTAAAGTGAATTAAAGTGAATTAAAGTGAATTAAAGTGAATTAAAGTGAATTACAGTGAAAAGAAGCAATGTTAAAAGGCCATTCTTTGCGACTTCGCCTGACTGTTAAAATCGAAGATTTTAACAGTCAGAAACGAAACAAAGAAAAATAGTTGTAAAACAATAACAACCATGCGACGCTACTTTCTAACAAAAATTGAAACAAATCATAACAACCTTGAAATATAACGAAGACACGAAGTATCCCTTTCTTGCAAAAATACGAAACAAAAACATTATTTTTGTCAATACTGTATCCCTTTGTTTAACAAAATGATATTTTTATTTCAGTTTTTGTAGGGGCTTCTTGTTTTATTGGTTTTACTTAGGGAAACCCAAAGCACCCCTATTTTTGTTTTAAATTGTTTTTGTTTTCTATTTGATAACTAAAAGGCTAATTTGCACTTTTGCTATAAAAAATTAATATCCTAATAAAATTGTTAACAAAAATGATGACAAAAATACCTAACAAAAATTGAAACATTTTGTTTTTTTTTTTATTAAAAAAAAATAGAAAATGTCACCATTTTTGTTAACAGTTTTGTTTCAGTTTTTTGTTAGGTATTTTTATCAGAATTTTGTCTTAATAATTTTTTAAAATTTCAAATATTTTTGATTCCAACTTTGTAAAAAATTAATTCCAAGTAATAAAAATAATGACAATATTAAAACAACTGTACCAATGACAGTTGCTCGAGTATAATCATACTGTTCCAAATTTTGAAAAATTAATACAGAAGCAATTAAATCTTTTAAAGGAATATTAGAAGAAACAATAACAATTGAACCATATTCACCTATAGCTCGTGAGAAAGCTAAAGTTAATCCTGTTAATATTGCAGGAATTAATGGAGGAAAAATCACTTTTTGAAATGTTTTCCATGGTGAAGCACCTAAAGACCAAGCCGCCTCTTCTAATTCAATCTCCATTTCTTGCAGTACTGGTTGCAAAGTCCTTACAACAAAAGGAAAAGATACAAAAATCATTGCTACAAGTATTCCTAATTTCGTAAATACAATTTGTACTCCAAAATTGGATAAAAATGAACCAATCCAACCTTGATCACTATATACAGTAGCTAGTGTCAAACCTGCAACAGAGGTAGGAAGAGCAAAAGGCAAATCAACAGCAGCATCAAGTAAACGTTTTCCAGGAAAATTATAACGAACTAAAACCCAAGCTAAAATAAAACCAAAAAAAGCATTAAAAATACAAGCAAAAAAAGCCATTGATATAGTAACAGTATATGCAGATAAAGCTACAGGTTCTGTTGCTGTTTCCCAAAAATTATCAAAAAGATTTTTGCTAGCTGTATTTAACAAAGAAAAGATCGGAAGAATTAACATGAAAACAAAATAAAAAAGAGTGAAGAGCCAAGGCCAAGAGACTTTTAATTTTCTTATTTTTTTTCTAACTGTGTTAACAGAATCTAAAATCTTGATTGACAAATCTTTAACAAAAATTGAAACAAAAATACTATTTTTGTCACTATTTGAAGGCTCTTCTTTATTTTCTTTTAAGGGAAACAGGTTTCTAACAAAAACAGTATTTTTGTTAAGCGAAGAGAAAAAGTCTTCGATTTGTGAACTGAAGGCGATGTTTTTTCCTTTTGAAGGCGATCTTTGTATCCCTTTAAGAGTAAAGATTAAAATTTTATGAAAAAGTTTTATCATAATTAAATATTTATTATTTTTATCTGTATCTTTGAAAATTTCTTAATTAATTATTGTTCCATGCGAAGCTTGAGTCTAACAAAAATCGAAACAAAACTGTTAACAAAAATTGAAACAAAAATAGTAGTATCTGACTGTTAAAATCTTTTAAGGGATGCAGGGAACAAACAGTTAGTATCTTTATTTTTTGTCAGGTTTTTGTTAGAAATTTTTGTTAATTATTTTTATCACTATTTATTTTCTTTGAAAAGAAAATGTTACTATTTTTCCAAATTTACTTATTTTTGTTTTGATAAGTTATTTCTCAATCACAAAGATTTAGGTTTTTTTGAAGAAAACTTTTAAAAACTAGGACAAACTTTTAACAAAAAATATTAACAAAAATGCTGACATTTTTGTTAGGTATTTTTGAAAATAAACAATAACAACCATGCGAAGAGATCTTGGTATCCCTTGTATCCCCTCCCCTACAAAAACTTTTGGCGATCTTAGAAGATGATTTATAAATATCAGAAATTTTTATTTAAAATTTTCTTTAGACAACATGTAGTATTAGTTTTAAATTATATTTTTTTAATTCTTTAATTTTTAATATCACTTTAACTCTTTTCATTTTCTTCAGTCTTTTCTTCAGTCTTTCCTTCAGTCTTTCCTTCAATTTTTTCTTCAATCTTTTCTTCAGCAAGAAGCTGCTTTAAAATTAGCTTTGCTTTTGAAAGAGCTTTACTGGTTTGTTTTGAAGCTTCCTGTTTCCAAGTAAATTTTCTACTGTTTTTTCGTGATTTAGATTGACGTTTTTTTGGAACTGGCATAATAAAATCCTTTTAAATTTTGTTATTAAAGATTTAACTTTTTTTTTATTAAAAAATAATCTTTTGTTTACTTTGTTTAACTTTATAAAAATAGATAAAAATATAAAATACTTAACTTTTTTATTCACTCTGTATACAGTTTGGTAGAAAACTGTAAGACTGTTTCTTTGAAAAGAAACGAAACAATGTTTTTGTTATAATTTCTGCCAAGTTTATCGCTACTATTGAAAAATATACAATCAAAGAAAGGCTTTGGCTGAAAAACCTATGACAAAAATCTATTATCGTTTCAGTTTTTATTAAAGAGTTTTTATGTAAAACTTTATCCTTCTCTACATCATTTTATGATGTTAGAAACTAAAATTTTAAAAGAGTTTCGTGGCACTTACATCATCAAAATTTAAACAGAAATTTTGTATAGTATTTTTATTAGGTTTTTGCACGGGCTTTGCTCCAAAGCCTTTACTTTTATTAAAAATTAGAAAGAAAAGGGATCATTTATTTGCTTATAACATAGTAAAAACAAAGATATATTTCTTAATATTTACGATAAACAAAATCAAAGTATTAACTCTACAGAGTTAGATTTGTCTTAAATAATATACAAATAACAAAAATTATGTTAAAAAGATCGAAAATAAAAATAATGTTTTTTTATCGATTTTTTTTTATTTTTCTTATTTTTTTTATAATCCTACAAAAAAAACTCAAGATATAAAAAAATTAATAAGTTAAGTCTCGAAAACACTTTTTTTTATTAAAACTTTTATTTAAAGATTTGTCAATTTTTTAAACCTGCCCCACGTCGGACTCGAACCGACACACCGTAAGGCACTTGATCCTAAGTCAAGCGCGTCTACCAATTCCGCCAGCGGGGCTATAAAGTTATTATATCTTAAGAGAAAGAAAACTGTCAATACTTTTATTAAACAATTTGTACTTTTAAAATAGGAGGCTTCAAAACAAACTATGTTTATAATCTTAGTAATATTAAATTGTTCTTCGTTTGCTTTAAGCTAAAATTCTGTAAAATTTTTTAAATTTCAGAACTAAAATTCCTTTTATTGATTTTTTTTATTTTCCTCTATTTAAGTAGAATTTAGTTTTTAATTAAAGAACAATTAAATAATTTCTAACAAAAATCTTAGTATTTTTTTTTTTGTTTCAATTTTTATTTTAATTTTTGTCAGGTTTTATTAAGGTTTACTCAACTTTTTTATTTTTGTATTAATATTTTATATTAAGAATAACATAAAGTTTGCTTTATTTTACTATTTTTATTATAATATCTAGTAAAAATAGTAAAATAAGTTTACTATGTAAAAAGCCTGCTTAGCTCAGTGGTAGAGCGTCCGTCTCATACGCGGAACGTCACTAGTTCAAATCTAGTAGCAGGCAATATTTTGATAAAGTTAAATTAAAAAAAAGAATTGAATCTAATTTATTTTTGGGAGCATAAAAATTGTGCTATGAATTATGTTAACTAATACTCTTGATTTTTAACTTGTATATCATGTATAATTTATACTACTTCCCTAGTAGCTCAGTGGTAGAGCATTCGACTGTTAATCGATTGGTCGTAGGTTCAAGTCCTACCTGGGGAGACAAAAACAAAGTTTTTGTTAGAGATCTTCTATTCAGTTTATAATTGTTAGCGATCTTCTAGATTTAAGTATATTTAATGAGAATTTGTTATTATGTAGTTCCGGACAAACTTTCATAAATTCTGACAAATCAAAATTAGACAATTTCAAGTAACAACAGAAACAAAAATTGAAACAAAAATACTATTTTTGTCACTATTTGAAGGCCCTTCTTTGTTTCCCAAAGGGTAACAAAAGGAAATAAAAGGAAAAAGTCGGATTTTGATGTAGATTTTGCAAGTTTTTTGCAAGTCCAAATAAAAATAACAACAAATTATACTTGAAAAAAGTAAAAAAATACGTTATCATCAAAATAAATAAATTGTTGGGAAGGTGGCAGAGTGGACGAATGCACCGGTTTTGAAAACCGGCGTAGTTTATAGCTACCGAGGGTTCGAATCCCTCCCTTCCCGATATAAAAACATAGACAAAAAGTAAGACAAAAATGTTAACAAAAATGGTGACAAAAATTGAAACAAAAATATGTATCCCTTATTTGAAAAGAAAATGTCACCATTTTTGTTAGGTATTTCTTTTCTATTTTTTCTTTCTTTTCTTTTTTTTGTCTAAAAAAAAACCAAAAAATCAAAAAGATAATAAAAAAAGTCTTAGTTTTTGTTAAATCTTTGTTATGTTTTTTCTGCTTTTTAGTTGCTCATAGTTGTTTTTTCTAAAACTTATGTTAAAAAACTATAATATCCCACTCTCAACATTATTTACAATGATGTACAGATGATAGATATCAGTTTAAAAAGATTTCTTTATTAATTTGTTTATTTTTCTACTACTAGAATATATCTTTTAGTTAACAAAATGTAGGTATCTTAATTAAATTTAGTTATTATGCTCGTATTCGTAATTGATAATATGATAATAGATTCTATTAACAATATTATTCGAAGCAAAAAAACGAGTTATGTTAAAAAATAAAAATTTGACAAAAAAAATATAAAATAGTACTACTGCAAAAACTATAAAATAATGTTATAATTTTATTATGTTAATAAAAAATAAACTTCTAATTTGGTAAATTACAACACTTAGTAAATAAACATGAAATTTGAGACAAAAACTGAAACAAAAATATGTATCCCTTATTTGAAAGGAAAAGGTGAAACAAAAATACCTAACAAAAATGGTGACATTTTCTTTTCAAATAAGGGATACATATTTTTGTTTCAATTTTTGTTAACAGTTTTGTTAAAGGTTTTTATTAGAGAGTTCGACTTTTTATTTATATACATTTAGAGATCTTACTAAACACTATTAGTTAACTATAGCGATAACAATTAAGCGACATAGGAAGCACAAAATCCAAAAACTTTATTATGGTTATGAGTCAGTTTGCAAAAACTAACCTATGTCTTGTCACTGATATTTAAAGACTCTTTAAAAACAAAATATTATTAAAGCTAATAAAAAATAAAAAACATAGGAAGCAAAAAACTTAAAAAACTATTTGTAAATATACAGACTCAAACATTACCTTAACAAAAATATTATTTTTGTTAAGGTAATGTTTAAAAGGTAATGTTTAAAAGGTAATCTTAGAAGATTATTTTAACGAAAATCGGTTTGCAAAAACCAACCTATGTTTTGTTACTGCTATTCTGAGATAATTTAGTGTGCAAAGATCCACCTATCTTATGTTACTGCTATTTTTAAAGCTTTTTTAAACAAAGTTTTTAATTCTTTGATATTATCAAAGATAATTTAAATTCATAGGAAGCACACAAATCAAAAAACAATATTAAAAGTTTTGATTCGGTTTGCAAAAACCAACCTATGTCTCAGTATCAGTAGTTTTAATATTATTAAAGACCATTTAATTGATAGGAAGCACTAAATATAAAAAATGTTTATTTAGATTGTCCAAGAAGATTCTAGCCTAAAATCGGTTTGCAACAAAGCAACCTATCTTTTGTCAATGCTGTTTTAAAATATTTTAAAAAACTATTAAAGTTAATAAAAACAAAATTCTTTATTTTATTTTTATTTACACTGAAGCAAAGGCCTAAAGCTTATATAAACCGAAAAAGCTCAGTTAAAAAACTTTTTTTTCGAGTTTTTCTTGTAAATAGTAAAAACTCGACAAGAATTCTTTTATTATGATATATTCTTGAAGGGGTTGGTAGCTCAGTTGGTAGAGCATTCGGCTTTTAACCGATTGGTCGAGGGTTCGAACCCCTCTCAACCCATAAGTTATTAAAGTTGTAATGATTTTCGAATTAGATATGTTTTAATCTATTTTTTTATATGTCAACTTTTTTATTTAGTAGCTTTTTTTTTTAACAAAGACAAGAAAATTTAATAAAATTTTTATCTTGTCTTTGTTAAAAAAATGGATTTATAAAACGTTTTTCTAAGATAACAAAGTATTAAAACAATTGTTTAACATAACATTAATAAATTTGGACAAACAAAAGATAAGAAAATTTAAAAAGAAAAAAGGGAATGGAGCCTGTGCAAAAATTCAGATAAAAATATAATTTTTGGTGGGTTTTTAGTAAAAATTTATAAAACTAAATTATTCAAGATTACGTTTAATTCATAAAATTAAATTAATACAGAATTACAATAAAATTTTCTTATATTAAGATTATGTTTCTATTTCAGTTGTACTTATTTTCAAAAACTGTTATAATCTACAAAAAATCAAATAAGAGCATGTATGGCCGAGTGGTCGAAGGCAGCAGACTCATAATCTGCTTTCTAATAGAACATCACAGGTTCAAATCCTGTTGCATGCATAAATTATTATTTTTATTATTAGGAAATGGGTAAAAAACATTTAAAATTATTACTCTTACTTTGATTTTTTATGTTTTACTCTTTTCTTTCTAACTTTTTATAGATATTCTTATAAATTTTACAAATCAAAAACAAAATAATTATTTTGTTAGAACGCATTTACTATACGAAAATAGATTCAAAAAACTTACTTCAGTTAATGAATTTAGAAAACGCCAGAGACAAAAAAACTTTTGTTAGAAGTTTTTCCCTTAATTGAATATAAAAAAGATTTTTAAGAAATTTTCAACATATTAAATACCCTAAACTAAATTATATTTAATGTGTCAAATATTTGATTATTTATTTAATGTGTGAAAAAAGCTTTAGTGATATTTACACACTATTCTTAAAAACTATTAAAAAAATTTTTACTAGAAAATATAGAATACAAATGTAAGATAAAAACACTTTCTTTTGTTTAAAATCTTTGATCTTATTAATTGGATTGACTGAATACTAGTATTCGGGATATTTTAATAATAAGGAAAAACAATTAAAAGAAAAAAAAGTTTTTAAAAGGGGTTGTGTTTCTGACTGGTTTAATAAGTAAAAATTTAAAGTTCATCAAAAGAGCAGTTCGTACTAGACTTCCTAGGCTTACTTTACAAAGTCGGACCCAGAGTATAATTTATGTTTTTAAACTCACAGATATCCCAAATTTGATCTGTTAAATTTTATTCGAGAAAACTTTGAATTTAAAAATGTTAGCTCGGCACTTCGGGATAACAAATCAATTCCAATGTTATTAGCTCTTTTTCAAGAAATAAAAGTTACTGAAGACTTTTTAGGAAAATAATTATGTGAAAAATATAAGGACCATTCGTCGAAGCATTATGCAATGTTAAAAGATTCCATATTCGATGAAAAAATCCAAAAATATTAAGTAGAGAAGCTGGTGTAAGATAAAACTTATTCTAAATTATAAACAATCGAGAGTTTTAGGATGGGTGTTCGAATTATATATGTGTTCCCTTTACATGGTAAAAAATCATATCAGTATGGTTTTAACACAGATGTGTTAGCTTATTCATTGACTATTAAATTTAATTATGATAAAAAACAGATTCATTTAAACTCAAAAGTAGATTTATATTTGGTTATATTTTAAATGATTCTTTTTTAGAAATTATAAAAAGGGATTTAAAGAATCATTTTGATATTTCTTTTGATTCAACTAGAAACCAGTTTTATATCAACTTTTTTTACAAAGTAAAAACCTGAGACTGTGAAATAATTTTGGATAAATCTTAAAAAAAAAAGAACAAAGCGGTTACAAAAACTTAATTATTAAGTTTTTGTTAAAACAGTAAAATTAAAGTAACTTTAATTTACTGTTTTTATGTTCTACAAAATTACACAATAATAAGTAACTTTTTAACTATAAGAAGATTAAAATGACAAAGATAAAATTTATGGATTTTTTGTTACTCAAAAATGAAAATTTAACACCAACTTTTGTTAAAAAACATATGTTACTTTAACAAGAAACTATAATGATAATATAAATCCTTATACTAATTTTTTAAATGTAAATAAAGCTTTTTATTAAATAAAAAGCTTTATTTACAGAACTTTCATTTGAATAATTTGGGAAGTTTTTAGTTAGCTCAGATTCTCTTTAGAATTTGTGAGTTTTTGACTATTATTTACTTTTAGTTAAATATTTTTTGAGATATATGCTTAGAAATTCTATTTTTTGTGGTCTTTATTGACTTTTAGCGAACCTTTTTAATCTTTATTAAAAACCTTAAGTTTTGATTATTTTTTTAAAGAAAAACTACTATTTTTATCTAGATTTTGGAGATATCTATAAATATCTCCAAAATCTTAAAGTTTTTTGTTTAATAATTTTATTAAATGTTTTTATCAGATTTTTTTGTTTTTATTGTAATAAACCCATATCCTTTTATTCTCTTTTGGTTAGAACTAATCTTTTGATTCTTTAGTTTTTAGATTTTCGCGGAGCAATCTTTGTAAAAACGAATCTTTTGTTAACTCTAGATGGTCAGATCGGATCATGAAAGAAATTGTATCATCAGACTGAAGTTAAACCTCCGTCCAATGGTTGTGATAACCAATTTCTGCGAAATAAAAATTTGTTTCCGGTCCTCCAAGATCATAATCAGATTCCAAAGATTTTAGAGATGAGCGAGTTTCCTCCCATAAAAGAGAGGTTTTTTCGGGTAAACCAGCTTCTTTCCGCGAGAGACCTGACTGGACTACGTCAACTTTAATACCGATCTCTAAACGGTCATCATTATAAGTATAATCCTTTAATAAACGGACTTCATCTAGAGCATAAAATTTGGAAGCTTTTCCAAAAGAAGAAAAAAATTTACGAGGATTTTTCAACTTTTTTAAAAAACTATTTTTTGTTTCTTCGTTATAATTCATTTTTTTTCTCTTAGTCTCCCTTATTTACTACCTTGTAGGTCTTTTTTGAAAAAATTTTCAAGGATTTTAGTGTAAAAATAATTGTGAAATTGGACATGGTTTAAATATTTCTTTTTAATAAAAACTTTAAAACGGAGATACAGTACTTTACTTTTCTTTTTTACTTTTTCTAATGATACAGTAGAGCCATCTGTGGGTAAATTTTCGAATTTTTTGTCATCAGGTAATATTTGACCCGGCCCTCTATTAATTTTACTTTTATTTTCTGGACGTTCAAAAAAATCACGCATGGTCAGTAAACCTAACGGTTCTATATTTATTTACTTTAGATTGATACAAAGTCATTTTACCATATTCAAGAATATCATTTATCATTTTTTGATCTACACGGGCCAGTTCATTAATTCGTAAACCAGAAAAAAATAATATAGTAGCTGTCAATTGGAAACGTTCCCAAGTAAGTTTATGTGTACCCTTTGGCCTTTCGGAAGTAATAATATCTTCTAACATACTTTGGGGTACCGGATCTCTGAGGATCTCTGCTTTATTTGTAGTTCTTTTTGGTTTTTTTAAAGCCTTCAGTATCTCTTTAGTATCTTCTCTTAGTTCTCTTATTTCTACACTTTGTGAATCAATCATGTTTTGTGTTGTTTCAGTTACTTTCCGAATACCTTGTATGTCTTCTCTGTCAAGATCGAGTACAGCTCCACCGTAAAACCTAGCATCATATCTATACTTCTTGATAACCATCTCGTGCGCTTGTTCAGAAAAGAGAGACTCATTTCGTGATGATAAAACTTCAGGTTCAACAATTTTATTTTCTTTTAAATTTTTCTCCATTTCGATTGCCGTTAAGCCATAGTTTTTCTCATAAAGCGCTTTTGAATTCATAATTATTCTCCGTTTGTCAGCAGCTGTCTGAAGATCTCTCGTTTGTGTAACATCAGTTGGCAAATCGCATTTAAGATCTTTAAGTTGACTTTTAAAGGTTAAAAAAATAAATCGAATTTTTCAAAATTTAAAAAAGTAATTTTATGCCCAAACTTTTTTAATTAATTAAAACATAAAATATTATTTTAAATTCTTTAGGCAAGTTGGACCCGTTTCATGCCTAAAGTTATTAAACTACAGTTTTCTTTGCAGGACGAGTTAGTGGTGAAATTACTTTCTGTGAAAGAGAAGCTTTGCTACTCTGAATTTTTTTTGCAGGTTTCGATGGAGTTTTATTTGTTGTAGCAGGTTTAGCTGATGGGTTCGGTGGATCCATTGCATAAGCTGGCCCAACTCCTGTAAAAAGTATCGTCCTACCACTCGAGTGTCTAAAAGTTTTCAAAGGAAAGATCATAAGAAAAACAAAAATACCAAACGTAGTTCCGCGAGCAGCTAAAGATATTGTTTTTAAAATTAGAGATTTTATCGACCCACCTGACTCTTTAATTTGATTTTTCTCGTCAAATTCTAACATAATTAATCTTCTTTTTTCGTCAAATTCTAACTGCTCTAATCTAATCTTTTCGTTCTGTTCTAAGCTGCCAACTTTTATTTTCTTTTCGATCAATTTTGACCTTTCTAATTTTGACTTTTGATCTAATTCTAAAGAAAATATCGGTCTTATCTTCTCGTCTTCCCGGTTTTCGTTTTTTTCGTTGTTGTTATTACTAATAGTGGACATAATAAATAGCTCAGCTCCTTCTAAAATGAATTATTATTAAATAAAAAAGTTTATTTTTGAGAACTAATCGTTAGAATTAGGTCGGTAATATTCTAAAAAGTCACTGAAAACTTTTAAATTTTTTTCATTTTTTGCTTTGTCAATCAAAAAATCAATTTTATTTTCACTAACTTTTAAAAACTTTAGAATATTTTTTATACTTAAAAAAACGGACTCCTCTTTTTGAAATCTTAATTGAATATCTAAGGAGTAAATGACTGCCAATAAAGTGATATTCTGAGTTTTTTCATCTAAAGATGAAACATCAAAATCCTGTTTTTCAAAAAAGAATAAAATCTTAGAACTTAATTCTACTGAGAAAAAAAGACGACAAATTTTGATCCATTGACTGAAAGTAGATAAACCATTATTTTCTAAATAAAAATAAAGAGCAGAAAAAACAATAAGATAATAATCCCAAGTAACCAACTTTTTAGTAAGTTTTTTATTAAAATTATAAGAATAAAGTGATACAAAAAATGAAGTTTTACCAGAATAAAAAGGTACAAAGTTTAATAATTCAGAGGCTTCCTCTTTTGTGCCTATCCAACGACATTGACCATTTTTAGAAAAAATATCTTTAATATTTTTTGCAAAAAAAAAATTTAGAAACGTCAAATTTTCGGGAATTTGATTTTGATCCATAAAATAAAATAAGATTTTTGTATTAAAAAAAAACACACCAAGTATTTCTCTATCCGTTAAAATATTTGAGAGTAACTTATTACATATGTAATATAATACAACAATTAGTCTATTTTTCTTGTTTTTAAATAAAGTAATTGTATTGCTTTTTTGTTATTTAATCAATTAAGCGTATTAAAAAATTTTTTGTACTTTTAACGTGATTTATTTTAGTGGAGCTTGTTTATGTTTGTATTTGTTGTAATGTAAATTAGCTTATTCCACTACGATTTAGTTTTCTTTTGAATCTAAATTGTCAAAATCTCTAACAAAAACAATTGGGTGTTATAAGTTTTTGTTAGAGATTGTTAAACCTTTTTTGTATTTATCGCAAACAAAAGAAGGGATACAAGGGATAGAAGCAGAGCTTTAAAATTTATAATTTATCAATAGTATCAAATTCAAATTTAATTTCTTTCCAAACTTCACAAGCAGACGCTAATTCTGGACTCCATTTACAAGCTGCACGAATAATGTCACCACCTTCACGAGCAAGGTCACGACCTTCATTACGTGCTTGAACACAAGCTTCTAAAGCAACACGGTTTGCAACAGCACCAGGAGCATTACCCCAAGGGTGTCCAAGTGTACCACCACCGAATTGAAGACAAGCGTCATCACCGAAAATCTCAACTAAAGCTGGCATGTGCCATACATGAATACCACCAGAAGCTACTGGCATTGTTCCTGGAAGAGAAACCCAATCTTGAGTAAAGTAAATACCACGACTACGATCTTTTTCAATATAATCGTCACGCATTAAATCAACGAAACCTAGAGTTACTTCACGCTCACCTTCTAATTTACCTACAACAGTACCAGAGTGAAGATGATCACCACCTGACATACGAAGAGTTTTAGCTAATACACGGAAATGGATACCGTGATTACGTTGACGGTCAATAACAGCGTGCATAGCTCGGTGAATGTGTAGTAATAAGCCATTATCACGACAGTAGTGTGCTAAAGTTGTATTTGCAGTAAAACCACCAGTTAAGTAGTCATGCATAACAATCGGCATACCAAAATCTCTTGCACATTCAGCACGTTTTAACATTTCTTCAACAGTACCAGCAGTAGCGTTTAGATAATGTCCTTTAATTTCACCAGTTTCAGCTTGAGATTTGTAAATTGCTTCAGCAACGAATGAGAAACGGTCTCTCCAACGCATAAAAGGTTGAGAGTTTACGTTTTCATCATCTTTAGTAAAATCTAAACCACCACGTAAACATTCATAAACAGCACGACCGTAATTTTTTGCAGAAAGACCTAATTTAGGTTTAATAGTACAACCTAAAAGAGAACGACCATATTTGTTTAATTTATCACGTTCTACTTGAATTCCGTGAGGAGGTCCTTGGAATGTTTTAACATATGCTGGAGGAATACGAAGATCTTCTAATCGTAATGCACGAAGAGCTTTAAATCCAAAAACGTTACCAACAATAGAAGTAAATAAGTTTGTTACTGAACCTTCTTCAAAAAGATCTAAAGGGTACGCTACATATGCAATAAATTGATTATCTTCACCAGGAACTGGCTCAATATCATAACAACGACCTTTGTAACGGTCAAGACTAGTTAAACCATCAGTCCATACAGTTGTCCAAGTACCAGTTGAAGATTCTGCCGCAACTGCTGCTCCAGCTTCTTCTGGAGGAACACCAGCTTGAGGAGACATACGGAAAGCTGCAAGAATATCAGTTTCTTTAACTTGATAATCTGGAGTGTAATACGTTAAACGGTAATCTTTTACACCTGCTTTGAAGCCAGCACCTGCTTTGGTTTCAGTTTGTGGAGCCATCTGTTACAAGAAATTTTAACACTTTTACGATCATACACTCTACCCGTTATTACTAAAAAATGAATATGAAATAAAAATTAAAAAAACTTTGTTTTTGTTTGGTATTTATTTTCTTTTCAAAGAAAAAGTCTCAGTTTGAGAGTAAAAAGTCAATGCTTTTTTTTACTGTTAAAAGCGAAGATTTTAAAGCAAAAAAGGGACACTACCATTTTTGCTAAAAGCCTTGTTTATTTTCAAAAATAATATTTTTGAAAATAAACAAGGCTATGTATGGTCCCAGGACCCATAATCAAAAACATAAACAAAAACCTGACAAAAATACCTAACAAAAATGAAATTTTTGTAGGGGCTTCGCCCCAGTTTTGTTTCGATCTTTGTCATTTTTTTCTTAGATTTTTGTCAGTATTTTTCTCTCATTTTTATTAAGGGTTTTTATTAAAAGTTTGTGTCAGTTTTGTCTTCGATTTATTACATTATATGTTTTTATCTTTTTATAAGTATATATAGATTTATGATATCACTTTTTTTTAATAACTTTTTTTTTTTAATTAATAAAATTTATAACTTATATTTAAGAAAGTTCTAAATTATTTACTTAAATATTAGATTCTTTTGTTTTTTTTAAATATTTACTTATTTTAATAGAATTTAATACTATTAGAAAGTAGCTTTTTTTATTAAAAATTTATTACCAAAAACAATGACAAAAATAAGATTTTTGTTTCGGTTTTTATCATGGCTTACTAAATTTTATCGGTATTATTCTAAACTATAAGTTTTTTATAAATGTTTTTATAAACCTTACAAAACTTAATATAAATCTAAATAAACCTCATACAAGTATTTACTAAAAAAAAGCCAACAAAAAGATGTCATTTAATAACATCTGGACGTTGCCAAAGGTTCCTATTTTAACCTTTGGCAACATCCAGATAAAAAAAAAGGGGGCATGGACAAAAACTTAACAAAAATTGAAACAAAAATAGTAGTATCCCTTTTGAAAAGATAATGTCACTATTTTTGTAGGGGAAGTGATACTTGGCCCATTTCTTTTTTTTGAAAACAAAAAGTCTCTAACAAAAATGTTAACAAAAATGATGACAAAAAAGGGATACTACTATTTTTGTTTCAATTTTTGTCATACTTACAAAGAAAAGATAAGAATATTTGTATGCCCCTACAAAAACTCTGTTTTTGTTTGGTATTTATTTTCTTTTCAAAGAAAAAGTCTCAGTTTTTGTTAAAAGTTTTCAAAATATTTGAAATTTGTTTTTGTTATCGTTTCAAATAATCTTCTCTTTTTAAGGTTCGATGTAAATAAAAAAACTTGTAAGACTTGTATACTACAGTGTAAAGCAAAAATAAACAATAAGATGTAATTAAAAAGAAAAAACTAATGGGTCTGGGAAAAAACGATTAATTTCAATTATTAAACCAGCTGTAAAGGTAAACCAAATTAAAGCAACTACAGGTGCAGTAGAAAGATATGTAGTAAAATTTTTCATAAAATGAGTCCTTTTTTAATATATTTTTTTAAATTTTTTATAATTTATTCTAAAAAATAAGTTCTTGGATAGAAACCTTTGATTTGTAAAAAATATAATAGTAATTTTTACTAAAAAAATACAATTCAAAAGCAATAAATCATATCCAAAAGTAATTATTTAAATAATATAAAAGCTTATGTTTTTGTTGTTATGCAAGTGCACTTTATTTTTTTTATAAAATAGAGGTTTCAAAAGCAACTTTTTTTCAAATCAAAAACTTTTACTAAAACCCCAAGATTAGGCTTGTTAACCGAAAGCTTATAAAATTCCAACAAACAAAAGATACGGAAACAAACCTTTAATAAAACAAAAATTTCAAAAAAAAAAAGCTACTAACTGTTAAAATATTCTATTTTAACAGTCGGACACTAGTTTTTTTATTAGAGATTTGTTTTCGGTCTCCTATAAGGATTCCTTAGTCTATATTCTAGAAAGATGTATCTCTTTTGTAATTATTTTTGTTCGATATTTATTAAAAACTATAATTTTTATAAAAAAAGAATCAAAAGATAAGCAAAGTCTTAAAAATTATAAAGCTAGCAATAACAAATCTTTTACAAAGAAAGAAGAAAATTTGTAAATAAATTAACTATTTCCTAAATTTTCTTAAAATTACCTTTAAAAAATAGAAGATAGTTTTGTAATCGTACAAATTTATCCAAAATTTTATTAGGTTTCTATCTAGTTTTTCAGAGCTGATATAGAATATAAGTTTGTAACGACAAAGATAAACAGATTTATTTATATTTAGATTTTTTTTTAAACAAAAAACGAGGCAAAAACTGGACAAATATAAAACAAAAACTGAGACTTTTTCTTTGAAAAGAAAATAAATACCAAACAAAAACAGAGTTTTTGTAGGGGCATACAAATATTCTTATCTTTTCTTTGTAAGTATGACAAAAATTGAAACAAAAATAGTAGTATCCCTTTTTTGTCATCATTTTTGTTAACATTTTTGTTAACATTTTTGTTAGAGACTTTTTATTTTCAAAGAAAACAAAAGGGCCAACCTCCTACAAAAATGGTAGTATCCCTTTTTTGTTTGGTATTTTTGTTAAGTTTTTATCCATGTTTTGTGAGGTGAAGTAAAACGATTTGTTATTATTCTTGTTACACGTTTTCATTTTTAGTAAAATTTTAAGAACAACTGTTTTTTATTATAAAGGTAAAAACCTAAAGAAGCTATTTTTATATATAAAAAAATCTCTAAAAACTTGCATAAGTTTAAAACTTATTGTACATTTAAAATATATAAAGTTTCAAGATGTAGCACAGTTGGTAGCGCGCCTGTTTTGGGAACAGGAGGTCGCAGGTTCAAATCCTGTCATCTTGATTCTCCACTTAATTTAAATTTAAATTTTTTTGATAAACTTTTCTAAATTTTATTTTTATTTACGATTACTATTTTTAAATGGATAGTTTATTAGATTTTTGTTTCTGATTAATAAAAATAACTGCTTATTGAAGTTATTAAATATTCGACGTCCTTAGTTCAGTTGGTAGAACGTAGGTTTCCAAAACCTAATGCCGTGGGTTCAAGTCCTACAGGACGTGTATAGCTAAAAACTAGCAATTAATTGAAACAGTATATTTACTTTTTAATTAAAAAGTTTTATTGAATTTAATTCATCCGATAAAAACTAAAAAAAGATTTATCTTATCAAATCTTATAAAAAACAATTGGTTAATTCACAATTGGATTTCTCAAATAAAAACCTTTAACAAAAATTGAAACAAAAATACCTAACAAAAATTTCATTTTTGTTAGGTATTTTTGTCACTATTTTTGTTTCAATTTTTGTTACTATTTGAAAAAAATGTCACTATTTCTGATTATGGATTCATACTGCTAAAGTATTCAATTTTTAAAGTGTTTTTTCTTCAAGCGATGTAAAGGCTTCGTTTAACAAAAAGTTTTGTTAAACGAAGAAATACAGAAAAATCTTTTTATCAGATTTTATTTAAATTAAAAGTAATATTATTATTACTTTTAATTTTACTTTACGTAGAGAGTGAAAATAATATAAATATCAAGGGGAAAGGAAACTAAGTCAAGTTTTTTGGCTTACTTAATAAAGCATATCTACCAAATAGCTTAAAAAAATAACCAAAAAAGGGACACTTTGAATGAAATACTTATAATGGAAGAGAGTTGCAAAGACATTCAAAACTATTTTTGTAAACGTTGATTTAATGAAGGAAATCTCATATAAATTGAGGAATTAGTTATACTAAAACCCTTTTTTGGGTTATCATAGACATCCTGTGGTTTTCCTATTTGTTCAACACAACCTTTTTGAAAAACTACGATTTCATTAGCAACTTCCATAGCTTCTTGGTGGTCATGAGTAACAAAAACAGTTGTTACAGGAACTTGTTCATGTAAATTACGTAACCAATTGCGTAAATCTTTTCTTACTTTAACATCTAAAGCACCGAAGGGTTCATCTAATAATAAAACTTTCGGTTCAATAGCAAGGGCCCGAGCCAAAGCTACTCTTTGTCGTTGCCCTCCAGAAAGTTGATTAGGGTATCGATCTGAAAACTTTTCTAACTGTATTAATTGTAAAAGTTGCTTTACCCTGCTTGATATTACAAAAGAATCAATGTTGCGTATGTCAAGTCCAAAAGCGATATTCTCATAAACTGTCATATGTTTAAATAAAGCATAATTTTGAAAAACAAAACCAATTTCTCGTTCTTGGATTGACAAAGAAGTAGCATTTTTTCCTGAAAGCCAAACTCTACCAGAATTCGGTATATCTAATCCAGCAATCACTCTTAAAAGAGTTGATTTCCCAGATCCGGATGGTCCTACAAGTGCTACAAGAGATCCTGTTTTAATTTCTAAATTTACATGATCTAATGCTTTAAAAGTACCAAAATTTTTAGAAAGATCTTCTATTAATATGCTCATATTTAAAAACCTTCCCTATATTTTATGAAAAGAAGTATAGTATTTTTAACAAATTTTAAAAGCCTTTACTATGACAAAAATTAAAACAAAACTGTTAACAAAAATGGTGACATTTTCTATTTTTTTGGTTTTTTTTTTTTAGAGAAAAAAAAAACAAAAATAAAATAAATAGTGACATTATCTTTTCAAAAGGGATACTACTATTTTTGTTTCGATTTTTGTTTCAATTTTTGTCATGCAAAGCCCCTACAAAAACTGAAACAAAAATAGTAGTATCCCTTTTTTGTCAGGTTTTTGTTAGAAATTTTTGTTAGGTATTTTGGTCATTATTTTTGTTAAAAGAAGGGATACGAAGGGATACTTTAATTTATTTTTTCTAAGTTTGACTTTGTCAAACTTAGAAGTAGTACTTACTTAGAAATCCTTTTTGCTTTGTGACCTACCTTAATAAATCCTGACAAAACAAAAACTACAGACAAACCTCTAACAAAAACTACAGATTTTTGTTAGAGGTTTGTCTAATAGCCTCGCTTCTATCATTTAAAAAAGGCCTTTTTTAATATCTGGACTCAACAAACTGAAAGCAATTTAGATTTGTAAAGTTTCTAGAAAATTAATAAATTTACAATTGCTATGTGATTCAAAAATAATATTTTTGAAGGGAAGAGCTCTTACAAAGAAGAGTTACTCACTTATAGACGTTAAAGATAAATTATAATCAATATTAGGCGATGTGCGATAAAAAAATTTCTTATCTGTTTGAGAACTAGTTTTGTCTTCTTCTTTAAATTGTTCACTTTCAAGAGCATTATCTGTATTAAAGCAAGAGCTACAATCCTTTAAAAAATTAATTTTTGGTTCTAATTTTTGAGTAACATAAGAAGCGCGCCATTCAATAATTTCAGTTTTTGCTATTGAAATAGAATCTTCTAGAGTATTATCCGAAGAGTCTTTTTCATTCAAAGAAGGGATACAAGTTTTTTTTTCTGAAGATTTTGAAGATACGGAACTAATTACTGGATCGACTGAAAAAAGATCAAACATAGTTTGAAAAGACGTTAAAATTCCTCGATAAGATAAATCAGAAAGCGACTCTTTAAAAGATGAATATAAATTTTCTTGTTTATTTCTTTCTTTACTATTTCTTTCAAAAATATTATCAAAAGTAGAAAAAGATGATCCGGAACTAATTTGTTTTGGAGAAGAAAAATCAGTTGTATCAGGAAATTGCCAATTATTCCATTTTCGTCGAACTTTCTCTTCGCTTACAAAAGAAATATTTTTTTGAATTCCATGCGGAATTATACCTGGTCGTTTAAAAGGTGCATCTTTATAAAGAGTAATTGTCTCAGATAAAGCTTGTTTTAAAAAAGAACGTGGAACAATTAGATCAAGTAATCCGTGGTGTAATAAATATTCTGCTGTTTGAAAATCGTCAGGTAATTGTTCTTGTAATGTTTGTTCAATAACTCGTCTTCCTGCAAAACCTATTAACGCTTTGGGTTCGGCAAAGATTAAATCTCCTAACATTGCAAAACTTGCTGTTACACCACCAGTTGTTGGGGATGTTAATACTGATATATAAAGTAAATTAGCAGAAGATTGATATACTTGCAAAGCAGCAGATATTTTTGCCATTTGCATTAAACTTAAAATACCTTCTTGCATTCGTGCCCCACCAGAAGCACAAACTAAAACAAGAGTTAACCCTTCTTGAGTAGCATATTCTATAAGTCGTGTTATTTTTTCACCAACTACGGATCCCATGCTTCCGCCCATAAAATTAAAATCCATTACTCCAAGAGCTATTGGTATACCATCAAGCATACCTGTGCCTGTTTGAATAGCATCTTGTAATCCTGTTCTTTCTTGCGCTTCTTTTAATCTTTCAGTATAATTTTTTTGATCTCGAAACTCTAAAGGGTCACATGGAGAAATAGTCTCATCTAAAGGTCTCCAACTACCTAAATCAATTAGATGCTCAATTCGTTCTTGACTATTCATTTGAAGATGATAACCACATCCGAAACAAACGCGTTGATTTTCTTTAAGATGCTTAATATAAAGAATAACACCACAATGATCACAGCGAGTCCATAATCCTTGACTACCATCGGATGCAGGATGATTATATTTAGGAGCATTGAGAAGTTTTAATTTACGCTGATCTTCAATCCAAGCTAATATAGACATTTTGTATAACTCCTATAAAATTTTTATTAATCTTATGTTTTCTAAGTTTTACTTTGTTTATTTTTAGATAAAAAGTAAAACAATTTTTTCATAAAAATATAACAAAAAAACCAAACAAAAACTTTTGACAAAAATCGAAACAAAAATACCTAACAAAAACCTGACAAAAAAGGGATACTACTATTTTTGTTTCAGTTTTTATAGGGGCTTCGCCCCAGTTTTGTCACTATTTATTTTCTTTTCAAAGAAAAGGTCATTGTTTTTGTTTCACTTTTTCTTTGAAAAGAAAATAAATACTTTTTTTGTTTCAGTTTTTGTTTAGTTTTTTTATTTCAGTTGTGCTCTGTTACTTGATTTGATAGTTGAAATTAAATATTTTAAAAACAAATCTGACAAAAAATCTTGTTTTTTGTTAAAGCCTTAGCAATTTTTAAGAAATCCTTAATAAACCTAAAGTGAACCTCTAACAAAAATATGAGTTTTGTTAAAGGAGTAAAGATTTAAATATAAAAAAGCTGAAACAAAAAACAAGATTTTTTGTCAGAGTTTTTTAAATTATTTATATAATTTTAGCATCCTTTTCTTTCTTCAGTTTTTAATAATTTTTTAAATAACGCCAAGGTTACATTAGCCAATGACTTGAATACTAATATAAGTAATTCTGTAATTGGTTTTCTTTACTTTTTAGTTTCTTGTGAATAAATTCAATTAAAAGACTAAAAACTTGACACTTTATAAAAAAACAAGTATGATAAGAATTAGGATAAAAGCCCCCATCGTCTAGAGGCCCAGGACATCTCCCTTTCACGGAGGAAACGGGGATTCGAATTCCCCTGGGGGTATCTATTCAATAGAAAGTATATTTATTTTCGTTCCAATCTTTTAAAAGGCCCTTCTTTGTTCCCTTCTAACATCGCTTTAACAAAAATACTATTTTTGTTTAGCGATGTCATAAATGAAGGGTTAACTAACCAAGATTTTTTTTTAGGTTTATTAGGGTTTGTTATGATTTAATAGATTTATGTTTTTCATTTTGTTTTCTACTTTATAATAATTCATTTTTATGTTACACTTATTAAAAAAACGCGGGATAGAGCAGTCTGGTAGCTCGCAAGGCTCATAATCTTGAGGTCGCAGGTTCGAATCCTGCTCCCGCCAAAATTTATTTTAATTAAACAATTTCAAATTTTATTTGAATCTAAGTTTTTTGTTCTCTTTTTCTAAATTTGATTTATTTAATATTTTAACATTAAAAAAAACTTTTACTATAAAATATATGGTAAAAATGAACTAATAAAATAATTTATTACCATTGGTTTTCCTTCAGAAAACACTTGTTGTTATTGTTTTATGTAGGAAAACAAAAGAAACGCAACCAATTAAATAATATTATGTAAACTCAGATTTAATGTAATATCAAAATTTAGTTTATTTAATTGTTTTTTATTTCTTTACATCGACCAGAGAGGACGACTAAAAAAAAATTTTTTACTTATTTTTAAAGTATACTATTAGAATAATTTTGCTTCTGTTTAATATTGTTAGTAGAAACCTGATACAAAACTAATCTAATTTTATAAGAATAGATTTACTAGACAGAAAGAAAAAACAAAAACGTAGTAATATTAAAAATTTTATTTTGACATAAAACAGTTTTTTCTTTTTTAACATAAACCTCATTTTTTACTAAAAATAATGACATTTTCTTTGAAAAGAAAATAAATAGTGACAAAAATAGTATTTTTGTTTCAATTTTTTTAGAGAAATTTTATTAATTATTTCACAGTAGGGATTTTAAATAAAGAATTGAAAGAATACAGAAAAAGTTATATTATCTCTTAAAGAATATAAAAATTTGCGATCTTTTTTATCTTAAAAGTTTTGAGACAAAAATTGAGACAAAAATGGTATTTTTGTCTCAGTTTTTGTTAGGAATTTTACGTAAAAAAAAAATAGACATCTGAAACAAACCTTTCCCTTCTTTTTACATCGTCTAACAAAACTGTTAACAAAAATAGTCGTATCCCTTTTTTGTCAGCTTTTTGTTAGCTATTTTTGAAAAAAAAAAAAAGAAAATGCATTACCTTTGGCAATGTCTACGATGTATGGTCGATGCCTTTATTAAAAATCTTGCAAAAATACTAACAAAAATAGGATTTTTGTTAGAGGTTTGTCTAATCAATTATTTTATAAAATTTTTTAATTTTTATTTTATTTACAAAAGGAATACAACAACATGACTAGAGTAAAACGCCGTAATGTTTCTCGCAACCGACATAAAAAAGTTTTAAAAATGACACAAGGATTTCGAGGATCTTCATCTACCTTGTTCAGAACGGCAAAACAACAAAATATGAAAGCATTACGTTATTCGTATCGAGACCGAAATCAACGTAAACGAGAATTTCGAAGTATTTGGATAACTCGAATGAATGCAGCTATAAGAGTTTATGGTATGAGTTATAGTAAATTTATTTACAGTGTAAAAAAATCAGAAAGGTTTTTAAATCGTAAAATGCTTGCTCAGTTAGCTCTTCGTGATAATGAAGCTTTTAAACAATTAATTCAATCTTTGAGCTAAAAAATTAGCTATCGTTGTAATGAATTTTTAAGTTTTATTGATATCCTAAAAAAGCAAATTAGAGTGGTAACATTGTCAAAAAATACTGTTAAAAAGTAGTTAAATTTTTCTATAAAAGTTGATATTTAACAAAAACAAGATAAAAATTAAAACAAAAATGGTGACAAAAATGTCACCATTTTTGTTAACAGTTTTGTTAGAATTTTTTATGTTTGAAAATAAAAAAAGAGTCAAAACAAAAATACCATTTTTGTTGGAACTTTAACTACAAAAGAAACTGCAATAAACTTGAAACAATCTTGAAACAAAAACCTACCAAAAAAGGGACACTAATGACCTTTTCTTTGAAAAGAAAATAAATAGTGACATTATCTTTTCAAAAGGGATACTACTATTTTTGTTTCAATTTTTGTTTTAGTCAGGTTCTCGTTAAAAAACTGTTTAGGTTTATCTCAGATGTGTCAGGATTTAATAATTTTTTTTTACAAAAAATTATTATCCATTAATTATTTATCAAAAATTTTTTTATTTATACAAAAGTAATATGAGTTTTACAAATCGTTTCAAAAAAAAAAAATATCCGCAAAGTCCACCCATAATACCTATTATTCATCGAAAATCCAAATCATCTTTTCAAGGAATTGAAGGTCTTGCTTCTTCAGGACCTCATAATAATCAAGGAATTATAGATTACAAAAACATAGTTTTGTTAAGAAAATTTATAACAGCTGAAGGTAAAATATTACCTAGACGAATAAGTCGTTTAACTGCAAAACAGCAACGTTATATGGCGAAAGCTATTAAAAACGCTCGAATGACAGGATTTCTTCCCTTTATTAATAAAATTAATAAAAGTCAACCACTGCGTCCATAAAAACTAGTAATATTCTTTTTTGAGTAAAAGATCTCTAACAAAATCTTAACTAAAATAAGACAAAAATCAAAACAAAATTGTTGACAAAAATTTTATTTTTGTCATAGTTGTTATTGTTTTACAACCATTTTTCTTCCTTCGTTTCTGACATCGCCCTTGGCGATGTTAAAAGGAAAACAAAGAAGGACCTTTAGGAAGAAAACAGGGCGTAAAACTTTAAGCACAATAATTGTTTTATCTCTAACATCGCCTTGTTTCTTTTCAAAAAATACTATTTTTGTCACTATTTCTTTTCTTTTTGGTTTTTTTTCTTTTCTTTTTTTTCTCTAAAAAAAAACCAAAAAAATAGAAACAGTCAGCATTTTTGTTAGCTATTTTTGTCACTATTTGAAGAGAAAATGTTACTATTTTTCTCAATCTTTAGTTTTTATCAGAAGTTTTGATTAGAACTTTGTTAGTCAAAAAAGATGTTAAAATTATGATTTTAGGAAATAATATTAAAACTTGCTTGCACAATTTTTGCTTTTTTGCAAAAGTACTATTGTGTAAGACAAGTCTGTAAATCTGGACCAACAAATCTAACAATACAATTTATAAGCTTTTCAAAATCATCGAAAGCAATGTCCAGATGTTAAGAAAGCAATCTATCTTTTATATATTTTTACATTTATGGCAAAAAAAAGTATGATTGAGCGTGAAAAAAAACGCCAACGTTTAGTTATTAAGTATGCAAAAAAACGAAACAATTTAAAACAGGAAATTAAAAATGCATCTTTTTTAGAAGAGAAATTAAATATTCATCGAAAATTACAACGTCTTCCTCGAAATAGTGCACCTGTTCGTCTTCACAACAGATGTTTAATTACAGGGCGACCCAAAGGTTACTATCGTGATTTTGGGCTTTCTAGACATCTTTTACGCGAAATGGCTCATGACTGTCTTTTACCAGGTGTTACTAAGTCTAGTTGGTAGTTCTCAAGGGACACATATCTGGACAAAATTTTAAATCTCAAATATTAGTTTTTTAATCATTTTATTTTTTTTTATGCAAATATTAATAAAATATAATGAAAGTTAATACCTTTTTTTTAACTATCTAACTCTATTTGTGAAAAATGTTTATATTACTTTTCTCCGTTTCCTAATCAAATAATTAAAAAAAAAAAAAAACAGTTTCAGCTATTTACTTATAAAGAATTACTTAAATAAATCAAAGAAATAAGTAAACAATTGTGCAATCATCTAAACAATTATTAATACTTTTACTTTACCCGTTTTTAGTTTATATAATAAACTCTTATTTTATATAATAAACTCTTACTTTATAAAACAAACGTGTTTATTGAAAAAGAAACGAAAAAAAGGTATTTTTTTTTGATATTTACAACCACATAAAAAAACAATTTACAAAATTTTATTTTTACTAAGAAATTTATTTTTTCTTAAAAATTAAATGATATAATAAAAAATAGAAACAAAAAGTAAAAAAACAAAAGTTTTGTCAAGGTTTGTCCAGGTCACAAAATTACTCTCTTTTATTTGAACTCTATTCTTATATTTTTATTGTAATACTAGTTATTAAATTTTTTGATTTAAAAGTTTTTAGTTTCTACAAATTATCAATTTTTTTTTGTAGGACAAAGTTTTTTGTAAGTTTCATTATGGGGCAAAGATTCTAAAGAAGAGGTAACAAAAGCTGAGATAAAATTTGTATTTTTGTTAAATTTTTATTTAAGGTTTATTTTATCTTTTTTTTAAGTCTTTGACTCTTTACAAAACTTAGAAAAAATACAAATTTTTAACATGACTATTTATCTCAAAAATGAAATACTCTTTTTATTACTGTTAAAAATTTAACAAAATAAAAAACTGAAACCTTTAACAAAATTGTTAACAAAAATGGTGACATTTTCTATTTTTTTTTAATAAAAAAAAAAAACAAAAATAAAATAAATAGTGACATTATCTTTTCAAAAGGGATACTACTATTTTTGTTTCGATTTTTGTCATACGAAGCCCCTACAAAAACTGAAACAAAAATAGTAGTATCCCTTTTTTGTCAGGTTTTTGTTAGGTATTTTTGTTATTGTGAGTTTTTTAGCTTGTCTTATTAAAGATTTGTCATATGTTTTTCATATTAAAAATTAGCTTTTAACATAACAAAAAAAAGTGATCTAAAAAATACCTAAACAAAAAATTAACAAAAATAGCCCCTTTTAGGGACCCTATAAAAACTGATACTTTTTTTTTTCAAAGAAAATAAAGAAAAGTATCAGTTTTTATCAATAGAATTGTTCACTTTTTTCATAAAAAGGTTTCAATTTTTCTATTTTACTAAATAAAAAAATTTAAAAAGGATTCTTAATTATGGCTGCTTCTTATTTACCTTCTATTTTAGTTCCACTTGTAGGTCTTGTTTTTCCAGCAATTGCAATGGCTTCTCTTTTTTTATATATTGAAAAAGAAGAAATTGTTTAATTATTACTATAGTTTTAAAAAATACATTTACAATTTTATAACAAAAACTTTTAATAAAAATTTGAAACTTTTTGTTAAAAGTTTTTGTTAAGGCATCCTAGTTTTAAACACATTTTTAAAAAAATTTTTAACAAAATAACTGACAAAAATTTCAATAAAAAATAAAGATATTAAATACTACTATTTTTTGTTATTGTTTTACTTCTTTTCTTTTACTTCTTTTGTTTTACGTAGTAAAACAAAAGACATAAAACAAAAAACATAAAACCAACGAAGCACTGACAAAAACTGAAACAAAAATACTATTTGGAAGGAAAAAGTCAGTTTTTTGTTTTAGATTTTTATTTCAATTTTGTTATAAATTTTTGCCTTTAATTCCTTTTACATCACTTTTATAGATTGTCTTTCTACTAGTACAGACGTCATCTTCTAAAATCGCCAAAAATTTATAAATAGCTAACAAAGTTTAACGAAATCTTTAACAAAAACCTCATATAAATACTCACATAAATTTAATTTTTGTTTGAATTTTTTCCCTAAGCCTCCAAAAATTTGACAGGATTTTTCAAGAGTTGTTAATCTAGATACTAAAAATATAATGTACAAATGTTAGATATTAAAAGAAAGGTTCTGGGACATTAGTTCCAAAGCAAAAAGATTTTATTTCTTTATTTACTTTTTTTTAAAGTATCAAAAATAAAATCCATGGTTTTTATTGTTTTACTACGTAAACCAATAAAGACGATGAAGCAACCTTCTTTCTAAATTTGATCCCGTAAAATTTAAGAAACCTCAGGAAAACTTGACGCAAAAACCGTACAAAAATTTTTAACAATAATTACATTTTTGTCTCAGTCTTTTTTGATTTTACGTAGTCAAATTTAAAATACAAAGCAAAAACGCTTTTACTCGAAAAATCTTGTGTATAAATATTAAAAGATTTTTCATCTTTACTTTTAAAAATATAAGTACATAACATAAATATCTTTTATATTAAAAAAAAGTCTTTAATTACTTAATAAAAATATTAGATCAAACAAATTCCCGATTTCTATAATGTTTGTAAGACTTGTAAATAAGTGAAAATAAAAATCTATAATATAAGTACTAATTTATTTTATTTTTGTTTTAGATAACATAATGTACTTTCCTTTTTTTGTTAATATTAAACCTCTTGTCTTTTTTTATAGAATACTATATAATGTATTATAAGGATCTATAGCTCAGCTGGTAGAGCGCCTGCCTTACAAGCAGGATGTCATCGGTTCAAATCCGGTTGGATCCAATGATTTCCCTCCGGGAAATAATTATTGGGCTTCGCCCAATCAATGATGGAAATTATTGAAAATTTTTCCATGGTTGTTATTGTTTTACTCTGTAAAACAAAAGAAGCACAACAATTCTTTTCCGACGGAAAACCATGTGAAGCTAGGTTCTAATAAAAATCTTATTTTTGTTTGGATTTTAAAAACAACTTTATTTTTTGTGCTATTTTTTCAGTTAGTTTTTCATCTTTCTTTTTAATAAGCATAAATAAATATTTCCAGAGTAAAACCATTTTTGTTAGAATTTTTTATTAACAAAAAAAAATTTAAAAAGGTTACTTTGGAGCCCCATAAAGAAATTTGTCTATAAATAAATTTTTATAGGCACTAAGACTTAAAAAATGATATATTTTTGGTAGGCCGCTATGGTGGAAGGGTAGACACATGACTTTCAAAAAGTCACGGAGAAATCCGTGTCGGTTCAAATCCGACTAGCGGCATTTACTTTTTCAAATTGAAAAAGTATTCTAATCATTTTGCTAATGTTGTTTATAATTTTCAAACAAAAATTTTTTTGATGAAAAACAAAGTTACTAGTAAAACAGAAACTTGATTTATCTTAATAAAATTCAGAAATAAACTCTAAAGAGAAAATAGCCTTAATTTTTAGTAGAAAAATTAAAAAAATTAAATAACTATAAAAATCTTATTTTGTATAATTAATGTTATATATCTATTAATTTTTCCAAAAAAGTACTCCAAAATTAACTTATAAAAAATTAATAGATAAGATTGACAAACAGTTCTTTAATAATTTATATTATTATATTAATACGGGATTGTAGCTCAACGGTTAGAGCGCCGCCCTGTCAAGGCGGAGGTTGCGGGTTCAAATCCCGTCAGTCTCGTTAACAACTTTTTTCGTAGTAAATTTTTATATCATTTACAAACAAAGGATTCGAGGCCAAATTATTTGAATAATATAAAAAAGGTAGATACTTTAAAAGAAAAAGAAATAATTATTAAAAAAAATATTAAAAAAACAAAATAAATTCCTCATCTTATTAATAAATATATCTTCTATTTTAAAAAGATAATTTATTAAGATTCTAAACAAAACTGTTAACAAAAATGATGACAAAAAATAAAGATACGTCATACTTATAAAGAAAAGATAAGAAGATTTGTATGCCCCTACAAAAACTGAAACAAAAATAGTAGTATCCCTTTTGAAAAGATAATGTCAGGTTTTTGTTAGAAATTTTTGTCATACTTACAAAGAAAAGATAAGAAGATTTGTCTGCCCTACAAAAATCTTATTTTTGTTAGACATTTTTTTCTAAAATTCTCTTTAAAAGTCATTCAAAAACATACTGACTCCACCCTGTTCTTTTTTTGTAACTAAAATCTCTAGAAAATTACAACTCATATCAATTATTTATAAACAAGAAATAAGGCTATCTAATAAATTTTATTATTTTTTTCATATTATAAGGATTTTTCTTTTCAAATGATGCAAAACAAAAATAAATATTTATTTTTGTTTTGCATCACTACTCATTTATTTTCTTGTAAACATTATTTTGGAAACTTAAAAGTAACTAAAAAAAGTCTCTCAGTAATTTTAAAATAAGAAGGTTTTAATAAGCTAATCCCATGCTTCGAGTTGTTTCAGAACCTAAATAAACACGAACACTTAAAAAATCTGTAGGGCAAGCTGATTCACAACGTTTACAACCTACACAATCTTCAGTTCGCGGGGCAGAAGCGATTTGACTTGCTTTGCAACCATCCCAAGGTACCATTTCTAGAACATCAGTAGGGCAAGCACGAACGCATTGAGTACAACCAATACAAGTATCATAAATTTTTACAGCGTGTGACATAATTTAAAAGGACTCCAACTTTTATCTGAAGTAAGATTGAGATTTTTTTGAAAAAAGAATAAGGTTATAAAAATTAACCTTATTTATTCATGAGTTTTGGTAAGATTATAGAAACTTTTATTTAATAAAAATTAAATTCTTACTAAAAACAATATTTTTGTAAATCTTCTTTACTAATTGCATTATCATTATACAACCTTTTCTTAGTATAATACTTAATTTCATAAGAAAACACTAAAAAGTACTGAAATATTTTAATAAAATTCTCTAACTGAAACAAAAGTAAGATTTTTGTTTCAGTTTTTGTTACTTTTTTATAAAAAAGTATCTTCTACTTGAAACAATTATAAGTATTACTATCTTTATTTGCTTTTGTAAATTTTTACTAATTTGTTTTTTAAAGTAACCCAGCAAATAAAGTGTAAAATATAGTATCAAAAACAAGATATGATCCGAATACATCTTATTTTTAAAGTAAAGACAAAAAATATAAAAATTAGAGATAAAATTTTCAAACAAAAACCTAATAAAAATTTCTAACAAAAACTGAAACAAAAATCTTATTTATTTTCTTTGAAAAGAAAATGTCACCATTTTTGTTAACAGTTTTGTTACCATTTTTATTAGAGGTTTGTAAAAATTCTAAAGATTACAAGAATTTTTTATTTTAGTATAATGTTTTTTTTTAGAAAAAGCAATCTTTTTATATTATTTTTTGCTTACTATTTTTAGTTTAAAAATTTATTAAATATATAAATTCTAAAAGCTTTTTTTCATATTTACCTGATTTTTTATTCAAATTCTTGTTTTTATTGTTTTATCTAGTAAAACGAAAGAAATATCAAGTTTTAGCTTCTAATAAATTTTGCAAATCTATAATTTTTTTATAGTAAACTTTATTTTATTTAATTATAAGTTTTAGAACAAAAATAAAGGTAACCTCTAATAAAAATTCTATTTGAAAATAAACAGTCGGTAATCTTTCAAGTTTTTTCATCTTTTGGTTACAATTTTTATTAATAGAATATGTAAAAAGATACATCTCTGTATATATTATTTTTTTTATGATATCTGAATTTTGAACCAGTTTTATTGGAAATAAGCGGACTCGAACCGCTGACATCTGCCTTGCAAGGGCAGCGCTCTACCAACTGAGCTATATCCCCATTTACTTTCTAAATCTTATTATTTTCTCAAGAACGACTAAATTTTTTTCTTTGAAAAAGTTTTTGTCAGGTTAGACTACGTAAAACTTAAGGCAAAAAAAATTTAAAAAAAAACACAAAAGGATTGTTTTGTCGGATATAAACTTTTTAGTTTCTAAAATTTGTTAATTCATAAGTGAGATAAAAATTTCTAATAAAAACGTTTTTTTTTGTTAGAGATGTTAGGAATAAACATTTATTCATGATTTTAGTTGGGTGGGCTATGCTGGATTTGAACCAGCGGCCTCACCCTTATCAGGGGTGCGCTCTAACCAACTGAGCTAATAGCCCTACCTATTTTTATTATAAACAACCTTTTTCACACTGTCAAGTAACCTTTTTTATACTAAAAACTATTTTTATTAAAACATTTTTATCTAAATGGACTGCAAAACACAATTTTGAAATAAACTGGAGATAAAAATATAATTTTTATCTCGTTTCTGTTTTTACTATGGAAAACCTAGATTTTTGTCTCATAATAAATTGGGGATGGAGGGACTTGAACCCTCACGCAAGTCACCTTGCAACGGATTTTAAGTCCGTTGCGTCTACCAATTCCGCCACATCCCCATCTAAAATTATAATAATAGTATATCATATAAAGGTAAAAAAAAAGAGTTGTTTTTTTTTTTTTTTTATGCTAAATTTTTAAAAGAAGATAAAATATTTTTACAACAAAAAAAGAGGGTCGATGCCCGAGTGGTTAATGGGGACGGATTGTAAATTCGTTGGTTAATTCCTACGCTGGTTCAAATCCAGCTCGGCCCAAAAAATTGGATCATAATTTTTTGTTTATCCTACTTTTACAAGGAGCCTCAACTCGTTTATATTCTTATAATTTTTAAAAATCGAAGAAAAGAGTTTTGTTTCATTTGTATACGGTCCAATAAAATCTACTTTACTTAAACAAATCTAATGAAAAAACACTATAAAATTGTCATTTGGACAATGTACTTTTTGTTTTAGGTTTCTAACATAAAAAAGTTAACATTATAATGTTTAATTAAATGGGCCCATCGTCTAAGGGATTAGGACACAAACCTTCTAAGTTTTTAATGTAGGTTCGAATCCTACTGGGCTCGCACGGCTTTTTCAACAGAAAACATTTGTAATATAGTTTTTTAATCTATAATTAGACGGTTTTTATAAGAAAAAGTAAGTATTTTTTATTTATACCATCTTTAAATGATCGATTTTTTTTTATTTTGTATTAAAAAGTAGTTACTTTCACTTTTTATGAAATGGAATTAACAAACACAACTTATTTTTTTTTTATATTTTTTAATAAAAAACAATTCTAGGTTCTCAATAAAAAAAAGATTATAAAATTATATTTTTTAATAAATAAAAAATATAACTGAAAAGTTAGGCTTTTTTATTTATTAAAAAATAAAGTTAATAATATTAAAGATTATAACCTTTTATTTTATGTTAAAATAAAACTAAAAAAATCTTGAAATAGCCAAGACAAAAATAGTAACATTTTATTTGAAAAGAAAATAAATAAAATTTTTGTTTTGATTTTTGTCAGATTTTCTTTTTAGTCTTGCTTGCGCAATTTTTTATTTTTGTTTGGAAAAAACTTTTTTTGCAAAAAGTAGAGTAAGCAATAGAATGTAAAAAAAAGTATTCAAAAAAAAACAAGATATCAGTTCTTAAAAATGCCTTATAAAAGTTAAACTTTATAAGGCATAAAAATCTCTAGCAAATCTTTAGTAAATCCTAATAAACTGCTGATTTTTTCTTTTCAATAAGGAATACATATTTTTGTTTTGACTGCGTCTTTTCAAGACTGAGACTTCTTCGTTTCAAATATCATTTTGAAAAAAAAAAACAATTGTTGCACTTCTTTTGTTTTACTACGTAAAACAATAACAATCATGCGAAAAGAACTTTGTAAGTTTATTTTGTGGGGCCACAAAGTAAGAAGAGTTGTCTCACATTTGTTAAAAATTTATAAGACCTGTAGAAGTATTAATAAAATTTAAAAACCTTAATAAAAGGGATACTTCGTGTTTCTTTTCGAAAATAAAAAAAAGTCAAAGACCTTACTTTTAAGACTTATAATTTCAAGATAAAAATAATCAAACTTAGGAGATCAAAAGGAGATCAAAATATGAAATTAGCTTATTGGATGTATGCTGGTCCTGCACATATTGGAACTTTGCGTGTTGCAAGTTCATTTAAAAACGTTCATGCTATTATGCATGCACCTTTAGGTGATGACTACTTTAATGTTATGCGTTCTATGTTAGAAAGAGAAAGAGATTTTACTCCAGTAACTGCAAGTATTGTAGATCGTCATGTTTTAGCACGTGGTTCGCAAGAAAAAGTAGTAGAAAATATTACACGAAAAGACAAAGAAGAACGACCAGATTTAATAGTTTTGACTCCAACTTGCACTTCTAGTATTTTGCAAGAAGATCTACAAAATTTTGTTAATCGTGCTGCTATGGAATCAGATTCCGACGTTATTTTAGCTGATGTAAATCACTATAGAGTTAATGAATTGCAAGCAGCAGACCGCACTCTTGAACAAATTGTTCGATTTTACATTCAAAAAGCAAATAAACAAAAAAATTTAAATCAAAGCAAAACTGAAAAACCTTCTGCTAATATTATTGGAATTTTTACTTTAGGTTTTCATAATCAACATGATTCTAGAGAATTAAAACGTCTTCTAAATGATTTAGGTATTGAAATTAATGAAGTAATACCTGAAGGAGGTTCTGTTACAAATTTAAAAAATCTACCAAAAGCTTGGTTCAATGTAATACCTTATCGCGAGGTAGGTTTAATGGCTGCTAATTTTTTAGAAAAAGAATGTGGTATGCCTTATGTTTCAATAACTCCAATGGGTCTTGTAGATACAGCATCTTTTATCCGAGAAATTGCTCAAATTATAAAAAATCATAAATCTTTAATTAGATCAAATGAAGGCAAAAAAGAATCTCCAAAAAAACAAAATGGTGAAACAAAAATAAAATTAGGCAAGCAACCTAACTTTGCATTGAATAATTCTTTATTATCTACCTCGTTTTCTTCTTCCGAAGAAAAAGAAGAAGATTATATCGATCAACAGACAAGATTTGTGTCTCAGGCAGCGTGGTTTTCCCGTTCAATTGATTGTCAAAACTTGACTGGAAAAAAAGCTATTGTTTTTGGTGATGCTACACATGCTGCTTCTATGACAAAAATATTAGCTCGAGAAATGGGAATTCGAGTTTCTTGTGCTGGTACTTATTGTAAGCATGATGCAGACTGGTTTAGAGACAATGTTGAAGGTTTTTGTGATGAAGTTTTGATAACTGATGATCATACTCAAGTTGGTGATATGATAGCACGCATTGAACCAGCAGCAATTTTTGGAACTCAAATGGAACGTCATATTGGTAAAAGATTAGATATTCCGTGTGGTGTTATTTCAGCTCCAGTTCACATTCAAAATTTTCCATTAGGCTATCGCCCCTTTTTAGGTTATGAAGGAACAAATCAGATTGCAGATTTAGTTTATAATTCTTTTACTCTAGGTATGGAAGACCATCTTTTAGAAATTTTTGGCGGTCATGATACCAAAGAAGTAATTACTAAATCTCTCTCTACCGATTCTGATTTAACTTGGGCACCAGACGGTTTATCAGAGTTAAATAAAATTCCTGGTTTTGTGAGAGGTAAAATCAAAAGAAATACTGAGAGATTTGCTAGAGAAAATGGGTTTAATGAAATTACTGTAGAATTAATGTATGCAGCAAAAGAAGCTGCGGGGGCTTAAACAAAAACCTGAAACAAAAACAAGGTTTTTGTCAGTGTTTCGCATCAAAAATAGTAGTATCCCTTTTTTGTTTGAGTTTTTGTAGGGAAAGGAATACAAGAATACCAAGACCTCTTTGTGTGACAAAAATTGAAACAAAAAAGGGATACTACTATTTATTTTATTTTTGTTTTTTTTTTCTTTTTTTTCTCTAAAAAAAAAAACCAAAAAAATAGAAAATGTCATCATTTTTGTCAACAGTTTTGTCTCCGTTTTTGTTATAATCTTTATGAACTTTAGAAATGGTTATAAACATTATAGATCTTATATAAACCTTAGAAAACAAAGACTTTAGGTTTTGATAATATTGTAAAAATAAAAAAGACCCTTCTAACAAAAATAGTATTTTTGTTAGGCGAAGGGTTGAATTTAGGAATTAACTTTGATTAAAATAATAATAGTTCTGAAAAAGTACTACTCTTTTCTCTTTGTCTTTTTTTTACTGTTACTTATTCTTTAAAAAAGAAATTGTTATTTTTCTTTGACCCCTTCTTAACATAACAAACATCACAAACATCACAAACATCACCTACGGTGATGTAAAGTAGGTGATGCAAAGTTGGTGATGTCTGCGAGGCCCAAAGAAGGGCCTTGTCCTTTATTTTATAAATTGTAAATTTATAAGGGTAATGATAATACATTTTTTTGATCTCAATTTTGTTAAATATAAATTTTTAACAAAACAAAGTTGGTTAGTTCAACCAAAGGTGTTGCCAAAACATTTAATATCATAAATCTTAATACCTTTAAGTTAATTTTGTAGTATGTTAGATTTATAATTTTATGTTATTTTGTCTTATTTTTTCTAGGTTTTATAAATAAAGTTTAAGTTGCTTTTATTTTCGTAAAACAAGGGGGCTTCGCTTCATAAACAAAGGATAATCACAATTTGTCTAAGTTTGACTTCATAAAACCAACTTGAAACAAGAACCTAACAAAAATGGTGACATTTTCTTTTCAAATAAGATTTTTGTTTTGACTGTTTCTTTTCAAATAGTGACAAAAATACCTAACAAAAATATCTAACATTTTCTTTTTGTTTTTTTTTATTAAAAAAAAATAGAAAATGTCACCATTTTTGTTAACAGTTTTGTTTCGATTTTTATCGCCGTGTTTGTCAGGTTTTTGTCAGATTTGTGAAATTAGGTTTTCCAGAAGTTTTTCAAAAGAAAACTTGGTTTTACATTGTAAAACTTAGAAAACTTCATTTTAAGTAGTCAAACTTACACTTAGAGAAAAAAAAAGAAAAACTTAAGTAAGTTTTTTGACAATCGAAAGTATTAGATAAGTGAAAACTTAACATCTGAAATGATTTTCGAGAATATTTGTAATCTAACAAAGTTCTATTTACTCAAAATCTGTAAAAATACATAGCTAAGAGAATAAATCCTCTTGACATAAACAAAGTTTATGTTAAACTTTTCTTACAAGGAGACCATTATGGAAGTTAATATTCTTGGATTGATTGCCACTGCATTATTTATTATTATACCAACCTCTTTTCTTTTAATTCTTTACGTAAAAACTGCAAGTCAAAACGAAGACCTTTAATATTTTCTATTTTTACTAAGTGCCATATTTTTAAAATAAAGTAGGTTTTTGCAAAATTTTCTAACAAATTTTTCCAAGAAAAAAAACAAATATTTTAGCCTATTTTATGTAAAAATTTGTTTTACTGTGCTTCTAAATTTTATCAATATCTTTATACAGTTTCAAAATTAAAGGATTCTATAGGATAATTCTAATTTATGGAACTTTGTTCTAAAGACAAGGTTGTTAGTATTTTACTACATAAAATAAAAGAAGTATAATTTGGTTTCACGAAATAAAACTTTTAATAAAAATACTGACATTATCTTTTCAAAAGGGATACTAAAATTTTTGTTTAAATTTTCGTTTTGATTTTTTTTTATAAAAAAAGTGAGAGAAACTTGGATAAATTTGAGAGAAAACGGGGCAGACAAATCTGGTACAAAAACCTGACAAAAATACCTAACAAAAACCTTTGACAAAAACCTGAAACAAAAACAAGGTTTTTGTCAGTGCTTCGCATCAAAAATAGTAGTATCCCTTTTTTGTTTGAGTTTTTGTAGGGGAAGGGATACAAGAATACCAAGACCTCTTTTCTTTTTCGTGTGACAAAAATTGAAACAAAAAAGGGATACTACTATTTTTATCATCATTTTTGTTAACAGTTTTGTTTCAGTTTTTGTTTGCTTGTTTTGTTAGAGCAAATTTTTACATTACAAAATATTGTTAAAAGTTTTATGTTTTTTTAACAAAACTCTATCGTAATCTTTTTCTACAAAGAAAAAACAAGTAAACTGTAAGATGATAAGAGTTTCATTAAAATAACAAAGAAAGCATAAATAAAAAAAAATATTTCTAAAAAAAGAGTTTCTATATTATTTTGAGCATATCGTTTTGTTTTTTTTTATAAGTTAGAACAACTATTTAATAAAAGCTAAGCCCCAAATAAAAAATACGAAGGAGCTTAGCTTTTGTTTATCAAATTTTTATGCGCTTCTTTTTTATTTTTATAATATTTAAATAAAAACCATGGCTTTAAAATCTTCGATTTTAACAGTTTGATACTATTGAAAGAATTTTTAAACAAAATCAAAACTTTTTTTGGATTTTTGCCATTTTAAAAAGTTTTTCATGGTTTTTTTTTTTGAAAAAAAGTTGTTGCGCTTTTTTTGTTTTACTTCTTTTTGTTTTATGTCTTTTGTTTTACGTAGTAAAACAAAAGAAGTAAAACAAAAGACATAAAACAATAACAACCATGAAAACCGAAAAAAAACTTTATACAAATATGAACAAATCTCATAAAAATTTTCTTATCTTTTATTTCTATTAGATTTTTAAATTTTTGTAAGATTATCTTAACAATTGTTTATTCGTTTATTTCAAATATTTCATTTTTTACAAACTCAACTTTTTCTCAAAAAGTATCTTTTTAATTTTTAAGGTTTATATTATAAAGGTGTTAAAAAGAAACAGGTTTTGTAAATTTCTTATTATAAAGATAAAGCAATTCAAAGATTACTTTGAAATAGGAAAAGTTTTTTTGAATTTTTACGAAAGATAAACCAACTTTTAATTTATACATAAAATATAGTTTGTAAAGCAAACTAAAGTAGTGAGAAAAGTATATTTATGTTTTTCTTAAGTTATAAATTTTTCATAAGAAAACTTTTGAATTTAAAGCATTGTTGCTTTGGGGCCCTGCCTCATAAAGTAAGTTTTAACAAAAATAAGATTTTTGTTAGAACCTAGCCTCGCATAGAAAGTTATGGGTCTTTTTATTTTTGCCTTTTTGGTTTTCAAAAGAAAAGAAGTTTTCTTTATATTTTCTTTTACAAATCTTTAATAACTTTCTAATTCTTTTATTCTAAGTTTTATTTGGTAAAAAAAGCTTTTCCTTTGGAAAATCTTATACAAATCCTGACAAATCTTTAACAAAAATAACCTGTTTGTTTCACGGTTTTTACCTCTAGTTTTTTTATAAAATTTGGAACTTAGAACAAAGGCAAAACAATTCTTTTGTTTTACTATCTAAAACTTAAGTTTTGAATTCAAAAATTTAAGCAAATTTGTTCTAACAAAGCAAACAAACAAAAATATTATTTTTGAAAAAAAAAAACAAAGCGATATAAGGGCCCAAAGAAGCACTGACTTTTTCTCTTCAAACTGAGACAAGAATATCTAACAAAAACCTGACATTATCTTTTCAAAAGGGATACTACTATTTTTGTTTCAGTTTTTGTAGGGGCATACAAATCTTCTTATCTTTTCTTTGTAAGTATGACAAAAATTGAAACAAAACTGCTATTTTTGTCATCATTTTTGTTAACAGTTTTGTTAGAGACTTTTTTTTATTATCTTTTTGCTTTTTTTTTCTTTTCTTTTTTTTATCTAAAAAAAAAACCAAAAAAATAGAAAATAAATACCATTTTTATTTTCTTTTCAAAGGAACAAGCTTTTTGTTTCAAATTTTTGTACGGGCTTATTGCTTTTAACTAGGTAAAACGAAAGCATCCCCATTTTATTTCAAATTTGTTCAGGTGTCTATCATATTTTTTTCAGAAAAAACTTTAGCAAAAAATAAAGATACTAACTGTTAAAATATTCTATTTTAACAGTCAGACACTACCATTTTGGCTTAAGCGCCTTCTTAGTAGCAATTCTTTTGTTTGTTAGATAAAGTTGACTTACAATCAAAGGCGCCTTATACAACTTTAACTACGTGAAAGCAAAAACCTTATTACATCTTTTACGTATATTTTTTAATTCTTAACATTCTACTATGAGCGTTTCTGCAAAAACAAAAAATTTAGGACGTACTACACAAATTATTGGTCCTGTATTAGATGTAACCTTTCCTCCAGGAAAAATGCCTAACATTTTCAATGCTCTTGTTGTTCAAGGAAAAAATGAAGCAGGTCAAGAAGTTTCTGTAACTTGTGAAGTTCAACAATTACTTGGAGATCATTGTGTTCGAGCAGTTTCTATGAATGCAACTGATGGCCTTATGCGTGGAATGGAGGTTGTTGACACCGGCAAACCGCTTTCTGTTCCTGTTGGCGAAGGTACACTTGGTCGTATTTTTAATGTACTGGGTGAACCTGTTGATAATTTAGGTCCTGTAGAAACTAAAGATGATTTTCCAATCCATAGATCTGCTCCAGCTTTTGTAGATCTTGATACTAAACTTGCAATTTTCGAAAGTGGAATTAAAGTAGTTGATTTATTAGCTCCTTATCGTCGTGGTGGAAAAATTGGTTTATTTGGTGGAGCAGGTGTAGGAAAAACTGTATTAATTATGGAATTAATTAATAATATTGCTAAAGCCCACGGAGGGGTTTCAGTTTTTGGAGGTGTAGGAGAAAGAACTCGCGAAGGTAATGACCTTTATATGGAAATGAAAGAATCAAAAGTTATTGATGAAAGTAACATCTCTGCATCAAAAGTAGCTTTGGTTTATGGACAAATGAATGAACCGCCTGGAGCCCGTATGCGAGTAGGTTTAACTGCTTTAACTATGGCTGAATATTTCAGAGATGTTAATAAACAAGATGTTTTGTTATTTATTGACAACATTTTTCGTTTTGTTCAAGCAGGTTCTGAAGTGTCAGCTTTATTAGGTCGTATGCCTTCTGCTGTAGGATATCAACCAACTCTGGCAACTGAAATGGGTGGATTACAAGAACGAATTACTTCTACAAAAGATGGTTCTATTACATCTATTCAAGCTGTTTATGTACCTGCAGATGATTTAACTGACCCTGCGCCAGCCACTACATTTGCTCACTTAGACGCAACTACAGTACTTTCTCGAGGGTTAGCTTCTAAAGGTATTTATCCAGCAGTAGATCCGCTTGATTCAACTTCAACAATGTTACAACCTTGGATCGTTGGTGAAGAACATTATGATTGTGCTCAAAATGTAAAACAAACTTTACAACGTTATAAAGAGCTACAGGATATTATTGCCATTTTAGGTTTAGATGAATTGTCTGAAGAAGATCGAAAAACTGTTGCTCGAGCTCGTAAAATTGAACGATTCTTATCACAACCTTTCTTTGTTGCTGAAGTTTTTACAGGGTCTCCTGGTAAATATGTTAGTTTAGCTGAGACTATTCAAGGTTTTAACTTAATTCTTTCTGGTGAAGTTGATGATTTACCCGAACAAGCTTTTTATTTAGTTGGAACAATGGATGAAGCTATTTCTAAAGCTTCGTCACTTCAATCATAGTCTTAGGTATAACCTAATGGGGTGAAGCTTTTAAAAAACGAGATAAAAACACTAACAAATCTAAAACAAAACTTAAATAAAACTGAAACAAAAACCGAAACAAAAATTGAAACAAAACTGTTAACAAAACTGTTAACAAAAATGGTGACATTTCTGACTGTTAAAATCTTCGATTTTAACAGTTAAGGGATACATATTTTTTTTTAATAAAAAAAAAAACAAAAAGAAAATAAATAGTGACAAAAATAGTAGTATCCCTTTTGAAAAGATAATGTCAGGTTTTTGTTAGAAATTTTTGTTAGGTATTTTTGTCACTATTTGAAAAAAAAATGGCATTGTTTTTGTCAATTATTGTGCTTCTTTTTGTTTTACTTCTTTTGTTTTACGTAGTAAAACAAAAGAAGTAAAACAATAACAATCAATTCTTCTTTGGGGTCATACTGTTAAAATCGAAGATTTGAAAGCCTTGTTTTTTTAAAAAGAAACTCAAGTCCAAGGCCCCAAAGTAAGACTGACAAAAATCTCTAAGAATAATCTTTTTTTGCCTCATTTCTGCTTCAAGTTTATGTTTTTGTCTCGGATTTATAAAAGTTATAAGGATATCAATAAAATTTAGAAACAAAGTAAAACTTAGAGAAACTTACAAATATAAGATTTGTTGTACAAATTAATGGTCCTTTTCTTATTTTTGTTTGTTAAAGGGCTCTTTAGTTCATAATTATTATTAAAAGAACTAAAATTGAAGAGTATCTTTGTTTCTTTTATACCTTTTATATACTAACTGGTAAAAAAAACCAATCAAAAAAAATTGTTAGATTAAAAAAAAAAAAAATGACTTTACAAGTTTGTATCATGACGCCTGATCGTATTTTTTGGAATGAGCAGGCCGAAGAAATTATTTTACCTACTAATACTGGTCAGATGGGAGTATTAGTGAGTCACGCTCCGTTAATTACTGCTTTAGATATTGGAGTAATGTTAATTCGTTCTAAAAATGAGTGGATCTCCGTTGCTTTAATGGGTGGTTTTGCTCTTGTAAAACAAAATCAAGTAACCGTTTTAGTTAATGAAGCAGAATCTGCAAAAACTATTAATTCAGAAGAAGCTGAAAGTGTTTTTGCTTCTGCAAAAACTAAACTTGAAGAAGCCGAAGGACAAAAACAAAAAGTTGAAGCAAATTTTGCTTTTAAAAGAGCACGAGCACGCTATCAAGTTGTTAAACAAACTCAAAATTAGATTTTGGTTTTACTTCAATTTTTTAATGAATTTTTAGCTAATCTTTAAAAATTTTTGATAAAAACTTTTATTTTTGTCTAGTTTTTATCAAAAATTTGTTAATTACATATTTAAAAAATAATAAGTTTAAACTTTATTAAAGTCTTATCTTTTTGTTATTAAAAAAAAAATAACGAGAAACATCAAAACTATTTTGTCACAAATATAGATAAATTTTTATTTACTTGTAAGCCGTAGTTAACTTTTGTATTAATTTTTATATTGTATTTTTTAATTTTTCTTATATCTTTATGTATATTATTTTAAAAATTAAAGTTACATATTGATTATATACTATACGATCTCTTCAAGTAGGACTTGAACCTACGACCAATCGATTAACAGTCGAACGCTCTGTCACTGAGCTACTGAAGAAGCAATGAAATTTAGATATTATATAGAAGTAATTTAATAATATTACCTTTTGATAATTTGAAAATAGAACATTTTCTATTTATTATTCATAATATTATCTAAAATGAGACAAAAAAACATTATAAAGGTATAATATAATATTATCTAAAACGATACAAAAAAACATTATAAAGGTATAATGTAATATCATCTAAAAGTGATGCTCAAAGTTTATCTACTAAATTTGAGACAAAGAGTTTTGTCTCATTTTTGTTTCAGTTTTTGTAGGGGAAGAGATACAGGGATACCAAGATTTCTTCGCATGGTTGTTATTGTTTTCCTTCGAAAAGAAAATACATCGCCTTGTTTCTTTTTTTTTTTTCAAAGAAAAAAAACCAAGAAAATAAGAATAGTAATGTCTGACTGTTAAAATATTTGATTTTGTATCTTTTAAGGGATACAGGGAACAAACAGCTAGTATTTTTATTTTTTGAAGGGATACAGGGAAGAGCTCTTACAAGAAAAGGTGTTAAAATCGAAGATTTTAAAGCCCTATACAAAAATACTATTTTTGTCACTATTTTTTTATTAAAGAAAACCAAAAACAAAATAAAGAAGGGCTTTTTAACTAAAGTTGATGAAAACTATAAAGAAAATCTTATTTTTCTTTTCTTTTTGTTTTTTTATTAAAAAAAAAAAGAAACAAGCCTTTTAGCAAAAACGGTAGTGTCCCTTTTTTGCTTTAAAATCTTCGATTTTAACAGTAAAAGAAGGGATACAAAGAAAGGTTTATTCTAACAAAAAATAAAGATACGGTACACTATCATTTTGTCTCAAATTTGTAAAGATAACAGTAAAAGTATCCATAACAATTTTTTTAAATCAAATAATTTATTTTATAACAATTTCTTAGGAGAATATATATTTTATGCCTATCGGTGTACCTAAAGTCCCTTTCCGTTTACCTGGTGAGCCTGCAGCACAATGGGTTGATCTTTACAATCGACTTTACCGGGAAAGAGTTTTATTTTTATGTCAAGACTTAGATGATGAGCTTGCGAATCAATTAATTGGTATTATGTTATATCTAAACGCTGAAGAAAAAAGTAAAGGTTTATTTATTTATATAAATTCACCTGGTGGTTCAGTAACATGTGGAATTGCTGTTTATGACACAATGAATTATGTAAAAGCGGACGTTACTACCATTTGTGTAGGAACCGCAGCTTCTATGGCATCTTTCGTATTGGCAGGAGGAGACCGTGGTAAACGTTTAGCCCTACCTCATTCACGTATAATGATTCACCAACCAGAAGGAGGAAGTCAAGGGCAAGCAAGTGAAGTTCTTTCTGAATCAGAAGAAGTAATGCGAATTCGGCGTCAAGTAGGAAAAATCTATGCAGAACGGACTGGTCAAAGTTTAAGTAGAATTAGTAGAGATATGGATCGAGATCAATTTATGTCAGCTAGAGAAGCAAAAGAGTATGGTTTAGTGGATCAAGTAGCAGTAGACAAATTGTAAATAAAAAGACCAAACCTTTAACAAAAACCGAAACAAAAATCTTATTTTTGTCACCATTTTTGTTAGGTATTTTTGTTTCGATTTTTGTTTCGGTTTTTGTCAAAGGATTTGTTACATAAAAATATTTAAAATACTTTTAGAATTAAAAAACTGGTTTAACTTCATCTAAAAGAACAGAACTGTTATAAATTTCTAAAATAATAACTAAAAAAACTGCAAAAAGGGCCATAAAAACACCCATTAATACAGTAGTTCCCCAACCAGGTGCTACTTTACCATATTCTGAATTTAACGGTTTTAACAAAGTTCCTAAAAAAGTTACTTTACTAGTGTCTAATGGGGCTTGTTTAGTTTTTGAAGTAGTTCCTGTTGCCATAAAGTTTTATAAATTTTTCTAGATTTTTTACTTTCTGTCATTTGTTATCCAATGATTGTTATTGTTTTATGTCTTTTGTTTTACTACGTAAAACAAAAGAAGTAAAACAAAAAGAAGCACAATAGTTGTTTTCCGGAGGAAAACCAATGAGTAATCCTCTTTTAGCCTAATTTTGTTATGGCAGGAAATTTGTTTTTCACGTTAAAATATTTATAAAATAAAAGTTCAAAAAATATTGTTACTATTTTGATTCTAAGTTTTATTATTTAATATCTTTAATATTTTCATTGATATAATTAATAAACCTTAGATAAACCTCTAACAAAAATTGAAACAAAAATCTTATTTATTTTCTTTTCAAAGAAAATGTCACCATTTTTGTTAACAGTTTTGTTTCAGTTGTACTTCGCATAACCTGAACAAACTTTATAAATCTTTAAGGGGGTTTCGTTCTATTAGTTTAGTTGTTTTTAGTTTATAAAATTTAGTAGCTAAAGACAATGCTGAAAAACCAATGTGAGGCAAAAACCTTATAAAAATCAAAACAAAAATTGAAACAAAAATCTTATTTATTTTCTTTTCAAAGAAAATGTCACCATTTTTGTTAACAGTTTTGTTTTGATTTTTATAAAGTTTTTGTTAAAGAAGCCATATCTTTTTTTTTTAATACTTTTTTATTTACTTTTTCACAAAGAAGTAACAAAAATAAAGTCTTTTGTGATTGATGTAAGAAAATCTAGAAATAATCAAATTCTTTTTTTTTCCGCTGATCTTACAAACATAAATCACAAAGATTACTTTGTTTTAAATTTTTTATTGCTAATAATTATGGAAAGTCCTGCTTTTTTCTACACTATTTTTTTATGGTGTCTTCTTTTAAGTATTACCGGTTACTCTATTTATGTGGGTTTTGGCCCACCATCAAAAGAACTTCGAGATCCTTTTGAAGATCACGAAGACTAGATATTAAGTGGTTTTTACTCTAAGCACTGTTTAGAGTAAAAACCACACAAAGAAGAACATTTTTACTTACTACAAAAATAATTATAGTTGATAGTAATACTTATATATTACAAATTTTTCAAAGAAAAGAAAAACTAATTTCCAAACAACACTTTGATAAAAAACACTCTCTTTTGTTTGTTATAGATATTCAAGTTTTATAAATTTTACAAAACCTCAATTTCAACAAACTTAATGCTATAACAAAAATAGCTAACAAAAAGTTGAAACAAAAACAAAGTTTTTGTCAGTGCTTCGCATCAAAAATGGTAGTATCCCTTTTTTGTTTGAGTTTTTGTAGGGGAAGGGATACAGGGATACCAAGATCTCTTCGCATCATTGTTATGGTCGTAAAATTTTAAGCACAATAATTCTTTATCTTTCTAACATCACTAAACAAAAACAGTAGTGTCTGACTGTTAAAATCTTCGATTTTAACAGTTAGTATCTTTATTTTTTGTTAAGGCTTTAAAATGTCCTATTTTAATAGTAAAACGAAGCCCGTTGTTATCTTTTCTTTGAAAAGAAAATAAAGACGGGCCTTTCAACTTTGCTTCTTTTCACTTTGCTTTGCAAAGTGAACTAAAGTTAAAGAAAAGCATGACAAAAATTTCATTTTTGTTATAGGTCTGTTAGGATTTGTCAGGTTACAAAATTATTTTTTTTTTACTTGTCTTTTTCATTGTAACAATACTTGTTAAAATAATTAATTTTAAAACTTTTGCGAAGCAAGATGATGGGACAGGGTTCCCAAAGCAACTTGTTACTTTTTATTTTATTAATAAAACAAATAATGTTTAAAATAAAGTATCAAATCAAATACAGATTACAAGTTTTTCTAAGTTTTAGATAGTAAAACTTAGAAAAACTTGGACAACTTATTACTATTATTTAATAATACGAGGTGGTTCTCTAAAAAAAATTGCAAAAAATATAATTCCTAAAGTTCCTACCAATAAAAAAGTATAAACTAGAGCTTCCATAAAAAATTAAAGTTAATAAAATAAAAAGGTTATCTAAGTAATTTTTATTTACCTTTGATATAACTTACAAATCTTTAAGAAATCTTAAAAAATTGTTTTGCTAAGAAGTTGTTCAAATTTGAACAATCTTAAAAGCAAAAGTTATACTGCTAACAAAACTGAAGAAAAACGGTGATAAAAACCTAACAAAAATATCTAACAAAAACCTGACATTATCTTTTCAAAAGGGATACTACTATTTTTGTTTCAGTTTTTGTTAGATATTTTTGTTAGGTTTTTGTTTCAGGTTTTATGTTGTTAAAGATTTATAAATCAACATATAAGGCCCTTCTTTATTTTCTTTTTAGTTTTTTTTATCTAAAAAAAAACCAAAAAGAAAATAAATAGAAACGGGCTTTAAAATCTTCGATTTTAACACCTTTTCTTGTAAGAGCTCTTCCCTTCAAAAAATACCTAACAAAAATGGTGGCATTTTCTTTGAAAAGAAAATAAATAAGATTTTTGTTTCAATTTTTGTAGGGGCTTTGCATGACAAAAATTTTATTTTTGTTAACAGTTTTGTTTGGCGACGTTAAAAGAAAACAAAGAATGAATCAAATTGTTAAACTAAACAGATTGTCGTCGAGTAGAAACATCTCCTAATTTTTGGAATGCACCAAATTCAACTTGTTCATCAAGGTCTGGATCAATACCTGCAAAAACATCTCGGAAAATTGTTCTAGCACCATGCCAAATATGACCAAAGAAGAAAAGTAAGGCAAAGCATAAATGGCCGAAAGTAAACCAACCTCTTGGGCTACTTCTAAAAACACCATCAGATTGCAAAGTAGCACGATCGAATTCAAAAACTTCACCTAGTTGAGCACGTCTTGCGTATTTTTTTACTGTAGCAGGGTCATTAAAAGTTACTCCATCTAACTCGCCACCATAAAACGATACAGAAACACCAACTTGCTCTACACTATATTTAGATTCAGCTCGACGGAAAGGTACATCTGCTCTCACAACACCATCTTTATCTAGCAAAAGAACAGGGAAAGTTTCAAAGAAAGTAGGCATTCGACGAACAAAAAGTTCATTACCTTCTTTATCTTTAAAAATTGCATGTCCTAACCAACCAACAGCAATACCGTCACCACTATTCATAGCGCCGGCACGGAAAAGACCACCTTTTGCCGGATTATTCCCAATATAATCATAAAACGCTAATTTTTCAGGAATTTGGGCCCAAGCTTGAGAAATACTCTTACCCTCTGATAAATTTGTTTGTACTCGTTTTTCAATTTCTTGTTGAAAAAAACCTAAATCCCATTGATAACGGGTTGGTCCGTAAAGTTCAATAGGAGTAGTAGCAGAACCATACCACATAGTTCCAGCTACAACAAAAGCAGCCCAAAAAACTGCTGCAATACTACTTGACAAAACAGTTTCAATGTTACCCATTCGTAAACCATTGTAAAGACGTTGAGAAGGTCGAACACATAGGTGAAATAGACCTGCTAAAACACCTAAAATACCTGCTGCTATGTGATGTACCCATAGATTTTTTTTTAGTCTATGAATGGACTATATCTTCAACCCTTTTTTTGCTAAGGTATAACCAAAATAAAACCTTATGCCTTCGTTTCCTAATTCTTTCTTAGTTCGTTTGCTTTTCAGTGACGTTTCTTCTTTTCTTCTTTTCTTCTTTATGTGGACCAAAAGTTCAAACAAGAAATCATTTCTTGTAGGATTTCACCCAAATTCTTAAAAAAAAAGATTCACAGCGAAAACAAAAACAAGGTTTTTGTCAAAGAATTGTTTAAATTTTGGCAAAGACGTTGTAATTTTTTTTGGTTAGCCTCTAAGAGATGAACGTTGTCTAATCGCATTAAATATATACGCCACCAACGAAAATAAGCTATGTGCTTTTTTCCTTTAAGACCAAAATGTTGAAAATATTCTACTACGATTTTATGGCACTTTAAATTATTTATCTCAATTCTAAAACAGTTAGGTGATTTTGCTAAATAAAGGTTACCGCTACCTTCAAAAAGATTATTGATATGTTTTAAAATTTCTCTTTCTCCGTGGGTATCAGTTTGAGTTATGGTTAGTTTTTGGCTAGTAATTCTAAAACCAGTGGGTTTTTTAGATAATCGTACATAAAAACAACCCTCAGCTTCAACGAAACCACTAAGCCATGCAGTTTTTAATGTTGGCATCAGAGGCCTATTATAGAAGAAAAAAGTAGAATGTTGCACCTCTTTTTTGAAATTCACCCAATTCTCAAATTGGATACGTCGTTTTGGAAGCACCAAATTACCATTAAAAATTGATTGCAAACGTTGAATTCCTCTTTTATCGTCAACCCAGAAACGTAAATAATTTCTGTGCTTTGAGACAGAACCAAAGCCCAAACTTTTTTTTACCTTATAAAGCAATTGAGAATCTTTCTGAACGATTGTAAACGAAAGACGAGGCCGACCCTTCTCTAACCGATACTCAAAACAACCATCACCCTCAGCAAAACCTATAAACCATTCAAGAAAGTGAGTTGTAGTAGAAATATCTTCCTTACACTTGTGTTCAGGTCGATGATATTTAATGTAATTAGCAAAATCAAAACTATAAAAGGGTGGTTCGCGTGTAGTCTCTGAGGATCCTATATAATTTTGTATCATGATTTCCCTCCGGTAAATAATTATTGGACTTTTTTTGTTTTTACGTAGTAAAAACAATGCCAATATCCCTTCCATGATTTATTTTTTTTTTTATAGTTTCCTGCTGATTGTTTCTACCTGAAGATTTTACCATCCGATTTTTCACAGAAGGACTTCAGGGCTAGCGAAAGGTCCCAGCATATAGCGAACTTTCATTAGTTCTTTTTACAAAGAACGCGCCCCATCGTATTAAGACGCAACACCACCTGGGTTGTAAGGATCAAAACCATCAGCTCCCCATGAAGGTGCAACTGGTTGAACACTACCAGTAATACCATAAGGATCAGATACCCACATTCCTGGACCAAATAAACCAGTAATATGAAAAGCTCCAAATCCAAAACATGCTAATCCAGAAAGAAAAAGATGAATACCAAAGATTTTTGGTAAATCTAAAGCAGGATCTCCTGTTCTAGGATCGCGAAAAAGTTCCAAATCCCAATAAACCCAATGCCATATAGATGCAGCAAATAATGCACCAGATAGTAAAATATGTGCTGTAGCTACACCCTCATAACTCCAAATTCCTGGGTTAGAGGCTGTTTCACCACTGATTGTCCAACCACCCCAAGATTGGGTAATTCCTAAACGAGTCATGAAAGGAAGAACAAACATCCCTTGTCGCCACATAGGGTTTAAAACAGGATCAGATGGGTCAAAAACGGCAAGTTCATAAAAAGCCATTGAGCCTGCCCAACCAGAAACAAGAGAAGTGTGCATTAAGTGTACAGCAATTAATCGACCGGGGTCATTTAATACTACTGTGTGAACACGATACCAAGGTAGTCCCATAAATATTTTTTTACAAAAATAAAAAAAATGTTTTACTTTCTTTCTTTTTAAGAATTCTATTTATAATTATATCATAAATTCTAATTATTACTGATAATATGTTTTCTATAAAAATAATTGCCAATTATTTTTTAATAAATAAGAAGCCTTCGAAGCCTTCTTTGATATTTATATCATGAGCAATATTTAATGTTTTAAGAACAGTATTAAATAATGTAGAAATAAAGAGTAATCAATCGTTTTATAAACTAAAGACTCTTTGTTTCCCGTGTAATGAAGATCACACACTGTATCCCTTTTGACAACTATAAAAGATTCTCAAACTGTATTATAAAGCCTTTTAATGAGTTTTTACGTAGAACTTTGTAAGAGCTCTTCCCTTCATGAAATAATTCCATTTTGTATTTCTTTTGCAAACAATTAAATAACCAAGTTGCAAGATACATATTGAAAAAGACTTTAATATCAAAAAGGTTAAAATTCCTTTCATCGTTAATAAAGCTAATAATATTAAGACGCTCGTCCATAAATTTTTTCCCTAGACTGTTGAATATTTTGTTAAAGTAACATCACCCATTATTTTTTCTCATAATCTATCAAAGAATTATAATTTTAATTTATTAAAAGGTGGGGAATATAAAGATTAAAGTCTTCCAAACTAGAATTTTTAATACCTAGTTTTGGGCAAACCTTGGTTGTTCGAGAGTAGGAAAAATTTCCATAAAATCGCTTTTATTCATTGTAATCATCTGTATAATGGTAGCTTTGTTATCTACCTTATTGGACAAAACTCTTAAAATCTTTTCAGTCTGGTTATCAATAAGACTGAAACAAAAATACTATTTTTGTTATAGCTGAATTTTTTTAAATTTATCAATACTAGCATCATCTATGATAATAGCATCATCTATGATAATAGCATCGTGGGCAGAGTTTAATATTCTAAAATATTCTTTGTGGTTAACAATTAAAGTTTTAAGGTTTTTTTTTGGCAAAAGCTTTACAAAATTATATCTATCCAACTCGATTATCTTCAACTAAAAGTAAAGTTTTTTCGGATTTCTGTATTTATTGCTCCAGTTCTGTATATAGTTTAAAGTGCTATAATTGAAAAGGTTTGTCTACCTTGTCTACTCTAGAACTAAGTTTAAACGTTTTTTAAAATGCTTTTTTTAAAACACTTATAAATATTCCGACAATAGCTTTTTCTGGATTTTGCTGGTAGTATTCTAACAAGGCCTCATCAACCCCTTTTAGATTCACCCGCTATATAAAGGATTCTTCGGTAGTTAAAGGTTTCTCGTGTTGAAGTTTCTTTAGGTTAGAGATATATTGTTCATTTTTACAAAAATGTTCAATGGTCCTTCATAACTCTTTTAAAAAAGATAAGGAGTGTACCTTCCATGAAATCTTTGTTTGAGAATATTTTGAAAATTTTGAACTAGGTAAAAATGGTGAAGCTTATTGTTTTTACTACGTAAAAACAAAAAGGGAATTTATGGTATAAAGTGATTGAATTCTTTTTTTATCTCGTGACTCTTCATTCTATAGTCTTCATTAAAAGGTTCTAAAGCATCTGTTATTGTTTTAAATTCGTTTTCTAAAAAATCAATATCTTCTAAAAGCTCTTTAAAAAACGTGTAATTTTTAACGGTTCAGCATCTATATTTATCCTTTATAGAAGCAATTCTTATAACCTTCAAAATCGTGTTCTAAAAAGAATGCCTCAAAAGTAGCTTTAAGCTTTTGGGGGTCAAAGGCTTTACGTTATCATATGAACAAAAATTTTTGTATGAGTAATAAAGAGTGTTTTCCTCAAAACTATAGATACAGCCTAAAGGAACCCATGCTTTTGGTTTATAGTTCATTGAATAAGAAAACCATTCGCTTTATTGACTTTTAGACTCATCTTCGTATCCCTTAAAGGGTTCTTAGTTATTTCAGTATTTTCAATTTTTCTATTAAAAAACATACTCTAAAGCTTCCTGAACAGACTCCTTAAACCAGTGTAGATAATTTAAATATAACATTATAACAGATAAAGGTTCCCAACCTTGTATCCCTTGTGATGGAGTATTCCACTTCATTACACGAGCCTCTGGTTCAATCTTAAAAGCTAGTCCTTCGAAATAGGACTGAATTAATTGCCAAAGTACATCAAAAGCCATTATTTTTAAAATTTTCTGTTGTTTTTATTTCTTTTGTTTTTGTTCTGTTTCAAAAAACAATGGTTCATTTAATTTTTGTTAAATTCACAAATAAATAAAAGAACGAGCATATTTAATTTAGTTTTAGATTTGTTTGAAATAACGGATCCTTTTTAAGTGGATCAGAAGAGATAATACTATTCAGTTCTTTTCGATTATTAAAAAACGCACTAGTTTTATTTTGATCTTGTTCAAAAACTCGAGCACTTTTTCCTAGGTGATCGAGGGCACTTTTAGACAGGTCGTTTGGTATTGTTGGGTCGCGATAACTAGAAACAAGATTTTCTGAAACTTTTAAATTATTTACAGAATGCATACCTTCAGTCACGGCTATCGAGTAATGAGTTTTAACTTCAAATAATAAATCTGATATTTCTGCTGCAGCTGGGCCGCCAGGCCGACAAATGGCTTTAGCATTTTCCATAAAAATTATAGCACTAGACGTTTTGTCACCAAACTGTTGAAAAGAACTTATAACGTCCTCTTGACTACCCTGTAACTTTACGAAATGAGAACAAGAGTTTATGTGTCCTGCCCGAAAAACCCTACAATCTGCAATTAGTTGTAACTCCGTCTCAGTATTTTGACCATCACAAGACATTGTCTCTTGTATCTGAGTTTTGGTCAACTCTAAAGCTTTTTGTTCAGCTTGTAATGCATTCTGGCTCGATGTCCCGCAAAGCTCCAGCACATTTTCCCCCGAAATCGCGCCAATTGGCGTCTTTCCATTATTGTCCCACTTTACAAGTTCACCATTCTCATAAATGAAAAGAGATTTTGCGAATTCTTGTGTAGCGACAACTTTAGATGCCATTTCATAATCTATTAGTCGATCGGGAGTAACACCGTTTTCATAACTTAATTCCGGAATTAGATTTGTATCAGCATCCAGTCGTGAAAAAGTTACTGGACCCCACATACTTATGTTTTTATGCAACTGAGGGTGCTTGATAACCGAAGCTGCAATGTCTACCCTGCCTGTCAATTTGTAGGCTTCTCGCTGCGTATAAGATTTAAAATGGTCTCCCTCTTGAGCGAAATTTCTATACAAAAGATTGAGGCCCTCTTTTTTAATAATCTTAGGAATTTCTTTTCGCAGATCCTGATTTGCATCTTGCATACCGACTGAGTCAAAAGCAAAAATGTCACCGGTCAAATTACCATCCGAGTCCTGACCAAAAGTTAGGTTAGGAACGATAATACGATCTGTAAACCTAATCTTTGCTATAAAGGTATTTACTTTGTCAATAAGTGTTGAAGTATCACGATAAATTGCTTCTTGACGAGATATTGTAACAGTTTTAGCTGATAAGGATTTTCTATCAACTTGTGTGCCTAGCTGTTTTGTATTTAAATATTCACTATGTCTTGCATTATTTCTCCTTACTAAATTACGATAGGTCTCTGCCTGTTTTGCACTTTGTTTTGCTACAATTGAAGCTGATTTTGCTTGTTGATTTGGAATGGTTGCACTAGTCGCTGATGCTTTTTGACTTAGGCTATTCGCCTGATTACCGAGAAATGTGCTTGAAGTAAGAGTACTACTAGTGGCTGGAACCGTTTTTCTAGGTTGTGAAACGATCGATTGACTCATCGTAGCGAAGGGAGTGGATGAAGGTCTTAAGCTTAAAAAGAAATCTGGGTTTTGAGACCGAACCATATGAAAAACGGCTACTCCAATTACTAAGAGAAAGGTAACGGCACTAAATTGAGTAATATCTTTTACATTTTTAATTAAAGAGTTGTCAATTAAAATTTGTAACTCTTTTTTGTCAGAATCAAAGACTTTAGAGGCTTCTTCTAAGAAAGCTTCCATTAATGTATCAATTGTTTCAGCGTATTCCTCCTTATATTTTTCATCCACCGGCTCATACTGAAATAAATCTAAATGAAATAAAACAGCATTTTTTCGATACTTCTTTCTCTGTGAAATTGGCAATAAAAAATTAGGATTCTGTTTTTGAAATGCCAAATCGTGATGATTCTTTTCTCCAACCTTTATTTCAAAAAAATGAAAAATTTTCAAAAGATTGCTCTCAGGGTTTTCAAGAAAATCCTTATATAATAAAAAATAGGATTGAATTGAAGAAAAACTGTAGATTTTTGTTACACTTTCTTCATAAGAAGAAAAAACATCAAACGGATCGAAAGATTCTAACTCAGCTCTTTTTGCTTCTATAAAATCATTAAAAAGTTTATCAAATATTTCTTGATTCAAAGAAAGTTTTTGTAAATATTGAGTTGCTGATATCAAGACCTTTACTTAACTATCAACCCCCGTAAAATTCTTTAAAAACTGCACAATTTTTTCTGTATTTTTATCACATAAACTAGAATCAACTAAAAGTTTAATAGATTTTTCTGGAATTTGTAAAAACCGTAAAACCCTGTTTAAAATCTGAGTAACAGTAACTTCACTATTAAAGTCAAAATCATATGAAAACCTCGAGAAACTTTGAACAGCTCCGTCAATAATAGATTTTTTTTTCGAAAACTCATCTAAATTATTTCTTTTCAAAATATCAATTACGATAAGATTAGACGATGGCTTTAAACTAAGAGTTATAATTTTTTGCCAATCATACTCTGTTAAAACGTTATTATTATTCAGTAATCGAGAAGTAATATAGCTATAAAGAAAAGATCCAACAAATTGTTCAAAAGTCCAAGTCTCAGTATACTTTATCAAAGTTTCGGTTATTTTAAAATGCCTAAAAAATCCTTCTTTTGAGTCAAATAAATGTAAAAATTGTAAAGCTGAATTACTATCATCGTAATCACCCGGATAATTATTAGGCCAACAATACTTGCAAAATTTAGAAAACTGCGGGTCATTCAAAGGCTTTCTTCTACGTAACTTGATATTTCCCCGTGGGAAGGGATTGGTAATGTTAGAATTTTCCATAAAAAACCTCTTAATTTTAAATTTAGATTTTTTACAAACTTTACAAATCTTAGGTTTATAAGATTTGTAAAGTTTGTATGGATAATGGTAATAAGATCAAAAATTACATCTAAGGGATACCTTGTTTATTCTTTTTTCAAAAGAGTATCAAAAAAGGGATACGTAGAAACTAATTTTGATTATCCATTTACTGAAGGAGCTTCAACTGACGCTAAGTCAAGTGGGAAGTTGTGAGCGTTACGTTCGTGCATTACTTCCATACCTAAGTTAGCACGGTTGATGATATCAGCCCATGTGTTAATTACACGACCTTGAGAGTCTACAACTGATTGGTTGAAGTTGAATCCGTTTAAGTTAAAAGCCATAGTTGAAATACCTAAAGCAGTGAACCAGATTCCAACTACAGGCCATGCAGCTAAGAAGAAGTGTAAAGAACGAGAGTTGTTGAAAGAAGCGTATTGGAAAATTAATCGTCCAAAGTAACCGTGTGCAGCTACGATGTTGTAAGTTTCTTCTTCTTGACCGAATTTGTAACCTTCGTTAGCAGATTCGTTCTCAGTAGTTTCACGGATTAGTGATGAAGTAACTAATGAACCGTGCATAGCAGAGAAAAGAGAACCACCAAATACACCAGCAACTCCTAACATGTGGAATGGGTGCATTAAAATGTTATGCTCAGCCTGAAATACAATCATGAAGTTGAAAGTACCAGAAATCATAAATGTTCAATAAAGATCGCGACTCTTTATCCGGGATAGAACCCAGCCTTTTATTACTAAAAGGATCAGACTATATCATTAACCTTTAAAAAAAGGTTACTCGCCACTTCGGGGTGCGCATTTCCCCTACTCCTATTAGGATAGTCGTTAGGCATTTAAGAATCAACTATTTCATTCCATTCAGGGAATTCCGCAGCATTTATACGTGTTCTAATAAGTTTTCGAGAATGGCCTAATTGGCGGGAAGCTTCCGCGATACTCAGAAAAAGAGTACCTTTAATCTTAATTTTCTTACCAAGATTATCATTAGGTACACCTTTCTTGACAAGACTCATTAATTTTTTGGTTTTATCTGAATGCCTTTTTTGATAAAAAGGATTCAAAGAACCTACTCGAAGCTCAAAAGATTCAAAGATATTATAACATCTCTCACTATTTTGTTTAATAAGTTGCGATTCCATAGTAAGGCGAGTTGGTCTTAAATTCCAATCTTCGCCAATATACAAAATAACAAAATCAAAGCTAGATTCACCATAAAGATTCCAGTCTGTCTGAAGTTTTTCATTAGAGTGAATCTTTCTACGTAGAAGTGATTTATGGGATGAAATTCTACCTGAAATCGTAGAAGTTTCGCCGTAATATCTATAATCATTTGCTAAACAAAATATCATATAAAGCCCTGGTAATTTTCGTGGAAGAAGAATTTTTGAAACACTTAGCACGGAATTGTCCATATTGGAGATCCTCCGTTTAGACGAGTTTTCATTTTTGGTTTACACCAAAACGGGGCATTTCTATTCACCCAGAGGCATACCATCAGAAAAAGAACCTTGTCCGATAGGGTAAATAATGAATACAGCAGTAGCAGCTGCAACTGGTGCAGAGTAAGCTACAGCAATCCAAGGACGCATACCTAAACGGAAAGAAAGTTCCCATTCACGACCCATGTAACAACAAACACCTAAGAAAAAGTGACATACAACTAATTGGTAAGGACCACCGTTGTATAACCACTCGTCTAAAGAAGCTGCTTCCCAAATTGGGTAAAAATGCAGACCAATTGCGTTAGAAGTAGGAACAACAGCACCAGAAATGATGTTGTTTCCGTATAATAAAGAACCAGATACTGGCTCACGGATACCATCGATGTCCACAGGAGGAGCAGCGATGAACGCAATGATGAATACAGAAGTTGCAGTTAAAAGAGTAGGGATCATTAAAACACCAAACCAACCGATATAGATACGGTTTTCAGTGCTAGTAACCCACTCACAAAAACGTGCCCAAAGGCTAGCGCTTTCACGTCTTTCTAAAATAGCAGTCATAATAAATTTTTAATAATTTCAATAGATTATGTTAATTAATAAAAATCACTCACAAAACAAAAACTACAGACAAACAAAAAGTTTGATTGTATCCCTTCGCTTAACAAAAATATTATTTTTGTTAGAAGCCTGTTTCCATTTTTTTTTTTCAAAGAAAAAAAAACAAAAAGAAAATAAAGAAGGGCCTTGTTTTGTTAAAAATGATTTGCTCAATTAACAACTTCACAAAACAAAAACTGAAACAAAAAGATCATTTTTGTTAACAGTATTTGTCTCTTTTTTAATTAAAAACACACCAAAAAATATATGATGTTTTTTCTTTTAAAAATAAAGGTTTTGTTATATATATTATACCACAAAGTATACTCTATTTTCAACTAGTTTTTTTTAGTTAGCATATAATTAAAATTATTTATAAAATACTTTATAAGAGATAAAAAATATCAAAAAGTTTTTTTGAGAATTTCCAAAAACACTTTCTACTTCTCGATTTTTTTCAATTTCTTTAACTTACAAAAAGAGTGTTACTGCTAGGCATTTATATAGTGAAAGTGAAAGTTAAAGTTAACTGGATATGCTAATGTATCTTTAATTAAATTATAAAAATATTGAAAAGATGCTGGCGGCTAACTTTTTTGAGTATTTTACTGAAGCATTAAAAAATAATTATAACCTCAAAGAACACATGTAAAACATTTTTAATAAACTTTTTTCTTTTAAAAATAGATAAACCATGCTTATTTGGATACTTATATAGAACCAACTGAAAATCAGAATGATTTAACTAAAATTAACATGTTGTAGGTGTATATTTAAGTCCTATAAAGAATAAAAATTTCATTTACCATTATGGTAGTCTTTTCCTGGAGCAAGACTTATAACACTAAAAGCTTTAGGGAGTTGTTTTGAAAAAGCAGCTTCTGAAAAAAGATTAATATCATTTTCATAGTCTTTTACATAGTGTTCATGAAGTCTTGTCGTATAAATATAATTTACATTTTCCATAAATATATGTTTAATAGACCAACATATTAAATATAACATTTTAGCTAGGTAATGGTTTGAATTTATTTTAGCCTGTTTGTCTATATTTTCTTTAAAAAAAGTAGCTACCAAAATTATCAATTTTGGATAAGAAATTGTTAATGAAAGTAATAATTTAGAAAAATAATGTTTATTTCTAATTAAAAATAATTTTACTTTTCTTACTTTTTTTGTTTGCTTATAAAAAAAACAACAATACAATTGTATTGCAGCCTAAAAAAACAACAGCTAATCCAATTTTGGAAGCCTCAATTTTTGAAATTGAAACAGGAATACTTGTTGACATAAAACTTATACTTCACATTTTAATTAGAAAATCGAGCAGCTGCTCGATTTCGGTTATTTACAAGAACTTGTAAATAACCAAACAAAAGACCTGATACTACAATAACGAGCGCCCTTTCAGCTAAATGTCTTGAGTTTGACGAAGTCTCTGCTACTTGGTACCTCACCGTAAAGTAAAGAGTAGGGATACTAGCCCTCCGAAGAAATTAATCAATCAATAACTTTAGTTACCTCTTCTCCTACAATATATCCCGCCACAAAAACATGATGCCTTGCTTCATATCAATACCTAGCAAAACCAGGATGAAATTTATCAAGCGGTATGATTAATGTTCCAATTTGCTCCAAACTTTGTATCCCTTCTCGTACAATTGGTAGCTTAATTGAGTTTAAACGAAAAAAAGCTCGATCGGGTATATCTACATATTATTTTGGGTAAATGATAACACCATCTTTCGTTACTTTTGTCAATCGGTTATCCAAAAACCCTTTAAAATTAGCAATAAATTTATCCATAGCAGTCCTGTTAAAAAAAGTTTAAGATTACTTACAACATCTAATATTGTTTTTATCTAAAGAGATACATGTTTTGAAAGCCTCTTTGTCACTTCAAATCGTAACTAACTTTACATTTATATTATAAAGTGAAATGTAAGAAACTTTCAACTAGTTTTTTTTATTAGTTAGTATTTATATTTAATTAAAAGTAGAATTTAACAAATTGAAGAAACACCATATTAAAACTGTTTTATGTAAAGCTGAAAAGTTTTTTACTATAAATTTAACCTTTATTTAACTTTCCAGTCAAAAAACTATTTTTATTATATTTTTGTCTTATTTTTTCAAGTTTTTGTTATAATTTTAGGAGGATTTGTTAAGTTTTAGCTAGAAATTTGGTCAAAAAGAAACAGTTTTTCAACTTTTTAGTTTTCAAATCATCTTTTTAACTTTTATCTCTTTATCTTTTTTACTATAATTTTGTAATATCTTGTTTCTTTTAAGTAAAGTAGAAAAATTTAAAGTAAAAGAAAAAAGTAAAGTTTTACTACTAATTTTTCTAAGGAACTTTATTTAGCTCTTTTTTTTACAAAAAATATCAAAAGAAAGGAGATGTCTAATAAGGTTTGTTATATTATTTAATAATAATCTTATTTCTTTGATAATGGCAAGAATCTCGAGAAGAACTATACTTTAGTTCACTTTGCTTCTTTTCACTTTGCTTCGCAAAGTGAAAAGAAGCAAAGTTTTAACAAAAACCTTGTATCTTTTCAAAACACTATTTTTGACAAACAACTCCACCGTTATTGTTTTCCGTAATAAAAGAAAAGAAGATCCTTCGTATCTTTTCGTATCTTTCCGTATCTTTTCTAAGAAACAATCATCTTTGTTTACCTTTTTGATGCGCAGCACTGATAAAAATAAGATTTTTGTTTTAGGTTTTTGTATTACTTGCGCAATTTTTTTTGTTAGTTTATGATTTTAGAACTTTGAACCTTATTTCGTAATAGAAACCTTACAAATTCTTTTGTTCTTATTTTTTGAAGTTTAAATATAAACTTGTAAATATCTGAAAAAATAAGAACAAAAGCAATCTTGCTTTCTAGTCAGGAACTGTAAAGCAAACACAAAAACCTCATAAAAACCAAGACAAAAAAAAGTTGTCATCTTTTTTTTGTCTTGGTTTTATTAGAAAATTAGATTCTAAAAAGAAAAGATATTTACAAAAACAAAAAATTTATCATTATTTTTTTTTATGGAAAAACGCGCATTTGAGCAAACAGGATTAGTTCCGCGATCTATTATCCGAACATTTGACCGTTTTCGAAGACAACTTTTAAAAGGAGCTGAAGCTTCTGTAATACAAGAATTTAGAGTTTCACGATATCAAGTTTTAGTTTCTGTAAAATGTCTTGCGAGTTTACTAATTATACCTTTAGTAGTTAATTTTTTAGCAAAAACCTTTTTTTTAATGCCATTAACAGAATACTTATGGAATACTCAACAAAATGAAATTTTTTTAAATGTATATCAAGAAAATCGTGCTTTTTCAGAACTCCATGATTTTGAAGAAAAGCTTTTTTTTGAATCATTAATAGAAACTCAGTCTGCTCCCGATAAAGAAAACAAACTTGCTCTTGCTTCAATTTTAGAAAACGAAAAATTTTATAAGACAGAAGTTAAAAATAATACAAACATCTTACATAGATCGTTATTAACATCAAAACCACTAGAAACACAACCCTCTAACATCGACAAAGGTTCACAAATCGAAGACTTTTTGCCTTCGAAAAGAAAATACATAACCAAAGGCGATGTAAAGCTTCTAGCAAAAATCCCATTTTTGCTAGGCAAAGAAAGACCTTCGCTGAACAAAAATACTGTTTTTGTTAGAAGCTGCAAAGAAGGGCCTTCAAATAATATTTTTGTTAAAGATTTGTCAGTCTTGATGTCAAGTAATAATGTAAATAGTGATCTTAATGATGCAGTTCCTTTACAAACTTTTAGAAACCATAAATTTCTATCAAAAAGTGGATTAGGTTTGCCCCCCAAACCTTTGGTTTCTTCCAATTTTGGTATGGAATGTCCAGAAAAAACAAATGTTATAAAAGAAAAAGTTAATTTTACTAAAGAAGGGATACATAGTCTTTTTTCAGAAAATGCTAAGTTCTCCAGTGGAAGTGCTTTGCTTTCTAGAGTAGAAACTCCAAAGCAGGTTCAATTAATACATTCAGTCAAAAACGGAGTTTTTGAAATGCCTTCAAGCATGATAGAAGACGGTTCTTTTTATTTAGAAAACTCGTTACCTCAAAAATTTCAACAAAAAACAATTGAATTAGCTATATATTATAATCAACAAAGTATTGAAGCTATTACTAATTTGTTCGGAGATTTTATTACGTTTATTACAATAAGTTTTTTATTTATTTGGATGGAACCACAAATAATTATTTTAAAATCCTTTTTAACAGAATCTATTTATAGTCTTAGTGATACAACTAAATCTTTTCTTTTAATTTTATTAACAGATTTATTGGTAGGTTTTCATTCACCCCGTGGTTGGGAAATTTTTCTAGAATGGATACTTCGACATTTTGGATTACCAGAAAACCAAGATTTTATTTTCTTGTTTGTCGCTACCTTTCCAGTTTTACTTGATACAGTTTTTAAATATTGGATTTTTCGATATCTAAATCAAATATCTCCTTCTACAGTGGCAACTTATCATAGTATGATTGAATAATTGCTTGATATTTTTGATTATGAGGCAGGGGCCAAAACAAAAATACTTTGCTTCTTCGCAAAGAAAAGACATCGCCTTCAAATAGTATTTTTGTTTTGGCCCCCATAACCAAAAATACTATTTGAAGGCCTTTCTTTGTTTAGCAAAAATGGTAGAAGCCTGACTGTTAAAATCGAAGATTTTAAAGCCTTAACAAAAAATAAAGATACTAACTGTTTGTTCCCTGTATCCCTTAAAAGATACAAAATCGAATATTTTAACAATCAGACACTACTATTTTTGTTTGGCGATGTATTTTCTTTTCGAAGGGAAAAAGTCTCAATTTTTGTTAGATGTTTCTTAGGTTTGATAATGTTTTATTATATAACATTTTAAAAATAAAAGTCCCAAAGAACCTAGTTTCTAATATCTGAAACCCTTTTTAATTAAAATTGGGGTCTAATAAATTATGTAAAAAAGTAAAAATTTTTTTTTAAAGGGTTACTATAAAAGAGTCCTCTAAAAAAAGCCTTCTTAACTCAGTAGGTAGAGTATTTGCATGGTAAGCAAAAAGTCGCCGGTTCAAATCCGGCAGGAGGCTAGACCAGATCTGTATTTGAAAACAAAAAGTCTCTAACAAAAATGTTAACAAAAATGATGACAAAAAAGGGATACTACTATTTTTGTTTCAATTTTTGTCATACTTACAAAGAAAAGATAAGAAGATTTGTATGCCCCTACAAAAACTCTGTTTTTGTTTGGTATTTATTTTCTAGTTTTTTTTCTTCTATTTTTTTATCTCTAAAAAAAACCAAAAAAATCAAAAAGATAAGAAAGAAAAAGTCTCAGTTTTTGTAGGGGGTTACCCCATTTTTGTTAATATTTGTAATAAATACTGTAAGTACTACTAAAGAAATGGAACCTTTCGGGTTTTCAGAGACATTTGTTTCTTTTTAAGGAACATTGTCTCTTTAAAACAAAATAAAGTTTTATTTACATAAATTTAACTTTTTATCAAAATACCTTATGATAAAAAACAAACTAATATTTACTTCTAATAACACTTCTGACGGTAAATAACAGTCGCTTATAAGTAATGCACAAGTTTAAATGTCAGTAAATACAAATCAAAGCAATAAATGTTTGAATCAGAAAATGAATTAGTGTCAGCAGAAAAGCCCTCTACGAGTAAAGAAAATTATATAAAAGAAGATAAAAGAAAACAACTTTTATTTATAGAAGCTCAAAAAGAAAAATTAATTAGACCTTTTGCTATTGGTAATTATGTTTTTGTTTTAAAAAATTTTCCAAAATATAATATTTATAAAGGTTATCTTTGTAATATTTTAGAAATTTATGACGGCTCTCTTGTTTATGATAGTATCGGTCTAAAAAAAATATACCACAATATAAATTTTTACATGATTATTTTTAATTCAGAATTTAGTGATAGAGATCTTTCTCTAATTTCCCAAAACTCAAATCCTAATTTTAAATTCTGTAGTACAGAATACACTATGAAAATTTTAGGTAGAGATCTTTTACGCGTCGAAGATCAAGATTTAATTCATCGTACTTCTTTTAATATTTAGCTTTTTAATTGAATTTAAAAAGTTTTACTTTCAATCCCATTTTATTTTTTAATTTACTCTATCTTTAAAAAGGAGCAAAAAGTTTTTGTTAGAAATTTCTATCAGAAAAAAATGGACAAAAAAGGGATACGAAAGTTTTTTACGCAATCTTTTTTGTATTTATATGAAAACTAAATTTTACTAAAATTGAAACAAAAATTATTCTTTCTTTGAACTACTTTCCATAGACAACAAGTCTGCCTCATAACTTACAAAAGGAAGATAGGCTTTTTATAGACTTTTTCAAGAGCATTAATAAAAACTAGAAAAAAATGGTGTTTTTTTAAGGGATACGAAGTTTTTGTTTCCACTATTTTTTGTTTTAGTGTTTTTAAAAAAAAACTTAAAAGTATTAAAAAAAAGGAGACACCCTGTTCCTGCAGTAATCAAATCACCTAGAATAACTCGTTCTTTTAAACCACGCAAAAAATCAGTTTTACCTTCAATAGCAGCTCGACTTAGAATTCTCGTAGTTTCTTGAAAACTTGCAGCAGAAATAAAACTTTCAGCCTCCAATGAAGCTTTAGTGATACCTAAAATAATTGGTTCATATTCTGCTTTTTGTGACTCAAGCCCATAATTTATATTTTCTATTCCAAGATTAACACTTTCTATACGATTTAGATCAATTAATTCGCCTCGTAAAAAACCTGTTTTACCTCCTTCAATAATTCTAACTTTTGAAGTCATTTGTTTTACAACAACTTCAAGATGTTTATCGGCAATTGTAACACCTTGAGAAAGATATACTCGCTGAATATTTTTAACAAGAATTTGTTGAATTCTTTGTAAACTTTTTCGCACCGCTTCTTTTTGATTGAATTGTTGTTTATAATTATTAAAAAATCGATCAAGTTTATCTGATAAATTATCAGGAAGTATTTCACCTTCTTTTGTTTGGCGTGCTTCAAAAAGTTGTTCAATTTTTGGAATTCCTTGAACAATATCCCCAGTTGTTAATCTTTGATAAAATAAAGTTAAAAGAGGTGAGTTTTTTTCAATAAAATCGCCATGATGTACATGAAAAACTCCACGTGATGAGAACAAAATAGGTTGTGCACGACGTAACTTTATCTTATTTTTTTCAACTTGAATAACTTGACCTGACTCTGTAACACCAATATTTTTTGATAGTACTTCCCCATAACGTATTAATTGGCCAACATAAGGTTTTGGTTTTGCTTCTTCAATGTTATAACTTATTTGATCTAAATCTGTTAAAAGCAAACAACTTGAATCTGACTTAGTTCCTACAACCTCTCCTTTATATGGACTAAAAAAAGATGTTAAAGTTATAGGATTTTTTGCTGAAACCCAATTATCTTTGTCTGATAGGATTTTAGTGGTTGTTTGTTTTACTTTAACATTATCAACTTTTGTCATTTTATTTTTTCTTGAATCAAAAGCAGACAAACCAGATACAAATCCTGACGAACTTCTAACAAAAACTTGAGACTTTTTCTTTTCAAATACCATTTTTGTTAGAGATTTTTTCTTTCCAAAAGTCTGTAAAGGAGATGGTAACCCTTTGTCTTTAAAACAATTTAAAAAGGGTTTGATATTATTTGTAGAACTATTAGTATTAAAAGCTAAATTTTTAGAAAAATCCAATTTCCCTATAAAACAAAGATTAAAAGAACTACTTAAGGATATTAAAGATAATTTTTCTAAAAATTGAGTTTTAACCTTTTTTTGTAAGAATTGATTGTTCCCTTCAGATGTGCTTAAAAAAGTATTGTTCATAGACTGTGAGTCTACTGATAATGTTAAAGGGCTATAAGATGGTATTTCTGCTGCGTGTCTTTTCTTTTCAAAGAGCATTTGAAGTTTTGCTAATCTTAAAGGAAAGGTTGTTGGTATTTGAAAAGAAAGAAAAAGTTCAACAAAATGAATTTGTTTAAAACAAAAAGTTTTTCGATTTTTTTGAAAAGGTACTATTTTATTAATTTGTAAATCAATTCCGGGGTAAATTGCAAAAATGTTTGTTATTTCTTGTTTATTAAATCTTTTAGAAGTTTTAATAAGAGCAGAAGTATTGCTTTCAAAAGGAAAAGACTTCGTATCCCTTGCCTGAAGAGAAAAAGGTTTATAAATTTCTGACAAAAATTTTGTTTTTGTTAAAGATTTGTCAGTCCAAATGTCCGAAGTAAAATTAACTGTATTTATTTGATAGATTTCTTTCTTATACTCATTTTTAGTTAATAAAGAATATTCATTAACTTTACGAATTAAAATCAAAAATTTAGGATTACTTCTTTCTTGACCATCAAAAGTTGTGGTACCCATAACAACTTGATTTTTTTTAGAGGCGAAGCCCTTGTATCCCTTAGAAGGGACACGAAGGACGTTCTGATTTTCAAATAATTTTGCTCTGCACAAATTTTTGTTATTTACAAATAAAAAAGAAAATTGAAAAGCATCAACTAAGCAATCTTTGTACAAGTTGAAACGATCCTTTACTGTTGGTTTACTTGTTAAAAATTTGCTAATTGCAAGCTCTTTTGAAAAAATCGCACGAAGTAAAAATAAAAAATTAGAATTACTAGAATTTAATTTAATAAGAGTTTGCTGAGATGAACTTGTTAAGACATTTGGTGAAGCACTAGCAAAACCTGACAAATCAGAGACAAAAACTCCGTGTCCCCTGTTTTTGAAGGAAAACTTATAGGTTTGTTTCAGCTTTGTTTTAGTTTTACCATTCTTAACAAACCGAGATCTATCAAGTGAAGGGTTTAACAAAAAATTTTGTTTTTTGTCAGAACTCGTGTTAGTTAAAGTAAAAGGTGAAAAACCAAGTTTTAACTTTAAAGAAAGTTTCTTTTGGGTTACTTTTTTAAATAAAAAAGTAGTTTCTTTAGTTGCCTCTTCCTTTGTAAATAAGGCCCTTCTTTTTTTTCTTTCTAAAGAATGACATCGCCAAACAAAAATAGTATGTATCCCTTGTATCCCTTTTTTGTTAAGGCGATGTTTGAAGGAAGTAGACTTTTTTTCAAAACTTAAATCTTCTTTTTTTTGTTTTCGCTGTCTTTTATAAGAAACAATGTTAAACAATGAATTTTCCTTTTTAAGGTAACAAGCAAGCAATTTCAAAGAAACTTTTTTATTTATAATATATTCTAAAAAAACAGGTAATTGATCAAAACACACATTATCCACTAAAGATTGTGCTGCTGGCACAAAAGATTGATTATTTTTTATAAAATTTGTTTCTTCTTTTGGAAAATAAACCCAACCTTTCTTTATTTGAATTTGACAATTAGTTTGTTCCCTTTGATGTGATTTTAAGGAAGAATCAAAAGGTTCCTCTGAAATCATACTTTTTTTTTCTTTAAAAAAACCAGAATTAATAGTAGAAAATAAATATTTAGAAGCTTTTCTAAAATTATTTTTTAACACTTTTTTCTTAATCTTTTGATGGGGAAAAAAGTATTTTACAAAATGAGGATCAATAACTAATCTTTGTTCGTATCCCTTAGTTGGAATGTAAATATAAAAATCACTTATGATATCAAAAGAAAGTAAATAAAGAGGCTTTATTGTTTTTTTCACATCTCCTACCCTTTTTTGCTTTGACAAACCTCTAACAAAAACTTGAAACAAAGTTTTTGTTATTATCAATTTTTTATCTCTGGCTTCTTTCAAATTTGCATAAAAACTTGGATTTTTAAGAAACCTTTTATAATTTTCTTTTATTTTTTGCTTTCTATCCGTAAACTTTATATTACTTAAAATAGTTTTAGAGTTTTTTGTTTGATCTTTTTCTTGATTATCCTCGAGAAAAGTAAAGGACAACTCTCCGTCACCTTCTAACATTGTCTTAACAAAAAAGGGATACAAGGGATACATACTATTTTTGTTTGGCGATGTCATTCTTTGAGAAGAAAAAAAAGAAGGGCCTTGATTTTTTTTGAAAACCTTCAAAGTTTTTTTATCTATAAAATTATTAGACTTACTAGAAAAAACTTGTCTTTCTTTTTCGAATACTAAAGTAGTTGAATATCCACTGATTTTTGAAAAAAAAGGAATACTCTTTCCTTGTGGATTAAGTCTATAAGCTAAAGGTAATTTGCTAGTAATATTACTTAATGTAAGAAAAGATTTTTCATTATTTATATTTTTGATATCAGTCGATACAAACCGTGATAAACCTCTAGATTTTTTTAGGTTTATTGAAGTGTTTTTTGTTTGTAAAGATTTTTTTTGTTTTATTTTAAAACTCTTGTTAGATGTTAGTTGCTTTGGAGTCTTCAGTTTTGTAAATTTTGTAGATGTTAAAAAACCTATTTGATAATTTTCTTCAGGAACCCATAAAATCTGACCTTGGGTAAGATCATCATTTAAATAAAAAGCATCAAAATTAATAAACCCACCAGTTTGAGTTTTATATTTTTCGAGAAACCATTGAAAATGTAAAAAACTTTTCATTTCAAAAAGGTTTTTAAAATTTTGTTTTAATGAATTTGAAACAAAAAATTGATTGTTCCCTTTGTTCCCTTCAAAAGATGAAACTAATCCTTCGTTCCCTTTTAACACCGCCCTTGGTTTCCCTTGCGATGTCAGAAACAAAGAAGGGCCTTTACCCTCTTTCGCAACTCTCAATGTTTGAGGACTTCGCCCATTCAAATTCGTTTTGCAGAAGGAAAAAAAATAACCAATATTAGAAAATTGAATGTTCTTAAAAACAAATCGAAGAATAGGTTGATTTAAAAAAATGTCAAAATCTTTGTTCGTATCCCTTATTGGTTGCGTGAAAAAAGATTCGCGCGACAATTGTTTTCCTTCGGAAAACCATGCAAAGCTTTGATTACGCTCTTTCTGTTTTTTTGAAACAAAGGAAATTTTTTGAGCTTTTTGACAGAAAGTATTTTTAGAAGGCACTGCTTCGTTTCCCTTTGACTGTTTTTTTTCATCTACAAAAATAAGATTTTTATTAGACATTTTTGTGTCACTTGTGTATTCTTTTTCGTTACCCCTCAATGATTCATCAAATTTAGAAACAAAACCATTCCATAAAAATATAGAAGTTAATTGATTTAAGACAGCTGTTCTATCAACTAAATCACCAATTTTTGAGAAAAAAGTTAAAGGAACTGTTGATTTATAAATCTTTCCAGATAAAATCCAAAAAGATCCTAATTTAAGAGCAGTTTGAGTAATTTCGCCCTCTTTACTAGTTCTAATTGCCAAAAGAACATCATCAAAAAAAACCTGACCTTCCAATTCAGAATTAAGATTATGTTTTGCTTTAATTCTTTCATTAATTTGGTTAGACATTGAAGAATTTTCAGCAATTAGTTGTTTTTCAAAAACTATTTCTCCCTGACGAACAAATAAAACTGTTGAGGCTGGAATGTTAATTTTGATATCTTCTAGACTTTCTTTTTCTCTAAGTTTTCCTTGGATTGTATTGTGCTTAACTTTGCTTTCAGATAAAACTTTATTAACAAAAACCTTGTTTGAAGGCCCTTCTTTGCGGCTTCTAACAAAAATAGTATTTTTGTTAAGCGAAGGGAAAATGTCATGGCTTGTAACAGAAATTTCAGGTTTTATTGAAGGAGCAGCGTGAGTTAAAGGGTCGTATTTTTTTTCTGAACTAAAGCGTTTAATTATAAGTATACCATTAACCTTTGTAAGAAAGGCTATCTTTCCATGAGAAGTACGAATAAGTATTCCTTGTAATGCTTCTGAAAAACAGATTATTCCTTTATATGGGGCTCGAATTTCATCCATAACATCACCTGAAAAAACACCTCCTGTATGAAATGTTCGCATTGTTAATTGAGTACCTGGTTCGCCAATAGATTGCGCTGCAAGTATACCAACTGCTTCACCTACGGGAACAAGGTTTCCTTGGGATAAACTCCAACCATAACATAGCTGACAAACTGAGTTTTTTGCATCACAGGTAAGAGGAGAACGAATTAATACTTTCTCCCTTAAATTAACAATTTTAGATGCTAAATCTTTTGAAATTTGTTGATTTCGAAGCGCAATTGGAGTGATATCTTCTGCTAAAACTCTACCAATTAAACGATCTTTTAAAGATAAAATTATTTTTCTACCTTCTTTCATATCGGTAAGAAAAATACCTCGGCGTGTTTTACAAGTAAACAGCCAAATAACAACATGTTGTGATACATCTACTAATCGACGAGTTAAATAACCAGAATTTGCAGTTCTTAAAGCAGTATCAACTACTCCTTTACGAGCTCCATAACAAGAAATAACATATTCAGTAAGAGTTAGACCTTCTCTAAAATTACTGCGAATAGGAAAATCAATAATTTGTCCTTGAGGATCTGACATTAACCCACGCATACCAACTAATTGGCGAACTTGAGAAATATTACCTCGAGCACCTGAAAAAGCCATCATAAAAACAGGATTTAAAACATCTGTGGAACGAAAATGTTTAACTACACTTTGTTTTAAATTTTCACTTGTTCGATGCCACGTATCAATAAGTTGTTGAAATTGTTCTACAGCTGTTAAGCTTCCTTGCTGATATTCAATTTCTGTTAACTGTATATTTAATTCAGCTTGTGAAATTAACCAGCTTTTATTTGGAGGTATTTTTAAATCATCAATACTGAGAGAAATACCTGCTTGAGTTGCATATTCAAAACCGATATTTTTTAGTTTCTCTACTAGGTCTAAAGTAGCCTTCTCTCCATTATTTGTTAAAGACCACAAAATCAAAGCCTTTAATCGGTTTTTATCAAAAGAATAATTAAAAAATAAAGAAGCGTCTCCTTCTATGCCTTTACAAACCTTTACATACCTATCACAAAAACTTGATTTTTCTTTGAAAAGAAAACAAATGGGCCAAGTATCCCTTCCCCTACAAAAATGACTAACAAAAATAAAATTTTTGTAGGAAGGGATACGCAGACAAATCTTCGATTTGTAAGCCCAGTTTTGTTTGGTATTTTTGTTAAGTTTTTGTGATAGGTTTTTATTAAATTTGTTTGAAGTAGGTTTCATAAATTAACTCCTTAAAAAATTTGTATTTATAGGTTTTAAAGTTGTTAAACTTTATATCCTTTATAGTTCTTCTAATATCATCTAAATTTTCTTTTTTTTAGTAATAGACTTTTTAGTTTTTCCAAAAAATGATTCTTTTTTCTATTTTTTTGGTTTTTTTTTTTTAGAGAAAAAAAAGATAAAAAAAAAAAACCAAAAAGCAGAGGAGCAGAAACCAAACAAAAACGAAACAAAAGTTTTTGTAAGGGCTTTTGCTTCTTAAAATATCAAACAAATACTGACAAAAACCTAACAAACCTATAAGAAATTTCAAACAAAACTTTCTTATAGGTTTATTAGCCTTCTTAGCATCACTGAATTTGGACTTTTTTTTATTTATTAGAGATTTATTTTCTTCTAAGATTGCCAAACAAAACTGTTAACAAAAATAAAATTTTTGTCATGCAAAGCCCCTACAAAAATTTCATTTTTGGTAGGTATTTTTTGAAGGGAAGAGCTCTTACAAGAAAAGGTGTTAAAATCGAAGATTTTAAAGCCCGTTTCTATTTTTTGGTTTTTTTTTGTTAGATAAAAAAAAGATGACAAAAAAAGGAAAAGAAAAAAAACCAAAAAGAGAATAAAAAAAGGCCTTCTATTTTGTTTGTAAAAAATAAATAAGCAAAATAGAGAAAATCATATAGAGATAAAGTTAAAAAAAAAGCAAAAATCGAAACAAAAATACCTAACAAAAACCTGACAAAAAATAAAGATACTAACTGTTTGTTCCCTGTATCCCTTAAAAGATTTTAACAGTCAGATACTACTATTTTTGTTTCAGTTTTTGTAGGGTCCCTTTTAGGGACCAGTTTTGTCAACAGATCAACCAAAAATAACTTGATTTAATAAAATTCGACCAGGAGTAGTACGAACATATTGTTTAACTTTTTGACCATTCAAATCGTAATCATATTGATAAGTTGAAAAAATTTGATTATATTGACCAAAAGAATTTACTCTAATTTCTAAAGGTGATTCTAAACTTTTTTCAGTTTCTAATGAGCCATTCTTTCTAACCCACACCGATGCATGAAGATCGATTTTTTTCTGATAGTAAGCTTTAAGTAAATCATTAAAATCACTAAAATAGTGACTAACTCTTTTCGAAGGGATACAAGATTTTTTTTGCAAACCAAGTTTCTTTTGGCCCTTATTTATTTTCTTTTCAGGGAAATAGGCTTCGCTGTATCCCTTTGACTGTAAAATCGAAGATTTTAAAGCCTTAACAAAAAAGGGATACAAGGGATACATACTATTTTTGTTTGGCGATGTATTTTCTTTTCGAAGGGATACAAGATTTTTTTTGCTTTCCGGTAGAACCTTACTTTTTATAAAGTGAGTATCGAGAAGGCTTTTTGTTCCCTTACGAAGCGGAAACTGTTTCTCTATTTTATTTTCTTTAAAAATAAACGAAGTATCGTTTGTATCCCTTGTTTTTGTTAGAGATTCGAGATCACTTATATTTTGCTTTGTATTAGAAGCAAGTAAAGAAGTTAATTGAGGCTTTGAATTAAAAGTAGTTAAATAATAACAACCTAAAACCATATCTTGACTCGGAACGAGAATAGGCTGACCAGTTGCAGGTGATAATAAATTATTTCGTGACCACATTAATTTCCAAGCTTCTGCTCTAGCTTCAAAAGATAACGGTACATGAACAGCCATTTGATCTCCATCGAAATCTGCATTAAAAGCAGGACAAACTAATGGATGTAACAGAATAGCTCGACCATTTACTAATTTAGGTTGAAAAGCTTGAATTCCAAGGCGGTGAAGTGTGGGAGCCCTGTTTAAAAGAATCGGATGGCTTTGCATAACTTGTTGAAGAACTTCCCATAATATGGGATCTTGATCATGAATTAAATTTTTTGCTGTTATAATTGTTGGAACTATTTTTTTAGCCATCAACTGTCGAATTAAAAATGGTTGAAATAATTCTACAGCCATCTCTTTTGGTAAACCACACTCATGAAGCTTAAGAGTGGGACCAACTACAATAACGGAACGACCAGAATAGTCAACTCGTTTTCCTAACAAATTTTGACGAAATCGACCTTTTTTACCTTTAAGTATATCTGATAATGATTTTAATGGCCGATCATTAGAAGCACGTATAGGATCAGAACCTCCTTTTCCATTTTCAATTAAGGCATCCACTGCCTCTTGAAGTAGACGTTGGGCATATGGAGCATTTTCTATGTTAGTTCGGTAAAATCGCTTGTTTCTAAAAAAAATATTTTGATAAAGTTTATTAAGATCAGAAACTGCTACTTGGTCTCCATCTAATTGTATAATTGGTCTTAAATCCGGTGGGAGAACTGGAATAGTAGACAAAATCATCCATTCAGGTCGAGCTTTACTACGAATAAAATCTCTTACTAATTTTAAACGGCGTATTATTTTTGAACGATGAGCAAATAATTTTCGTAATCGACGTAGATCAGGTAATATAAGAAAATCTTGATTCTCTAATTCAATGATCTCCCCTTTGAGTTCTAAAAGCTCGTCTTTTAAAATTTTATCTAAGACGACCAACTCTAATTGAATTAACCGTTTATTGATAGCCAAAGCACCGGTATTAGAAAGCACTTTTCGAACAGTTTTTATACCAGTTAAATTGAAATCAGATATATTTCTTTCTACATTTTCTACCAAATTAGAGTAAGTTGGTATTGGAATGTCTCCATCTTTAGGTAAACACGTAATATAACCTAAAAACGAATTACGATCTTTTTCAGACTGCCAAGGAAATTCTTGTGAAATTGGCAAAATACCTTGTTGTGAAAATGTTTGAGATATTTTGTCTATTCCTTCTTTATTAGACTCTAGTTTCTCAATGTCCTTTACAAATTGTTCTAACAAAAACAAGGGACATGAAGTATCCCTTGTTTTTGTTTCAGGTGTAACAGTTGTTTTAACAGCAGTTTCGCTTAGATCAAAAGAATAGGTAGGCAATTTTTTAAAATATCCTTTTACAGTAGGTGAAAATAAAAAAATTAATCTCTTTACTTCAGAAACTTCTAACTTCTCTGTACAATATGTAACTGCTTCAACTCGTTTTCTACGCAGACCCAATAAAATTGAAATATAACTTACTCGACCTTTTAAATACCAAATATGAGTTACAGGTGAAATTAATTGAATATAACCTAAACGATGTCTACGAATTCTAGAAGAAGTGTATTCTACATCACAATCAGGACAAAATTTTTGTGTTTTTTTACTTTTTTTTCGTCCACAGGCACATTCAAAATCTTTAATTGGTCCAAAAATTCGTTCACAAAATAATCCACCTTTTACAGGACGAAGTGTTTTATAATTAACTGTTTGTGAATTTGTTATTCGTCCAACAATATTACCATTAGGTAATGTTCGATCGGCCCACTGTTTAATTTTATCTGGAGATGCTAATCCTATTCGAATTGATTCTATTAGAACTCTTTGTGATTTAGTAACAGATTTCACATCAATACTCCCATATTGTTTTTAGAAAAATTATAAGAATCTACACTATTAACAAAAAGATATATCAATCTTTTCTTTTTGGTTTTTTTTTATCTAAAAAAAAACCAAAAAATGAAAGCATAAAAATATTGTTCAAAACAAAAATATTCGAAAAAAAAAACCTAGTATCCCTTCTTTTGTCAGTATTTTTGTTTTTGTGTTTGTTAAAGATTTTTTGTAGGTTGTTCAGTTAATATATTATTAACTTAAATCCTCTTTATGATACTTAAAGATAAAACAAAGCAAGCAATTTCTGAGACAAAAATTTGCCAGCATTTTGTTATAATAAATTTATAATTTTTTTTTAAGTTTTACTAATATTTTTAAGATTTATCAAGACCCATAGAAACAAAAAATATTTACAATTTTTATTAAATTTCTATGATACATGACAAAAAGTTATCGTTTCTTTATTTTCAAAGAAAATAAAGAAACGATAAATAGTGACAAAACTGTTAACAAAAATGGTGACATTTTCTTTTCAAATTGAAACAAAAATCGAAACAAAAATAGTATTTTTGTTTCGATTTTTGTTAAGGAAGTTTCATAACATCCGTAGGCGTAGCTCTTCCCGTAGGTTCAAAAGTATAAATGTCAGGATCTAAGCATAAAGATTGAAGTTCTCGAATCAAGACTTTAAAAGACTCTGGAGTTCTTAAGGTAATTGGAGCATCTGTTAAAATCGCATTAATAACTTGGTGTCGGCCTTGAATATCGTCTGATTTAATTGTTAAAAGTTCTTGAAGAGTATATGCTGCACCAAAACCTTCAAGGGCCCAAACTTCCATTTCTCCAAGTCTTTGACCACCGTGTTTAGATCTTCCCCCTAAAGGTTGCTGAGTCACTAAAGAATAAGGTCCTGTAGAACGTGCATGAATTTTATCATCAACCAAATGAACCAGTTTTAACATATAAGGTTGTCCTACAGTAACTAATTGATCAAAGCATTGCCCAGTACGCCCATCAAAAACTCTTGTTTTTCCAGGGAAATTAGGATCAAACAACCACTTCTGCCCAGTTTTTAAGCGAGCTTCATAAAGTTTTGAATAAATTATACTTCGTGATGCTTCAGGACCATAAGTTTCATCGAAAGAGGGAAGTTTAAAATATTGGTTTAAATGAAGACCAGCTAATCCTAATAGAGCTTCAAAAACTTGGCCCACATTCATTCGAGAAGGCACACCCAGCGGATTAAGCACCATATCGATAGGGGTTCCGTTTGGAAGGTAAGGCATATCTTGTCGAGGTATTATTTTAGAGACAATACCTTTATTTCCATGACGACCTGATATTTTATCTCCAACTTGGATTTTTCGTTTTTCGGCTAAATAAATATGGACACGACCAGGACCATCAAAGATTATTCCTGGAGGAATGTTTTCTGTTTCTAAAATTTCAACATTGATTACTTTTCCCTCAACACCTTTTGGAACCCGTAAAGACGTATCACGTGTAGTTGGTATTTTTTTGCCGACAATGTCATACAAAAGTTTTTCATGAGGTGAAAGAGATTTTTTTTTAATTGGAGTAACTTTTCCAATTAAAATATTACCTTCCTTGACCCAACTTCCAATTCTAGCAATCCCTTTTTCATCTAAATGTAATATCTCTGAAACATTAACTTCAGGTATTTGGTTACTTATTTGTTCGATACCAAATTTCGTATCGCGAATTTCCATTTCGTATCTTTCTATATGAAGAGATGTATATATATCGTCATATACTAATCTTTCACTAATCAAAATCGCATCTTCAAAGTTATAACCTTCCCAAGGCATATAAGCTACAAGAATATTTTTACCTAATGATACATCTCCTAAAACACTAGCTGTACAATCTGCTAATAAATCGCCTTTTTGAACCCACTCTCCCTCTAACACTGATGGTCTTTGAGCTAAGCAAGTATCTTGATTTGAACGTTGATAATTTTGCAATGAATATTGTGACCTTTTATTTTCAAACGAACTTTTTGTTTGACAAAGGAAACTAGGTTTTATTCTGGTTAACTTTTCTTTTAAAATATTTTTACCATCTTTTACAAAATCTAACTTTCTGACAAATCTTCGATTTGTTAGAGAAAGAGGACCCCAAAGTAACCTTTTTTTACTGTTTTCTACGTCATAAACAAAAGGTTTATGAGTAAATCGATTAAAGTAAGAAAAAACTTTATTAATTTTTTCTTGCTTTAGTTGAGTGTTAGTTTTGACAACTTTTTTGCTAGGAAAAGAAACTAAAGTTTTTGATAACTGGATTTGTAATTGATATTTAGGCTTATCTTCTAACATCGTTTTTGACTTATAAGTCTCTGACTGTTTCTTTTCATTTGTTTCAGAGGTGGTAAGTAAATAAAGTTTATTTGTATAATCTTGACTTTTTATAAGTTTATGTAGATTAGTAAATAACATTGTTTTTAACAAAAACTTCGTATCTCTTCTTTCCCGCCGAAAACAAAATACATCGCCATAACAAAAATAGTATTTTTGTTTGGCGATGTCAGAAACAAAGAAAGGCCTTCTTTTTGTTAAAGCATTAGTTTTATATCTAGATCGCAAACTGTAAATGATTGATTTTTTTAATGAAAAATAAGAAATAGAAGATCTACAATTTTGAGGAAAATTGCTCGATTGATTAAGAGATATAAAAATAAGATTAATCAAAGATGAAGCTTTTAAATTAAAAAATTTATAGGATTCTTGTGAAGCTGAGTTATTTGGAGTTCCAGTCTTTATTTTATTTTGAAGCAAATAAAACTTGTTTTTTGAAACAGGGGATTCAAAATAACCTTTTCTAAGTTTTTCTTGAAAAACTAAATTTTCTTTGCTTTTTGATAAAAATCTAAAATCTTTAATTTTTTGAAAATTTATTTGAAGTTTTTTATACTGAAAAACAGGTTTACCACTCCTATCATTTATTTCATGTAATTTATTAACAAAAGTATCTTCAAATAAAGGATACATGCTCTTATCCCTCTCTTGAAACATATTAAATATCCATTTATTAGAAATTTTCAAAATATTAATATTATTTTTTTCAAGAATAACAATTTTTTTTCCACTTGCGTAAGAAACATATCCACCTAATTTGGATTGAACAACATGTCCTGAATCGGCAGCAACACGTGCTTCTAATCCTGTTCCTACTATAGGTCGTTCGGGTGAAATTATCGGTACAGCTTGACGTTGCATATTAGATCCCATCAAAGCACGGTTTGCGTCATCATGTTCTAAAAAAGGAATCAATGAGGTTGCTATAGAAATCATTTGAATAGGAGACATAGCTATATATTCAACTTGTTCTCGTGATACTCGATGATATTCTTTTCCCATTCTAATTGGAATGTTGCTTATTGGTAAAAAATTTAGTTTTGAAGCTCTTAAATCGCCAGGAGCAATTTTAACAAGTTCTTCTTGCTCAGCTGAGAAAAATATTGGTCTGGCATCACGTAATGATGAATCTTGTTTTTGAATTTGACCTTGATAAACATTATAAAAAGGAGTTTTTATAAAACCGTGAGAACTTAATCGTGCATGAATAGTTATCGAATTTACTAGCCCTGCATTTCGTCCTTCGGGCGTTTCAATTGGACATATTCTACCATAATGAGTAGGGTGTATGCCTCTGACCGCCATTCCAGCCGTTTCTCGACTTATTCCTCCCGGACCTAAAGAACTTAATCTACGTTTATGAGTAATTTCAGCTAAAGGGTTTGTTTGATCCAAATATTGAGAAAGTGGACTTGATCCAAAAAATTCACGCAATGCACCATTAATCGGTTTAGTGGTTATTAAAGTATGAATAGTTAGACCTTTTTTTACTTTTTTCATTTTTTCACGAATTGTCTTTTCTAAACGAATTAACCCGGTGTTGAACTGATTTTGGATCAACTCGCCAGAAGCTTTTACTCTCCTATTTTTTAAATTATCAATATCATCCACTGAAGTTAGTCCGTGTTTTAAATTAATTAGATAATCTATAGCACAAAAAATATCATCTCGGGTTAAAGTTAATTGTTTGTCACTGATTAAAAGCCCAAATTTTTTATTTAGCCGCATACGACCTAGTAAACCTAAATTATAAGTTCGTGGGTTCATAAATTTTCGAAATAAAAATTTTTGTCCCATAATAGGAGTTATTTGCGATTTTTCTGTTTTTAAGGGATACAAGAGAGAAGGGTGTGTTTTAGAAAAAGTTGGATGACTTTTTTCATATAAACTTACAAGAGCCTGCTCTGTTGTATCAGGGTGGTTTTCTTTTAAATAAGAATTTTTTAAAAACTCAGAAAAACGAATTCCAATTTTAATTTGTTCTCGAGTAAATCCTAAGGCTTGTAAAAAAACTAATGCAGAAATTTTAGGCGTTTTTTTCATACGAGCCCAAACTCGACGCTTTTTATCAATTTCTAATCTTAACCATGCACCCCTAAGAGATATTAAATCTGCATAATATGTTTTCTTTTTTTTAATATCTATTAATTCTTGATAGTAAATTCCAGGACTTCTAACTAATTGGTTTATAACAACACGTGGAGATCCATTAATTATAAAATGGCCTCTTTTAGTCATTAAAGGAAGGTTACCTAAAAGGACCCATTGTAATTTTATTTCATTAGTTTGTCGATTTGTTAATTGAGCTGGCACATACAGTTTACAAGAATAACTTTTTGATTTTAAAATAGCTTCTGTTGGAGTATACTCTGGTCGATTTAATTGATAATATTGTGGATAAAAAAATAACTCTAAATCATGAGTGGCGTTTGTAATTGGATTTCTGTTAGATAATTCTTTAATAAGACCTTTTTTTAAAAGAGCAGAAAAACTTTTTCGTTGAATTTCTACAAAATCCGGAATAAAAGAAGATACTAGGTGTTCATGAAATCGCATTTTTTTAACTTTTTATTAACAAATAAGGTCCTTCTTTGTTTGTTGTTCTACGCAGTAAAACAAAAGAAGGGGGAAAAGGGATACGACAATATGTGTGCCTTTTTACCCTATAGATAGGAACAAAATTTATGTTAGAATTTATATCAATATATTTTCCTTAACATCATTTATTAAGAGCTTTATTTAACGAAAAAACAAACTTTTCTTCACACTTTTCTTAAATTTTAGTTAACTTTGCTTCTTTACATTTTAGTTCACTTTAATTCACTTTAGTTCACTTTAATTCACTTTAATTCACTTTAATTCACTTTAATTCACTTTAATTCACTTTAATTCACTTTAATTTACTTTAATTCACTTTGCGAAGCAAAGTGAAAAGAAACAAAGTGAAAAGAAACAAAGTGAAAAGAAACAAAGTTAAAAAGAAAACAATTGTTGTGCTTACAATTTGACGACCTGTTTTCTTTCTAAAGGTTCGTCTTTGTTTCCCTTCTAACATCGCCTTGTTTCTTTTCAAAAATACCTAACAAAAATCGAAACAAAAATACTATTTTTGTCACTATTTATTTTATTTTTGTTAACAGTTTTGTTTGGCTTTAAAATATTCGATTTTAACAGTCAGAAACGATGGAAAAAAAAAAATGGTTGTAAAACAATAACAATCATGCGAAGCTCTAACAAAAATTAAATCAAAAATACTATTTTTGATTTTGAGTTCGAGATCTCAAAAAACTTTTTATATATTTCCTAGAAAATGCCAGTTTACACTGAAAAAATAAAATATAAAAAGTTTTGTTTTATATTACCTTTAATATAACATAAAAGAAAAGTTAATATATTCTAAAATTCTTTCCCAAATTTAAGACAAAACCTGATAAAAAAGAAAAGAAAAATATTATTATCGTGATTATGAGGATCCAAAGAAGCAAAAATTTTTGTTTCATTTTTGCTTTTAAAATTGTTATAAAAAAGGAAGAGTTTAAAAACAAAAGTCGACGAACAATAAAAAAAGCTAAAGATCTATTGACCTTATTCTCAAAAAGTATTACAATTAAAAATAGAGCTATATTTTCTTAATTTTAGAGACTAAGTTTTTTAATTGTTAAATTTTGTAGTAACCTAAGAGTATGGTTTTCTAACTTTTAATTTATATCACTAAAAGAGTAAACTTTAAAAACAAAACAAAAAAATCTTAGAACAGTTTTTATAAAAACATTTTTACAAATTACTAACAATTTTTTCTTTCTAAAGCTTTTTTTCTAAAATTTGATATGAAGTGGAAAATTTGCTAAAATATGCCATTTGTAGCTAGTATAGCTTTTATAAGATTAGTTCTTTGAATATAATTGATAATATGAACTGAAACTACTGAAATAAAAAAAAAATAAAAAGCTTTGCTTAAAAAATAGATGAAACTATGTAAAAATTTTTCAAGCATTTGAATAAAAATCCGACAAAAATACCTAACAAAAATTTCTAACAAAAAATTTAAGAAAAATAGCTAACAAAAATGAAATTTTTGTAGGGGTTTTGCCCCAGTTTTGTTTCACTTTTTTCTTTAAATTAAGAGATACATATTTTTGTTTTAGTTTTTGTAGGGCCCCTAAAAGGGACCAGTTTTGTTTCAAGTCAGTACTTCAGGCGGTATAGCCAAGTGGTAAGGCAGAGGATTGCAAATCCTTTATTCCCCAGTTCGAATCCGGGTGCCGCCTAATAAAAAAAATAATATCTGTAAAAGCAATGGTCTAATATCTAACAAAAACCTTTAACAAAAATACCTAACAAAAATTGAAACAAAAATAGTATTTTTGTCACTATTTATTTTCTTTTTGTTTTTTTTTATTAAAAAAAAATATGTATCCCTTAACTGTTAAAATCGAAGATTTTAACAGTCAGAAATGTCACCATTTTTGTTAACAGTTTTGTTTCACTTTTTAACTTCGAAAAGAAAATACATCGCCAAACAAAAATAGTAGTGTTTGACTGTTAAAATATTCGATTTTGTATCTTTTAAGGGATACAGGGAACAAACAGTTAGTATCTTTATTTTTTGTTAAGATTTTAACAGCCAGGCTTCTAGCAAAAATACCATTTTTGCTAAGCAAGGGAAGAGCTCTTACAAAGAAGGGCCTTAAAATAATAATTTTGTTTCAATTTTTGTCTTTATTGTTTTACTTCTTTTGTTTTATGTCTTTTGTTTTACGTAGTAAAACAAAAGAAGTAAAACAAAAGACATAAGATAAAAGAAACAGTTCTTGCTACAGTTTTTAGTTAAGGAAACTCTTTACTTAATAATTTAAAACTTTTCGATTTATTTTAGAAAAAGAAACTTGATTCTTTCAATATCAAATAAATAATCATAAAAATTATTTACTTAATAACAAAATGGGTCCATATACTCTGCCTACATTAAAACATCTATAATGCTGCTACTTTGCAGTCCTGACACGATTAGAATTTTAATATTATAGAGTAATGGACTTTATTTATTATAAGATTAGTTTCTTTTTTTTGCAAGCAATAATTTTTACATATAAATAAAAACTGATCTAATTTTTTAACAAAAATTTAATTAAGTTTAGTTGAATTTAGTCTTTAGATTATGTGTTCAGAATCTAAAAAAACTATTAAAGACGAATTAAAGAAAATCTCTGTTGATACTGCTAAGCCACACACAAAATTATCTTTTATAACAACTTTGAGGTTTCCGGGAACATACTTTAGGTCAAAAATAAGCTTTTCTATTATTACAGGCAAGGGATACAGGGAACAAAAACTTATTTAAAAAAATTAAAAGAAGGTATTTCCTCCCATGTCAACAAGTAATTTTGGCTCGATTTTTTATTTAAATAAAGATTGAACGGATACTGTAATAAATCATTGTAATCTATTGAAACAGATCTATTAAAATCATCAATCCTAACTAAACTAAATATAAACAACATTACTACAATGAGAAAGCGATATTATATTTGTGAGATCATAATGATCAAAAAATGTATTTAAAGTTTTCCAAAATTTTTATTTTTCATATAAAAAAGCAAACAAAATAATTAAAGGAAATAAATTATTAAAATCTTGAAAGTGGATTACATGTTTTTAGTTAACAAATATTTTACTTTGTTTCTCTTTTTTTCAAAGAATAAAAGGTTTTTGTTCTTACATCGGAAGGATATAAGGAAAACTACTTTTATTTTTTTGATTATTTTCACAAATTTTGTTAAAGATTTGCCAACCAAATAGTTTGTAAAAAAGCTCCTGAACAATAGTTAATTCTATTCCTACGAGCAAATCGTGAAAGATCTTATATTTAATGGCTTTTTTGATCTTTTTTCGTTCTAAATACGAAACATGATCCGAAAGAAAATTTTTAATTTCTAATCAATTGAGATCGTAAACCTCTGATAAAAAATTTTTTTTAAACTTTTAAGATCTAACTCTTTTTTGTATTGGTATAGAGAATCTTCACTAAGTCGTTTTATCATTCTTCTTTTAAACCATCCAATGCTTTTTAGTTTTTCTTTTATTAACTCTATTAAAATTTGGTTACTAATTTCAGAAACAACTCTTTTCGGATTTTAAAAAGATACGGAATTGTGGTCATAAGTTAGTTTGTTGTTAGTTGAATTTTTGTTAGATTTTTTTAACTATAAAAAAAACTAGTTGAAATTTAATATATTTTGTGGTAGTATATATTATATATATTAACAAAAATATATTAACTTTTAAATATAAAAAAAACTAGTTGACAATTCATTTATTTTATTTTATAATATATAATGTAAATTAACAAAAACAAAGATAAAAAGATTGAAGATTTTTGTTTTGTTTTGCAACATTTTTGTTTTTTATTTTGCTTTTCTATTAAAAATTTGTTAGCGTAAGTAACACTTTTTTTAGGCTTATAATTATTTTTAATAGAAAAGCAATATAAAAAATGTAAGCAAAAAAAGGTGTTTTTTATGACCAAAATTGCTTTTTTAACAGGAACAAATAAAAAAGTACTTACAGGATATTGTATTTTTATCTTTTTTATTGTCCCTGTTGTATCCTCTACGGGTCATGTTATTTATTTGGTTTTAAGAAAAACTATTTTTGTAAAGTGGATTCCTAAAAAAGAGTTAAGTAATAATTTAAAAAGGCTTTTCCAACAACTTTTTTTAATTAAGTTGTTAGAAAAGTTTTTTATGTTTTTACCATATATTTTATTACTTTTCGAATTGCTTAACGTATCTTTTTTAGATAGAATTTTCCTTATTCAAATTGGAAAAAATATTTTTTTCCAATTTGGGCTTTTTTTGTATTACAAATTTAATTTTATTTTGCCATTTTTAACTGGACCAGTAAATTTATTTAGAACTAGTGAATTAGGTACTAACTTACTAAATTATATGAAGAACTTGGCCCTTAATTATATCAATACTTTTTTCTGTATTCAACTCTTTATAAAAGACACTTTTAATGATAATGATCCACTTTATATATTACTGTCATTATTTGAAATATTTTTGAATGTTTTAATGATTTTTGTAAATCTTTTTATTTGGGCAGTGATTTTATTTTTTTTCTTGGTTGCAACACGTTCATTATCTGTTTTTTTGGAGAAACTCTCTAAGAAATTTCCAGATAAATCATTAATTCACGTTATTCTTTATCCTCAAAAAATTGTTAATGCTTTAAAGGCAGCAACGCTTTTCATAGTTAAAAAGGAAACGGAAGATTTTTTTTCATGTACTACAAAACTAAAAAAAAATAGGTTTTGTTTCAGCTAGATTATGTTTTTATATAACATTGTTTCTTTATGCTCGAAACGCAGTAATTCAATTGCATAGTTTGGCATAGCAAAATTGGTTCAATAAAAGCAATGTTGAAAAATGTACATTGCTTTTATTGAACCAATTTTATGAAATTATGAACCAAAACTAATTTTATGAAATTACAAGCTTACCTAATTGTAAGCTTCTTACTAACCCTAATAGTAAAAAAATATAATAAAAAGAGATACAGATTTATGAACCGAGTTTATCTAACATTATATCAATTGAATATATCAAAGACATTGACTTTATTAAATACAAAAAAAAGACTTCCAACAAAAAATATTGGGAAAAGAATATTTTATATTTTTAAAAAAAGTGTTAGTTTAAATTTATCGATTTTTTCAATGATTTTGTCTTTCTTTATATTTGAATATATTTTATCTGACGAAACAAAACTTTTTTTCTTTTTATTTAAGGGAAAAAGTTTATTAACAGATAACTGGAATTTACAACCGTCAGAAACTTTAGAAAGTTTTATTAAAAAAAATCTTTGTTCTAACAATATAAAAGACTTTAAATTAACTGATTGTACCTATATGACTAATCAAAATAATGAAAAACAGGAAAATTCGAGACGCTTAAGATCTAAAAGTGGTGCATTGCGAAGAATTTCGTTACAGATCAGAAAAGTAGAAATAGCAAGACTGGAAGAAAAACAAAAGTAAATTGTCATGATTTCTCTTCGGAAAATAATTGTTGTATTTCGCCTAATAACGACTTAAGTAAGGATATAAAGAAAATGAGTACTAGTAATATTATTAAGAATTTAAAACTTTATACATTATTAGGAGATCCTATGGAATTAGAGGTAATTAAAAGGGCTGTAATAACAAACAAAAGAATAGAAACTGAAAAATTACCACAAATGAAACAAGAAAACTTAGAAAAGCAAGAACTTTTTTCTGAAGATGTTCAACGTTCTATTGTACAATTCTTAGAAAAGAATAACAAGAAGTTTTTCCCTTACTTGTATAAATTAAAAGAAAAAATAGAAGTCGCTTGTCACAATTAAAAACTTACAAACAAGAATTATCTAATTTTTGTATTAGGTATTCAAAATAAATTCTTTTTGCATCTTAGTATTACAAAATTTGTAATAATTCAGATTATGTTATCTTGTAAATACATAAAGATTAAACTTTAACTTTAACAAAAACCTTTGTTTCTCTCCAGGAAACCCAGAAATTCCTCTCCGAAAAACCCGGAAACAAAAAAAAAGACAAAAGAAGTATCCCTTGTTTTTGTCGGTATTTTTCATTTTGTTAAAAGTGTTTAATTAGAAGCTAAAGGCTTTACCCTTCGCCCCATGGTTGCTATTGTTTTACGTATTTAAACAATAGCAACCATAATTCTGTTGGATTTGTGCTTTAGTTTTGAATTAACATATTGTTAAAATCTCAAACTAATACTGCTAAATTTTTTAAGCAAAATCACAGATAAAATTCTTCCAAATAAGGGATACTGACTGATATATAGCATTTACATTAACACATTAATATCTACATAACATATACACTAAACTGGCTTTATTTATATAACGTATACATTGACGGATTTCTATTTAGATAATATCTACATTAAACTATTATTATCTGCACATAACCTAAAAAAATAAACAAAAACTTGAAACAAAAACCTTGTTTATTTTCTTTTCAAAGAAAATGTCAGTGCTTGACATCAGAAAGATCTAATAAAGATCAAAATACAATTTTTATATCGGCTTTGCTCATTTTTGTTTTTATGGTTTTACCTAAATAAAACTGTACTTCACAGGAAGCAGTTTATGAACTATGTAAATTAATTCGTAAGAATATTCCGTTTTAACAAAAAAAATTGCAGCTAGAAGAAACACAAATGATTTAAAAAAATAAAAAGAGAAACCAAAGTCTTAAGAAGATCTAAAAAGAAAAGCAAATCAAGACTACGTATCCCTTCGTCGGAAAGAAGTGGAAGTACAGAAAAAATAAGAAGACATTTTAGAAGATAAACCTGTTACGTTATTAAAGATTTTAACAAAATTAGGAACAGTATGGTAATATAGTTTAACCAAAAATGGGTAAACAAATCTTCTTATCTTTTTTTTGTATGCCAAGGGATACACAAAAATGGTCTTTTTTGTTTCAGTTTTTGTTTGGCTTTAAAATCTTCGATTTCAACAGTTTAAATCGAAAATTTAAAAAAAACTTGGTATAATTCGAGTAAAATAAAACATTTTTTAACAACATTGTTTCCCTTACAAGGGAAACAAAGTATTTTTGTTACCTAAAGCATTCCTCAAGTGTGCAATTATTATAAATAGTTATAATTTTCAAAAAATAAAATTTATAATCAGGCAAGATCTGAACAATAAAATAAAACAATTTTAAATCAGAATATGTCTAATTTTTGACAAAAAAAAAGATACGGGATACCGACAAAAATTTAAATAAAAAGATAACAGACTTGTAATACAATGTTAAAATAAAAAAATAGAGATATTACAAAACTGGTTACTCTTATAATTTGATAAAATTAAATACAATTTTTTTAACGAGGACTGAGTCCACTTCATAGTTTTTTTTTAGGAGATATTCGATGACAATTAGTCCACCAGAGCGAGAAGCAAAAAAGGTGAAGATTGTAGTCGATCGCAATCCAACTGAAACGAGTTTTGAAAGATGGTCAAAACCAGGTCATTTTTCTAGAACGCTTTCAAAAGGTCCAGCTACTACAACTTGGATCTGGAATCTTCATGCAGATGCACATGACTTTGATAGTCATACTACTGATCTTGAAGAAATTTCTAGAAAAGTTTTTAGTGCACACTTTGGACAATTAGGTATTATCTTTATTTGGTTAAGTGGTATGTATTTCCACGGAGCTCGTTTTTCTAACTATGAAGCTTGGTTAAGTGATCCAACTCACATTAAACCAAGTGCTCAAGTAGTATGGCCTATCGTAGGTCAAGAAATTTTAAATGGTGATGTTGGTGGTGGTTTTCAAGGTATTCAAATTACTTCGGGCTTCTTTCAACTTTGGCGTGCAGGTGGTATTACTAGTGAATTGCAATTATACAGTACTGCAATCGGTGGTTTAGTTATGGCTGGTGCTATGTTTTTTGCTGGCTGGTTTCATTATCATAAAGCTGCTCCCAAATTAGAGTGGTTCCAAAACGTAGAATCTATGTTAAACCATCATCTTGCAGGTCTTCTAGGCTTAGGTAGCTTGGCTTGGGCAGGTCATCAAATACATGTTTCTTTACCGATTAATAAACTTTTAGATGCGGGAGTTGATCCTAAAGAGATCCCTTTACCACACGAATTTTTATTAAACCGTGACTTAATGGCTCAACTTTATCCAAGTTTTGCAAAAGGTCTTGCACCTTTCTTTACAGTAAATTGGAATGAGTATAGTGACTTTTTAACTTTTAAAGGGGGTCTAAACCCAGTTACTGGTGGTTTATGGTTAACCGATACTGCTCATCATCATTTAGCTATTGCAGTTCTTTTTTTAGTAGCAGGTCACCAATATCGTACTAATTGGGGAATTGGTCACAGTATAAAAGAAATTTTAGAAGCTCACAAAGGTCCTTTTACTGGTGAAGGACATAAAGGACTTTATGAAATTTTAACCACTTCTTGGCATGCACAATTAGCTATTAACTTAGCGTTATTTGGCTCTTTATCTATTATTGTGGCTCATCACATGTATTCAATGCCTCCTTACCCTTACTTGGCAACTGACTATGGGACTCAACTTTCTATTTTTACTCATCATAACTGGATCGGTGGTTTTTGTATTGTAGGTGCTGGGGCTCACGGAGCAATCTTTATGGTACGTGATTATGATCCAACAAATAATTACAATAATTTGTTAGATCGTGTAATACGTCACCGAGATGCTATTATTTCTCATTTGAATTGGGTTTGTATCTTCTTAGGATTTCATAGTTTTGGCTTATATATTCATAACGATACATTAAGTGCTTTAGGTCGTCCTCAAGACATGTTTTCTGACACAGCTATACAACTTCAACCTGTTTTTGCACAATTTATTCAAAATACTCACTTTTTAGCACCACAGTTAACTGCACCAAATGCTTTAGCGGGTACAAGTGCAACCTGGGGTGGTGATCTTGTTGCTGTTGGTGGAAAAGTTGCAATGATGCCTATTTCATTAGGAACTGCTGATTTTATGGTTCACCACATTCATGCATTTACTATTCATGTAACAGTTTTAATTTTACTAAAAGGTGTACTTTATGCGCGCAGTTCTCGTTTAATTCCAGATAAAGCAAATTTAGGTTTCCGTTTTCCATGTGATGGACCAGGTCGAGGCGGTACATGTCAAGTTTCTGGATGGGACCATGTGTTTTTAGGTCTTTTCTGGATGTATAATGCTTTATCTGTTGCTATTTTTCACTTTAGTTGGAAGATGCAATCAGATGTGTGGGGTACTGTAAATGAGACAGGAGTTTCACACATTACTGGAGGAAATTTTGCACAGAGTGCAAATACCATTAATGGTTGGCTTCGTGATTTCATGTGGGCACAATCATCTCAAGTTATTCAATCGTACGGATCTGCGTTATCTGCATATGGTTTAATATTCCTTGGTGCTCACTTTATTTGGGCCTTTAGTTTAATGTTCTTGTTTAGTGGTCGTGGATATTGGCAAGAATTGATCGAATCTATTGTTTGGGCTCATAATAAATTAAAAGTTGCTCCGGCAATTCAACCAAGAGCTTTAAGTATTACACAAGGTCGTGCAGTAGGTGTTGCACATTATCTTTTAGGTGGTATAGCAACAACTTGGTCATTCTTCTTAGCTCGAATTATTGCTGTGGGTTAATGCTTTTTATTTTTGGAGCTTTTTTCTAAGGTATATTAAGACCATGGATAAAATCCCTTATAAAAACCTGTTTTTATTAAGCTTTCTAAAAAATAAACCTTGTGTTATCTCAAGGTTTTTATAATGCTTTCTTATACAAACAATTAACGTTTTTATCACCTGAAGCTCTGACAAAACTGTTAACAAAAATGATGACAAAAAAGGGATACTACTATTTTTTGTCAGGTTTTTGTTAGGTATTTTTTTTTCGATTTTTGGTTAGGGCCTCGTAAATTTATAAGACAACTCTGATAGAAATCTTTTTAGTCTAACAAAAATATCTAACAAAAACTGAAACAAAACTACCTAACAAAAACAAAGTTTTTGTTAGACTAAAAAGAAACAAGGCTTTTAGCAAAAATAATAGTGTCCCTTTTTTGCTTTAAAATCTTCGATTTTAAGAGTATTTTATTTTCGTTTCTTTTCGAAGGAATACAGCAATTTTTGTTAGAGATATTTCTTTTTTATTTGTTAAAGCGTTACTAAATTTAAACTTTTTAAAACAAAGGATTTCTAAAAATTATGGCAACTAAGTTTCCAAAATTTAGCCAGGGTCTTGCTCAAGATCCAACTACTCGGCGAATTTGGTACGGGATCGCCACTGCTCATGACTTTGAAAGTCATGACGGTATGACTGAAGAAAATCTTTACCAAAAGATTTTCGCTTCTCATTTTGGTCAATTAGCAATTATTTTCTTATGGACATCTTCGCTTCTTTTCCATGTTGCTTGGCAAGGAAACTTTCCACAATGGGGTCGTGATCCACTTCACGTTCGACCAATTGCTCATGCTATTTGGGATCCTCATTTCGGTCAACCTGCAGTTGAAGCTTTTACTCGTGGTGGAGCTTCTGGTCCAGTGAATATTTCAACATCTGGTGTTTATCAGTGGTGGTACACTATTGGAATGCGGAGTAATCAGGATTTATATAACGGAGCTATTTTCCTTATTCTTGGATCTGCTCTTTTTCTTTTTGCTGGCTGGCTTCATTTACAACCAAAATTTCAACCGTCTTTATCTTGGTTTAAAAATGCAGAGTCTCGTTTGAACCATCACCTTGCTGGATTGTTTGGAGTAAGTTCTTTAGCTTGGACTGGACATTTAGTTCATGTAGCGATTCCTGAGGCTCGTGGTCAACACGTTCGTTGGAATAATTTCTTAACTACTTTACCTCATCCACAAGGATTAACTCCATTTTTCACAGGTAATTGGGCAGCTTATGCACAGAATTCAGATTCTGCAAATCATGTTTTTGGAACTACAGAAGGTGCAGGAGATGCAATTTTAACTTTTTTAGGTGGATTTCACCCACAAACTCAAAGTCTTTGGTTAACTGATATTGCACATCATCATTTAGCTATTGCAGTTGTTTTCATTTTGGCAGGTCATATGTACCGTACTAATTTTGGAATTGGTCACAGTATGCAAGAAATTCTGGATGCACATACTCCTCCAGCAGGTGGTCTTGGAGCTGGACATAAAGGATTATTTGATACAGTTAATAATTCTTTGCATTTCCAATTAGGATTAGCTCTTGCAGCAGTTGGTACAATTTTATCACTAGTTGCACAACATATGTATGCACTTCCACCATACGCTTTCCTTGCACAAGATTTTACTGCACAAGCATCGCTTTATACTCATCATCAATATATTGCTGGTTTTATAATGTGTGGGGCTTTTGCTCATGGAGCAATCTTTTTTATTAGAGATTATGACCCTGAACAAAATAAAGGAAATGTACTAGCGCGTATATTAGATCATAAAGAAGCAGTAATTTCTCATTTAAGCTGGGTAAGTTTATTTTTAGGATTCCACACTTTAGGACTTTATGTACACAATGATGTTATGCAAGCTTTCGGAACTCCTGAAAAACAAATCTTAATTGAACCTGTTTTTGCACAATGGATTCAAGCTGCACAAGGTAAAGCTCTTTATGGTTTTGATCTTTTATTGTCATCATCAAACAGTCCAGCTTTTTCAGCTAGTCAAAGTTTATGGCTTCCTGGTTGGTTAGATGCGATTAACAATAACAATAATTCACTTTTTCTAACAATTGGACCTGGTGATTTTCTTGTTCATCATGCTATTGCTCTTGGTCTTCATACAACAACTTTAATTCTAGTAAAAGGGGCATTAGATGCTCGAGGTTCAAAACTTATGCCAGATAAAAAAGATTTTGGTTACAGTTTTCCTTGTGATGGACCAGGCCGTGGAGGTACTTGTGACATTTCTGGTTGGGATGCTTTTTATCTTGCTGTTTTTTGGATGCTAAACACAATTGGTTGGACCACTTTTTATTGGCATTGGAAACATCTTGGTATTTGGCAAGGGAACGTTAACCAATTTAATGAATCATCTACTTACATCATGGGCTGGCTTAGAGATTACCTTTGGTTAAATTCATCTCAACTGATCAATGGATACAATCCTTTTGGTATGAACAGTTTATCTGTATGGGCTTGGACTTTCTTATTTGGACACCTTGTTTGGGCTACTGGATTTATGTTTTTAATCTCATGGCGAGGTTACTGGCAAGAACTTATTGAGACACTTGCATGGGCTCATGAGCGAACACCTTTAGCAAATCTTGTACGTTGGAGAGACAAACCAGTTGCTCTTTCTATTGTGCAAGCACGTTTAGTTGGTTTAGCACATTTCTCTGTTGGATATATCTTTACTTACGCTGCTTTCTTAATAGCATCTACTTCTGGTAAATTTGGATAATAGTTTTTAAATAAACCTTCTAATAAACAAAAATTGTTTATTAGAAGGTTTATTTGGGTTACTTTAAACATTTAGATAAGCCCAAATTTGTAATTTTTTGGGCTTATTTTCCTTGTATCCCTTCAAGGGATACTTCGTTGAAGATTTTTGTTTCAATTATTTAAGATCTTTTATTTGATTGAGTTTGCCTCAGGCTTTGTCTTGGAATTTGTCTCAGGATTTGTATCAGAAGGGATACGTTATAAGGGTCTTTAAAAATTATTAAATAATTATTAAATAATACTTCTATATTTTTATAGTTTAGTGTTGAGGGCTTATTATAATAATATATAACGAGGAGAATACTAGTAACAGTAAGGAAAAAGCTAGTGATTCTACGTAAGAGCTCTTCCCTTGACTAGTAATAATTTAAAGTTTCGTGAAAAAATTAGTTTACTAGATACACCTTTTTCTTCGGATGATTAATTAGAAACTATCATCTCCCTTTATGTGACTCAAAGAAGGGATACAATCAATTGCTTTTTACACTTTCTTCTAATAATTGTTTTTTGTCTTTACTTAATTATTTTGAAACTTTAAACTATTCTGAATTATGCGCAGCCCTTTTTTATTATTACCTCAAAAAATGGAATACATACGAACAAGATAGTTTTCAATATTTTCAATATTTTGAATGGTTTAAGATTATATCTATTCTTAAGCGATCTGAACTCAGTGATTCAACTCTATTACTTTTAGAAAAAGTAAATTTAACAAAAATTAAATCGAGTTCATCAAAGATATTCTATTATATTTAGATTCTAGCATTTTTTTTTAAAGAACATTTCCTACTCGAAAAGGACTAAACAATCTTTCAAATTTTTTAAAGGTTGATGAGAGCTCAAGAAAACTATTATTTGAGAAAAGTTTTGCTAACAAAAATGTAAAGGAAATTTTTTCATTTTTAAAGGATTACAAAATTCCTTTTAGTTAAACTAATATTATGTTTTTGTGGAAATAAATGTATAATGATAAACTCAAAAACCAAATAAAGAGCATAAAAAATTTATGTATGATCCTACGAAAGAACTAATAAAGATACCTTAAAAAAAAAGGAGTTAATCAAGAAGTATATTAAAAAATCAGTTGGGTAAGGGAAGAGCTCTTACAAAGAAGGGATACATACATTTTTTTAAAACAACTATATAAGTTACTTTAAAATATACTTTATCTAATATAGAAAATATTCATAATTGTAGAAAGTATTTATTAAAAAAAAATAAATTATATTAGTGTTTATTCTTATAAATAATTTTATAACAGAAAACAATTAATCACTACAAATAATAAAAAAATATAGTTGAATTTTTATAAAAGTTAGTTTACTATAAAAAAAGAAATAAGAAAATATTTATTAAAATTGATACCAAACCGCAACAAAAATTACTTTGGGTTTTACATAGTAAAACGTAAAAAATTTTTACCAAATTCAGACAAAACAAACTTTTTTTTTCAAAAAGAAAACATTGTCTAGAGTTTTTTTAGAACTGTTACATAAAGAAGACTTTAACAAAAAACCTTGTTTATTTTCTTTTCAAATAAACAGTTAGAGTTTTTTTTCGTATGCACAAAAATAATAGCAAAAGCAATATTACTATGTTTTTGGTTTTTTTTCTTTTCTTTTTTTTATCTAAAAAAAAACTAAAAATAAAAGCAAAAATACTTGAATAACGATTGTCACAAGCAAAAAGACAAAATATTTTGTAAAGCCGTAAAACAAAGAAGGGATACAATATTTTGTCTTTTTTATAGTTTTACAAATCTTAGAAAATTTTTTAACAAAGTATCCCTTCTTTGCTAAAATTTGAAAAAAAAATAGGATCTTTTTTCAGATTTTGTGGTTATGGGGCAGGGCCAAAACAAAAATATTATTTTTATTTTATTTTCAAAGAAACAAGACTTTTAGCAAAAATTTGTTAGTGTTTTTCTTTATTTTGATTACCCTTTTTATTGTCAACAAATTTTTCGAAGATAACAAAATATTTTTTAGTATGCATTTACAAAGCTTTTATAAAGCTTTTAAGGACAACAATTTAAGCAAAAATAAATAAATTTTACAAATAAGGAACACTAAGAACACAATATGACAAATACAACTATATTAGAACAAAGTCGACCTATTTTTCCTTTTACAGCTATTGTTGGTCAGGAAGAAATGAAATTATCTCTTATTCTTAATGTAATCGATCCAAAAATTGGAGGGGTTATGATTATGGGAGACCGTGGTACGGGAAAATCAACTACAGTAAGAGCCTTAGTTGATTTATTACCTGAAATTCAAGTGGTAGAAAATGACCCATTTAATTCTGATCCGAAAGATCCTGAATTAATGAGTGAAGAGGTGCGAGAAAAGTTAAAAAAGAATGAAAAATTGATAGTAACTTCCAGAAAAATTTCGATGGTGGATTTGCCACTTGGTGCTACAGAAGACCGTGTTTGTGGAACAATTGATATTGAAAAGGCTTTAACTGAAGGTATAAAAGCATTTGAGCCAGGGTTATTAGCAAAAGCAAACAGAGGTATTTTATATGTAGATGAAGTTAATTTGTTGGATGATCATTTAGTAGATGTTTTATTAGATTCAGCAGCTTCCGGTTGGAATACAGTAGAACGAGAAGGTATTTCTATTAGTCATCCGGCAAGGTTTATTTTAGTAGGTTCGGGAAATCCCGAAGAAGGTGAATTGAGACCACAATTACTTGATCGATTTGGAATGCATGCACAAATTGGAACAGTAAAAGACGCAAATTTAAGAGTAAAAATTGTAGAAGAAAGAGCAAGCTTTGATGAGTCACCTTTAGATTTTCGAGAAAACTATAATGAATCACAAAATGAGTTAACAAAAAAATTAACTCAAGCTCGTGAGCTTTTGAAAAAAGTAGAAATCGATTATGATTTTCGAATAAAAATATCACAAATTTGTTCCGAATTAAATGTTGATGGTTTACGAGGGGATATTGTTACTAATCGTGCAAGCAAAGCAATAGCTTCTTTTGAAGGCCGAACTCAAGTAACACCACAAGATATTTTTCGAATAATTCCTTTATGTCTAAGACATCGTCTACGAAAAGATCCTTTAGAATCTATAGATTCAGGAGAAAAAGTTCGAGAAATTTTCAAAAAAGTTTTTGGATATTAGCTTTTCTCTAAACCAACAGTTTTTTATAAATTTTATCGATGAAAAGTTTTCAAAATATAGATGAAAAAAAAAAATAAATCTGTGCTACTATAAGAAGACCCTATAGTTTTTTTTTTAAAGTGTTTTTCTATTTGTTAAAACTGAGAAGGTTATAAGTGAAAAATTGATATTAAATTTTTTGTAACATTTTAAAAATCTACTATTATCAGCCAACCTTTTTAGGTAGACTCCATTTTTCAAAGAGCTTTCTAAAAATTAACTTAAACAATTTATTTTTATAATTAAAACAAAAATTTAAAGATATAAATAATGACAAAAAAGGGATACTAAAGTTTTTGTTTCAATTTTTCTTGAAAAGACTTGAAACAAAAACAAGGTTTTTGTCAGGTCATGATTTGTTCGTAGTTTCATATATTTGTCTAGGTTTGTCTCAGGGTTGTAAAATAAAAATATGACAAAAATTGAAACAAAACTGGTCCCTAAAAGGGACCCTACAAAAATTTCATTTTTGTTAGGTATTTTTGTCATATTTTTATTTTACGCCCTTTTATCTTATAGAAATTACAGGATTGTGCTTGTATCGTGTATTTGAAACTTTTTTACAAAGCTCTATTAGTTCCAATTATCTCATAAAAATCTACTTTTTATTTGTAAAAGAACTTTGTACATAAGGATGCCTATAAAGGTAACTTTCTTTTTTTTACTTTTTACATTACTAAACTATTTATAATTTTTTTGAAGGAGACTTTTTAATTCATGGCTCTATTACTTGCAAAATTACCTGAAGCTTATGCTCCTTTTGATCCTATTGTAGACGTATTACCAATCATTCCTGTATTTTTTTTATTATTAGCTTTTGTATGGCAAGCCTCTGTTAGTTTTAGATAAAAATATTAAATTTTTATTCGACCATCTAAAATATATTTTATAATCTATGCTTGCAATACCAAACATAAAACTTAAGTAAAATTTTTAATTTTTATATATTTTCTTTGCTTTTTATTTTATTTCTTTAACATCTCGATTGATTTTATTAACAAACAAAAAATACGGAAACAACTCTGAAACAAAAACCTTACAAAGATTTTAGTTTTGTTTTAATTTTTTGTGATGCAAAAGTTTGTCAGGATTAATTAAATCTGTCAAATAAGCATTTCGTCTTATTTGATAGCGTAGTTTTTGTTTTATTTATTTTTAAATAAAGAAAGCAAGAGGTACAAAACAAATTTTCTTCTAAACTTTGTAAAAAAAACTTTTCTACGATTTAACAAAAAGTAAAATAAAAAGGAAAAAATAGAGACTTTTTCTTTTCAAATACCATTTTTGTCTCTATTTTTGTTTCCTTTTTTTTCAGGTTTTTTTCATCTTTTTAATACCTTTTTTTTATAAAAAAAGTAAAAGTTGCTTTGGGACGAAGTAACTTTGTTTTGTCTCAAATTTGTGAGATGTTTTTTGAGATTAATGGGTTGAAAATAAAAATTGAATAAATTATTGTTTCTTTTTATCTTTCTCTTAATCGCAAAAAAAATAACCAAAAGATAAGAGTTATATTTTTTATTAAAAAATTATGAATTTACAAATTATTTTCCAATTAACAGCAATACTTTTTATTCTAGGGGCAGGTCCTCTTGTAATCGTTTTATTAGCTAGTCGTAGTGGGAATCTTTAAATAAAACATTTTTATCTGTATTTTATTGACAAAAAAAAACATCACATAGTTGCTCTGTCTTTTTTTAGTCACTCCCTTCTGCTATTTCTTAAAAATTGAAAAAAAAATCTGACAAAAACTTGAAAAAAATATTATTTATATTTCAAGGTTTGTCCCAAGTTTTTAGTAGAACTTTTTAAGAGTCTCAACAAAAGGTTAATAGATTCAAAAATTAAAATTTTTATAATAGTTAAAAAAAAGGATAAATATAAATTTATGGGAATTTCTGACAGTCAAATATTTATTGCGCTTTTTACCGCATTAATTACCGGTGTATTAGCTGTTCGCCTTGGTCTCGAATTATATAAGTAAAGCAAGTAAAATTAGAATTTCTAATATTATAATAATTTTTTTATTTTATTTTTAATTCTATCTAAAAGATCAATAAACTCTAACAAATCTAAACAAATCCAAATTTAAATAAATCAAAGGGTTTCTATTAGATTTGTTAGAGTTTTGTTTTTTTATTTTTTGGTTTTTTTTAGATAAAAAAAAGAAAAGTAAACAAAAAAATTTAATTATAGAATTATATAAATAAAAGTCAACACTTTTCTAAAACTAATATTTATCAAAAAATTTAGAATATTAATATAAGTTTCAATAGTTACAAAATTATAAAATATTACTTAAATCGTTTTCACTTTATATTATTTTTTGGTTTTTTTTCTTTGAAAAAAAAAAAAAAGTAGAAAAATTTTTTAATAATTTAGGTATGTTCTGCATAGGTTTTTATCATTTTTGTTATTTATTATATTTAATATAAAGTTTATTCTATTTAGTCTAAATTACTTTCTTCTAAATCAATTATTTTTTGGTTTTTTTTCTCTAAAAAAAAAAGTATAAAAATAAACTAAATTATTGATTTCATATGTTATTTTTAATTCATACTACTCAATAGTATCAGCTTTAATAGTTCATAATTCTATATCGTGATAAAAAGCTTGAAAAACCGGTCTGAAGTAATCCAAAAAGTTTATATTCTTTAAGAAATAATTATAATTGTTCTTGTGAGTAACATAATTTTCATAATTGAGTAGTTACTAAAAATTAATTTAAGTTTAGAGTTTTTACTTTTCATAAGAATTATTATCATAAATTATTCTTTTATTACTGTATTACTAGATTTTTACACAATTAATTGTAAAACTGGTGGCGATGTTTGATATAATAATTTACTAAAGTTTATATAATTCAACTTAAAAAAAAAATTGTCTTGCTTTTTATTAAAAATTTAATATAAAAAAATTTTATTCTATTTGTTCTAAAATGAATGCCCTTTTTATTATTTTAAATTATAAAACAATTTATTACTTAGTCTAATATCTAATTTTTTTAGAGTCAAAATTATACAAAGCTTTTAAATCATTAATAAAAGGTTTTATTCAATCTATATTTTATAAGATATATTTGGCTTTCTACTTTTGCTTGTACTCTTCTAATGTTTCTTATAGAAACATTAGAAGAGTACAAGCAAAAGTAGAAAGCCATAGTTTTGCTTAGATGCAAAAAAAAGCTTTTACGTGAACAATACTTATGTTAACGCGTACAAAAGTAGAAATTTATTCATTCTGAATATGAAAAAATTTTAATTTAGTAGAACTAAAACAACTAGCTTTAGACGCTTGTTACAAATTAATATAAAAGTATGATTTATAAACTTATAAAGAAGACCCTAAACCGACGTAAGATCCATAGAAAAAGATACTAAGCAAACCAAGTGCTGCAGTACCTATAACTGTACCCACAAGCCATAAAGGGATACGTCCAGTAGTTCCAGTGTTAGACATTGCTTTATTTTCCTAAATTTTTTCGTTTCAATAATTTTTGTTTAAAGACAAGACCCTATAAACTGTACAAATTTTTAACAATTTTTAATAACAGAAGTTGCTTTGGTTTTACTATGTAAAACCCAAAAACAGACTTGCGAATCTAGTTTTGATCCTTTTGCCTACATAAAAATTTTGATTTTGTTAGACAGGTTGTGTAAAGCATCAACTGAAACTTCTCACAAAAACACTAATAGGTATCTAATAAATAAAATCGTTAACAAAAGAAGTAACACAATAAAATATCACTGTTAGTTATCTTAAAAAGGCCCTTCTTTATTCTCCAAAGGGAGAATAAGGCCCTGTATCCCTTCTTTGGGGCTTCTAACAAAAATACCTAACAAAAATGGTGACAAAAATAAGATTTTTGTTTCAATTTTTGTAGGGGCTTTGCCCCAGTTTTGTTAAGCGAAGGGAAGAGCTCTTACAAGTAATTTTTGTTAAAAAATTGTCTCACGTTTGTGAAGGGTTACTTAACAAAAGGCTCCCAAATTTTTTGTCTTCCGTTGTTAAAATTTGTTAAAAGTTTGTCTGAAGTTTGTTCAGATATGTAAGAGAGTGTGCAAAGCACAACTTTGTTTTACTATGTAAAACTTAGGGCTTCGCTTGATCAGGTTGATATTATATGAGATACTGTCCTTTTTTTATCTCCATAAATTACAATAAAGGGAATACAAGTAGTTTTAATTAAAAATATAACTTGAAAACAGAACAGCTAAAACGAAAATTAAAAGTAATCCCCAATATAAACTAGTACGATTTAATTCAACGGATTGTTTGTTGGGATTGGGTTTAGCCATATTTACTACCTAAAATTGTCTTTCTAACGCTGAATAAATTGCATTGCTGTAATTGAACCTAAAAAGAACACTGTAGGCACAGCTAAAGCATGAACTGCAAGCCAGCGAACAGTAAAAATAGGATAAGTATAAGAAGATTTTTTTGTAGTCATGTTTTTAAGATTATTTTGAATTTGAGTAGATATATAAAAACTTTTGATAGAAAAACGAGATAAAAATTTAACAAAAATAAAATGTCAGTATTTTTGTTAAATTTTTATCTCGTTTTTATTTCAAGTTTTATTGTTTAGGAACTAACTCATATTAGCTTATATTTTTACATAATTTTATGTATGTAAGAAAAGATAACTACGTTACACTTTTACAGATACTTTTACAAAACTTAGAAAATATAAGGTCACAAAATTCTAAAGCCTATGGTTTGTATTAAGTATAACAAAGCTTTTCTAAGTTTTATTCAATAAAACTTAGAAAATGTAACAACGATGTCTTCAAAAAGCACTATATACTAATTCTAATTTACTTCAGAAAGTTGCTTCACTTGATCTAATGCATTAAAACGATCAGTGATAAGTGGAGTTTCTTGACGATCTTCTGTGAAATACTCATTAGGTCGAGGACTTCCGAATACATCGTAAGCTAGTCCTGTGCTCACAAAAAGCCATCCTGCAATAAATAAAGAGGGAATAGTGATACTGTGAATTACCCAGTAACGAATACTAGTTAAAATATCAGAAAAAGGTCGTTCTCCTGTAGCGCCAGACATTAAAAAACTCCTTTTATTTGTTTTTTTTTATGAAAATGGTCTTTTTAACTTTTTTATTGTCTCACATTATCAAATTTAATCTCTACCTTTACAATAAAAATCAAACAAAAAATAAATTGAAACTAGTTTTTTTTACTTTTATTTTAGCCTTCGTTTCTATTTTACAGATTGTTAATAAATTTCGAAAAACAAAGATAGAAACATTGTTGCTTTTGTGCTCCCACATCGACAAATCTCTAATAAAATTTTTGAAGGCTAAAGGAAGACAGGCTTCTTGTATCCCTTCAAAAATACTAGTGTCTGACTGTTAAAATCTTCGATTTTAACAGTTAGTATCTTTCTTTTTTGTTAAGCGAAGGGATACAAGAAGTTTTTGTTAAAAGTTTATTAAAAATTTATTAGAGATTTTTTAAGTTTTCTATAAAAGTAGAACCTTAAAAATAGTTAAAAATGATATTTATTTTATTTTTTAGCTTTGCATTTCTCAATTTTTTTTGTATAAAAACAGTAAAATAAAATATTTACTTTTTAATAAGAATAGGAGAAGGCAAACCTTATATTTGTTATTTTTAGTTAGAAACAATATTTCAAGCAAGTCTTTGCAAACTGAAAATTTACACTATAATCAATTCTGATTTTTTTAAGTTTTACTACCTTACTTCTTAGTTTTACTCTGTAAAGCTGAAGGTTTGGCCCCAAAGCAAATCAAATAAAAGATGAAAAAAAATATGACAAAAATCAAAACAAAACTGGTCCCTAAAAGGGACCCTACAAAAATTTCATTTTTGTTAGCTATTTATTTTCTTTTTGTTTTTTTTTTTATTAAAAAAGAAATATGTATCCCTTAAAAGTCACTATCTTTGTTTCAAGTTTTTTACCTTTTTTCAAAGACTGTTTAAGTAAATTTTTTTAATATAATGTATTTTAAAAATTTTGAATCTATTTTTATGTAGTATATCGTGACCTTAAGCAAGAATCAACTTTTACAAATAGTGTCCAATTTTAAAAATTTTTTTGTAAAGTGAAACAAAAACCCTGTTTTTGTTAAAGATTTTTTGAAAAATTTTTTTTTATTTTGGTACTTTTATAATACAATTATATCTTCCTTTAGAACTTTGTTTTAATGACACAAAAATGACTACTATATAGAAACACATAAGAAAAAGCCTCTCGTTAAGTAAACTTTCCAAATAAATTTTCAAGGAATACTTTCTTTACTTTACGAATTCTTTTAAAATTTAACGTCTAATTGTCTAGGCGTCTAATAGTTTAATACATTTTAAATATATAATATATTTGTAAAAAAGTTTTTTAATTACTATAGATCTTGAAATTTGTTACATAAAAGAAGAATAAAATAAGATCGGCCGTTTCTTGGTTTCTTCTTTAGTTATAATTAAAATTCGCATAAATCTAAATTAAAAAGACTAAAAACAGTAATTAAATAACCTTTTATATAAATAATATAATAAAAATACAAAGTCTATGTTTATTTTGTACGTCATTTTAGAAATTTACCTTTTATAAAAATTAGATAATATTGAAGCACTATTTTTGTTTAAGAGAACCTTTAAAATATTAGCTATTATTTATTGGATTGACAAAATGTTAGTATTCAATATTAGTATTCAGAATACTGTAATTGTAACCGTAATTGTAAAAATGTTAAGAATTTTACTAAAATATTATCTTTCCGATAATATAAAAAGTTAAAAAAAAATAATAAAGGAGATTTCAGTTTATAATGTTATATTATTTTTAATTGAAAAAGAACACATAAATTTCGAATAATATGAAAACATATTTTTATTATAATTCCTGAGACAATAAATGATTAACTTTATTCTATAATTCAATTCAATAATTTGTTAAGAATATCGATCTTTCTGAAAGGTTTTATTATTTTCTTTTTTTTAGTTATACTATTTTATTTCTATAATATTTTGTGTATTTTAACTATTTCTGAATAATTTATTAATAAAATTAACGTTTTCACCTTGAGATACACTCAAGGTGAAAAAGAAGTGAATTACAAATCTTGACAACTGTAAACGAATAAAAAAAAAGAATACAAAAACCTTAAACAAAAGAACGTTTTTGTTAAAGAACATTATAATCAAAATTGAAACAAAAAATTTATTTGAAGAGAAAAGGTCACTATTTTTAATTATGGATACATACTGTTAAAATTTCGTGTTTTTGTTTTAAAGCCTTTTTTCTTCAAGCGATGTAAAGGCTTCGTTTAACAAAAAGTTTTGCTTCTTTTTACATCACCTAACAAAAACACCTTTTTTCGTTTCTTTTCAAAGAGGATAAAAAAACAGTGACAAAAATGTGATATTTTCTATTTTTTTTTTTAATAAAAAAAAACAAAAAGAAAATAAATAGTGACAAAACTGTTAACAAAAATGATGACAAAAAATAAAGATACGTCATACTTATAAAGAAAAGATAAGAAGATTTGTATGCCCCTACAAAAACTGAAACAAAACTGGTCCCTAAAAGGGACCCTACAAAAATTGAAACAAAAATCTTATTTTTGTCACCATTTTTGTTAGGTAGTATCTGACTGTTAAAATCTTTTAAGGGATACAGGGAACAAACAGTTAGTATCTTTATTTTTTATCAGGTTTTTGTTAGGTATTTTTGTTTCGATTTTTGTTTTTTGTTTCGTATTTTTTTTGTTAAAAACTTCCCAAAAACTGTTAACAAAAATCTTATTTTTGTCATAGCAAGCTCTAACTTCTACTTAGTAAAACCTTACAAAATTTTTGTTTTGTCAGTGTTTTTACCAAACTTTTGTTTTGTTAGAATTTTTGTCATAAATTCTTAGATAAATTATAGATAACTTTATAGCAGATTTACTTTATACAACAAAAGAGTTTAAAACTCCTACTGCAAAAACTAGAAGAACCCATAAACCTAGACCTGAAAAAACAGTACGTTTATTTTCAGTCCAACCTTCAGGAGAAGCAAAAACAACAGGAACTCCTACTACTAAAAGAAAAGATAATGCAATTAAAGCAAAAAGAGTGAATTGAAAAATAAGGGTCATAATTTATATATCTAAAGGATTTTTAATTTAAGTGTTAGTCTTTTTTTTATATCAAAAAGTTTCTATAAAAAAAGGCTCTGGTATTTATTTAAAAAAGGACTAAACTAAATAAATAGAATATCTTTCCACGCAAAACTAGGTGATTTAATAATTCTATTTTTTTTGGTTTTTTTTTTTTTAGATAAAGAAAAAAAACCAAAAACAAAAATAAACTAGAGCAAAAAACTCTGGTTTATTTTTGTTTTTGTCAGAATTTGTGAAAGTAGAGTCCCCTAAAGCAAAACAAAAACTTTACAAAAATCTTGTTTTTGTTAAAGCTTACTTTATGAGGCAGGGGCTCCAAAGCAACTTTTATTTAATTTTTTACTTTATTCGTTTTTGGAATTTCTTACTGATTCTATTCTAAAAGTAATCTATTTCTTTACAAACAAAAGATAAGGCCCTTCTTTACTTTGTTTTTCTTTTCTTTTTTTTATCTAAAAAAAAACCAAAAAATAGAAACGGGCTTTCAAATCTTCGATTTTAACACCTTTTCTTGTATCCTTTCAAAAAATACTATTTTTGTTAGGGATTTTTGTTAAAACTTTTTGTCAAGTTTTTTGTTAGAGATTTGTTTAGATTATGTTTACTTAAACAAAGTTTAAGTAAACAAGTACAACTGAAACAGAAACCTTGAATTTCTAAGGACTTTCTCTCGGTTTTACTAAATAAACTTTAGAAAACAGCGGCTCGTTTCTTTTAAAAGAACCTACCTTCTAAAATATGACATCTGGTCATTACTTATTTTACATCACCGTAAATGATGTATGTAATGGTAAAAAGGCGATGTATAGAAATTATACAAAAGAATACAAATTGTTTAAATGGACTTTATTTAGTATATTTTATAATTTTCCTTTTATTTTTGATTGGAAAAGTTTTGTTAAAACAAATGATTGTTCTTTTTATTATACATGAAAAACTTCTATTAAATTTTTATTTTTTACAATATAGAATATTGATAAAATATAATCTCATTTATGTGTTATATTCTTATTTATTGAAAGGTTTCACCTCATAACATATAAAAAAGATATCAAGCGGGTAGCCGGATTCGAACCGGCGAGAAGAACTTGGAAGGATCTCATGTTACCACTACATCATACCCGCCTATTTAATAGTAAATCATATTTTTCATCATCAGGTCAAGTACAGTTTATAAAAAACTTTCAATATTTTTTGAACTTCCTAATTGAAAAATTCTCGCAAAGTGAAGATTAAAATCCTAAAAAAAAAATAGGATTTTTGTTTTATATCACCTTATAACTTTCAAATCTCTGACAAAAGTTGAAACAAAAATCTTATTTGAAAAGAAAATGTCATCATTTTTGTTTCCGCTTTGTCAGTTCAGATATTAATGAAATAATCTGTAAAAATCTAATTCTTTTGAGTAGACAATTTTATAGAATAATTAGTATACTATAGAGTATGGCGGGCGTAGCCAAGTGGTAAGGCAATGGATTGTGACTCCATTATTCGCGGGTTCGATTCCCGTCGTTCGCCCAATTTTAATTTTCCAACAAAAACTGCTTCGTATAATAAAAATAATATTTTTTAATTTATTTATTTTTCTCGATTTTTTTAATATTGATTCTATGTAATGATTATATGTACTGATACTAGCAACCATGTTACCTTAAATATAAAAGTAATGCAGAAGTATCGTGCTCACAACTTATCATTTTACTTACCATCAGTTGAAATTCTACTAATAAAGTTAAAAAAACAATAAGTTCTAAATACCTTTTCAAAAAAGGACACTGCTCTTCCCTTTAAAAAAATTAATTTTTTAAACCTAATTACATTATAGAAAATTAATTCTAAATTTTTCACACTGAAAGAAAGCAAAAAATCGTTAATTAAAAACAACGTCTTTAATGCGTAGCACTTACAAAAATCTTGTTATTTTATCTTTACTTACTTTTGAACCTAAAGAAGAACCGTAATTATGTAACTGGACAAATCTGAAACAAACTTTAAAGTTTGTTTCAGATTTGTTATTGACTTGTTTAAGTTTTGTTAAAATTTGACTTTTAAAGAAAGGATACGGCAAAAGTTTTGTCAAAGCAGGGTCTTCACAAGTTTTAACAACAAAGCACTGACAAAACCTGAGACAAAAAGACCAAACAAAACCTTGACTTTTTTCCTTAAGTTTCCTTCTTTTGTTTTCCTTCTTTTGTTTTACTTCTTTTGTTTTACTACGTAAAACAAAAGACATAAAACAACAAACAAAGAAGGCTCTTCAAATACTATTTTTGTCTTAGTTTTTGTAAGGTAAGATCTCTTTGTATCACAAAAATTGAAACAAAAATACCTAACAAAAACCTGACATTTTCTTTTTGTTTTTTTTTTTTATTAAAAAAAAATATGTATCCCTTAACTGTTAAAATCGAAGATTTTAACAGTCAGAAATGTCACCATTTTTGTTAACAGTTTTGTCACTATTTCTGTTATTATTTTTGTTAGACTTTTGTTTCAAATTTTTTTTGTTTGTTTGGAGTTTATCCAAAAAAAAGTTCTTGTACCTTTTGAAAAACACCTTTATAAGGAGTTGTTAAATCAATAAAATAATCTTGTTTCCCAATTAAACGTCTTGCGGCATTCTCAAAGGCAATTCCAGATAGTGTTAGTTTTTTCTTTAAAACCAAAGGTTCACCACGATTAGTTGATATTATTACATGATTATCCTCTGGTATTGCTCCTAATAATGGAATTCCTAACATTTCTTGAACATCACGAACAGACATCATATCATTTCTTTGAATCATATCTGGGCGAACACGATTCACTAAAAGCTTTACATTATAAATTCCATTTGCTTCTAAAAGACCTGCTACTCGATCCGCATCTCGTATTGCAGTAATTTCAGGCGTTGTGACAATTAAAGCTTCTTGGGCTGGTGATATTGCATTTATAAAACCTACATCAATCCCAGCTGGACAATCAACTAAAACAAACTGATAACCTAATGAAGCAATAGATTTTACTAAATTTTCCATATTTTTTCGAGTTACGTTATATCTTTGTCGGTTTTTAGAAATAGAAAGTAATGATAAATTTTTCCACCGCTTATCTCGAATAAGTGCTTGATCTAATCTACATTGGCCATCTAAAATATCCATTGCTGTATAAAGGATTCGATTTTCTAAACCTAATAATAAATCTAAATTACGCAATCCAATATCTGCATCAATTAAAGCTACCCGATAGCCAAGTCGCGCAATTGACATTCCTAAATTAGCAGTTGCTGTAGTTTTACCAACTCCTCCTTTTCCTGAAGTCACAACAATTGTTCTTGAATTTTGAATATTAGTTGTTTGACTTTGTAAAACATCACTAAGTGTTTCTGAAGGATCCATATATTGTTGTCCTTCTTGTTGATTTGAAAAAGTAGTCATAATAAGAAAATAATTTTTTGTTATCAATTCCTTGTCTTTAAAACTACAAACAAAAATACCTAACAAAACTGGTCCCTAAAAGAGACCCTACAAAAACTGAAACAAAACTGGTCCCTAAAAGGGACCCTACAAAAATTGAAACAAAAATCTTATTTTTGTCACCATTTTTGTTAGGTAGTATCTGACTGTTAAAATCTTTTAAGGGATACAGGGAACAAACAGTTAGTATCTTTATTTTTTGTCAGGTTTTTGTTAGAAATTTTTGTTAACAGTTTTGTTATGGCTTCAATCATCTCACATCTTTAACATAATCTGTACTATTTACAAATTTTTAACAACTCTTTGACAAATCAAAGACTTTTTCCCTTCAAATAATCATAAAACTGCTTCTTTTGTTTTACTTTTTTTGTTTTACGTAGTAAAACAAAAGACATAAAACAATAAAGGTATTGTTTTATACTATTAATTTTAGTTACCAAATTTGTAAAAAAGTTTTAACAAAAACTAAGACAAAACGCTGATAAATTTTAAAAAACCTCTAACAAAAAAGGGACACTATAATTTTTGTTTCAGTTTTGTTAAAGATTTAGAAAAAGTATAATAAGGAAGAAAATTAAATCTAAACAGTCAAAACAAAAATAAGATTTTTGTCAGTGTAAATTACTGTTTGCACTTAGAGATAGAGCAAGGTTTTCTAAATTTTACTTAGTAAAAAGAAAAAAATATAAAAACAAACTTTTTAGGAAGAAAAAAAAAATAAACTTTTTCCTGCAAAATTTGATTACTTTTAAAGTATCTGATTTTAAAAGCAAATAAAATTTAGAAATGTTTAAATTCAATTTTTGTAAATTGATAAAAAAGTCATAAACTTATTTAAAAATAAGTTTTGAGGGAAACGAGCAAGGAGGGATTCGAACCCCCGACACCGTGGTTCGTAGCCACGTGCTCTAGTCCACTGAGCTACAAGCCCTAGCCTCGATTCTATATTAATATACCATTGATTTACTATTTTTGCAATATTACTATTTTATATATCTCCTTTAATCAGCTTATATTGAAAAAAAATATGTAAAAACTATTAACAAAACAAAATCTGGATAAGTAAAAAAAAAAATAAGACAAAAACCGAAACAAAAATAAGATTTTCGTTAACAGTCAAATTAAAAACAAAAATTGAAACAAAAACCTGACTTTTTCCTTTCAAATAGTATTTTTGTCAGGTTTTTGTTAGATTTTTATAAGTATTTGTCAGGTTTTTGGTAGAGGTTTCTTAAAGATCTATTTAAAAACTTTACAATTCTTTGAGAATCTTTGGTATAACAAAGGTTCCATAACTAAAAGGTTGACTACTGTTAGACCTTTTTCTATTTTTTGTTGTAACCATAGGAGTATTGGGTCTAGTCTTATAAAAGAGATTTTTCTTAATACTGTAATCGTTGTCTTCTTTTTTTTTTTTAACCAAAAAATGAAAAGAAAAAAAATAAAAAAATTTTCTTTCTTTATACAGAATTTAAAGATAACATAAAATTGAGAAGAGAATTTAAAATGTTAAACAAACTTGTTATCTATGCAACAACTCTCTAAAAAATTTATTAACTTATTCCAACTTTTCAGTATTTGTTTACTGATTTCATTTGTTTTTAATTTTGCTTTAAGCTCAAAAGCAAATGCTTATCCAATTTTTGCTCAACAAAATTATGCTAATCCTCGAGAAGCAAATGGACGTATTGTTTGTGCAAACTGTCACTTAGCACAAAAAAATGTTGAAATTGAAGTTCCTCAAGCTGTATTACCTGACACTGTTTTTGAAGCAGTTGTAAAAATTCCCTATGATCAACAAGTAAAACAAGTTTTGGGTAATGGTAAAAAAGGAGCCTTAAATGTTGGTGCTGTATTAATTTTACCAGACGGGTTTGAATTAGCCCCTCAAGATCGAATTCCAGAAGAAATGAAAAGTAAAGTTGGAAATTTATATTTCCAACCTTATACTCCCGATAAGAAAAATATTATTGTAATAGGACCTGTACCTGGTAAAAAATACAGTGAATTAGTTTTTCCAATTCTTTCTCCAGATCCTTCTCAAAATAAAAATATTTCTTATTTAAAGTACCCTATTTTTGTAGGTGGAAATAGAGGTCGTGGACAGATTTATCCTGATGGTTCAAAGAGTAACAATACTATTTATAATGCTTCAAAAAGTGGTAAAATTACTCAAATTGAACCTGGTGAAAAGAAAGGTAGTTCTAATATCACAATTGAAACATCAACTGGTGAACAGGTTGTTGATAAAATTCCTGCTGGTGTAGAATTACTTGTTAAAGTAAATCAATCTGTACAAGCTGATCAGCCATTAACAAATAATCCAAATGTTGGAGGTTTCGGTCAAAAAGATACTGAAGTTGTTTTACAGAATCCTGCGCGTATTCAAGGATTAATTGTTTTTTTCCTTTTTGTTGTTTTAGCACAAGTCTTTTTGGTGTTAAAGAAAAAACAATTTGAAAAAGTTCAATTAGCAGAAATGAATTTTTAAATAAATTTTAAAAAATCGAAAACAAAAACTGAAGCAAATCAGATTTGTTTCAGGTTTGTTTTATAATGTTGTTTTTTTAGTTTTCTTACCCTAGTTAGCTTTCTTATTCTTTTTTTTAGTCTGATCTTATAAGACAAAGCTCTTGGTTGGTTTGTTTTTATCTTGGAAGTTTATTTGTTTACCCCAAACTTAGAAAGAAGATTTAAAGATAAAGGCACTGACAAAAACCTTGTTTTTGTCACAAGTTTTTTTGTGTAAAAAAAAATCACTTAGATACTTTTTTTATAATTTATATAAGTTCTCTTTATAAATAAATTATCTAAAATTTTTTAACAAAAAAGATACAAACAAATATTCTGCTTGATTTTTGTGATTTTATTATTAAAACACAAATTCAAGTACTCAATTTTTATTTGGTGATTCTTAATTTTAATTGAATATAATTTTGTCCTAACTTATTATCTTTCTACGTTTTTAAAAAGAAAATCACAAAGAAATAATAATACTTTTCTTTGCCTTTATATTTTTTTTTTGAACATATCTTGAAATTATAAGAGCAAAGCCCTTCTTTCTTTCCCAAAGGGAAAGAAAGATAGGCATAATTTGTATTCAAATAAAATTCGGACATCGTCTTCTAACATGGCAGACATCACATACATCACCGTAGATACTTTAAAAAGGTGATGTTAGAAAAATCATGGTTTTTATTGTTTTACAACCTTCGGTTGTAAAACAAAAGAAGGAAAACAATTGTTTTCCATGTCTAGATGTTTTACTTTTCAATACTTTTTTTAATATGGTTGAACCACTTTTATCTGGAATTGTTTTAGGTTTAATTCCTGTAACATTAGCGGGTCTTTTTGTTACCGCATATTTGCAATATCGTCGTGGTGATCGTGTAACTAGTTCTTTATAGTTTTAAAAACTGAAACTTTTTCTTTTCAACTACCTAACAAAAAACTGACAAAAATAGTAGTATCCCTTTTTTGTTTCAGTTTTTGTAAGGGAAGGGATACAGGGATACCAATACCTCTTTTCTTTTTCGTGTGACAAAAATTGAAACAAAAAAGGGATACTACTATTTTTGTCATCATTTTTGTTAACAGTTTTGTTAAGTTTCTTTTCAAAAACATTTTATTTTTTCAATCAAATGAGTTTTACTATTTCAAGTTAATTTTTTAAACTTAAGGTACTCTTATAAAGAACAAAACAAACCTAATCATTATTAATTTTATAATATTTATATTTACTCTTTTTTATTTTAGAGCTTATTTCTAAATTTCTTGATTGAACTTTATTTGCAAAGCTCCATAATTTCAAACAACTGGGAGAAAGCTCCAACCTTATGTTTGAATTGACTAAAAAAAATTATTCTGTTAGAGATACAACTTATTTTTTTTGTTGTAATAATAGCATTATCATCTGTCAAGAGTAAAAAAATTTATTTATAAAAATGGTTTAACAAAAACTGAAACAAAAACAACATTTTTTGTTATGGGGCAGAGGTCCGTTTCTTTGCAAAGAAAGGATACAAGCATTGATTTCCCTCCGGGAAATAATTATTGGGCTTCGCCCAATCATTGACAAAAACCTTGTTTTTGTTTCAGATTTTTGTCTCGTTTATGTTTCATATTTTCTATTAATCTAAAAAACTAATTTATGTTAACAATAATCAGTTATATAGTGTCGCTTACAACGATTTTTATTCTTACTTTAGTAATTTATATAGGTTTATTAAAAGTTAAATTAATCTAAAATTTTTAGATAATTATTTTTATCAGTATATTTAACACTTTTTTTCTCTTTAGAGAAAAAAAGTGTTAAATTTACGGATTTTAAAGTAAAGAAAAATAAAAAGAAAAATAGAAAGAAAAAAAAGAATGGGCTTTACAAAATATATTTAAAAAGTTATTCTTCTTTAAGCCAGAAATTTGTATTATTTTAACTTTTTTTTAAATTTTAAGTTCTTTTAAACTTTTTAGTATAAAAACAATTAAAAATTTTTATTGTTTTTGTTTTTTTTCAAAAAAAAAAAAAAAAAAATATAAAAGCTACTTTACAATTCTACTTCCATAATTTATTTTTTTATGAATAATATTGAAAAAGGTGAAAAACTCTTAGTATTAAATTCTAAAAATGATTTTAGTGAAAATGGTGAATCTCGATAGTTTGGCACGACTGAACAAGCAAAAAATTTGTTAACTTATGTACCTTCATTTTTAGACAAACAAGAGCTTTTTATTTATTTGCAGTTATATAGTTTTCCTAAAAAAATCATTAAAAAACTCTTTGCATGGGACTATGATACCATAATTTTTTCTGCTCTTTTTTTTTATCTTGAGAAAAGGCAAAAAGAAGAAAAAGAAAAACATGTTGAAAAAAACACATTTTTGGATTTTTTAACCTTTTCCGATTGGATTCTGATTTTATCTCTTATTTTTTCCCCATTAGTTAGTGATCAAATTTTATTTTTCCTTGAAGAAAATAACTTTTTAGTGTTATTAGCAGAAAGACAAAACAAAGAAAACTTAGTGTATTTATTTAAAGCAAGCAATTACTCTTTAGCTCTTCACTCTAAGTGTCTTTTAAAGAATACTTGCAGGTGATTTTGGAAATAAAAAACCTAATTTAGGAGGTGTTAGAAATCTTTTACGCTTTTTACAACTTACAGAGAAACAAATTACTTTTTTGCTGAAAAAAGGAAATACACAAAAAAATTCAAAATTTATAATTAAATTCTTAGAGCGTTATCAAAGTGAGTTTATAAAAAAAAGTAATAAACATAACTTAAAATAGAAGTTCATCAATTTTTTTATGATTGAAAAAAACCAACAAAAATAAGCTTCTCGAAGAACTGCCGGTATTAAAAATTCTATTTCATCGATTTACTTCATAATACAAGGATTAACTAAGTTAGGAGTGATAAGCCTTGTCTTTTTTCTCTATTATTTCATTTAGACCAAGAAATTTTCATTTCAAAATACATATTGGTGTTCCAACTGCTATGGCTATGGATCTTCCAGGTACTAGTAAACCTGCAATTAGCCGAGTATTCGAATCAGCACCACACAAACCCGTTTCAACTGTTCTTTCATCCAGTTCTTCTTTGCCATCTACATCTAGTCTTAATCGTAGGTCGCCAATAACAACTGGAGCTAGTAGCAATACACAGTTTGCTACGCAAACTAAAGCCGGAAAGGCGGTTAAACTTTTAAAAGAAGTAGGTGATGAGAATTGGAAAGCAATGGTAAGTCTGGTAGAACTTGAACGTAACAAAGTCGTTACCGCATTGTCACAACAATCACCTTATGTGGTTCTAACAACATCCAATATACGTGATATTTACAACGTATTGCAAAAGTTGAACTGCGATGATGTCTTAAAAGCTGTTCGTTCCAGTCTTTTACAAAAACCGATTTCTTCTCAACAAATTAGTAAACAAAATCAGCAGATTGTTACATATTTGATATCAACTTCAAAGAAGCTTTATCAAAACCAAACCACTTTTCATAAAGTAAACGTTCCATTAATACCTGGCGATCAAAAAAACCAAGGCTATCTAGATACTGTAGATGTTTACAATTCTTTTACTAATATAAATAAAGACAAAGACACGGGGGCAGAAAGCGTAGGTAACACAGATCGAATAGGACAAAATAAACTTTTGCGGGAATTTGCTATTTGGAGGCAAGCACAACTAACACGTACTGAAATTCAACAACAAATAGAAATACCTGAAAAAATACTTGTAGTTAATCATCAAGTGCTCGCAGATGGTAGTGAGGGTCGGTACACCCTTAACAGAGGTATTGTGAAGAGTTCGGTGGAAACTGCATTAAATCGTCCTTTCTTTACTATTGCAAAAGAAGGGATACCAAGTTCTTTTCTAGAAAACGCGGAAGACGACGATATTTGTGTAGTAATGCACACTTTTACTTTAGATAGAACAGACAGAGAATTTTAGCATATCCTGGGAAGTCCTTTAAAAATTGCTCTTGGTCAAGTCACTTTTGATAACCAACACAATGACCAAGATTATGGGCAATTTGTTTTGGTGCCTAAAGTGTTTCACAAAGCAAAAACTGATAATTATCCGAATTTTTTTAAATGTCCAGCAAGGGAAAAGCTTCTACGAAGCAAATTTTTCTGATTCGGAGGCAAAAATAAAGTATTTAGAAAAGGTAAAAGCAGAACAGCACAATATGGCTAAAGAAAATTTTCAAAAACAAGGTAGAGATGTTCCTTTACTTTCACAAGAACTAATAGATCAAGGTTATGTTAGCGCCTTTAATAATAAAATCGTTGAAATGCAAAAAGTTTAAGGAAAAATTTAAAAAAACAATCTTCTTCTATATGCCGATATAAACACGGCAATTGATGCTAGCCATAAACAATTAAAAGAATTTGGTCGCGAGATACGAGAGAATGTTCCCACGGAACGGCTCGAATTTTGGAGAGAGCATCGACATAATAGTCCGGTAGCTCTATTATTATTGACCCAATTTCTTTAAATAAATAAGTTAACGTTGGGAAATAAGTTGATGACGAATCCCATTTGTAATATGATTCACCTACAATTTGAAGTGACACTTGTATCCCTTCTTGAGCAATTTCTTTAATTAAATCTTTTTTCCACTCATTTAAAAAATCTTTAACTTATTCTAGTTGGTGCTTTAAAAGATCTTCTATAGTTTTTGGTAAAGTTTCTATTCCAATTAAAATCTTAGCAACTGTACTGCTTATATAAATTGTTGAGACCACAATCTCTGCTACACCTGAAGCTATTACTGTTAAAATAGGAAGAATTGTTAAACTATAAAACGACTTGTTCCCTTCACCTGCAGCAATTAAAGATCCTGTTTGAGTTGTTAACTCGCTTGTAATATTAAAGAGCAATGCTTCAAACGAATCTTTCAAATAAACTTTTAGCTCAGATTCCAATCTATCAAGATTTCTTAATGTTATATTAAAATCATTAATAACCTGTTATAAAATTGCATTAGTGAAAGACTGCATTGCTGTTTCTATACGCGACCTACTTTCTTGTATTCTATTTTGAATAAATGTATTACTTTGATCAACAAGCGTTTCTATTATGTTTAATCTAGTATTTAATTGATTTAGAACAGATTCTTTGCTTTCTAAAATAGTTGATTTTAATTGTTCGAAGTTTTCACGTCCTTCTGTTTCTAAATCAGTAAAATTAGATATAAGTAGATTCCTCAACCTTCTAAATTGAGTTGTAACCAAATTAGTTAAATCTTCTAATTTTGCTTTTATTTCTTCACAACAAGATTCCAATTCCGAAGCGACTGCTGTTAAGATTTTATTCTTTGTGTTATTTTGCTCGAACATTGTTTCCAAAGAAGGTGTACGCAGAATGTCTCCATTCGTTACACGATCTACAAACAAACTTGTTTGAACATTAACAAACCTTGATAAATAAATTATTTCCAACGATTCATCTGAACTACGAGTTAATAAATTATTTAAACCTCCACCCAGATCAAGTTCTCTTTGTGTCCTAGGATCTTGACGAAGTACTCTTTCTGTACTACGCAACGTTTCTCTATTATTTACTAAATAATTACGTGAGGCTGTTTCTACCCGTTCAATTGGCGGAACAATAGGATTTATAGATTTTTTACGAAGTCTAGGCATAGCTATGTTTAAATGTTTTGTTTATACGTACTATATACCGTATAACTTTTTTAAAAGTATATTCATATTATATATTACTTTTTTTTAGAAATCAAATATTTTATTTATAATTAATTATAAATAAAAAAGATAAAAAAAATTAAAAAGTTTAAGAATTAAGAAATAAAAATCAAGTAAAAGATATTTTAAAAGATAAGAGTTTTAAAGAAAACTAGGGTATAAAAATACAGTTAGGGTATAATGTATGCACAAACATGCCCTTACATAAATTTAGAAAGTTTAAGAAAAAAAATAAAAAAAGAAAGGTTGTATTTTTTTAAGAAAAAAGGTTAGAATAAAACTAGGGTATTTTTTAGGTAATACCTGCCACAAAACAAGTGATAGAGTACTCGAGCTTCTTTAAACTTAAGTTGAAGGTTCGAGATCAAAAAGCTAATAATTAAAATACTTTTTTCTCTAAAGAGAGAAAAAGTGTTAAAATCGAAGATTTTAAAGCAAAAATGGGACACTACCATTTTTGCTAAAAGTCTTGTTTCTTTTTTTTTTTAATAAAAAAAAAAACAAAAAGAAAATAAAAAGAGTATTTTTGTTAGGGATTTTTGTTTGAATTTTATTTAAACTTTTGTCAGGTTTTTGTCTCGGATTTGTCATTTTAGATATTAAGAAGATGAGGTTAAAAAGTTAGTTTAGTCATAGATTGAAAATAAGTACAAAATATTTTTAAATGATTTAGTTGATTCTTTTGTTTTTTTTTTATAAAATTTAATTATAAAAAGCCTGCTTAACTCAATTGGCAGAGTATCGGTTTTGTAAACCGAAAGTTATCGGTTCGACTCCGATAGCAGGCTTCAGTTTAGAATAATTATGGATAAAAACTGAAACAAAAAAGGGACACTACTATTTAAAAGCAAAAAGTGAAACAAAAACCGAAACAAAAATCTTATTTGAAAGGAAAAAGTCATTGTTTTTGTTAAAGATTTTTATTACAAGAATTTTTTTATTTTTAAATAAGAAGTTTTTAAAAAATTATTATATGGTATAATACACGTAAAGGTAGCCTATAAACAACTTTCAAAAGGTAAAAAATTATGTTAACATTAAAAATTTTTGTATATACTGTAGTAACTTTTTTCGTTTCTCTTTTTATTTTTGGTTTTTTATCAAATGATCCAGGTAGAAACCCAGGACAAAAAGATCTTGATTAATTTTTATCTGTAAAAAAATAATGTTCAAGTATCATAAATAAAACAAAAATAAAACAAAAATCTGTTACAAAAACAAGGTTTTTGTAACAGATTTTTGTTTTATTTTTTTACATATTTTAATTTAAAAAATAATCCCAAATTTTCTTTGCCTATAATTTTTTATTTACAAATCTGTACAAGTCTCATAAAAATTTTTAACAAGTCGAAGATAAAAAAAATTATAAAAAGGATATATAATCTTCTAAGATTACTAGGGCTCCACTTTATTATTTTTTACTAATAAACCTCTAAGAAATCTGAGCAAAAATGTTATTTATTTTCTTTTCAAAGAAAATAAAGAAGTGTCATCGTTTGCTCAGATTTCTTAGAGGTTTGTTAAATACAAACGAATATTTTTTCGACAACACAAATTGCTTTATATCTTTACAAATTAATATTTTGTTACTTTTTTCATATGAGAATCTTACTTTGAATCTTCTTTCTAGACAAATCCTAACGAATTTAAGAAAAATCTGCACAAATTGGTAACAAAAATAGTATTTTTGTTACCAATTTGTGCAGATTTGTTGACGATTTATCAGAACAAAAACTTTAACAAAAAGGCTTTTCTTTTAGAAGATTGTTGTTATGCTTTCTTTTAGGTTTGTTAAATAAGTAAACTTTTGAATCTCTTTAATACTTTTTTTATAAAAAAAAGTAAAATACTTGTTTATCTACAAAAGGGTTTGCCTCAAATGACTTTATGTTTTGTCATTAGTTTGTCCAAAGTATAGATTAAACTATTTTGTTTATAAATTCAACTTTATTATGCCACGATCTCAAAGAAATGATAATTTTATAGATAAAACATTTACCGTTGTAGCAGATATTTTATTAAAAGTATTGCCAACTTCAAATAGAGAAAAACAAGCTTTTACTTATTATAGGGATGGAATGTCGGCGCAATCAGAAGGAGAGTATGCAGAAGCCCTTCAAAATTATTATGAAGCTATGCGTTTAGAAATAGACGCTTATGATCGAAGTTATATTCTTTATAATATAGGATTAATACATACAAGTAATGGAGAACATGGACGTGCACTCGAATATTATTATCAAGCTTTAGAAAGAAATCCTTCATTACCACAAGCTTTAAATAATATTGCAGTAATTTATCATTATCGTGGTGAACAAGCAATTGAAAATGGTCAGTCAGAAATATCAAAAATGCTTTTTGATAAAGCTGCCGACTATTGGAAAGAAGCTATTCGATTAGCCCCAACAAATTATATTGAAGCTCAGAATTGGTTAAAAATGACTGGACGTTAAAAAATTTCTAGATTGTTTTTATTAAAAACATCTGAATCCTCGCCTTTTAAAGAAAAAATAGTTTACGAAAAAATTCGTTAAATAAAATGGTGCTTTTTACATCGTCAAACAAAACTGTTAACAAAAATAAAATTTTTGTCATGCAAAGCCCCTACAAAAATTTAATTTTTGTTAAGGCTATGTATGGCCCCTACTCTAAAAAGTAAGCTTTAACAATAATCTAACAAAAAATCGTTTCGCAAGGGTAATACCTTTTAAGTGCTTGTTTTTTTAGGTTAAAATTCCACATTTTTAATAAAAGCCGATAAAAACTTGAAACAGAAATTGAAACAAAACTGTTAACAAAAATGGTGACATTTCTGACTGTTAAAATCTTCGATTTTAACAGTTAAGGGATACATATTTTTTTTTAATAAAAAAAAAAAACAAAAAGAAAATAAATAGTGACATTATCTTTTCTTTTTTTTATCTAAAAAAAAAAACCAAAAAATAAAAGGGATACTACCTAACAAAAATTTCATTTTTGTTAGGTAGTATCCCTTTTTTGTCAGGTTTTTGTTAGATATTTTTGATTATGGGTCCCCCCAAAGAAACAAAATATATTTGTCAGATTTTAATATCGTTTTTTGTTTTGAGTTTTTGTCTCATATATGGACTTCTAACTCTTAGAAATATAAAATCAACTTAAATCATTTCTTACAAACCTTGACAAATTAAAGATTTTATTTGATTTATTTGTTAAAGAAAGCAAGCTTATAAACCTCTTATCGCATGAACAAAAATAAAGTCTCCTTTTTATTATATTTTTAAAATGTTTAAGTTAAAAAAAAAGGTTCTTTTGATAAAGTAATAAAGGGCTTGTAGCTCAGTGGATAAGAGCACGCGTTTCCGAAGCGCGGAGTCGAGGGTTCGATTCCCTCCTCGCCCTTTGTGATAATTTACTTTTAACTAAATCATTTAATTATTTAGACTTTTTTTATTTTTCGATAAGAGTAATAAAGAAAAAAAGATAAATAAGTAGTAATATGAGTAGTAGCGTGAGTAGTGATATGAATCACTTACCATGTAAATACTGCTATTTTTTTATTGAAAAAATATGCTAATATTCTTTAATATTTCATATCCTTTCCTTTTCTTTATAATTTCTATTAGTTTACTGTTTCTTTAAAAAAGTCTTTTTGATAACTAAGAAAAAAGAGTAAATTCTTTCCTCGAAATTACTAATAATAATAGAAGCAATGAAATCTTTAAGCTTTTAACATAATAATATCAACAATCCAAATTAAAAAGTTCAAGTTGACAAAACATAGAATAATTATATTATTATATTAGATATCAATTAATTTTTGAGACGTGGCCAAGTGGTAAGGCAGCGGGTTTTGATCCCGTTATTCGTAGGTTCGAATCCTACCGTCTCAGCTTATTAACAATATTTCTAAATTTTGATATGACTCTTTACAAATGCATTACGATTTCATTAGTAACTTTACTTTTATTATTTTTGGGGTAAAATTCCATCAAAAAATAAACAAAGTTACTAGTAAAGGTTTTAAGAAAAGTCTAAACAAACTGTGTTAACTTTAGAAACCTTAACAAATCGAAGATAAAAATCTGACAAAATAGGAGATAAAAATCCTATTTTGTCAGATTTTTATTAAAGGTCTAGTATAACAAAAACCTGACAAAAATTTCATTTTTGTTAAAGGTTTTATGTATTATCTGTATGACAAATCTGCAAAAAAAGTAATAGTTAAAAAAAATACTATTAAGATCCAAATTAAACGATTTAAAAAATTTTGAGTTTCGCCATAATTGGCAAAAACTCTAGTTTCATTTAGTACTCGTAATAATATATTTTCGGTAGGAGTTTGTGGAACAATAATAGCAATTACAAAAATTGCCATTAATAAACGAAAAAAATTTATCATAATAAAAAACAACTTAAATGAACTTGCATATTTATATTTAAAATCTAACAACTTATAGAATGACAAAAACTTCTAACAAAAACCTTTCAAATAAGGGATACATATTCTTGTTTCAGCTTTTGTAGAGGCATACAAATCTTCTTATCTTTTCTTTGTAAGTATGAAAAAATTGAAACAAAAATCTTATTTTTGTCACTATTTTTGTTAACAGTTTTTTAAAATTTATAAAGTTTTTACTATTAACAAAGAGCTAAGAATTTTTAATAAATCTTCACAATTAAAAGAGAGAGATCTAGATATAGTGAGAGCATTGTTTCATAGAATTTGTACTTAGTAATGTAAAAATAAATGATTAAAGCAATTTAATTGAAAAAATAATAAAAAAAGGTATTGTCAGAATGAAAATAATTGTGATATTCTATATTTAATAATCTATTTATTTATTTAAAAATGCCGGGATAGCTCAGTTGGTAGAGCAGAGGACTGAAAATCCTCGTGTCACCAGTTCAAGTCTGGTTCCTGGCAAACTTGTATATAATCTTTAATCAATATTTTTATCAATATTTAAAAAACCTTCTAAATCTCTAACAAAGTAATTGCTTCTTTTGACCTTTGCCTGAATAAGCTTTTAACAATTTTTTAATAAAAATCTGACAAAAATTTTGTTATAATACCTTTTGGTTTTTTTTTATCTTTTTGGTTTTTTTTTTCTTAGAGAAAAAAAAGATCTAAAAAAAAAAAAACCAAAAAAAATAGAAAATAACGTTTTTGTTTCACGTTTTTGTCAAAGTTTTGTTTGAGTTTGAGTCTTTGATTTGTTTAGATTTGCCTCATATTCGTTAAAAAATCATCTGAAAGAAAATACTATTTAAATCTTATGAAACAAAAAACTAAAAAAACTATCGAATTAGTTAATTTTTTACATCATCTTATAAATAAAAAAAAATTACTAAAATCTAATCAATCGATCGTTTTAGCGATCTCCGGGGGTCAAGATTCAATTAGTTTATTTTTTATTTGTCTTCAATTGAAGGACCAATGGAATTGGAAATTAAGTATTATTTATTGTAATCATTTATGGCAAAAAGATTCTTTTTATACAATGTTACATATATTTAAATTAGCATATTTGCTCAATATTCCTATATATTTAACAGTAACTTTACAAAAGATTTTTACTGAACAAAAAGCTCGAAATTGGCGCTCCTTCACTTTTCAACGAATTACCGGATTCTACCTTTTTAGTGTTATTGTTCTAGGTCATTCAAAAAGTGATCGCGTCGAAACTGGTTTGTTTAATCTTTTTAGAGGATCCAGCACAAAAGGTGTTAGTTCTTTAAATTGGACAAAAGTTATTCTAAAAGGATGTTTTTTTAAATTAAGTAAAATTCAATTAAACCAAACTTTTAACAAAAACTTAATAAAAATACCAAACAAAAATACCTTTTTTGTAGGGGAAGGGATACAAGGGATACTTGTCCCATTTGTTTTCAAAGAAAACAAAAAGTCTCAAATTTTTGTCTCTAGTTTGTCAGAAAATATAAAAAATTTCAATAAAATTTGTTACAGAATAACAAAAAACCCTTCAGTAGAACTAAGCTTATTAAAACCAATGATATTACAGATTGATTTAACTCATAATGTAAAAGATGAGAATAATAATATCAATGTTTTTAATTCTTTAAAGCCAAAACAACTAAAAAATTATACTCCTTTAACATCACCCTTTAACAGCGCCTTAATAAAAATACTATTTTTGTTTGGCTCACAAGTCGAAGACTTTTTCCCTTCGAAAAGAAAATACATCACCTTAACAAAAATACTATTTTTGTTTGGCGATGTAAGGCATCTAGCAAAAATACCATTTTTGCTAAGCAAGGAATACAAAGAAGGGCCTTCGAATAGTGACAAAAATAGTATTTTTGTTTCAATTTTTGTTAAAGATTTATCAGTCTTGATGTCAGAAGCCGAGTTCGCAAGCTTGCTTTATGAAACAGGGGCCCTAAAGCAATCTAATTTATTTTTAAGAGACTTATCTATTTATTTTATGTCAAATAAAAATAAAAGTTTAACTTCTTATGTTTTGAAACTCACTCTCGATAAGCAAGAATATTTTCCTGATAAAGCAAAAGCGAACTTTAATAAATCTGATAGAAATTTGAAAGAAACTAAAAGAAACTTTTTGTTCCCTTGTCTGGACAAATCTCTAATAAAAACTTCGTTTTTGTTTCTAATTTATTACAGATTTGTGAGAATTAACCAAAGAAGGAATACAAGTAATACCTCGTCTACGAAAATTTTTGTTATACTAGCAGAACCTAGAAAAGACTTTTTTTTTAAACGAAAAAGCCCGAAACTTGTAAATAAAAACAGTAGAACAAATATTATAAAAAAATTTTTAATTTATAAAGTTGGAGTTGATTTTAAATGTAAATTTAAAAATTCTGAAAAAAAAAAGAAGCTGATTTTACAAAATAGGCAAAAGAACTTATTTCGTAAACAACATCATATTTTCGCAATGAATTTAATGGAGACTTTTGTTTATACTAACACAATTAGAAAAGAAGAAAAACAAAAGAATAATGTTAAAATGAAAACTTTGCTAACAAAAACAAGGCCCTTCTTTATTTTCTTTTCAGGGAAACAGGCTTCTTGTATCCCTTCAAAAAATACTATTTTTGTTAAACGAAGGAATACGAAGTTTTTATCTCGACTTTATAAACATGAATATATCTTAGTACGTCCTTTTTTATCATTAACTCGTTTTGATTTAAAAAAAATTTGTAATTCTTGGAAAATCCCCTTATTTCCTGATCAAAGTAATCAAAGATTACAATATCAACGTAATAGAATTCGAAAACAAATTTTACCAACATTAAGATTTTTTTTTAATCCTCAAATTGATACTACTATATTTCAGTTTATAGAAATTATAAATAGTGAACAAGAATATATGGATTTTATAACAGCTCGCATAGTAAAAGAAATACAATATAAAAAAGAAACGAGAGTCGAATTAGAAACATCCTTCCTCGCTCTTTTACCGATAGCCCTTAGAAGAAAGGTTATGAAACAACTTTTAGAGAAAATTATGAAAAAAAGCTTAAAATTTTTTGATATTGAAAAGCTTTTACAACAAGTTTCTATAAAGAGAGGTTTGATAAGACAAGAAGCTACTTTTCCTATTAAGAAACAGCAAAAAAAAATTAAATTTATCACTTTTGATGTAAGACAGTCCCAAAGTACTATCCAAACCTTTAAAAAGCATGGTTTTCCGAAGGAAAACAATTGTTGCGCGAAGCGCGACCATGGGTTTGTATCAAGTTTATTTAAGAAAGGAAACCTTGAAATAAAGTCTATTATACAAAAAGATCTTTTAGTCAATTTGATTAATAAAAAAAAAGGTATATACAAAGAATATACGTTAGTTTTTTTTCCAAAAATAGGAAGTATCTTTTTACAATCACAACGAATATTTTTCATAAAAAAAAAATAAAAAACATTTTATCTACTAAAAAATTTAAAAAGCTTCTTGTATCCCTTTTATTTTTTTTTCGCAGGCAAATTTATTTGGTGGAAAGTTCTGCCTGATAAGAAAAAATAATTTTTTATTTTTTTTATAAACTTTAAATAAAGTTTACTTTACTTTAGTCGTTATTACTAATTACTAAAGTAAAGTAAATTAATAAATTAGCAAAATTAATAGCAAATTTACTTAATAAAATTTAGTTACTTAATATATAAAATTAATATATATGATTAATAAACTATGAACCCTCATCATTTTCTTTTCTTTTTAAAGACGTAAATCTGCAACTTTTACAAACCCATCCAAACAATCTTGAAGTTTTTCATCTGCATCTACATCGAATTCGATTTGACACCATTCGATTTTATCAATTGATTTAATCACTTGATTTTTTTCATTTACAAGATACTCATAAAAACCATTTTCAATTATTGTAAACAGTTCATTTTTTATTAAATATTTACTATAATCAAGAGGATCCTTTGGATCTATGTAATCTTTGGTTAAATAAAGAAGTCTACCTTCAGTCCATTTAGCACTCTTTGTAAATTTCTTATTGTGAATGAACCCAGTTAGGTGATCTGGTATTTTGGTGTAATTTATATCCATAAAGAGTTCAAAAAAAAAAAAATTAGTACTATTTTAAAATTTAAGATATTAGTATCCCTTTAACATCACCTACTTTACATCACCTACAGTGATGTTTGTGATGTCAGAAGCGAAGTTCTGACATCGGGCAAACAAAAACAAGGTTTTTGTTTTAGATTTGTTTGCCCGGTTTTTGAAAAGCCACAAAGAAGGGATATTTACAGTTAAAATCTTTCAGATTTTAAAAACAACCTTTTTTGTTAAGTTTTTGTTTGGATACGTCTCATTTTTGTTTGAGAATCATTACTTTTAAAATAAGGGATACAAAAAACGTTTTTTTATAAAGTATTGGTAATAGATTGAACCCAACCGTAACTATGAAGACCTTTACTTAGTAAATTAACACCAAGGTAACAAATCCAAACAACTATAAAACCTATACTCGCTATAAGAGCAGGTTTTGTACCTTGCCAACCTTTTGTTATTCGAGTGTGTAAATAAATAGCATAAATAAGCCAAGTTATAAAGGCCCATGTTTCTTTTGGATCCCAACTCCAATACGAACCCCAAGCTTCATTGGCCCAAACAGCTCCAGATAAAATACCAATAGTTAAAAGCGGAAATCCAAGACCTAAAGTACGATAACTTAAATTATCAAGATTGGTAGAAATTTTAGAATAATCATTTGTAACAAACCTCTTATCCCTTTGGTTTATTAAAGGTTTTATCGAGTTTTTACTTTCTTTTTCTAAAACTATATTAAAATCTCTACCTGTTTCAAGGAAAGAATTACCCGTTAGCTCATTAATGTAAACAAAATCGTTTCTAGCTTTTTTATTTTCAAAATGTGTTATAATTAAGAAACAAAAAGCAAATAAAGAACCCGTTATTAATGCAGCGTAACTCAACATCATAATAGTAACATGCATCATTAACCAATTTGATTGCAGTGCTGGTACTAAAGAACTAGCTTTTTGCATTTCAGAAGGTAAACTAAAATTCCCAAAAGCGTTAGTGAATAATGAAATTGGGGAGATAACAACACCAATTATTTTACTATTGGTTACTTTTTCTAAAATAATATGAATTATTGTAAAACTCCAAGATAAAAAAATAAGTGATTCATACAAGTTACTCAATGGAAAATGATTTTCTTCAACCCAGCGAAATAATAACAACAAAGTTAATGATATATTTGCTAATATTATTCCAAAAAAAGCTAAAGAATGGAATTTTGAAATCCATTTAAAGTTTGATTCAACAAAAAAAAATAACATTATTATAAATAAAATAGAAAAAGAAAAATTTCCTAATAAAGTTTGAATTTTAAAAAAGTCCATAAGGTTAAATATAAATAGTTCAGGATTTTTTTTATATTGTCAGGTTTTTATTAAAAGTTTGTTATTAAACCTGCAATTTTTTTAACATCATCTTTACTTGAAAGTGATAGAGTTTTAATAAAAACTGAGACAAAATTGGGGCAAAGCCCCCCTACAAAAACTGAAACAAAAATATGTATCCCTTATTTGAAAGGAAAAAGTGAAACAAAAATACCTAACAAAAATGAAATTTTTGTTAGCTATTTTTGTTAAAGGTTTTTTTTAGGTATTTTTGTCAGGCTTTTGTTAGGTTTCGCTCAAAGAAGCAAAAAAGATGACAATCGTAAAAAAGATAAATAAAAAAAGTAATTTGTTTTGAAATAAATAAGCTTTTTTACTACGTTAGAATGAAACCCTATAAACGATAGTAGACTAGCTTTTTTACTTGAAGATTGTTCAAATATAAACTTTTATAGTTATGAAACTACCTTATTTTACCTGAATTAAAGTTTTTATAGCTTTAGATATACAACAGAAAATCTTATCAGCAAAAAGGCTTTTTAGAAATACGAATCATAAACTTTTCTTCCTTCGTTTAACAAAAATCTTATTATTGTCAATGCTTCTTTATTTTATTTTTGGTTTTTTTTCTTTTCTTTTTTTTCTCTAAAAAAAAACTAAAAAAAAATAGATGTGAAAAGTGGTATTTTTGTTTGGCGAAGCCCCAAACAAAATAATAATAAAGTTTTAAACAAAGTATTTTTAAAATTTAGCAAATAAGAAAGACTTTATCTTATTATCCGACTTTCAACAAAAAATATTACCTTTTTTTGTAATAATAAAGATCAATTTAGTAATAATAATAAAGTATTTTATATAAACTAAAGATACTTTTGTTTTCAATTCTTTTCAATTTGAAAGAAGATATGAAATATTATCTTTACTTTGTATAACAGGTAAAAATAAATAAATGATTTTTTTTTTATTTATGATGCTTAATTATTTTTATAATATCATAAAAAACTATATAAAATTGGCTTATCTATTATATAGTAAAATTCTTAGTAAAAAACTCTTTAACTGCTATATTTATTTAATATAATTTTTATATATTTTAAATAAACAATATTAATTTTTAATAAAAATTTTTTGTTTTAAAATTCCGCTCATTTATTATTTTATAATAAAAAAAGTAAAACTTATATTTGATTTTTATAAAGAAATACTTATAAAATAAGTAGAAAAAGAAACAAAATAATGAAAAAAAAAGTGTGAAAACTTCAAACAAAAAAAACTGTTTTGTTAATTATTTAAAAATTTGCTTTTTTTTATACAGTTATCAAGTAATTAAAAAACAATAAAAAAGTATTTTTCTTTTAACATCACCTTCTAACATCGCCTTAATAAAACTGTTAACAAAACAATGACAAAAATCGAAACAAAACTGGTCCCTAAAAGGGACCCTACAAAAATTGAAACAAAAATCTTATTTTTGTCACCATTTTTGTTAGGTATTTTTATTTCAATTTTTGTCATACGAAGCCTCCTTTGTTTTTGTTAGTTCTTTTTGTTTGGCTTACAAATGGAAGACTTTTTCCCTTCGCGGCTTCTAACAAAAATTTCATTTTTGTTAGGTATTTTTGTTTCAATTTTTGTTAAAGATTTGTTAGTCTTGATGTCAGAAGCCAAGTTCTAACAAAAATAGTGACATTTTATTCTCAAATAAAGTTTTTGTTAAAGCTTACTTACGCAACCTAAACATTACTATCAAAATATTATTTTACTTTTCTTTGATCTCTTAATACATCTTTAAGAAACGCCTTTGGGGCTTCGTCTAGACACTAACTAGGTTTTTGTCATAAGTTGTTAAACAAGCAAAAATAGAGACAAAATTTGAAATAATTTAGTAAGAATAAGGTTATTAATAAGCTTTTTTAACAAAAAATGGACCTCTAACAAAAACTTCTAACACAAACCTTTGACAAAAACCAGATAAAAATACCTAACAAAAAAGGGATACTAAAGTTTTTGTTTCACCTTTTCTTTTCGAATAAGGGGTATATATTTTTGTCATCATTTTTGTTAACAGTTTTGTTACACTTTTAAAAGAGTTCAAAAACATTTTAAATAATAGATGTAATAAAAGATTTGCATTGAAGATTTATTCAGATTTGTCCAGCTTTTGTTAAAGGTTTGTTCAGGAAAGCAAATCAAGGCTTCGATAAACCTTAAAAAATTTAGGTATCAATAAACAACATTTTTTAGGAGAAATTTATATGAAATTAGCAGTTTATGGAAAAGGTGGTATTGGAAAATCAACAACAAGTTGCAATATTTCTATCGCTTTAGCAAGACGTGGTAAAAAGGTTTTACAAATTGGCTGTGATCCAAAACATGACAGTACTTTTACATTAACAGGTTTTTTAATTCCAACAATTATAGATACTTTACAAGCAAAAGATTATCATTATGAAGATGTTTGGCCTGAGGATGTTATATATCAAGGTTATGGTGAAGTCGATTGTGTAGAAGCCGGTGGTCCTCCTGCAGGTGCGGGTTGTGGAGGTTACGTTGTTGGTGAAACAGTAAAATTATTAAAGGAATTGAATGCTTTTTATGAATATGATGTTATTCTGTTTGATGTTCTAGGTGATGTTGTCTGTGGAGGATTTGCTGCTCCTTTAAATTATGCAGATTATTGCATAATTATTACTGACAATGGGTTTGATGCTTTATTTGCTGCAAATCGAATTGTTGCTTCAGTTCGTGAGAAAGCACGTACTCATCCGCTACGATTAGCTGGATTAGTAGGTAATCGAACAGCAAAACGTGATTTAATTGATAAATATGTAGAAGCTTGCCCAATGCCTGTTTTAGAGGTTTTACCTTTAATTGAAGATATAAGAATTTCACGAGTAAAAGGAAAAACTTTGTTTGAAATGGCAGAATCTGAAAACTCTTTAAATTATGTTTGTGATTTTTATTTAAATATCGCTGATCAATTGTTATCACAACCTGAGGGAGTTGTTCCAAGAGAATTGGGAGATCGTGAATTGTTTAGTTTACTTTCTGATTTTTATTTAAATCCACAAAAAAATCAAAATGAATCGAGTGAAGATGTTTTGGATTTTATGATGGTTTAAAATTATTTTCAAAAGGAAACTACTAATAAAAACTAAAACAAAAATTGAAACAAAAATATCTAACAAAAACCTGACATTATCTTTTCAAAAGGGATACTACTATTTTTGTTTCAGTTTTTGTAGGGGCATACAAATCTTCTTATCTTTTCTTTGTAAGTATGACAAAAATTAAAATGAAAACTTCTTCTACTCGTTAAAAAGAAGTTTTCATTTTAGTTTTTATTGCGGGTTGTTTTAGGTTTGAGTTTTATGTAATAAAACAAAACTTGAATTAAAACCTAATAAAAATACTGATAAAAATACGAAGCAAAACCTGACAAAAAATTTAACAAAAATATATATCCCTTATTCGAAAAGAAAAGGTGAAACAAAAACAAGATAGTGTTTTTGTCAAAGGTTTTTGTTAGGTATTTAAAAAGAAAAGGTGAAACAAAAAACAAGATAGTGTTTTTGTCAAAGGTTTTGCCTCAAACTTATTAGAATTCTGTAAAAAAATTGTTCTTATCTTTTCGTGAAGGGAGAAAATTAAAAGTATGTCTACAGCCTTATCTGAAACGTTAACTTTTGAATGTGAAACTGGAAATTATCATACTTTTTGTCCTATTAGCTGTGTAGCTTGGTTATACCAAAAAATTGAAGACAGCTTTTTTTTGGTTGTAGGGACAAAGACTTGTGGATATTTTTTACAAAATGCTTTAGGGGTAATGATTTTTGCAGAACCTCGATATGCAATGGCCGAGTTAGAAGAGGGAGATATTTCGGCACAACTGAATGACTATAAAGAATTAAAACGTCTTTGTTTACAAATAAAACAAGATAGAAACCCTAGTGTAATTGTCTGGATTGGTACTTGTACCACAGAAATTATTAAAATGGACTTAGAGGGCATGGCTCCTCGACTAGAAGCAGAAATTGGAATACCTCTTGTTGTTGCTCGAGCAAATGGTTTAGACTATGCTTTTACTCAAGGTGAAGACACGGTTTTAGCTGCGATGGCACATCGATGTCCAACAAAACAAAAGAATTCGAATTCAAGTGATTTGTCTTTACTTACAAAGGACCAGAAATCCAAAGACAAAGACTTTTTCCCGTCAAACACAAATGAAAGTTCGCCAAAAACAAGTAAAAAGAAGGAAACTGGATTTAAAGAAGGGCAAAATCAAAAACTTTTAAAAAATACATTAGTCCAAAATTTCTTTCAATTTGCAAAAAAATCTCCTGCACAAAAAGAGAACAAAGAATTAAAACATGAAACTTTAGAAGCTCAAAAAGCTCCACTTCTTGCGAAAAGAACGAATCATCCTCCATTAGTTCTTTTTGGATCATTACCAAGTACAGTAACAACTCAATTAACACTAGAACTTGAAAAACAAGGAATTACAGTTTCAGGTTGGCTTCCATCTCAACGATATACTGATCTTCCTGTTTTAGGAGAGGGAGTTTATGTTTGTGGTGTAAATCCTTTCTTAAGTAGAACAGCCACTACTTTAATGCGTCGACAAAAATGTAAACTTATTGGAGCTCCTTTTCCAATCGGACCTGATGGTACACGTGCATGGATTGAAAAAATTTGTTCTGTTTTTGGTATACAGCCACATGGTCTTGACGAACGCGAAACTACTATTTGGAAAGGCTTAAAAGAATATTTAGAGTTAGTTAAAGGAAAGTCTGTTTTTTTCATGGGAGACAATTTATTAGAGGTTTCGTTAGCTAGATTTTTAATACGGTGTGGTATGATCGTATATGAAATTGGTATTCCTTACATGGACAAACGATTTCAAGCAAGTGAACTTGCTTTATTAGAAAAAACTTGTTATGAAATGAATGTTCCGATGCCTCGAATTGTAGAAAAACCAGACAACTACAATCAAATTCAGCGAATACGAGATCTTCAACCTGATCTAGCCATTACTGGAATGGCTCATGCAAATCCATTAGAAGCTCGAGGAATTAGTACTAAATGGTCGGTCGAATTTACTTTTGCTCAAATTCATGGTTTTACAAATTCACGAGATATTTTAGAACTTGTAACACGTCCTTTACGACGAAATCAATCACTTCAAGGATTAGGTTGGACTCAACTTGTAAAACAAAATGATATTTTACAGCCAAAAATTACTACTGCATTATAAATAAAAATTAAAATAAGAATCGAAACAAAATTTTTGTTAGCTATTTATTTTCTTTTTGTTTTTTTTTCTTTTTTTTATTTAAAAAAAAACCAAAAAATAGAAAATGTCACTATTTGAAGAAAAAAAGTCAAAACAAAAATCGAAACAAAAATCTTATTTTTGTCACTATTATTGTCTTAACGTTTTAGTGTCTTCAACATTTTAACACTTATGTTTTTTTAACAAAAAACATTTTAACACTTATGTTTTTTTAACAAAAAACATTTTAACACTTATGTTTTTTTAACAAAAAACATTTTAACACTTATGTTTTTTTAACAAA
>JAABVA010000012.1_pt1 | contig 220851 bp, 208 predicted proteins | sample 5560331 | NCBI WGS metagenome assembly JAABVA01 (sample SAMN12812661, study PRJNA571458) | rock metagenome | isolation source: Antarctica rocks | place: Antarctica: Victoria Land, Mt New Zealand sud | collected 2016-01-07 | reverse complement strand
ATGCAAAACCTAGAAACCACAGGCACTCTCACCCGAGACGACTTCCACGGTGAGTGGAACTACACGTTGCACCCGCAACTCCGCGACACGCCCGACCTGAACCAGGTTAATTAATCACCAGCCCTAACTGGTCTGCGCGGATCACGGTGCGCTAGTTGGAATCAGTGGAACGAGAATCATCAGGTCCGTCCCGGCATGGCACGTTGATCAACGCCGGGACCGTCCTCCGCGACGATTGCGCCGGCGAACTGGGCGTTGTAGAGCCTGGAGTAGGCGCCGTCCAGCTCCAACAATTGCTGATGCGTGCCCTGCTCCACGATGCGGCCGTTCTCCATAACGAGGATCAGGTCCGCGTCCCGGATGGTCGAGAGCCGGTGCGCGATCACGAAACTCGTCCGATCCGTACGCAGGGCCGCCATCGCGTGCTGAACCAGAACCTCGGTGCGGGTATCGACAGAGGAGGTGGCCTCGTCGAGAATCAGCAAGGACGGATTCGCCAGGAATGCGCGTGCAATCGTGAGCAATTGCTTCTCACCGGCACTGACGTTGCTGCCGTCCTCGTCGATCACCGTGTCGTACCCGTCGGGCAGGCTGTGCACGAACCGATCGACGTAGGTGGCCTGCGCGGCGGCGAGAATTTCCGATTCGGTGGCCGCGGGCCGGCCGTAGGCGATGTTGTCCCTGATCGTGCCGCCGAAAAGCCAGGTGTCCTGCAGCACCATACCGATGCGGGACCGGAGATCGCTACGGGTCATCTCGCGGGTGTCCACACCGTCCAGAGTTATTCTGCCGGAATCGATCTCGTAGAATCGCATGATCAAGTTGACCAGCGTGGTCTTGCCGGCACCGGTCGGCCCGACGATCGCGACCGTCTGTCCCGGAGCTGCCACCAGCGACAGATTCTCGATCAGCGGCGTATCCGGCAGATAGCGGAAAGACACGTTTTCGAATTCCACCCGACCCTGCGTCGAATCGACCGGCCGGATCCGTTGTACTTCGGGGGTCTGTTCCGGTTCGTCCAGCAGTTCGAAGACGCGCTCAGCGGATGCGACACCGGATTGCATCACATTCGCCATCGACGCCACCTGAGTGAGCGGCTGGGTGAATTGGCGCGAATATTGGATGAACGCCTGTACATCACCCAGGGACATGGATCCGGCCGCCACCCGCAGGCCACCGACGACGGCAACACCGACGTAGGTGAGGTTTCCGATGAACATGGTGGCCGGCATGATGATTCCGGAGACGAATTGGGCCCCGAACGAGGCGTTGTACAGCTCGTCATTCTTCTCCTTGAAGGTTTTCTCGACCTCCGGCTGCCGCCCGAAGACCTTGACGAGACTGTGGCCGGTGAAAGCTTCTTCGATCTGGCCGTTCAGCGTGCCGGTGTGCCGCCACTGGGCGACGAACAACTTCTGGGAGCGCTTCGCGATGACGGTGGTGATCACGATGGACAACGGAATTGCCACGATCGCGATCAGGGCGAGCCAGAATGAAACGATGATCATCATGACGAGTACGCCCACCACCGTCAGCAAAGAGGTCAGCAACTGACTCATGGTCTGCTGCAGCGATTGCGAGATGTTGTCGATGTCGTTGGTGACCCGGCTGAGCACCTCCCCACGCTGCTGCCGGTCGAAGTAGGCCAGCGGCAGGCGGTTCAATTTGTCCTCCACGTCGTTGCGCAGGCGCAGCACGGTGCGCTGCACGATTCCGTTCAGTAGGTAACCCTGCAGCCAGGAGAAGATGGACGCGGCGATGTACAGGCACATCACCAGCAGCAGCACGTTTCCCAGCGCCCCGAAGTCGACTCCGCGGCCCGGGGTGACGTCCATGCCGGAGAGCAGATCGGCGAAGGGTTTCTCGCCGCGGCCCCTCGCCGACTCGATCGCCTGCGCCTTGGTGATTCCCAGCGGCAACTGCTTACCGATGATGCCGCTGAAGATGATGTCGGTCGCCCTGCCCAGAATTTTCGGCCCGAGCACCGAGAACGTCACGCTGATCACCGCGAGGGCCACCACCAGGTAGACGCCAAGCTTTTCGGGACGTAGCCGGCTGAACAATCGCTTCGCCGACGGGCCGAAATCCAGCGACTTCTCAGCGGGCATTCCCATTCCGCCGAACGGCCCACCGCCACCGCCCGGACCGCGGCGTGGCGCGGCAGCCCGAATGGTCGCCCGGTCCTCCTCGGACTGCCGGCCTTTCCCGGATTGTGTTCGGGTGCTCATGCCGCTACCTCGCTGGTGATCTGTGAGCGGACGATCTCCGCATAGGTGCCACAGGTTTCGAGCAGGTCCTCGTGGCGGCCACGCCCGACGATCCGGCCGTCGTCGAGAACGATGATCTGGTCGGCGTCGAGAATGGTGGAAACCCGCTGCGCCACGATGAGAACGCTGGCAGCGGCGGTGTGCGGTTTCAGCGCGGATCGCAATCGGGCGTCGGTCGCGAGATCCAGGGCCGAGAAGGAGTCGTCGAACAGGTAGATCGACGGCTGCCGGACCAGGGCACGCGCAATGGCCAGCCGCTGCCGTTGACCGCCCGAGACGTTCGTTCCCCCTTGCGAGATGGGCGAATCGAGGCCACTGGGCATTCGCTGCACGAAGCTCTTGGCCTGGGCGATTTCCAAGGACAACCAGAGATCGTCGTCGGTCGCCTCCGGATTGCCGTACCGAAGGTTGGTGGCGATCGTTCCGGAGAACAGATAGGGCTTCTGCGGTACCAATCCGATCCGTTCCCAGAGAGTCTGTGGGGCAAGGTCCCGGACGTCGACCCCGTCCATTCTCACCGAACCGTCGGTGACATCGAAAAGTCGGGGAATGAGGGAGATCAGCGTGGTCTTGCCGGCGCCGGTCGAGCCGATGAAGGCGGTGGTACGGCCTGGTTCCGCAATGAAGTTGATGTTCTGCAGCACCGGTTCGTTGGCACCGGGGTATCCGAATTTCACGTTCGAGAATTCCAACAGTCCGGTCCGGCTGGCCGGAAGCTTCGGCGATACCGGCGGCACCACCGAGCTTTCGGTGTCGAGCACCTTCGAGATGCGCTCCGCGGACACCGCGGCGCGCGGCACCATGACGGCCATGAAGGTCGCCATCATCACGGACATCAAGATCTGCATCAAATAGTTCAGGAACGCCATCAGGGAACCGACCTGGATCTGGCCGGCCTCGACCCGGTGACCACCGAACCACAGCACGGCGACCGAAGAAACGTTCAGCACCACCATGACGGTCGGAAACATCAGGGCCATCAACCGGCCGGCTCGCAGTGCGGTGTCGGTCACGGCCTGGTTTGCGGCGGCGAATCTGGCTCTTTCCTGCGGTTCCCGAACGAAGGCGCGCACCACCCTGATTCCCGAGATCTGTTCACGCAGCACCCTGTTGATGGTGTCGATCCGGACTTGCATCTTGCGGAACTGCGGCACCATCCTGGTCACGATCAGGCTGATCGCGACGACCAGCACCGGCACGCTGACCAACAACAACCAGGACAACCCGAAGTCCTCGGAGAGCGCCATGATGATGCCGCCGACACACATGATCGGGGCGGCGACCAGAAGAGTGCACGTCATCAGAACCAGCATCTGGACCTGCTGGACATCGTTCGTGTTGCGGGTGATCAGCGATGGTGCCCCGAACTGATTGAGCTCGCGGTCGGAGAATTCCCCGACCCGATGAAAAATGCCTGCCCTCAGATCACGCCCGAACCCCATGGCTGTGCGGGCGCCGAAATAAACGGCGGTGATCGAGCAGATTATCTGCAGCAGCGTCACCCCCAGCATGTACGCGCCGCTGGAGAAGATGTAACCCGTATCGCCTTTGGCCACGCCGTTGTCGATGATGTCGGCGTTCAAGCGGGGCAGATACAGCGACGCGATCGTGCCGACGAGCTGGAAGATCACCACCATGGTCAACGGCCCTCGATAAGGCCGGAGATAGGTGCGGAGCAGACGGATCAGCATGTGCGTTCCTCGGCGGTTGAGGTTCGGTGTGGGTTGTCCGAGCGACCTGGGGCGGATCGTCGGCGCCCATGGATCACGGCGCTTCCGGGTGGGTCTGCTCGTCGGGACGGGCCCGAAGTCCGTCCAGTAGCAGGTCCACGATCTCGTCCGAGGACAACGGATGGCGCTCGGTGATGCGAGGGTGGGTACACCCGAAGCTCACCAGCCGCACGATGCGCGCGGCCTGCGCAGCGTCGACGCGAAGCAGGGACTGATCGGGTTCAATCAGGGCCAGCAGGGCTTCGGGAATGAAATCGTTATCGTGTTGCGGGGGTTGCGTCTTGCGGAATTTGGCATTCGGTGCGGGTGGCCCGAACAATCGCATCGCCAACATCAGTTCCCAGACGCTGTCCAGGCGAGCGGTGATGATCTCGATGGCCGAGCGCAGGCGCGTCCGGAGGGGGAGGGTGAGGTCTACCTCCCGCAGCGCCGCGGTGGTCGCGCTCGGATCGAAAGCCTGGTGCACCACCGCTGCTATCAGTGAATCCTTGTCGGCGAAAACGCGGAACACAGTGCCCTCCGCCACGCCGGCGGCTTGAGCGATCTGCTTAGTCGTGACGTCCGTACCGTGCGCTCGGAGCAACGGCAGTGCCGCCGCGATGATCGCCGCCCGACGCTGGTCGGGCGGCAACGGCGATGCACGAGTGGTGGCTTCGGTGCGCGATCGACGACTCCCGACGGCCGGCGCCGAACTTTCCTCCACGACGTGGAGCCTAGCGGAGTGAGTACTCACTCACAAGTGGGTTTCGGTCGGTGAACGGCGCCGGCTCGACGGCGTCGAAGGCCGGGCCTTGCGGCTGCTCCGCGAATGGAACGGTCGAGATCGACGAGGGCAGAACCGAGCCCGGCCGGAGAATCGACCTCCGGACGCATTGTCGGTGCAGCCAAGCACAATGGCGTGGTGAGCAGAAAACGGTTGGCGGACGCCGAGGCGGGGGGCGCTGCGGTAGAGGCGCCTCCAGCCGCCGCTCTGGACCGCTTCTCGCCGCTGGTGCGGGAGTGGTTCGCCGCCAGCTTCGCCGAGCCGACTCCCGCGCAGGCGGGCGCTTGGAACGCCATCGCGCGTGGCGAGAACACCCTGGTGGTGGCGCCGACCGGCTCCGGCAAGACGTTGGCGGCCTTCTTGTCCGCGATCGATACGCTGGTCACCGCTCCGGCCGCGGAGTCCGGCGCCCGAAAGTGCAGCGTGCTCTACCTTTCCCCCCTCAAGGCACTGGCCGTGGACGTCGAGCGCAATCTGCGGTCCCCGCTGGTCGGGATCGGCTCGTTGGCCGCCCGGAGCGGCACCCGGATTCCGGAGATATCGGTCGCCGTGCGCTCCGGCGACACTCCGTCGGGTGACCGACGCGCCTTCGCCAAGGACGGCGCCGACATCCTGATCACGACGCCCGAGTCGTTGTTCCTGCTGCTGACGAGCAGGGCGAGGGAGATGCTGACCGGCATCACGACGGTCATCCTTGACGAGGTACACGCCGTCGCCGGCAGTAAACGTGGTGCGCATCTCGCAGTCTCGCTCGATCGACTGGATGCCTTGCTCGATCGTCCCGCGCAGCGCATCGGCCTGTCCGCAACCGTGCGGCCGATCGAGGAAGTAGGCAGATTCCTCACCGGTGGTCGACCGGTGACGCTGGTCCGGCCGATTTCGACCAAGCAGATCATCGTCGAGGTCGTCGTTCCGGTGCCCGACATGTCGTCACTGGGGGAGCCCAGCGGTGACCTGACGGGGGCGGCGGCCGGGGAGCCTGCGCGCACCTCGATCTGGCCGCATGTCGAGGAGCGGGTCGTTGACCTGATCGAATCGCACCATTCCACCATCGTGTTCGCGAACTCCCGGCGGCTGGCCGAGCGACTGACCGCGAGACTCAACGAAATCTACGCCGAGCGGCACGCGGCCCAGAATGACAACGAAGAAAACGACAGCGAAGGGGACGAGAACGACGGAAACGAGAACGACAGGAATGTACCGCCCGGGCCGACGACCATCTCGACGCAGACCGGCCCGCCGGCGCAGCTGATGGCGCAGTCCGGCGCCACGAACGGAGCGCCGGCGGTGCTCGCCCGAGCGCACCACGGTTCGGTCTCGAGAGAACAGCGGGCCTTGATCGAAGATCAGCTCAAGACCGGCTTGCTGCCCGCAGTCGTCGCCACCTCGTCCCTCGAACTGGGCGTCGACATGGGCGCGGTCGACCTGGTCATCCAGGTCGAGGCCCCGCCGTCGGTTGCCAGTGGCCTGCAGCGGATCGGACGGGCCGGGCACCAGGTCGGCGCGCCCAGCCACGGCGTGATCTTCCCGAAGTACCGCGGCGACCTGATCTCGACGGCGGTGGTGGCCGGCCGGATGAAGCGCGGAGCCATCGAGGCGATGCGGGTGCTGTCGAATCCGCTGGACATCGCAGCCCAGCAGATCGTCGCGATCTGCGCCATGGATTCGATCACGGTCGACGAATTGCACGAGCTGCTCCGGAAATCGGCGCCGTTCGCGTCACTCGGGCGAGGAGCGCTGGAATCGGTCCTGGACATGCTGTCCGGTCGGTATCCCAGCGAGCAGTTCGCCGAGCTGCGGCCCCGGCTGACCTGGGATCGGGTGACGGGCGAGCTGACCGGTCGCCCGGGGGCGCAACGGTTGGCGGTCACCTCGGGCGGCACCATTCCCGACCGCGGCATGTTCGGAGTCTTCCTGGCTGGCGGTGAAGGCCCCGGTCGCCGCGTCGGAGAGCTCGACGAGGAAATGGTCTACGAGTCTCGCGTTGGCGACGTCTTCGCGCTCGGCTCGAGTTCCTGGCGGATTCTGGAGATCACCCATGACAAGGTCCTCGTCGTACCCGCGCCGGGTGTGCCGGGCAGGCTGCCGTTCTGGAAGGGGGACACCCTTGGACGCCCGGCGGAGCTGGGGCGCGCCCACGGCGAATTCGTTCGGGAGATCAGCGGTCTCCCGCTGGAAGCTGCGCAGCAGCGGTTGGCCGGCGACGGGTTGGACGGCTTCGCCGCAGACAATTTGATCGCCTATCTGCGGGAGCAGCAGGACGCGGTCGGACTGGTCCCCGACGAGAAAACAATTGTGGTGGAGCGGTTCCGGGACGAGCTGGGTGACTGGCGTCTGGTGCTGCACTCTCCGTACGGCGCCGCGGTGCACGCGCCGTGGGCGCTGGTGGTCGCCGCGAGAATGCGAGAGCGGTTCGGCGTCGACGTGCAGGCGATGCACGCCGACGACGGAATCGTCCTTCGTCTGCCCGACGTCGAGTACGAGGGCGAGCTGCCCGAAATTCTGGACGCGATTGCCCTCGATCCGGAGACGTTGGAAGCCGAGGTGACCGCGGAAATCGGCGGCTCGGCGGTATTCGCGTCCCGGTTCCGGGAGTGCGCTGCGCGCGCCCTGCTGCTGCCGCGCCGGCAGATCGGTCAACGGCAACCGTTATGGCAGCAGCGTCAACGGGCGAGTCAACTGCTGGAGGTGGCCGCGCAATACCCGACCTTCCCGATCGTTGCGGAGGCGGTCCGGGAATGTCTGTCCGACGTCTTCGACGTTCCGGCGCTCGTGGCACTGATGCGACAGATCGCGGCCAGGTCGGTCCGCGTGGTCGAGGTGACCACCGCGTCGCCATCGCCGTTCGCCCGGTCCCTGCTGTTCGGCTACGTGGCACAGTTCCTCTACGAAGGCGATTCGCCCTTGGGCGAACGTCGCGCAGCCGCGCTGACCGTTGATCCGGCCTTGCTCGCGGAACTGCTCGGTGGCGGCGACGGACTTTCCCTTCGCGATCTGCTCGACCCACAGGCGTTGGCGGACACCGAGGCGGATCTGCAGCGGCTCAGCGACAACCGCCGGGCCCGGTCGGTCGACGAAATCGCCGACCTGCTCAGAATTCTCGGCCCGCTGACCACGGACGAAGTCGCCGCCCGAGTATCCGGAATCGAGGCGCCCGCCGCTTTGGATCAGCTCGAGGCGACCCGGCGCGCCATCGTCGTGCGGGTCGGTGGCCTGGAGCGCTGGGCCGACCCCGCCGACGCGCCGCTGCTGCGTGACGCGTTGGGAACCGCGCTGCCTCCGGGGATTGCACCGTCGTTGTTGGAGCCGGCCGCGGATCCGCTGGGTCGGTTGCTCGGACGGTTCGCCCGAACCCGTGGACCGTTCGTGCCCGGCGAGGCGGCCGTGGTCTTCGGGCTCGGCGTGGCGGTGGTCACCGACGCACTTCGGCGATTGAGCGGTTCGGGGCGGGTCGCCGAGGGGGAGTTTCGTCCGCTCGGCCGGCGGGGGACCGGGGCGGGCTCGGATCTCGACCAGCCGGGCGCCGACGGCGCACGTGAGTTCGTCGACGCCGAGGTGCTCCGGCTGCTCCGGCGCCGATCCCTGGCCGCGCTCAGGGCCGAGGTCGAGCCGGTGCCCGCGGATGCTCTCGGCCGATTCCTGCCGGCCTGGAACGGAATCGTGACTTCGACCGTCCACAGCGGCGATCGGGGCAACGGCTTCGGCCGGGCCGGTACCTATGCCGGCGCTCCGGTCCGGGCTCGGTCGCCCGCCGGCATCGACGCCTTGCTGCGAGCCGTGGAGCAGTTGGCCGGTGCCATTCTTCCGGCGTCGGCGATCGAGTCGTTGATCCTGCCGGCCAGGGTGCGCGGTTACACACCGGCGATGCTGGACGAACTGACCTCGGCCGGCGAGGTGCTGTGGACCGGACACGGTTCTCTCGGCGGCGACGACGGCTGGGTCTCGCTGCATCTGGCCGACTCCGCGTCTTTGACCATGGCCCTGCCCAACTACGAGATTCTCGGTGGCGCGCAGGCTTGCGCTGCTGAACCCGGGGAGCAACCGGCGGAGGTTCCGGGCGAGCTGCACCGGGCGGTGCTCGGAATCCTCGCCCGAGGTGGTGCCTTCTTCTTCCGGGCACTCACCGACGCGGTGACCGAGGAGTTCGGGAGTTTGCGAACCGACGATGTAGTGGCGCAGGCGCTGTGGGACCTGGTGTTCGCCGGGCTGGTCACCGGCGACACCCTGGCTCCGCTGCGGGCCCGGCTGATCGGCGGCCGAACGACTCACAAGGCGAAGGCACCGGCGCCGCGGATCCAGCACCGCGGCCAATCCGGGCTGGCGCTGCTGTCGGCCGGTCGGCAACGGCGGGTGGGTCCGGCGGTGCGACGTGGCGGTCCACCGATGGTGGCCGGCCGGTGGTCGCTGATTTCCGAGGTGGAGACCGACCCGACGGTCCGCGCGCACGCCGCGGGGGAAGTGTTGCTGGACCGATACGGCATCGTGACCAGGGGAGCAGTGGTCGCCGAGGAAACCCCCGGCGGCTTCGCGGCCGTGTACAAGGTCATGTCCGCGTTCGAGGAATCCGGGCGGGTGCGACGGGGCTATTTCATCGAAGGTCTCGGCGCAGCGCAGTTCGCCACCGCAGGAGCGGTCGACCGGGTGCGGGCCTTCGTGGGCGCCGACGCGGATCGGGTGCCGGGTGGCGGGCTGGTGCTCGCCGCCGCGGACCCGGCCAACCCGTTCGGCGCGGCCCTGCCCTGGCCGGATCGCGGTGGCGAGGAGAAGCACCGCCCGGCCAGGCGCGCGGGTGCACTGGTCGTACTCGTCGACGGAGCGCCGGTGCTCTACGCCGAACGCGGAGGCCGCACGCTGATGTCGTTCAGCACCGACACCGATGAGTTGCAAGAGGCAGCGCGGGCGCTGGGCGACAAGGTGATCGGTGGGGCGATCGGCTCGTTGACCATCACCAAGGTCGACGGAGTCGAAGCGGTTTCGGCTCTGGGGCCGGTGGTCGACGCGCTCACGCGGAACGGTTTCACCATGACGCCTCAGGGCCTGCGGCTCCGATCGACCGGAGGCCGCCGTGCCTGAAGGCGACACGGTGCTCCGAACGGCTCGCCGACTGCATGCTGCGTTGACGGACCGGCAGCTGATCAGAACGGAATTGCGCTGGCCCGACCTCGGTCACGTCGACCTGGCCGGCCGGACCGTCATCGAGGTTGCTGCCTACGGCAAGCAGATCCTGACCCGACTGCGCGGTGAGGGCGACCTGGTGCCGCTGACCCTGCGATCTCATCTGCGAATGGAAGGCAGATGGACGATCGCGCCACCGGGTGAACGGTATTGGCCGCGGGCAACGGGCGTCAGTGTCCGGGCTGTACTGGCGAACCGGGACTGGACCGCGATCGGAACCTGGCTCGGGCTGCTGGATCTGGTGCCGACCGCAGCGGAGGACACGCTGATCGGCCACCTCGGCCCCGACATCATGGCCGACTCCTTTGCCGGGACAGGTCTTGCGGAGGCGGTGCGCAGACTCGGATCGGTACCGGCCAGACCCATTGGAGCGGCGCTGCTGGATCAAACCGCCGTGGCCGGCATCGGCACCATGTACATGGCCGAAGTGCTCTTCTTGCAGAGACTCTCGCCGTGGACACCCACCCAGGACATGGAGCTGCCCGACTTGCTCCTGGCTGCCCGGCGATTGCTGCTGCGCGGCGTGACGATGGCCGTCCCCACGACGACAGGCAATCCGAGAACCGGATCGAACACCTTCGTGCACGGGCGATCCGGCAAACCATGTCAGCGCTGCGGCGCCGTGGTGCGGGTGGCGCCGATCGGGCTGCCACCCAAGGAGAGAACCGCCTTCTACTGCCCTGGTTGCCAAACCGGACCGACCCCGACCGACGATGGACGGGTCCGCCGGCCGCTGGGAGCCAATCCGACCTACCGGGAGAACCGCGGGCCCGCTGGATATCAGCGGAATCGGTGAAAGGGATGAACCAATCGTCGGGGAGCGACAACAAAACCGTTCCGGGGTCCGCCTTTCCCGAGCAGGAGCGGCGAGCGGGTCCGCGGCCGGCTCGGGCCTGCGGGTAGGTTTCCCAGCATGGCTCGTTCGTCCACCCCCGCGGTGGAACTCGATGTGGCTGGTCGCTCCGTGCGGGTCAGCAATCCGTCCAAGATCTATTTCGCCGATCGTAACCTGACGAAGCTTGATGTGGTGCAGTACTTTCTTTCCGTCGGCGACGGTATTCTGCGTGCGCTGAAAGATCGGCCGACGACGTTGGAACGCTGGCCGAGCGGGTATTTCGAAGGCGCCACACTCTCGACCAGAGCGGATAACAGAGGCGATGCCTTCTACTCGAAGCGAGTGCCCCAGAAGGCGCCGGACTACCTCGAATCGGTCGAGATCACCTTTCCCAGCGGACGAAAGGCCGAGGAGGTGTGCCCCACCGAATTGGCCATCGTGGCGTGGGCGGCAAATCTTGGCACGCTGAGATTCCATCCCTGGCCGGTCACCTCCGCGGACGTCGACCATCCGGATCAGCTGCGGATCGACCTCGATCCCCAGCCGGGCACCGATTTCTCCGATGCCGCCGCGGTTGCTCCAAGGCTCCGGGAGGTGTTGCAGGAGTTGGGTATGGACGGGCATCCGAAGACCTCCGGTGGACGCGGTCTCCACGTCTACGTGCCGATCGAACCGACGGCCACCTTCGTCGAGGCGAGGCGCGCAGTCATCGCACTCGGCCGGGAATTGGAACGCCGCATGCCGGAGCAGGTGACGACCAACTGGTGGAAGGAGGAGCGCGGCGAACGCATCTTTGTCGACTTCAACCAGATGGCCCGTGATCGAACCATGGCCAGCGCGTATTCGGTGCGGCCGAACGCGCTGGCGACGGTGTCGGCACCGGTGACCTGGGACGAAGTCCCGCAAGTTCGGCCCGAGGATTTCGACGTACTGTCCATGCCCGGCCGGTTCGCCGACGTCGGCGATCTTCATTCCGGCCTGGACGGGAATCGGTACGATCTGGCGCCGTTGCTCGAGATGGCGGAACGGGATCAGCGCGACAGGGGACTCGGCGATCTGCCCTATCCGCCGGAATATCCGAAGATGCCCGGCGAACCCAAGCGGGTGCAGCCGAGCCGGGACACCGACCGGCACCGCCACGAGTAAACCGAGGGTGCAGCACCGCGGCCCGATCGAGTGCTGCGAGCGCAGGTGACCCGGCTAGTTTTCGGCATCACCGCAAGCCGGGCACGATGTCGTCCAGGTCGAAGGAAACCGGCGTCTCCAGCTGTTCGTAGGTGCAGGACCCTGGCGTCCGATCCGGTCGCCAGCGGGAGAACTGGGCGGTGTGCCGGAAACGCTCACCTTCCATGTGCTCGTAGCGCACCTCCACCACTCGCTCCGGCCGCAACGGAGTGAAGGAAAGGTCCTTGCCGGCGTTCCAGCGCGAGGTCTCGCTCGACCGCGGCGTCCGTCCGCCTGTTGCTTCCGACGGCGCCGCCCAGTTCCACGGATGGTCCTCGAACGTGGTGACCAGAGGTTGCAGCTCGGCGAACAGCTCCTTGCGGCGCGCCATGGGAAAGGCGCCGATCACACCGACCGACATCAGGGTGCCCGCCGTGTCGTAGAGGCCAAGGAGCAGTGAACCGATCAGGTCCGGACCCGACTTGTGAAGCCGGTAACCGGCGACCACGCAATCCGCGGTGCGCGCATGTTTGATCTTGAACATGACCCGCTTGTCGGGCTGGTACGTTCCCGCCAGTGGCTTGGCCACAACGCCGTCCAGGCCGGCCCCTTCGAACTCCGCGAACCATCGCTGTGCCAGCGCCGCATCCAACGTCGCGGGGGTCACGTGGATCGGCGGACGACAGCTGCCCAGCGCGTTCTCCAGCAGTGTGCGGCGCTCTGTGAACGGGCGACCGGTGACGTTCTCATCACCCAGGGCCAGGATGTCGAAGGCGATGAAGGACGCGGGGGTCGTGGTGGCCAACATGCTGACTCGGGAGGCTGCCGGATGGATGCGCTGTTGCAGGGCGTCGAAATCCAGGCCGTCCGCCGTGGCGATGACGATCTCCCCGTCGACGACGCAGCGGGGCGGCAGCTCGGTCAGGAACCCAGCGACCAGTTCCGGGAAGTACCTCGTCATCGGCTTCTCGTTGCGACTGCCGATCTCGATTTCGTCCCCGTCCCGGAAGATGATCGACCGGAACCCGTCCCATTTGGGCTCGTAGGAAGCACCGGGCGGAATTTCCGGCACGGATTTGGCGAGCATCGGAGCGACCGGGGGCAGAACTGGCAGCTGCATGGGCACATCCTTCGACCAGCGGGCGAAATGGGCAAGCCGATACCTATTTGGGCCGCACATTTGTAATCGTGAAGCAGCCGTTCTTGGACCAGCGCGGGAGCGGCGGCGCCGGGGAGGCGGGAACGAGGCTCAGGTCGTACAGATAGGCCCCGGCGTCACCGGCGCCCGCGAAGGAGGTGACCAGGGTCGCTCGGGCGGCGAGCTGTGAGCGGTAGATCTCGGTCCGGTCGGCCGGCTCGTCCGACGGATGATGGGCGAAGAGCAGCCAGACCCGCCGGTAGTGCGCCAACGGAGCCAGCGGGTCGCTCCGACAACCCGCCGGTGCCGCCGGAAAGCTGAAAACCCCACCCACCGAAACATGATTGCGCGGCCCGTAGAAGTACACCGTCGACAATCCCCATCGGTCGGTCAGCACCAGGTCCGACGGCTGCCGGTGACGGCCGACGAACTCGACCGCCTGCCGTCCAGCGGTCCTCTCGTCAGGCTGCACCAGTTTGCTGACGCCGGTCACAACGGCCGGCGCGGTGGTGGCCGCCAGGCCGAGGATGCACAGCACGACGACCGGCCAGGACCAACGGCCGGGGAGTCGTCGCTCGGGCGTCCGGTCGGCGTCCGCCAGGCCTGCCGCCATCAGGGGCAGGAGCAGCGGCAGGAGATAGAGGGCCAATCGATCGGCCAACGGGTAGTGGCGGGTGACAGCGGCACCGACCGCGGCCAGCAGGACGATCCCGACCACCATTCCCTGCCATGGCCGGCGCCGGATCAGCGTCGCCAGCCCCCACAGTGCGAGCACCGCCGCCACGACGGGCAGGCTCAGGTGAGCCACCTGCTGGACGAACGTCGAGAACGTCCGCCACAGCCAACTCAGTTCCTGCCGCAGCGACGCGTTGGTCGGCGGGTACCCCCCGAACTTCTGCCAATAGGCCTGCAAGGCGTCATTCGCGCTCTGCTGGCGCAGGGTGAAGAACCATTCGGCAGCAAGGCACAGACCGAGCAGCACCGCACCGCAGAGCACTGAGCCCAGCGCCCGGCGATTGCGCGCCCACCGCACGATCAGGGACAACGCACACGCCGCGGTGACCAGGATGGCCGGCTGCGACGACCACGTCAGCGCCCCGCAGGCCAAGCCCCATAGCAGGCCGGTTCGCAGATCGGGCGTGCGATCGAGCAGCCAGAGGGTCACCAGCACGGCAAGAAGCGCGCACATCGTGTCGCTCGAATATTGCTTGGTCTCCGCGGCGTAGAAGATGAGCGCGGGCGATGTCGCGAACAGCAGGGTTGCGGTCGGCGTGACGACGCGGCCGAGCAACCGTCGGCACACAAGTGGGAAGACCCCAAGCGCCACCAGCGAAGCGAGCCAGGGAACCAGTCGCAGGGCCAGCTCGTGAACGCCGAACAGGTCGATGGACGCCCGCTCGGCCCAGAGCCATCCGACGGGGCCGCCCTGATTTCCACCCAGCGGTTTGAGCAGCCCACCGAACGTGCGCGATGCCAGCTGGTTGGTCACGGTGATCTCGTCCAGCCACAACGATTTGTCGTACAACCACTCTCGCGTTCGCAGTACCGCGCCCAGGATCAACGAGGCGGGAACCAGCCAGACGAAATAGCACCGCGACACCCAAGCCATCCAGCGGGATGTCCCGCTCGGCGGCAGTCGAGCGGAGTCGTCGGGCGCCGGACCCGCCTCGCCGGCTCCGGCGACGCCGTCGACGTCAGGAATCGCTGGGCTCGCGACTTCTCCCGCACTCACCGGACGGCTGCGCCCGAGAGCTGACGGAAGTAGGCCACGGTCTGCGCCAGCCCTTGCGCCAGTTCGATCTTCGGACTCCAGCCGAGCACTTCTCTGGCCTGGTCGATGGTCGGCTGTCGTTGCGTCGGGTCGTCGGACGGCAGCGGGTGGTATTCCACCCCGACGTCGCCACCGACCAGCGCCATCACCTGGTCCGCCAACTCGGACATGGTGAATTCATGCGGATTGCCCAGGTTGATCGGGCCGGTGACCTCGTGCGGCGTTGCCATCAGTCGAATCAGCCCGTCGACGAGATCGTCCACATAGCAGAATGACCGGCTTTGCGAGCCGTCGCCGTAGATGGTCAGCGGCTTTCCGGCCAGCGCGGAGACGATGAAGTTCGAGACCACCCGGCCGTCGTCGGGGCGCATGCCCGGGCCGTAGGTGTTGAAGATGCGCGCCACCTTGATAGGCATGTCGTGCTGCCTGCGGTAGTCGAAGAACAGCGTTTCGGCGCACCGCTTGCCCTCGTCGTAGCAGGACCGGATCCCGATCGGATTCACGTGGCCCCAGTAGCCCTCGTGCTGTGGATGCACCTCGGGGTCGCCGTACACCTCGGAGGTCGAGGCGAGCAGCACCCGGGCCTTCGTCCGCTTGGCCAAACCCAGCATGTTGATCGAGCCGACCACCGAGGTCTTCGTCGTCTGGACCGGGTCGCGCTGGTAGAAGACCGGCGACGCCGGGCAGGCCAGGTGATAGATCTCGTCCACCTCGACGTACAGCGGAAATGTCACGTCATGGCGGACGATTTCCAGCCGGGGGTCGCCCAGCACATCGGCCAGGTTGGCCCGGCTGCCGGAATAGAAGTTGTCGACGACGAGGAGCTCGTTGCCCTCGGCGAGCAGCCGTCGGACGAGGTGCGAGCCGATGAAGCCCGATCCTCCGGTAACCAGGATCCTGCGGTCGAACATGTTGTGAGCCCCTCGGTCTTCGACCACCACGGTTCGCGCGGACCGGTGGTGCATGGGTGCAAAAGCGTGCGTTGAAAGTACCGGGTGCAAGTATTCGTGCAGAAAAGGTAGCGCTGTCCCGGCGCGGCGCCGTGCACAGGGCCAGGAGCGGTCCGTTCGGGTGTGACCTGTGTCTCCGCGACTCGTCGAAACACAGCCGGCCTGTCGGACGGATATCATCCTCCGGTGAAACTTTCGATCCTGATGCCCGTCTACAACGAGGTCGCTACTCTGCAGTCCGCGGTGAAGCGGGTACTCGACGTCCACTACCCGGTCGAGATCGAACTGGTGATCGTCGACGATGGCAGCAAGGACGGAACCCGCGACCTCTATGCGCAGTGGTCCGACGAGCCCCGGGTAGTGGTTCACCTGAAGGCGGCCAACGGCGGAAAGGGCTCGGCCATCAAGAAGGGGGCCGAACTGGCCACCGGCGATTACGTCATCATGTGCGACGCCGACCTGGAATATGCACCGGAGGAGATACCGTCGCTGCTCGCCCCGATCCTGGACGGCCAGGCGGAGGTGGTCTACGGCACCAGGACGTTCGGCAGCCACAACGCTTACTCCTACCTCTACGTGCTGGGCAACCGGGGAGTGACGACCACCGCGAACGTGCTGTTCAACTGCTACATCAGCGATCTGGAGACATGCTTCAAGCTGATGCCGCTCGAGCTCTACCGGAAATTGGACGTCAAGTCGGCCGGGTTCGGTATGGAGGCCGAGATCACCGGGAAGCTGCTGCGCCGTGGCGTGCGCCCCTACGAGATCCCGATCACCTACAAGGCGCGGAGCCGTGAGGCGGGCAAGAAGCTGACGTGGAAGGACGGCGTGGAAGCGATCTGGATCCTCGCGAAGGAGCGCGTCCGCAAGCCGATCGGATAGCCGCCGCCCGGCATTCTCCAAGGACAGGTCACCCAGGCATCAGCCGGAGCAGAAGGCGGAACCCACCGGCGTCAGCCGGAATAGAAGGCGGAGCACTGCCGAGGGCCGAAGACGACACCGATGTACAGCGCCTGCATCTGGTCCAGGACAGCGGTCGAATTGGAACCGGCCGCGTCCGAGGCCGGTAGCGGCGAGGCCAGTACCTCGTAGACCGCCTTGTTCAGATCGTTGGGTGAAAGCCTCAGCCTTGCTGCGCCCTGCGGTTTGCGCAGCCAGGAACTCCAACTGCCCGCGTAACACAGGCCGCGCAGGCCGGCCTGATCGCCGATCGCGCTCCCGCCCGCGGTCGCCGAAGCGGCGAGGCCGTACCGGCTGACCAGGATGAGCACCGCGGAGAAATCCCCATTGGTGGACTTGAAGCCGTTCGACGGCGTGCCAACCCGTTTCAGCTCGCCCAGGTTGTAGCTGACGGTATTGGTGGCAGGGCAGTAACCCACCGGGAACGGTGTCGTCGCACCGTTGCAGGCAGGGCCGGTGTTGCCCTGGAACGGCTCGAGGATCGGGGCTCGGTATCCCTTGACGGTCTGGCTGAAGTAGCTGTTCACGGTGGCTGCGATCTGCCCGAGGAATCTATCCGTGATGGGCAGGTTGCCGGAATTCACTGGTAACACGGTGAAGCCGGTCTCGGTGATTCGCGCACGGACCTCCGCCGAGGTGATTCTGCGGCAGCGGACCGCACCGTTGCTGAAACCGAGAGTGAAGGCGTAGGACCTGTCGAAGCCACTGCCGTGCGCGCCGGCGGTCGAAGCAGTGGTACCCACCGGATCGCCGACCGACATCATCGCGGTCAGCACCTGGCGAATGCCCTCGGTCAGATTGAGGTCGAAGTATTTGGAGCGTCCATCGGACACCCACCGCCAATAACCACCGGCATAGCAGTCGGCCTGCTGCTCCTGAAGGAGCACATCCTCGGTTCGCAGCCCCAGTCGGTTCTGCACCAGGTGGCCCATTTCGTGCGACAGCACGGTAGGGGCACTGAGCACGCCAACTTCCTTCGCCATCTGCGGCAGCAACTCGCCGCGATCCCAGACGATGGTGTCCGCGCAGGGGTTGTAGGAAGCGTTGACCTCCTTGAACAGCGACCGTCCGCAGACGGTCGGGCCACCCCTGATCTGCGAGTCGTAGGAAATCAGCGTTCGAGCCGGGACGAAAGGCTGGTCGAAATCCTTCTGGAAGATCTCGCCGTAGTACTGGTAGAGGTCGGCGATGGTGTTCTTGGCCAGCGTGTCCGACGGGGTTCCGCCGTCGTTGGTAACGAAGAGTGTCGCCGGTTCGACGCCGGCTTTGGGACCGGACGGACCCGGCGCCGGGGGATTAGTGCTGGTGGCGCGATCCGCGGCCCCGATCTTGACGGCCTGGCCCCCGATCGCGCTGGAGCAGCCCGCGACCAGGAGTGCCGCGACGACCAGGCCGGCGAGTCGTCGGCGGCTCGGGGATCGCAACATGCGTGGCCTTGGCTTCCTCTGATGCCGGCGCATCCGGCTCCGTTCCCGGCGCTGCGCCGGTGCGGTCGGAAATCCCAGCCGCTGGAGGAGAACGGTACCGGCCCTGCTGGTCGTCTAGTCAGGCGTTCGCGGGGTCGCGCAGCATCGTCGGCGTTCCGGAGTTCGACCGTCGTAACCACCAGCGCAGACCAGCGAAGCGGGCGGCGCCCACCAGAGTGTTGACGGCCAGGATCGCAATGAGACCGGCGGTTCCGTCAGCGTCGTTCAGGCGCGCCAGCACGATCGCCGAGATTGCCAGCCCGACGAGGGAGGTCGTGAACGCGACGAGTTGATCGGATCGGTTGTGCTGCGCTCCGTGCACGCCGAACGTCAGCGAACGGTGAGCGGCGTTGGTGACGAGCGTGGAGAGAAGCCAGGAGATGACCGAGGCGGCCTGGGCTCCGGTGAGCTCGGAGATCGCCGCGAAGACCGCCAGCTGCAGAGCAGTGCCTGCCGAGCCGATCACGGTGAACCTGGCGCCCTGGTTGCGGACCGAATTCTGGTTGGTGCTCTGCCCACTGGAGCCGGCACGCGTCACCAGTGGTTGCACCGACCCGAGCGAATCCATGGTCCCGACAGTCCCCGGCTCAGGAACGGATTGCGCGTGTGTTTGCTGTGCGGAGCCTAGGACGGGTTGACCGGCGCTGCCGCGGCGGACCCGACGGCTTCGTCGGCAGCCGAACCTTTGCGAAGATGAACACGTGCTGCCGCTTCTGGACACCCGGGTCACCTTCCCCGTCGGCGACGTGGAGGCCGACGGCGAGGTGTTGGCTGTCGTCGAGCTCGCGGAATCCGATGGCGGCGGCGGGGTTGGTGTGATCACCGATGTCTCGCCGTTCCATCCTGTCGACCACGGCTGGCCCGACCAGGGTCCCGATCGGGGGATGCTGATCGTCGGCGGAGTACCGGTCGATGTGCGGAACGTCGTTCTGGGAGCCACGCAGGGAACCAACGTGCTTTGCGGAGCTAAAATTCCGGTCCGCCGCGGCGAGCCGGGTTGGGCATTCTGGGTGGTGCACGTGCTGGCCGTGGGATCGCCGGTTCCAGCCGTGGGCGAGCGGGTGCAGCTGCGCGTCGACCCGGCCTACCGCGCGGCGCTGTCGATGGGCCACACCGGCTGCCACATCGCCGCCCTGGCGCTCAATGCAGCTCTGGCGGATCGGTGGCGCAAAACCGTCGCGCTCGACGGGCTCGGTCATCCGAACTTCGACCAGCACGCGCTCGCCGCCTCCATCATCCGTCCGTACGGTTCGACGGATCGGTACCGTCTGGGAAAGTCGTTACGCAAGAAGGGCTTCGACAGCGCCGAGTTGCCCATCGACACCGTGCAGTCCGAGGCGAATGCCGTCCTGGAGCGCTGGGTGGCAGCGGGGGCGGCCATTCGGATCGAGTGCGACGGACCGGGCCTGACGGACCGGCGAACCTGGGTCTGCGACCTGCCGGACGGTCAGGAGCGCATTGCGTGCGGCGGCACGCATCCTGCCTCCCTTGCCGGGGCGGCGGCCATCGAGGTGCAGCTCCGACTCGACGACGCCGAGCTCACCATGGAGACCGAAGTCACGCTGGGCTGAGGCGACCGGCATCGTCGCGCTGATCAATCGGATCCGCTTCGTCCTCGGCCTCGCGCAGAACGCGAAGGATGTTGCCGCTGGTCAACCCGGCGAGTTCGTGGTCGCTCCAGCCTCGGTCGGCCAGCTCGGTCAGCAACGCGGGGTAGGTCGAGACGTCTTCCAGGCCGGCCGGCAGCGCCTCGACCCCGTCGTAGTCGCCGCCCAGTCCCAGATGCCGCGCGCCGACGAGCTCCCTGGCGTGGTCGAGGTGATCGGCGACTTCGGCGAGCGTGGCAGTCGGCGCTGGATTTCGTTCCTCCCATCGTCGCAGCGCCTCGACCGCAGCCTGGTCGGGCGGAGTCTTCGCAGCCTGGGTGTATACCGTCGACAAGGGCAGGCCCAGCTCTACCCGACGAGCGCTGGACGCCGCCGAATGGTCCGCGCAGGCTTGGGAGACGAAGTCGGGCACGAACGTCGCCATCAGCACGCCGCCGTTGTCGGCCAGCCGGCGCAGCACGTCGTCCGGCACATCCCGGACGTGATCGGTGACGGCGCGGCAGGACGAATGGGAGAAGATCACCGGCGCTGCCGAAACGTCCAGTGCCGCAAGCATGGTCGACGGCGCGACGTGCGAGAGGTCGACCAGCATGCCGAGCCTGTTCATCTCCCGGACCACCTCACGCCCGAAGTCCGACAGCCCGCCGGCAGCCGGCTCGTCAGTGGCCGCATCGGCCCAGGCGAGGCCGTCCTTGCGCGGATTCTGGTTGTGGGTCAAGGTCATGTAGCCGACCCCCAGCCGGCTCAGTATGCGCAGGACAGCGAGCGAACCGCCGATGCTGTGGCCGCCTTCGGCTCCCATCAGGGCGGCGATCCGGCCGGTGCCGATGACCCGCTCGACCTCCGCGGCCGTCCTGGCCGCCGCGAAGTGTTGCGGATAGCGGGCCAAAATGGCTGCCACACAATCGATCTGCTCCAGAACGGCGATCACCGACTCGCCGGGAGACAGGGTGCCGGGCACGTACACGGAAAAGAACTGGGCGCCGACGCCACCGGTGCGCAAACGCGGAATGTCGGTGTGCAGCAGCGGTTGTACAACGGAGATGTCCCTCGCCGCCAGGTCGTAGCCGACCTGTGTCCGAAGCGCCCAGGCGAGATCGTTGTGCCCGTCGAGGATCGGATGTTCGGCCAGCAGACGGGAGATGCGCTGGAGCGACCGGCTGCCGGGACCGGTCATCGGGTCATTCTCGCAAGGCGGCCGGCGGCTTCGTCGATGACGTCATCCCGCTTGCAGAAGGCGAAGCGCACGAACGGCTTTCCGTCCACCGGGTGGTCGTGGAAGACCTCCTGCGGAACCGCGACCACGCCGGCGAGCCGCGGGAGATCCAAACAGAACGCCATGCCGTCGGCCGGTCGATTCATCGACGAGGCAAGCTCCCTGATGTCGGTCACCACGAAGTAGGTGCCTTGCGGGCGGTGCACCTGGAAACCGGCGGCAAGCAGTCCCTGGCACAGCCGATCCCGCTTGCGCTGCAGACTCTTTCGAAGCTCGCTCACCCAGTCCATCTCGTTTTCGAGGGCGTGGGCGATCGCGGGTTGGAATGGTGCGCCGCCCACATACGTGAGGAATTGTTTGGCCGCCCGGACCGCCGCGATCAACTCGGCGGGGCCGCAGGCCCAACCGATCTTCCAGCCGGTGACGTTGAACGTCTTGCCGGCGCTCGAGACCGTAATGGTCCGCTCGGCCATGCCCGGCAGGCCGGCAATCGGCAGATGAACGTCGCCGTCGAAGGTCAGGTACTCGTAGACCTCGTCGGTGACGACGAGCAGGTCGTTTCGTACCGCGAGGTCGGCGATACCTTGCAGCTCGGTCCTGGACAGCACGGTGCCGGTGGGATTGTGCGGACTGTTCAACAGGATCATCCTGGTCCGCGGCGTGACGGCTGCGGCCAACCGGTCCAGATCCAGAGCGAACCTGCCGTCGGCCCCTGGCCGAAGCGGAACCGAGACGTGCCGGGCGCCCGACATCGCCACCACCGCGGGATAGGAGTCATAGTGCGGCTCCAGCATGATCACCTCATCGCCGGACTGCACCAGGGCCAGCACGGCAGCGGCGATCGCTTCCGTTGCTCCGACCGTCACCAGGACTTCGGTGTCCGGGTTGAATACCTGGCCCCGATCCCGCAATCGGGCGGCGGCGATCGCTCGGCGCAGCTCCGGAGTTCCAGGACCGGGCGGATATTGGTTGTGCCCGTCCGCGATGGCGCGCTGCGCCGCCTCGAGCATGCCGGCCGGACCGTCACTGTCCGGGAAGCCCTGACCCAGGTTGAGAGCGCCGGTCGAGACCGCCAGAGCTGACATCTGGGCGAAGATCGTGGTGCGGAACGGCCGCAACGCCGGAACCAGGGGCATGACTGCATTCCTACCGCAACGGCCTGGTCGGCCGGATCCGACCCCGAGGATCTGGCCCGAATGACCGCGGGATGATCGCAGGTGGACCGCGGAGGCCGGACAATGGCCGCATGACGACGTTCCAGCAGTTGACGGCCGCCGATGCGGAGCGGCGTCGGCGTCTGGTCCAGATGAAGATCATTGCGACCTCGATGCTGGGCGGAATCGCCGTTGTCTTCGTGGTCGCGTTCTCCCTGCAGGACCGGTATTCCTGGTTGGGTTACGTACGCGCAGCCGCGGAAGCCGGCATGGTCGGCGCGATCGCCGATTGGTTCGCCGTCACCGCCTTGTTCCGCCGGCCACTGGGGTTGCCGATCCCGCACACCGCGATCATTCCGACGCGAAAGGACGCCATCGGCTCGTCGCTGTCCGAGTTCGTCGCGACGAATTTCCTGTCCGAAGAGGTGATCAGAGAGAAACTGGCCGGCTTTTCGATCGCGGCCAAGCTCGGTGGATTCCTGGCCTCGCCGGCCGGCACGGCCCGGATCACTGCGGAACTGGCAACCGCGGTGCGGGGCGTGTCGAACGTGCTCGAGGACGACCAGGTCGCCGGCGTGCTCGAGGCGGTGGCCCGGCGGAAGATCGCCGAGACCCAGATCGGACCGCCGCTCGGCCGGGTCGCGGCGGAAGTCTTCGCGCGCGGTGAGCACCATCCGCTGGTCGACTTCGTGATCGATCGGATGCACACCTGGATCCGGGACAACTACACGATGGTGTCGAGGGTCGTCTCGCAGCGCGCACCGTCCTGGTCGCCCAAGTTCCTGGACGGCCTGGTCGCCGATCGGATCTACCGCGAGGTCGAAACCTTCGCATTGGCCGTGAAATCCGATCCGGATCACCAGTTGCGCAAGGCGTTGGACAAGTTCCTCGGCGAGTTCGCGGTGGACCTGCAGCACGACCCGGCGACCATGGCCAGAGCGGAGGCGATCAAGGAGCGCGTCATGGACAACGACCAGGTTCGAGTGCTTGCCGCGGGCGCCTGGCGATCCATCAAGGAGACCATTCTGGCGGCGGTCGACGATCCGGATTCGCCGTTGCGTCGCTCCGTGTCCGACGGACTGATGGCGTTCGGTCGGCGGCTACAGGACGACGGACCGACAGCCTCGAAAGTGGACCACTGGGTCGCCGACGCCGCGGGCTATCTGGCGCGCAACCATGCCAGGAGCATCACTGGCATCATCGACGAGACCATCGCCCGCTGGGACGGCGAAGCCACCAGCCGCAAGATCGAACTGCAGGTCGGAAGGGACCTGCAGTTCATCCGGATCAACGGGACGGTGGTCGGTGCGCTGGCCGGACTGGTGATCTACACAATCGCCACCGCGGTGCTGTAGCGCCCGATCCGCGATCGGCGGGCGGCGGCAGTCGACGTCGGGAGCAGGATGGGGAACCATGCAATTCGTTCCGTTCACCCCCGCGACCCTGGCCTCGGAGTTGGCCGGATGGATCGACCGACGGGTAGAGCGGCTTGGTTCCGGATCGAACCCCGGGAAGCCGCAGCCGGGACGGGTCTTCGGATTCGACGGCGCGCCGGAGGTAGGCACCGCGGAGTTGGCGGATCGGGTCGCGGAGGTGCTGCGCGGCGTCGGTCGACCGGCACTTCGGGCATCCACCGATTCCTGGTGGCGGCCAGCCGCTCTGCGCCTGGAGCTGGGTCGGCAGGATGTCGACATGCTGTTGACCGGCTGGGTCGACGTCGCCGCCCTTCGCCGGGAACTCTTCGGTCCGGTGGCAGCGGGCACGGGCACCTTCATCACCCGGTTGCGGGACCCGGTCACCGATCGCCCGATCCGACAGCCCGCCGCACCGACTCCTCCGGGGGCCGTGCTGCTGCTGGACGGACCGTTCCTGCTGGCCGCCGATCTGCCCCTGGAAGCACTGGTGGGCGTGCAGGTCTCGACGAGGACCGTGCGTCGCGCGCTCGCGGCTGAAAAGAGTTGGTGGACCGCAGGTTTCGAGCAATACGAGCGGGAATATCGGCCCAGCGAGCGGGCCGATGTGCTGCTCGCGTACGACCACCCGAGAGCACCGGCCGCGGCGGGCTTGCCGGACGGCGCACGCCGATGACACGCGCGTCGGGTTTCGTTGGGGCCGTGCTTGCAAGTGCTTGCGCCTGCAAGCAGACCTCGGTAGCTTGATAGGAAATCTGCGGCTCTGGCGGGCGCCGTGGCAACGAGCGGCAGTAGTGAACGAGCGGTAGTAGCGAACGGGCGGTAGCGGCGAACGAGCGGCGCGGCGAAGTGTGACGGAGGCGCAGATGGATCTGGGACCGGTGTTGGCGCCCGTCAAGGACCTCGGATCGTTCATCCGCGATCAGCGGACGAGCGCCCAGATTTCACTTCGCGGCCTGGCCGCGAAGGCCGGTGTGTCCAACCCGTACTTGTCGCAGGTGGAGCGCGGCCTACGACGCCCGAGCGCCGACATCCTCGTCCAGATTGCGCGCGGGCTGTCGATCTCGGTCGAGTCGATGCTCGCTCGGGCCGGAATTCTGGAGACCGCCGGAGCGTCCGAGGTGTTGCTGGCGATCCGGGCCGACGACGTGTTGACCGAACGGCAGAAATCGTCGCTCATCGACATCTATTCGGCGTTCCGCAAAGAGGCTGTCGCCATGGCTGCGTACGAACAAACCGAAATCGGTCGACCTGCTGTCGGCCAGAAAGAGAAGGAATCATGTCCCTGATCACGGATCTGCGCGCGGTGTCCGAAAATGCAGTCGAGCAACTCGCTGCTCGCTTCTCGGATCTGCCGAGGCCGCTGCTGGCCGCAATCGGCGCCGGTGATCTGGCGATCGAGCGCCTGGCCGAGCTCCGCGAATCGCTCGGCGAATCGGTGTCCGACCGAGTCGGCGGCGGAGCTCCGGACGCCGCCGACTTTCGTACGGCCATGTCCGACCTTCCGCACCGGGCGCAGAAGGTGGCCGCAGACGTCGCAGGCAGCCTCGAGCAGTTCGCGATCGAAGCTCCTGGCAAGGCCCAGGAGCTGATCGCGCAACTCCCCAACACGCTGACCGAGATGCAGACCGCAGCACAGTCGTTGTCGCCGGATGCCGTCAAGCAGACAGTCGACGCCTACACCCAGTTGGTGGGGACGATCTACGGGAACCTGGCGGATCGGGGCGACCAGACGTGGACCAAGGTGCGCGCTTCCGGCTTGCGGCCTGGCACTGTGGTCGAGGCTGCGCGGGTTCGGCCCACGACGACGCCGGAGCCGGTCAGCGAGCCGGCGCCGGCAACACCGCCGGAATCGACGACCCGTCCGAATGAGTCGAAGGCCCGGGCGCCGCGCCGCGCCGCGCCGCAGCCTGCCGGACCGCCGGCCGCGGGGTTGTCGGTGCCAGGCTCGGGCGTGGCCCCAGAGACGCCGACGACGGCGACCGCTGACATGCCGACCGCAGAGACGGCGACCGCTGACATGCCGAACGCAGGGACAGCGAACGCAGGGACAGCGAACGCCGCCGGCGCGCGTTCGGAAGCGGCAGCCAAGAAGGCGACCCGCAAGCCCGCTGCGAACAAGCCGGTCGTGCCCAGGTCGCCCACCTTGAAGGTCACCGACAAGCCTGGTGCCGACATGCCGGTGGTCACTCCGATCCAGGAGAACTGAGCGGTAGTTCGACCCGGTCGCCCACGTACTCTTGACCCATGCACCCGCCTCTGGACCTCATCTCCCCGGTGGTGACGGCGATCATGCTGGCGCTGGGCATCGGCGGAGCTCTGCTCGGCGTATTCGCCGTCGTCGATGCCGCCAGCCGCCGTCCCGATGCGTTCGCCGCGGCGGACAGGCAGACCAAGGGTGTCTGGAGCGGCATCACTGCCGCCAGCGCGATCGTGTCCGTGCTGGGGCTGTTGACCGCCGGCCCGTTCGACGCGCTGTCGCTACTCTGGCTGGCCGCGCTGGTCGGAGAACTGGTCTATCTGCTCGATGTCCGGCCGAAGCTGCGAGAGATACAGCGCGGCTCGCGCTGGTAACGCCCGTCGATGTGCGCCGAGTGTGGAGGAGCCCGGCCGTTCGCCCGCCCGCGCACACGGCCGACCAGCTCGGCCATATCAGGCGGCAGAAATGCGGCTCACAGCAATAGCGGCAGGGCCCAGGGGATAACGCGCGGGTCAGGAATCCGCCGCAGCGCCGTTCTCGGGAGCGTCGACTTCCGCTGCAGCAGCCTCGGCAGCTTCGGCGGCCAAGCGCCTGGTCTCCCGACCGAAGGAGATTCGGATCTCCGTCTCGGCGTCTCCGCGGCCCACCCAATTCGCACCCTCGACGCTCTTTCCGGGTTCGAGATCTTTGTAGACCTCGAAGAAGTGCTGGATCTCGAGCCGCTCGAAGATCGACATGTCGCCGATGTCCTGCAGATTCGCCTGCCGGGGATCATTTGCCGAGACGCAGAGAACCTTGTCGTCGGGCCCCTTTTCATCTGTCATCCGGAACATGCCGATCGCCCGAGCCAGAATCAGGCAGCCGGGAAAAGTGGGTTCGGACAACAGAACGAGAGCGTCCAGCGGATCGCCGTCCTGGCCCAAGGTGTTGTCGATGAAGCCGTAGTCGGCCGGGTATTGCGTTGCCGTGAAAAGGGTCCGATCCAACCGGATCCGACCACTGTGGTGGTCGACTTCGTACTTGTTGCGACTGCCCTTGGGAATCTCGATGGTGACGTCGAACTCCACCGCTCGTACCTTCTCTCGCCTCTTTGCGATCGACCCACCGGGTCGAATCACCACCGGTCGGATGATCGTAACTGCTCGGGGAAGAAGCCGACCGGCCGTGCACCGATCGCTGCGACAATCCCCGGGGCGCCACATCGCACCGTGCGCTTACCCTGACAGACTCTAGTCTGGGGTCGGTCGGCGAACCCGCTGTTCGGCCGACGGCAGCGCTGGGCGGGCGAGGGTTCGATCACACCGGGTCGTGCGTCACACCCACGGCGGCCCCGGAACAGGTCGGGAACCGAGCTGGTCGGGATTCGAAACGTAGCGGAACCCGTGACCGTGGTCCTCGACAGGCGCGAACCGGGCACTTGGGTACAGGGCAAGGGAGAGTTCGGTGTCAGAAAGCCATGCGGCCGGCCGCAGAACGACTGTCATCGTAATCACGGTGATTCTGCTCGCGTCCGCGGCAGCAGCGGCCTACATCGTTTGGCCGCGTTCACCGAAGGCGACCGGCACTTCCGCCGTCAGCGTCGTGACTGCGCCCCCGACGATCGACGCCGTCGATCCACCGGTTCCCGTGCCTGCGGCCGAGATCAAGCCGATCGCAATCGCTGCGGGGAAGGTGCCGACCGCGGCGGGGATCGCGAAGATCCTCAAGCCCGTGCTGGCCAATGCGGGACTGTCCAGGTACACCGGCACGGTTGTCGATCCGGCCAACGGCAAGGTGTTGTGGAACGTAGGTTCCACCACGGCGTCCCAGCCCGGATCGACCGCGAAACTGCTCACCGGAGCCGCTTTGCTCACCAAGGTGAAACCGACCGAACGCTTCGTCACCACAATCGTCAAGGGACCGAAGGACGGCGACGTCGTGTTCGTCGGCGGCGGGGACGTGACGCTGTCCGCCCGCTCGACGGGCGTGGCGACGGTCTATCCGGGAGCAGCCACGGTGGCGCAACTGGCCGCCCAGGTCGCCTCATCGGGGTACAAGGTCAAACAGATCTATGTCGACACCAGGTACTGGACCGGCAACGACATGGCCGACGGGTGGGATCCGACCGACATCCAACAGGGCTTCACCACCAGGATGCAGGCCTTGATGGTCGACGGGGACCGCACCGACCCGGCCAAGGAAGCCTCGCCGCGGACAGGCGCTCCCGCCGTCACAGCGGGCAGGGCGCTCGCGCGAGCCCTTGGGGATGCCAACCTGCCGGTCAGTGCGGGGAACGCGCCCAAGGGCGCGACGGTACTGGCAACCGTTTCCTCGCAGCCGATGTCGGTGCTGCTGTCGCAGGCTCTGCTGAATTCGGACAATGTGCTGGCCGAGGCGCTCGCCAGGCAGGTCTCCATCGCCTCGGGTGGCGCGCCCAGCTTCGAGGGCGCTGCCCAGGCGATCACCTACGCGCTGAAGGATCTGGCGCTGGACACCGTCGGGCTGACGCTTGCCGACGGCTCCGGTCTCTCGCACCGGGACATGGCCCCGACCTCGCTGCTCGGCGCCGTGATGACGATGGCCGTCAGTGGCAAGGTTCCGGTGCTGCGCGGTTTGCTGGCCGGCCTGCCGGTGGCCGGGGTGACGGGCACGCTGAGCAAGGCCGAAGGCCGGTTCGCGGCGCCGCAGTCCAAGGCCGGGGTCGGCTGGGTGCGGGCGAAGACCGGCACGATCGATTTCACCTACGCACTGGTGGGCTACGTGCCGGACGTCGATGGCCGAATCCTGGTCTTCGCCCTGAATTCCAACGGCGTCTTCAGCAGTGGGCCGCATCCGACCCGGCCGGCGCAGGATGCCTTTTCGGCTGCGCTGCGCACCTGTGGATGCGGCTGAGGCGACGAGCGCCGGCCCCATTGAGGGTGGGCCGGGCCAGTCGGATCCCAGTCGGAATGCCAGTCGGAGTCCCTGGGCGACCCGGACCCAGGGGCCCTGTGCTCTACCGTGGAGCAATGGCTGCCGACGCGATCGATTGGGCTGCTGCCGTCCGCGCCGGGCAGCGGTTGGCTCCGGCTGGGCCACGCCTCTCGTCGAGCCAGGCACGGCATGTCGTCCAGGACCTGCAGGCCTACTCGGCCAGGGCAGAACTCATCGTCCGCGACACCACCGGACTCGGGCACGGGCTTCCGGTGCAACTCGCGCACATCGTCGACCGGCCACGCTGGGTGGAGGCCACCGCGCAGGGTATGGCAGAGCTGACCGCCCCCCTGACGGCGAAACTGGCCGGCAAGCTCGGGCATGCTCCGGGCGCCAAGGCGGTTGCAGGTGCTCAACTTGGTGTCGTCCTTGGGTTTCTTTCCAGCCGAGTGCTCGGTCAGTACGACCCGCTGTCCAGCGGGGTCGCTCACCCCGAATCGGGTGCGCGTGCGCCGGGCCGGCTGTTGCTGGTGGCGCCGAACATAGTGTCGGTGGAGCGGGAGCTGAAGGCGGACCCGGCCGACTTCCGGATGTGGGTGTGTCTGCACGAGAGCACCCATCGGCTGCAGTTCACCGCAGTGTCCTGGTTGCGCGATCATTTCAAGAATCTGGTCGGGGAGTTCGGCGAGGCCGCGGACACCGATGCCGGCGTGCTGCTCGGCCGGCTGGTCGGCGGGTTCAAGAGCAATCAGAAGGGCGGCGCCGGCGGTAAGTCCTCGTGGATCGAGGCCATCCAGACACCTGAGCAGCGAGTGGTCTTCGACCAGTTGATGGCCTTCATGACGTTGCTCGAAGGTCACGCCGATTATGTGATGGACGCGGTCGGACCCGTCGTCATTCCATCGGTGGGCGCCATTCGCGAATCGTTCACGGCCCGTCGCATGCGCGGCCGGGGACCGTTCGATCGGATACTGCGATCACTGCTGGGCATGGATATGAAGTTGGCGCAGTACGTCAAGGGCGCCGCTTTCGTCGCAACGGTGGTCGAGGAGGTCGGCATGGAGGCGTTCAACACCATCTGGACCTCTCCGCAGACGTTGCCGACCCGGGCGGAGACCACCGATCCGGCCAGCTGGATCGCTCGGGTCCTGTAGCCGTTCGGGCCTGGACCGGGCAGTTTTGTCGCCCGGAGGGTTTCGGTGATGATCGTCGCCATGAGCATCGAGAAGGTCCGGGCCGCGGTTCTCGGGTGGATGGAGGCCTTTGCCGATCCGGGCGCATCGGTGACGATCGCCTGCTCCGGTGGAGCCGATTCCATGGCACTGGCCATCGGGGCCATCGGTGTGATCGACGACGTCCGACTCGACGCCGTCACGGTGGACCACCGACTGCAGGCCGGCTCCGGGCAGCGCGCGATCGATACCGCCGCACAGTTGCATCAGCTCGGGTACCGGACGGTACGGATCGTCGCGGTGACGGTCGGAACGGACGGCGGCCTCGAGGCGGCCGCGAGGAGCGCCCGCTACCAGGCGCTGCGCCCGGAAGGTGGCGGGGTTGCCCTGCTGGCGCATACCGCCGACGACCAGGCCGAGACCGTGCTTCTCGGTCTCGGCCGAGGTTCTGGACCTCGTTCGGTCGCCGGAATGACCCCGTGGCGACGGCCTTGGGGTCGACCGCTGCTGAACCTGCGCCGGAGCGACACCGAGCGTGCCTGTCGAGAGGCACAGGTCGAGTTCTGGATCGACCCGCACAACGTCGATCCCGCCTTCACCCGGGTGCGACTGCGGCAAGAAGTGCTTCCGCTGCTGGAGGATGTGTTGGGGGGTGGGGTGACGCCGGCTCTGGCCCGTACCGCGCAGCTGCTGGCCGAAGACCTGGAGGCATTGGACTTCCTGGCTGCCCGGGTGCTCGCGCAGGTATGGGAGGCCGGCGGGGTGGTGGACCTGGCCGGCCTGTCCCAGCACCCAGTGGCGCTGCGGCGCCGGGCGCTGCGGGCCTGGGCCGGCGCAATCGGCGCGAAGGCACTGTCCGCCGACCACCTGTTCCGGTTGGATGCGCTGGCCATGGGTCGGCGGCACTTCGGTGCGGTCAGGCTCCCCGGAGCGATGGATGCGGTTCGAACGGGCAGCACGCTGCGAGCGGTTCCGGCGCAGTGAGCCCGGGCAGGGCGGACGGAGCGCATCCGGAGGCGAGCCGGATGAGTTCCCGCAGCCGGAAGCGAGCCGGCACGTTCCCCGGTGGACGACGACCTGCGCGCAATGGCAGGCTGGGACAGGACCGCCGTCGGTGGTCGCGATCAAATCGGTCCGCCGGTGCGTCGACTGCGGATCCCACTCATCTTGGGGAGACGTGTGTCCGGCATCCCGGCAACCACAGCTTTGACGACTGTTCTGAGTTCCGAGGATGCCGTGAGGCAAGGACCCGGGGATGCCGACCCGGGCGTGCCACACGGTTATCTGGGCGAATTGGCTGCCACCCTGATCCCCGCAGAGGTGTTGGCGGCGAAGATCAAGCAACTCGCTGCGGCCGTCGCTGCAGATCACACCGGGAACACTCCGCCATTGCTGGTGTGTGTGCTCAAGGGCGCGGTGATGTTCGTCACCGACTTCGCGAGAGCGCTCCCCATCCCCTCGGAACTGGAGTTCATGGCGGTCAGCTCGTACGGTTCGGCCACCTCGTCATCGGGCGTCGTGCGAATCCTCAAGGACCTGGATCGAGACATCACCGGCCGAAGGGTGGTCATCGTCGAGGACATCATCGACTCCGGACTCACCTTGTCGTGGTTGCAGAAGAACCTGCAGACCCGAGGACCGGCCTCCATCGACATCGTGGCACTGCTGCGCAAACCTGAAGCGGTCAAGGTCGACGTCCAGGTCAAATATGTGGGCTTCGACATCCCCACCGATTTCGTCGTCGGGTACGGGCTGGACTTCAACGAGAGATACCGGGACCTGCCATTCGTCGGCCTGCTCGGCGAGCACATGTACAGCTGACCGGAGCGGGCCGGGTCGGCCATCGAGCGGAACGGTTCCTGCTGCTCAGGGCGGGTTTCACGCCCTCGGCGGAAGACGCGGGGAACCATTCGGGTGCGCGGTACGCTCAACGTACTGGTCGCGCCCCGCGAATCCGTCGATCTACTCCGCTCCGGTACAGCTTGGTACCCGGTCGTTCGGAACAGTTCGGAACAACGGACACGGCCCCTGAGAATCGTCTACGCGTGCGTTGCAGATCGGGCGGGGATTCCTTCCCGGCCGGGGCGTCTGCGACGTCCGTCTTCTGCACGTCCGATTTCTGGAGAAAGGGTGGAGGCCGCCTGCGGCCGAACGCCACATGGACCGTAAGCGCCTGATCCGCTCACCTCTGCTGTGGATAGCTGTCGCAGTCGTGCTCTACCTCATGTACTCCTACCTGTCGGACGACACCAGGAACTACAAGACAGAGCCGACCTCCGTGGTGCTCTCCCAGCTGTCGAGCGGCAACGTGAACAAGGCGATCATCGACGACAAGGAGCAGCGGGTCCGGTTGGACCTGAAGAACCCGGTCGACGGCACCAGCCAGATGTACGCGCTGTACCCGGACGCGGCTTCCGACGACGTCTTTCAGGCCGTCCAGAAGGCCAAGACCGACACCTACGACACGCAGGTCACGAGCGGGTCCAGCCTCTTCTCCCTGCTCATCTACCTGATCCCCATCGGTTTGATCCTGCTCTTCCTGCTCTGGATGATGAACAACGCGCAGGGCGGTGGCAACAAGGTCCTCTCCTTCGGCAAGTCGAAGGCCAAGTTGCTCAACAAGGACATGCCGCAGACGAAGTTCACCGATGTCGCCGGCGCCGACGAGGCGGTCGAGGAACTCGACGAGATCCGGGACTTCCTGCAGAATCCGGCCCGCTACCAGGCGCTGGGGGCGAAGATCCCCAAAGGTGTGCTGCTGTACGGGCCGCCCGGGACCGGAAAGACCCTGTTGGCCCGCGCGGTGGCCGGTGAGGCCGGTGTGCCGTTCTACACGATTTCCGGATCGGACTTCGTGGAGATGTTCGTCGGAGTCGGGGCTTCGCGGGTTCGCGATCTGTTCGAGCAGGCGAAGGCCAATTCACCGGCCATCATCTTCGTCGACGAGATAGATGCCGTCGGCCGGCACCGCGGGGCCGGAATGGGCGGCGGTCACGACGAGCGCGAGCAGACCTTGAACCAGCTGCTGGTGGAGATGGACGGGTTCGAGACCAAGGGCGGCATCATCCTCATCGCGGCCACCAACCGGCCCGACATCCTGGATCCGGCGTTGCTCCGTCCCGGCCGTTTCGACCGCCAGATCCCGGTTGGGCAGCCCGATCTCAAGGGTCGACAGGCGATTCTCGCGGTGCATTCCAAGGGCAAGCCGTTCGCCCAGGACGTCGACTTCCTGCCGCTGGCGAAGCGGACGGTCGGTATGTCCGGCGCAGATCTGGCCAACGTGATCAACGAGGCCGCGCTGCTGACGGCACGTACCCACGGCACGCAGATCACCAATGCAGCGCTCGAGGAGTCCGTCGACCGGGTGGTCGGCGGGCCGGCCCGCAAGGGCAAGATCATCTCCGAGAAGGAACGCAAGATCACCGCGTACCACGAGGGAGGCCACGCGCTTGCGGCGTGGGCGATGCCCGACCTGGAGCCGGTCTACAAGGTGACGATCATGCCGCGCGGACGCACCGGTGGCCACGCCCTGGTGGTGCCCGAGGACGACAAGGGTTTGATGACCCGTTCCGAGATGATCGCCCGGCTGGTGATGGCCCTTGGTGGCCGCGCCGCCGAGGAACTCGTCTTCGCCGAACCCACGACAGGCGCATCGTCCGACATCGCCCAGGCGACCAAGATCGCTCGCGCCATGGTCACCGAATATGGCATGTCCGCCAAGCTGGGTGCTGTCAAGTACGGCACCGGCGACGATGAGCCGTTCCTCGGCCGCACCTACGGACATTCGCCGGACTACTCGATCGAGGTCGGATCCGAGATCGACGGCGAGGTGCGAGCCCTGATCGAGGCGGCGCACACCGAGGCGTGGTCGGTCCTCAACGAATACCGGGACGTTCTGGACGAGCTGGCATCGAAGCTGCTCGAGCGGGAGACGTTGGACCGGAAGGATCTGCAGATCCTCTTCTCCTCCGTGGTGAAGCGGCCGCGCATCACCACTTTCGACGATTGGGGTCAGCGCACACCTTCGGATCGGCCACCGATCAAGACGCCAGGTGAACTGGCCGTCGAACGCGGGGAACCGTGGCCACCGCCGGCGCTCCAGAAGGCGCCGGTCCCGGTCGGCGCAGCCAACGGCGGTCCCGGCAGCAACGGCGGTCTCAGCAGCAACGGCGGTCCCGCAGCCAACGGCGGCCCCGGCAGCAACGGCGTTCACGGGACCAACGGCGGACCCGGCGGTCAGGTCTATCCCTATCCCCAGCCGCAGGTCGGAGCGCCGGCCGGTGGGTATCCGTATCCCGGTTCGACGCAGTACAACCCGCCGCAGGCAACCGGGCAGCCGTCGAACTGGACCGGCGGTGTGCTGCCGGGACCGCTGGCGCCGCTGCCCGGTAACGGGTGGGTTGCGAACGGCTATCCCAACGGCCCGGCCCAGTCCGCCCCTGGGCAGCAGAGCGGCCGATCCGGCCGGCCCTCTTCGCAGACCGGTGGTCATCGCGCTCCGGAACCGCCCCGCGACCGCGCACCGGGTACCCGAGATCAAGGTGAGCAAGGTCAGCGCAATCAGGATGGACCCATCGACCCGTGGGCGCCGCCGGGCGATCAGCGCAGGTGACGGCGGACTTCCGGCCCAGCTTCGATCAACCGCGGGTGGAAGCTGCTGTTCGTGAGCTGTTGATCGGAATCGGCGAGAACGTGGATCGGGACGGTTTGAAGGACACTCCTGCTCGGGTGGCACGGGCGTACGCCGAACAGTTCGGCGGCCTGTACACCGATCCCGACGAGGTGCTCGCCACCGTCTTCGCCGAAAACCATTCTGAGATGGTGTTGGTCCGGGACATTCCGATGTATTCGACCTGTGAGCACCATTTGGTGCCGTTCTTCGGTTCTGCGCACGTCGGTTACATTCCGGGTCGGGACGGCAAGGTGACCGGGTTGTCCAAGCTCGCCCGCGTGGTGGAGGGCTACTCCAAGCGTCCGCAGGTCCAGGAACGGCTGACAACCCAGGTGGCGGAAGCGCTGGTCAAGCGGCTGGAGCCGGCCGGAGTGATCGTCGTCATCGAGGCCGAGCATCTGTGCATGGCGATGCGCGGCATTCGTAAACCAGGGGCGATCACCACCACCTCCGCGGTTCGAGGGATCTTCCAGACCCGGGCGAGCACCCGCGCCGAGGCGATGAGTCTGATCACGGGTCGGTGAGATCGATGCCGACGCTGTACCCGGTCGCTGGGCCCAGAGCCTGGGTCTTCGGTGTGCTGAACGTGACGCCCGACTCGTTCTCCGACGGCGGCCGGTGGCTGCACACCGATGCCGCCATCGGCCGCGGTGAGGAACTGGCTCGGCAAGGGGCGGACGTGGTGGATGTCGGCGGTGAATCGACCCGCCCGGGCGCCCATCGGGTCGATGCAGAGACAGAGGCCGCTCGGGTGGTCCCGGTGATCCGCGCCTTGAGTGCACAAGGCATCCCCTGCTCGGTGGACACCACCCGGTCGCAGGTGGCGGACGCCGCGCTACGGGCCGGGGCGCTGATTGTGAACGACGTCTCCGGCGGACAGGCGGACTCGGCGATGGCGGAGGTGGTTGCCGCATCGGGCGCGCCGTGGATCCTGATGCACTGGCGCGGTCACAGCGCGCACATGCAGGAGCAGGCTGATTACGGCGATGTGGTTGCAGAGGTGTCGGCGGAGTTGATGGTGCAGGTCGAGAGGGCGCTGGCGGCCGGGGTGGACGAGCGGAGCTTGATCCTCGATCCGGGACTGGGGTTCGCGAAGAACGCCGACCACAACTGGGAGCTGCTGCGCCGCCTGGACGCTGTGATCCGCCTCGGGTTTCCGGTGCTCGTGGGCGCGTCCAGAAAGCGGTTCCTCGGCCAGCTGTTGACCGATCGCGTTGGTGAGTTGCGTCCCCCTCCTGGCCGGGAGGCGGCTACGGCTGCTGTCTCGCTCCTGGCCGCCCGGTCGGGCGCTTGGGCCGTTCGGGTGCATGAACCTCGACCTACCAGGGATGCGCTCGAAGTACTCGCGGAATACCGGCAACCCGGGCATGGCCGCACCGATCAGGACGGTTCCGGCTCCAGCGGGTCGGGCCGCGCCGAGCCCCTCGGGATGGTCGTGGCGCACGCTCCCGGTTCGACCTTCGACGTCGAGAAACCAGGAGAGATCGAGAATGGCTGATCGCATCACGCTGACCGGCCTGAACCTGTACGGCCACCACGGTGTCTTCGAGTCCGAGAAGCGGAACGGGCAGCAATTCGTCGTCGACATCACGGTGTGGTTGGAACTGACCCTGGCAGCTGCGACCGACGACCTGACGGCCACGGTCAACTACGGCGAGCTGGCGCAGTTGGCCGCCGACATCGTGGCCGGTCCGCCGCGGGATTTGATCGAGGCGGTCGCGGCAGAGATCGCAGACGCCGTTCTGCGGTCGTATCCGGTGCACGCGGTCGAGGTGACGGTGCACAAACCGGCGGCCCCGATACCTCTGGATTTTGCCGATGTCGCGGTGACGATTCGCCGTTCGACGAAACGTTCGGGCGCGGTGTGAGTCGCGCCGTGCTGTCGATGGGGTCCAACCTCGGGGATCGGCGGCAGCATCTGGCCGATGCCGTTGCTGCGCTTGCATCCGACGTCCTCCGGGTGTCGTCGGTGTACCGCACGCCGCCTTGGGGGCCGGTGCCGCAGGACGACTTCTACAACATCGCCGTGCTGGCCGAACGGACCGATCCCGATCCGCGGGGCTGGCTCGAGGTTGCCCGGCAGCTCGAGAGTGCGGCCGGGCGGGTGCGCGGGGTGCGCTGGGGACCACGAACTCTGGATGTGGATGTGATCGTGGTCGACGGCATCGTCTCCGCGGATCCGGAGCTCACCCTGCCCCATCCGCGGGCGCACGAGCGGGCGTTCGTGCTCTTGCCGTGGCAGGAGATCGAGCCAAACGCAGCACTGCCCGGGTATGGGCCGATCGCCGAGCTGCTGGCCGATCTGGATGTCGGCGATCTGGCGGTGGTCGGACATGTCGGCTGAGCGCCGCCTGCCGCCTGCTGACCGGATGGGTCCGACCCGACCGCGCGACCTCGTCGCGGTCGCAGTGGTGTGTGCAGTTCTGGGTTACCTTCTGGTGCGGTTCAACTATGGCCGGATTCCGCCGTTGCCGCGATTGGCCGGGCTGGCCGCTGCCGTGCTCGGAGTGGCCGAGGCCATCTTCGGTCACGGGTTGCGCGCGCGGATCCAGGCTGACCGGTCGAGCGGATCCGGCCGGGACAAGCCGCCGGTCCCGCCCTTGACCGCCGCGCGAGCTGTGATGACTGCCAAGGCGACCGCCCTGGCCGGCGCAGCTCTGGCCGGGCTCTGGATCGGGCTGCTGGTGTACGTGGTTCCCGACTCCGACATGATCACCGCGGCCCGTTCGGATACGGCCACCGGTGCGGTGGGGCTCGCCGGCGCTGCCGTGATGTTGCTCGGTGCGTTGTATCTGGAATTTTGTTGTCGGGCGCCATCGGATCCGGAGGGCAGCAATTCCAGCTCTCGCTGAGAACGCTGTGCAGCGTTCGACAGGTAGCCCGATCAGCTGCCGGCCGACCGCGGTCGACACCTGCGGCGCAGCGGGTGAATCGCTCGGCCTCGCCGGCGGCGCAGTTCGGCGGCCCGACGGCTATGGGCCCCGGTAACCTTCTGGCCATGACTCCCGTCGACAACCGTCCGCGTCGAGGGGCGTTACCAGTCGGCTTGCGAATGTGGTTGGGGCTCGCCTTCGTGCTGGCGGCAACGGCCACTGCGCTGGCGGCGGTCTCGGTCCAGGTGGCCTGGCTGCGGTTGGGCGACGTGCTGGGGGTGTGGGCCGCGCTGATCGGCGCCTTCGCCTTGGCCTGGTCGCGCAGAGACGTTCAGGCGGCGGAATCCCGCACGCAGGAGGGCAAGCTCACCTATCAACTGGAATTGCAACGGGAGATCAGTGCTCGGCGTGAACACGACGTCGCCGTCACCGAGGAAGCACGGAAAGGGGCCGACAATCGCCACGGTGCCGAACTTGCGCAGTTGCAGGAACAATTGCACCGGCTCAACACGACGTTCTCCGGATTGCTGGACGGGGATCTGCACTTCGAACGGATGACGTTGTCGGCAGAGTCGAGCAGGGTTCGGCAAGTGGGGGACAGCGGTCGAAGCAGGAATGACGGAAGGGGTGGGCCGGGTCAACTCGAGAGCGGAACCGTTTCTGCCGACGAGCTCCAGGGCGCCCAGGGCGGCGCAGCCCTCCCAGTTCATCGTGGAGTGCAGAGTCGGATCGTTCCGGAGGCCGAATCGGAGGAGCAGCATGCCGTTCGGGACGACGACACCGTGCAATTTCCGAAGAACATATTCGTCAGCGGTGCGCGACCGTTCTCATCCTCCGTGATCGATGCGGTCGACGGACTCCCTGATCCGCTCGACCTGCCCGATCCGCTGGGACGGAAACCGTTCGCTGTCGAGGGCACAGTCCTCGATCCCACCGACAGCGCCCGAGCAGCAGCCGGTCCTACCCTCGGCCAAGTCCGGTCGGCGGCCATTCGAGCGGGCGATGCCGCCGGGGAAGCGTCAATCTCGAACCGACCGAGTTCGAAATCATTCGCCGCAGCAACAACTTCCGCAGAAGCGCCGGTCGCAGGAACGTCCTCCGTAGAACCGCGGGCCGCAGCTGAGCCGACGGCGGACCTACTCGCGCCGGAGATCGAACAGGGGCACACCGACGGCATTTCGGTGGCCCGTCTGGTGGCTGCCTACGGCGCTGCCGATGGCGCTCCCCGCCGCCGCCGTCGCGCCGAGGACTGACCTCGCGCCAGCTCCAGACGGGGAACCGGACGAGCGATCAGTCGCACTCAGCGCCGAAGGCCCGATCCAGTTCGTCGATCAGACGCGTCCGGATGATTTGCCCGGCCGTTGCGAAATCTCGCTGAGCCGCAACATATTCCGCCTTTCCGCTCGGTGTCTCGATGGGAATGGGACGATAGCCGAGTTCGCTGAGATCATAGGGCGACGCCCGCATGTCCACTTCTCGAATCCGCTTGGCGAGGCTGAAGCAGTCCAACAGCAGGCCGCTGGACACGATCGGCAACAGGCGGTACGCCCACTTGTACAGGTCCATCGATGCGTGCAGACACCCGGGCTGTTCCATTCGGTCCCGCGACTCGAGGTCAGGGGCGAGGAGGTTCCTTGGTCGGGCGGCCGGCGTGAAGAACCGAAAAGCATCGAAATGCGAACAGCGAATTTGATTCTCACGCACGACGTCATCGGTGCCCTGCCGGCCCAGCCGAAGCGGCCAGCTGTCATGGCGGGGCTGATCGACCTGGAACACCATCGCCCACTCGTGCAGGCCGAAGCAGCCGAGCTGGAGGGTCGCGCGACTGGTGTTGCTCAGAAGTCGGCGGATGAACTGCACACTTGGACCGCGCTCGGCGCAGAAGCGATCCGCGTCGGCCGTCACCGCGGTCGTCGGACCTGGTGACACTTCTACGACCCGGTGAAATCGCCAGTCGGAACGCTCCGCCGCGTCGAGCAGAGCGATACCGGCGCCTGGGTGCCAGCGGCGCAGTGCAGCAGGACGAAGCGAGTAATACGTGAACAGAAAATCTTCGACAGGATGGGCGCGACCCACCGACGTTCTCGATCGGTGATCCGAAGTCAGGGAGTCTACGTCCTGGTGATGGCGCTCCTGCATCGCAGTCCATTCCGACCTCGCCAGAACGACGTCGGTTCCCGGAATGGGCACTTTCTTGGTGATTCTTGGCGCTCCGGCAGAAATGATGCCCATTGGTATCGAGGTCGATCGCACCGACTTATTGTCCCTCGAAAGTTTCCGGTTCGGCGCCCGCTCGGTAGCGAAGAAGGCGTTTCACCACCGTCGGCCCGCGCGCACGCCGGAGTGCGCGCCGCTGCCGGCAACGTATCCTTGACGACTGTGAGCTCTGTATCCGGCGGTCCAGAAGAGGGCGCCAACACCGAAGACCTGCCCGAACAGATGCGAGTTCGCCGTGAGAAGCGCACTCGAATGTTGAGCGAAGGAATTGATCCCTACCCGGTCGGGGTCGCCCGCACTACGGGTCTGGCCGAGCTTCGCGCCGAGTTCCCCGATCTCGAGCCCGATGTCCATACCGGAAAGGTGGTCGGCGTCACCGGTCGCGTCATCTTCCTGCGGAACTCCGGCAAATTGTGTTTCGTCACCCTCCGCGAGGGTGGCGCCGGGGATACGGGCACGGAAATGCAGGTGATGGTGTCGCTGGCCTCGGTCGGGCCGGAGTCGTTGGCCGCATTCAAATCGGATGTGGATCTCGGCGACCATCTTTTTGCGACCGGTGAGGTGATCGCTTCCCGGCGCGGCGAGCTCAGTGTGCTGGCCGATTCGTGGCAGTTGGCGGCCAAGTCGCTGCGGCCCCTACCGGTGGCGCACAAGCCGTTGTCGGAGGAAAACCGCGTCCGGCAAAGGTATGTGGACCTGATCGTCCGTCCACAGGCCCGGCGCAACGTGGAGGAGCGCGCGTTGGTGAACCGTTCGCTGCGGGACACCCTGCACGGTCGGAACTTCTTGGAAGTCGAGACCCCGATGTTGCAGGTGTTGCACGGAGGCGCCGCGGCGAGGCCGTTTCGAACACACATGAATGCCATGGACATGGAGCTGTTCCTGCGAATCGCACCTGAGCTGTATCTGAAGAGGTGCGTGGTCGGGGGTATCGACCGGGTCTTCGAGATCAATCGCAACTTCCGGAACGAGGGCGCGGATTCCTCACACTCGCCGGAGTTCGCGATGCTCGAAACGTATCAGGCCTATACGGACTACAACGGCATGGCGGAACTGACCCGCACCTTGATCCAGAACGCGGCGATCGCCGTTTTCGGCTCCACCACCGTCACGCACGTGGACGGCTCGGCATTCGATCTCGGTGGTGAATGGGCCGCCATTACCTTGTTCGGCTCACTGTCCGACGCTCTTGGCGAGCACGTGGATGTCGCGACGCCGATGTCACGCCTGATGGAGTTGGCGGAGAAGTTCGACGTCGCGGTCGCTGCGCACTACGGACCCGGCAAACTTGCCGAGGAGCTGTTCGAAGCCCTGGTTGTCGAAAGCCTGGTGCAGCCAACCTTCGTTCGCGATTTCCCGGCGGAAACCTCGCCGCTGACAAGGGGTCACCGGCACAGTCCCGGACTTGCGGAAAAGTGGGATCTCTACATCCGCGGTATCGAAACCGCGACCGCATATTCCGAGTTGGTCGATCCGGTCGTGCAGCGGGAGCGCTTTGTCGATCAGGCGCGATTCGCTGGTATGGGCGACGTCGAAGCCATGGCGCTGGACGAGGATTTTCTGCGAGCCATGGAATACGGGATGCCACCGGCCGGCGGGATGGGTATGGGTGTTGACCGGTTGTTGATGGCACTGACCGGTTTGGGAATCAGAGAGACCATCTTGTTCCCGTTCGTTCGTCCTGGGGACTGATTCGCAAGGATCGGTTCGACATTCTCGTCGCGGCCGAGCGTCTCCAGTTGTTGAAGGGCGATCGGCACGGAAACAAGAAACGCAACAACTTGGCCCAACAATCGCCAGTCGTGTTGAGAACTGCGCCATTTGTGAACTACGATCACCACTGACGATTCAACGGCCGACCGGCCCTGTCGGGGCGACAGCCACTATCAGGAGGAAAATTCATGGCAACCATGACCACCGTCAGTCTTGTTGATGACCTTGACGGTTCAGCCGCAGCCGAGACAGTTGCATTCTCGCTGGATGGCGGCAACTACGAGATCGACCTGACCGACAAGAATGCAAAGAAACTGCGCGACGCATTGTCCGGCTATGTCGCGAACGCCCGTCGTATCGACGGTGGGCGCCGCGTCGCGGGTCCCCGCGGCGCAAAGGCGAAGCCGGCCAAGGCCGCCAGGTCCACCGCCCGCACCGCCCCGGACCGGGAGCAGACCGCCGCCATTCGCGAGTGGGCTCGCGCCGCCGGCTGGGAGGTCTCCGAGCGTGGTCGCCTGTCGGCCGCCGTTCTCGATGCGTTCGAAGCTGCGCACTGATCGAGTTCGTGCCCGCGGGTCGGTGTTCCGACCTCGGCTGAGCCGTTCCTCGAGCCTCGCAGTCCGGAGTTTGCAGTCCGCTAGCCGTTCCGCCGCGACCCCCTGCCACGTCGGCCGGGGGTCGCTGGCGTTCCCTGCGACGCAGCGCTCCGGGTTCGGCGCTGCCTTTCTCGGCCGGCTCTTCCGACCCGCGCTTCCTCCGACCGGCGCTGCTTTTCCGACATCCGCTGACTCCCTCGGCGCTACTTTTCCGACCGGCGCTGCTCTTCCGGCGCCCGCTTTCTTCCTCGGCGCTGCTCTTCCGACCGGCGCTGCGCGCCAGGCCGCCGAACCCCGCTCGGTGTTCGCCCTCGGCGTAGTGACCTGCCCTGGTGGAACGTCATAGGAAGGGGGAGCGTTAGAGGAGACATAGCGGTCCTGGTGCGCAGGACGTCGGCTGTGGGTCGAGGAAGGCCGAGAGCAACGCTCCCGGCCCGACTAGACTCGGACGATCCGGTCCGGAATGGTTTCGTTCGGCGATGAATCCGTCGTTTCGACATCATCACGGAAGGACCATCTCCCTGCCGCGCACGCTCGTAAGGAGTGCACATGTTCGAGAGATTCACCGATAGAGCGCGTCGCGTGGTTGTCCTGGCCCAGGAAGAGGCCCGGATGTTGAACCACAACTACATCGGGACCGAGCACATCCTGCTCGGTCTCATCCACGAGGGCGAGGGCGTCGCCGCGAAGGCCCTCGAATCGCTGGGCATCGCGCTGGAAGGCGTTCGGGCCCAGGTCGAGGAGATCATCGGTCAGGGCCAGCAGGCCCCGTCCGGCCACATCCCGTTCACTCCGCGCGCGAAAAAGGTCCTCGAGCTCTCGCTCCGGGAGGCTCTCCAGCTGGGCCACAACTACATCGGCACCGAGCACATCCTGCTCGGTCTCATCCGCGAGGGCGAAGGTGTCGCCGCCCAGGTGTTGCAGAAGCTCGGCGCCGACCTCAACCGCGTCCGTCAGCAGGTACTGCAGTTGCTCTCGGGGTACCAGGGCAAGGAGACGGCTGCCGCGGAAGGCGGTCGGTCCGAGGGGACTCCGTCGACTTCTCTGGTCCTGGACCAGTTCGGCCGCAACCTGACCCAGTCCGCCCGTGAAGGCAAGCTCGATCCGGTCATCGGCCGGGAGAAGGAAATCGAGCGGGTCATGCAGGTGCTGTCTCGTCGCACCAAGAACAACCCGGTGCTGATCGGTGAACCCGGCGTCGGGAAGACGGCGGTCGTCGAGGGGCTTGCCCAGGCGATCATCCGTGGTGACGTGCCGCAGACTCTGAAGGACAAGCACCTCTACACGCTGGACTTGGGGTCGTTGGTGGCGGGTTCGCGCTATCGCGGCGACTTCGAGGAGCGGCTGAAGAAGGTTCTCAAGGAGATTCGCACCCGCGGCGACATCATCCTGTTCATCGACGAGCTGCACACACTCGTGGGTGCCGGCGCCGCCGAAGGTGCCATCGACGCAGCTTCCATCCTCAAGCCGATGCTGGCCCGTGGTGAGCTGCAGACGATCGGCGCCACCACCTTGGACGAGTACCGCAAGCACGTCGAGAAGGATGCAGCGTTGGAGCGTCGTTTCCAGCCGATCCAGGTCGGCGAACCGACGGTCGCCCACACCATCGAAATTCTCAAGGGATTGCGCGACCGGTACGAGGCGCACCACCGGATCACCATCTCCGACGAGGCGCTGGTGGCCGCGGCCACGCTGGCCGACCGGTACATCAACGACCGGTTCCTGCCGGACAAGGCGATCGATCTGATCGACGAGGCCGGCGCCCGGATGCGCATCCGCCGGATGACTGCGCCGCCGGACCTGCGGGACTTCGACGACAAGCTGGCAAATGTCCGTCGGGACAAGGAGTCGGCCATCGACTCCCAGGACTTCGAGAAGGCCGCTGCCCTCCGGGACACCGAGAAGCAGTTGCTCACCAAGAAGGCCGAACGCGAGAAGGCGTGGAAGGACGGCGACCTCGATGTCGTCAGCGAGGTCGACGACGAGCAGATCGCGGAGGTGCTGGCCAACTGGACCGGCATCCCGGTCTTCAAGCTGACCGAGGAAGAGACCTCCCGGCTGCTGCGGATGGAAGATGAGCTGCACAAGCGGATCATCGGCCAGGATCAGGCAGTCAAGGCGGTCTCGCAGGCGATTCGGCGCACCAGAGCCGGTTTGAAGGACCCGAAGCGGCCCTCCGGTTCGTTCATCTTCGCCGGCCCGTCCGGGGTCGGCAAAACCGAGTTGACGAAGGCGCTCGCCGAGTTCCTGTTCGGGGACGAGGACGCCCTGATCCAGGTCGACATGGGCGAGTTCCACGACCGGTACACCGCGTCGCGGCTCTTCGGTGCCCCTCCCGGATACGTCGGCTACGAAGAGGGTGGTCAACTCACCGAAAAGGTCCGCCGCAAGCCGTTCTCGGTGGTCCTGTTCGATGAGATCGAGAAGGCTCACCCCGACATCTACAACACGTTGCTGCAGGTGTTGGAGGACGGGCGGCTGACCGATGGCCAGGGTCGGACGGTGGATTTCAAGAACACCGTCATCGTCTTCACATCGAACCTCGGGACGCAGGACATCTCCAAGGCGGTCGGCATGGGCTTTTCCCAGGGCGGCGAGGCGTCCAACTACGAGCGGATGAAGGCGAAGGTCAATGACGAGCTGAAGCGTCATTTCCGGCCGGAGTTTCTCAACCGCATCGATGACGTGGTCGTCTTCCACCAGTTGACGACCGAGCAGATCATGACGATGGTCGACCTGATGCTCAAGCGCGTCGAAGGAGCGTTGAAGAACAAGGACATGGGCCTTGAGGTCACGGACGCCGCCAAGACCTTGCTCGGCGAGCGCGGTTTCGATCCGGTGCTGGGTGCCCGTCCGCTGCGGCGAACGATCCAGCGCGAGATCGAGGACAAGCTTTCCGAGAAGATCCTGTTCGACGAGATCAAGCCGGGCCAGATCGTCCTGGTGGACGTGAAGGAGTCCACGGACGGCATTGCCATTCCGAACGCGGACAAGGAGTTCACCTTCGTCGGTGTTCCACGTCCGTCCGACATTCCCGATTCGGTGGCAGCTCTCGCGGTCGAAGGACCGGGAATCAGCTTCGAAAAGGAGTGAGCGCGTCGTAAGTAAGGCCCGTTCGAGAACTCAGGCCCGGCCCCGCAGCAGCGGGCCGGGCCTGAGTCGTCCGGACGCGACCATGGGTGCAGGCGAACAGGTTTTCGTCGGAGCGGTCGGGGCTCGGCCCCTTCTTAATCGGGCAGTGCCAGCGAGCCGTCGATCAGCCGAACAGCAAGGCCGTCGCTGATCAGCGAGGCGACGCAACGCTCCCGTTGCGAGTCCTGCGGCCACACCGCGTCGACAACGGTTGGCGGCAGTGGATCGGCATCATCACGGAGCAGGGCGAGTATGCGCCCACGTACCTGACGATCCGTGCCGGCCCACCCCTGCACCGGGCGCCGTGGCGCGACCGTGGGGTATCCGGCGGCCTTCCAGGCGCAGCGGCGCGCGATCGGGCACTCATGGCAGCGGGGACTGCCGGCAGTACACACCAGGGCGCCGAGCTCCATGACTGCGGCGCAGAATCGGGCGGCGACACGGGGTTGGCTCGGCAGCAGCGCTGCCAACTCCCGGCGGTCGATGGCGGTCGCAGGTTCCCGGACGCTGTCCACCCCGCGGACCGATCTGGACAGCACCCGGCGGATGTTCGTGTCCACCACCGGCGTTCTGGTTCCGAAGGCGAAGGCCGCGACCGCCCTGGCCGTGTACTCGCCGACGCCGGGCAGCGTCAACAGCGTCTCGACAGTGTTCGGCACGTCGCCGTCGTGGTCGTTGCTGATCGCAGTCGCGGCGGCATGCAGGCGCAGCGCTCGCCGCGGATAGCCCAGTCGGCCCCATCCGCGAACTGCGTTGCCCGGCGAATCTGCGGCCAGCTCGGCGGGGGCCGGCCAACGACGCATCCAGCTGTCGAAGACGGGCAGGACGCGGACGACCGGTGTCTGCTGCAGCATGAATTCACTGACCAATACAGCCCATGGGCCGGCATCCGGCCGCCGCCAGGGCAGGTCTCGTCCGTGGTCGGAGAAATAGCGCAACAGGCTGTCCGGCTCCAGAGCGGTGGCCACCGTCGGCGGGCTGTCCGGCTGCGCAGCCGAAAGCACCTTACTCAATCGGCGTACACCTCTTCCAGAAGTCCGGTCTTCACATCGAAGATGAATCCGCGGACTTCGTGCGTGTGGATCAAGAATGGCGACTCGCGAACTCGACGTAAAGATTCGCGGACCGAATCATGTGGGTCCTTGAAAGCCTGCACGGCCCAGGTCGGCCGGTATCCCGCGTATTGCGCCAACTGTTCTCGAAAGGTGTCCTCCTCCAGGCGCGCCAATCCGCAGTCGGTGTGATGAACGATCATCACCTCGACGGTTCCCAACGCGTGTTGCGAAATCGCCAACGACCGGATGACATCATCGGTGACCACCCCGCCGGCGTTGCGGATCAGGTGCGCCTCACCAGGTGTCAATCCGAACGCAGCGTGTGCGTCGACCCTGGCATCCATGCAGAGCACCACAGCGATTTCCATCGTCGGGCTGGGCCCGACCCAGTACGGGTGCGACGTCGCTTTGGACTCGTTGCGGTGCAACAGTTCCTCGATCGCAGTCATTGCGTCCTTTCGATGCTTGGCTAGTCTGAGCTGACTCGGACCAAGTTCTGAACCAGACCGTTCCGGCCCTGCTTCCAAGAATTTACCGTCAGCGCAGATTACCGTTGCCCTCGTGATGCATCCTGTCGGTCCTCGTCCACCGAGGGTTTACTGGCTTCGCCGGGTCATCGTCATCGTCGCCGCAGTCGCGGCCCTGATCGGCGTGATATTCATCATCGCGAGTCGATCAAGAGGAAACCCCATCAGGTCGAGCGGCAGCACAGCGGCAGCGAACGCATCAGCAATGCCCACGCTGACCGGAGTACTGGCGTCCAGAACCGTTTCACCGGGATCAATGGCGACGCAGCTCGGCGCGAGCGGGCCGGCGGTCGACTCCACTCCCGCGCCTGCTGTCGGAACGTCGTCTGCCGCGACCTCGCCTGCCAGGCCGGCCGCGACCTCGCCTGCCAGGCCGGCCGCGACGTCGCCTGCCAAGCCGACCGCGACGTCGCCTGCCAAGCCGGCCGCGGCCGCGACCCCGACTTCCAGGACCACTCCAGCCGGGACATCGCCGGCCGGACTGACTCCGGCCGCGACCTCGCCCGCCAAGCCGACCCCGGCGAAGACGGCGCTCGCCACGACGGCGCCCCCTGCGGCCGCGACGACCCCAGCGGCGGCGGCCCCAGTGGCGACGCCTCCTGCCGCGACTTCCCGGGCCGCGACGTCTCCTGCCGCGGCGGCGCCGGTCAAGGGGTCGCCCGTCCGCAGCTCCGGCGTTGAACCCACGCCTGGAAAGGTCCCCGCACCGTCCAAGCCGCCCAGCGGACCGACGTCGCAGCCGGCTCCGAGCACGGACGCCAAGGGCCGGTTGCTCTGCGCGGATTCTGACCTGACTCTCACAGTGACGACGGGAGCTCCGAGCTACCCGGTCGGTGACCATCCGGTCTTTAGAATCTCGGTGACGAACGTGGGCAACGTCAGCTGCACCCGCGACCTGTCAGGGTCGTTGCAGGTGTTCACGGTCTACACGCGGGCCGGCACGCGGGTGTGGTCGACGACCGACTGCTATCCCGGCGAGGGCACCGATGTGCGCACGCTGGCGGCCGGACAGAGCGTGCCGTACGACGTGAAATGGGCAGGTACGACCTCGAACCCCGGTTGCGCGGCCGCGCGAAAGCAGGTGCCTGCCGGGCGGTACCAGGTGCGTGCCGACCTCGGCTCGCTACACGCGAAACCGGTGCCACTGGCGATCGACTGACGGCCGGCCGGCAACTGCGATTCCGCCGGGGCGACACCGCAGCTGAGCACTCCCAGCTGAGCACGGTTGTGATCTGAGCCGGTGACCATCACCTGGTGACGATCGTCTGGTGACCATCATCTGGTAACCGTGCGCCGGCTGACCATGAGCCGGTGGCGAGGAGCCGGTGGCGAGGAGCCGGTGACCGTGAGCAGGTGGAGGTGAGCCGGCCAGAACGGACGGGCCGGCGCGGGCCGAGTTACAGCGGAGCGCCGTACCTGTCGACGATGGACGACTCGGCAAGCCGTGACAGGCCCTCGCGGACTACGCGGGCCCTACTTTCACCCACACCATCGACCAGTTGCAGATCGGCGGCTGTCGCCGCCAGCAACCCCTGCAGATTGCCGAAGTGAACGATCAAACGGTCCAGGATGACTGGGGGCACCCGTGGGATCCCGGCGAGCAGACGGTAACCTCGAGGGCTGGTCGGCGCCTCGAGCTGGTCCGATGTTCCGGAATAGCCGAGGGTTCTGCCCACCGCGACCAAATCGAGTATTTCGGTCTCGCCCAGCCGGCGTAGTCCCGCGACGACGTCCTGCACGTCCCGATCTGCATCGTCGGGCGGCAGGTAGTCGCGAATCAGGAGTTCGCGCATCTCCTCGGTGCCACTCACCAACTCGTCGAGCTGCAGGCCAAGCAGGCGGCCGTCGGTGCCGAGTTCGATGACGCTGCTGGTGAGTTCGTCCGCAATCCGGCGCACCATCAGCAGCCGTTGCAGCACCATCATGGCGTCGCGCAGGGTGGCGAAGTCCTCGATCTCGAGGGCCGAAAGCGATGCGGTGACCTCGTCCAGTCTGGTCTTGTAGCGCTGGAGAGTGGCGAGCGCCTGATTCGCCCTGCCGAGGATGGTCGACGGCTCCGCCACCACATGGCGCACGCCGCCGAAATAGAGGCTGATGATCGACATGGAATGGCTGACGGCGATCACCGGAAGGCCGGTCTGCAGACCCACCCGCTCGGCCGTCCGATGTCGGGTGCCCGACTCGACGGTCGGAATGCCTGCAGCGGGCATCAGTTGGACATTGGCTCTCAGAATCCTGCTTGCATCGTCGTTCAGGACGACGGCACCGTCCATCTTGGACAGTTCGCGCAGCCTGGTCGCCGAATATTCGACGTCGAGCCGGAATCCGCCGTCGCAGATCGCCTCGACACCCGCGTCGTAGCCCAGCACGATCAACGCCCCGGTCCGACCCCGCAGGATGCGCTCCAGACCCTCGCGAAGCGGCGTGCCGGGAGCGATCCACGCGAGGATCTCCCGCTGAGCGGTCAACGCCTGACGCTCGTCGGTCACCGGTGCTCCTGTGAGCCTTGTCGAAATCTCCTGCTCAGATGCGCGGAGAACTTCTGTTGCTGGTGGGACCAGGCAGTGGCTGCGAGGCCGGGGAGGCAGTAGCAGTTCTTAACCCGGAGCCAGTTTCCCGAGCGGTAGCAGTCTAGTTGCCACCCGTGACCGAAAGTGACGCTGGCCCGGATCCGAACGGGGCAGCGATCCAAAAAACCTCAGTTCGCCTTTCGCTCCAGCCAGCGGACGACACCCTTGTCGTTGCCGAGCGCGCGCATGGCTGCGCCGAGGTCCGCTACTCGATCGACCCGCATGCCGGCCGGCCGGCCGACATCGCCGCCGGCAGCGATGATTGCACGATCGAACCCGAGCCGGGCGGCTTCGATCAGACGGCGATCCATGTTCTGCACCGGGCGAATCTCGGCGGACAGGCCGATCTCACCGAACATCACCAGGCCTGGGGCCATCGGTATGTCGCGAACCGAAGACCACACGGCCATCGCGAGCGGTAGGTCGACGCCCGGCTCGAGCACTTTCACACCGCCGACGGTGGCCGCCAGCACCTCCCGTTTCGCCACGTTCACCCCACCGAGGCGATGCAGCACCGCCAGCACCATGGCGGCACGGGAACCGTCCAGCCCGGACAGGGTGCGCCGCGGCGGACCGTCGCTGTCCGCCGTTCCGACCAGCGCTTGGATTTCGACCGGAATGGCCCGACGTCCCTGCATGGTGACCGTCGAACACGTTCCCGGAATGTGCAGTTTGCGACCAGAGAGGAACAAGCCGGACGCGTCGGTGAGTCCGACGATGCCGTCCTGGACCATCTTGAAGCAGCCGACCTCATCTGCCGGCCCGAACCGATTCTTGATGCCGCGGATCAGTCTGAGTGGAGAGTTGCGATCCCCTTCGAAGTGGAGCACCACGTCGACCAGGTGCTCGAGCACGCGTGGCCCGGCTATGGCGCCGTCCTTCGTCACGTGGCCGACCAGCACGCACGCGATCCCGCGCTCCTTTGCAATGGCGGTCAGCGTGGCGGCGACCGCCCGGACCTGCGTGACGCCGCCGGCACTGCCGTCGATTTCGGACATGGACACCGTTTGGACCGAATCCACGATCAGCAGGCCGGGGTTCACTGCGTCGATGTGCGCCAGCACTGCCGACATCTCCGTCTCGGCCGCGAGATAGAGGTTCGGGTGCAGCGCGTCCATCCGATCTGCGCGCAGGCGAACCTGGGCGACGGACTCCTCGCCGGTGACGATCAGCGCCGGCGTGCGGTGCAGCGAAGCCCAGGCATGCGCGGCCGCGAGCAACAAGGTGGATTTGCCGACTCCGGGCTCGCCGGCCAGGAGCACCACTCCGCCAGGTACCAGTCCGCCGCCGAGCACGCGATCAAGTTCGGCGACACCGCTCGGCCTGGCAGTGACCTGGCTGGCGTCGATCTCGCCGATCGGTCTGGCCGCAGCGGTGACCGGTCCGGGGGTCACCTTTCGAAGCATGGTCTTGACGGCGCCCGCCTCCGACAGGCTGCCCCAGGCCTGGCAGTTGGGACATCGCCCCGCCCACTTCGCAACTGCCGCGCCACACTCGGTGCAGGAGAAGGTTGGACGAGCGGCCCTCGCCGCGCTGCGAGCCGCGGAGGCCGCCGGCCCGGTGCCGATCGAGGAGGCACGAGAAGTGCCGGTGCGGTCTGAGAACGATGATCCGGACATGTATCGAACACTAGTTCAGCCCACCGACAGTCCAGGAGCGCCTGGCCGGGCGTCCGGAACAGCGAACGCACTCGAGGTCGCGAGCCGGTAAATTCAGCCGAACGACCGCAGCCGGCGGCGCGACTCCCGAATACCGAGGTTGACAGGCGATGAAAGCGTGGCCGAGGTTCGCGGCACCCATGACCAGCGCACTTCCGGCATCCGATTCCGACCGAGCTGCACATGCTGTCGGCGGTGACGATCCGCTACCGCCCGGGCATCCGCGAAGGTTGTGGTGCGTCGGGTTCGCGCTGATCTTCCTGCTGCTTGCGACGTGGTCGCTGGCCACGCCGAAGTACGCCGCTCCGGACGAGCCGGTTCACGCGATTCGGGCGGCCTCTCTGGTCCGCGGCGAGCTACTCGGCCAGGACGTCAGCAGAGCCGGGGATCCCAGCGTCCGGGTGTCGGTGCCCGCGACACTCGCGGCCTACGACCCGCACTGTTTCATCTTTCGACCGTGGGTCACCGCTTCCTGCATGCCGAATTGGGTCGGGCACCCCGGCATGGTCCGGGTCAACACCTACACCGGCCGGTATCCGCCGCTCTATTACCTGGCAGCCGGATTACCGTCGCTCCTGACCACCGGGGGCGCCATGCTGCTCTGGATGCGGCTCGCACAAGACCTGGTCAATGCGGTGTTCCTCACTGCCGCCTTCGTTCTATTGGCCCGAGCGCGGCGGTCGTCCTGGGCGTTGGTGGGAGGATTCGCGGCGATGACCCCGCTGGTCCTGTTCCTCGGATCTGTGATCAATCCCAGTGGACTCGAGATCTGCTCGGCCATCGCCTGCTGGAGCGCGCTGCTCGCCGCGGTCGGCAGCGGGCCAGGGGTGCTGGCGCGCTCGACAGTCGTGTGGGCGGCGGTTTCGGCGTTGGTGTTCGAGTCCACTCGCGGACTGTCACCGGTGTACCTGCTGGCCACCGTGGCGGCGGTGGGCCTGGTGACAGGGCGGTCGAGAGTGCGGGAGCTGACTCGCCGACGCGATGTGCGAACGGCCGCCGGCTTTGTGGCGGCGGGCGGTGCGTTGAGCGTCGGATGGGTGGTGATCGCCGGCGCTCTTCGACTGTCGCGAACCACACCGATCACGCCGAGCGTCAGCACCTTGCACATCCTGCATCTGTCGTTGCTCAGCAACAGCCGTTTCGCCCAATTCGTGGGGGAGTTCGGATGGTTGGACACGCCGTCGCCCTGGTGGGTCGTCGGCCTATGGTGGGCCGCTGCGGCTGTCCTGCTGGCCGGCATGATCGCCAACCGGGCCTGGCGTGGACTGCTGATCGTGGCTGTGCTGGTTTTTGCCACCGTGCTGATTCCTACGCTGGGCGACCTGGTGCAGGCGCGGACGATCGGCCTGGTGTCCCAGGCTCGCTACATCCTGCCGCTGTCGGTCGGGGTGCCGTTGATCGCCGGTATGAGCATCGGTCACCGCGACCGGTGGGCCAGATTCGTCCCCCACCTCCTGATGGCCTTTCTCGCGCTGGGCCAGCTCGGAGCGTTCGTTCGAACCCTTCGTCGATACGAAACCGGTCTCGGGGGTGCGCTGTCGCCGTCCGCTCCGTGGTCGCCGCCCTTGGGCTCAGCAGCACTGACCGCGATTTTTGTGCTGGCCGGGGTAGGTCTGCAGATCTGGCTCTGGCAGCTGGTGCGCGCGCGTCGCACGCCCACACCGATTCCAGCGGTGATCGGCCACGGCTGAGGCGAGGAAGGTGCGCCGGGTCAGCTATCACAGGGCGAGCAGTGGAACTCAGCTACCGCCGGGTCGGCTGCGCAGGCGTCAGCTTCCGCCGGTCGTAGCCACGACTTCGTGCGTTGCGGTGCCGGTGGGCCGGCCGCCGGTCTGGCTGGCCTGCCACAGCGACGCCCCTTCGGACGGCTCGATCTTGATCTCCGGGCGGCCGGTGGTCCGAGCGTCGGGCGTTTCGACGGGGACATCGATCGTCACGCTGCCCGCCGTCACGAAATTGAAGGTGACCGGAACCGTCTTGCCGTAGGTGATCGAGTGGGTCAGCCCGTTCAGCGTGATGTTCACCTGGCCGCCGACGAACTTCTGCAGGCTGTGCCCTGGCACCACTGCCTTTCCAGCGATGGCCACCTTGGTCGCCGCCGGTGTGCTGACGCCCGTCAGCGTGTCGTCCGACACCCCGTCGTTGGTGACCCATACCTGCAAAGGAGCGTTCGATCCCTTGGCGTATGCGCTTCCCTGCGGAGTCGCCAACGTCGCGTTGAGGATGGCGATGTGCCCGACTTGTCCGTTCCCGCCGTCGATCGCGGCCACCTCCTGCGCAGTCTGCGAGATCTGCCCGGCCGCACACCCAGAAAGCACGAGGACGGCAAGGGCCATCGTGGGCAACGGGCCGAGCAGGCGGGGCAAGCGGGCGATGCGGGACACGGTGGTTCCCCTTTGTCCAGGTGAGGCTGACCGATACGAGTGAGGCAGAGCCGACTTGTCGGTCAGCTCAGGTGATTCCGGAGTGCTGCCAACAGATTAGTCGGTGCACCGCGTCAGTGCCGCCCGCCCTTGGGTCGATCCCGGTCCAACGGTTGTCGGATGCGCGTCCGGGGCTGTTCCGCTAGCGCGGCGCCGAGTCCGTCCGATGCGCGACTCGTCGAGTCCGTCCGATGCGCTACGCGCCAAGCCCGTCGGATGTTCGCCGCCGGAGAAAAGGTCGGGCAGCTCCCGAAGCCGCAAACATCCCCGTCGAGCGGTTTGCCTGGCGCACGGGATGCATGCTCGGACTGCGTTTGTCAAGACTCTCCAACGGGGCTCTGACCTGCGGCAACGAGTCGAGAGCCAACTTGTTTACGTGTTAACATGGAAATATCGAAAGGGGTACCGGACACATGGTTTTCAAGGTCGGCGAGACAGTCGTCTACCCCCATCACGGGGCCGCTCTGATCCAGGCCACCGAAACGCGGATCGTCAAGGGCGAGGAGCGTCTTTACCTCGTTCTCAAAGTCGCCCAGGGCGATCTGACGGTCAAGGTTCCCGCTGAGAACGCGGAGATCGTCGGTGTGCGTGACGTGGTTGATCAGACGGGATTGAACAAGGTGTTCGACGTGCTTCGGGCGCCGCACACCGAAGAACCCACGAACTGGTCGCGCCGTTACAAGGCAAATCTCGAGAAACTCGCCTCCGGTGACGTGAACAAGGTCGCAGAGGTGGTGCGTGATCTGTGGCGCCGCGACAAGGAGCGTGGTCTGTCTGCCGGCGAGAAGCGAATGCTGGCCAAGGCCAGGCAGATCCTCGTCTCCGAGCTGGCGCTGGCCGAGGGAACCAACGAGGACAGGGCCGAGGGCATCCTCGACGAGGTGCTTGCCTCATAATTCCCCGCTCGCCGCGCCGCTAGCGACCGCGTGCCCGCCGAGCTCGCCGGCATGACGGTAGTCGCGCTGGTCCCTGCTGCCGGCCGTGGAGAGCGGCTTGGTCTGGGCATACCCAAGGCGTTCGCCATGGTGGGGTCGTTCCCTCTGCTGGTGCACGCAGTGCGGCGACTGCGCGCTGCCGGCGTCGATCAGGTGGTCGTTGCCGTCGGGGTCGACGAGCTGACGGTTGCTTCGTCGATGCTCGCCGGCCTGGCCGAGGTGGTCGTCGGGGGCGCCGATCGGGGTAGCTCGGTCCGTGCCGCCCTGGTCCGCGCCGACCCAGCTGCGAAAGTCATCCTGGTCCATGACGCGGCCCGCGCGTTCGTGCCGGTTTCCGTTGTCGAGTCAGTCGTCCGGGCGGTTCTGGCCGGACAGCAGGCGGTGGTGCCGGTACTGCCGGTCGCCGACACCATTCGCACGGTAGAGATTCGCACCGTCGAGATCGGCACCGTCGAAATTGACACCGTCGAGATCGGTACGGTCGAGCCGAGTGGAGTTCTGGATCGTAGCCTGCTTCGGATCGTGCAGACACCGCAAGGTTTCGCTCCTGCTGTCTTGCGCCGCGCTTACCAAGAGGCAGCGGCCGCCGGAATCGCGGCGACGGACGACGCCGGACTGGTGGAGCGGCTCGGGGTCCCTATCACTCTGGTTCCTGGCGATCGGGCGGCTTTCAAGGTCACCACCGCCGCTGATCTGGAGGAGGCTCGGCGAATGCTCGACGTCGGCAGTCCGCGGTCGTCCGCGGTGTTCGAGGCGCTGCGCGTCGGCACCGGAACCGATGTTCACCCCATCGAAGCCGGGCGCCGGTGTTTCGTCGCCGGTCTGTACTTTCCGGACGACGACGGCTGTCAGGGCCACTCGGACGGCGACGTCGCATCGCACGCACTGTGTGATGCGCTGCTGTCGGCGGCCGCTCTGGGTGACCTCGGCTCGGTTTTCGGAACCGCCGACCCGCGGTGGAAGGATGCCTCCGGGACCGACCTGCTCCACGAGGTCACTACCCGATTGCGCTCGGCCGGATTCGCGGTGGTGAACGCGGCCGTCCAGATCATCGGCAATACCCCTCGCCTCGCGGCCCGGCGTGCAGAGGCACAGGAGTTGTTGTCCGCTGTGGTCGGCGCGCCGATCTCGGTGGCCGCAACGACCACGGACGGACTCGGACTCACCGGGCGCGGCGAGGGCAGAGCGGCCACCGCTTCGGCCCTGCTCCGCCGGCTCGACTGAGTCGGCCAGAGCCCAGATCGCCGACGTCCGGCTGTGTCGTCAGGACGTCCGTGAAGTTCTGGCACGCTTGGACCCCATGACGACCATTGCAATTCTTGGTGCAGGCAAGATCGGAGAAGCCCTGCTCGCCGGCGTGCTGGCAGCAGGGCGACCGGCCGACTCACTGATGTTCACCGAGCGGTATCCCGCCCGGGTCGCCGAACTCACCCAACGGTATGGCGTGCGGGGAGTCGACCCCGATCAGGCGGCCCGCGAGGCCGACGTTCTGGTGGTTGCCGTCAAGCCGCAGGACATCGAGCCGTTGTTGGCCGCGCTGAGCACCTCGATCACGCCGGGCACCCTCGTGGTTTCGCTGGCCGCCGGATTGCCCACCAGCCTGTACGAACGATCCCTGCCGGCCGGAACTCCGGTCGTCCGCGTCATGCCCAACACACCGATGCTGGTGGGCGAGGCGATGAGTGCGATCTCACCCGGTACTCATGCCACCGCGGACCACCTGCAGGTGGTGCAGGATCTGCTGTCCTCGGTCGGCAAGGTTCTCAGGGTGCCCGAGGCGCAGCAGGACGCGGTCACCGCGTTGTCCGGCTCCGGTCCGGCGTATTTCTTCTATCTCGTGGAGGCGATGATCGACGCCGGCATCCTGCTGGGACTGCCGCGGGATGTCTCGACGGCGTTGATCATCCAGTCCGCGGTGGGCGCGGCGACGATGCTTCGCGATTCGGGCGAGCATCCGGTCGCGCTGCGTGAGGCGGTGACCTCTCCCGGCGGCACGACGATCGCCGCGATCCGTGAGCTCGAGAACCACGCGGTGCGGGCGGCTCTGCTGTCGGCCATCGAGGCAGCCGCGCTGAGGTCGGCCGAGCTGGGTCACGCCCACGACTGACCGCGGGCAGGAAGCGAGGTTCCCCTCGGCGTGGCAGTCCGGCGATCAGGGTGAAGGAGAGTAGGAGAACCATCGCTTTCGTCCCACCTGTACCGCTAGAGTGCACGAAGCACGTACGTGAGTGTCCACCGGAGGGGAAGCCGGCGGCGCGAATCGTGCCCAGAGAGGCGTCCCCAATGGCTCAACAGCCACACGACCCTGCTCAGCGGGATTCGCCGCTGGCAGAAATGAAGTTCCTGACGGTGGCCGAGGTGGCCGCCGTCATGCGGGTCTCCCGCATGACGGTGTACCGGCTGGTGCACTCCGGAGAGGTGCCGGCCGTCCGGGTCGGGCGTTCCTTCCGGGTACCGGAAAGAGCCGTGCACGAGTACCTGCGCACGGCGTACAACGACGTCGGGTGACGGCGGCGGGGTGACGCGTCCTGCACCACGTTGACCAGCCGGTAGACTCCACTTCGCGAACCTGCCGCGTCCTGCATGGATTCCCCTTGCACTGCCCACTGCACCGGCGTGAACAGTTCGACACTTTCAGTCAATCACTCGAGTCGGCGTCATCGTCGGCCCGTCCAGGCAAGAGGGTCTCCACATGGGTTCTGTGATCAAGAAGCGGCGCAAGCGGATGGCGAAGAAGAAGCACCGCAAGTTGCTGCGCAAGACCCGCGTGGCCCGTCGCAAGGCCGGCAAGTAGCGGCGGCCCAGGGTTCGTCGCTCGTTTTGATCTCCGCACGGAACGGCAGCTGCCGCGGCTCTCGAGCCGCGGTTCCGTTCCGTGCGTTTGTCATTTCGGCGGGACGGGGCGCGTGAGCGGAATGACGGTGCTGGTCACCGGCATGAGCAGATTTCTGGGCTCAGCCCTGGCCGGACGGCTGGCAGCTCACCCCGACGTCGACAGGGTGATCGGTGTGGACACCGCAATGCCCGAGCCCTTGGCCAGAACCAGGATGGGCGAGGCCGAGTTCGCCAGGGTGGACATCCGGAATCCGGTCATCCACAAGGTTCTCGAGGCGGCTGGCGTCGACACGGTGGTGCATGCATCGGCATCCTCCACCCCGACCGGATCGGCCGCGCGATCGATGGCCAAGGAGATGAATGTCCTGGGCACCATGCAGTTGCTCGCGGCCTGCCAGCGCAGCGAGTGCGTGCGCAATCTCATCGTTCGATCCACCTCTGCCGTGTACGGGGGCTCGTCCCGAGATCCGGCCATCGCAACCGAAGGAGCTTCGGCGCTGGAAGTGCCACCGACCGGCCTGGCGCGCGACGCCATCGACATCGAAGGCTACGTTCGGGCCTTCGGACGCCGCCGGCCGGACGTCCGGATAGCGGTTCCCCGGTTCTGCGAAATCATCGGGCCCACCGTCCGTACCCCGTTGACCACATACTTCTCGATGACACCGTTCGTTCCGGTCTCCGCCGGGCGCGACGCCAGAATGCAACTCGTTCACGAGCAGGACGCCGTCGCGCTTCTCGAACACCTGGTGCTGGGCGAGTTCGCCGGCATCGTGAACGTGGCAGGGGACGGAGCGCTGACGATCACCCAGGCGATCCATCGGGCGGGACGGATACCGCTGCCGGTTCCGTCACCCGCCCTGACGGGCGTGAGTCGCCTCCTGGGAATGCTTCGGATCGCGACTTTCTCCGCCGAGCAGGTCGAATTGCTGGCAGCCGGCCGGGTGCTCGACACCCGCCGGTTGCGCGACGAAGTCGGGTTCACTCCGCGGTTCTCCACGACCGCGGCGTTCGACGATTTCGTCGAACGGTTGACGCCCGCGGTTCACGCCGAATCGGTGGCGATGGCGGAGTCCGGCGTTGCCAGGGTGTTGCGGCTGCGACGGAATCTCCCAGCGACTGGCGCGACGGCTCGGCCGGACCTCGACGGCGCCGCCTACCCGGCCGCAGCGCGCCCGCGGTTGGTCAGCATTCCAGGCGGAGGCACCGGACGCGCCCGGCCCTCCCGGGCGTCCGGACCCAGCAGATGACTGTTCTCGAGCCGGGCGATGGAACGATGCCGGACGACGCAGAAGCGATGCCGGGGGCAGGAGCGAGAACCGAACCGCGGATCGACTCGGGGTGGCGACGGACCGCCGCAGGTTCACTGGCGTTCTTGCGGCGGCGGCTGACCGGGAACTACGCCATCGACGACTACGGATACGACCCGGACTTCTATGAACACGTGGTGCTACCGCCGCTCCGGATGCTGTACGAGAAGTGGTTCAGGGTCGAAACGCTCTCGATCGAGAACCTGCCGCCCCAGGGCGGCGCGCTCCTGGTCGCCAATCACTCCGGAACGATTGCGGTCGACGCACTGATGGCAGCGGTGGCGGTGCACGATCATCATCCGGCGCACCGACCGCTGCGCCTGCTCGGGGCAGATCTCGTCTTCGACACGCCGATCCTCGGTCCGCTCGCCCGCCGGGCGGGCAGCACTCTGGCGTGCACGGCGGACGCCGAGGGTCTGCTCGCTGCCGGCGAAGCGGTGGCGGTGTTCCCGGAGGGTTTCAAAGGGGTCGGCAAGCCGTTCTCGCAGCGGTACAAGCTGCAGCGCTTCGGCCGCGGCGGCTTCGTCTCGGCCGCCATTCGCACCGGAGTTCCGATCGTTCCCTGCTCGATCGTCGGAGCCGAGGAGATCTACCCGATGATCGGCAACATCAAGCCGCTCGCCAGGGCTCTAGGGTTGCCGTATTTTCCGGTCACGCCGACATTTCCGCTGCTGGGTCCGCTCGGCGCGATACCACTCCCGAGCAAGTGGCTGATCGAGTTCGGTGAGCCGATCAGCACTGATCAGCTGCCCCAGGGTGCCGGCGACGATCCGATGGTGGTCTTCAATCTCGCCGATCGGGTCCGCGAAACGATCCAGCAGACCCTCTACCGACTGCTGCTGCGCCGCGGTTCCACCTTCCTCGGCTGATCAGTCGCGAAATCAGTCGCGACCGAGGACGGCGACTGCCCTGCGTAGCCTTCGCCGCACGGCGAAACCCGCAGCCACCAGGCCGCCGACGGTGCCCGCCGCCAGTACCGATGGAACGCCGATCCGCGCAGCTTTGCGACCGGACCGGTAGTCGTGGATCTGCCACTGCCGACGCCGTGCGATGTCGCGGAGCTGCCCGTCCGGGTTGATCGCGACCGCGGTGCCGACCACCGAGAGCATCGGCACGTCGTTCACCGAGTCGGAGTAGGCCGTACAGCGGCGCAGATCCAGGCCTTCCCTGGCCGCCAATGCACGAACGGCGGCCGCCTTCGCCTTGCCGTGCAGCAGCTCGCCGACCAGCCGGCCGGTGTAGACGCCGTCCTCGGTCGCAGCCACCGTGCCGAGCGCGCCGGTCAGTCCGAGTCGGCGGCCGATGATTTGAGCCAGTTCGACCGGCGTCGCGGTGACCAGCCAGACGCGCTGCCCCGCGTCGAGGTGCCGCTTGGCGAGGCCGAGGGTGCCCGGATAGATCCGGTCCGCCATCAGTTCGTCGTAGATCTCCTCGCCCAGCGTCACAATCTCCGCCACGCTCCGACCTGCGACGAATGACAGGGCCTCTTCACGGGCGTTTGACGCGTCGATCAGCGTTTCACCACCCACCCGGAACTTGATCTGGCGAATGGCGAACCGCGCCAGGTCGCCGGTGGTGAAGAATTTCCTGGCGGCGAGGCCGCGCGCGAAGTGGAAGACCGAGGCGCCCTGCATCATCGTGTTGTCGACGTCGAAGAAGGCCGCGGCGGTCAGATCTGCTCCCGGTGGAACCAGGGCAGCAGCAGGGTCGCTCGGGTCGTCGGCGTGCTCGGCCTGGTAGGCAGCTTCGGCCGAGGCCTCGCCGGCCAGCCTGGCCCGGGCGGCTGCCTCTCGGGTCTTGCTCGTTGGCACGATCCTCACGCTTGTCGACCCCCTCTCGACGAGCGGGGCTCTGGTGTTGGCGCCGCCTTCGTCGGTTCAGACTAGCCAGCGCCGGTGACGCCGTCGTTCGCCGGACGCATCAGTCGGGCCGTCGAACCGCCCCGATGGACGACCGGCGCAACAGGCCACCGTCTATCGTCGAAGGACGAGTGCTCGAACTCTGGCACTCGTTCGAGCAAACCAGCCCAGGGGTGAACCAGCCGGCAGGCACCGCCCAGCCATGTGGACGAGGTGTGATGACGTCAGCAACCGAACGCGACCAGGACGAGCCGGGCAATGTCGCCGACCTGTTGCGGGCTGCGGCGACCCGGTTTCCGGACCGGCCGGCCGTGATCTTCACGGGCGGGGAGCGCAGTTGGGCCGAGCTCGACCGGGCCGTCGACAACGGGGTACGTGCGGTGCGTGCCGCCGGGCTGGAAGCCGGCGACCGGGTTCTTGTCTCGTTGCCGACCGGAGCCGACATCATCGCCGGTTTGTTCGCGATCTCCAGGTCCGGTCTGGTGGCAGTTCCCCTTGGCCCTCATGCCGATCTGCAGGCCATCGCCCGCAAGGTCGGCGCTCGGGGTGCCATCACGGATCGAATCGGATTGACGGTCGACGTTCTGCTGTCCCCGGAGAACGTGGTGTCCTGGTGGAGCGGCGACGGGGAACCGGCAGTCACCTTCGGGGGCGGCGAGGACATCGCGGTGCTGGCCCGAGCGGCCAGCAGCGAGCACGCGGTGATGGTCTCGCACCGGGCGATTCTTGCCGCGGTCCGGGCCGTTGGACAGGCGCCCCGGCTCAAACTTCGACCTGAAGATCGCGCCATCGCGGTTCTGCCCACCTATCACCTGGCCGGCTGGGTCACCGCGGTGCTGCCGCTGTGCGAAGTGGGCGCGGCCGTCGTCGTTCCCGACACGCCGGGTGACGACACCAGTTGGGTGCAGGCCGTCCTTGCGACCGTTCGCCGTCATCGCGTCACGGTCGTGCCGGGTGCGCCCAGTCTGTACCGGAGGCTCCGCGGCGCTGCAGGTGTGGAGCGTGCGCTGTCCTCGGTCCGCCTGATGACGTCCGGCGCTGCGCCCCTTGACCCGGGCGATTCCTCGGCGATCAGGGCCATGACAGCTCAATCCGTATGGGAGGGCTACGGAATTTCCGAGTCGTCCTCGGTGGTTTCGACGAGCTTGATGACCCGGGCGGCCCGTGCGGGGTCTGTCGGCCTCGCCGTTCCTGGCCTCCGGATACGGGTCGTCGGTGACGACGGGTCGGACCTGTACGCCGAAGATCCGGGGGAAGTGCAGGCGGCCCCGGTCGAGGCCGAGGACATCTCTGCGGCCGCCGGCAGTGGCGGCGAGGTCGGACGTATCCAGATCAGCGGGCCGACGCTGTTCTCGGGCTACTGGCCGGACGGAGCGGGCGGTGTCGGGCCGGACGGCTGGTTCACCACCGGCGATCTGGGCTACCTGGACGATGCCGGTGAACTGCACCTGGTCGATCGCGCAGCCGAGACGATCCGCGTCGCCGGTTTCACCGTCTACCCGCGGGAGATCGAGGATCTGCTGACCGGCCATCCCTACGTCCGGGATGCCGCGGTGATCGGAGCTCCCGGGCGGGCCGGAGATGCGGTGGTCGCGGTCCTGGTTCCGATGCGAGGAACCAATCCAACGGCAGGTGACCTGGACGAGTTCGTTGCCGGCAGGCTGCCGATCTTCAAGCGACCGCAGGCTTATCAGTTGGTCGAACGCCTGCCGCGCAACGAGATCGGCCGCATCGATCGGGCGGCGGTACGCCTGCAGTACGCGAAGTTCCGAGCCGAACGGCAGTCGGATTCGGCAGGCAGTGACGAGCCGACCAGCCCGGTGACGCAGGTGCGGGCGAACAAGGCGTCGAACGTGCGCTCTGAACCACCCGGAAAGGTCGCGGACCCGGCGGTGGCGACGCCTGCGGACGGCCGACCTGACCCCGTACCCGACAGCACAGCGGACACCACTCCGGAGCGGGCCGCACCACTGGGCGAGCTCGGCAATCGGTTGCCCAGAACGGGAGAACGCGGACGCCGCGCCGACGACGACACCGACGACGACCTCTTCTGACCTTCGCGTGCGCACCTCGAAGGGCGCGCGCACACGGAAAGGCTTCTCTGGGCATGGCAATTCCTCTGGCTCCGGCGTTCATCGATCGTGACCTCCCGACGGATGAGGCGGCGGATCTGCTCGCACTGGCCCGCGACCTGGTGCGCGGCGAGCTCTTGCCGCAGGTCAACGCGGCAGAGTCGACGGGCGCGTTTCCGCGAGAAGTGTTCACCACCCTTGGTGCGGCCGGCCTGCTCTCGCTGCCGTACCCCGAGCGGTTCGGCGGCGGCGGGCAACCCGCAGTCGTCTACCTCCAGGTCGTGGAGGAGTTGGCCAGAGCCTGGCTGGGCGTGGCGATGGGTGTCAGCGTGCACGTGCTGGCCTGCCATGGTCTGGTCAACTACGGCACCCAGGATCAACAGGAACGCTGGCTTCCAGACCTCCTGGGGGGTCGGCAGCTGGGAGCGTACTGCCTGTCGGAACCGCAGGGTGGGTCGGACCCGGGGGCCATGGTGACCAGCGCCGAACGGGACGGGGACGAGTACGTGCTCAACGGCGAGAAGGCCTGGATCACCCACGGATCGGCCGCCGACTTCTTCCTGGTGATGGCACGGACCGGCGCGCTGGGCCCGCGCGGAATCTCCGCCTTTCTGGTTCCCGGCGGCACCGCGGGTGTGGTGGCAGGAGCGGCCGAGAAGAAGATGGGGGTGAGGTCGTCGGTCACCAGCTCGGTCCGTTTCGAGCGTGCCAGGATCGAGGCGGACCGCCGTATCGGTTCCGAGGGTCAGGGCTTCGCGATCGCGATGTCAGCTCTCGATTCGGGACGCCTGGGCATCGCCGCCTGCGCCGTCGGGCTGGCCCAGGCGGCGCTGGACGTCGCGGCGGAGTACGCCAGGACGCGTCGGGCGTTCGGCAGCCTGATCAGCGACTTCCAGGGTGTCTCGTTCCTGCTCGCCGACGCGGCCGCGAGGATCGCCGCTTCTCGTCAGTTGTACCTGCACGCCGCCCGTCGGAAGGACGCCGGCAAGTCATTCTCGACCGAGGCTGCGATGGCCAAGCTCATCGCCACCGAGGCGGCGATGGCAGTCACCACCGACATGGTGCAGGTACTCGGCGGAGCGGGATACGTCGAGGACTATCCGGTCGAGCGCTACATGCGGGAGGCCAAGCTGCTGCAGATCGTCGAGGGTACGAATCAGATCCAGCGGCTGGTGATCGCCCGATCGCTCAACAGGACCACTCGGGAGGCCCGGAAGGCCGCGGCGACGGACGCGCGGTCGCGATGAGGCAGCTCACCCTGCTGACCCGTCCGGGATGTCACCTGTGTGACGATGCCAGGATCGTGGTCCTGGCTGCAGCCGGCGACGCCGGTTGGGCAATGATCGAACTGAACGTGGACGACGACGACGAACTTCGCGCCGAATTCGGGGACATGGTGCCGGTGGTGCTGGTGAACGGCGTGACGCATGGCTATTTCCACGTCGACCCGGTGCGATTGCGCAAGGCCTTGGTCTGACGGCTGCACCGCTCACCCGCGCACTCTGCGGGCGAGCAGCCGGACGAAAGTGGCGGAAACGGTTCTCCCGCTCGTACGAACGGGTGGCCGATGCCGGAATCAGGGAGCAGCGGCCCTCCTCGAATTGGTGACTGGCGTTTCGTCTGGCTAGTGTTGTTGACACGGCGAATAGCACACGGACGCCGACCCAGCAGCAGCGGGGGTAACACCTCGCCGCTCCAGAAGTCAATCGGGCGGCATCGAACATGACAGGGCAGACCGATCCAGACGCGGTGGGATCCGGTCTGGCCGCGACGGGCATCCAGCGCCCAGAACCGATCCCAGCGGCGCCCATCGGTGGCCCGGTGTCCGCGCCGCAGCGGTCCGGGCGCCCGCGGGGGATTCCGGAAGCCACGGTGGCCAGACTGGCGGTGTACCTACGGGTCCTGGTCGAACGCCAGCACCTCGGCAGCGGTGCGGCCGCTATCGTCTCGTCCGCCGAATTGGCCGCAGCCACCGGCGTCAATCCGGCCGGGTTGCGTCGTGACCTGTCATTCCTTGGCACTCACGGCGTGCGGGGCGTCGGCTACCACGCGAGCAAGTTGATCGCCGAGCTGCGCCGCGTTCTCGGTGCGCACCATGCCTTCCGGGTGGCGGTGGTGGGCGTCGGCAATCTCGGACAGGCGCTCGCCGGATACGCCGGGTTCGCCGGTCGCGGGTTCGACATCGCAGCGTTGTTCGACATCGACCCGGCGAAGATCGGGCGGCTGGTCAGTGGCTTTTCGGTGCGGCACCTGTCCGAGCTCAGCAAGATCTGCGCGGCGGACGGCCTGACCATCGGTCTGATCGCGACGCCGCCGGCCGCGGCTCAACGCGCCGCCGACGCGCTGGTGGACGCCGGCATCTTCTCGATCCTCAATTTCGCCCCCGGCGTGGTCTCGGTGCCGACCGGTGTGGAGGTGCGCAGCGTCGATCTTGCGTTGGAACTGCAGATGCTCGCGTTTCACGAGACGTCCCGCGTCGCCGGGGTGAGCAGTTCATGAGGGTGACATCCGCTGTTCATCGCGTTCGCCTGGCTCCACCACCGTTCGTACTCGAAGGTGACGGGGAAACAGTTGTTCGATCACGCAGCCAGGTACGGCTCGCGGGCACACCGGTCGGCCGTTGGTCGGCGATCATCGACGAAAGTCACAAAGGAGCAGGTCATGACCCGCGCGCGTAAGACAGGCGGTCGCATCATCTTCGTCGGGGCCGGCCCGGGAGATCCAGGCCTGCTCACGGTGCGTTCCGTCGAGGTGCTCATTGGTGCGGCGCTGCTGGTGACCGATCCTGACGTGCCCGCCGAGGTGGTGGCCGTGGCGCGGAATGCAGAGGTGCACCCCGCCGTCGGCGAGCCGGCGGAAGTGGCCAAGGTGCTGGTCACCGCGGCCAAGGCCGGACAGGCCGTGGTCCGGCTGATCGCCGGTGACGTGCTGTCGGCCGATTCGGTCGTCAAGGAGCTGCAGGCCGTGGCGCGGACGGCGGTGCCTTTCGACATCGTTCCGGGCATCTCGGCGGCCTCGGCCGCGGCGTCCTACGCAGGCATAGCCGTCGGGTCGGTGCACACGATCGCGGATGTCCGGTCCACCTCGGACTGGTCCCGGTTGGCGGCCTCACCTGGCACCCTGCTGCTGCAGGCCTCGGGCGGTCATCTGGCGGATACCGCGGCCTCGCTCGCCGAATCCGGCTTCGCCGCCGAGACGCCTACCTCCGTCACGGCCGGTGCTTCCCTACCCACCCAGCGCACCGTCGATGGCACCCTTGCCACGCTGGACGGCATGGGCCGTGAACTTCTCGGACCGCTGGTCGTGGCGGTCGGCGCCAATGCTGCGCCCCGGGCCCGGCTGTCGTGGTGGGAGTCGCGCGCGCTGTACGGCTGGCGAGTGCTGATCCCGCAGACCCGCGATTCCAGTGACCTGATGGTCGAACTACTTCGGGCGCACGGCGCCATTCCGGAACGGGTGCCGACGATCGCCGTCGAACCGCCCCGCACGCCGGCCCAGATGGAACGTGCGGTCAAGGGTTTGGTCGACGGTCGGTACCAGTGGGTGGTGTTCACCTCCATCAACTCGGTTCGGGCGGTATGGGAGAAGTTCACCGAGTTCGGCCTCGATGCCCGCGCCTTCGCCGGCGTCAAGATCGCCTGTGTCGACAGTGCGACCGGCGACGCGGTCAAGGCACTGGGCATCAACCCGGAACTGGTCTCCGGGCATCCCGAATTCTCGGTGGGCCTGCTCGACGACTTCCCGGAGTTCGACGACATCCTCGACCCGGTCGACCGCGTGCTGCTGCCGCGTGCCGACATCGCGACCGAGACTCTCGCCGAGGGCCTGCGTGAGCGCGGCTGGGAGATCGACGATGTGACCGCCTACCGGACGGTTCGCGCCGCACCGCCGGCGGCGCCGATTCGAGAGGCGATCAAGGCCGGGGGCTTCGACGCAGTGTGTTTCACCTCGTCCTCGACGGTTCGGAATCTGGTCGGCATCGCGGGCAAACCGCATGCCCGGTCGATCGTCGCGTGCCTTGGCCCGAAGACGGCCGAAACCGCTCGGGAGTTCGGACTGCGCGTCGACGTGCAGCCCGACGCCCCCGACATCGCGGCTCTGGTGGAGGCGTTGGTGGGGCATGCGGTCAGGCTTCGGGCCGAGGGTGCGCTCCCACCGCCGCGGAAGTCCCCGCGGCGACGATGAGTGCAAGTCGACGATGAGTGCAAGTCGACGATGACCGCAAGTCGACGATGACCGCGAGTCGAGGACGAACGCACGTCGAGAGTTCAACGGGTCCGGGGTCAACGGGTCCGGCGCAGCCGGCCCCTGCCGGTAGGTTCATTCCATGAGCTCACCCGGATCCCGCCCGAAGAAGAGCGGCTTCATGGCCAACCTGCAGGCCGCAATGGTTCCAGCGGTACCGGACGCCGACGGCGGGCCGCTGCTCCGCCCGCGTGCCGTCACGATCGCCTCGGTGCTGGCGATGGTGGCTGGCGTGGTTTTCCTGCTGCTCGGAATCTTGTCGATTGCGAGCGCGTCCTCGCAGGTGGACAACCAGGCGCAGGTGTACGTGAAGGTCGTGGCGCAGTGCAATCAGTACTACGGGGGCATCGGTTCCTCGGCGGTGCCGACCACGGCGACGACGCCGAGTTCGCTGGCGACGACCTACGTGGCAGCCACCGCGCTGCCGGGGGCATGCCGTGGCATCACCGAATCGAGATTGTCGGACAGCGAGTTGGCGTCGTACCGGACCAGCATCACGGTCTTCTCGATCGTGCTGATCGTCGTCGGCCTGGCCACGGCGGTCAGTGGGTGGTTCCTGCGGGAGGGTCGCAAGTGGAGCCGCCGGGTGTTGATCTCGGTGGTGCTGGTGCAGTTGATCCTGGCCTTCCTCTTCCAGGTTTCCAACGTCCTGACCCTGCTGGCCACGTTGCTCGTGGTGGTAGCCCTGTCGATGACATTCCTCGGGAGGGCGTCGGGATACTTCCTGGGCGTCGCCTTGCGCAAGAAGGCGCACTGACGGACGGGAAGGCACGCCGGTGCCTTGAGCGGGCGCTGCAGAACCAGCGTTCCGTTGCGGCTTTCGAGCAGGGAAGGGAACTCGTCCATTGACGATGGATGTACTCGGCGACGACACCGCGCCGCTGCCGGCGGTCGACTGCCCGATGTCGAGCGCAGCTGCCGGCCGGGCGGCAGCCCAGGTCGCCTCCGCCCTCCTGATCCGTTGCTTAGTCGCGGCGGTGGCGACAGTCGTGTTGATCCTGCTCTCGATCCTGCTGTTCCGGCATGGCGTCAGAGCGGACAATTTTCCGGCTTACCAGCCGGGGACCACCCGGACCGTCATCAAGCGGTACTCCGCTCCCTGGATCGCCGGCGCCGCTGGAACGACGTTGCTCGCCGCGCTGTGCTTCACCTCGTGCAGTGCCGACTTGTACCGCCGGGCACGATTGCAACGGGGACGTCGTCGGACGTGAGAGTCGGCACTTCTAGTCACGAGCGGGAGCTTGGTCGCACCGAAGGCAGGCGGCGAACCTGGAACACTGATGGAGTGCTGCCATCGAAGTTCCTTCGTCTTGCCGCAATGCCTGTCGTCCGCTCCGGCCGCGGGACAGCTGAGCCGTTGCCGGGAGGTCGCGTCAGATGAGCCGGACCGTCGTGCACCTGCTGCGTCACGGCAAGGTGCACAACCCTTCGGGCGTTCTCTACGGCCGGTTGCCAGGGTTCCACCTGGCCGCTTCGGGACGTGCAATGGCACAAGGCATCGCAGCGCACCTCGAGCCTGCCGACATCACCTACATCGCCGCGTCCTCGCTGGCCAGGGCTCAGGAGACGGCTGCGCCGGTGGCCGCTGCCAAACGGCTGGACGTGACGACCGACGACCGGGTGATCGAGGCCGGCAACAAGTTCGAAGGAATGAAGGTAGCGGTCGGCGACGGCGTGCTGCGGCAGCCGCGGCACTGGCCGAAACTGCGAGATCCGTTTCGTCCTTCCTGGGGTGAGCCGTACCTGGACATCGCCCACCGGATGATCGGCGCGATCTACGGCGCGGTGACGGCTGCGGACGGGCACGAGGCGCTGATCGTCTCGCATCAGCTGCCGATCGTGACGGTCCGGCGCTACCTGGAGGGTTTGCGGCTCTGGCACAACCCCACCACCCGGGAATGCAGTGTCGCGTCCCTGACGTCACTGACGTTCATCGACGGCGTCTTCAACGGCTTGATCTACTCGGAGCCGATGCGGCACATCGAGCCGGTCGACGACGTCGGATCGCCGCAACCGCCGGTGCTGCCCACAGCCGCCGGGCCCGATGCTCTGTGAAACATTCCATTCGAGCAATTCCGCTGCTGATCATGGCGGTGCTGCTGGCGACGGCCGGCTGCAGTTCGGGCAACGACGCAACGGTCTACGGCGGTTCCTTCACCTTCACCTCACCGGGTGGGAAGCAGGAGTTCAGTTACCCGGCCGATCAACGGCACGCGCTGGACCAGCTCTCCGGCCCTGATCTGGCCGGAACCGGAACGGTCAGCCTTTCCGACTACGCCGGCAAGGTCGTGGTCCTCAACGTCTGGGGCTCCTGGTGCCCGCCCTGCCGGGACGAGGCAAGTCAACTGCAATCGGCTCACGTGGCGCTGGCACCCAAAGGCGTCCAGTTCCTGGGCATCGACGTCAAGGATCCTTCGGGCGCCGGTGCGGCGTTCAACGCCAGCAAGCAGATCACCTATCCCTCGATCTTCGATTTCAGCATGCGAACGCTGCTGTCCATCCGGGGGTATCCGACGGGGGACATTCCCTCCACGATCGTGTTGGACAAGCAGCATCGGGTGGCGCACATCTGGCTGCACGAAATCACCCAGGGCGATGTGACCCACGTCGTGACGGCGCTGCTGGCGGAGGCCTGAGGTGCTGCTGACAGTTCTGGCGGCCGGGCCGACCGACACCATTGTCGACGGGCCGTTCCTGGTCGCGGCGGCCTTGGCCTTGGCCGCCGGAGTCGTGTCCTTCGCCTCCCCCTGTGTCATCCCGCTGGTTCCCGGCTACCTTGCCTACCTGGTCGGACTGGTGGGTGCAGAGGGTAGTACCGGTCATAGCGCGGCCGGGGCGGGCTCAACTCGACCCGGCTCGATTCGAACCGGGTCGACCCGGACGAAGGTTCCGATCAAGGTGCGTGGGCGCGTGCTGGCCGGGGCCGCTCTGTTCGTCCTCGGCTTTTCCCTGGTCTTCTTGGCCGAGCAGTGGTTGGTGCTCGGCCTCGCCCACACGCTGACGGCGAACACGGCCTGGCTGATGCGGATCGGCGGCGTCGTCACGATTCTGATGGGCCTGGCGATGCTGGGTCTGATCCGCCCGCTCCAGACCGAGAAGCGCATTCACGCCAGACCGACCGGACGTATTTTCGGGGCGGTCCTGCTCGGCGCGTTCTTCGGACTGGGCTGGACGGCCTGCATCGGTCCGACGCTGGCCGGCGTGGTCTCCCTGGCCACAGCCACCGACTGGAACGGGTCGGCCTGGCGCGGAATGTTTCTGGTGCTGTTCTACTGCGCCGGGTTGGGGGTGCCGTTCCTGCTGCTGGCCTTCGGTTTCGGCTGGGCAACCACCGGCTTGGGCTTCCTGCACCGGCACACCAGGACGATCCAGCTCGTCGGGGCCATCATGCTCGTCGTCGTGGGGCTGGCCATGGTGACCGGGCTCTGGAGCGATTTCGTCGGCCGGCTCCAGGTCCGATTCGGCGACTCCGGGGCGGTGCTCTGAGGTGGCGACCCGTGACGTCACGCATCTTTCTGGCGGTCTGACTGCGGACCCGGGCGAGCAGACAGGCCTGCGACCGGCGCCGCCGCGGCGACCTGGCCCGCTCGCCGGTGGTCTGGCGCACCTGCGGAACACCTGGCGCCGGCTCACCAGCATGCGCACCGCGCTGGTGTTGCTGTTCCTGCTGGCGATTGCCTCCCTGCCGGGTGCGCTGCTGCCACAGTGGTCGTTGAACACATCCAAGACTGCGCAGTACATCGTCGATCACGGGACGTGGGGCGTCCTGCTGAACCGGCTCGGCTTCTTCGAGGTCTTCGCCTCGCCCTGGTATGCGGCCATCTATTTGCTGCTGTTCACCTCGCTCGTCGGGTGTCTGTTGCCGCGGACCTGGGATTTCGTCGGCCAGGTCCGGATGAAGCCGGTGGCCACACCACGGAATCTTTCCAGACTGCCGCACCATGCCGCAGTCTCGGTCGCTGGGCCGCCCGAGGCAGTGGCTGATCGGATCACTGCCGGGCTCAGGGGCTGGCGACTCGTTCGGCGCACCGAAGACTCGGGCGCCCTGGCGATCTCGGCGGAGAAGGGCTTCCTCCGCGAGGTCGGCAATCTTGTCTTCCACTTCTCCCTGCTCGGGCTGTTGGTCGCCATCGCGGTCGGGAAGTTGTTCGGATTCGAAGGCTCGATCATCCTGAACGCGGCCGACGGGCCGAACTCCGAGCTGTGCTCGTCATCGCCCGTCAACTACGACAACTTCCGGCCCGGCCTGCTGGTCGACGGGACCGACATGTCGCCGTTCTGCGTCGACATCGACAAGTTCACCGCCACCTACACGCCGACCGGGCAGGCGAGTTCCTTCGTCGCGGCGATCCGCTACCAGACCGGAACAAACCTCGGCCCGAACCAGTGGACCTCGGCCCGTCTGGAGGTCAACGACCCGCTGCGGGTACAGGGGCAACGCCTGTACCTGCTGGGCCACGGCTATTCGCCGACCTTCACCGTCACCTACCCGGACGGACAGGTGCAGACTCGCACGGCGCCGTTCCAGCCGCAGGACTCGTCCTTCACCTCGCAGGGTGCGGTCAAGATCCTCGACCCTCCCGGATACACCGGAGATGAACTCCGCAAGCACCAGTTGGCCATCGTCGGCATCTTCGCGCCGAGCGCGTTCGTGCATACCGGCATCATGACCTCGACGTTTCCGGCGCCGAATTCCCCCGGAGTGGCCATTCAGATCTATCGGGGTGATCTCGGCATGGAGACCGGCAAACCGCAGTCGATCTTCTCGATCGACACCGACCAGGTGGCGAACGGGAAATTGGTCAAACTGAACCGGTCGAACCTGTCACTCGGGCAGTCGATGAAGCTCGACGATGGCACCGCGATCACCTTCACCGGCTTCAAGCAGTGGGTGTCGCTGCAGACGTCGTACGATCCGGCCCAGGGTTGGGCGCTGGTGTTCGCGATTCTGCTGCTCATCGGCCTGATGATGTCGCTGACCATCAAACGAAGGCGGGTGTGGTTCCGGATCGGCGACAGCCTTTCCGAAGTCGGCAGGGCCCGCGGGGATGCGACGCCGGCACCACTGTCGGCAGCGGCCCGTACGGTTGGTTCCGGTGGCTCGGTTCACGTCGAGATCGGCGGTCTGGCCAGGACCGACCAAGCCGGGTACGGCGACGAGTTCACGAAATTGAGGGTGCTGGTCAGCTCGCCCGACAGTCCTTGGGAACAACGAAAGGCAGCGCAGTAGTCATGGCAGTCAACGATCATCTGGGAAACGTCTCCTACCTCGGTTTCCAGGCGGCGCTCGCCGGCTACATCGCCGCTCTGGTCTGTCTTGGAATCGAGTTCGCCTCGGCGCGTGGTAACGCGCCCACGGCGGCCGAGGCGGCCAGCATGACGCTTCGTGCAGCGGGCAGAGGACGGACGGCGCTGCTGGACCGCAACCAGGGCACGGGCCTGGCCGAGAATCACAACGGGATCGGCCGGATCACCGCGCCGGCGAACGGAGCCCGCAGACCGATGGGCGCCCTGTTCGGGCGGGCCGCGATGATCGTTCTGGCAATCGGCTACGCGGCACACGTTTTCTCGATCGTGACCCGCGGGCTGGCGGCCGGCCGGGCGCCGTGGGGCAACATGTACGAGTTCACCTCGCTGATCTGCGCGGCCGCGGTGACCGGGTTCCTGATCATTCTCCAACGGACCAGATCCAGGTCGATCGGCTTCTTCGTGATGATCCCGGTGGTCATCCTGATGTTCGTCGGGGGCACTCGGCTGTACACGCAGGTGGAATCGCTGGTGCCCGCTCTGCACTCGTACTGGTTGCTGATCCACGTGCTGGCCGTTTCGCTGTCCTCAGGCGTGCTCATGGTCTCCGGCGTTGCGTCCGTCATGTATCTGCTGCGCTCGAGGTACGACCGCAAGGTTCTTGCCGAGCAGCAGTGGGCCGCTAACCCGGAGAACGGAGTCGACACGGCATCGGCCGCACCAGCTTCCGGGTTCAGCCCGGTCGCAAGTGTCACCGGCAGATCGTGGCTGGCCGCACTGCCGTCGCTGGCGACCCTGGATCGGGTGGCTTATCGAACCGCCATCGTCGCCTTTCCCGTCTATACCTTCGCGGTGATCGCGGGAGCCCTCTGGGCCGAGGTGGCGTGGGGACGCTACTGGGGCTGGGATCCGAAGGAGACCTGCGCCTTCATCACCTGGGTCTGCTACGCCGCGTATCTGCACGCCAGGGCGACGGCCGGCTGGCGCGGCACCAAGGCGGCGTGGATTTCGGTGGTCGGGTTCGCATCCGTCCTGTTCAATCTGTTCTTCATCAACATCGTGGTGTCGGGGCTGCACTCCTACGCGGGCCTGAACTGACCCAACTACGCGGGCGTGAACTGGTCCGACCCCACACGAGCGGCCCGAACCACAGAATCAGCGTCTTTTCCAGCCGCGTGGCGACGAGCATGTCGTCGGGGTCAGCCGGTCCACTGCTGCGAGACGAACGTTGCGGTATTCACGGCAGCCAGCGCAACACCACCGCCGATCACCAGGCGAGCCAGGGCGCGTTCGTCGGAACCCGGCGTCGCCAAGGACCGTCGAAGCCACTGGCCGGTGAGTACGAGCAGTGGAAAGCACAGCAGTACCGACCGTGGTATCGAAAGATAGACGGTACTGGTCAGCAATGACACGGCTGTCAGTCCGACGTACGTCAGCTCGGGCCACCGCTGAAGTTTGAACAGGATCCACCCGCCCGCAACCATCAACGTCGCAAACACCAGCTCCATGGCGCTCTGATATCGCTCGGCAACGGTGGCCACAGGTCCCCACAGCTTCGAGCAGCTATTCCAGAACGAGGCCAACGGGAGCGTTGTTCCTCGACCCCAACCACCCCGCTGCGCATCGAGCCAGGTGAACCAGCTACCTGAGTTCCGATGCAGAAAATAGACGTAGCCGACCGGTGCGGCGAGCGCCACCGCAAGAACCGCAACGCGCAGCAGACACTGACGAGTCGTCCCGCGCGCGTCGGCAACTGCCATCACGGCCAGTCCGGCGAGAAGGAACAGACCATTGACGCGGACCAGTGCAGCGGCAGCAGCCAGCAGGGCCGCCCACCACCACTTGTTCCGCCTACCGGCAAGCCAAGCACCCAGTGCGAGCGCGAGAAACAAGCTTTCCGAGTACGAGGCCACCAGGAAGACGCTGTAGGGGCCGAAAAGCAGAACGCGAGCCGACCACGCACCGTCGTTGGTCGAGCCACCAGTCGCCTCGGTAAGGCGTATCACCAGGACCGCAGAAGCGAGTGTCCCCAGCCAGGCCACGATCGACATGCCGACGAAGGCAGTGACGGGCGTCAGCTGCCCTGCACCGACCACTTCAGCGACGAATCTCGATGCAGCTGGATAGCCCGGTAGGAAGGCCTCGTCCCAATTCGGAGTTCCGCGATAGGTGGTGAAATAGCCGTGCACGGCGATTCGGAGGAAGTGGCCGGAATCGAAATGGTTGAAGATGTAGGACGGCCATGCCGCCGACGGCAGTTGATCTCGCACCAGCTTTCCGGAGAGCGTGGCGAACGCGCGGCCCACCAACAGAAAACCCGAGCAGCTCAACGCCCACAGGCCGACGCCCGCTCGCCAAGCAGCCCACCGCGGCGATGCTGTGCGTTCATCGCCTGACAGTCGGAGTTGTTCAGGACCGGGTCCAGCAGGCCGAACGTCCGCCATCTAACGGGCAGTGGGCAGCAGAAGCAGACCGTGAATACATGGCCTCGGATGTAGCTCGCCGGCTCTTCCATTCACCGGAGGAGTCTAACCAGGCCGTCAGGGCCAAGCCGGCAGAATGGCGGTCGGGACGGGTTGCCACCTAGCTCGGCGGGCCGCCGACAACTATCACGCCGACAGCCACTCCACGCCGCCGACGACTTCCGCAGGTGCCGTCAATCGACCCCTAGCTGCTTTTGTCCTCGCCGCGGAGCTTGCGGTCGATCTCGCGGAGGAACTCCGGATCATCGTCGGGCGCCACGGCCCTGGTTCGAGGGCGGCTGGCCCTGGTAGACCTGGCCTGCGGTTGCCGGGCCGTCTCATCGTTTGCGGCGCCTGCGCCGATTCCACGCCAAGCCAGCGCGATAACCAGAACGGTCACGGCTATCGCAATCAGCATGTACATCTGGCACCTCCATCGATTGATTCCACAGTACGCACACCTGCCCGCCGACAGCGCGGATCGCTACCCAGCTAGAGAAATCGAGGAATTTCCGGATACGGCCCTGACCTCCGGTGCCGGCGGTGTGGGCACTCCACCAGCGAAGAGCCCCTCGCCGGGCGTCCCTGCAGGGCGCCGACGAGGGGCTCTTCACTCCGCCGTTGCGCGGAATGATCGATCAACGGTCGGTGGGTGTTTCCTCAGGCGGAGTGGCGTGCCGCCTGGACCGTCAGGTCCGCCAGCAGACCGCTGACCTCGGATTCGCGGAACCTACGATGCCCGCCGGGCGTGCGGATCGATCCGATCCGCCCCGCCGATGCCCACCTCGTCACCGTCTTGGGATCGACTCGGAACATCAGTGCAACTTCACCTGGTGTGAGCAGTCTTTCGACATTCTCCATGGCTACGTGCCTCCTTTTGGGCCCCGACGGCCTCGTGCGCCCGGATTGGCGTCTGGAACATTGTGCCCCATTCGTCCGATTCTCAAAGCTATTGCTCGAGAATGCGCAGAACCCTGCTATCGGCCGGGCCGATAACGGTCCACGTGGGCCTGGCGAGGGTAGAGCTACCGTGTAGATGCAACCGGACCCGGGTCGACGATCGGGTTTTCTGGGGCCGATAGGAGACGCTCGTGGATGCTGTGGACCGCCACCTGATCGACGCCCTTCGCGCCGACGGTCGGGCCAGTTACGCGGAACTCGCCCGGTTGGTCGGGTTGTCGTCGTCGGCAGTCCATGAGCGTGTGGGCAAGCTGGAATCGTCCGGAGTGATCACCGCCTATCGTGCCGTTGTCGCGCCGGGCGCGATCGGCATCGGAGTGACCGCGCTCGTTGGCATCGCACCTGGCGAGAACGGTAGTGACGACGTGATCGCTGGAGCGCTGGAAGAGATGCCGGAGGTCGAGAGCTGCTACTCGGTCGCCGGCGACGATGCTTTTCTGGTCACCCTCCGCGTCGCGAGCGTCGACGAGCTGCATCGGTGCCTCGGTCGGCTGCGGGGCATCGACGGCGTCGCCCGCACGCGCACAACGGTGGTTCTGGCCACCAGATTCGAGGGCCGGCCGGCAACGCTGCGGCCAGATCAACAGGATCCAGGGCCGGCTTGACGCCAGCCGGCCCGGCCGGCCGACGCCGAGGGACGGTTGCCCCGGCCGCCTATTCTCGGTGGATGAACAGCGAAGACAATCGAGCAGAGTCAGATCTGTCGGAGCAGCCGCCACTGTCCCGTCCTGAGGCCGCCCGTCCGAAGTGGGCGCCCGATAATCCTGCTTCCGAGCCGCCGGTCGGAACGAGCGACGACAATGAGGTTCGGGCGGAGGCCGCAGAGATTCTTTCGGCCGCGCCCGCGTTGGTGAAGTGGCTGCTGATCTACTCGCTGCTCCGCATCGCCCTGGTCATTGCGCTGACCGCCGTGCTGTACCTGGTAATGCCGCTGATCGTGGCGCTTCTGTTCGCTGTCGTGTTGGCACTGCCGCTGTCGTTCGTGATCTTCGCCGGCACGCGCCGGCGGGTGAACGCCGTGGTGGCGATCTCCACTGCTCGGCGTCGCAACGAACGGGAGCGGTTACGGGCCGCGTTGCACGGAGAAGATCAGTAGGGTCGGACGGTTCCGAACAGCGGGGCCACGGTTCCAGGTCGCGGCCCTGCGTGACCGGTCACAGGTCCCCGGTCACAGGTCCACGACCACAGGTCCCCGGTCACAGGTCCACCGTCACAGGTCCACCGTCACAGGTCCACCGTCACAGGTCCACCGTCACAGGTCCACCATGCCGCTGATGCAGGTGTTACAACGGCCGCCGACCCACACCTGACCGTCCACCGATCGGACCTGCACGCGCCCGGTTCGCCCCAGCGCGGTGCCCTGACCGGCCACATAGCACAACGGGGCCCGGCCGGACTCGATGAGCCACTGCCCAAGGCTTGCGTTCAGGCTTCCGGTCACCGGGTCCTCGACACCGCCGTGGAACGCCCTGACCTCGAAGTCGACGTCAGACCCGGCCGGGTATGGTCCGATCAATCCGATTTTCGCCTCGGCGAGCAGAAGCGGGTCGGGTATCACAGCCAGTACCGCAGTCGCGGACCTCAACAGCACGGCCATCCAGCCCGGACCGTTGTCGACCCACTGGGCGTCCATGACGTCATCCGGACGTATGCGCAGTATCGCCAGGGCGCGCGCGAATTCCGTCGGCTGGAGCGGACCGCTTCGTAGCCGCGGCGGAGCCGCGAACGCCAGTCCGTCCGCCCCCTGCTGGATCGTCACGAGACCGATGCCGCACTGCTGGACCGGCGACCGGCCGTCCTTCGGTGTACCGCCGGCTTCCAGCCAGGCATGGGCGCTTCCGAGTGTGGGGTGGCCGGCGAACGGCAGCTCCGAACCGGTCGTGAAGATCCGGAGCCGGTAGTCCGCTGCAGGCTCGGTGGCAGGCAGCACGAACGTGGTCTCGGACAGATTCGTCCAGGCGGCGAAGCGGACCATGTCGGCGTCGGAGACGCCCGCCGCATCCAATACCACTGCCACCGGATTGCCGGCGTAGGGCACCGCGGAGAAGACGTCCACCTGGGCGAAGGGTCGTCGTCTGGCGGCAGTTCTGATCATGATGGAAAGCTTCGCACGTTCGGACTTGGTCCCAGCCGGGCGGCGGCGGCCGCGAGTCGCTGGTCGCGCGTCCACAGAGCTGCACCTGCCGTCAGCAAGGTCGCGGCTCATCTTGCCTCCCCCAGCGAGCCGGAGCAGCGGGGGTCCGCGCGGGTTTCGGCCACCCCGCGCTGGTTGCAGTCCGCGCGAATCGACCACAAGCCGCGCGGGTGCGGCCCAGTGCCGCCGGTGAGCAGCCGGTGAGCGGCCCAGAGCCGCCGGTGAGCAGCCGGTGAGCGGCCCAGCCGCCGGTGAGCGGCGCAGTGCCGCGAGTGTGGCGCAGTGCCGCGCGAATCGTCCACAATCCGCGCCGGTGCGGCCCAGTGCGGCGGTGGTCAGCGCGAGGACAAGTTGGCCTCCGGGGTGAACATGCGAGCGCGCAGCCAATCCAGCATGTTGTCCCGGTCACCGATCAGTCGGCGGGTCACCAGGATGTGGTCGGGAGCGAGCTGCCAGGCATGCTGACTCAGTACCGGGATCACGGTCAGCCGAAGCTGGAAGGGCGCGCCGCGCCGACCTTTCTCGGCCTCTCTGGCGATCTGTTCCAACCCGTCGCGCGGCGCCGAGTGAGCCCGCTTCACCAGCGGGTCGGCGGAGATCGAATCCGTCCAGAGGCTGGCGCGTTCGTAGTACGTCTGCATCAGCATCCGGAGTGACGGCGTGCTGCCGAACGCCGGAAACCTGGGTGGCCGCAGATCGTCGGAGGCAGCCGGTCCGACCGCCAGCGCGTGCCGCCACCATCGCGCCCACTCCCGTCCGCTCTGCTCACGATTGAGCGGGCCGGTGAACGGATCCGGTAGTTTCGCGAGGCCGTCCGAGGGGCGCGGCGCCCAGGCCGGCCAGATCTTCGACGACGGGTCGAGCACCGGAATCTCCGGGGCGGTCAGGGCGGAGATTCCGATGATCTCCCGGATGTACAGCGCGATGACCAGGGACCATGGTTCGTCGACGGCGATCGAGCTGCTCCCCGTGCCGACGATGTACATAACGGACATGGTCCGCTGCCGAATGCAATTTTGCACGGAACAATTCCTCGACGGCGGCACCGACTCCGCCGGTGCCCGGCCTGCTACAACCGACCGAGTGCCAGACCGACGGTGATGAGCGCTGCGTAGACGAACTCCAACCGGCCGATCGCGCCGAGCGCCCTGATCAGCTCGGGACCCTTGCTACCGCTGTGCACCTGCCGGATCGGGGCGGTGGCCAGGGCGAGGCTCATCAGCGCCAGCAGGCACCACGGATGCCGGATGCCGATGACCACCACCGCCAGGAACGCGCCGCCGATCGTCATCAACAGGACCGATCTCGCCAGCCGGTCGCCGAGCAACACGGCCAAGGTGCGCTTGCCCGATACGGCGTCGGTCGCCACGTCACGCAGGTTGTTGATCATCAGCAGGGCGCAGGCCAACAGGCCGATGCCGATGGCGGCCGCGACCGCGGTCACGGTGATCCGAGAGCTGTTGACATACATGGTGCCGAGCACAGCGAGCAGCCCGAAGAATACGAAGACGAACACTTCACCGAAGCCGGCGTAGCCGTACGGCTTGGGCCCACCGGTGTAGAACCAAGCGGCCGCCACGGCCGCGACTCCGAACGGCAGCAACCACCAGGTGGTGGCCGCTGCCAGGACCAGGCCGGCCGCCCCGGCAATTCCGAACGACTGGAACGCGGCGTTCTTGACCCGGTTCGGCATGGCAGCGCCCGACCCGACCAGACGCATCGGCCCCACTCGGACGGAGTCGGTGCCGCGGACGCCGTCGGAGTAGTCGTTCGCGTAGTTCACGCCGACCTGCAGAGCCAGCGAGACCAGGAGCGCCAGCAACGTCTTCCACCAGGAGAAATGACCGATGGCGAAGCCGGCGCCGGCGCCAACCAGCACTGGTGCGACCGCAGCCGGAAGGGTGCGGGGGCGGGCGCCGGAGACCCACTGCTTTGCTGTTGCCACGGGTGGAAACCCTAGTGGTCCAGATCGCGGCCGGATGTCGGCGTCCATGTCCCCTGCGCGGTCGCCAGGGCAACGGCGGCCTGTCGATCCGGCTTTCCGGGTCCGCGCATCGGTATCCCAGCGGTGACGACAACCTGTTTGGGCTGCACTGCGGCCGCGATGCCGACGGCCGTACAGGCGGCTCGGATCTGCTCGAGAGACGGCGCGGAAACGTCCTTGGCCACCACGATCACGGCGACCAGCCGCCGGCCCCACTGAATGTCCGGAATGCCGACGGCAACCACCTCGGCCACTGCTGGAAGTGCCGCGATCGCAGCCTCGAGCCGAGCAGGGGCGACCTTCAGGCCCCCGGTGATGAGGACGTCGTCGACCCGGCCCAGGATGCGCAGCCTGCCGTGCGCCCACTCCGCCAGGTCGTCGGTCCGGAACGACCGGCGGGAACCTTCCTCCCCGAAGGCGAGATGGCCTGGCTGATTCCGGTAGCCCCGTGCGAGCACCGCACCGAAGAGCAGCACCCGGCCGGACGGATCGATCGCGGCATCGACGCCGGACAACGGCACACCGTCGTACACGCACCCGCCGCATGTTTCGCTCATGCCGTAGCTGGTGACCAGGCGGATGCCGGCGGCTCCGGCCCGTTGCTGCAGCGACGTGGGCGTGGCTGCGCCGCCGACCAACACCGCCTCGAAGGTTCGCAGCGCCGCCGTGGCGTGGTCGTTGCCGAGAATCCGATGCAGTTGGGTGGGCACGAGGGATACATAGCGCGGCCCGGACGGCAACCGCTCCGCCGCCTCGGTGAATCGTTCCGGGGTGAACGGCGGTCGGGTGTCGAGAATTTCGGGCACCGTGCCGGTCGCGATCGAGCGCAGCAGCACCTGCAGGCCGGCGATGTGTTCCGCCGGCAGGGTCAACAACCAGGTACCTGGCGGTCCCAGACGTTGTCCGGTTGCTGCGGCAGAGGCGGCCAGGGCCGAACGACTGAGCAAGGCGCCCTTGGGAATGCCGGTGGATCCCGAGGTGGCCACCACGATCGCGGTCGGGTCGTCGGGATCGTCCTCGGGGTGCCCGAGCGGAGTTCCGGCGGCGAAGGCGACGGCGAGCGCAGCCAGCCCGTCGTGATCGCCGGCCGCGACAGGGACCAACGCCGGTCCGTTGCCCGAGAGCGCGTCCGCCAGTCGCGGCAGGATGTCCAGCAGGGCCGGGCCGGTGGGCATCTCCAACATCTCCAGCATGCGGGCCATCGGGTTCAGTAAGCCCACGGATACGGCGAAAAATCCGGGGAACGCTTCTGCAGGAACGAATCTCGTCCCTCGACTGCCTCATCGGTGCCATAGGCGAGGCGGGTCGCCTCACCAGCGAACAACTGCTGCCCGACCAGACCGTCGTCCGGCAGGTTGAACGCATATTTCAGCATCCGTTGCGCAGTTGGCGATTTCGCATTGATCTCCGCTGCCCATTGCAGGGCAACACTTTCCAGCTCGGCATGCGGAACGACACAGTTCACGGCGCCCATCGCGAACATCTGCTCGGCGCTGTACTCCCGCCCCAGGAAGAAGATCTCGCGAGCGAACTTCTGGCCGACCATTCTGGCCAGGTACGCGGATCCATAGCCGGCGTCGAAGCTTCCGACATCGGCGTCGGTCTGCTTGAACCTCGCGTGTTCGGCACTCGCGAGGGTGAGATCGCAGATGACGTGCAGGGAATGGCCTCCGCCCGCCGCCCAGCCGGGTACGACGGCGATCACGACCTTCGGCATGAACCTGATGAGTCGCTGGACCTCGAGGATGTGCAGGCGGCCGGCCCGACCCGGTTGCACCGAGTCCGGCCCGCTGTGCTGAGACGTCGGCGCGTACTGGTAGCCGTCGCGACCACGGATGCGCTGGTCGCCACCCGAACAGAACGCCCAGCCGCCGTCCTTGGTGGACGGCCCGTTCCCGGTGAGCAACACGCAGCCGACGTTGCTGGTCATCCGGGCATGATCCAGCGCCCGGTATAGCTCGTCGACCGTGTGCGGACGAAAGGCGTTGCGCACCTCTGGCCGGCTGAAGGCGATCCGCACGGTGGGTAGGTCGACGGTTCCCGAGCCGTCGGGTGCCGGACCGATGTGCCGGTGATAGGTGATGTCGGTGAATCCTTCGAAGCCGGAGCCCTGGACCGGGCGCCAGGCCAGAGGGTCGAAGATCTCGCTGACGATCGGAGAAGCCATGTGAACCACCCTACGGCCGGCGGTGCCGTCGGCCGGTTCACCGAACGTGAACGGCGGCTTCACCGATCCTGGGCTCCCAGCGGGGATACTCGCGGACGGACATATTTTTCTTCGCACCGGAATGGAACGAGCCCCATGCAGCCAACCGCTACTCCTGCCGTGAGCGGACCGGCGCGCGGGTTGGTGCTCGTGGTGGAGGACGAGAGCACCATCGCCGACGTCATTCGTCGGTATCTGACCGCTGCGGGATTCACGGTGCAGACGACAGGGTCCGGCCTGCAGGCGCAGGCCATCATCCGCCGCGATCGTCCGGTTGCCGTCGTGCTCGACATCGGGCTGCCCGATATCGACGGTCTGACCCTGTGCCAGCAGCTCCGGGCGGCGGGCGACTGGACGCCGATCCTGTTCGTCACGGCTCACGACGAGGACGTGGACCGCATCCTGGGGCTGGAGCTCGGCGGCGACGACTACCTGGTCAAACCCTTCAATCCGCGAGAACTGGTTGCGCGAGTGCGGACCGTACTGCGCCGGTCCGGAACGGCGGTCGGCGGCTCACCGGTGCTGGTGGCGGGGCAACTGCGTGCCGATACCTCGCAGCGGCGGGTGTGGGTGAACGCCGACGAAATTGCTTTGACCGCAACGGAGTTCGATTTGCTGGTTCATCTGATGAAGCATCCGGAACGGGTGTTCGACCGGCAGAGCCTGCTGAGCTCTGTCTGGGGATACGCGGCGGCCTCCGGGCTGCGCACGGTCGATGTGCACATCGCCGCGCTCCGGTCCAAACTGGGCGCGGCGAGCCCGATCCGGACGGTGCGGGGGGTCGGGTATGCCGTCCAGGCCGGCTGACCCTTCGGACGCCGCGGTCGGCTCACCGCCGACGCCGGGCCTACCGCCGATGAGACGTACGTCGCTGGCCCTGCGGATCACGTTGCTGGTGGTGTCGGTGGCGGTGGCCGTAGCCATCGTCGCAGGGGTGGTGGGCGCTGCGATGATCCGGAACACCGCCGCGGACGTCACCCGGAACTACCTTTCCAACCAGGCCGACGTGATCGTCGACCAGATTTCCGGTGAGGATCCGGGCTACCGCATCGGTCTGACGAAACTGGCGCAGGTGTTCGCGCGGCAGGGAATCTCCGTGGTGACCGTGACCAGGAACGGCCGGGGCGACAGTGCCGATGCCCGGGCGCTCAGAGTCGCGACCAACGCCGGAATCCTGCAGATGTCCGGAACGCAACGACTTTCCAGGACGGTCGACGTCGGTGGCCGGACCGAACTGTTGGAGGCGCGTTCGGCGGACGGACGGGTCTTCGCACTGGTGGCTTCCGCCGACCTCAGTGCCGGTACCCAGAAGACTCTGCAGAACAGGGTGCTGCTGGCGCTGGCGATCGGGTTGGCTGCAGCCGTGGTCGGGGGTCTGCTCATCGCCAGGCTGGTGACCAGACCACTTCGGAGCACGGCTGAGACTGCGCGTGCGATGGGCGCCGGCGCTCGGCAGACGAGGGCGCCGGTGGCCGGACCCAGCGAGGTCGCGGACGTCGCCATTGCGGTCAACGAATTGGCTGATGCCCTGCAGCACAGCGAATCTCGGCAGCGCGAATTCTTGACCTCCGTGTCGCACGAGCTGCGCACCCCGCTCACGGCGATCAGCGGGCAGTCCGAGGCGTTGAGCGACGGTCTCGTGTCGGAGAGCGAGATCGCCCAGGTGGGAAAGACCATCCGGGCCGAATCGGCGCGGCTGGAACGGCTGGTGTCGGATCTGTTGGATCTGGCCAGGCTCGGAGCGGATTCCTTCCGGCTCGAGGTCGGCCCGTGCGATGTCGCTGCGCTCGTGCGTGAGATGGCCGCGGTGTGGCACGTTCGGTGCGATCAGCGGGGAGTGCCGTTGCTGATCGAGGTTTCCGCCGGGCGATTGGTGGTGGCGACGGACGCTCGTCGGGTCCGCCAGGTGCTCGATGGCTTGGCGGAGAACGCGCTTCGGCTGCTGACCCCCGGACTACCGCTCGTCCTCGCCGCTGGGTCGGTGCCGGGTGTCGTCCTCGCCGTGCGCGACGGCGGGCCGGGTCTGGCTCCGGAGGACTATCCGGTGGCCTTCGAGCAGGGCGTGCTGCACGAACGGTATCGAGGCAGGCGCCCTGGTGGCGCCGGTCTCGGTCTGGCGCTGGCGCACAGTCTGGTCACCCGGTTGGGTGGCGTCATCACTGCCGGACCGGCTCCCGAGGGCGGAGCCGGATTCTGGATCACTCTGCCGGCTTCGCGCTGAGCGCGTCGTTCGGCTCGCTCGGCGGCGGAACCACTTCCTCGAGTTGACCGCGGACGAAACCGACCGAATTCGGCTCTACGGAATTTGGCTCTGTGGGGCTCCCGCGCGGGTTGTGCACGGTTCGCGTGGGTTGCGACGCGCGCGGTTGCGCCCCGATGCGCGCAGGTGTCCCCGAAAGCGCAGGTGCATCCCGATGCGCGCCGGTGTCCCGGAAAGCGCAGGTGCGCCCGATGCGCGCCGGTGTCCGGAAGGCGGAACAGGCCGACTCGCAGCAGCGAGCTCACCGGGTACGCACCCGGTGCCGGTCGGCAGGGGAGGATCGGCAGATGGATCTTGCCGAGCTTCTTGCCACCGCCAGGGTCTTTGCGATTCCCCTGCAGGACCGGTTTCGGGGTGTTTCCGTGCGCGAGGGCGTTCTGCTGGAAGGCCCGGCGGGATGGGCCGAGTTTGCGCCTTTCGACGACTACGACGACGAGGCCGCCCTGCCCTGGTTGGAAGCCGCCGTGGATACCGCCTGGAACGGGTGGCCGCCGGCCGTCCGCGACAGCATCGAGGTGAACACCACCGTTCCGGTCGTCAGCCCGACGAGGGCGGCGGGACTGGTGCTCGCCTCCGGCTGCCGGACCGCCAAGGTGAAGGTCGGCGGTGTCGACGGCGGCGTGCTGGGGGCGCAGATCGCCAATTCCCTCGATGCGGATGCCGAACGGCTGGCTGCCGTCCGTGCGGCGCTCGGCCCACAGGGCCGTATCCGGGTCGACGCCAATGCCGGTTGGACGGTGGCCCAGGCACTCGCGGCGATTCCCGTTCTCGACGAGGCGGCCGGCGGGCTGGAGTATGTCGAGCAACCCTGTGCAGAGTTGGCGGAATTGGCTCAGGTGCGCCGGCGGGTTTCGGTGCCGATTGCGGCGGACGAGTCCATCCGGCGGGCCGAGGATCCGATGCGGGTGGCGCTGTCCGGTGCCGCGGACATCGCCGTGGTGAAGGTCGCTCCGCTGGGCGGTGTCAGCCGAGCCCTGCGCATCGCCGAACGAGTCGGGTTGCCGATCGTGGTGTCCTCCGCCCTCGACTCGGCCGTCGGCCTGGCTGCCGGGCTGGCGCTGGCCGGCGCCCTTCCGGTGTTGGACAACGCGTGTGGTTTGGGAACAGCGTCGTTGCTGGTCGGTGATGTGAGTGCGCAGACTCTGCGACCGGTCGACGGGCGACTGCGGGTGCTCCGGCGAGCACCTGAGCCCGACCGGTACGCCGGATTCGCCGCGGACCCCGCGACCGAGGCCCGCTGGCTGACCCGTCTGGCTCGGATCGCCGCTCTGCTCTGACCGCGCTCCCGGACGGCGTCGGCGCACGAAGGCGCGGGCCTGCGAGAATGGGCGGGTGAATCCGTCGACCGCTTTCGCCCGGGTAATGGTCGACGAACTGATCGCCGGCGGGATGACCGACGCGGTGCTCGCTCCGGGATCACGCAATGCTCCGCTTTCGATCGCGTTGTACGACGCCGACTCGGCGGGGCGGATCAGGCTGCATGTCCGCATCGACGAGCGGACGGCCGGCTTTCTGGCGGTCGGGCTGGCGCGCGGCACCGGCCGTCCGGTCGCCGTCTGCACCACATCGGGCACGGCCGTGGCGAACCTGCACCCGGCAGTTCTGGAGGCCCACCACGGCGGAGTTCCGCTGCTGGTGCTGTCCGCCGATCGACCACCCGTACTGCGCGACGTCGGCGCCAATCAGGTCATCGACCAGCGCAGCGTGTTCGGTTCGGCGCTCCGTTTCTTCCATGAATTCGGGGTGGCGGCCGAGCGCGGCGGTCAGAACGCGATGTGGCGGTCCATGGTGTGCCGGGCCCTGGCTCATACCAGCGGCGCTGGAACGGGTTTCGCCGGTCCGGTACAGCTCAACCTTCCGCTCGTCGAGCCACTGCTGCCCGACGGTGACGACGGCGGCTGGCCGGAGACGTTGGACGGTCGCGGAGATGCAGTCGGCGATCGGTGTCCGTGGACGGTCATCGATACCGCGGCACCGGACGAGGTGCTGACCGGCGTGGAGGTGCCGGCGGGCCATCCGATGATTCCGGCGCCCGCGCCGGGTGAGCGGGTGCTCTTCGTCGGCGACCTGACCCACCCGGCTGCGGGACCATTGGCGGCGCTGGGACACGTGGTGCTGTCAGAGGCCGGCGGAGCGGCCGGCTCTGCCGTGGTCTCCACCGGCATGCATCTTCTTGCCGTGCCCGGATTCCTGGAACCTGGCCTTCCGGACCGGGTCGTCGTCCTGGGGCGGCCCACCCTGTACCGCCAGATCTCGGCTCTGCTCGCCGACTCCATGATCGAGGTCGACGTCCTTGCCTCGCCGTTCGGCTACGCCGACCCGACCGGAAAGGCGCGGCGGGTCGCGCCCGTCCTGGCGCCATTGGCAGGCCCTGGCGACACCGAGTTCGTGCAGTTCTGGCGTGCAGCGCAACATTCCGCAGCACAACAAGTCTCGAAGATCGTCGGGGAACTCGATCTGGCCTGCTCGCCGCGGCTGGCCGCCGAGGTGGTGGCGCGGGTGCCGGACGGAACGACGCTGGTGCTCGGATCGTCGCAGCCACCGAGAGACGTCGGGCTTGCCTGCGCTCCGCGGGACGGCTTGCGGGTGGTCGCCAATCGAGGGGTCTCCGGTATCGACGGGATGGTGTCGACGGCGATCGGCGTCGCGCTCGGCTCCGGCGGCGACGCTGGCCCCACCGTGGCGCTGATGGGCGATCTGACCTTCCTTCATGATCTGACCGGTTTGGTGATCGGGCCCCACGAGCCACGGCCGGACCTGACGATCGTGGTGTCCAACAACGGCGGCGGCGGCATCTTCCACACCCTGGAACCCGGAGAGCCCCTGCACGACAGGGCTTTCGAGCGCGTCTTCGGTACGCCGCACGACGTCCAGCTGGCGGGCATCGTCGAGTCGGCCGGGTGGGAGCACATCCTTGCCACCAGCGAGGAAGAACTGGCCGACGCGCTGGTGGAACCATCCGGTATCCGGGTGGTCGAGGTGCCTACCGCCCGCACCGATCTGCGTGCTGTGCACGCCCGTATCCGGGCGGCCGTGTCCGCCGCCGTGCGGGGCTGACCGGCCGACTCAGCCCTGGGATTCCAGTGCGTCCCGGATCGGAATCATCTTGACCTGCGCCTCGCGGGCCTCGGTATCGGGGTCGGAGTCGGCGACGATGCCGCAGCCGGCGATCATCCGAACCGTGCGTCCGGAGACCGTGGCGCAGCGCAACGCAATGGCGAATTCTCCGTCGCCGGCCGCATCGACCCAGCCGACCGGCGCCGCATAGCGCCCCCGCGGAGCCGGTTCGAGTTCTCGGATGACCTTCCTCGCGACCTCTGACGGCGTTCCGCCCACCGCCGCCGTCGGGTGCAGCAGGGCAGCCAGCTCCAGCGCGCTCGGCCCGCCCGGAGGCAGTGAACCGCTGATGTCGGTGGCCAGATGGGTGAGGTTGGCGAGCGGCAACGGATGTGGTCCGTCCGGAACGCTCAGATCCGCGATCACCCTCCGCAGCGTGCTCGCCACGGACTCGACGGCGAAGGCGTGCTCCGCCAGATCTTTTCGGCTCAGCATCAGATCGGCGGCCACCGGATCGTCGGCGTGTTCGGCCCACGCCGTACCGGCGAGCACCCTGGAGGTGACGGCTCCGCCCACCCGACGGATCAGCGTTTCCGGACTGGCGCCGATCAATCCGTCGACGGCGAAGGTCCAGCAACTCGGATAGGTCGCGGCCAGGCCGGAAAGTAGGTGCCGCTCGTCGACCTCGAATTCGGTGCGGGCTTGCAGGTCGTGAGCAAGCACCACCTTCTGCAGCGCCGGCCGGCCATCGGAACCACTCCGACGGATGCGCGCAGTCGCGGCCCGCACTGCGGTCGTGAAGCCGGCCACCGACAGGTCGGCGTCGGAATAGCTGATCCGGCCGGGCTTTCGAATCTCGGTGGGCTCGAAGGGATCCGGCGTGCCGATGACGGTGCGGAACGCCACTGCGCGACGGACCCCGACCACCACGGCCGGCACCACGGCGACCGACTCGTCGGCGTCCTCGAAACCCAGTGAGACGAAGGCAACGGGTCCGCTGCCGGGCAGCCCGGGCTCGTCGGTGACCGCCAGTTCCGCGACGATGGTTTCGAACCAGGAAGCGATCGCAGCTGCTGCGCCCGGCCCCCGCGTCGTCATCCGGGCGTATTCGCCCCAGCCGACGAGACCCTCGCCATTCCGCAGGAATGCGAGCGCGCCGCGAGCCGACGGAAGCGAGCCGATCAGGTCGGGGACGGCCGGAAGCACTCGGCTGACGGCCCGGACCTGGGCGGGGGCGGCGGGAGAGGCGGACACGATGCTCCAGGGTAGACCGGCCGCCCGCTCGGCCGCTTTCGATGCGATCGGTGCGCAGGCCCGTGAGACACACGACACGTTGAACTGCTCGTCATCGACTCGCCCCACAGTTCAGGACCATAGGATCAGCGCGTGCCGCCCGAACAACCCGCCGCCGCGCCGCAACGGATTCCGTCGGCCGGTGTCTCGGTTCCGGGTGTTGCGGCGCCGGGTGTCGATGCCGGGGTCGCTGTTGCGGAATTTGCGGGAACGCCCCGAATGCGGCGGACGGCTCCTGGGGTCGGCTGGCTGCTGGCGGCCAGGATTCTGTTGACGGTCGCGGCTGCCGCCTCGTTGATGGTGGCAGCTCTGGCAGTCGGCATGCGGGTCGACGATCGGCAGGTTGAGGCGCACCTGGCCACGGCCACCGCGACCGTGCTGTCCGTCTCGCCGTTACTGACCGGAATCGAGTTCGTCGACAGTTCGGGCATCACCATCCGACCCCCTGACGGTGTGCTCTACCCGGGCCTGCTGTCGATGGGCCAGCGCTTCCAGATCGAATATTCGACGCTGGATCCGAGCGTCGTCCGCGTTGCCGGACGGTCGGCCACCGTTGGCAGCGTCGTCCTGCTGGAAACGTTCGCGGGAATTTGGCTGGTTGCCCTGTCCGGCGGGTGGGCGCTCCGTCGGCAGTCGCGCCGAAAACGGCGCGCGGCGGCTCTTGGTCCGCAGGAACCGGCGGTCAGTGCGGCTTGACCAAGGCGGTTGCCTGCTCGGCGACGCCCGGCGTGGCGACGATCAGGCCGTCCAGCGGAAGGGCGTTCTTGTTTCCGTCCAGATCCGTGACCGACATACCTGCTTCCGACGCCAGGCTCAGGGCTCCAGCGACGTCCCAGACGGAGTATCCGGCGGAGGGCAGGATGGCCGCCGCCGCTCGACCCAGTGCTACCTGGGTGATGGCAAGGGCAGACGAACCGACCACGCGTACGCCGGCGTGGGCGGTCCGCACCCGGTCGATCAGGCCGGCCAGTTCCGGTCTGCGGCCCGGCCGGCCCGGTTCGGCGAACACCAGCGCGCCGGCCAGCGAGGTCAGCGTGCTGGGAGGTAGGCGCCGTCCGTTGGCACGCGCCCCCAGGCCCCTGGCCGCGGCGTAGATCTGGCCCTGATACGGATCGGCGATGACGCCGACCAGGGGACCGTCCGCATCCACCAGCGCCAGGGAGTAACAGCACCACGGAACTCCGGCCACGTAGTTGGAGGTCCCGTCGACCGGATCGACGATCCACAGCAGCTCGGGAGCGCCGGCGATGCCGGGCAGCACCAGGGGGGAGCCGTCGGAACCGGACCCGCCGTATTCCTCGCCCAGGACTGAACTTCCGGGGAATTCTGCGGCCAGCACCCGTCGGGTATGACGTTCCAACGTCCGGTCGGTCTCCGTCACCCAATCGAACGGATGAGCCTTGGCCCCCGGGGAGGCCAGTCGACCCGCTGTCGCAGTGATCACCTCTGCCGCGTCGTTCGCCAATCGGCCGGCGACATCGAGCGCCCGGGAGATCAAACCGGCGTGGGCGGTCTGCAGCGCTGAGGTGGCCATTCCTCCAGTGTGCCAACCGGTGGTGTCGGCTTGGTCACTGTGCAGTGAACCGGCTATGACCGTCAGGTGATCAACGTCTGGCGAAGGAGTGCCCCCGAGCCGCTCGCAACCGGGCTCCGCGTCCAGCGCGGCACCGGTCCTGCGCCTCGGTAGGCTCTGTGCCCATGGGACGCGCCGGACTGGAGAAGAACCCACGGCAGGTGGCCGCGATGTTCGATGGAGTGGCGAGCCGGTACGACCGGACGAATACGTTGCTGTCCTTCGGGCAGGATCGGCGCTGGCGACGGCACAGTGTGCGAGCGCTGGATCTGCGGCCGGGTCGCAAGGTGCTCGACATCGCCGCCGGCACTGCAGTGTCGACCCAGGAGCTGGCGGCGACGGGTGCCTGGAGCGTTGCGGCCGACTTCTCGTTGGGCATGCTGCTGGCAGGGGCCTCGCGCGCCGTTCCCAAGGCCGCGGCCGACGCTCTGCACCTCCCATTCGCCGATGCCGCCTTCGACGCCGTGACCATCTCCTTCGGCCTGCGCAATGTGCAGGATGCCGGAGCGGCCCTGGCCGAATTCGCGCGGGTCACCAAGCCCGGCGGTGAACTGCTCGTGTGCGAGTTCTCCCGCGCGCGTCCGGCGCCGATCGGCTGGGTGTACCGGTGGTACCTGGCCAACGTGCTGCCGCGGCTGGCGCGCCGATTCTCCTCGAATCCGGACGCGTACACCTACCTCGGCGAAACGATCAATTCCTGGCCGGACCAGCCTGCGTTGGCCCGGACGATCACCGGTGCCGGCTGGAGCGAGGTCGCCTGGAAGAACATGACTTTCGGGGTGGTTGCGCTGCACCATGCGGTCCGAGGTCCGGCCGGGCCGCCAGGCGCTGACTCCGGGGCCGAGCCTGGCCGATGAGTTCCCCGGAATGGTGACGGCCCCGCCGTCCCCAACTGCTTGTGAGCGGTCTTACACTTGGCCTGCGCCACTTAGTGAACGGATTCACAAAGTCGTCGATCCGTCGGTCGGCGATCAGTTGCAGGACGGCGACGACAGCGGACCTACCGGCGTGAAGGGAACGAAATCGTGACGGCAGTATCCGATGGCCTTGCGCAGGGCGGCATCGGCTCCAGGCATCCGGATACGTCCGCCGATGTGATCGTGGTGGGAGCCGGGCCGGCCGGATCGACCGCTGCCACCTATCTGGCGCGCGCCGGCGTCGACGTGTTGCTACTGGAGAAGTCCGTGTTCCCGCGCGACAAGGTCTGCGGCGACGGTCTGACGCCCCGGGGCGTGAAGCAGGTACTAGCCCTTGGCGTCGACGTGTCCGGGGACGACTGGCTCCGGAACAAGGGTTTGCGGGTGGTCGGCGGAGGGACGTCGCTGGAGCTTCCGTGGCCGGTGCTGCAGGACTATCCGGATTTCGGCTTGGTCCGTCCACGCCGCGACTTCGATCAGATGCTGGCCGACCTGGCGGTCAAAGCCGGCGCCAGGCTGCACGTCGGCACCACGGTGACCGGCCCGGTGCGGGACGAACGCACTGGCGCAATCGTGGGAGTGCTGGCCAGATCCGACAACGGGCCGGGTTCCTTCTCCGCACCGATCGTGATCGCTGCGGATGGCGTCTCGGCTCGCGTCGCGCTGGGAATGGGAATCAACAAACGGGACGACCGGCCGCTGGGTGTGGCGGTGCGCCGCTACTACAAGTCCCCGGCCAAGACGCACGACGACTATCTGGAATCGCACCTGGAGCTGTGGGACCGGACCAACGCGGCAAGCCCGCAGCTGTTGCCCGGCTACGGCTGGATCTTCGGGCTGGGCGACGGAACGGTCAACGTCGGGCTGGGAATGCTCAACTCCTCCAAGGCTTTCGGCAACACGGACTACCGCAAACTTCTCCGGACCTGGCTCGATGGCACTCCACCGGAGTGGGGTCTGCGCGAGGAGAACGCGATCGGCTCGATCGGCGGTGCCGGGCTGCCCATGGGATTCAACCGGACTCCGCACTACGCCGATGGGCTGGTGTTGCTGGGTGACGCCGGTGGCTCGGTGAACCCCTTCAACGGCGAAGGCATCGCCTACGCCATGGAGTCGGCCGCAATGGCGGCCGAGTCCGTGCTGCAGGCACTCGGACGCGCCGACGGTCCGAGCCGCGAGGCCGCGCTGCAGGGTTATGCGGCAGCGATGAAGGACCATCTCGGGGCCTACTACCGACTCGGCGGGATGTTCTCCACATTGATCGGCAAGCCGGCCATCATGAAAACCGCAACCCGGCTCGGACTTCCGCGAAAGCGGTTGATGTATCTGGTCCTCAAGTTGCTTGCCGGCCTGTACGACAGCCGTGACGGCGACTGGGCGGACAAGGTGGTCCGGTCACTGACCAGGATGGTGCCCAGTGTGTAGGGCCTGCGAGATGAGCGGAGGAACTGAATGAGCGCGTATCTGCCCATCCTGATTCTGTTGGTGGTGGCCGGCGGTTTCGCTGTCACCAACGCGACCCTGGTGACCGACAAGATCGGGCCTAGTCGGTTCAACCGGGCCAAGCTCGACGCCTACGAGTGCGGTATCGAGCCGACCCCGCTCCCGGCTGGAAGCGCCGGCCGTTTTCCGGTCAAGTTCTACCTGACCGCAATGCTGTTCATCGTCTTCGACATCGAGATCATCTTCCTGTACCCCTGGGCCCAGAGTGCCGTCCAACTAGGCGTTTTCGGCCTGATCGAGATGGGTCTGTTCATCATCACCGTCTTCGCCGCCTACGCCTACGTCTGGCGGCGCGGCGGCCTCGACTGGGACTGAAACCGTGTGTCCGAAAAGGTTCGTGCCCCGGCCAGGTCGCCCAAGGCCCGACGAAGCCCTGCCTCTGGGCTTCGCCGGAACCGCAGTTGCTGTTGCTTCACGCGCTGTAAACGAACATTTTTGTATTTCTTCCGACACCCCTGCGGAGCAGTGATATGGGCCTTGAAGAGAAGCTCCCGAACGGCATTCTGTTGACCGGTGTGGAGAAGTTGGTCAATTGGACGCGTAAGGCGTCGCTGTTTCCGGCGACGTTCGGTCTGGCCTGCTGCGCCATCGAGATGATGACCACCGGCGCACCCCGCTACGACCTCGGGCGATTCGGCATGGAGGTGTTCCGGGCTTCGCCACGTCAGGCTGATCTGATGATCGTTGCGGGTCGGGTCACCCAGAAGATGGCGCCAGTGCTGCGGCAGATCTATGACCAGATGGCGGAACCGAAGTGGGTCATCGCGATGGGCGTGTGTGCCTCCTCCGGCGGCATGTTCAACAACTACGCGGTGGTGCAGGGTGTCGACCACATCGTTCCGGTCGACATGTACCTGCCCGGATGCCCGCCCCGACCGGAGATGCTGATCGACGCGATTCTCAAGCTGCACGCGAAGATCATGGACGAACCGCTCGGCGCGGCGCGGGCCGGCGAGAAGGTGGGCGAGCGCACCGATCTGGTGCCCTCGTCGGTGCGGTACGCACGCAATGGTGTGCTGCATGGTCAGCGTTCGCCCAGCGACGCCCAGCTGGAGGCGTCCAGTGCGGCGGTTCAGAGTGCGGACTGGAAGGCGATGCGGCCATGACCGAAGCGACCGACGGGACCGAAGAACCGACGAAGAACAGTGGCGGACAATCGCCGCCACCTGGGCAGATGGCCGCCCAGGGCGGAGCGACCAGCGTAGATTCACCCGCTTCCGTCGAAACGGGTACCACTTCGGAAGCGTCGGCCAAGACCCCTGCTGCCGGAACGGACGTTGCGTCGACGGCACTGCACGAGCCGACCGGTCCACGGACTGCTCCGGTCGGAGTGGAGCGCACCGGGATGTTCGGTGTGCATGGCTCCGGCGACACATCCGGATTCGGTCTGCTGGTCAGCGCCCCTTACATCCCGGTGCCGGCCGAGCGGCCCTTCGGCGGCTATTTCGACGAGGTCGCCGACGCCCTGACGGCCGGGATGACGGAGCGGTCGATTCCGTCTGCAGCCCTGTTGCAGACCACGGTCGCCAATGGCGAGATCACGTTCTACTTCGCCCGGGATCACCTGTCGGCGTTGTTCTGGTTGGTCCGTGACGATCCGTCGCTGCGGTTCGAGCTGGCTTCCTCGATTTCCGGTGTCGACTACGGTCCCGGTGTGCCGCGACGGTTGCACGTCGTGTACGAGCTGACTTCGATGACCTACCGCCGGCGGATTCGCTTGGAAGTGGCCGTCGACGTCGATGATCCGCACGTACCCAGCGCCGTCGCCACATACCCGACGGCCGATTGGCAGGAACGGGAGGCCTGGGACATGTTCGGCATCATCTTCGACGGGCACCCGGGACTGACGCGCATCCTGATGCCGGACGACTGGGACGGGCATCCGCAGCGCAAGGACTATCCACTGGGCGGCATTCCCGTCGAATACAAGGGCGCCGAAATTCCCGCACCGGATACGCGGAGGTCGTACTCATGAGCACCACTGGCAAAGCGCCGGGCGGCGCACCGTTCTACACCGAGGATTTCCTGCCGGACGACGTCCGCGGGGGGGACGGTCCAAGGGTGGCCCGCGGCACCTCCACCACCGAAGGCCGGATCTTCACGGTCACCGGTGGCGACTGGGACGACATGCTCGCCGAGGCCAATTTCGGGTCCGGCGAGAACTCGATGGACAGCGACGAACGAATCATCGTCAACATGGGTCCCCAACACCCGTCGACGCATGGCGTGCTGCGGTTGATTCTGGAGATCGAGGGCGAAACGGTCGTCCAGGCCCGGACGGTCATCGGTTATCTACACACCGGGATCGAGAAGTCCTGCGAATTCCGGAACTGGACCCAGGGCGTCACTTTTGTGACCCGGGCGGACTACCTGTCGCCCGCCTTCAACGAGGCCGCGTACTGCATGGCGATCGAGAAGCTCCTGCAGATCGAGGTTCCGCGGCGCGCGCAGGTGATCCGGGTTCTGCTGATGGAGCTGACCCGCATTTCCTCGCATCTCGTCGCGATCGCCACCGGTGGCATGGAACTGGGCGCTCTGACCGGCATGACGGCCGGTTTTCGGGAGCGCGAGGAAGCGTTGCACCTGATGGAGTTCCTGACCGGGCTGCGGATGAACATGGCTTTCATCCGTCCGGGTGGGGTGGCGCAGGAGTTGCCGCCGGATTCGATCGACCGGATCAACAGCTTCATCAAGGTGATGGATTCTCGGCTGCCGGAATACGACAAACTTCTGACCGGGCAGCCGATCTGGAAGATGCGCACCGAGGGCGTCGGGATCCTGCCGCTGGAGGCGTGCATGCAGCTGGGCATCACCGGGCCGGTGCTGCGCTCTGCCGGGCTGCCCTGGGATTTGCGGAAGACGATGCCCTACTGCGGTTACGAGGAATACGATTTCGAGGTGCCGACGGCAACCGAGGCCGATTGCTACGCCCGGTACCTGTTGCGGGTCGCGGAAATGCACGAGTCGCTCAAGATCATGCGGCAGGCCGTGGTCAAACTCGCAGAGCCCGGTCCTGTCATGGTGCAGGACAAGAAGATCGGCTGGCCGGCGCAGCTCTCGATCGGTTCTGACGGCATGGGTAATTCTCTCGAGTACATCAAGAAGATCATGGGCACGTCGATGGAAGCGCTCATCCACCATTTCAAGTTGGTGACCGAAGGATTCCACGTTCCTGCGGGTCAGGCCTATGTCGCTATCGAGAATCCCCGCGGTGAGATGGGATGCCACATCGTTTCCGACGGCGGCACCAAGCCGTTCCGCGTGCACCTACGTGATCCGGGATTCGTGAATCTGCAAGCGATGCCGGCCATGAGCGAGGGCAGCCTGATCGCCGATGTCGTCGCTGCCGTCGCGTCGATCGACCCGGTCATGGGCGGGGTGGACCGTTGAGTAACCGCATCGGCGTGCCGGTGTTCCGCTGCACCGACGTTGTTTTCGATCAGATCACCCACGAGCGGGCCACGGAGCTCATTGCCAGGTACCCGGTGTCCAGGTCCGCGCTGCTGCCGCTGCTGCATCTGGTGCAGTCGGTGGAAGGATTCGTCAGCCAGCCGGGCATCGAGTTCTGTGCGCACCGGTTGGGTCTGACCTCGGCCGAGGTTTCGGCGGTGGCCACCTTCTACACGATGTACAAACGCAAGCCGTGCGGTGAGCACCTGGTGAGCGTCTGCACGAATGCGCTCTGCGCCGTTCTTGGTGGTGATGCCATCTACTCGGCATTGTCGACCCAGTTGGGCGTCGGGCACGAGGAGACGGCGGGGGAGCCCGGATCCGTCGGTTCGATCACCCTGGAGACTGCCGAATGTCTGGCCGCCTGCGATCACGGTCCGGTGATACAGGTCAACTACGAGTACTTCGACAACCAGACACCGGACTCGGCAATGGATCTGGTGAGCCAGTTGCAAGCGGGTCACCGCCCGGCACCGACTCGCGGGGCGCCGCTGACCGACTTCCGGACCGCTGAGCTGGAAATCGCCGGCATCATGCCGAATCTGGCCTTCGAGGTGGAGGGACCGTCGATCTCCCAGGAGACGCTGCGCGGTTCGATCCTCGCCGAGCAGACCGGACAGCGGGCTCCGACGATGCCCGATCACGTCGATTTCCCGCCCCTCCCGGAAAAGAAGTGACGTCATGAGTACACCGTTGCCACCAACGACGACGGCCGGCCCCGCCCCACTCACCCCGGTGCTGACGCGTCGCTGGGCCTCGCCCGCGTCCTGGTCGATCAAGACCTATCGCCGGCTGGACGGCTATCAGGCCCTGCTGCAAGCGCTGCGGGTGGATCCGGGTCAGCTGGTCGAGCTGATGAAGAACTCAGGGCTGCGGGGTCGCGGCGGCGCCGGTTTCCCGACCGGTCTCAAATGGTCCTTCCTGCCGCAGGGCGATGGCAAGCCGCATTACCTGGTGATCAATGCAGACGAAGGCGAACCCGGGACCTGCAAGGACATTCCGTCGATGATGGCCGACCCGCAGTCGTTGATCGAAGGCTGCATCATCACCTGCTATGCCATTCGCAGCGAGTTCTGCGCCATCTACGTGCGCGGTGAGGCAATCCATGCCCTGCGCCGGTTGACCCATGCCGTCAACGAGGCCAAGGCGGCCGGATTCCTGGGCCGGAACATCCTTGGCACCGGGTTCAACCTCGAGATCGTCGTGCACGCCGGCGCCGGCGCGTACATCTGCGGGGAGGAGACGGCCTTGCTGGATTCGTTGGAAGGTCGCCGCGGACAGCCGCGATTGAAGCCGCCGTTCCCCGCCGTCGCCGGGCTCTACGCCTGCCCGACGGTGGTCAACAACGTGGAAACCATCATGTCGGTGCCGGCCATCGTCTCCGGTGGCAGCGACTGGTACCGCTCCATGGGGACGGAAAAATCTCCTGGGCCGAAGATCTTCTCGTTGTCCGGCCACGTCACCCGACCAGGCCAGTACGAGGCCCCGATGGGGACGACGTTGCGACAGTTGCTGGAATCGGCCGGTGGCATGTTGAACGGCATTCCGCTGAAATTCTTCACGCCCGGTGGTTCGTCCACCCCGATCTTCACGCCCGAGCACCTGGACGTCCCGCTGTCCTTCGACGATGTCGCGGCGGCCGGATCGATGCTCGGCACCACCGCGCTGATGTGCTTCAACGAAACGGTTTCCGTGCCCTGGGCGGTCTGGAAATGGCTCGAGTTCTACAAGCACGAGTCCTGCGGCAAATGCACTCCGTGCCGGGAGGGCACGGGCTGGCTGGCGCAGATCCTGCGCCGGGTGGTTTCCGGAGCGGGCACTCTGGAGGATCTGGATACGCTCGCCGACGCCGCCGGAAATGTCGCCGGTCGGTCGTTCTGTGCGCTGGGTGACGCCGCCGCGACGCCGATCCTGTCCAGCTTCAAATACTTCCGGCACGAGTTCGAAGACCTCGTCACCGGCCGCACGGCGCCGGTCGTACAGAACATGAACCTGGTCGGGGCGCACTGAGATGCGAGTGACAACACTCGAGAACCTCTGTGCCGGAAAGAGCATCGGTGCCCGCAAGTACCAAAACGGTTGTGCCGGAAAGATTGAGGGACCTCGATGACCCAGGTAGTGAATGCTCCGTCCGGGGCCGGCTCCGGCGGCGAGGCGGAGAAGCCCGTCCCGGAAGGCCACGTGCGTCTCACGATCGACGGCGTGGTCGTGGATGCGCCGAGGGGCGAATTGTTGATCAGGGCCGCCGAGCGGATCGGTACCGCCATCCCGCGGTTCTGCGACCACCCACTTCTCGAACCAGTCGGGGCGTGCCGCCAGTGTCTCGTGGAGGTCGAGATGGGCGGCCGGCCGATGCCCAAACCGCAGGCCTCGTGCACACAGGTCGTCGCGGACGGCATGGTGGTCCGCACTCAGCTCACCTCGCCCGTCGCCGAGAAGGCGCAGCGGTCAAATCTTGAATTCCTGCTGTTGAACCACCCGCTGGACTGTCCGATCTGCGACAAGGGCGGCGAATGCCCGTTGCAGAACCAGACCTTGGCCAACGGCTCGGCGGAGTCCCGCCTCCACGATGCGAAGCGGGTCTTCACCAAGCCGATCGCGATCTCGACGCAGGTGCTGTTGGATCGCGAACGTTGCGTGCTCTGCCAGCGGTGCACGCGCTTCTCCGACCAGATTGCCGGTGACCGGTTCATCGATCTGTTGGAACGTGGTTCGGCACAACAGATCGGCATCAATTCTGCAGAGCCGTTCCAGTCGTACTTCTCCGGAAACACCATCCAGATCTGTCCGGTCGGTGCACTGACCTCTGCTGCGTATCGGTTCCGCGCCCGTCCGTTCGACCTGGTTTCCACCGCGACCATCTGTGAGCACTGCGCGGACGGATGTGCCCAGCGCACCGATCATCGGTCCATCGGGGTGACCCGTCGATTGGCAGCGAGCGACCCGGACGTCAACGAGGAATGGAATTGCGACAAGGGTCGCTTCGGCTTCATGTACACGGGCGTCGGCGACCGTATCCTGCGACCACTGGTGCGCGGCGCGGACGGACTGCTGGCGCCGGCGTCCTGGACCGATGCGATGGCAGCGGCCGCAGCGGGGTTGACAACCGCAAGGGACACCGGTGGTGTCGGGGTGTTGACGGGTGGCCGGTTGACCCTGACCGATGCCTACGCGTACGCGAAGTTCGCCCGGCTTGCCCTGCGCACCAACGACATCGACTTCCGGGCTCGCGTGCACTCCAGCGAAGAGGCGGCATTTCTGGGCGAGCGGGTAGTCGGAGTGACGCCGGAGACCGGAGGCGTCACCTACGAATCGCTCGAGAAGGCCCCGGCGGTGCTGCTGGTCGCCCTGGAACCCGAGGAGGAGTCGCCGATTCTGTTCCTGCGGCTGCGCAAGGCCGCTCGGAAGCACGTACCGGTCTTCGCCGTGGCAGCAGTGCGATCTCGCGGGCTCCAGAAGATGACCGGCACCCTGCTGTCCGCCGCCCCCGGTGCGGAGGTGTCGGTGCTGGCCCGGCTGACCACCGAGGACTCCGCCGCAGCGGGTTCGCCTGATGCCGCTGTGCACAATCGCCTCGCCACCGCGATGCGCGCCTCCGGCGCCGTGGTGCTGGTGGGCGAGCGTGCGGCGGAGATCCCCGGACTTCTGACCGCCGTTGCCTCGCTCGCCGACGCGACGGGGGCCAGGGTGGCGTGGGTTCCGCGTCGCGCGGGTGAACGTGGCGCGCTGGAGGCCGGTGCGATCGGCCATCTACTGCCGGGAGGCCGCCCGGTGGCGAACCCGGCGGCGCGTGCGGAGGTTGAAGCTGCTTGGGCCGCTTCGGTTCCGACGGCTCCCGGCCGCGACACCGCGGGAATTCTCGATGCCGTCGGTGCCGGCGGGCTCGCCGGTCTACTGATCGCCGGCCTGGAAATCTCGGACCTGCCGGATCCCGCCGCCGCACTGGCCGCCGTGGCCGTGGCCGGGTTCGTGGTGAGTCTGGAACTGCGGACCAGCGCGGTGACGGAGTTGGCCGACGTGGTGCTGCCGGTCGCAGCGGTTGCCGAGAAGTCCGGCGCGTACCTCAACTGGGAAGGGCGCAACCGTGGTTTCGCCGCTGCGCTGCCCGAGTTCGGCACGCTCGACGAGGGCCGGATCCTGGACACCCTCGGCGTGGAGATGGATGTCGACCTGTACACGCAGACCCCGACGGCCGCTCGCGCGGACATGGGGCGTCTCGGCTTCTGGGCCGGCCGCGGCACCTCCGCCGTCGGTATTGCGGAAAAGGTCGACCCCGGTTCTGCGCATTCCGGACCCCGAACGTCGCGGAGCGCCGGCCGGGGTCCTGACCAAGGGGGACCAGACGCAGGGAGACCCGACGGGCGTGGACCCGACGAGCGCGGATCGAAGCGGGGCTCGTTCGTGCTGGCAAGCTGGCGGATGCTGCTGGACGGCGGCCGCGGGCTCGACGGGGAGCCGCACCTGGCCGGAACGGCCAAGCCGGAGGTGGTCAGGCTCTCGCCGGCCGACGCCGCTCGACTCGACCTGCGAACAGGTGACTCCGTCAGTGTCCTTGGGCCCTCTGGCGGTGTGGTGACGTTGCCGCTGGCGGTCACCGAGATGGTCGACGGAGTGGTCTGGCTTCCGCGCCGGGTGCGAGGAACACCGCTCGGTGCTCTACTGGGCGCCGGTGTCGCCGACCGGGTCGAGGTCGGACAGCTACACCCGGCGGTGCCGCCGCAACCGGGACCGGTTGTCTCCGAAGGGCAGGGTCTGTAATGCGAATTCCTTTTGGGGCCGACATCAGTCCCGGAGTCAGTAGCGACGGTTCCACCCAGGCCTTGCTGGCCGGCGATCCGTGGTGGCTGATGCTGATCAAGGCCATCGTGATCTTCGTACTGCTGTTGCTGATGACACTGTTCGCGATCTGGTTCGAGCGCAAGGTCGTCGGCCGCATGCAGCACCGTCCCGGCCCGAACTGGAACGGTCCGTTCGGCCTGTTGCAGTCGCTCGCCGACGCCCTGAAGTTGATCTTCAAAGAAGGGATGATTCCGGCACGGGCGGACAAGTTCGTCTTCATCGCCGCGCCGGTGATGGCGGCCATTCCGGCCTTTCTCATCTTCTCGATCATCCCGCTCGGCGGCCAGGTCTCGATGTTCGGCCATCAAACGGCGTTGCAGCTCACCGATCTCCCGGTCGGAGTGCTTGCGGCCCTGGCCTTCTCGTCGATCGGCGTGTATGGCATCGTGCTCGGTGGCTGGGCCTCCGGCTCCACCTACCCGTTACTAGGTGGACTGCGATCGGCCGCACAGTTGATCTCCTACGAAGTCGCGATGGGTTTGTCGTTCGTTGCCGTCTTCCTGTACTCGGGAACGCTGTCAACCTCGGCCATCGTGAACCAGCAGGCCGGCGGTTGGTACATCTGGCTGCTTCCGGTTTCGTTTCTGGTCTATTGCATCTCGATGGTGGGGGAGACGAACCGCGCCCCGTTCGACATGGCCGAGGCCGAGGGCGAACTGGTCGGCGGGTTCAACACCGAGTACACCTCGATGCGTTTCGGCCTGTTCTTCCTCGCCGAGTACATCAACATGATCAACGTCTCGGCAATCGCCACCACGCTCTTCCTCGGCGGTTGGCGGGCGCCGTGGCCGCTCTCGCTGATCCCGGGCGCGAATTCGGGCTGGATCACCCTGGTGTGGTTCTTCGCCAAGATTCTGATCTTCATGTTCGTCTTCGTCTGGCTCCGGGGCTCGCTGCCTCGCATTCGGTACGACCAGTTCATGACCCTGGGCTGGAAGATTCTGGTGCCGGTCTCCCTGGTGTGGATCGTCCTGGTCTCGACCGCTCGGGTGCTGAACACGGCGACCAGCCTGAGCACCCGCGAGGTGTTGCTGTACATGGGCATCCCGCTGGTCGTCGTACTGTTGGCGGCGGCGTTCTGGCCGGCGAAACGACACGACGAGGAGCCGGTGGACGAGGCGTTGCTGGCGTCGCTGGAGCAGCACGGTGACCGTGGCGGTGACGTCGTCCAACCGCGGCTGGGCGCCTATCCAGTTCCGCCGATGGACCTCAGGGTTCCGATCGCGCCGGTTCGCACCGCCCGTGCGGTGCCGGTGATGTCCGGGCCGCTGAGCACTTCTGCGCCCGGCGCGACTGCAACCAATGAAGGAGCCAGCAGTGTCGTTTCTTGATCCGGTGAAGGGGTTCGGCGTCACCTTCGCCACCATGTTCAAGCCGGTGGTGACCGAGGACTATCCGCGCAATCCCCTGCCGACCGCGCCGCGCTACCACGGGCGGCATCAGCTGAACCGGCATCCGGACGGGCTGGAGAAGTGCGTGGGCTGCGAGTTGTGCGCCTGGGCCTGCCCGGCCGATGCCATCTTCGTCGAGGGTGGCGACAACACCGAGCAGGAGCGGTATTCGCCGGGCGAGCGGTACGGCAAGAACTACCAGATCAACTACCTCCGATGCATCGGTTGCGGCCTGTGCATCGAGGCCTGCCCGACCCGCTCGTTGACGATGACGAACGAATACGAACTCGCCGACGACGACCGACAACGGCTGATCTACACCAAGGATCGTCTGCTGGCCCCGCTGCTGCCCGGAATGGAGCAGCCACCCCATCCGATGCGACTCGGCGAGGAGGAGGACTACTACGTCAAGGGGCCGGAACTCCTTCGCGACCCCACGTTTCGGCGAAGTACGTCGCAGCATCCGGAACCCGGCGCAAGCCAGGAGCCGAACGTGGGCGGGTTCGATGTCAATACGCCGAGTGCTCCCGATGTCTCCGGGCGCTATGTCGACTCCTCCACTGTGCCTCCGGCCGGCAGCGTGACAGGAGCCGGCGCGCCCGGAACACCGCCCGGCGCCACGTCTCGGGGCACCGTGCCCGCCGGCGTCGATCCGTTGGTCCCACCGGCTGCCGGCGGTGCCCGATGATCGCGGTCACCGCCGTCTCAGCGGTCTCGGCGGTCTCGGCACTGGCGACCGATGTCTCCACCACCGTGCAATCCGGTGGCGGCGAGTTGATCGCGTTCTGGATTCTGGCGCCGCTCGCGCTGGCCGGCGCGCTGGGGATGGTGTTCGCCAGGGGCGCTGTGCATTCCGCGCTCTGGCTGGTACTCACGATGCTCTGCCTGGGCTGCCTGTACATGGCGCAGGGCGCTGAATTCCTCGGTTTCGCGCAGATCATCGTCTACACCGGCGCCATCATGATGCTGTTCCTGTTCGTGCTCATGCTCACCGGACGCGACGCCGCCGACTCCGTGATCGAAGTTCTGCGTGGACAGCGAATCAAAGCGGCCTGCGTCGGGATCGGGCTGGTGGCCCTGCTGGTCACCGGCCTGGTGCGCGCGGTTCGCGACACGCACTCGATCGGTCTCGGGCCGGTGATGGCTGAACGCGGCCCGATCGGGTCGCTCGCCGCGGCCCTGTTCACCGACTATCTGTTCCCGTTCGAACTGACCAGCGCGCTGCTCATCACCGCGGCCGTCGGAGCGATGGTGCTTGCTCACGTCGAACGTGCGCCGGGGGAGAAGAAGACTCAGCGACAGCGCGTCCATCAGCGCATGCGCTCGGATCGGATGTCACCGTTGCCAGGACCTGGGGTTTTCGCCACCTCGTCGTCGAACGCCACTCCGGCGCTGCTGCCGGACGGCTCCATCGCCCCCGGCTCGGTCTCCGAGTTGGTCGAACGCAGTGAGAGTGTCCGGGTCGCCACTCGCAACTCGCAGGGCCGTTCCCTCGCCGCGATCGAAACGGCCGACCACCCGCAGCGCACCGACAGCACCGACAGCACCGTCAACGCAGGCTTGGCGCACATCGTGGGCGAACATCGGGCGTCGGACGCCGGAGTTCGAATCGGCGGCTCCGGAATCGGCTCGAGTGCCGCCACCGGAATCCGAACGACGGAGAGGGAGGACCACGAATGAATGCCAGCCATTACCTGATCTTGTCCGCCTTGCTGTTCGGCATCGGCGCAGTCGGAGTGCTGGTGCGCCGCAACGCGATCGTCGTGTTCATGTGCATCGAGTTGATGCTCAATGCGGTGAACCTGTCACTGGTCACATTCTCCCGGATGCACGGGAATCTGGACGGGGTGCTGATGGCGTTCTTCGTCATGGTGGTCGCCGCGGCCGAGGTCGTCGTCGGGCTCGCCATCATCATGTCCATCTTCCGTAGCCGACGGAGTGCCTCCGTCGACGACGCGAACCTGCTGAAGTTCTGACGGGTCGGGGAATCAACCAGTGAGCTCACATCTGCTCGGCGCCGGGCTGTGGAACGGCGCCGTGGCTCCGGAGAATGCTTTGACGCCGGCGACCGGGGTGATCAACATCGCCTGGCTGCTGCTGTTGCTGCCGGCGGCCGGCGCGGTGCTGCTGCTGGTGGGCGGACGCAGGTTGGATCGCGTCGGACACTTGATCGGCTGCGCGACCGTGATCGCCGCGTTCGTGCTCGGCGTCGCGATGTTCTTCGCCACCACGGGCCTTGGCGCTGGGAACCGCATCCATTCGGTGCAGGTGTTCTCGTGGTTCTCATCCGGCAATCTGGACGTGAACCTCGATCTCCGAGTCGATCCACTCTCCCTCACGTTCGTGCTGTTGATCACCGGCGTCGGTTCGCTGATCCACATCTATTCCATCGGCTACATGTCGCACGACCGCGAGCGCCGCAAGTTCTTCGCCTACCTGAACCTCTTCGTCGCCGCGATGCTTCTGCTGGTGCTCGGGGGGTCGTTCGTATCGCTGTACTTCGGCTGGGAGGGCGTGGGCCTGGCTTCGTACCTGTTGATCGGCTTCTGGTCGGATCGGCCGGCCGCGGCTACGGCGGCCAAGAAGGCCTTTCTGATGAACAGGGTGGGGGATGTCGGCCTCGCGCTCGCCATCTTCCTGATGTTCAAAGAATTGGGAACGACGTCGTACCAGGGAGTTTTCGACAACATCCACAACGTGGCGCCCGGCACGGTCACGGCGATCGCGTTGCTGCTGTTGCTGGGCGCGTGCGGCAAATCCGGGCAGGTGCCGCTCCAGGCGTGGCTGCCCGATGCCATGGAGGGCCCCACTCCGGTCTCCGCGCTGATCCACGCCGCGACCATGGTGACGGCGGGCGTGTATCTGATCGTCCGGGCGCGGCCGATCTACGATCTCACCGCTGACGGCAGGTTGGTGGTCACCATCATCGGCGCGATCACCCTGCTGGTCGGTTGCGTCGCCGGTTGCGCCAAGGACGACATCAAGAAAGTTCTCGCCTATTCCACCGTGTCGCAGATCGGGTACATGTTCCTCGCGGTCGGGCTCGGTGCCGGCGTGTATGCGTTGGGCATTCTGCACCTGCTCACGCACGGCTTCTTCAAAGCCGGACTGTTCCTGGGCGCCGGCTCGGTGATGCACGGGATGAATGACGACGTGGACATGCGGCACTACGGCGGATTGTGGCGCAAGATGCCGATCACCTTCGGCACCATCGCGATGGGATACCTTGCCCTGATCGGCTTTCCGTTCCTGTCCGGCTACTTCTCGAAGGATCCGATCATCGAGGCGGCATTTGCGGCCGGCGGTGCCCGAGGCGCGCTGCTCGGCGGCGCCGCACTGCTCGGTGCCGGCCTGACGGCCTTCTACATGACCCGCCTGATGCTGATGACGTTCTTCGGAGAGGCCCGGTGGAAGGATCGCCGAAGTGCTGATGGCCGCGAATATCATCCGCACGAATCGCCGTTGGTGATGACCGTACCGATGATCATTCTGGCGGTCGGATCCGTTGGTGCCGGTGCCTTTCTGGCCCTGGGTGACCGATTGATGAACTGGCTGGCGCCGGTGGTCGGGGAGTTCGTCGCGCCGCACCCCCCGGTGTCCGGCACGGTGATCACCATCGCCACCCTGGTCGTCGTGGCCGTGGGCGTCGCAGTGGCCTACCTGTTCGTCGGCCGTCGGCCGGTTCCGCTGGTGCGGCCCGAGAGGGTCAGCCCGGTGGTGCGTTTCGCCAGGGCCGATGTAGGGGGCAACGCCCTCAACGAGGCCTTGGTGGCCCGTCCTGGGCTCTGGCTTGGCCGGGCGTCCGTCTTCGCCGACGCGCGCGGCGTAGATGGTGCGGTCAACGGGCTGGCCGCGGGGCTCGGCGCATTTTCCGGCCGATGGCGCCGTTGGCAGAACGGCTTCGTCCGCTCGTACGCCCTGTCGATGCTCTCCGGAACCTTCCTGGTGATCGCGGCGCTCCTGGTGGTGAGGTTCGTATGAACGGCTTTCCGTATTTGCTGCTGCTGCTCGCCGTTCCGCTGATCGGCGCCGGGGTCGTCGCCGGGATGGGTAGATCGCCGGCCCGCACGGTGAAGTTGACGGCCCTCGCCTTCTCGTTGGCCGAATTGGTGCTGGCGGCCGCGCTGTGGATTGCCTATCGGTCCACCCAGCCGAAGTCGTTCGCCGGAATGCCCACCCCGACGGCCACACCGTCGTCCACCATGGGTCCGCCCTTCACCCAGACGTTCTCGGTGGACTGGATCCCATCGTTCGGCATTCATTTCTCGCTGGGAGTGGACGGCATCTCGCTGGTGATGATCGCGCTGATCGCGCTGCTGGTGCCGATCGTGCTGGGCGCCTCCTGGGAGGAGAAGCTGCCGGAAGGCCGCACCATCGGCGGTTACTTCGCGCTGATCCTGGTGATGCAGGCTGCGATGACCGGCGTTTTCGCAGCCACCGACGTCTTCGTCTTCTACGTGATGTTCGAAGTGATGCTGATCCCGATGTACTTCCTGATCGGTGCATTCGGCGGGCTGCGAGGAACCTACGCGGCAACCAAGTTCTTCCTGTACTCCCTGATCGGCGGTCTGCTGATGCTCGCGTCGCTGATCGGCCTCTACGTCGCTTCTGGTCGAGTGCCCTCGCGGGTGGCGGCCGGACTGGGCGGAACGTTCGACTGGGCGACGCTGCGCGGAATCGCGCACGAGATTCCGACCTCCACCCAGCTGTGGATCTTCGCCGGCTTCGCCATCGCCTTCGCCATCAAGGCGCCGCTGGTGCCGTTCCACACCTGGCTTCCTGACGCAGGTTCCGAGGCGCCGGTCGGTGCCGGCACGCTGTTGGTCGGCGTGCTGGACAAGGTCGGCACCTTCGGCTTCCTGCGCATCTGTCTGCCGTTGCTTCCCGCCGCGTCCAGCAAGCTCGCCTGGTTGATCATCACGCTGGCGGTGGTCGGCATCATCTACGGGGCGATCGTCGCGGCAGGGCAGACCGACCTGAAAAGGTTCGTCACGTATACCTCGATCGCGCACTTCGGTTTCATCGCGCTGGGCGTCTTCGCCTTCACCACCCAAGCCGTCAGTGGCGCGGTGCTGTACATGGTCAACCACGGGCTGGCGACTGCGCTGCTGTTCCTGGTGGTCGGCATGCTGACCGCCCGTGGTGGTTCTCGCAACATCGCCGACTACGGCGGAGTCTGGAAGGTGGCGCCGTTGATCGGCGGCTTCTTCCTGGTCGGGGCGCTGGCCACCATCGCGATGCCGGGCACTAACTCGTTCATCTCCGAATTCCTGGTGCTGATCGGCACCTTCACCCGCCACCCGGCCTGGGCCATCGTCGCGACCACCGGCATCGTGTTCGCGGCGCTCTACATGCTGTGGATCTTCCAACGCACCATGACCGGCCCCGTTCGAGGATCGGCAGTGCTGTTCGAAGGTCCACCGGCGGTTTCTCCGACGGCGGCCGCAGCCGGATCGGGAGTACAGCCGGAGAACGCGCCGGCACTGGTGTCCTCCGGCATCCGTTCCGGTGTTGTCGGTTCCAGCCCCGTCGGTTCCAGCCCCGTCGGTTCCAGCCCCGTCGGTTCCGGCCCCGTTGGTTCCAGCCCCGTCGGTTCCAGCCCCGTCGGTTCCAGCCCTGTCGGTTCCGGCCCCGCTGGTTCCGGCCCCGTCGGTTCAGTTGCTCCGAGTTCCGGTCTCGTCGGCTCCGGCCAGACCGGTTCCAGCCCCGTCGGTCACCGGCAGGCCGCTTCCGGCCGGGGTGCCGGGCCGGCCGGCTCCACGCCGCTGGGAGCCGCGACGACCGAGCCCGGCGTGGGTACTCCATCGGTCGGGTACCGGCTCGGCGAGCACCCGGCGACCGACGGGAATGAGGGCCCGGCCCCGGTCAGGGTGCGCTTCGGTGATCTGACCAGGCGCGAACTGGTGGTGCTGACACCATTGGTGGTTCTGGTGATCTTCCTCGGCCTTTATCCCAAGCCAGTGCTGGACGTCATCAATCCGACCGCGCAGCGCACCGTGGTCGAGTCCTGCCACTCCGATCCGCTTCCTGCGGCTCGCGGGGCCGTTACGCCGGGTCCAGGCGCTCTGGCCATGACGACACCCACCGTGACACCGACCAACACGACAACCACCACCGAAGGATCGTGCCAGTGAGCGCGCTATCGTCCGCCGCGTTCCAGCTGCTCCCGGGTCCCACCGTGCTCTCAGCGGCTCCGACCGACCCGATCAAGGCACCCTCGGTCGACCTCATCGCAGTGATGCCGGTCCTCATCGTGCTGGGCGCGGCGTGCATCGCGGTCCTGGCAGAGGCGGTACTTCCGCGGGGGCGTAGGTACGGCGCCCAGTTGGCGCTCGCCATCGTCGCGATCGTTGCGGCCGGCGTCTGGACCGTCACAGCTGGTGTTCGGCACCGCTACGCGGTTACGTTCTCCGGAGCGATCGCTGTCGACGGCGGGACCTACGTGATGTGGGGCGTCCTGCTGGCGCTGGCGCTGGCCTCCGTGCTGCTGATGGCCGACCGGGTTTCGGAGCCGGGCGGCGCGTTCGCTGCCCAGGCCTCGGTTCGGGTCGGTTCGGCAAGATCGAGAACCCAGACCGAGATCGCCCTGCCGATGCAGACCGAGGTCTTTCCACTCACTCTGTTCGCGATCGGCGGCATGCTCGTCTTTCCTGCCTCCTCCGATCTACTGACGCTGTTCGTGGCGCTGGAGGTGTTGTCACTGCCGCTGTATCTGCTCTGCGGCTTGGCCCGGCGGCGCAGGTTGATCTCCCAGGAGGCGGCGGTCAAGTACTTCCTGCTGGGCGCCTTCACCTCGGCAATCCTGCTCTACGGCATCACCCTGATCTACGGCTACGCCGGTTCCATCAAGTTCGCCGAGATTGCTGCCAAGGCTGCTGCCGGCGGGACCAGCGACGTGCTGCTGCTGGTCGGCATCGGTCTGGTCGTGGTCGGACTGCTGTTCAAGGGCTCGGTCGGGCCGTTCCACCTGTGGACGCCGGATGTCTACCAGGGGGCCCCGACTCCGGTGACGGCGTTCATGGCCGCGTGCACCAAGGTCGCGGCGTTCGCGACCATGCTGCGCGTCTTCCAGGTTGCAATCGGACCGATGGCCTGGTCCTGGCGACCGGTGATGTGGGTGGTGGCCATCGTCTCCATGTTGGTTGGCGCCATCATCGGAATCACTCAGACAGACATGAAGCGGGTGCTGGCGTATTCGTCGATCGCCCACGCCGGCTTCATCCTCCTCGGCGTGATGGCGCTCAGTCAGCGAGGCGCGTCGGGCACGATGTTCTACCTCCTGACGTACGGCTTCGCGACGATCGGCTCGTTCGCCATCTTCACCGTCGTTCGCAAGGGCAGCGGCGAGGCCTCGAACCTCGCCGACTGGGCCGGCTTGGCCAAGCGTTCGCCGGTGCTGGCTGCGATCCTGAGCCTGTTCCTGCTCTCCTTCGCCGGCATTCCGTTGACCAGCGGTTTCATCGGAAAGTTGACTGTCTTCACGGCGGCCATCGATGCCGGAATGGCCCCGCTGGTAGTCGTCGCGATGATCGCCACCGCGATCACCGCCTACTTCTATCTCCGGATCGTCGTGCTGATGTACTTCTCGGCGCCGGTCTCGGCAACCTCTGGTGGCGCTGCCACCGCCGAGCCGTTCGTGGTGGTGCCGGGCGCCCTCACCTCGACCGTCATCGGGATCAGCGCGGCGGTCACCTTGATCCTGGGAATTGCCCCGAGCTGGTTCCTCGACGTGCTGCGGGTGCCCTGGCCACTGCTGTCATGAACAATGGCCCTGGGCCGCTCCCGTAATGTCGTCGATGTGAACGCACCGACCATCCTCGCCGGCATCGAGCTCGCCGACCCTGTTCTGGCTGCTCGGGTAGCCGGCGGACTGGCCAGGGTCGAGGCAGTGCTGGAACGCGAGATGGCCAGTGAATTCGACTTCGTCACCGAGGCCGCGTCGCATCTGATGCATGCGGGTGGCAAGCGATTCCGCCCGCTGTTCACCCTGGTCGCTGCGGGGATCGGGCCGAATCCGGATGCGGAGGACGTCGTCACCGCGGCCGCGGTCGTGGAGCTGATCCACCTGGCCACGCTGTACCACGACGACGTGATGGACGAAGCCGACCTGCGGCGTGGAACGAAGTCCGCAAATGCCAGGTGGGACAACTCGATCGCCATTCTGACCGGTGATTTCCTGTTCGCGCACGCCTCGCGGCTGGTCGCCGATCTCGGTCCGGAGGCCGTCCGGATCATCGCCGACACTTTCGCCGAGTTGGTCACCGGGCAGACCAGGGAAACGGTCGGCCCACCGGTCGGTGCGGATCCGATCGCCCACCACCTGACAGTTCTGGACGAGAAGACCGCCGCCTTGATCGACACCTGTGCCCGCTATGCGGGCATGTTCTCGGGGGCTTCGAAGGCGGAGACCTCGGCACTGCGCAGATTCGGCCGCGCGGTCGGGGTCGCCTTCCAGATTTCCGACGACATCATCGACGTCGCATCGCAGGAATCCGGCAAGACACCGGGCACCGATCTTCGCGAGGGGGTGCCGACCCTGCCGGTCTTCTACACGCTGGCCGACACCAGCTCGGATGCGCGACTGGTGGAACTCGTATCCGGGCCCATCGAGTCGGAGGACGAGCTGGCCGAGGCAATGGCCCTGCTGCAGTCGTCGGCCGGCTTGGCGCAGGCGCGGACGACCTTGGAGAGCTACGCTGCCACGGCGCTGGCGGAGCTCGGAACGCTGCCCCCCTCGACGGCTCGGGAGGCGCTGGTGTCACTCACGCATTTCGTGGTGGCTCGGACTCGCTGAGGCCGGCCCCGACTCTCCCGGGGCCGCTCGCCTTGTCAGGCGCCCATCGGCACCCGCCGGATCGACACGGGCGAGTGCGACGGTGCGACGAGCCTGCCGAAGGCCTCCGACGGTGAGCAGGATGAGGGCGATCCAGACCAGCAGAAAACCGATCCAGCGGGCCGGTGTGACGTGCTCGTGCAGCCAGATGACTCCGAGCAGGAACTGCACGGTGGGGGTGAAGTACTGCAACACACCGAGGATCGACAGCGGAAGCGCTCTGGCAGCGGCCGCGAAGGCCAGCAGCGGAACCACGGTGATCAGCCCGGAGAGTGCCAGCAGCACGACGTGGCCGGATCCGTGGCCGGTCAGGGTTGAAGTTCCAGTCAGTTGCCGATATGTGAGGTAGCCCAGGGCCGGAATCAGCAGGACCATCGCCTCCGCTGTCAACGACGCAGGTGGAGGCAGTGGGACGACCTTCTTCACAAACCCGTACAGCCCGAAACTACCGGCCAGTAGGACCGCGATCCAAGGAAACCGACCACCGGCAATCGCGATCACCAGGACGGCGATCAGCCCGAGCGCAACGGCGACCCACTGCAGCGGCCGCAACCGCTCCGAGAAGACCACGACTCCGAGTGCGACGCTGACCAGTGGGTTGACGAAGTAGCCCAGTGCAGCCTCGACGACGTGCCCGCTGTTGACCGCATAGATGTAGACCCCCCAGTTGACTGAGATCAGCACCGAGGCCGCCAGCACCAGCAGCCAGCTGCGACCGCCCATCGCGCGGATCGCCGACCACTGCCGCGTGGCGGTGACCACGCAGCTCATCAGGACCAGCGACCAGACCATCCGATGGGCCAGGATCTCGCCGGCGTCCGCCGGTTCCAGTAACGGCCAGTACAACGGGAACAGACCCCAGATCAGGTATGCGGCCGCTCCGAGGGACACACCACGTCGCATGCTGATCGGACCTCCTTCTCGATTGCGAATTCCGGCACTTTCCTCCACCGCCCCGTGGTGATCAGTCCCGTGGTGATCAGCCCCGTGGTGATCTGCCCGAGGTGATCTGCCCTGTCGTTGGTGCGGGTGTGCGGCCGGCCGTCTAGGCCCGGTCGGAGAGCAGGTCCGGCCGATCGAGCAGGGTGGACAGGACGATGCTGGATTCGGTTCGCACCACACCGTCCGCCGCCCGCAGCCGCTCGAGCGCCTGCTCGAAGTGGGCCATGTCGGCCGCGCGTACATGCACCAGTACGTCGGCGTCCCCGGAGATCGTGTACGCGGCGACAACTTCCGCGATCGGTTGCAAGATCGTGCTGATCCGGGTCGGGGTGATGTTCCCGCCCCAGGTGACCGACACGAAGGCCTCGGTGTGCCAGCCGACCGATCCGGGGTCCACCCTGGTGGTGAAACCGGTGATGACCTTCTCCGCGCGGAGACGGTCGACCCGCCGTTTGACGGCGGGCGCCGACAGCCCTACCGACTCTCCGACCTCGCGGAACGAAGAGCGTGCATCCTGGATCAGGCACGAGATGATGTGGTTGTCGATGGAGTCGAGCTGCACAAATGCTCCTTAGGCACGTTTGCCCCAGCGTAGTGCGGGCGGCCTCGGCGGCGCAGCGGCGCCGATGCTGACTCCGCTGCGCGTCAACTCCGCTGCGTGTAAACCCCAGACGCGCAAACCCCAGACGCGCAAACCCCAGACGCGCAAACCCCAGACGCGCAAACCCCGGACGCGCAAACCCCAGACGCGCAAACCCCAGACGCGCAAACCCCAGACGCGCAAACCTCGAGCGCGCACACCCCGGGGGCGCTTGAACTCCGGAGGCGCGTCAACCCCGGGGCGCACCAGGGGAAAGGCGTTTCCGCTCAGCGATAGTTGGTGAACTGCAGTGCCACCTCGAGGTCCGCAGCCTTGAGCAGTGCTATCACGGCCTGGAGATCGTCGCGCTTCTTGCCCGACACTCGGAGTTGGTCTCCCTGGATCTGCGCCTGCACGCCCTTGGGCCCCTCGTCGCGAATCTTTTTGGAGATCAGCTTCGCCTGCTCCGACGTGATGCCCTGCACCAACGTGCCGTTCGCTTTGTACACCTTGCCCGACTGTGCCGGCTCGTCCATGTCCAGCGATCGCATGGAGATGCTCCGCTTGATCAGCTTCTCCTTGAACACGTCGATGGCGGCCAGACAGCGCTCTTCGGTCGACGACGTGATCGTGACTCCCTCCTCTCCGGACCACGCGATGGTCGAATCGGTGCCACGGAAGTCGAACCGTTGGCTCAGCTCCTTGGCGGCCTGGTTCAGCGCGTTGTCCGCCTCCTGGCGGTCGACCTTGCTCACGATGTCGAATGATGGGTCAGCCATTTCGGCGCCTTCCTCCCAGCGACCCGGTGCGGGTCGCGACTCGTGCCCGACGCTACCGGCAGTCGGCAGGCATCACCGGCACCGATTGGGCTGCGGGCGCATTGCCTAGTAAGGTTCACGCGGCGGCAGGGACCGATTGGTTCTGCTGCACGGCAGGTTGCCCGAGTGGCCAAAGGGAGCTGACTGTAAATCAGCCGCGCAAGCTACGGGAGTTCGAATCTCTCACCTGCCACCACGGCCTGACCCGTGCGGAAGTACGGTGCACGAAATGTGCCGGACCACCGTGTCCGATGTGTGCAGGACCCAGTGCCCGATGTGTGCAGGACCCAGTGCCCGATGTGTGCAGGACCACAGTGTCCGATGTGTGCAGGACCACAGTGTCCGATGATGTAGGACCACAGTGTCCGATGATGTAGGACCACAGTGTCCGATGGATGTGGTAACACAGGACCCGACGTGTTCAATCCGCCATGGTCCAAAAGGCCTGCCAGTACCCGCGTTTCAGGCACCAGCTAGCCATTCGCGCGATGGTGTCGAGGGAGATCGGTGCCACGCACTGGGAGCCGTCGCACGCCCCTGATCGGTTGCGCGCCCCACTCGGTGGGTGAATCGGCGGAAACAGCGGAGAGAACATCTGCTGCCACCGGGGTTTTTCTGCCTCCTGTAGCCCGTGAACGGGTCAACTCGGTTACTCTCTGCGTACAGGTTCTACCATTTCCCTGACCTCACCAGATCTGCGCGGGTCGGACGGTATGACGATCGACGTGCGGCACCGGGCCGCCGCTTCATGTTCAACCGTGAGAGGCGCCGCAGTGCCTGACCGCACACATCCGACCTACTCGAGCTCGCGGGTGTACGGGATCATGGGTGCCCTCACGGCGGCTGCGGCGGTTGTGCTCTGGGTTCCGGCGGCCAGACTCAATCACATCGAAGTCTCCCGATCCGCTGTGGTGTTCGGCGGCTTGCTGCTCGTCCTGACGTTCATCGGCAGCGAAACGCTGCCATTGCGGGTCGAGTGGAAGCGCGAGACCTTCCTCGTCATTCTGTCCGAGTTGCCCGCTGTCTACGGACTATTGGTCCTGCCTGGCTGGGTGGTCGGTGTTGCGCACGTGGTGGCGGCATTGGGTGTCTATCTGAGCCGGCGGGACAAGTGGAGCTCCATCCGCCTCAACCTGGCCATCGTCGCGATGGAGGCCGGCATAGCCGCGCTGATCGCAGCCGCGGTGCCCTTCGGATGGGACGGCGCCCACCGGCACCCCATCCTCGGAGCGGCCCTCGGTGGAATCGTCGCTGCAGTCGCGTCGTCCTCAGTGGTGTGGCGCACCTACTCGCTGTTCGGGCCTGCCGAGCCGCTCCGGCGGGTGGTGTCCCGCAGTGTGGTGACATCGTCGGCCTGCGCGATCTTCGCGGTGGTTGCGTTCACCCTGATCCACCAGGACACCGGACCCAGCGGTTACCTGCTCTGCGGAGCCCTGGCCGTTGTCATCGGCGTGCTCTACCGGACGTATGCGGGCTTTCTTCGTCAGCACACCGACCTGTCCCGGATGTACTCTTTCGGCCGCCGACTGACCGTCATCAACTCGGAGCCGTCGGACTGGCAGGAGCTCGTCGAGCAGGTCAGGGATCAGCTCAATGCCAAGGTCGCCCTGATTCATCTGAACGAACCGGGCAACGGATTCCGGACCATCGCCGTGGACGCCGACGGCACCGTCCAACTGCCGCCGCTCGACCCGAAGGACCCGTTGCTCGTCCAAGCGGTCGCCACGGGCCGCGCCAAGGCGTCCAACGACAAGACCTCCGATCCGCAGATCCTCGGCGCGCTTGCCAAGCGCGAGGCCTGGGACGTGTTGGTGGTGCCCCTCCGGTCCGGCGATCGGGACCGCGGCTATCTCGAGGTTCGAGATCGGCTGACCCGCTGGGGCCGCTTTCGGGACGACGACCTCACTTTGCTGGAAACCCTGTCAAGTCATGTGTCGACGGCACTTGACAACCTCCGGCTGCTCGAAACGCTGCGGCACGAGGCCTACCACGACGACATCACCGGCCTGCTCAACTGGCGCGGTCTGACGGTCGAGATCGAGGCGTCGATGGCGTCCGACTCGATCGGAGCAGTCATGTTGGTGCAGCTGGACATCCTGCCCGAAGTGAACAACGCCATCGGGCACGATCGGGGAGAGCAGTTGTTGGTGGCCGCGGGCGCGCGACTGGTGGCTGCAGTCAGCGAGGATCGGATGGTGGCGCACATCGAGTCCGATCGTTTCGGTGTCCTGCTGCGCAATTCCAGAACGGGTTCGTTCGGCGAGGATGCGGCGATGCTGTTGGAGATCGTCGGCCGCTCCTACGCGCTCGACGGCATCGAGATCGAGCCGCACGCTCATGCCGGGCTCGCCGAGGTGGACGCCCCGTCGGACGGCTCCGCCGCAGGCGAGGACGTCAGTACCCTGTTGCAACGTGCGGAGATGGCGCTGATGGCCGCGCAATCCTCGGACACGCCCGTACGCATCTACGGCGCCACCATGGGCCAGGTGTTCCGGCGGAGGTTTCAGCTCGTCACCCAGTTCCGCAGGGCCGTCGAGGACGGCCTCATCACCGTGCACTACCAGCCCAAACTGAGCCTGCAACATCGGGATCTGGTCGGTGTGGAAGCGTTGGTCCGCTGGACGCATCCGGAGTTCGGCCCGGTCTCACCGGTCGAGTTCGTGGAGGCGATCGAGGCGACCGGTTCCATCGACACCCTGCTGCGTCACGTTCTGGAAATCGTGCTCGAGCAGGTCGGCCAGTGGCGAAGTCGGAACCTCAAGATCGGAGCCGCGGTAAATCTCTCGGTCCGCAATCTGTCCGGTCCGCACTTCCCGCAGTATGTGCAAGCTGCGTTGGACCGGTTCGGTGTGCCCCCCGAGCTCCTCACCTTCGAGATCACCGAGTCCAGCGTGATGGCCGACCCCGAGCGTTCGCTACCGATCCTGCGGGAGTTGCACGCGATGGGCATTCGGTTGTCGGTCGATGACTTCGGAACCGGATACTCCTCACTCGCGTACCTGCGCCGACTGCCGATCGACGAGATCAAGATCGACAAATCGTTCGTCCAGGGCATGGTGACCGATCTTGGCGACCATGCGATCGTCCGGGCCATCATCGACCTTGGGCATTCCCTGGGGCTACGGGTGGTCGCCGAAGGGGTGGAGGAAGAAGCGGCCCGCGACGCGCTGTTGTCGCTGTCCTGTGACGAGCTCCAGGGCTTCCTGCTGGCTCGACCTATGCCGATCGAGAAGCTGGAGGCCTGGCTGGCGACCCGCACCGTCAAGACGGTTCCAGTCTCGAACCAGCCACAGGTGCTGCGGCTCGGTGGTTGAGCGTCCACCGGTGGGTTTTCCTTGCTGGCAGGACCTGAGGTACAGTTGCCGAGGCTCTCAGGCGGTCGGTTCGTCCTCCTGGGAGCAGTACCTTGTGGTGACAAGCCTGCTCCGTGTGGTGGGGAAAGAACCCAGTTCGGCAGTACCGACGTTGTGATGCAGTATCAGGCCCCTTTAGCTCAGTCGGTAGAGCGTCTCCATGGTAAGGAGAAGGTCTACGGTTCGATTCCGTAAAGGGGCTCGGAGATGTAACCGGGCCGTTGCACGACCGGTACCGCACGCCGAACACGCCGATGCGCCGTCTACGACGGCGTTGGGCGTCGCTGGGAAGAAGTGAGGGTCCGGTGTTGTTCTCCTTGGCGGTGTAGCTCAGCTGGTTAGAGCGAGCGACTCATAATCGCTAGGTCGCCGGTTCGAGTCCGGCCATCGCTACCAGGTCGTCTTTTCGACCATTGCCCGAGAGTGCGCGGCCGTCCGGCGCGCGCTCGTCACGCACCGCAAGTACAAGAAAGAGGCAGCTACCGTGGCCGCCACCGACGTTCGCCCGAAGATCACGCTCGCTTGCGAAGAGTGCAAGCATCGCAACTACATCACCCGTAAGAACCGTCGGAACGATCCTGATCGTCTTGAGATCAAGAAGTTCTGCCCGAACTGCGGTATCCACCGCAACCACAAGGAAACGCGCTAACTTCCGTGGCCCTGGATCACTCGTTCGTCGGCCGCAGCTTCTCCCCGTCGGAGTCGTATGTCGTGGGTATCGAGAAGATCCGGGAGTTCGCAACGGCGATCGGTGACGACAACCCGATCAGCCATTCCACCCGGGCAGCGCAAGTTGCCGGGCACGACAACCTGGTCGCGCCGCCGACGTTCGCGATCGCAGCACTGACGCGCGCCCAGGATGCGGTTGTCTTCGATCCCGCGCTCGGGTTGGATTTCTCCCGAGTGGTGCACGGTGACCAGCGGTTCATCCATCACCGGCCGATCGTTGCCGGTGATGTCCTTACCTGCACCGTCTTCGTCGAAGCCATCCGCGCACTGGGATCCAATGATGTGCTGACCCTTCGCTCGGAGCTGACCCTGTCGGACGGCACCGCCGTGACCACTGCATTCTCGAGTCTCGTCGCGCGCGGTTCCGCCGTATGACCGCACATTCGTCGCACGACGCCGGCCTGGCATTGCCGAGCTTCGATTCGCTGACGGTGGGCGATCGCATTCCCGACGCAACCTATCGACTCACCCGTGAGCGACTGGTCCGTTATGCCGGTGCCGCCGGAGATTTCAACCCGATCCACTGGAATGCCCGGGTGGCAACCGGCGTAGGACTACCGGATGTTATCGCGCACGGCATGCTGACCATGGCCACGGCCGTGCGCAGCGTCACCGACTGGGTAGGGGATCCGGGTGCGGTCGTCGAGTATTCCGTGCGTTTCACCAGGCCCGTGGTCGTACCGGATGACGGCGTCGGGGCGAGCATCGAAGTGTCTGGTGTCATCGGCGCCTTGGACCTCCAGTCCCGCACCGCCAGGGTCGACTTGACCGTCCGCGCTGCCGGCGTCACCGTTCTCGGGAAGGCCAGGGCGTTCGTTCGCCTCGCCTGACTCGAGCTTCGCTCGAGGACGCCACTTTCCGAACCGCCGGCATGCGCGAGGTTCGGATGTTCGGTTCAGTCCTTGGCGGTTCGGAGGAACTCGCCCATCCGGCGGACGCCGGTTTCCAGGTCGTCGTCGCCCAGCGCGTACGAAAGCCTGAAGTAACCCGGCGTTCCGAACGCTTCACCGGGAACGACCGCGACCTCGGCATGCTCCAGCACGAGGGCGGCCAATTCCGCGGACGAGGACGGTCGAACGCCGCCGAAATCCTTGCCGATCAACGCCGCGACGCTCGGGTAGCAGTAGAAGGCACCTTTGGGCTCCGGGCAGGTCACTCCGGGAATTTCGGAGAGCAGCCGCACCATGGTGCGGCGCCGTCGATCGAAGGCGGTTCGCATCATGTCGACCGCGTCCAGCGGCCCGCTGACCGCCTCGAGTGCTGCCCGCTGGGACACGTTCGCGACGTTGGACGACAGGTGGGACTGCAGGTTGGTGGCGGCGGTGATGACATCCTGCGGGCCGATCATCCAACCCACGCGCCACCCCGTCATCGCATATGTCTTGGCAACGCCATTGAGCACAACGCAGCGATCCGCAAGTTCAGGGACGACCACGGGCATGGAGACGTGTTCTGCGCCGTCGTAGACGAGGTGCTCGTAGATCTCGTCTGTGACGACCCAGATGCCCTTGTCGAAGGCCCACCGCCCAATCGCGGTGACCTGGTCGGGTGGGTATACCGAGCCGGTCGGGTTGGACGGCGAGCAGAACAGCAGCAATTTCGTCCGGTCGGTGAGAGCTGCGTCGAGCTGGGCGACCGACACCAGGTAGTCGGTCGACTCGTCCGCGACCACGGGAACCGGAACCCCGCCGGCCAGGGCGATCGCTTCTGGGTAGGTGGTCCAGTACGGCGCCGGCAGCAGCACCTCGTCACCGGGATCGAGCAGGGTGGCAAAGGTCTGATAGACCGCTTGCTTGCCGCCGTTGGTGACCAACACCTGTGACGCCGTGACACAGAAGTTCGAGTCGCGCGCAGTCTTGTCGGCGATCGCCTGGCGGAGTTCGGGCAGGCCGGCCGCCGGTGTGTACTTGTGGTTCGCGGGATCGGCGGCGGCGTCCGCTGCCACCTTGACGATGGGTTCGGGCGTCGCGAAATCTGGTTCACCCGCACCGAAACCGATGACCGGCCGGCCCGCTGCCTTGAGCGCCTTGGCTTTGGCGTCGACGGCGAGAGTGGCCGACTCGGCAATCGAGGAAATTCGGGTGGAGATGCGGGATCCGGTGCGCTGGCTCACGAGAGCTGATTCTTTCACACCGGGCGAAAGCACAATTCGCTCGGGTGCAATCGGCTCGGCAGGCATCACCGAGCTTCGGTCGCACGCAGCGGGCGCGTCATAGGTCTGCTCGGTCACTAAGCCTGACTCGACCGGAGCCGACGTCCAGCGGTGGACGTCGGCTCCGGTGTCGATCCGTGCGGACACTGCGCGGGTGTCCGCTGGGCAGATCAGCCCAGACCCTGCGCCTTGACCCACTCCTGGGCAACCTTCTCGGGGTCTGTCCCAGCAGCGACCTTGGTATTGAGCGCGATCAACGTCGCGGTGTCCAACTTGGCGGAGACGGCGTCCAGCGCAGCTGTCACCTTCGGCGACGCCTTCTTGGCGCTGATGAGAGGAAGTACGTTCTGGGCGGTGTACAGATTCTTCGGGTCCTGGAGCACCACGAACTTGTTGGCCGTGATCGCCGGATCGGTGGTGAACAGGTCAGCCGCGTCCACCTGACCGTTCTTCAGGCCGGCGACACTCAACGGGCCGCCCGGGTCCAGTGTCTTGAAGGTGCCGAAGACCACGCCGTACTTGCCCTTGAGTCCCGGAACCCCGTCCGCCCGGGTCTTGAACTCGGGGGCGCCGCCCAGAGTCAGATCGCCGGCCTTGCTCTTCAGATCCGCGATCGTCTTCAGGTTCAACTTCGAGGCGGTCGCAGCTGTGACTGCGATCGAGTCCTTGTCCTGCGCCTTGGACTGCGCGAGAACCTTCAGGTCGTTTCCGATCGCCGCCGGCAGCGCCTTGAAGATCTCGTCGGAGCTCGCAGCAGTGGAGGACTTGTCGAAGTGCGCGAGCAGCGTTCCCGAGTACTCGGGAATCAGGTCGATCGAGCCATCCTTGAGCGCGGAGATGTAGACCTCGCGGCTGCCGATCTTCGGCTTCTGGGTGACCGTGACGCCCTTGGCCTTCAGCGCCGCGCCGTAGACGTCGGCGAGCAGCACGGATTCGCCGAAGTTCGCCGAGCCGATGATGATGGAGTTCGAACCCCCGCTCGGTGCTGCGCCGGCTGAGCCGGAAGCGGTTGGCGCCGCACTTCCTGATGCGGACGGCGCCGCAGCACCGGACGAAGCGGCGCCCGCGGTCGTTGTTGCTCCAGCGCTGGTGCTGGATGTGGTCGTGGTCCCACCGGAACCGGCGTTGCTGGAGCTGGCGCAGCCGGACAGGGCCAGGGCTCCAGCCGCAAAGCCGGCGATCAGGGCGGTGGCGCGAGTGCTTTTCATGTTCATTCTCCTTCGGCGGAGCCGACCTGGTGCCGGTCCAATCGGGGACGTCGTGCAGGTGCAGCGTTGGCTAACCAGCTGGTACTTCGCGTGGAACGACAGCATTTCGAGTCGGCCGGTGATCGCCGCCGTCGGGCTCGGAAACCTCGACGGCGGCATTCGCGGGGCCAGGTATGTGCGACTTGCGGTAGCGGCCAGTTATTCCACGTGACGTCGAATACCGCTGAATAGTTGCCAGAACGAGATCGAGCCCTAGTGCCAGCAATGCCACCAGTACGGCACCGGACAGCAGTTCCCCGGTAGCGACGTGACTATCCGGAGTGTCCTGGAAAGGGCCTTGCTGCGTGGCGTCGTAGATCGGCGCGCCGAGCCCGCCCAGGCCGATGTAGGCGCCGATGGTGGCTGTTGCGACGACCTGGAGCGTGGCTGCCCGGAGACCGGACATCATGAGCGGCAGCGCATTCGGCAGCTCGACCCTGGTGAGAACCTGCCAATCGGTCATGCCCATACCCTGCGCCGCGTCTCGCATGGCCGGCTCGACCGATTGCACCCCGGCGTACGAGTTCGACAGCAACGGCGGTATCGCCAACAGCAGCAGCACGAACTCGACCGGGAGGATGTAGGGCAGGTTGGTCTTGCCGGTGAACTGGGGGGCGATCCAGATGTACAGCAGCACCATCAGACCGAAGGTGGGCAGTGCTCGACTGGCGTTCACCGAACCGACAACCAGGGTGGATCCCTTCCCGGTGTGACCGATCCAGAGTCCGAGTGGCACCGCGATCAGAATTGCGATGCCGACGGCGACGAACGTATAGGTCAGGTGGTCGAACATGTTGGCCCGCAGGCCTTGTTTTCCCGTCCAGTGCTCGCTGTTGCTCAGGTACGTCCAGAAGTCCGAGATCACGACCTGCCCACCGCCCGGCGCCAGGGGGTCAGAACCCGAGTCGCGAATTGCACCACCACGTCAAGGACCAGGGCCAGCAGGACGGCCAGGATGATGCCGATGAACAGCGGGCTCTGCCAGGGGCCGCCGGATTGGCTGGCCGCCAGCCCGTCGGTGATCAGCGTGCCCAGCTGTTGCGTCCCGATCAGGGTGGCCACGGCTACCAGACTCACGTTGGACACCACCGCTACTCGAACACCGGCTGCGATCACCGGCACGGCCAACGGTAGTTCCACCGCGAAGAACCGGCCGGCCGGTCTGTACCCCATGGCGGTGGCCGCCTGCTTCGTGTCCAGCGGCACCGAGCGCAACCCGTCCGCGACCACTCGCACCAGGAGCGCAACGGCGTACACCGTCAGCGCGATGATGACGTTGACGGTGTCCAGGATCTTGGTGTGCAGCAGCCCGGGCAGAACGACGAAGAGCACCAGCGACGGAATGGTGTACAGCAAGCCGGCAATCGAGACGATGGGTGGATAGCTCCACCTGTACCGAGCAGCCACCCACCCCAATGGGAGGGACAGAGCCAGTCCGACGATCACCGGAATGACCGAGAGCTGGGTGTGGGACCACAGCAGCGCCCAGATCTGGGCCGAATGATCCGAGAAGTAGGCGAACATCAGCGGCTCATCGCCGGCAATGCGTCCCGGGCGGTTTTGGCTTTGATCTCGATCCGAGCGATCACGTCGGCGCTGGTCACCGTGCCGACGAGTCGGGAGTCGGCGTCGATGACCACCCCACGGCCAGAGGGTGACGACAGCGCCGCATCCAGAGTGCTTCGCAGGGGACCGCCTTCGGTCGCCAGCGTCCCGCCGAGATTGAGCAGGACGGACGTCACCTGGATCCCACCGTCGTACTCCCCATGATTGACGTTGAGCCAGCCCTGCGGCCTGTTCGAGCCGTCGACGACCAGCACCCAGCCGGCCTGAGCCACTTGCACGGCGTCGGCGACGGTGTCACCCAGAGCAACCGTAGCCTCCTGGGTGACCGGGACGGTGTCATTCTCGAATCCGAGAGCGCGGAAACCGCGATCCCGGCCGACGAAACCGGCCACGAAGGCGTTGGCGGGACGGGAGAGCAATTCCGCCGGCGTCGCGAGTTGCGCCAGGACTCCGCCGACGTCCAGTACGGCGACCTGGTCGCCGAGCTTGATCGCCTCGTCGATGTCGTGGGTGACGAAGACGATCGTTTTGCCGAGCTCCGACTGCAGTCGGAGGAATTCTTGCTGCAACTGCTCGCGAACCACCGGATCGACAGCGGAGAACGGCTCGTCCATCAACATCACCGGCGGGTCGGCAGCCAACGCTCTGGCCACCCCGACCCGCTGCTGCTGGCCGCCTGAGAGCTGAGCCGGATACCGTTGCGCAAAGCGCGCCTCCAGACCGACCCGCTCCATCAACTCCATGCCCCTCGCCCTGGCCTGCGTCTTGTTGTGGCCCAGCAGGCTCGGAACGGTAGTGATGTTGTCGAGGATGGTGCGGTGTGGAAAGAGCCCCGCGTGCTGGATCACGTAGCCGATGCCGCGCCGAAGGGTTGCGGGCGTCACCTTGCCGGTGTTCTGATCGTCGAGCCAGATCGCGCCGCTGGTGGGGTCGATCATTCGGTTGATCATCCGGAGCGACGTTGTCTTACCGCATCCGGACGGGCCCACCAGAACGGTGATCTGTCCTGACGGAGCAACCAGGCTGAGCTTGTCCACCGCAATCGTGCCGTCGGGATATCGCTTGCTCACCTGGTCGAACCGGATCATGTTCGCACCGCCATGCTCGCTCCTGTTGGTCGATGTTCGGGGTCGGACTTCGCCGGGCATCCACAAGACACCAGAGTCGAAAGGCGAACCTGGGAGCCTCGTCGTCGTCGTGGTGGCCGGTCAAGGGCTACCGCTGTTCGTAACACTCGCGTTACCTGCCGTTCGCGGACGATTGGTGCGGACGATCGGCAACGCGAGTTCTCCCATCGGGATGGAACTCCGCACATGAAGATCACCGCGCCAACGTCCTCACCGCTTCCGGTCATCTCGGTGGGCGGAGCCCGACTCGACCATCGGCAGATCGCCGCTGCTCGGTCCGGGGTCCAAGTTGTGATCACCGCCGAGGGTAGTGAACGAGTCCGACAGTCCTGGTTGCACGGCCTGGCGGTCGCCGACGACCGGCCCTTGTACGGGCGGACGACCGGAGTCGGTGCCAACCGGACCGTGCGGCCCGTCGGCGATCCGACGGGCCTGGCGAGAAGCTTGTTACGCAGTCACGCCACCTCCGTCGGTGTCCCTCGGTCCGCAGAGCGGGTGCGGGCGATGTTGCTCGTCCGTCTGAATCAGCTGGCGGCCGGCGGCAGCGGTGTCGCACCGGCCGTCGTCGCCGGCCTGTGTCGGATGATCAACGACGATTCGCTACCCCTCGTCCGAGAACTCGGCAGCATCGGGACTGCGGACCTCTCGGCGTTGGCCTCGACGGCGCTCGCACTGATGGGAGAGGCGCCGACCTCGCGGCCCACGGCCGGTCCGACACCTTTCGGAGCGACCGACGGCTTGGCTTTCATCTCGAGCAATGCCGCTGCGCTGGGCGATGCCGCTCTGGCGGTTCACTTACTGGACGAGGCGGCGCGCGCTGCACTGGTCGTCGCTGCCCTGACCTTCGATGCAGTGAACGGCAATGCCGAGTGCATCTCCGATACTGCCCTGCTCACCACACCGTTCCCAGGGGCCGGCGTGGTCGCCCGAACCCTTCGCCGGCTGCTCGGAGTGGATGCGCGCGGGGTCCGTCGAGCCGGCGGTGAGCCTGTCCCGGCCGCGCGGATCCAGGACTCGTTCGGCCTTCGCACCATCCCACAGACACACGGCCCCGTGCTCGATGCGTTGACCGCCGCCGCCGTGGTCGTCAACAGGCTGGTGAACGCTCCGGCCGAGAACCCGCTCGTGTTCGGCGGGCTGCGTCCCTCTCAGGACGGCGCAATCGCTCACCACGGCGGCTTCCACCAGGCGTATCTGCAGATGGCGATGGACTCGCTCGGCCTCGCCGTCGCGCAGAGCGGACAGTTGGTGCTGGCGCGACTCGCCGTCCTCGTCGAACCGGAGATGACCTGCCTTCCACCATTTCTCGGGAACGGCACTCCCGGAGCATCCGGGATCATGGCCTGCGAGTACGTGGCGGCCTCGGCCCTTGCCCGGATCCGGGCGAGCGGTTCACCTGCCGGCCTCCAGACCGTGACCCTGTCCCGCGGCTCCGAGGAGGATGCCAGCTTCGCCTCGCTGGCTGCGACGCAGTGCCTCGACATGGCCCAGTCGTATCGGCAGCTGCTGGCCTGCGAATTGGTTGCCGCGGTGCGGGCCATTCGGATGCGCCCCCGGCAGCCCGTCACTGGTGTCGTCGGTGACATCGTCGCGCTGTGCCACGCGCTTCCGGTCTCGTTCGAGGATCGGGATCTCTCCGGCGACCTCGACTTCGCGAACGAGCTGCTGCCGGTGCTGGCCGATCTGGTCCAATGGCGTGCCTGACGGTCGGTCGAGAGGTTTGCCGGTCGCCGGTCCTCTTGGTTCGTCGCCGGACGCGGCAGTGCCTTACACTTGACGCTCTGGGGTGTGCCCGCGCCTGCCATCGATCGCACGCCGATCGCGGTTCCGCAGGTACATCCCCGATCTGCGAGCGGGCCTCGGTCGCCGGGATCTGAACGACAACGGTCGCCAGCGGTATTGCGGAGAAGCATCGCAGGAGACGAAAGAGATGACCGGCGTGCTGCTGGGTGTTGCAGTACCGGACCAAGGCAGTACGGAGTGACGCAGTGCAGAAGTGAGCAGTGCAGAAGTGAGCAGTGCAGAGGGGCGTGGCTCAATTGGTAGAGCAGCGGTCTCCAAAACCGCAGGTTGCAGGTTCAAGTCCTGTCGCCCCTGCAGTGAACGAATGCCAGAACGGCTATCGGAACGAAGATGGGCAACGACAGCCGGCCCGCACGGGTCGCGCAGCAGACTGAGCACGAGACGAGGACCTTGCGTGAACGACGAACCCGAAGTGGGGGACGGCCGAGCCGTGCCCGCTGCCGACAGGTCGGACGAGGCCGTCGCCGCGGTTGCCGGTGCATCGGGAACCTCCGGCGACTCGGAAGTCAGGCTGTCGAAGTCGGAGTCGACTCTCGGCCAAGATGCCAACTCGGTCGTCGGCGCGGAGGCCGAACCGAACGAAAGCGACGGCGACAGGGAGTCGGAACTGGTCGGAGCGGTCTCGGCTGGCTCGGCTCGTGCCGCAGCCCGCCGGTCGGGCGTTCGTGCCGGGTCCACGCCCGCAAAGGGTGCGGCCACCAAGGCCCGTGACACCGGTCGGGACGACAGGGGCAGTCTGTTCGCCCGCCTTCGTCGTTTTCTCCGGGAGGTCGTCTCCGAGTTGCGCAAGGTCATCTGGCCGGCACGCAATCAGATGGTGACCTACACCATCGTCGTCATCGTGTTCGTGGTGGTCATGGTCGCCATCACGGCGGGCCTGGATCTGTTGTTCGCCAAGGGCGTGCTGACGGTGTTCGGTTGATCCAACGGCGGTTGCGATGCACCTGGACGCAGACCCTGCCGCAGCGGACCGTTTCGCCGAAACCCGAGAGTTGCCGAAATTCGTGAAGTTCAGCCAGATGAGGAAGTGACCAGTACCGTGCCCAGCCATGTCGATTCCACCAGCGGCCTCGAGTCCGCCGAGGACGTGTCGACCGACGAAACTCCGGGCGATGCGGAGCATGTTCTCGCACCGCAAGAGAGCTCGGAAGGTATTGCTGACTCCGCGGCGACCTCCCCCGAGGACGGCGCGGACCCTGAATCTGCGAACCCGGAATCTGCCGATCCGGTCGACGCTGACCCCGCCGACGCTGACCCCGCCGACACCGATTCGGTGGATGCCGAACCCGTCGACGCCATCGCAGAGTTGAAGGCTTCGCTTCGCCGAGCGGATGGTGAGTGGTACGTGGTGCACTCCTACGCCGGGTACGAGAACAAGGTGAAGACGAACCTGGAGACCCGCATCAAATCCCTCGACATGGAGGAGTACATCTTCCAGATCGAGGTGCCGACCGAAGAAGTCACCGAGATCAAGAATGGCCAGCGCAAACAGGTTCAGCGCAAGGTGTATCCCGGGTACATCCTGGTACGCATGGACTTGACCGACGGCTCGTGGAGCGCGGTCCGGAACACACCGGGCGTCACCGGCTTCGTAGGCGCGACCGCGCAACGTCCGTCTCCGTTGTCGATCGACGATGTGGTGAAGATCCTGGTTCCCGCTGCGCCGAAGAAGGCGCCCGGGGGTTCGGATCAGACCGGGGCGGGTGGAGTATCCGTGCGCACCGAGGTCGATTACACCGTGGGCGAGTCGGTCACGGTGATGGACGGCCCGTTCGCGACGCTGCCGGCCACCATCAACGAGGTCAATGCCGACGGACAGAAGCTCAAGGTGCTCGTATCCATCTTCGGCCGTGAGACGCCGGTCGAGTTGTCGTTCTCCCAGGTCGCCAAGATCTGACCAATCTTCGTCGCTCGGTGCCAAGTGCCCGGTCGGCGAATCTCCGAAGTACACACCCAGCAGAAATCAGGAAGAGAAATGCCTCCGAAGAAGAAGAAACTTGCAGCTGTCATCAAGCTGCAGATCAAGGCCGGCATGGCCAACCCCGCGCCCCCCGTCGGTCCCGCACTCGGCCAGCACGGTGTCAACATCATGGAGTTCTGCAAGGCCTACAACGCCGCGACCGAGTCGCAGCGGGGTGACGTCGTCCCGGTCGAGATCTCCGTATACGAGGACCGCTCGTTCGAGTTCAAGCTGAAGACGCCGCCGGCCGCCAGGCTGTTGCTCAAGGCTGCCGGCGTCGAAAAGGGCTCCGGAACTCCGCACACCACGAAGGTGGCCAGCATCAGCGCCGCCCAGGTGCGCGAAATCGCTACGCTCAAGCAGGTCGATCTCAACGCCAACGACATCGATGCCGCCGCGAAGATCATCTCCGGCACCGCTCGCTCGATGGGCATCACCGTCACCCCCTAGTCGCGTTTCCCGCCTCCCGCGAGGGCAGGCAATGACTCGAACTGCAACTGCTCCAACCCCCAACCAGATTCGGGTTGCGCGTGCATCGGACCTCAGAATGGTCCGCTGCGGTGGGAGGGCCTGCGCGGCCCGTGAACCACGAACTCCGAACCTCACAACGCCGTCGCTTCTCGCGGAGCGGCCAAGGAGAGAACATGAAGCGCTCGAAGGCATACAAGACCGCGGCCGAACTGGTCGATCGGGAGAGTCTGTACAGCCCACTGGAAGCTGCGAAGCTCGCCCAGAAGACCTCCGCCACCAAGATGGACAGCACTGTGGAGGTCGCCCTTCTGCTGGGTGTCGATCCCCGCAAGGCTGACCAGATGGTGCGTGGCACCGTCAACCTGCCGCATGGCACCGGAAAGACCGCTCGCGTTGTCGTCTTTGCGGTCGGCGACAAGGCCGCCGAGGCCGAGGCCGCCGGTGCAGACGTCGTCGGTAGCGACGACTTGATCGCGCGTATCCAGGGCGGTTGGACCGACTTCGACGCAGCCATTGCCACCCCGGACCAGATGGCGAAGGTCGGCAGGATCGCCCGGGTGTTGGGACCGCGTGGTCTGATGCCGAACCCGAAGACCGGAACCGTCACGGCCGATGTGGCCAAGGCTGTCACCGAGATCAAGGGCGGAAAGATCAACTTTCGCGTCGACAAGGCCGCCAACCTGCACCTGGTCATCGGCAAGGTGTCCTTCCCGACGGACAAACTGGTCGAGAACTATGCAGCCGCCCTCGACGAGGTGCTGCGGTCCAAGCCTTCCGCTGCCAAGGGCAAGTACGTGAAGAAGATCTTTTTCTCCACCACGATGGGCCCCGGTATCCCGGTGGATCCGGCCAAGACCAAGAACCTGCTCGAGACCGAAGAGGTCTGACCCGCCAGCTGTCCACCTGCTACCTCGTCGGCCCCGCTTTCCACCCGGAAGCGGGGCCGACGGCGTTCGTGCAGCCCCAATCCGTATCTGGACGGTGTGCGGGCGACTCGAACCATGGGCGATGTCTCGAGCGGCAGATAGCATCGACATTACCGGGTGCACGGAGGGGTGGAGTCATGCAGGTGGGGCAGTGGATGGCAAGACAGTTCAGGGGACGGTCGGACGGCCACGGCCGGGCGGGGCGCGCCCGCTCCGTCCTGGTCGTCGGCGCAATTGCCCTCTGCTCACTGCTGGGCGGATGTGCCACCCCGATCGCCGGTGCTCCGGCGCCGGTGGCCTCGCTGCTCAGCGGGTCGGTCGCCGCGACCACCGGGGCGCAGATTCCGTCCGTCCGTTCGTCGAAGGATCCGTCGACGTCGCCCGGTCCGTCGGCGGCCATCTCATCGGCGACCAGTGGCTCCGCCGCCTTGTCCGGCGCCGGCAGTCCGGTTGTCCAGGCCACTTCCGGGGCGACTATCCCGACGACGGCAGCCGGCCCGAGAATCGACGGAGCCGAGTTCGCTGCCCGGATGAAGGCGGCCAATCAGGGGGTCACATCAGTCAAGGGCTCGATGACGGTCGAGGCTGGCAAGACCGGTATCTCCGGTACCTTCAGCGAATTGTTGGTGACCGGGCACGCGTCGGCCGTGGACATGACGATGTTCCTCAAGCAGGGCGACCAGGATCTGTCCATGCGCATGCTGCTCGTCGGTGGCAAGTTCTACCTCGGCGGCCATTCGATTCTGGCGGCGCTCAACGCTGGGGACAAGCAATGGGCGTTGATCAGCAAGACGTCTTCCAACAGCAGGCTTCGTCAGTTGGCGGCTCAGTTGGACGGTTATCTGACCACCGTCAGCTCTGATCAGTATGAGTTGTACGCGCGGGCCGCAGCATCGGTGCAGGACGACGGCCGCCAGCAGCTCGGCGGCGTATCGGCCCACAAATATCTGGTGATGGTGGATGTACCCAAAATGGCCGAGCTGTCGACCGGGGCTTTGCGGACATCGGCGCAACTGATCCAGCAGAGCGGGATCAAGACCATTCCTACGACATCTGGCTCGACGCATCCGACCGCCTCGCGCAATCCGACGTGTCGTTGACGATCCGCGGTGTCACGACCCACACGTCATTCAAGATCAGCGCCTACGACGCGACCGTGGTGATCAACCCACCCGCCCCGGCCGGGGTCTATACCGGATGACCTGCGATTTGCTCCGGACGACCGTTCTGGCGTAACTTGGACAGGTTCCACCGAAGGCCGTAGGCCCCTTACCCCGCACGTTGGGGCAGGGTGAAAGGCTCGCGCTGACAGCGGGCGGCCCGCGCAGGAGGACGAGGCACAGATGCGCGGGTTGGGTTCGCCCGGATCCCGCAGATCACGCCCCGTGCCACTGCGGCCGGGGCGTCCGGTGTTTCCAGACCCGGGTCTTCAATAGTCGATGCGTGAGCGTCCGGCTGATCACCGCTGTCCGGTCATTTGGTGAACCATGCCTGTATTCGAGAATCACGAACGAGGAAGGAGGCGAGGATGGCAAAGCCCACCAAGGTGGCAACTGTTGCGGAAATCGCGGACCAGTTCCGCAATTCATCGGCGGCGGTTGTCACCGAATACCGCGGCTTGACGATGTCTCAGCTCACCGCGCTCCGGAAGTCCCTGGGCGGCGACACCGCCTACACCGTCGCCAAGAACACTTTGGTCAAGCGCGCAGCAGCCGACGCCGGCGTGGAAGGTCTTGACGATCTTTTCACCGGTCCAACAGCGGTCGCTTTCATCAACGGGGAACCCGTGGATGCGGCCAAGGTGCTCCGCGATTTCGCCAAGGCGAACCCGCTGTTGGTGATCAAGGGCGGTCTGCTCGACGGCAAGGCGCTTGACGCCACCGAAGTCAGCAAACTGGCCGATCTGGAGTCCCGCGACGTGCTCCTGGCGAAGATGGCCGGCGCGATGCTGGCGACCCTCACCAAGGCGGCCATCGTCCTCAACGCTCTTCCCTCCCAGGTGGTACGGCTTGCCGCAGCTCTGGTCGAGAAGCGCACCGAGGAGGAAGGTGCTCCTGTTTCGACCGAGGGCGACTCCGCTCCCGAATCTGCTGCGGCGGAAGCCAGTACGCCGGACGCCAGTTCGGACGAAGTACCCACTGGGGCAGCTCCGGCGGACGAACCAACGACCGATGCAGCACCGGTAGCCGAAGCAACGGCCGATGCAGCACCGGCCAGCGAAGTAGCAAGCATCGCCGAGGAGACGGCCGAACAGGCCTGATTCCGACCAGCATTACCCGGTCGGATCGACCGATACGACCAATTCAATCTCTCACGCTAACCCCACGTTGTCCCTCAGGCGCCCAATGACGCCGAAGCCAGACGTGCCAATGAAAGGACGCCCATCATGGCGAAGCTGACCACCGACGAGCTGCTCGAGGCTTTCAAGGAGCTCACCCTGATCGAGCTCTCCGAGTTCGTCAAGCAGTTCGAAGACACCTTCGGCGTGACCGCCGCCGCACCGGCTGCCGTTGCCGGCCCGGCCGGCCCGGCCGCTGCCGCCGAAGTCGCCGAGGAGCAGGACGAATTCGACGTCATCCTCGAATCCGCCGGCGAGAAGAAGGTCCAGGTCATCAAGGCTGTCCGCGAGCTCGTCTCCGGTCTTGGCTTGAAAGAAGCCAAGGACCTGGTTGACGCCGCTCCGAAGGCCATCCTGGAGAAGGCCACCAAGGAAGCCGCAGAAGCTGCGAAGGCCAAGCTCGAGGATGCCGGCGCCAAGGCGACCGTCAAGTAGTTCAGCTGGCAGGATTGTGCGACAAATGGCTGGGGCGGCTCCACTGACGTGGGAGCCGCCCCGGCTTTTTGCGATCAACGCGAGTGGTCACCGGCCGACCGGGCCGGGGGGACACTTCGCCGGTGCTACGGCAGCTCCATGGTTTCGGTCCGAATGATCTCGCCGAACGCCTCGTCGAGGTAGCGGGTCAATCGTCGACCACCGGCGTTCAGGAGGTCAGCGATCAGAAGCGGCGCGTGCCAGGCGTACTCGACAGACGTGGGCGGCTCGGAGCGAACCGACTCGCCTGATGTCTTCGGGTCCTGCCGTTCGTCTCGATGCGATTCGCGGCGCAGTGTCGAGGTTGGATCGGTGATTTCCGCGTAGGTCACGCCCGGCTCGTGGATGCCCAGGGCGCTCGAGAGCACGGCCACGAGCGATTCGACGCTGACAGAGCGGGACGGCAGCCAGACGATCGCCGCCCGGTAGCAGCGGCGCAACACCTCCCGCATGTCGTCGCTGTCGAGACCGCCGGGGTGCTGCGCTTCGAGCAGCAGCCTGACAACGGTCCCTAGGACCAGTCCGGCCTGCTCGGCCGGTAGGATCGCCACTGCGGCAGCTGCCGGCTCGAAGTCGAGCCTATCTGTCGTCAGTGCCGCGTCGACCGCTGCGTTGATGGCGCCGCCGATCGCTTGCGCCGGTCCACCGAGCTCAGGCCATGACGGCATTTCGTACTCCCTGTACTTCCGCTGTGAGCAACTGTGAGCAACCTTGCCGGGCCGTCACCGGCCGCCGTTGGTCCGCTGCCGATGGAACAGATGGCCGAATCGCCGGCAGCGAAAGTGCTGCAGACGCCGGGGGAGTGGCGGGGTCACTCCGTCGGGTTCTCCCTGGTGGTGCCCGTGCAACCGGACGGCAACACGATCCGCAGGATTCTCGTGGGTGGCCTGTTCAACCGGACGGCAACATCATCGCAGCCCTTCTGCCGCCCGCGGTCTGCGACCGCGGCTCCAGCGCTGCGGCCTCGGCCGTCCTGCGCTGCACCCCGCGCGCGGCCGCCTGTGCTGCACCCCGTACAGATCCGCCCCGCGCTACACCTCGCACACATCCGCCCCGCTCGCATCAGCCCAGCTCGGGCGGCGACGGCACCGCGCATCGGAGGGGATGGTTGTGCGAAATTGATCGGCCAGCCTTCTTGACGGATCGGCCCGGGCGGGCCACGCTTGGCCCAGTGACGTCGGTTACCCGCATTGCCTGGTAGCCGTATCCCGCGAGGTAGAGCTGTGCGGCAGGGCCAAGATCGCTGACAAGCACTGAGTATTCGTGCGGCAGGAACAGCGGCGCCAGCGCCTCCGGCAACCGCCCGCCCGGGCACGTCTGGACAGGTCTGTCCATTGCTGCTAGGCTGTGTGTTTGCGCTGCCTTCTTTCTGCTGCCCTCATTCGGACTTGCCCTTACTGGGCTCACTTTCGTGTGTCCAAGCGGCATGGCCGGGCGGCCTCGGTCGGCGCCAGGCAAGTCTTCGCTCGAGATCGTCGTCCAGGGAGGGTCCTGATCACCAAGTGCGTCGGTACCCGACTGGTCGCGATCGCGTGTGCAGTCGCGTCTGAGTCTGCCCCGTTCGGTGGATCGTAGTACGTCCGTTCGAACTTCTTGGTCCGCGCGGAGAAAGTGTGCAGGCAGCAAGCACCACAGGCAGTTGTGAGACAGCACCAAGAGCAGTTGTCAGACACCCCTCAAGCAGTTGCAAGACCGTGAGCAAGACACTCACAACAGGCAGTTGCAGGACAGCTACACAGCACAGTAGACCGACGCGCTTGTCCTTGGAAGGACGCATCTTGGCAGTCATGAGCACGCCCAAGACCACCACTTCGACCGCTGGCGGCCCCATCAAACGGGTCTCTTTCGCGAAGCTACGCGAGCCGCTGGAGGTACCAAATCTTCTCGCCCTGCAGACCGAGTCCTTCGAGTGGCTCGTTGGCGCGAAGGCCTGGAAGGATCGGCAGCCCGAGCCGACCCCCAGCGGTCTCGACGAGATCCTGGAAGAGATCTCCCCGATCGAAGATTTCTCGGGAAACCTGTCCCTGTCGTTCATGGATCCCCGGTTCGACGACGTCAAGGCGAACGAAGAGGAGTGCCGCGACAAGGACATGACCTACTCGGCACCGCTGTTCGTCACGGCCGAGTTCATGAACGCCGAAACGGGCGAGATCAAGTCCCAGACCGTCTTCATGGGTGATTTCCCGATGATGACGAGCAAGGGCACCTTCATCATCAATGGCACCGAGCGAGTCGTGGTCTCCCAGCTGGTCCGCTCCCCGGGCGTGTACTTCGACCGGACGCTGGACAAGACCGCCGGCAAAGAGGTCTTCGCCGTCAAGGTGATCCCTTCGCGTGGCGCCTGGCTCGAGTTCGACATCGACAAGCGCGACACCATCGGCGTCCGTATCGACCGAAAGCGTCGTCAGCCGGTCACCGTGCTGCTCAAGGCGCTGGGCTGGGACACCGAGCGCATCCGCGAGAAGTTCGCCTGGTCACCGGTATTGCTGGCCACTCTGGAGAAGGACCACATCGCCGGCACCGACGAGGCGCTCCTGGACATCTACCGCAAGCTGCGTCCGGGCGAGCCGCCGACGAAGGAGTCCGCGCAGGCCCTACTGGAGAACCTGTTCTTCAAGGACAAGCGCTACGACCTGGCCAAGGTCGGCCGGTACAAGCTGAACAAGAAGCTCGGGCTGAACTCGCCGATCTCCGTGGGCACGCTGACCGAGGACGACCTGATCTCCACGGTCGAGTATCTGCTGCGCCTGCACGAGGGTCAGGACACCTGGACCATTCGTGGACAGCAACTGCCCGTCGAGACCGACGACATCGACCACTTCGGCAACCGTCGCCTGCGCACCGTGGGCGAGCTGATCCAGAACCAGATCCGGGTCGGCCTGTCCCGGATGGAGCGGGTGGTCCGCGAACGGATGACGACCCAGGACGTCGAGGCGATCACGCCGCAGACGCTGATCAACATCCGGCCGGTCGTCGCCTCCATCAAGGAGTTCTTCGGCACCTCGCAGCTGTCGCAGTTCATGGATCAGACCAATCCACTCGCCGGCCTGACCCACAAGCGCCGGCTGTCCGCCCTCGGGCCGGGTGGTCTGTCCCGTGACCGTGCCTCGCTCGAGGTTCGTGACGTCCACTCGTCGCACTACGGCCGCATGTGCCCCATCGAGACGCCCGAAGGCCCGAACATCGGTCTGATCGGTTCGCTGGCCACGTTCGCCAGGGTGAACCCGTTCGGTTTCATCGAAACCCCGTACCGCAAGGTCGAGGCCGGTTCGGTCACCGACCAGATCAACTACCTCACGGCCGATGAGGAAGACCGCTACGTCATCGCCCAGGCGAACGCCAAGCTGGACGGATCCGGACACTTCTCCGAGCCCAGGGTGCTCGTCCGCCGTAAGGGCGGCGAGGTCGACCAGGTCACCCCCGACGAGGTCGAGTACATGGACGTCTCGCCGCGGCAGACGGTCTCCGTCGCCACCGCGATGATCCCGTTCCTGGAGCACGACGAGGCGAACCGGGCGCTCATGGGCGCCAACATGCAGCGCCAGTCGGTGCCGTTGCTGCGTAGCGAATCTCCGCTGGTCGGCACCGGAATGGAAGCGCGGGCTGCGGTCGACGCCGGCGATGTGGTGATCGCCGAGAAGAGCGGGGTCGTTGAAGAGGCGACCGCCGACTACGTCTCGGTGATGGCCGACGACGGCAGCCACCGCACTTATCGGTTGCACAAGTTCCGCCGCTCCAACCAGGGCACCAGCTTCAACCAGAAGCCCATCGTCGACGAAGGACAGCGGGTGGAGGCCGGTCAGGTCCTCGCCGACGGTCCCTGCACCGACGGTGGCGAGATGGCGCTGGGCAAGAACCTGCTCGTCGCCTTCATGCCGTGGGAGGGTCACAACTACGAAGACGCGATCATCCTGAGCCAGCGCATCGTCCAGGACGATGTACTCACCTCGATCCACATCGAGGAGCACGAGATCGATGCCCGCGACACGAAGCTCGGGCCGGAGGAGATCACCAGGGACATCCCGAACGTCTCTGAAGATGTGCTCGCGGACCTGGACGAACGAGGCATCATCCGCATCGGCGCCGAGGTGCAGGACGGCGACGTCCTGGTCGGAAAGGTCACGCCCAAGGGCGAGACCGAGCTGACCCCGGAGGAGCGCCTGCTCCGTGCCATCTTCGGCGAGAAGGCGCGCGAAGTGCGCGACACCTCGCTGAAGGTGCCGCACGGTGAAACCGGCAAGGTCATCGGCATTCGCGTGTTCAACCGTGAGGAGGACGGCGCCGAGCTGCCTCCGGGCGTGAACGAGTTGGTCCGCGTCTACGTGGCTCAGAAGCGGAAGATCCAGGACGGCGACAAGCTGGCCGGCCGGCACGGCAACAAGGGCGTCATCGGCAAGATCCTGCCGCAGGAGGACATGCCCTTCCTGGCCGACGGCACACCGGTCGACATCGTCCTCAACCCGCACGGTGTTCCGCGACGGATGAACGTCGGTCAGATCCTGGAGACACATCTGGGCTGGGTGGCGAGTCAGGGCTGGGACATCGAGGGCACCCCGCAGTGGGCGCAGTACCTGGAAGACAGGGCGCGTTCAGCCGCTCCGTTCACCAGAACCGCCACGCCGGTGTTCGACGGTGCCACCGAGGACGAGATCATCGGGCTGCTCGGCTCGACGACTCCGACCCGCGATGGTGAGCGTCTGGTCAAGACCGACGGTAAGGCCCTCCTGATGGACGGCCGGACCGGCGAGCCCTTCCCGTACCCGGTAGCGGTCGGCTACATGTACATCATCAAGTTGCTCCACCTGGTGGACGACAAGATCCACGCCCGGTCGACGGGTCCGTACTCGATGATCACCCAGCAGCCGCTCGGCGGTAAGGCCCAGTTCGGTGGCCAGCGTTTCGGTGAGATGGAGTGCTGGGCCATGCAGGCCTACGGCGCGGCGTACACGCTGCAGGAACTGCTCACCATCAAGAGCGATGACATCGTCGGCCGCGTCAAGGTCTACGAAGCCATCGTGAAGGGGGAGAACATCCCCGAGCCGGGCATTCCGGAGTCGTTCAAGGTGCTTCTCAAGGAGCTCCAGGCCCTGTGCCTGAACGTGGAGGTGCTGTCCAGCGACGGTGCCACCATCGAAATGCGTGACACCGACGACGACGATCTCGAGAGGGCTGCGGCCAACCTCGGAATCAACTTGTCCCGCAACGAGTCGGCCTCGGTGGACGAACTCGTGAATTGATCGTCGAAGCCACTGCAGGGGTGACGCGGTGGGCCGGCTGGAAACCGGCCATCGCGTCGCCTCGTCAGGATTGACCAGGCTTCACCCTCCGGGTGCACCGCAAGTTCCACCGAGTCCGACGGCGAGAGCCGGCGGAAGCGGTGCCCCACCGCTTTCCCCGAACAAGACAGGGACGTGCAATCAGTGCTCGACGTCAACTTCTTCGATGAGATCCGCATCGGCCTGGCCGCGGCGGACGATATTCGTACCTGGTCCCACGGCGAGGTCAAGAAGCCAGAGACCATCAACTACCGCACGCTCAAGCCCGAGAAGGACGGCCTCTTCTGCGAGAAGATCTTCGGTCCGACCAGGGACTGGGAGTGCGCCTGTGGCAAGTACAAGCGCGTTCGCTTCAAGGGCATCATCTGCGAGCGCTGCGGCGTCGAGGTCACTCGCGCCAAGGTTCGTCGCGAGCGGATGGGTCACATCGAGCTGGCCGCTCCGGTCACCCATATCTGGTACTTCAAGGGCGTTCCGTCGCGCTTGGGCTACCTCCTCGACCTGGCTCCGAAGGATCTCGAGAAGATCATCTACTTCGCGGCCTACCTGATCACCTCCGTCGACGACGAGCAGCGTCACAACGACCTGCCGACGATCGAGGCCGAGATGTCGGTCGAGCGAAAGAACTTGGAGAACGAGCGGGACGCCTCGATCGACGCCCGGGCCAAGAAGTTGGAGGCCGACCTGGCCGAACTCGAGGCCGAGGGTGCGAAATCGGATGTCCGGCGGAAGGTCCGAGAAGGTGGCGAACGCGAGCAGCGACAGATCCGCGACCGCGCCCAGCGTGAGATCGACAAGCTGGACGAAGTTCTTGACCTGTTCAAGAAGCTGAAGGTGCGCGACCTGATCATCGACGAGATCCTGTACCGCGAGCTGCAGGATCGCTTCGGCGACTACTTCCAGGGCGGCATGGGCGCCGAGGCGCTGAAGAAGATCATCGCCGACTTCGACATCGACGCCGAGGCGACCTCGCTGCGCGACACCATCAAGAACGGCAAGGGCCAGCGCAAGATCCGGGCGATCAAGCGGCTCAAGGTCGTCGCCGCGTTCCAGTCGACCAACAACTCGCCGCTGGGCATGGTGCTGGACTGCGTTCCGGTGATCCCGCCGGAGCTCCGTCCGATGGTGCAGTTGGACGGTGGCCGCTTCGCGACCTCCGATCTCAACGACCTCTACCGCCGGGTGATCAACCGGAACAACCGGTTGAAGCGGCTGATCGACCTCGGCGCGCCCGAGATCATCGTCAACAACGAGAAGCGGATGCTGCAGGAGGCCGTCGACGCACTGTTCGACAACGGTCGCCGTGGCCGGCCGGTGACCGGTCCGGGCAACCGCCCGCTCAAGTCGCTGTCCGACCTGCTCAAGGGCAAGCAGGGCCGGTTCCGTCAGAACCTGCTCGGCAAGCGCGTGGACTATTCGGGCCGTTCGGTCATCGTGGTCGGCCCGCAGCTGCAGCTGCACCAGTGCGGTCTGCCCAAGCTGATGGCTCTTGAGCTGTTCAAGCCGTTCGTGATGAAGCGCCTGGTCGATCTGAACCACGCGCAGAACATCAAGTCAGCCAAGCGCATGGTCGAGCGTCAGCGCTCGCAGGTGTGGGACGTCCTCGAAGAGGTCATCAACTCGCATCCGGTGCTGCTGAACCGGGCGCCAACGCTGCACCGGCTGGGTATCCAGGCTTTCGAGCCGATGCTGGTCGAGGGCAAGGCCATCCAGCTGCACCCGCTGGTCTGCGCCGCGTTCAACGCCGACTTCGACGGTGACCAGATGGCGGTTCACCTACCGCTGTCCGCCGAGGCGCAGGCCGAGGCGAGGGTGTTGATGCTCTCGAGCAACAACATCCTTTCCCCGGCATCGGGCAAACCACTGGCGATGCCGTCCCTGGACCTCGTCACCGGTCTGTACTACCTGTGCGGGCTCGACGAGAATGCGGTCGGCTCGAAGCACGCACTCGATGGGGAATTGACCGAGGCCTCCGGGCAGTTGCGTTCGTACTCGTCCTCGGCCGAGGCGCTGATGGCGCTGGATCGCGGACAGATCTCGGTCCGCACGCCCATCAACATCCGGCTGCACGACGTCGTTCCGACCACGGGCGCCGAACTGCCGGAGGACTGGCGCTCCGGCGACGCCTGGACGGTCAGCACCACCCTGGGCCGCGTCCTGTTCAACGAACTGCTGCCCGCGGGCTACCCGTTCGTCAACCAGGAGCTGCCGAAGAAGATCCAGGCCGGCATCGTCAACGATCTTGCCGAGCACTACCCGATGTCGCTGGTCGCCCAGACTCTGGACAGGCTCAAGGAAGCCGGCTTCCACTGGGCGACCCGCTCCGGCATGACCGTCGCGATCGGCGACGTCATCATTCCGGCCTCGAAGCCTGCCATCCTGGCCAAGTACGACGGCCAGGCGGAGACGGTGGAGAAGGCCTACCAGCGAGGCAATCTCTCGCCGGAGGAGCGTCGGGAAGATCTGGTCAAGATCTGGGAGGCGGCCACCAAGGAGATCGAGGCGGCCATCCCGCCGGCCTACCCGAAGGACAACCCGGTCTACACCTTGGTTGCCGCCGGTGCGGCGGGCAACTGGATCCAGGTTCGTTCGCTGGCCGGCATGAAGGGCGTCGTCGCCAACTCCAAGGGCGTGCAGATTCCGCGGCCGATCCGGAACTCGTTCCGGGAAGGTCTCTCCGTGCTGGAGTATTTCATCAACACGCACTCAGCCCGTAAGGGTCTGGCCGACACCGCTCTGCGGACAGCGGAATCCGGATACCTGACCCGTCGTCTGGTGGACGTGTCGCAGGACGTCATCGTGCGCGAGTCCGATTGTGGAACCGAGCGTGGCGTCGATCTACCGATCGCCGCGGTCGGCCCGGATGGTTTGCTTCGTCAGGACGAGTTCGTGGAGACCTCGATCCAGGCCAGGGTGCTGGCTACTGATGCGGTCAGTGCTGCTGACGGCAAAGTCGTCGTTCCGGCCGGTACCGATCTGCGCGAATGGCATGTGGCGTCTGCGGTTGCCGCCGGCCTCACCGCGCTCAAGGTGCGCTCCGTGCTCACCTGTGAGGCGGCCGTCGGTACCTGTGCCGTCTGCTACGGACGCTCGTTGGCCACCGGCCTGCTGGTTGATGTTGGTGAGGCTGTCGGTGTCGTCGCCGCGCAGTCCATCGGCGAGCCAGGTACGCAGCTCACCATGCGTACCTTCCACACCGGTGCGGCCTCGGGATCCAGCGACATCACCCAGGGTCTGCCGCGAGTTCAGGAGCTCTTCGAAGCTCGTATCCCGAAGGGCAAGGCACCGATCGCCGATGCCGCCGGACGGATCCGGATCGAGGACTCGGACAAGTTCTTCAAGATCGTCATCACGCCTGATGACGGCAGCGAAGAGGTCGTCTACGACAAGCTGCCGAAGACGCAACGCCTGGCCACCCTCACGGTGGACGGCTCCGAGCGCCTGCTCATCGACGGTGACAGCGTTGCTGTCGGGCAGCACCTGCTCGAGGGCAACGTCGACCCGCACGAGGTCCTCCGCGTGATGGGTCCGCGCCGGGTGCAGTTGCACCTGGTCCGCGAGGTCCAGGAGGTCTACCGCAGCCAGGGTGTGTCGATCCACGACAAGCACATCGAGGTCATCGTCCGGCAGATGCTCCGTCGGGTCACGATCATCGACTCCGGTTCGACCGAGTTCCTGCCGGGTGCGGTGATCGAGCGCAAGGAGTTCGAGCTGCAGAACCGTCGGGTGCTGGCCGAAGGCGGGGAAGCGGCCGCCGGTCGTCCCGCGCTGATGGGCATCACCAAGGCCTCGTTGGCCACCGACTCGTGGCTCTCGGCCGCCTCGTTCCAGGAGACGACCAGGGTGCTGACGGACGCGGCGATCAACGCAAAGTCCGACAAGCTGGTGGGTTTGAAGGAGAACGTCATCATCGGCAAGCTCATCCCGGCCGGTACGGGGATCGCCCGCTACCGCGATATCGCGGTGCAGCCCACCGAAGAGGCACGCAGCGCTGCCTACTCGATGTCCTCGTTCGACGACACCTACTACGGCGCCGACACCTTCGGTGTTGCCGCTGGAACCGCGGTGCCGCTGGATGACTACGACATGGGTCGCGACTACCGCTGATTTACCCCGAATACGAACGGGCCGGTTCTTGCTGCGAAAGCAGTAGGGGCCGGCCCGTTCGGCGTTGTTGTTCACTGTTTCTCGCCCGTGGTGGTCTAGACCCGCCCATGACGGGCCACGAACGGTGATCTTCCTCAGCGCGTCAGCTAGCGACGCCGTTCCCGCCGGACACCGTGACCGAAACGGGGGGCAGCGGCTTCGGGGCCGGACCGTTGATGACCGCACCGGTGAGCGCGTTGTACTTGGAGCCGTGGCACGGGCAGTCGAGCTCGGCGGCCTTCACTGCGACGGTGCAGCCCTTGTGGGTGCAGAGGGCGCTGAAGGCCACGACTTTTCCGGCCGTCGGCTGCGCGACGATGATGGGCTTGCCGTTGGCGTCGGACGCCGCTATGGAGCCACCTACCGGAACCTTGGCCAGCGCGATCAAGGCGTTGCCGGCCGGCGCTGATCCGGGGGCGACGGGGGAAGCGGGGGCGACGGGGGAAGCGGCGGCGGCCGCAGGGGAAGCGGCGGCCGAGCTAGGGGAAGCGGCTGCCGAGGTGGGGGAGGCCGCGGCCGGCGTACTCGAGCCACCGCAGGCTGCGAGCCGAGGGCGCTCGCACCGAGGCCGGCTGCCACCAGCACCTGGCGGCGCGACGGCGTAACAGCGGTCGACGCGGGCGCTTCTGGTACCGGGGAGTCGATGGTCGGGGTAGTGGCAGTGTCCGGTTGAGTCGTCATGGTCAGCCAAACGACGGGCAGCGGGAAGCGATTCAGTGGGCACAGCACCCGCTCGATTGAACCTTTCCGTTGGACTCGTCGTCTGGGAGAGCACGCCGGTAATCTACCGACCCTTTTCCCCGACCAAGAGCGGAGCCTCACATGACGACCACCAGGACGGCCGACATGGCGTCGAGGTCTCTGTCGGTGAACGCATCCACCGTGGGCCGCGCAGTCGCGGCCGCCGGCGTTCTGCTGTCCGCCGATGTCCATCTGGTGCTGTATTTCGAGGGCTTCGGCGACATCTCGGTGGTCGGTCCGGCGTTTTTGCTCAACGCCGTCGGCGGTCTGGCAATCGGTCTGGCGGTACTGGTGTGGCGTTCCTGGCTCCCGTTGCTCGCCGCAATCGGCTTCGGTATCGCGACGTTGGTTGCGTTCTACCTGTCCGCCACGATGGTTTCTTCGGCGTGCACGAGACCTGGGGTGGTAACCAGCAGATCGTGGCAGAAGTGGCCGAGTGGGCGGCTGTCGTCGGTGCCGCCGCCGCAGGGGTCTTTGAACGTCGGAAGTCTTGAGGCAAGGCCCGGACCCACGAGCATTCGCGACCTCAATCCAGATGGATTTCTTACAGACACACCGGAGTGCGGAGGTGGCAATGGCGCAGTCCAGCGCGGAACTGATGCGCAGCCTGCACGATGTGCATGCGCCTGCGCTGTGGTCGTTCGTGCTCGGACTCACCAGCGGCGATCGGGACCGGGCGCAGGACGTGGTCCAGGAGGCCCTGCTTCGCGCCTGGCGTCACCCGGAACGGTTGCAAGTGAACGGCACTCATGCCGACGCATCGATCCGAAGCTGGCTCTTCACGGTGGCTCGTGGTTGACCAGTGGCGCGCCGGAGGGCGCCGTCCGGAGGCCTTGATGGACCGGGTTCCCGAGCAACTGGAGGCCGACCGCACCGATGCGGCCCTGCAGTCCATACTGGTTGCCGAGGCGATGCGCCGGTTGACCCCGGAGCACCGGGCAGTCCTGCTGGAGTGCTACTTCCGGGGAAGCACTGCAGGTCAGGCTGGCGTGCGACTGAGTATCCCGCTGGGTACGGTGAAATCGCGCACGCACTACGCGTTGCACGCTTTGCGGCTGGCGCTACAGGAGTTGGGGGTGGTGACGTGAGCGCACCCGGCCAGGATCCGCGGGTGCCCTCGATTCCCTGTATGGACGACGCGTCCTACGTCCTGGGCAGTCTTTCGCCCTCCGAGCGGCAGAGTTTCGAACAGCATCTCGCCACCTGCGCGGCGTGCCAAGCCTCGGTGGCTCGGCTGGCCGGGCTGCCCGGCTTGTTGAGCCTTACCTCCGCCACCGATGTGGAGGCCGATCTGCCGCCGGTGCCTGAGGTGTTGCTGCCCAATTTGTTGGCAGCGGCTGCCCGCGACAAGCGCCGCAGGCGCTGGGCATGGATAGGTACGACAGCAGCCGCAGCGGCCTGTGTTCTCGCCCTGGTGATCACCTTCGCCGTTCGCCCGTCCGCACCGGCCGCGGCCACACTCCCGCCGCCGGTGACGATGCAACCGCTGGTCCGGAGCGCGATGTCCGTACCCTGCAACTCACCGACAAGCAGTGGGGGACCAGCGTCGTGGTCAATTGCAGGTACGGCGGCGCGCACGCTCCTGGGTACAGCTACCAGCTGGTCGCCTTCGATGCCGCCGGCAAGCCGCAGCAGCTCGGCTGGTGGATGTCGGTGAGCGGCTCGGCATCGACCGTCACCACGGCGAGTTCCATCCGGCTCACGGACATCTCACGATTGGAGGTGCGGTCGCCGACGGGCGAGCCGTTGCTGACAGCTGTGCCGGGCCGCGCCCAGAGACATCCGCCCCGCGTGGCACCCTGCGCTGCCAGCAACCGCATTTCAGGACGTAAGGCCGACCGGCAGGGCGCCGACCAGTTGCTCCAGAGTCGCGCGCGCGCCGACCTCGTACAACGAACTCAGCGCCAGGGAATAGCCGGAAACGAACGCCGGCTCGTCCACCAGATCGCCGAACAGCTCTCGATCGGCGATGAATGCGAGCGGCTCGTCACGCTGCCGGATCGCGGCTGCCCTCAGGCGGTCGGCCAACCTGTCGACCACCTCGATCGAAGCGCCCTGCTCGTCGACACCTTCGGCGTACCGGGCCCAGCTTGCGACGATGGCGGCCGAAAGCGTGACGGATCCGCCGGTGGTGAGCTGCTGCCGGATCACCGGCAGCAGCCATTTGGGGATGCGATCCGAGCTCTCTGCGCAGAGTCGAGCGACCGTATCCCGCACCGCGGCGTTGGAGAACCGGGAGATCAGCTGGTGCTTGTAGCTGTCCAGGTCGATGCCCGGGACCGGCTCAAGTGTGGGCGTCGCCTCAATATCCATGTAAGCCAACAGGAATCGGGCGAACAGGGGATCCTGAGCTACTTCATGAACCAGTCGGTAACCGGCGAGGTGGCCGAAATAGCAGAGCGCCTGATGGCTGGCGTTGAGCAGACGGAGCTTCATCAGTTCGTACGGCTCGACGTCGCCGACCACTTGCACCCCGACGTCCTGCAGAGGCGGCCTCCCGAGTGTGAAGTCGTCTTCCAGAACCCACTGGGTGAACGGCTCGCAAACCACCGGCCAATCGTCCTGCACGCCGTAACGAGTGGCGATCTCGGCCCGGTCCTCGTCGGTGGTCACCGGCGTGATCCGGTCGACCATGGAATTCGGGAAATGCACTTCCGATCGCACCCAATCCGCGAGCCCGGCTTCGCCCCAACTCTGCTCGCGGAGCTCTGCGTACGCAGTGAACATCTTTGCGGCGACATGCCAGTTGCCCTGGATGTTGTCGCAGCTCATGATCGTGAATGGAGTCAGCCCGCGCGCGCGCCGCCGGACCAGGGCCTCGGTAATCAATCCGAAGGTGGTGGTCGGCACCGCGCCCTTCACCAGATCGGCGGCCACGGCAGGATTCGTCTCGTCGAACTCGCCGGTGACATGGTGAAAGTTGTAGCCGCCCTCGGTGACGGTCATGGAAACGATCTTGGTGGACGCATCGGCCATCTTCTCGATGACCGCCTGCGGGTCGTCGGGAGCGAACAGGTATTCCACGATCGAGCCGACGATCCTCGGCTCCCACGAGCCGTCCGGGTCTTTGAGTACCAGGGTGTACAGACAGTCCTGCTTCTGCATCGTCTGCTGCATCCTGCGATCGAACGTCATGACGCCGACCCCGCAGATGCCCCAGTTCAACGCCTTCCCTTCGTTCATCAGGCGATCCAGATACATCGCCTGGTGGGCGCGGTGGAATCCGCCGACCCCGAAATGGACGACGCCGGTGGTGACGGCCGAACGGTAGTAGGTCGGGATCGGGATCGTCTTGCCGATGATCGCCAGGTTTGCCGAATTGAGCTCAATCATCACAGTGTCCTTGTCTGGATTCGGGCCGATCAATGCCTGGTTCCGGCTACTTCACAGCACCCAGCGACAACCCTTGGACCAGTTTGTCCTGTGCGGCGAATCCGGCGACCAGGACGGGCAACGAGACTGCTGTCGCGGCCGCACAGAGTTTGCCGAGAAACAGCGCCTGCGAGGTGACCAGGCTGGGCAAAAACGCCGGCAGTGTCTGGGCCTGGGAGGTACTGGTCAGAACGTTCACCAGGAACAACTCGTTCCAAGAGAAAATGAAGCAGATCAGCGAGGTGGAAGCGATGCCGGGGCCGGCGATCGGCGCGATCACCTTCAGCAGGGTTTTGATCAAACCCGCACCGTCCAGTGCAGCGGCCTCGAACAGGGCCGGCGGTATGTCGGCCAGGAACGAGCGCATCATCCACACCGCGATCGGCAGATTCATCGCCGTATACAAGATGATCATGAACCAGATGTGGTTCAAGCCACCGATTCGTTGAGCGATGACGAACAGTGGGACAAGGCCGGCCGCCGCCGGCAGAAATTTGGTGGATAGGAAGAAGAACATCACGTCGGTCCACTTACGGACCGGTTTCACCGAAAGCGCGTACGCAGCTGGAATGGCGAAACACAGCACCAGTGCCGTCGAGACGACAGAGGCGATCACCGAGTTGAGAACGAAAGGCCACGGACTCTGACCCGAGCTGGAACCGAAGAATTCGCGGTAGCCGTGGAGGGTCAACGGTGCAAAGAGTTGGGGCGGGTTGAGTCCGGCGCTCACCTCCGGATGGAAGCTCGTCAAGATCATGAAGAACACCGGGGCGATGAAGATCAGCCCGATGATCCAGGTGGCAGTGGTGAGCAGCGCCGATGCCCCCTTGTTCTTCTTGAAAGTGGCTCCGGCCGTTCCTTTCACAGCGGGTGCGTTGATAGCCGTGGCGGTCATCGCGCGTTCTCCTCCTTGAACAAGCTGGACACCGTACGCAGGGCGAAGGTGGCGATGACAATCGTGGCGATCACGATGACGACGCCCTGGGCGGACGCGAGACCGTAGTCGTTCGCGGAGTTGATCGTATTGAAGATCAGGTAGGGCAGATTCTCGGTCTGCGGATTGAGGGGAGTCAGCTGATAGACGGCGTCGAAGTTCTGGATGATGTAAATGCTGCCCAGCAGGCCTGCCAATTCCAGGTATTGCCGCATGTGCGGCATCGTCAGGAATCTGAAGGCCTGCCAGGGGCTGGCGCCGTCCACGGCTGCGGCTTCCAGGACGTCACCCGGACGGGATTGAAGACCCGCCAGCAGAATGAGCGTCATGAACGGCGTCCATTGCCAGATCAACTCGATCTGCACCGCCAGTAATGGATGGCTGCTGACCAGCGTCACGGTCGACGAAGGCGCACCGGGGTGGAACCAATGGTTCACCGTGGTCACGACGCCGCTGAGCAGGCCGTTCTGAGCATCGAAGATGCCATACCGGAAGAACAGCGCAGCCGCCACCGGCACGATGAGAAATGGCGCGATCATCATGGTGCGAACGGCGCCCCGGCCCGGAAACCTGCGATTCAGCAATAGGGCAATACCGAGACCGAAGGCCAACGAGACCAGGACGACGACCACGACGAGCTGCACCGTGTGCCACATGTCCTGCAGGATCGTCTTGTCGGTGAGCACCTGCTGGAAGTTGCGCAGCGTGAAACCACTGATCTTCGGCCGGTCTGCGTCATAGCGACGAAAGGAGAAGAAGATGGTCACCAGAAAAGGCAATTGGGTGACGACGACAGTGAAGATGAGCGCCGGCAGGAGTGGACCCCGCCGAAGCCACGCCTCTCGCTTGGCCTTGCGATTGACATCCTGGGCGACGGCTGCGGAGGTGTCGTGCGCCGCGGGTCTTTCTTGGACAGCGGTCATCTCGGACCATTTCTTTCGCCGAATTCGGTCGGTTGATGGGGGAGGCTTGTCCAGGCAGACCTGGACAAGCCCTGGAAGAAGCCGGCGGGCCTGCGACGTACAGCAGCGCAAACCCGCCGGCTCTGGAGCTACTTCTGAGCAGCTCCAACGCTTTCTGCCTGCGTTTGGGCATCCTGCGCCCAGGAATCCACCGAACCATTGCCGGCCAGCACCTGGGAGAGCGTCGCCGTGACCTTGTCACCGAAAGCGGTGAATTCTGGAATATCGACGAACTGGATACCGACGGTCGGTCGGGGTTGGGTACCCGGATTCTTCGGATCAGCTGCGCTCAAGGCCGTCAGCGTCGCCGGAGCGAAGGCCGCGGCAGCCTTGGTGTAGGCCGGATTCGAGTACAACGAGGTGCGCTTGCCGGCCGGAACGCGGGCCCAGCCGAGCTGCTGGCCGACGGTGTTCTCATAGGCGGATGACGATGCCCAGGAGATGAACTGCCAGGCCGCATCCTTGTTCTTCGAAGCGTTCTCCATTGCCCAGGACCAGGCGTACAGCCAACCGGAGGACTTGGTGTTCTTCACCGGGGCCTGGACGTAGCCGACCTTGCCCTTCACCGGCGAGTCGGAGGCCTCGAGCGAGCCGGCCGCCGAAGTCGCGTCGTACCACATCGCGACCTTGCTCTGCTGCATGTCGTTGAGGCATTCGGTGAAGCCCGCCTGATCAGGGCTGACCTCGCCGTGCGCCTTGACCAGGTCCACGTAGAACTTCACCGCGTCCTTGAACGGCTGATCGGTGACCTTGGCGTTCCAGTCCTTGTCCCACCAGGTGCCGCCGAAGGTGTTGACGACGGTGGTCAGCGGGGCTCCGAGCTGACCCCAGCCGGGGAGGCCGCGCAGGCAGATGCCTTTCATACCTGGCTGGGCGCCGTCCACCTTTGCCGCGGCCGCTGACACCTCGTCCCAGGTGGGCTTGTCCTTCAGGGTCACGCCTTTGGCGGCGAGAATGTCCTTGCGGTACATCAGGAACGACGACTCACCGTAGAACGGTTCACCGTAGACCTTGCCATCGACAGAAAGCGACGAGGTCAAGGCGGGGAAGATATCGCCCTGATTGAAGCTGGTGTCCTTCTTCGTGTAGTCGGTCAGGTCGGCCATCCAATTGTTGCCCGCATAGATCGGGATCTCGAAGTTGGAGAGGGTGGCCACGTCGTACTGGCCGGCTTGGCTCTTGAACTCGAGCGAAGCCTTGGCCCGCATGTCATTCTCAGGCTGCACCGTGTAGTTGACCTTGATGCCGGTCTTGGCGGTGAAGTTGGCCGCAGTCAGCTTCTGCAGGTCGATCATCTGCGGATTGTTGACCATCAGAACATTGATGGTCTTTCCGTCGGTAGCCGGATTCTTGGTCAGAGCCGCACCGGCCGACGCCGAGGCAGACGGTGCCGATCCGGCCGGTGCCGAGCCGGCCGGAGCCGAGGCGGACGGTGCCGACCCAGCAGTCATCGAGCCCGCCGGAGCCGAAGCACTGCCGGCCGCCGACGGGGCGGGAGCGGAGCTCGAACCGGCGGAGGCAGAGCCGGCGTTCGCTGCCGATGTCGACGACGTGGCCGCCGTGCCGGTGGAACTGCTACTGCATGCCGCGGTGACGAGTATCGCGGCGCAGCCGGCGGCAACTGCCGCCTTGTGGGTCCAGCGCATCTGGAATCGTCCTTTCATCACAATGTGCGAATGTGACCTTTTGGTCATTCGTGGAAACCGCATCCGACGACGTCTCGTTGGAATTGGAAGATTTGCGGCTGCGTCGCCTGAGGTCCGGCAGCGCCAAAATTCAGACCCGGATCACTTGCGGCCCATAGGCGCTGTATCGGTGAGCCTCATGGGCAGAGAGCAAAGTATCGGTGATGAGACTTTCGAAATCGGCAACGTCGGCGAACCGGCAGAAACTGGTGACACCGAACTTGGTGTGGATTCCGACGAAGACCCTTCGGCGGGAGACCTGCATGGCCTTGGCCTTCACGGCTGCCACTCCGCTTTCGGGCACCGTCAGGCCTCGGTCCCTGGTCAGCCCGTTGGCACCCATCACCGCAAGATCGATGACCAGGTCGGACAACATCGCCGTCGCCCAGTGGTCGACGGTGGCCAGGGTCCGGCTTCGAACCCTTCCACCGAGCAGGATGACATTGATGGCTGCCGAGGCAGCCAGGATGCCGGCGGTGGCCAGCGACGACGTCACCACCGTCAGCGACCGGCCGAGGCCGACGAGTTCTTCGGCGACCAACTGGGGGGTGTAGCCCTCATCGAGGTAGACGGTTTCCGCCGGACCGAGCTGTTGGGCGGCGGCGATGGCGATCCGCCTCTTCTCCGGAACCCAGGATTCGGAGCGGTAGGCCATGTTGGTCTCGAACCCTGCGCCCTCCACCGGATAGGCGCCACCGTGGGTCCGGCGCAGGAGTCCGTGGCCCTCGAGCACTTTCAGGTCACGCCGGACCGTTTCCGCAGCCACTTCGAGCTCGTCGGCGATGTCGGTCACGGCCACATGACCGGTTCCCCTGACCTGGGCGAGAATCAGCCGCCGGCGCGCTTCGCCTTCCTTTGCGCTCATCTCGACCTCCTCGTCGTTGGGGTGCGGCGTCGTCAGCTGCCGTGCAACTGGTGATAGCAATCGTTGCGGTGCCTTCGCTTCCGCAGGTGCCGAAAGCCGGGTCCCGGGTGAGACCATGTGTGCCGATCAAGAAGTGCGGATCAAGACGCGCCGACCACGAAGTGCCGATCGAGGAGTGCCGATTAAGAAGTACCGCCTCGCCGGGGGTGCGTCCAGTTCTGTTGCTCACATAATGTTGCCCGATTATTGCCCGACTTCGGTCAGGCGATCCCGACCGGATCCTCGCGCGGGCGACGCCGACGAGCCGACGTCGTGTTTGATGTTCCACCTGCCGGTGCCCGTTTCGGTGTGATCTTTCGCTCGGTCGACGAATGGCGGTCGCGTCCGGTCGTTCCTGCCAAGTCGTGCAGGTAGCATCGTTGCTGAACCCAGCGCTGACGTCTGACTTGCTCCTCGGTCGATTTTGTACCGAGCCCGGGAGTCGGACCGGTGGCCGCGAAGGTCCGCTCAGGCGGGCATGGATCGGGCGCTCAGCATCGGAACATTCACGGTCGTTTGTCGCTCTGCAGCGCAGTGCGGTAACATTCGCGATCGGTCTGGTCCAGCTGGGCATCGTCGCGTATTCAGGGTTGCGTTTCGATCATTCGTTGCGCAGATCGTAGGTACCGGTCCTGCAGCATGGCTGGTTTGCGGCTGCAATACGCAATGTCTGCCGGTGCTGTCGGAAGTGCGCCGACCCGGCCACAGCTCGGTACATGCCAGCAGCTCGATACGTGCCAGCAGAGCGTCAGATCATCCGGACAACAAGGCCGATACAACCAGGTAGAAAGAAGTCGTCAGCACATGCCAACGATTCAACAGCTGGTCCGAAAGGGCCGTCAGGACAGGGTCACCAAGACCAAGACTCCTGCGCTCAAGGGCAGTCCGCAGCGTCGCGGTGTTTGTACCCGCGTGTACACGACGACCCCGAAGAAGCCGAACTCCGCTTTGCGCAAGGTTGCCCGCGTTCGGCTGACGAGTCAGGTCGAGGTCACCGCATACATCCCGGGCGAGGGCCACAATCTGCAGGAGCACTCCATCGTGCTCGTGCGCGGTGGTCGGGTGAAGGATCTCCCCGGCGTGCGCTACAAGATCATCCGCGGTTCGCTGGACACCCAGGGCGTCAAGAATCGCAAGCAGGCACGCAGCCGTTACGGCGCGAAGAAGGAGAAGAGCTAATGCCCCGCAAAGGTCCCGCACCGAAGCGGCCATTGGTCGCCGATCCGGTCTACAACTCGCCGCTGGTGACCCAATTGGTCAACAAGGTCCTCCAGGACGGGAAGCGCTCCATCGCCCAGTCGATCGTGTATGGCGCGCTCGAAGGTTGTCGCGAGAAGAGCGGCACCGACCCCGTCGTGACCCTGAAGCGTGCACTGGACAACGTTCGTCCGTCGCTCGAGGTTCGTAGCCGTCGAGTCGGCGGCGCCACCTATCAGGTTCCGGTGGAGGTCCGCGTTCCGCGGCAGACGACGCTGGCCCTGCGCTGGTTGGTCGGTTACTCCAAGGCGCGCCGCGAGAAGACGATGACCGAGCGATTGATGAACGAATTGCTGGATGCATCGAATGGGCTCGGCGCCGCAGTCAAGCGTCGCGAAGACACCCACAAGATGGCCGAATCCAATAAGGCTTTCGCGCACTACCGCTGGTAGGTCGGCCCGGCCGAGTCCCGAGGTGACGAGTAGGACTCGTTCCGGTCAGGGTCCGGCCGTGAGTACTCTGTAGTTGTACCCAAGGCGCGGCAGCGGCGGCATCACCGCCCTGCCGCGCCAGCATGCTGTGAGCCGCCCTTGAATTACGCGGACGCTCCGGCATACACAGGCAAAGAGACGAGGAAGAACCGCACGTGGCACCCAACGCCCTCGAAAAGACCCGGAACATCGGGATCATGGCGCACATCGACGCGGGTAAGACCACCACGACCGAGCGCATCTTGTTCTACACCGGTATCACCTACAAGATCGGTGAAGTGCACGACGGCGGCGCCGTCATGGACTGGATGGAGCAGGAGCAGGAGCGGGGGATCACCATCACCTCTGCCGCGACGACGACCCACTGGAAGGGTCACAAGATCAACATCATCGACACACCGGGTCACGTCGACTTCACGGTCGAGGTCGAGCGGTCGCTGCGTGTTCTCGACGGCGCGGTCGCGGTGTACGACGGTGTCGCCGGAGTGGAGCCGCAGACCGAGCAGGTCTGGCGGCAGGCCGAGAAATACCACGTGCCGCGGATGTGCTTCGTCAACAAGCTCGACCGCACCGGAGCCGACTTCTTCCGCTGCGTCGACATGATGGTGACCCGGCTGAACGCCACACCGGCAGTGCTCCAGCTGCCCATCGGCGCCGAGGGCGACTTCATCGGTGTCGTCGACCTGCTGAACATGCGGGCCCTGACCTGGCGCGGCGAGACCGCCAAGGGCGAGGACTACGCCGTCGAGGAAATTCCGGCGGACCTGATGGATCAGGCCGTGGAGTACCGCGAAAAGCTCGTCGAGACCATCTCCGAGAACGACGACGAGGCCATGGAAGCGTTCCTCGTCGGTGAGGAGCTTTCGGTCGATCAGCTCAACGCAGCCCTGCGGCGTGCGACCATCGCCGGCAAGGTCAATCCGGTCACCTGCGGTTCTGCGTTCAAGAACAAGGGCGTGCAGCCGATGCTGGACGCCGTCGTGGCTTACCTGCCGTCTCCACTGGACGTCGGCGCCACCCACGGCCTGCTGCAGGACGGCGTCACCGAGGCCACTCGCGAACCCGATCCGAAGTCGGATTTCGCCGGTCTTGCGTTCAAGGTCGCCACTGACCCGCACCTGGGCAAGTTGACTTTCGTCCGGATCTATTCCGGCACTCTCAACTCCGGCACCCAGGTCGTCAACGCGACCAAGGACCGCAAGGAGCGGATCGGCAAGATCTACCAGATGCACGCCAACAAGCGTGAGGAACTGGCTTCGGCCGCAGCCGGTGACATCGTCGCCGTCATGGGACTGAAGCAGACGACCACCGGCGATACCCTGTCGGATCCGACGCACCCGATCGTGCTGGAGTCGATGACGTTCCCCGACCCGGTCATCGAGGTCGCCATCGAGCCGAAGACCAAGGCGGACCAGGAGAAGTTGGGTGTCGCCATCCAGAAGCTGGCCGAGGAGGACCCGACGTTCAAGGTCCACCAGGATGACGACACCGGCCAGACCGTCATCGGCGGCATGGGCGAGCTCCACCTCGACATCCTCGTCGATCGCATGCGCCGTGAGTTCAATGTCGAGGCGAACATCGGCAAGCCGCAGGTCGCCTACCGCGAGACCATCCGCGGCACCGTCGAGAAATACACCTATGTGCACAAGAAGCAGACCGGTGGATCCGGGCAGTACGCCAAAATCCAAATCACGGTCGAGCCCCTGGACATGGCCACGTCGGAGGGCGCGACGTACGAGTTCGTGAACGCGGTCTCCGGTGGTCGTATCCCGCGCGAGTACATCCCTTCGGTGGACGCCGGCGCGCAGGATGCTTTGCAATACGGCATTCTCGCCGGCTTCCCGATGCTGGGGGTAAAGCTGACCCTGGTCGACGGCGCCTACCACGACGTCGACTCCTCGGAAATGGCCTTCAAGATCGCTGGTTCCATTGCGATGAAGGAAACTGCCCGGCTCGCGAAGCCGGTCATCCTGGAGCCACTGATGAGTGTCGAAGTCGTCACCCCGGAAGAGAACATGGGCGATGTGATCGGGGATCTGAACTCCCGCCGCGGTCAGATCCAGGGGATGGACGAGCGCTCCGGCGCACGCGTCGTCACCGCGCTGGTTCCGCTGTCGGAGATGTTCGGCTACGTCGGTGACCTTCGGTCCAAGACCGCAGGTCGGGCCAGCTACTCGATGGTGTTCTCGACATATGCCGAGGTGCCTGCCAACGTCGCGAAGGTGATCATCGCGAAGCAGAACGGCGAATGAGCATCGCAGGGAGCGCCAGCGACCGGGGAGCCGAGTTCGACGTGAACGAGCAGTCAGACTCAGCGAAGCAGCACGGCGAGTAACTTGCGGTCTGCGGTACGGATTGGCTCTTCCAAGGGCTGATCCGTACCCTTCCAGAGGTTTCATGGCCTCGAATCCAAAAGCTCGGTGAATCGGCTGATCCGCTGGTTCATCAAGGGTCCTGGTTGAACATCGATCAGGTCCAGATCCACCCACGAACGTCTTGCCGACTTGATCCATTTTCAGTCGCACGGCGGATCATCGAAGTCCTGAGGAGGACCAGCAGTGGCGAAGGCGAAGTTCGACCGCAGTAAGCCGCACGTCAACATCGGCACGATCGGCCACGTTGACCACGGCAAGACCACCCTCACGGCGGCCATCACGAAGGTCCTGGCCGACAAGTACCCGACCCTGAACCAGGCGTCGGCCTTCGATCAGATCGACAAGGCGCCGGAAGAGCGTCAGCGCGGCATCACCATCAATATTGCGCACGTCGAGTACCAGACCGAGAAGCGCCACTACGCGCACGTCGACGCCCCCGGCCACGCCGACTACATCAAGAACATGATCACCGGTGCGGCTCAGATGGACGGCGCGATCCTCGTCGTTGCCGCCACCGACGGCCCGATGCCGCAGACCAAGGAGCACGTACTCCTGGCCCGCCAGGTCGGCGTTCCCTACATCCTGGTCGCCCTCAACAAGTCCGACATGGTCGATGATGAGGAAATCCTGGAGCTCGTCGAGCTAGAGGTTCGGGAACTGCTGGCCGCACAGGACTTCGACGAGGACGCCCCGGTGATCCGTACCTCCGGGCTGAAGGCTCTCGAGGGTGACCCGAAGTGGGTCGAGACGGTCGTAGAGCTGATGAACGCAGTGGACGAGTCGGTCCCGGAGCCCGTCCGCGACGTCGAGAAGCCGTTCCTGATGCCGATCGAAGATGTCTTCACGATCACCGGTCGTGGCACCGTCGTCACCGGAAAGGTGGAGCGCGGCTTCATCAACGTCAACGCAACGGTGGAAATCGTCGGTATCAAGCCGAAGTCCTTCCAGACGACGGTGACCGGTATCGAGATGTTCCGCAAGCTGCTCGACTCCGCCACCGCCGGCGACAACGCCGGACTGCTGCTGCGCGGCACCAAGCGCGAAGACGTCGAGCGCGGCCAGGTTGTCGTCAAGCCGGGTTCGATCACTCCTCACACGGAGTTCGAGGCGCAGGTCTACATCTTGGGTAAGGATGAGGGCGGTCGCCACACGCCGTTCTTCAACAATTACCGGCCGCAGTTCTTCTTCCGCACCACCGATGTGACCGGCGTCGTCACCCTCCCCGAGGGCACCGAGATGGTCATGCCGGGAGACACCACCGAGATGACCGTTTCCCTGATCCAGCCGATCGCCATCGAGGAAGGTCTCCGCTTCGCGATCCGCGAGGGCGGCCGCACCGTCGGTGCCGGGTCGGTCACCAAGATCGTCAAGTAGTTCCGGAGTTGCGGCGGCGCTGACCGCCGATGCGAACGCCAAGATCCCTCTGCCGCTGCGCGACAGGGGGATCTTGGCATTGCGGTCCCGACCGGCCAGCGGAGAACCGGCGCTCGCTGCTGGTTTGCACACCCAAATGCGTGTCCGGACTGTCACACAGCGTGACTTTTGACAGACCGGGATCCCTCCTGGGCTAATGTCCGAGTCAGTTGCACCTGATCGGTACCTGTTCTGCAACCTGTCCGCACAGTTTTTTACGGTTCCGCACGGTTCTGCACGGAGAGACTCACGCGAAGTTGGGGGAGTGGTGATGGGCGGGCGCCATTCGAACGCTGCGAACGCGCAGGGTGCACCAGGTTGGAAGTTGATCGCGGCCGCGGTGGTGGCGGCGCTGATCGTGGGAACCGGCGTTCTGCTGTGGCCGCGTACGCCCGCGGCTTCACCACCTCCGGCAACGGTGGCGGCGTCCGCTTCAGCGCTGACTTCGGCTCCGGTTGGATCGAGCAGGTCGGCTTCGGCCTCGACGAGCTCGGAGCCCTCGACGAGCTCGCAGGCTTCGCCGGCCGCTTCTTCGCCTATCGTGTCGTCGGCGTCGGTGACCGCGTCCTCCTCCACGAGCCCGGTGACTCCGGTGGCAGCGGCGGCTCCGGCATTTGTCCAGGACCACCCCGCAACTCAGGCCGGCGCCGGACCCTGCACCCAGGTACAGGTCCTTGCCTCCCTGGAGAACGCGGACATGGTGACGGCGGTGGCAGCGGCGTACTCGGGCCGCCCCCGCCAGGTACAGGGGCACTGCGTAAGCGTGGTGGTCCAGCGCCGCCAGTCCGGCGTGGCGGCGGCGGATGCAGCCGCCGGGTTTCCCACCGAGCACCCGAGCATCTGGTTACCCGACTCGTCGTCCTGGTTGACGGTCGCCCGCGCCAAAGGCGCAACGGCGGCAGTGCCCGGCGCCGGCACGTCGATCGCGCGCAGCCCGACCGTGCTGGCCATGCCGCAGAACCTGCTGACCGCAATCGGGTGGGATCGAAAGGCCCCGACATGGGCTCAGGTCGTCGCGGCTTCGAAGGACCCCAAGGTGTGGATCAATCTCGGGCACCCGGAATGGGGGGCGTTCAAGTTCGGTAAAACCAGTCCGTTGGTGGCCACTTCCGGCCTGGACGGCTTACTGGCTTCCTATGGTGTCGCAGTTGGCCATCTGGCCGGCCTCACCACATCCGACATCGCCTCGCCGACAGCCAGGGCAACAGTGGCGGCCGGCGAGTTCTCGGCGAGCCACTACATGGCAACCCCCGAACACTTCATGTGGCACGTGCGGCAGGCAGACGATGCCGGATCGGTGGCAAGTTTTCTGTCGGCAGTGATCGTCGACGAGAAGTCGGTGTGGGACTACAACAGGGGCGTCACCAGCAAGGACGGAACGACCGAGATCCGCAGCTCGGCACCGGGCCGTAAGTTGGTTCCCGTCTATCCCGTCGATGGCGTGTACGAGGCGGACAACCCGGCGGTTCCGATCGACGGATCCTGGGTCTCCCCGGCACAGGCAGCCGCCGCCCGAGACGTGCTCCGGTTTCTCGGGTCCGAGCAGGCGCAACAGGTGGTGAAGGCGAACGGATATCGGGACATCGATGGCGCCGCGGCACCGGCGGTGACCGCTGTCGGAAACTTCGCCTCCACGTTTGTGACCGTTCCATTGCCGACCGACGATGTGGTGATCGCCGCCCAGCAGAGTTTTCCTGAGGTCCGCAAACGCGCCCGCGTGCTGGTCGTTTTCGACCTGTCCGGCTCCATGTCCGACCTCATCGCACCAGGGGTGACGAAGTTGGCGGCAGCCAAACAGGCCGTCACGAGTTCACTCGGCTACTTCACTGGCGACGACGAGGTAGGGCTGGCGGCGTTCTCGAACTACGCGAAGGGCGCTGTCGAGCCAGGTGTGGTCTCTTCTGTCGACCGCTGGCAGCAGAAGAACAAGGAAGGCCTGGCGGCCGCGCTCGGCGGTCTGAATCCGATATCGGAGACTCCGCTGTATGCGGCGATCGATCAGTTCACCGCGCTGATGGCGGGCGGATACCAGGCCGACCGGGTCAACGCAGTGGTGGTGCTCAGCGATGGCCGGAACGACACGACCAATCCCGAGACGCTCGATCAGCTCACGAAAAAGTTGTCGGTGCTGAGGAACACCACGCCCACTCCAGTTTTCACCCTGGCCTACGGAAAGGATGCCGATGCGGCGTCCCTGCAGAAGATCGCGGACAGTTCCGGGGGCCATTTCTACGACGTGACGGATCCGACGAGGATCGGCGCCGTGCTCGCCGACATGGTCACCAGTTTCTGAGGCTGCGAAGCCCTCGATTTGAAGTCGGGTGTCGATCTAGGGCATACTCGTCAGGTTGCCCTCGCCGGGTGGCTGCTGTTTGCCGCCGGTGAGCAATGCAGGTCCGACAGACATTCCACCGGATCGCACTGCACTGGACGGTTGGACTGGGCAACCATGATCGACCAATAGCTTCAACCGAACCACGTGCTCTTCGCGAGCGCACTGGTCCACCACGCCGAGAGCATAGGTGTGTGCAGGTAGGGCGACACGCCCGACCGCGTGGACCGGAGAACCCTGACACCCGAACAGCGGTGGGCTTCTGTCCGCTTCGAGCGCCGACCCATGGTCGACTGCCCGGATGGACTGAACACGCAGTCCGGAGCAGCAACAACGAGCTTCACTCCAGCGCCTCCCGGCGCTACCAGACCGATGAGCAGCGACAACCCCGAAGGACGGCAAGCGTGGCGGGACAGAAGATCCGCATCAGGCTGAAGGCCTATGACCACGAAGCGATCGATGCGTCGGCGCGCAAGATCGTCGAGACGGTGACCCGGACCGGCGCCCGTGTGGTCGGCCCGGTGCCGCTGCCCACGGAGAAGAACGTGTACTGCGTCATCCGCTCGCCGCACAAGTACAAGGATTCGCGCGAGCATTTCGAGATGCGCACACACAAGCGGCTGATCGACATCCTCGATCCGACACCGAAGACCGTCGACGCCCTGATGCGCATCGACCTCCCGGCGTCCGTCGACGTCAACATCCAGTAGGGATCTCCTCCGACCCCTCGGGCGCAAGAGATCTCGAGGAGATGGGTACTTCAATCATGGCTAACACGATCAAGGGAATTCTGGGCCACAAGCTCGGCATGACCCAGGTCTTCGACGAGACGAACCGGGTCGTTCCGGTGACCGTCATCGCCGCCGGACCGGTCGTCGTCACCGCAGTGCGCACCCCAGAAGCCGACGGCTACTCGGGTGTCCAGCTGGCCTTCGGTGCGATCGACCCCCGCAAGGTGACCAAGCCGGTCACCGGGCACTTCGCCAAGGCAGGTGTCACGCCGCGGCGCCACATCGCCGAGCTGCGTACCGAGGATGTGTCGGGCTACGAGCTCGGCCAGGAACTGACCGCCGAGCAGGTCTTCGAAGCCGGCGTGCTGGTTGATGTCACGGGGACCTCGCGCGGAAAGGGCACCGCCGGCGTGATGAAGCGGCACGGTTTCAAGGGCCTCTCGTCCTCGCACGGTGTTCACCGAAAGCACCGCGGACCCGGCTCGATCGGTGGTTGTTCCACACCCGGTCGAGTGTTCAAGGGCATGCGCATGGCGGGGCGGATGGGGCACGAGAAGGTCACCATCCAGAGCCTCACGATCCACGCCATCGACGCGGACAAGGGCCTCATCCTGATCAAGGGCGCCGTTCCCGGCCCCAAGGGGGGCGTCGTCTTCGTCAAGTCCGCCGTCAAGCACCTCGACAACGCAGTCGCGAAGGGGGCATCCAAGTGAGCAGCCCAGCATCCGACACGGTGCTCGTCAGTGCGCCGAGCACGGTGGTCGTGACAACACCCGCCGGCGACAAGGGTGACACCGTCGTACTGCCCGACTCGATTTTCGGCGTGCAGTCGAACATCCCGCTGATGCACCAGGTGGTGGTGGCACAGCTCGCCGCCGCCCGCCAGGGCACCCACAAGTCGAAGAACCGCGGCGAAGTGTCCGGTGGCGGCAAGAAGCCGTATCGCCAGAAGGGAACCGGCCGCGCCCGTCAGGGTTCAACCCGTTCCCCGCAGTTCGTCGGTGGCGGTACCTCGCACGGTCCAGTCCCGCACCTGTACCTCCAGCGCACCCCGAAGAAGATGAAGGCAGCTGCGCTCCGCGGCGCGCTTTCCGATCGCGCTCGTGGTGGAAACATCCACGTCCTGTCCTCGCTCGTCGAGGGGGACAAGCCGTCCACCAAGACGGCCATCGCAGCCATCGCCGCGGTGTCGACCGCCAAGAACGTGCTGGTGGTCATCGCCCGAGAGGACGAAGCCGGCTGGAAGAGCCTGCGAAACGCCCACAACGTGCATTTGATCGCCAGCGATCAGCTCAACACCTACGACGTGCTCGTCAGTGATGACGTCGTCTTCACCCATCAGTCGTTGACCGACTTCCTGGCTTTCGCCCGGGCGGACGCCGCTGCGCCGACGACGAATGAGCCGACCACATCTCAGGAGGACGTGAAGTGATCTCCGATCCTCGCGACATCATCCTCGCGCCGGTCGTCTCCGAGAAGAGCTACGGCCTGCTCGAGACCGGCCGGTACACCTTCCTGGTGCATCCGGATGCCAACAAGACCCAGGTCAAAATTGCCGTCGAGAAGATCTTCGACGTCAAGGTCACCTCGGTGAACACGCTCAACCGGCAGGGCAAGCGCAAGCGCACCCGGGCCGGCTTCGGACAGCGCAAAGCAACCAAGCGCGCGATCGTCACGTTGTCTCCGGACAGCAAGGCGATCGAGATCTTCACCGGCGCCTGAGGCGAAGAGGACTAGAGGACTATGGGTATCCGTAAATACAAGCCGACCACTCCCGGTCGTCGTGGGGCCTCGGTGGCTGATTTCGCCGAGCTGACCAGGACCACACCGGAGAAGTCGCTGATCGCTCCCCTCCACTCGAAGGGTGGTCGGAACGTTCACGGCCGGGTCACGACCCGGCATCAGGGTGGTGGGCACAAGCGTGCCTATCGGCTCGTCGATTTCAAGCGGGCGGACAAGGACGGTGTACCGGCCAAGGTCGCTCACATCGAGTACGACCCCAACCGGACCGCCCGAATCGCGCTGCTGCACTACGCGGACGGGGAGAAGCGCTACATCGTGGCGCCGAACCGGCTGGCGCAGGGCGACACCGTGGAGACCGGCGCCGGGGCTGACATCAAGCCCGGCAACAACCTCCCGTTGCGCAACATCCCGGTCGGTACGGTCGTTCACGGCATCGAACTCCGCCCCGGCGGCGGAGCCAAGATCGCCCGCTCGGCCGGCACCAAGGTGCAACTGGTGGCAAAGGACGGTCCCTACGCCCAGCTGCGGATGCCGTCGGGCGAGATCCGCAACGTCGATGTGCGCTGCCGCGCCTCGATCGGTGAGGTGGGTAACGCGGAACAGGCGAACATCAACTGGGGCAAGGCCGGCCGCATGCGCTGGAAGGGCAAGCGTCCCTCCGTTCGTGGTGTCGCCATGAACCCGGTTGATCATCCGCACGGTGGTGGCGAGGGCAAGACCTCCGGTGGCCGTCATCCCGTCAACCCGGGTGGTAAGCCAGAAGGCCGCACCCGGCGGCCGAACAAGGCCAGCGACAAGTTGATCGTTCGCCGGCGCCGCAAGGGTGGCAAGAAGCGTTGATCACAACGACAACGGCCATTCGCGCGGTAACCCCAGTATCCAACTTCGAGAACTGAGCAGGAAGGACAAGAGATGCCACGCAGTCTCAAAAAGGGCCCGTTCATCGATGACCACTTGCTCAAGAAGGTGGACGTCGCCAACGACAAGGGGTCAAAGGCGGTCATCAAGACCTGGTCCCGGCGCTCGACGATCATCCCCGACATGTTGGGGCACACGATCGCCGTGCACGACGGCCGCAAGCACGTCCCGGTGTTCGTCACTGAGTCGATGGTGGGGCACAAGCTCGGGGAGTTTGCGCCTACCCGGACGTTCAAGGGCCACATCAAGGACGACCGTCGCGCTCGGCGCGGCTGAGTACGGGACGGATTAATTCAATGACAGTCAACAAAGCTGGCGTAGCCGCTGACGCCCCGCGCACCAAGGCTCAGCTCAAGCACCTGCGGATGACGCCGATGAAGGCGCGCCGCATCGTCAACCTGATCCGCGGTACCGATGTGGCCGCGGCCGCTTCGATATTGCAGTTCTCCCCGCAGGCCGCCGCTGAGCCGGTCGCGAAGCTGCTGGCTTCTGCGGTGGCGAACGCGGAGAACAATCAAGGGCTGCAGCGTGATTCGCTGTTCGTCGACACGATCTACGTGGACGAGGGACCGACGCTCAAGCGGTTCCAGCCGCGTGCACAGGGGCGCGCCTTCCGGATCCGGAAGCGCACCTGCCACATCACCATCGAACTGGTTTCGCGCGCCTCGGCGCCGAACGCCGGTATTCCCGACAGTGGGCGCCGTCGTCGCGTCCAGTCAGACGCGAAGGGAGGGACCCGCTGATGGGTCAGAAAGTCAATCCACACGGGTTCCGTCTCGGCATCACCACCGACTGGACCTCGCATTGGTATGCCGACAAGGCCTACGCCGACTACGTCGCCGAGGATGTCGCCATCCGCAAGCTCATGTCCAAGGGCATGGAGCGGGCAGGTATCGCCAAGGTCGAGATCGAGCGCACCCGTGACCGAGTCCGTGTCGACATCCACACCGCTCGTCCTGGCATCGTCATCGGTCGCCGTGGCGCCGAAGCCGATCGCATCCGTGGCCAGCTCGAGAAGCTCACCGGCAAGCAGGTGCAGCTGAACATCCTCGAGGTACGGAATCCCGAGTCCGACGCGCAGCTGGTTGCCCAGGGCGTCGCCGAGCAGCTCTCCAATCGGGTCTCCTTTCGTCGGGCCATGCGCAAGTCGATGCAGTCGGCGCAGCGTTCGGGTTCGGTCAAGGGAATCCGGATCCAGTGCTCGGGTCGCCTCGGTGGAGCCGAGATGAGCCGGTCTGAGTTCTACCGCGAGGGCCGCGTTCCCTTGCACACGCTGCGCGCCGACATCGACTACGGCTTCTTCGAGGCCAAGACGACCTTCGGCCGTATCGGCGTCAAGGTGTGGATCTACAAGGGCGACAAGACGGGCAGCCTGGCTGAGCAAAAGGCGGCAGAAGCTCTTTCCGCACAGCGCAATGCCGGTGGCCGTCCGCCATCCGCCGAGCGCTCCGATCGTCCGGCGCGCCGACGTTCCGGTGCCAGCGGCACCACGCCGACTTCGACCGATGCCGGCCGCGCGGCCGCCGACGGCGACGCTCCGGTTTCCGATGCTCCGACGGTCGAAGCCGCGGCTCCGACGACAACACAGGAGGGCTGAGTTCCATGCTCATCCCGCGCAGGGTCAAGCACCGCAAGCAGCACCGTCCGCACCGCACCGGTCTGGCGACGGGTGGCACGGCGGTAACTTTCGGGGACTACGGTATTCAGGCCCTCGAGCCCGCCTACGTCACCAACCGCCAGATCGAGTCGGCGCGTATTGCCATCAACCGGCACATCAAGCGTGGCGGGCGCGTTTGGATCAACATCTACCCGGACCGCCCCCTGACGAAGAAGCCGGCTGAAACCCGAATGGGTTCTGGCAAGGGTTCGCCGGAGTGGTGGGTGGCCAACGTCAAACCCGGCCGCGTGCTCTTCGAAATGAGCTACCCGACCGAGGCCATCGCCCGCGAGGCGCTCCGCCGCGCAATCCACAAACTGCCGATGAAGTGCCGCATCGTGACCCGGGAAGGTGGGGAATCCTGATGGCTACCACATCAGCTGCGAACGATCTTCGTGAACTCGGTGCCGAGGAGTTGGTCGCCCGCCTGCGGGAGGCCAAGGAGGAGCTGTTCAACCTCCGGTTCCAGATGGCCACCGGCCAGATGGACAACAACCGCCGGCTGCGCACCGTCCGGCACGGCATCGCCCGCATCTACACCGTGATGCGGGAGAGGGAACTGGGTCTGTCCACCGGACCTGACGGGACAGAAGCAGGAGAAGGTGCCGCGTGAGCGAGCAGAGTGACATCTCAGTAGCAGCCGAGGCATCCGCCGAGGCAGCCAGGGTTCGCGGCGACCGCAAGGTCCGCGAGGGCCTGGTGGTATCCGACAAGATGGAGAAGACCATCGTCGTCGAGCTCGAGGACCGGGTCAAGCACCCGCGGTACTCGAAGGTCATTCGTCGGACCTCCAAGGTCAAGGCGCATGACCCGGAGGGAACGGCCGGTATCGGCGATCGAGTGCTGTTGGCCGAAACCCGGCCGCTGTCCGCGACCAAGCGCTGGCGTTTGGTCGAGATCGTCGAGAAGGCCAAGTAACAGGTCCTCGCGCCTATGTGAGGAATGGGACTTGAGGTGTCATCACCTCGCTTCCCAGGAGAGCCGGTCGGAAATCGGTGATCCGAAGAGCTGGGAACAAGAATTGCGCTCACCGGGTTTGTCCCCGGTCGCGCACATTGCGAAGGTTGGATTTGACGTGATTCAGCAGGAGTCCAGGCTCCGCGTCGCCGACAACACCGGCGCCAAGGAGATCCTGTGCATCCGGGTACTCGGTGGCTCCGGCCGTCGGTACGCCGGTATCGGCGACATCATCGTCGCCACGGTCAAGGACGCGATTCCGGGTGCCGGTGTGAAGAAGGGTGACGTCGTCAAGGCTGTCATCGTGCGCACCGTCAAGGAGCGCCGTCGTGGCGATGGTTCCTACATCAAGTTCGACGAGAATGCCGCCGTGCTCCTCAAGGCCGATGGCGATCCGCGCGGCACTCGCATCTTCGGGCCGGTCGGCCGCGAGCTGCGCGACAAGAAGTACATGAAGATCATCTCGCTGGCACCGGAGGTGCTGTAGTCATGGGTTTGAAGGTGAAGAAGGGCGACACCGTTCTGGTGATCGCCGGCAAGGACAAGGGCGCGAAGGGCAAGGTCATCCAGGCCTACCCGGAGAGCGACCGCGTCCTGGTCGAGGGCGTGAACCGGATCAAGAAGCACACCAAGGTCGAGACCACCCAGCGTGGCGCCAAGTCGGGTGGCATCGTGACGCAGGAAGCCGCGATCCACATCTCCAACGTGATGGTCGTCGATGGCGACAACAAGCCGACCAAAGTCGGAAAGCGGCTGGACGATTCAGGCGACGTGGCCCGTCGCATCCGCGTCTCTCGGCGCTCCGGTAAGGACCTGTGATGACCACGACCGAAACCAGTTCGGCGCCGGCCGGTGACACCAAGGTCTCGCCGCGGTTGAAGACCCGCTACGCCGCGGAGATCAAGCCCGCGCTGCACGAGCAGTTCGCCTACCCGAACGTGATGCAGGTCCCGGGTGTTGTCAAGGTGGTCGTGAACATGGGCGTCGGTGAGGCTGCGCGGGATGCGAAGCTCATCGAAGGTGCTGTGCGGGACCTCGCGTTGATCACCGGGCAGAAGCCCGAGGTCAAGAAGGCGCGCAAGTCCATCGCGCAGTTCAAGCTCCGGGAAGGCATGCCGATCGGCGCCAAGGTGACCTTGCGCAACGATCGCATGTGGGAGTTCCTCGATCGGCTGGTCACGATCGCCCTTCCGCGTATTCGTGACTTCAGAGGGTTGTCGCCGAAGCAGTTCGACGGCAACGGCAACTACACGTTCGGGCTGAACGAGCAGTCGATGTTCCACGAGATCGACATCGATCGGATCGATCGCCCGAGAGGCATGGACATCACCGTGGTGACCACGGCCACCACCGATGACGAAGGTCGGGCGCTGCTCAAGCTCCTGGGCTTCCCGTTCAAGGAGATCTGACCATGGCGAAGACCGCTCTGATCATGAAGTCCCGCCGCAAGCCGAAGTTCGCGGTGCGCGGGTACACCCGATGCAACCGTTGCGGGCGCCCGCACTCGGTCTACAAGAAGTTCGGCCTGTGCCGCATCTGCCTTCGGGAGATGGCGCACGCCGGCGAGTTGCCGGGCATCACCAAGTCTTCCTGGTAGTTGCTCGGTCGCCCGGCGCAGTGTCCGGCCGATAACCGCCAGCTGTGGTTCCCGGGGCGCCCGATCTGCATTAAGCTGGGCCCAGCAAGACCAGGAGAACTGCTGAGTACACCTCGGTAAGCTCCTGGTCTTTTGGCGCGTACACGGATCGATCTGTTCCACGGGCCGGGTCGAAGTCGACCCGACGACGACGCCGATTCCGAGCTGAGCGAAGAGCCAGCTGCGGGTCGCAGCTGCACCACCGCAGTAGAACTCACTATCTGCGTCACGAACCGGGCGCTTCAAAGCGCCGCATACATCGTTCCAGGCCCGCCCCGCGCAGCGGCGTGGGAACCAGACGAGAGAGGCACTACCAACAATGGTCATGACAGACCCGGTGGCGGATTTCCTCACCAGGATCCGCAATGCCAACTCCGCCTACCACGACGAGGTCGTGATGCCCTTCTCGAAGCTGAAGGGAAACATCGCGGACATCCTCGTCAAGGAGGGCTACATCGGCTCGTGGACGACGGTGGACGCCACGGTCGGCAAGTCGCTCGTGGTCTCGCTCAAGTACGGGCCGAACCGCGAGCGCTCCATCGCCGGCGTGCGCCGCATCTCGAAGCCGGGCCTGCGCATCTACGCGCGCTCGACCGAGCTGCCGAAGGTTCTCGGCGGCCTCGGCGTCGCCATCATCTCGACCTCGACCGGTCTGCTGACCGACCGGCAGGCCGCCAAGAAGAAGGTGGGCGGGGAAGTCCTCGCCTACGTCTGGTAAGGGATCGAACCTCATGTCGCGAATCGGAAGACTGCCGATCCCAGTTCCTGCTGGGGTCGACGTGACGATTGACGGTCGCACCGTGACGGTCAAGGGCCCCAAGGGCACCCTGTCCCACTCGGTCGTAGAGCCAATCGCCATCTCCAAGGAGGACGACGGCACCCTGGCCGTCACTCGCCCGGACGACCAGCGGGACTCCAAGTCCCGTCACGGTCTGACCCGCACCTTGGTCAACAACATGGTGGTCGGTGTGACCGCCGGGTACTCCAAGCCGATGGAGATCGTCGGCGTCGGTTACCGCGTTGCCGCCGAAGGCAGGGACCTGGTGTTCGCGCTGGGTTACTCCCATCCGGTACCGGTCAAGGCGCCCGCTGGCATCTCCTTCACCGTCGAATCCCCGATCAGATTCAAGGTCGAGGGAATCGACAAGCAGTTGGTCGGCGAGGTCGCTGCCAACATCCGCAAGTTGCGCAAGCCTGACCCGTACAAGGGCAAGGGAGTGCGGTACGCCGGCGAGGTCGTGCGGCGCAAGGTCGGAAAGACGGGTAAGTGATGGCAGCCAACGTTTCCCAGAAGCGCTCCGAGGCGCGCACCAGGCGGCACTTCCGTCTGCGCAAGAAGGTCATCGGCACAGCGATCCGGCCGCGTCTGGTTGTCACCAGATCCGCTCGGCACATCGCAGTGCAGGTCGTGGACGACTCCATCGGACAGACCGTCGCTTCGGCATCAACCCTGGAAGTCGACCTGCGGGCAACCGACGGGGACAAGAGCACGAAGGCCAAGAAGGTCGGCGAATTGATCGCCGAGCGCGCGAAGGCCGCGGGCGTTGTCTCCGTTGTCTTCGATCGTGGCGGCGACAAGTACCACGGCCGCATCGCGGCTCTGGCCGATGGCGCCCGTGGCGCCGGGTTGGAGTTCTGACATGCGCGCAACCAGCAACACCACTTCAGTGATCGAGAGGGACATCTGATGCCCGGACAAGCTAGGCAGGGCGGCGGAGGGTACGGAGCCGGGCAGGGCCAGGCCCGCACCGGAGCCGGTGGCGAAGGTGGCGATCGCCGCGGCGGCCGAGACCGTCGGGACGGTGGACGCCGCGACGCACCCGTCGAGAAGAACCCGCTGTTGGAGCGCATCGTCGTCACCAACCGCGTGGCCAAGGTCGTCAAGGGTGGTCGTCGGTTCTCCTTCACGGCGCTCGTCGTCGTCGGCGACGGCGACGGGACTGTGGGCGTCGGCTATGGCAAGGCCAAGGAGATCCCGGCCGCCATCGCCAAGGGTGTGGAGGAGGCGAAGAAGAACCAGTTCAAGGTTCCGCGCATCGCAGCCACCATCCCGCATCCGATCCAGGGTGAGGCAGCGGCCGGCGTCGTACTGCTCCGGCCGGCCAGCCCCGGTACCGGCGTGATCGCCGGCGGCCCGGTGCGCGCGGTGCTCGAGTGCGCCGGTATCCACGACGTCCTGTCCAAGTCGCTCGGCTCGGACAATCCGATCAACATCGTGCACGCGACGATCGCAGCCCTCAAGGGCCTGATGCGTCCCGAGGAGATCGCGGCTCGCCGTGGCCTTCCGATCGAGGATGTGGCGCCGGCTGCAATGCTGCGTGCGCGGGCTGGACAAGGGGTGTGATGACTGTGTCTGATTCGAAAATGCTCAAGATCACCCAGATCCGCTCCACGATCGGCAACAAGCCGAACGCTCGCGAGTCAGTACGTTCTTTGGGTCTGACGAAGATTCACCAGGTGGTGACGGTTCCGGACAACCCCGTGAACCGCGGCTACCTCAAATCCGCCCGTCATCTGCTGACGGTGGAATTCGTGAAGAGCGAAGGTACGAGTAAGACCGATGGGAATGACGAACAGTGACGATTAAGGTCCATCATCTCCGCCCGGCCCCGGGCGCGAAGACGGCCAAGACCAGAGTTGGTCGTGGTGACGGCTCGAAGGGCAAGACCGCAGGCCGTGGCACCAAGGGCACCGGCGCCCGAAAGAACGTTCCGGCGTCCTTCGAAGGCGGAAACCTGCCGCTCCACATGCGGCTACCGAAGCTCAAGGGCTTCAAGAACCGTTTCCGGGTCGAGTTCCAGGTCGTCAACGTCGGGCAGCTCGCGACGCTGTTCCCGCAGGGCGGCAGCATCGGTATTCCGGAGCTCGTCGGCGCCGGCGCCGTTCGACCCAACCAATTGGTGAAGGTTCTGGGCGACGGCGATCTGACCGGCATCAAGATCGACATCACGGCCGATGCCTTCTCCGGCGCTGCCAAGGAAAAGATCAGCGCGGCTGGTGGTTCGACGATCGTCGCTCTCGGCGACAGGTAGAGAAGCCCTCGGTCGTGTGGCTTGGCGACGGCCGGTGCGAACGTCTTCGGGAAATTACTCCCTGAGTAAACTTCGACGGCGCGATTTCCGCGATCCCCCGGGATTCCCGCGATTGGTCTTCTGACCGATCAGGGCCCGGGGGATCGGTGCGTTAGAGTCTTCGCAGCGGGGATCGTTCTCCGCTGCCCGGTCCCCTTGGTGTGATCGGGTGGATGTCGCGCTCACCGTGGCTCGGCAACACACAGCACTGCCGCATTTGGACACAGCAAGATCTGGATGGACCCAGGTGCCGACCCGGCGCTGGGGCTGAGATATCGCCGCCGCTGCCTGCCAGTTAGGCCGGCGACGACAGGAGGACCATTGCTCGCCGCATTCGTCTCGGCGCTGAAGACCCCCGATCTGCGGAAGAAGATTCTCTTCACGCTCGCAATGATCGCGGTCTATCGGCTGGGCGCGACTCTGCCGTCGCCAGGGGTGTCGTACACCAAGGTCAACGAGTGCATCAATCTCGCGGGCAATACCAACAACACGCTGACCACGGTGCTGAACCTGTTCTCCGGCGGCGCCTTGCTCAAGCTCAGCATCTTTGCGCTCGGCATCATGCCGTACATCACTGCCTCGATCATCGTGCAGTTGCTCACGGTCGTCATTCCGCGCTTCGAGCAGCTCAAGAAGCAGGGCCAGCCCGGCCAGGCGAAGATGACGCAGTACACCCGCTACCTGACGATCGGGCTCGGCATCCTCCAGTCCACCGCGTTCGTGGCGTTGGCTCTCAACGGTGGCCTGTTCACCAGCTGTCCCAACAGCGATCAGGTCATTCCTGATCAGAGTGCCTTTACGCTGATTGTTCTGGTCCTCACGATGACCGCCGGCACCGCCGCCATCATGTGGATGGGCGAACTGATCACCGATCGTGGAATCGGCAACGGGATGTCGATCTTGATCTTCACCTCGATCGCGGCCCGGATCCCGGCCGAAGGCTCCAACATCCTGGCGACGGGCGGTGGCGTCGTGTTCGCGGCGATCCTGGTGATCGGACTCGCCATCATCGCCGCGGTCGTCTTCATCGAGCAGGGCCAGCGCAGGCTTCCTGTGCAGTACGCCAAGCGCATGATCGGCCGGAAGATGTACGGCGGCACGTCGACCTATCTCCCGCTGAAGGTGAACCAGGCGGGCGTGATCCCGGTCATCTTCGCCACGTCGCTGTTGTACATCCCGACTCTGCTGCTCCAGCTGATCGGGAACCAGCGGGCAGACGGCTCCACATCGGGGTTCGCGAGGTTCTTGAGCGTTTACGTACTCGATCAGAGCAACTGGTTCCACAACGTCCTGTACTTCGCGCTGATCATCTTTTTCACGTACTTCTACGTTGGTATCACCTTCAACCCGACGGAGCGCGCCGACGAGCTGAAGAAGTACGGCGGCTTCATCCCCGGCATCCGCCCAGGTCGCCCGACGGCCGAATACCTCCAGTTCGTACTGTCGAGGATCACTCTGCCGGGCTCGCTGTACCTTGGCTTCGTGGCGATCCTGCCCAACCTCTTCCTGTCGGTCACGGGCAGCGGACAGAATCAGAACTTCCCGTTCGGTGGCACGTCGGTGCTCATCATGGTCGGCGTCGGCCTCGACACGGTGAAGCAGATCGAGACCCAGCTGATGCAGCGCAATTACGAAGGGTTCCTCCGCTGATGCGCCTGCTGATCGTGGGTCCGCAGGGGGCTGGCAAAGGTACCCAGGCGACGCTGCTGGCGGAGTCGCTGGGCATTCCGCACGTCTCCACCGGAGAGATCTTCCGCGCCAATCTGGCCGGCGGGACCGAGCTGGGCAAGTTGGCGAAGAAGTACATGGATGCGGGTGAGCTGGTACCCGACGAGGTGACCCAGGAGATGGTTTCCGATCGCGTGGCCCAATCCGACGCCCGGCCGGGGTTTCTGCTGGACGGGTTTCCACGGAACATCCCGCAGGCCCAGTGGCTGACCGAACTCCTGGACGGGATGGAATCGCCGATCGACGTGGTGGTGCTGCTGACCGCACCCGATCAGGTTCTGCTCGACCGGATGCTGACACGTGGACGTACGGACGACACGGCCGAGGCGATCAGCAGGCGCCTGAACATCTACCACCGGGAAACCACGCCGCTGATCGACTACTACGACGGCCGGGTGATCCATGTCGACGGTGTCGGAGCGGTCGATGAGGTGCACGAGCGGGTCCTGGGCGCGGTCCTGAGTTTCGTCCGCGCCGCCTGAACGCGTTCGCACAGCAATCGGAGCTACGAATGGCTGAACGAGGTATCGAGTACAAGAGCCTGGGCGAGCTGCAGATCATGCGTGCCGCCGGCCAGATTCTCGCTCGCGCGTTGGCGGCCGGCCGGGCGGCGGTCGCTCCGGGGTCGACGACCGCGGATGTCGACGCGGCGGTGGCCGCAGTCATCGCCGACGCCGGTGCCACCAGTAACTTCTTGAATTACGGGGGGGCCGGCGGTGCCGGTGGTTTTCCGGCAACCATCTGTGCCTCGGTGAACGAGGAGGTGGTGCACGGCATCCCAGGCGGTCGCCTGCTGCAGGACGGAGACGTGCTGTCGATCGACGCCGGTTGCATCCTCGATGGGTGGCACGCCGACGCGGCGCTCACCGTCCATGTCGGAGAACCTGCCTCGATGGCCGAGGTCGACCTGATCAGGGCCACCGAACGGGCCATGTGGGCGGGTATCGCCGCGGCAACGGCGGGAGGACGGTTGGGCGACGTGTCCTGGGCGATCGAGATGTCCGGACGGCATTCGGGCGAACAGGACGGTCGCCGCTACGGTTCGGTCGCGGGCTACGGCGGTCACGGGATCGGAACCGCGATGCACATGGACCCCTTCATTCCGAATCAGGGCAAGCGCGGCAAGGGGCCGAGGCTCGCACCCGGCATGGCGCTCGCGATCGAGCCGATGTTGACCCTCGGCAAGCCGGCTACCACAGAATTGTCGGACGGTTGGACTGTCGTCACCAGGGATGGAGCTCGGGCGGCCCACTTCGAGCATTCGATCGCAATTCTGGAAAATGGGATCAGCGTGCTGACGGCATCGGATGCAGGCGCTGCCGATCTGTCGCCATTCGGCATCACGCCCATCTCGTTGGGTTGACCAGCACCTCCAGGTGTCGGCCAGGTTGTTCGAGGCTGCTCCGCGTGGCTTCAGCCAACTCGGCGTTCCGGCTGGCGTCGCGACCACGGAATTGGTCCAGTGGGGCGGTCAGCGTACAGTGAAGGCTCGGCGTGCGTGTCGTGCCGGTTTGCTGTGGCCGCAGACTGGTATTCGACCTCCTCGTGCACGCCTGATGATGTTTCCGAAGTCTAGATCCAGCCCACCCACCGGATCGCCGGTGGTGACGCAGGTCGAGGTTCGGTTGCATCGGTCGGCGGAGAATCCAATCCAGCGGCGATTCGGCTCGAGGGCACGACCGTGCCCGTACGGCCGGATGGTCAGGTTGGTGGAGCACGTCGTTCGGTTCGGCACGTTGTACCAAAGCGGTGCGCTCGACGCAGACAGCACGAATCGACAGCATGGGATTGTGGAGGAAAATGGGCAAGAAGGACGGGGCCATCGAGGTCGAAGGCCGCGTGGTCGAGCCGCTCCCCAACGCCATGTTCCGGGTGGAGTTGGAAAACGGTCACCGCGTGCTGGCTCACATCAGCGGGAAGATGCGGCAGCACTACATCCGGATCCTTCCCGAGGACCGCGTGGTCGTGGAGCTCTCTCCCTATGACCTGACTCGCGGCCGGATCGTGTACCGCTACAAGTAGGCGCCACCCGCTCTTCGTTGCGTGTATGGGACAGGACGTGTGCGGCGGTCAGCCACCCGGGCCACAGGGTCGCGGATGCGCTGTAACTGGCGTTGGTTGCGTTCGCATCGCGAGTGGTACGGAAATTGGTAGTGAGCGTTGTTTGGTAGTGAGTGTTGTTTTGGTAGTGAGTGTTGTTTTGGTAGTGAGTGTTGTTGTGGACGGGCCGTCGGTCCGCTCCGCGAGCAGCCGGATCGAGTCAGGTCCGGTCCGCGAGAAGTTGCATCACCCGCGGGTGGCGCCAGCGAAGGAAGTAGAGCCAGATGAAGGTTCAACCCAGCGTCAAAAGGATCTGCGACAAGTGCAAGGTGATTCGCCGGCACGGTCGCGTCATGGTCATCTGCGACAACGTCCGGCACAAACAGCGTCAGGGCTGAGAAGCCTGGCCTGCGCACACCAGGCGTCAGTTCAGCTGACAAGCCCGCACGACCAGCGGGCGCTCCATCGCGTTTCCAGTTCACGGCATCAGCGGTGAACACACCCCCGGACAGAGGCCGGGGCCCAGGCTGGTTGGTTCTCTCCTCACCGTTGGGGAGGGACGAGACCAGGATCTTCAACTGGGACGGAACGCGACCGACACCTCTGCACCACCGAAGGAGTACCGCGCCGTATGGCACGACTCATGGGTGTTGATCTTCCCCGCGACAAGCGGATGGAAGTAGCCCTGACCTACATCTACGGGATCGGCCGCACTCGTGCCGCCGCCCTGCTGGTCGCTACGGGTATCAGCCCGGACTTGCGCTCCAAGGACCTGTCCGACGATGACGTCCTCGCTCTGCGTGAGCAGATCGACGCGGGCTTCAAGGTTGAAGGTGATCTGCGCCGAGAGGTGCAGGCCGACATTCGCCGGAAGATGGAGATCGGGTCCTATCAGGGCCTGCGCCACCGTCGTCATCTGCCGGTGCGTGGCCAGCGCACCAAGACCAACGCCAGGACCCGTAAGGGACCGAAGAAGACCATCGCCGGCAAGAAGAAGGCCAGGTAATACGCCATGCCACCGAAGACCCGTCAGGGTGCCGCCGGCGTCAAGAAGATCCGGCGCAAGGAGAAGAAGAACGTCTCCCACGGCCACGCGCACATCAAGAGCACGTTCAACAACACGATCGTTTCGATCACCGACCCAGCCGGAGCTGTGATCTCGTGGGCCTCCGCCGGCCACGTCGGCTTCAAGGGTTCGCGCAAGTCGACACCGTTCGCCGCCCAGATGGCTGCGGAGAGCGCGGCCCGCAAGGCCATCGAGCACGGCATGCGCAAGGTCGACGTCTTCGTCAAGGGCCCGGGTTCGGGTCGCGAGACAGCCATTCGCTCGCTGCAGGCTGCCGGCCTCGAGGTCGGCGCGATCTCCGACGTCACGCCCCAGGCCCACAACGGAACCCGGCCGCCCAAGCGGCGCCGGGTCTGACCCGGGGAAGAGGAAAACTAACTCATGGCTAGATATACCGGCCCGATGACCAAGAAGTCTCGCCGCCTCAAGACCGACCTCGTCGGTGGAGACAAGGCGTTCGAGGCTCGCCCCTTCCCTCCCGGGCAGCACGGTCGTGCCCGGACCAAGGAGAAGGAATACCTGACGCAGCTGCAGGAGAAGCAGAAGGCTCGCTTCACCTACGGCGTGATGGAAAAGCAGTTCTCGCGCTACTACAAAGAGGCTTCGGCCCGTCCGGGGAAGACCGGCGAGACCTTGCTGCAGATCCTCGAGTCACGCCTTGACAACGTCGTGTACCGCGCGGGTCTTGCTCGCACGCGCCGGGCGTCGCGGCAGCTGGTGACCCACGGTCACTTCCTGGTGAACGGCACCAGGGTCGATGTCCCGTCCTACCGGGTGGAGCAGTACGACATCGTCACGGTTCGCAAGCAGTCGGTGGAGAAGTTCCCGATGGAACTGGCCCGCCAGACGTTCGGTGAGCGGCCCACCCCGGCCTGGCTCCAGGTCGTTCCGAACTCGCTGCAGGTGCTGATCCACCAGTTGCCGGTTCGGGCCCAGATCGACTCGCAGATCACCGAGCAGCTGATCGTCGAGTACTACTCGAAGTAATCGCTCGCTCCGCGAGTGGGTGCGGACCCCTTTTCGGGGTCCGTACCCACATGGAGATGCAGCACCCCTGCGCGGCGTCAAATAGCGGTCGCCGCCTGTAGAAGGAAATGGAGATCCACCATGCTGATTTCTCAGCGTCCGGCACTGACCGAAGAGCCGGTCTCGGCGAACCGCTCGCGGTTCGTGATCGAGCCCCTGGAACCAGGCTTCGGTTACACCCTGGGCAACTCGCTGCGTCGCACCCTGCTCTCGAGCATTCCGGGAGCCTCGGTGACGAGCATCCGCGTCGATGGCGTGTTGCACGAATTCACCACCGTGCCCGGTGTGAAGGAAGACATCACCGAGCTGATTCTGAACCTGAAGGAACTCGTCGTCTCCTCCGACGACGACGAACCGGTGACGATGTATCTGCGCAAGCAGGGTCCCGGCGACGTCACCGCGGCGGACATCGCTCCGCCGGCGGGCGTGGAGGTCCACAACCAGGACCTGCACCTGGCTACCCTGACCAAGAAGGGCAAGCTCGAGATCGAGCTCGTCGTCGAGCGTGGCCGCGGCTACGTTCCGGCGTCGCCCAACAAGGTCGTCGGCGCAGAGATCGGCCGCATTCCGGTCGACTCGATCTATTCTCCGGTGCTCAAGGTGACGTATCGCGTCGAGGCGACTCGAGTCGAGCAGCGCACCGACTTCGACCGGCTGGTGTTGGACGTGGAGACCAAGTCCTCGATCACCCCGCGGGACGCACTGGCTTCGGCCGGCACCACGCTGGTGGAGTTGTTCGGGTTGGCCCGCGAGCTGAACGTGGACGCCGAAGGCATAGAGATCGGCCCGTCGCCGGCCGAGGCTGACCACATCGCCGCGTTCGCGCTGCCGATCGAGGAGATGGACCTGACGGTCCGTTCCTACAACTGCCTCAAGCGCGAAGGCATCCACACGGTCGGCGAGCTGGTCTCCCGGACCGAAGCGGATCTCCTGGACATCCGGAACTTCGGGCAGAAGTCGATCGACGAGGTCAAGGTCAAGCTGCACGGTCTCGGCCTTTCGCTCAAGGATTCGCCCGCCGGGTTCGATCCCGCTGCGGTCGCCCAGGCGTATGGGGACGCGGAGTGGAGCGATACCGACGAGGACTTCGCGCCGGCGACCGTCATTCCGGACGAGGGCACCAACTTCGGTGTTCCGGTCGAAACGGCCGACGACACGGACTACGCCGAGACCGAGCAGGTCTGAGCTTCGCTTCTGCGAGGGTGAAGGACTTCCTTCGGGTTCGTCCGCGTCGCCGAGTGAATCGCTTCAAGCCGCGGCATTCGCGGTGGATGTTTTCAGACGCGTGTTTCACCGGTCCACCCGATCCTCGGGTGGGCGACCGGCAGCAGGGCTGCCGGTCGAACGCAGACAGGAAATCGTCGGGGCCCGGGAGTTCGCTCCCGGGTCACCGCCTCACCCACGATCACAACGGTCGCGGACAACGAAGATGACAAGGGAATCGACATGCCTACGCCCACCAAGGGACCCCGCCTCGGCGGATCGCCCCAGCACGAACGCCTGATCCTGCGCAACCTGGCCCAGTCGCTGTTCGAGCACGGCAAGATCGCCACCACGGAGGCGAAGGCGAAAAGGCTCCGGCCGTACGCCGAGAAGTTGATCACCACCACCAAGCGCGGCGATCTGCATGCTCGGCGCGAGATCCTCAAGGTCATCCGCGACAAGAACGTGGTACACAAGATGTTCGCGGAGATCGGTCCTTCGTTCGCAACCCGCGAGGGTGGTTACACGCGAATCGTGAAGATCGCTCCGCGCAAGGGCGACAACGCTCCGATGGCCATCATCGAGCTGGTTGCCGAAGAGACCGTATCCGCCGCAGCCGGCCGCGTGGCACGTCGCGCCGCTTCCACTCGGACGTCCACGACGAAGACCACGAGCGCCTCGAGCGGATCTTCTCCAGCCGTCGTCGAGGGAGCGGATCCGGCTGAGGGCGCAGACATCGAGGGTGGCGCAGTGATCGCTGATGCCGACCATGTCTCGCAGGCCGAGCAGGCAGTGAACGAGGCACCGGCCGAAGGGTCCGTGGAAGCCGGAGTCGAGGCGGCTGTCGGCCCGAGCGCAGAACCGGACGCAGCCACCCAGGCCGAACAGGCTGTGAACGAGGCCCCTTCGGAGGGTTCGGTCCAGAGCGGCGCCGCGACCGACGACCAGAAGTAGTCCTACTTCACGACGTTCCACAGGGCCCGTCACCGGTCAGTTCCGGTGCGGGCCCTGTGCTGTATCTCGGCGGATGTGGAGAGGGAATGCTCCGATGACTTCGCAGAACGAGCAGGTGCGGCTCCGGTTGGACATCTCCTACGACGGAACCGACTTCTCCGGATGGGCCGCCCAACCGAACCGCCGGACGGTGGCAGGCTGTCTGTCCACTGCGCTGAGCGTGCTGTTCCGCGGCGAGGTGCCCCTGGTGGTCGCCGGTCGGACGGACGCCGGGGTCCACGCAGTGGGCCAGGTTGCTCACATCGACGTACCGACCGCCGTTCTGCGAACTCTGGCTCCGCGCCTCCGTGGCGACGTGGCCGGGTGCAACGCATCCGCCGACGACCTCTCGGGCGGCCGAACCGGCCTACTCCGGAGACTCGCCGGGCTCCTGCCGCCAGATGTGCGGGTCAGCCAGGTCGGGGTCGCTCCGGAGGGCTTCGACGCGCGGTTCTCGGCCTTGCGCAGGCACTACAGGTACCTGGTTGGCACAGCGCAGTGGGGTGTCGAACCACTGCGACGCCGAGACGTCTTCGCCCGGCGCCGCCCTCTTGACGTCGACGCGATGTCGAGAGCGGCGACGGCGCTCATCGGCCTGCATGACTTTGCCGCATTCTGCAAGCCGCGGGAGGGGGCCACCACCATCCGCGAGCTGCAGGGGCTGCAGATTCGACAGGATGTGGATCTGATCCTTATCGACGTGCGAGCCGACGCCTTCTGTCACTCCATGGTTCGCTCGCTCGTCGGTTCGCTGATCGCGGTAGGGGAGGGCCACGTACCGGTGCACCACCCTGCGCAATTGTTGGCGCGTGCAACCAGGGCCTCGGGAATCCACATCGCTCCGGCACTCGGGCTGACGTTGGTGGCTGTGGATTATCCTGCCGACGCCGAGATGGCCGACCGTGCCAGAGCGACGAGGGCGACCAGGGCGATGCCAGGTCGAGAACCGGGCCAGGGCCCTTGACGCCGATCGGCAGGCGGCCCGAAGCATCGAGTCGACCTGCCGCGTCGACTCTGTGAAACGATTGATTCACGCTCCGCCAGTGGCAAGGAAGTGATCCGCGACCCGGTGCGGGCAAGAAAAATGGACTGGACCGGAACCGGCGGGCCGCCGGCCGTGTCGGAGTTCACGGAGGGGCGCCGCCTGGATGGGAACTCGAGCGCTACCAGGCAACGGTGCTTCCGGCCCGGACAGCCGAGAGATTGGGATGAAAATGATGAGCTCGCGAAAGTCGGCACTGTTGTCAGCGGTCCTGGCGACGACCCTGTTGGCCGGTTGCGCCACCTCGATCGGCGGCACTGCTGCGCGCGACGTCTCCCTCACCGCCGGTCCGAGGTTCCCGACGTCGAACCTCGCGCCGCACCCGATGCCGGACTCGACTGCGGTATCCGCCCCCACCGGCCCACAGACGTCAGCCACCGGCTCGCAGACCTCAGCCACCGGCTCCTCGGGCGTCGCGACGGCGACCACCGTCCCCGAGTCGCCGCCCAGCAGTGCGCCGACGGCACCGTCGGCGCCGCCGCCGTCCTCCACGGCCGGGCCGCGCACGGGTGCCGCACCGAACAGCTACCCGTCGGCGCCACTGCAGTACAACCGGACGCCGACTTCGCCCGAATCGGCCAACGTGCTCGAGGCGCATCGAATCGCGAACTACCTCGTGGTCCCCAGCTTCATCGACGGTACGTACACCCGAGGCGCAGACCTGTCGACCCTGTCCTACAAGGGCCCCGCCTCGATGTCGATCCTGTTCGTCGACCCGATGCCCGCAGTGGCGCAGCGGGCCGGAATGATCACCGGGTTCTCCTCCGCGCGCGGTGATGGGAGCAAGAACGCATTGGTGGTTGCAGCGTTCGAGTTTCCGACGGACGCGAAGGCCACAGCGGCGGTTCCGGCTTTCGTCTCAGCCGTCGCGAACAAGAAGGACGACAAGGGAGAGGCTGCGGTGCCGGGCTTCAAGGCGGCAGCCGGTCGCTACGGAACCTCCGGCACGCAACCGTACTTCCAGGCGTTCCTCGCCCAGGGTCGCATGGTGCTCTATTTGTACATCAGCGGTCCGGGTCTGAAAACGCCTGCGCTGCAGGCGGCTCTGGCCGCGAAGACGTTCGCCGCGCAAACTGCGGCGATGTCGCACTACACCCCGACCGCTGCCGACAAGCTGATGCAGCTGCCCGTCGACCCTGGGGGGCTGCGCGCCCATACCCTGCCCAATTCCAAGGATGACGCCACCGTCAACGACGGCGTCTTCACCGCCGCCGGACAGCTGCATTTCGACTCCGAACCCATCAAGACGAAGGCCATCTTCGACAGCGCCGGGGTGGACGTGGTCGCGGACGGTCGGGCCTCGGTGTACCGGGCGCGCGATGCGAACGGCGCCAAGCTGGTCCAGGCCGACTTCATCGCCTCGACGCAGAGCACCCAGAAGTCGATGCAGCCGTACCAGCCGACGTCGGGCGCGGCCGACCGGACGTGCCTGCAACAGGCGCTCAGCTCGTATTACTACTGCGTCGGAACGTCCGGCCGCTACGCCTACGAACTCAGCGCGAAGAGCGAGGCCGACATCAACGCGGCGATGACCGCCCAGGCCGCGCTCCTCGCCGGCTTGTGAGAGCCCTGAGCTGTCCATTTTGACCTTGCTGCCGCAGCACGGTAACCTCGACCCTCAGTGTGCCGCTACGCCGTCCTGTGATCTGTCCGCAGGAGGTACCGGTGGCCATGATCTGTGTGCGTCGCCTCTCGATCAGAATCATTCACTCCGATTCAAGCGATGATCGATGTCACACACCCCCGTGGTCGCCGTCGTCGACGGGGCCGTGCGCTGCGTGATCATCGTGTGCGGCGTGCTCCACCTGGCAAGAGACCATCTTTTCAAGAGTGTGTTCTTCAAAGAGATAGAGGCATATCCGTGCGCACGTACAGCCCCAAGCCCGGCGACGTCACCCACGCCTGGCACGTGATCGACGCGACCGACGTCGTGCTCGGCCGGCTGGCCAGCCAGTCTGCGCAGCTGCTGCGCGGTAAGCACAAGGCAATTTATGCGCCGCACGTCGACACCGGCGACTTCGTGGTGATCATCAATGCGGAGAAGGTAGCCATCTCCGGCAACAAGCGAGACGGCAAATTCCTCTACCGTCACTCCGGCCAGCCCGGTGGGCTGCGGAAGCAGACGGTCGGAGAGCTGCTGGACTCCAGGGCCGACAAGCTGGTCGAAAAGGCCATCATCGGGATGCTGCCGCACAACTCCCTGGGTCGTTCGATGGCTCGCAAACTCAAGGTGTACGTCGGATCGAACCATCCGCACACGGCCCAGCAGCCTGCGCCCTACGAGATCATCCAGGTCGCCCAGTAGGGCTCTGACCCGGACCGACCTGTTCGAGCAAGTCCGGCGGGCCGCAGTTTTTTTACAGACCACGAACCCTGAAGCAGAAGACATTGAGAAGAGCGAGTCAGTGAGCGAAACCCCTGAGATCGTCGGAGCCGACGAGGTCGACGTAGTCGACTTCCAGGACCAGGCACAGGATGGCTCGACCGAATACACGTCCGAGACCGTAGACGTTCCGGTCATCGTCCCGGCCGTGGTCAAGGTCGCTGTCGACCGCGCGGTGCAGACCGTCGGGCGGCGTAAGGAAGCCGTCGTACGAGTACGTCTGATGCCCGGAACCGGCGTGTTCACGTTGAACGGCCGCACCATGGACAACTACTTCCCGAACAAGGTGCACCAGCAGCTGATCAAGGAGCCCCTTGTTCAGCTCGAGAAGGACGGCATCTACGACGTCCACGCCAAGCTGCACGGTGGTGGCGTCTCCGGGCAGGCCGGCGCCCTGCGTCTGGGCATCGCCCGTGCCCTCATCGAATTGGACGAGACGGATCGCCCCGCGATGAAGAAGTCGGGCTTCCTCACCCGGGATGCGCGGGCCACCGAGCGTAAGAAGTACGGCCTGAAGAAGGCCCGTAAGGCACCCCAGTACTCGAAGCGCTGATTCCCGCGCATGGGCCGGCTCTTCGGAACCGACGGTGTACGTGGACTGGCGAATGCCTTCCTGACACCTGCCATTGCGCTCTCGCTTGCGACCTCGGCCGCCCGCGTCCTGCTGGAGCAGGATCTGCTTGCACGGGACCGGGCGGCCGAGGCGTCTGCGGAGCCGGGTGGAAATGGTCGTTGCCGCCCGCTGGCCGTCGTCGGGCGTGATCCTCGCGCCAGCGGGGAGATGCTCGAGGCAGCGGTTGCCGCCGGCCTGGCTTCGGCCGGAGTCGATGTCGTGTTGCTGGGTGTCGTTCCCACGCCCGCTGTCGCCTTTCTCATCGGCGAACTCTCCGCTGATCTGGGAGTGGTGATCTCCGCCTCCCACAACGCGATGCCCGACAACGGCATCAAGATCTTCGCGGCCGGTGGTCTGAAGTTGGACGACTCGGTCGAGGACGCCATCGAATCCGGGATGAACCGCACGTTCGGACTGCCGACCGGTGCCGACGTCGGCCGGATCGTGTCGGGGCCGCAACACATCCAGGCCTACCTCGACCACCTGCAGTCCTGCACGCCGCACCCGCTGACGGGGCTGCGTCTGGTCGTCGACTGCGCCAACGGAGCGGCTTTCTCGGTGGCCCCGGAGGCCTACCGGCAGGCCGGCGCGGACGTCGTCGTGATCGCGGGGGAGCCCGATGGTCTGAACATCAACGACGGTGTCGGGTCCACCCATCTGGATGTGCTGCGTGCCGCTGTGCTGGAACACGGAGCGGATCTGGGCATCGCGCACGACGGTGACGCCGATCGTTGCCTGGCCGTCGCGGCCGACGGCTCCGACGTCGACGGCGATGCGATCCTCGCGATCCTCGCGGTGGCGCTGCACAGGCGGGGCGAGCTGGCCCGGTCGACGGTGGTCGGCACCGTGATGGCCAACATCGGCTTCCACCAGGCGATGGCGAAGGCCGGCATCAGCGTGGTGACCACCGGTGTCGGCGACCGCTACGTGCTGGAGGAGATGCGGATCGGCGGCTACAGCCTGGGTGGTGAGCAGTCGGGGCATCTGGTGCTGGCCGAGCAGGCGACCACCGGAGACGGCGTCCTGACCGCGCTGCACCTGATGGCAGAAGTCGCCTCGACTGGAAAGTCGTTGCAGCAGTTGGCCTCTGCAGTGGTCCGCTTCCCGCAGGTCCTGATCAACGTGCGAGTTCACGACAAGGCCGCGGTGGCGCACTCCAATTCGGTCGCGGCCGCCGTTGCCGACGCCGAGGTCGAGCTGTCCGGATCTGGCCGCGTGCTCCTGCGCCCTTCCGGCACCGAGCCGCTGGTCCGGGTGATGGTCGAGGCGGCCACCGCCGAGCAGGCTCAGGCCGTGGCCGAGCGGGTGGCGAAGGTCGTCGGTAGCGCCTGAGCGCCAGCAGGCGTCACGAGCTCTTCAGTCGTCATTCTGTGGATAACTCGGCCGGACCGAGCACCAATTTGCCAGGATGACGCACGGGACCGCGCTGAGCTGACAAGCGCAGGCCCATAGGGGGGACCGTGAGCAGCGTGCCAGTGATGCCGCGTGAGGTGGAGTGGACCGTCAAGGACCTGGAAGCACTGCCGGACGACGGGCTGCAGGATGAGCTGCTCGACGGGATCCGTCTCGTGAGTCCGGGCCCTGTCGGACGGCACCAACGAGCTTGCGCCCGCCTGCACCTGGTCCTCGCCGCTGCCTGTCCGCCGGAACTCGAGGTGTTCTTCGCGCCGGTCGACTGGCAGCCGGACGGTCGGACTTCGTTGCAGCCGGATCTGCTGGTGATCGCGGGCGGTGATGCGGATTCAAGGCGGTGCACGAGCCGCTGACGCTGGCGGTCGAGGTGCTGTCCCCGTCGACGCGTCGCAAGGATCTGCTGCTCAAGCGATCGAAGTACGAGGAGGCGGGCGTGGCCCGCTGCTGGATCGTTGACCCGGACGAGCCTTCGATCCTCGCGCTGGACCTGATCGCCGGGCAGTATGTCGTCGCGGGGCGGGCGACGGGCGCGGAACCGCTGACCTTGACCAATCCGTTCTCGGTCACCCTCACTCCAGGTGCGCTGGTCGGCTGACGGTGTCCCTTTGCTGCACCTCGCCGAGGTCCGCCAGCGTGGTGCCCTTGATCTTTCCGTCGATCTCGTCCGCCAGCTGCTCCTGATCGGTCAGGTGGCGAAGCAGGAATGCGGTGGCCAGCAGCCGGACCACCTGCTGGATGCGCTTCTCGTCGCCGGATCCGGTGACCGTCGAGCTCCAGTGCTTGCCCTCGGCGAGCCCCAGATGGCTCGCCCCCTTGACGGTTCGCAGTTGCGCCGGCCCGGACCAGGCCGCAGCAAGCGCCGCGCCGTCCCCTTCGGCGATGTCGTCGTCGCTGCCCACCAGGTGCAGCCCGGGGGAGTGGACGCCGGCGGCCGCCTCGACGGCGGAGGGGCGGGTCGCGGCGGCGGTCACAGTCACCACCGCACCGATCCGAGGGGCTGTTGCCGCAGCCAGCACGGCTGCCCCGCCGCCGATCGAGTGGCCCAGCACGCCCAGTCTTGCGGCGTCGACGCTCACCCGGCCGCCGCCCAGTCTGCCGTCGGCGACCAGGCTCAACGCGGTCAGCACGTCTGCCGCCATAGCTTCGTGGGAGGGCACCGGTCCCTTCTCGGTGTCCGGAGCCACCACCACCAGACCCCAGGAGGCCAGGTAGCGCATGGTGTCGGCGTACCGGGCGGCCGGCTGCAGCCAGCCGTGGGACAGTGCCACCGCAGGTAGCCCGCGTCCGGCCACCGGGGCGAAGACCAACCCGGGCATTCCGGCCTCGGTGAGATTCCCGGCCGCTACCCGGTGCGGACCGAGGTGGCTCAGGTATTCCATCGACGGTCGATCGATGCCGATTCCGGGCTTCTTCTTGGCGAACAACGGCACGGCAATTCCTCCTACTAGAGCGCGACAGGGCGCACGGGAGTACCCGGCAGACAACGCCCCGCACCGACCTGGGCCACCTGGTGCGTTCTCTTACAGTATTGCTGGCCCGGCGTGGGCAGTATTGCTGGCCCGGCGCGGGCAGTATTGCTGGCCCGGCCCGGGGTTCGACGGCGCGGGCAGTGGTGATCGGTACTGACGGGTACCGGTCAGCCGGCGACGCCGCCTGGCACGTTGATCGAGGCTCGGAAACCGACACCAGAAGACGACGCTCGAAGATGACAGCAGGAACGACACCAGCAAGATGACAGGGAGCCGGTATGGCGCAGGACAGCAACTTCGGCGAGACGCTGCGGCGGTTGATCAAGGCCCGGTTTCCGCTGCTGTCCATCGGCACGGCAGAGGAATCCAGGGTGCTTGCCGAGATCGCCACCGTAGTCGGCGACCGGACGCAGGTGGTGCCGCAACGGCGGGTCTACCGGTGGACCACCTCCGACGGGTTCGCCGCACTCGGGCAATTGGGTAACCCCGACACCAGGACGCCGCTGGCGGCGTTGACCGCGGCGGCGGCGCTGACCACGCCGAGCGTGGTGGTGCTGTTCGACCTGCACCCCTGGTTGGGCACCAGTAGTCAGTTGCCGGACACCCAGGTCGTCCGGGCGCTCAAGGACACGGTGCGGCTCTACGCGGAGGGATCGGTGCCACGCACGCTCATCCTGGTCTCACCGACGCCGCGCATTCCGTCGGATCTGGAAGCGCTGGTGACGTTGGTCGACTTCCCGTTGCCGACCGAAACGCAGATCCGCAGCCTGCTGGACAAGATGATCACACGCAATACCGCGTCCAAGGCACTGACGGTGGACCTGGCCGACGATGCGCTGGAGCGGCTCGCCAAGGCGGCCCTCGGGTTGACGGCGTTCGAGGCCGAGAACGCCTTCGCCAGGGCGATGGTCGACGACGGGAACCTCTCGGCCCAGGACGTCGCCGTCGTCCAGCAGGAGAAGGCTCAGATCGTCCGAAAGTCCGGGGTGCTCGAGGTCGTCAACTCGGCTGTGAAACTCGCCGACGTCGGTGGGCTCGGAAGCCTGAAGAACTGGCTTACCAAGCGGGCCGGGTCCTGGCTGGACGAGGCGCAGCTCTACGGCCTGCCGGCGCCGAAAGGCGTTCTGGTGACGGGTATTCCGGGCTGTGGCAAGTCGCTGACGGCCAAGGCCATGGCCAGCGCCTGGTCGCTGCCGCTGATCCGGATGGACATCGGCCGCATCTTCGGCGGGCTGGTCGGTGAGAGTGAGCAGAACATGCGCAGCGCGCTGCGCACCGCAGAAGCGGTGGCGCCCTGCGTGCTCTGGATCGACGAGATCGAAAAAGGCTTCGCCGCAGGGGCTTCCGGTACCGGCGACTCCGGAACCTCGGCACGGGTGTTCGGAACGTTCCTGACCTGGATGCAGGAGAAGACGTCCGCGGTATTCGTCATGGCGACGGCGAACAACATCTCCCTGCTGCCGCCGGAGTTCCTCCGCAAGGGGCGATTCGACGAGATCTTCTTCATCGACCTTCCGACGACGGTGGAGCGGAAAGTGATCTTCTCGCTCCACATCAGGGCCAGGCTGGTGGCCGGTCCGGCGCTCGGGGAGTTGCCCGTCGACGACGCACTGCTCGATCCGCTGGTTGCGTTGACCGAGGGGTACTCCGGCGCGGAGATCGAACAGGCCGTGATAGCGGCCTGCTTCGACGCGTTCGACGGCCGCCGGGCGCTCACGGCGGAGGATCTTTCGCGGGCCATCACCCACACGGTGCCGCTGTCGATCACCCAGGCGGAACAGATCGCCGCGCTGCGGGCCTGGGCCGACGTCCGCGCGGTGGCGGCGTCACTTCCCGAGGACCGGGCCGGATACGTCACGCCGAAGCCGGATTCAGCAGCGCCCGTGGTGGATCCCGAGGCGGTCAAGTCCAGGGGCGGTCGGCCTTCGGACAGATGAAGCCGCAGCGCCGGAAGCGCGACCGCCGGCCCGGACGGATCAGCGTCGGCGTGCGGAGCTACCTGTCGGGGTGGCCTGCGGACGTTGACGGAGCAGCGAGCCCATCGACCATTCCGGTCCGGACCGAGTGTCGGCGCCGAAGCGCTGCGACGTCCAGGCGAGTGCGAGCAGTGCCAGGAAGATCAGAACGATTGTCATGGCCCCACTGTCGGCCGCTCGATAGCTCGCGTCCAGCTGTTTATTCTTCTGCATACGCGTAAGGTCACCTGCATGATCGATCTCAGACGGCTGGAGATCCTGCGGGAACTCGATCGGTGCGGCACCATTGCCGCCACCGCGCTCGTCGTCCACCTCACCCCCTCCGCGGTATCGCAGCAACTGGCGGCTCTGTCGAAGGAGGCGCGGACACCGATGCTGGAGCCGGACGGCCGCCGGGTCCGGCTCACCGCTGCCGCCCAATTGCTGCTGCGGCACGCCCACGAGGTCTTCACCCACCTGGAACACGCGGAATCCGACCTGGCCGCTTTTCGTCGCGGTGACGCGGGCGTCGTCCGACTCGGCGCTTTCCCGACCGCGATCCGCGGCGTCGCCGTACCGGTACTGGCGCAGCTGCGCGACACCCGGCTGGAAGTCCGGATCAGCGAGGTCCAGCCGGAGAGCACCGTCGACGCCCTGCTGGGCCGTCAGGTCGACCTGGCGGTCACGCTGACCGGCGGGGGTGAGGTGCTCGGCTCGGAGGATCCCCGGCTCGCCGACTCGTTCCTGTTCGACGACGTGATGGACGTCGCGCTGCCGCTCGGTCATCCGCTGGCCACCAGCTCCGAGATCCCCATCTCGGAGCTGGCCGACGAGAACTGGATCACGCACCTCCCCGGCGTGCCCTGCTGGGCCGCCATGCAGGCGGCGTGTGCGCGCGCCGGGTTCACGCCGCGCTCCCGTCACAATGCCGACGACTTCACCGGTGCGGTCGCGCTGGTGGCCGCCGGCGAGGGGTTGTGCCTCTTGCCCCGGCTGGCGCAGGGCCCGTTCGCCACCGATCCGGTCGTGGTCCGGCCGATCGCCGGTGATCCGCCTCGCCGCCGCATCACCGTGCAGTACCGCGCCGGTACCCACGACCAGCCGCACATCGCGCCGGTTCTGGCGGCGCTGCGAGCGGTGGCCCGGGCGCACGACGCGGCCGCCGACGGATTGCTCGTTCGTCTTCCCGTCACCGTGTGACCACCGACGCGGCCGCGGTAAGGGCCGGTCGCCCTCCGCGGACCGGTTAGCCTGGCATCCATGTGCGGAATCATCGGCTACACCGGTCCCCGTCAGGCGTTGCCGCTGATTCTCGAGGGTTTGCGCCGGCTGGAGTACCGCGGCTACGACTCGGCCGGAGTGGCCGTGCTGGACGGCGCCGGCGACCTGCACACCGCCAAGAAGGCCGGTGTGCTGGCGAATCTGGAGGCCTACATCGACTCAGGGGTGACCGCGCTGGCCGGTACCACCGGCATGGGTCACACCAGGTGGGCCACCCACGGTGGGCCGACCGACCGCAACGCTCACCCGCACACCGATGTCACGGGCCGCACCGCGGTGATCCACAACGGCATCATCGAGAACTTCCCCGTGCTGCGGGCGGAGTTGGAGCACGCCGGCGTCGAACTGGTCTCCGACACCGACACCGAGGTCGTCGCTCACCTGCTGGCCGCCGCATTCGCCACCGGGCCGACTGCCGGGAACCTGCCCGCGTCGATGGCTGCGACCTGCCGCCGGCTGGAGGGCGCCTTCACCCTGGTCGCCTCGCACGCGGACGTTCCGGACATGCTGGTCGCCGCCCGCCGGAACTCGCCGCTGGTCATCGGGGTGGGCGCCGACGGCCCGGCCGGCAAGGAGATGTTCGTGGCCTCCGACGTGGCTGCCTTCATCGCGCACACCCGCGACGCCGTCGAACTCGGCCAGGACCAGATGGTGGTGATCACGCCGGAGGGCTACGAGGTGACGTCGTTCCGCCCCGGCGAGTCGGCGACCACCGACTACCGCCCGTTCCACGTCGACTGGGATCTGGCGGCGGCCGAGAAGGGCGGTCACCAGTTCTTCATGGACAAGGAGATCCTGGAGCAGCCCGCAGCCGTCGAGGACACCCTGCGCGGGCATTTCGACGGAAGCCGCATCGTGCTGGACGAGCAACGCCTGGGCGAGGACGAACTCCGCACCGTCGACAAGGTGTTCGTGGTGGCCTGCGGCTCGTCCTACCATTCGGGGCTGGTCGCCAAGTACGCCATCGAACACTGGACCAGGCTCCCAGTCGAGGTCGAGTTGGCCAGCGAATTCCGGTACCGCGACCCCGTGCTGGACCGCGACACCCTGGTGGTCGCCATCACTCAGTCCGGCGAGACCGCGGACGTGCTGGAGGCGGTGCGACACGCCCGCCGGCAGCGCGCCAGGGTGCTGGCAGTCTGCAACACCAATGGTTCGCAGATCCCTCGGGAATCCGATGCGGTCGTGTACACGCATGCCGGACCGGAAGTCGGAGTCGCGTCCACGAAAGGCTTCCTGGCACAGGTCACGGCCAACTTCCTGGTCGGCCTGGCCCTGGCGCAGGCCCGTGGTACCAAGTACGCCGACGAGGTCGGCCGGGAATACGAATCGCTGCTGGAGATGCCCGACGCCGTTGCCAGGACCCTGGAACTGATGGATCCGGTGCGCGAACTCGGCCGGGACATCGCCGACTCCAAGGCGGTGCTGTTCCTGGGGCGCCACGTCGGTTTTCCGGTGGCGCTCGAGGGCGCGCTCAAGCTGAAGGAACTGGCGTACATGCATGCCGAGGGCTTCGCTGCCGGTGAACTCAAGCACGGGCCGATCGCACTCATCGAAGATGGCCTGCCCGTCGTGGTGGTCACTCCATCGCCGAAGTCCCAGCCGCTGCTGCATTCCAAACTGCTCTCCAACATCCGGGAGATCCAGGCCCGCGGTGCCAGGACGATCGTCATCGGCGAGGAAGGTGACGACACCGTGGCGCCCTTCGCTGATTTCCTGCTCGAGCTGCCGCGAGTGCCGGCGCTGCTGCAGCCGTTGGTGGCGACCGTTCCGCTACAGGTGCTGGCCGCCGAGATCGCCAGGACCCGTGGCTACGACATCGACAAGCCGCGGAACCTGGCCAAGTCCGTCACGGTCGAGTAGATGCAGGCGATGACAGGCGCGGGAGTACTGGAAGTTCCAACGGGGCACCGGGTTCTCGGGGTCGGGATCGATGTCGTTGCGGTGGAACGTTTCTCGGTGTCGCTGCTACGCACTCCCGGTCTGGCCCAACGGCTTTTCGCACCGGGTGAGCTGGTCACGTCCACCGGATCGCCGCGGCGTCCGGTTTCCCTTGCCGGCCGGTTCGCGGCGAAAGAGGCGGTGGCCAAAGCGCTCGGCGTTCCCCGCGGCATGCAGTGGCACGACTGCACCGTGATCTCGGAGGAGTCGGGCCGGCCTGTGCTGATCACGACCGGAACCGTGCTGGCCGCGGCCACCGCGTTCGGCGTGACGGCGTGGCGGTTGTCGTTTTCGCACGACGCCGGCATTGCAGCTGCAGTGGTGATGGCACTGGGCGACGCGGGGGAGCAATCATGATTCCGGCCTTTTCGGTGGCGGCAATCCGGCGGGCCGAGACCCTTGCCCTGCAGGGTGATTCCGATAATGCCCTGATGCGCCGGGCGGCACACGCGGTGGCTGCGGCTGTACTGGACGACCTCCCGGACGTGGTGGGCCGGTCGGCGGTGCTGCTGGTGGGGACCGGAAACAACGGTGGTGACGCACTTTTCGCCGGTAGCCTGCTGCGCCGACGCGGAATGGCCGTGGCTGCGGTGCTGTCCGACCCCGCCCGCGTGCATGCGGCCGGCCTGCAAGCCTTCCATCGAGCCGGCGGTCGGGTGGTGCCGGAATCGTTGCAGGACAGAGCCTTCGCGCAGGCAGATGTGGTGGTGGACGGCCTGCTGGGTTTGGCCGGGCGACCTCCGCTCCGGCCGGAGCTCGCCGCACTGATCGAAAAAGCCAACCGCTGCAACGGTTTCAGAGTCGCGGTTGATCTACCCTCCGGCCTGAACCCGGATTCGGGGCAGGCGGACGCCGGAACGTTTCGGGCGGACGTGACGGTCACCTTCGGCGGCATGAAGACATCTCTGCTGGTCGCGGATGCGTTCGCCGGGCAGGTTGTCGTCGTCGACCTGGGCTTCGAACCGGCGGACCCGCAGGCTTTCTGGCTGACCGACCAGGATGTCCGGGTGTTGCTGCCCGACCCCGGCCGGGCCGGGGACAAGTTTTCCGGCGGTGTTCCCGGAATCGTGGCCGGATCCACCCGATATCCGGGCGCGGCGGTGCTGTCGGTCGGTGCCGCGGTCCGCACCCGCCCCGGCATGGTCCGGTATGCCGGACCGGCTGCTGCGGCAGTGCTGTCCCGATGGCCCGAGGTGGTGGCCACGAAGGACCTGGAATCGGCCGGGCAGGTGCAGGCGTGGGTGGCCGGTCCCGGGATGGGTACCGACGACGGCGCCCGGTCCCTGCTTCGCGCCGTGCTCGCCACCGACAGCGCGGCGCTGGTCGACGCCGACGGGCTCACCCTTCTTGCCGCCGACATGGATCTGCTGAACGACCGTCGCGGCCGACCCACCCTGCTGACGCCCCACGGTCGGGAGTTCGCCAGGCTCTTCCCCGACCTCGATCCGGCCGACCGGCTGGCGTCGGTGCGCGCCGCGGCGAAGCGCTGCGGCGCGACCATCCTGCTCAAGGGGCACCGGACACTGATCGCCGACCCCGCCGGCCGAGTTGCCGTCAACACGACCGGTTCGTCCTGGCTGGCCACCGCGGGCTCCGGGGATGTGCTGTCCGGCATCGTGGGATCCCTGCTGGCGACCGGGCTCTCGGCCTGGGAGGCGGCCGCGGTCGGTGCGCATCTGCACGGCCGAGCCGGTGAGCGGGCCGCCGCCGATCGATCGGCCGGCGCCCAGAACCTGTGGGACCGCATCCGCGTGCCAGGGCTGTGACCGGACCGGCCGGGTCCGACGGCCCGTCGATCCGCACTGAGGCGGTGATCGACCTCGACGCAGTCCGCTCCAACGTGGCGGTGCTGCTGCAGGCCGCTCGGCGGAGTAATCCCACCGCTGCCCTGATGGCTGTGGTCAAGGCCGACGGGTACGGGCACGGCGCCGTGCCGATCGCCCGGGTGGCCCGGCAGGCCGGGGCGGTCGCGCTGGGACTGGCCACTCCGCAGGAGGCGGTGCACCTGGTCGCAGCCGGGCTGGATGCGACCGCGGATCGACCCGTCGTCGCCTGGCTCTGGGTGCCGGATGAGGACATTCGTCCCGCGGTCGCCGGGGGCGTTCAGCTCGTGGTGTCCTCGGTAGCACAACTGGCAGCAGTGCGGGCAGTCGCTTTCCTGGCTCCCGACGGCCGGGCGGACATCCACCTCAAGATCGACACGGGCTTGGGTCGGGGCGGTGCGACGGCCGCCGAGTTCGACCATCTGGTCGCCGCCGCGATCGATGCCGACAGCCAGGTCCAGGTGGTCGGTGTGATGAGTCATCTTGCCTGCGCCGACGAGCCCGGGGACAAGTCGGTGCCGCAGCAGATCGCCGCATTCCGGGCGGCCTGCGCGCACCTGCAGCGCGTCGGCGTTTCGGTCCGATGGCGTCATCTGGCCAATACACCTGGCACCTTGGAATGGCCGGCAGCCGTCTTCGACCTGGTGCGATGCGGAATCGGGCTGTACGGCGTCACCCCCTTCGACCAGCCACACCCGTTGGCAGCCGAACTGCGGCCGGCGATGACGCTGCGGGCGCGGGTTGCCCTGACGAAGAGGGTGGCTGCGGGCTCGGGAGTGTCGTACGGCCTGACCTATCGCACCGAAGGTCCGGCGACGCTGGCGCTGGTGCCGATCGGTTACGCCGACGGCATTCCGCGCGCGGCGGGTATCGGTGCCCAGATCTGGCTGCGAGGCAAACGGCGAACGATCGCCGGCCGGATCGCGATGGATCAGTTCGTGGTGGACTGCGGCGACGACGAGGTGCTGGTCGGCGATGAGGTGCTGGTCTTCGGCCCGGGAGACTCTGGTGAACCGACGGCAGTGGACTGGGCCGCGCAGTGCTCGACGATCGGCTACGAAATTGTCACCAGGATCGGTCCGCGGGTGCCCCGTCGGTATGTTGGGAGCTCAGCCGCCGGACCGGACCACGAAGGATCTCGATGAGTACCTGGGGGAAGTTCGTCGGTGCTGCATCCATCACCACGGGGTTGGTGGGGGCCGCCGCGCTGGGCGGGGTGACCGCGCAGCGGCGCGCGGTGCGCAGACTCCGCGGCCCCGCCGCCGGCGATTCACCCGGGTACGACGCCCTGATCGCAGACCGAACGTATTCAGTGGTGGCCGACGACGGTGTCGTGCTGCATGTCGAGGAGGTCGGCCCGCACGACGCCGAGCTGACCGTGATCTTCGGTCACGGTTGGACGCTGCGGTCGGGCGCCTGGCATTTTCAGCGAACCGGTCTGGCGGGCAAAGGCTTCGGTGCGGGTGGGGACGGGCAGGCGGCGCGCCTGGTGTTCTTCGACCAACGGTCGCACGGCAGGTCCACTCGGGCCGGAACGGCCAACGTGTCGATGGACGACCTGGCCGCCGATCTGGCCGCGGTGCTGGCGACGGCCGCACCGCACGGGTCCGTGGTGCTGGTCGGCCATTCGATGGGCGGCATGGCGCTGATCACGCTGGCGGGCCTGCGACCCGACCTGTTCGCCGAACGCGTCGTCGGGGTGGGGTTGGTGTCGACGGCCGCCAGGGCGTCGGCAGGAGAGCCGATCGCGGCCGGAGTGCTGTCTTCGAGCAGGTTGGTCCTGCGGTTGGCGGGGGCGGCGGCGGCCAGATATCCCGGTCTCATCGAGCGCGGCCGGGCCGGCACCCGCGACGCGGTCTGGCTGCTCACCAGAACCCTCGGCTTCGCCCAGGAAAATGTGTCGGGGGAGTTGGTCGACTATCTCGACGAGATGATCTCGGCCACGCCGGTCGACGTAATCGTGGACTTCATGCCGGCATTGCTGACGCTGGACCGGTCAACCGCGTTGCCCGTGTTGGACCGGATTCCGGTGGTGATCATCTGTGGCGACGCCGATCGGCAGACTCCGTTGGTGCGGTCGCTGGCGATCGCCCGGGCGCTGCCGAATGCAGAAATGGTGGTCATCGAAAAGGCCGGTCACATGGCGATCCTGGAGCGGCCCGAGGTGGTCAACGAGGCCCTGCGCAGACTGTTCGGTCGGGCGGCCCAATTCGCTCGTTCGACGGCCCGGAAGTCAGGATGATCCAGGTGTCCGCCGTCACCGTCCGTACTCTGGATCTGCCGACCCTGGATTCTACCTTGCGCTTCGGCGCGAAGCTGGGCGAGCGACTCCGGGCCGGAGATCTGGTGCTGCTCTCAGGATCTCTCGGCGCCGGCAAGACGGCGCTGGTCAAAGGCATCGCTGCCGGCATGGGTGTGGTGGGCAGGATCACCTCGCCGACGTTCGTCGTGGCCAGGGTGCACCCGGCAGGCGCCGGCCAGGTCGGGCTGGTGCATGTGGACGCCTATCGACTTTCCGGGAGCCCGGAGCTCGATGACCTCGACCTCGACACCGATCTGACCGCCTGCGCAGTGGTGGTCGAGTGGGGGGAGGGTCTGGCGGAACAACTCTCTACGACTCGGTTGGAGATTGCTCTGCGTCGGCTGCCGGATGACCGCAGGGTCGCGACAGTGACGGCAGTCGGCGACGACTGGGTCGCCCGGGCGTCCACACTTTCCGGCAGTTAGGCATTTGCCGGACCGAAAGGTCACGTCCGCGCGGGTGTGCTGGCGCGGACCACCACCTCTCCGCGCACCGGCAACGCCAACGGCTCCGCTCCGGGCTGCTGGTTCAGCGCCAGTTCCAGCGCTCGCCTGCCCATCTGCACCAGCGGGAGTCGGACAGTGGTCAGCGACGGCCGTACGTCGCGGAGAGTGGCGATGTCATCGAAACCGGCGAGCGCCATGTCGCCGGGAACCCGATGGCCCTGCTCGCGCAGCGCCGCCATGGCGCCGACCGCCATCACGTCGTTGACCGCGAAGACGGCCTCGACCTCGATGTCGCGGTCCAGCAGTTCCGTCATCGCGACGTAGCCGCCGTCGCGGGTGAGTTGGGTGCCGATCATGTTCTCGTTGGCCAGTTCATGCCCGCGGTCCCGAAGGCCGTTCCGGAAGCCGGTGAGGCGCTCCTCGCTGGTCAGGACGGACTCGGGCCCGGCCAGAATGGCGAAGGAGCGGTACCCGAGGTCCCACAGCACCCGGGCCAGTCGCCGCGCGCCGTCGGCGTTCTCCATCACCAGCGTGTCGACCGGCAGTGCCCGCTGGCCGATCGCCGACACCTGGCCGCCCGCCGCGGTGATGCCGGCGACCTGGGCGGCCAACCGGGCGGCGACGTCCTCGTCCGCGAACCGGGACCCGGCCAGGATCACCGCTCGAGCCCGCTGCCGGCGTAGCGCCTCCACGTGACGGATCTCGGTCTCCGGATCCCACATGGTGGAGGCGATGGTGACGATCAGGTCGCGTTCTGCTGCTGCGGCCATCACGCCCGAGGCGACAGCGGCGGCGAACGGATCGGCGATGTCGTGCACGATCAGCCCGACGGTGGTGGTGGTTCCGCGGACCATGGCCTGGGCGTTGGCGTTGGGCGAGTACTCGAGATCGGCAGCGGCCTGCATCACCCTTGCCTTGAGCTCGGCGCGAACGGTGCGGCCCGCAGCGCCGCTGAGCGACCTGGATGCGGTGGCCAGCGATACGCCGGCAGCCCGTGCCACGTCGGCGAGCGTCACGAGTTCGGCCACGGATCAGGTCCTTTCTCGCGCAGGCACAGTCAGGCACCGTCAGGCACAGTCAGGGCACCAGGCCCGGCGAGGCCTCGCCCGCTCAACAAGACCCTAAGCGCTCCGGGAAGGTCGGATCCGCTGCGAACCGCGCTGCGATCGGCGCAGCCGGACTCCCATAGAATTTCTGCTGTGCAGCTGCTCGCGATCGACACCTCGACACCCACCGTGACCGCGGGAGTGGTGTCTTTGCTTCGTCCCCACCAGCTGATCGCGGCGCCGGCAACACCGGCGCCGGAGCCGGTCGAACTTCGGGCCGAGCGCACTGTCACCGACCCGTTCGCCCATGCCGAGAAGCTGATGCCCTTGATCAATGCCGCTCTGGCGTCCTGCGGACTCCGGCTGCCCGACCTCGACGCGATCGTCGTCGGACTCGGCCCCGGCCCTTTCACCGGGCTCCGGGTCGGGATCGCGACGGCCCAGGCGCTGGGCGACGCGCTGGATGTCCCCGTCCACGGTGTCGGCTCGCACGACGCCGCTGCGCGAGCGGAGCTGGCCGCCGAGCGTGGGCAGCCGCCGTCGGCTTTTCTGGTCGTCACCGACGCCCGCCGGCGTGAGGTGTATCTGTCGGCCTACGCGGGCGACGGACTCCGACTGTTGGGGCCTCTTCCGGTGGCGCCGGCCGCAGTACCGGCCCTGTTGGCCGATCACCACATCGTTCCCGAGCGGATGATCGGCGCAGGCGCGGCGTTGCTGGCCGGACAGCCGGGCCTGGAAGCGGTGGTGGCGACCCCCGGCGCCGGTGCCCTGTCGGTCGGCCTGGTGTCGGCCGCAGCCAGGGCTCTGCTGACCGGGGTGGTCCCTGGACCACTCGTTCCGCTCTATCTGCGACGTCCTGACGCCGCGGAGCCCGGAGCGCGCAAGTCCGTTCTGGGCTCGTGAGCGTCCAGGGGCGCGCTGGCCCACCGGAGCCCCTCCAGTGGTGGGACATCGAACAGCTGACAGAGCTGGAGCAGGTGTTGTTTCCCACCGACTCGCCCTGGAGTGCCGCAATGTTCTGGGCAGAGCTGGCGGCCGGAAATCACTACGTCGTCACCCGCAGCGTGGAGGGGAACGTCCTGGGCTACGCGGGGCTCTCCAGTGGCAACGACGAACAGGCTGAGGTACAAACGATCGGAGTGCGTCCGAACGCGCAGGGGAACGGCGTCGGCCGGGCATTGCTGAGGAATCTGATCGCCGCCGCCGGCGACCGTGCGATCTTCCTCGACGTCCGTACTGACAATGCCGCTGCGATGGCGCTCTACAGCTCGGAGCGGTTCACCACGATCGGACTCCGCCGGCACTATTACCAGCCCAGCGGCGCCGATGCATTCACGATGGTCCGCGCGGCGGACGAGCGAGCAGGAACAGCCCACGCGATGGAAGAGATGACATGACAAGCAGTGCAGCGGGATCGGTGCGGCTGGGCGCGGGCGCGGTGATCCTGGGAATCGAATCCTCCTGTGATGAGACCGGGGCCGGCCTGGTGAGGCTGACCGATGTGGGCCCGGTGTTGTTGGGACACGAACTGGCCTCCAGCTCCGACCAGCACGCGCGGTTCGGCGGGGTGGTACCGGAGATCGCGTCGCGGGCGCATCTGGAAGCGATGACCGCAACTGTTCGGACGGCATTTCGCAAGGCCGGCGTCCGGCCGGGCGCTGTGGATGCCATCGCGGTCACCTGCGGTCCAGGACTGGCCGGCGCGTTGCTGGTCGGGGTAGCAGCGGCCAAGGCCTACGCGGCCGCCTGGGGGGTGCCCTTGTTCGGTGTCAACCACCTGGCCGGTCACGTCGCAGCGGACACCCTCGAGCACGGACCGCTGCCCAAACCTGCCCTGGCGCTGCTGGTGTCGGGTGGCCACACCCTGTTGCTCCGCATCGACGACCTCGCCGGTCGTATTTCCGAGATCGGTTCCACCGTGGACGACGCGGCCGGCGAGGCGTACGACAAGGTGGCGCGTCTGCTCGGACTCGGTTACCCGGGTGGTCCGGTGATCGATCAACTCGCAGCCGCCGGCAATCCGACGGCCATTCGCTTTCCACGTGGGTTGACCGGGCCGCAGGATTCCCCCTACGACTTCTCGTTCTCCGGCTTGAAGACGTCGGTCGCCCGGTTCGTCGAAAACACCGAGCGAAACGGCGGGGTGGTGCCGGTCGAAGATGTGTGCGCGTCCTTCCAGGAGGCCGTCGCTGACGTATTGACCGCGAAAACTGTTCGAGCCGCCGGAGACCTCGACATCGGAACGGTCGTCATCGCCGGTGGCGTAGCGGCCAACGGTCGGCTCCGGTCGCTTGCTCGCGAGCGCTGCGAGGCGGCCGGAATCGCGGTGCGGATCCCCCGGCCGGGTCTGTGTACGGACAACGGTGCCATGATCGCGGCAGTCGGTGCGCACGTGGCAGCGGCGGGTGCCCGACCGTCCGGTCCGTTGCTCAGCGGGAATCCGGCCATGTTGGTCTCCACCGTGTTGGCCGACTGACTCGTGGTGGTCGACTGATTCGTGCCGCCCAATGGATTGGTGTTGACCAATTGACCACCCGGGCGCCGACAGCGGAGCTCGTCAGCAGGAAACGACAGAACGCCGGAAAGGAACGCCCGATGAATACCCAGGGTTCGGGGATCTTCGACAACGATGCCGCACACGAGTTCCTCGAGAAACTCCGAGGGGCAGCGCCGACGGCCGTCGGGGACCTGATTTCCGGAGCGTTGCGCGGGGTTGCCCAGGCCGAACGCCCGCTGGAAGTCGACGATGTGCAGGAGGCGCTGGTCGCGGTGGCTCTGCTGCTCGGCGAGTACGACGACGCTGTGCTCGCCGACGCGCCGGATGCCGAGGCCGTCAAGGCCTGGTTCGTCGATCTGGAGGTCGAGCTCAATCCGGCTCGACGGCAGATCGCCGGAGCTGCGATCACCCGCATTCTGCTACCCGCAGACAATGCGTGGTACGAGCGCTGTAACTCCGTCGAGGGTGGGAAGCAGGCGATTGGGGCGGTCCTGCGGTTGCAGGAGGAATTGGCCGATGCCACCGGCCAGGACTGACGGCTTGCGAGTCGCAGGGGCGATGTAGCGGTTCGGTTCGGGCTGTTGTGCTGCCGAACAGGCCGCCTCGATCCGCTGAATCCGTATCTTCACCCGCTTCGGCGAAGTCGCTGAGCGCGAGGGAGGGGTCGGGGTTGAGACCTGGCACTCTCGGGGTTAGAGTGCTAGTTGAACGGCGCAGCGACGGTCCGGCTCCCGCGACGACGGGCCCGCACTGCGGCGGTCATCAGCCGTTATCCCGCAACTATCCAACCCCAGAAGGGGGAGATCACACCGTGGCGAGCGTGAAGATCCAGCCGCTCGAGGACAAGATCCTCGTCCAGGCCAACGAGGCCGAGACGACTACTGCGTCGGGAATCGTCATCCCTGACACTGCCAAGGAGAAGCCCCAGGAGGGCACCGTCCTTGCTGTCGGACCCGGCCGCGTCGACGACAACGGCAACCGCGTACCGGTTGACGTTGCCGAAGGCGACGTAGTCATCTACTCGAAGTACGGCGGCACCGAGGTCAAGTACTCGGGCCAGGAATACCTGATCCTTTCGGCCCGCGACGTGCTGGCCAAGGTCACCAAGTGACACGTGGCAGCGCCGCTCCTTCCGGAACGTCGCTGCCAGTTCGAATGTGAGCCGGCGCCCCGATTCCGCATCTTTCGCGGGGTCGGGGCGCGGGCGTTCGACCTCAATTCGCATCCCTTTCACGAAGGACTGGCATAACCATGGCGAAGCAGATCAGCTTCGACTCGCAGGCCCGGTCGGCGCTGCAACGCGGCGTCGACAAGCTGGCCGACGCGGTCAAGATCACCCTCGGCCCGCGCGGTCAGTATGTGGTGTTGGACAAGAAGTTCGGTGGCCCGACGGTCACCAACGACGGCGTGACCATCGCCCGTGAGATCGAACTCGACGATGCCGGTGAGAACCTCGGCGCCCAGTTGGCCAAGACCGCGGCAACGAAGACCAACGATGTGGCCGGAGACGGCACCACCACCGCCACCGTGCTGGCCCAGTCGCTGGTCACCGAGGGCCTGCGCAACGTGGCCGCCGGCGCCGATCCGCTGGCCCTGCGCTCCGGCATCTCCAAAGCCGCGGACAAGGTGATCTCGATCCTCGAGTCGAGGGCGACCCCGGTCGCCGGCGATCGCGCCGCGATCGCCCAGGTCGGTACCATCGCGTCGCGCGACAGCCACATCGGCGACCTGCTCGGCGAGGCGATCGACAAGGTCGGCGCGGATGGCGTCGTCACCGTCGAAGAACACGGCGGACAGGGCATCGAGCTGGAGTACACCGACGGTGTGCAGTTCGACAAGGGTTACATCTCACCGCATTTCATTACCGATGCGGAGGCGGCGGAGTCAGTTCTGGAGAACGCCGGCGTCCTACTGGTGCGCGACAAGATCTCCTCGCTCGCCGATCTGCTGCCGCTGCTGGAGAAGGTCCTGGCCGAGTCCAAGCCGCTGTTGATCATCGCCGAGGACGTCGAGGGCGAGGCTCTGTCGACCCTGGTGGTGAACGCGATTCGCAAGACTTTCAAGGTCGTCGCGGTGAAGTCGCCGTACTTCGGTGACCGACGCAAGTCGTTCATGCAGGATCTCGCGATCGTGACCGGCGCAGAGGTCGTTTCTCCGGAGGTAGGCCTCAAGCTGAAGGACGCCGGTCTGGAGGTGCTCGGATCCGTTCGCCGGGTCACGGTCACCAAGGACGCCACGACCATCGTCGATGGTGGTGGTTCGGCCGATGCGATCGCAGAGCGGACCGCCCAGATCAAGGCTGAGATCGAGAACACCGACTCGGACTGGGATCGCGAGAAGCTGCAGGAGCGGCTGGCCAAGTTGGCCGGTGGCGTCGCGGTGATCAAGGTCGGAGCCGCCACCGAGACCGAGGCCAAGGAGCGCAAGCACCGCATCGAGGACGCTGTGGCAGCCACGAAGGCAGCTGTGGCCGAAGGAATCATCCCCGGTGGCGGGTCCGCGCTCGTGCACGCATCGCTCGAACTGGACGATCTGGAGGCCGAACTCGGCGGCGACCAGGGCACCGGCGTCGCCATCGTCCGCCGAGCCCTGCGCGCTCCCGCCTACTGGATCGCGGCCAACGCCGGCAAGGATGGCTCGGTGGTGGTGAACGCCGTCGCCGAACTTCCGGTCGGCCAGGGCTACGACGCAGCGGACGACCGGTTCACCGATCTGATCGCGGCAGGCATCATCGACCCGGTGAGGGTGACCAAGTCTGCGTTGGCCAACGCAGCGTCGATCGCCGGCATGGTCCTCACCACCGCGAGCACCGTCACCGACATCCCGGAGAATGAGCCTGCAGCCACAGGTGGACACGGCGGGCACGGACACCAGCACTGAGTTCGGGCGACTCGGAGGTGGGGTGACTCGAGGGTGGGCGACTGGGGTCGTTCCAGCCCGGGACCGCACGGCGAGCGGGCAGCATCGGATTCCCGATGCTGCCCGCTTCGTCGTTCCATGGCCTGGCACCGCGTGGTGCCGCGTGACGCAGCCGGGTCCGATCACCGCGAGTGCTGTCTCGATCACCCTATTGGGGCAGGCTGACCCCGGCACCTTCCGTGCGGTCGTGCACTGTGACGGGGCCGGCCCACTCCAGAGTGAGCACCGCTCACTGTTCGGGTGATGGATTCGCGCGCAAAGGGGTGACAGGCGCCCGACGAGCGTCTAGCCTGGACTCATGCCAGTCCGTCGGCGTCGACCGGAGCACAGCCTTGCCGCCAAGCTGCGCCCGGTCGGCTCTTCTGGGGTCCGGTCAGCCGGCCTGCACCGCGGTCGCGAGCAAGCCATGACGCTCGCCTTCGGACAAACCACCCCAGATCCCGTACGGCTCGTGCACCTGCAGGGCGTGAGCTCGGCAGTCCATCATCGCCGGGCAATCCAGGCAGACGGCCTTCGCGGTGGTCTCCCGCCGAAGGCGCGCAGGCCCCCGTTCACCCTCGGGATGGAAGAAGTACGAACTGGCCATTCCCCGGCACGCGGCGTGGAGTTGCCAGTCCCATTCGTCGGCATTCGGCCCGGGAAGGCGCCTGGTATCGGCCATGGTGTTGCCCACCTCCGTTGCTCACCTCCGCCGATGGCCGGAAATTGGGCCAGCACCGGTGGCTCACCTCATCGAGGCGGATTCCTGACCCGGTCTGGTCGCATCTGCACTGACATCGACGCTGCTGTGATCAAGACAGTAGGCCCGATCGGCAGACGCTTCAAGAGCATGAAAGCGATCTTCCAAGATCGTTCACACCGCCTCCGATCACCGGAAAGCTGGCGGGTTGCCCTCGATGAGGCCCTGACCGACCGGTGCAGCTGCCCATTCGGCCGCTCGCTGGCTGTGATGAATGGGTTGTCGCATCGCCCTATTCAGCTATTGGCTCCCCGCTCCGTGGTTCCATGGGGGCTTCCTCTGGGGAGAGCGCTATACACTCAGCTACGAAACGGCTACACTAAGTCAGAGCGCAGTCAAAACGCGAAGACGTTGACACGCATCACGAGTCAAATCGCTTCAAAACGCAACAAAGCGGTTCCAACAGAAGGACTCCAACGGGTATCACCCGGTCGGGGAGCACTTCGGGGTCTGTCGCTGTCCGCTGACGGTGAATGTGGCATTACCGAGTTCGGCGAAAATACGTCGGCCGTCGTCGGCCGATGAAGACCTGCGAAAGAAGGCTCTTATGACCACCGTTCTGATCTGCGATGAGCGACGTAGTGCCCGGGACGGATTGAACCGCGTCATGGCATCGGTTCCATCGGTGACCGGTATCGATTGTGTCGGCGGCGGTGACGAGCTGCTGGGCAGATATGGCAGAGAAGCCGCCGACGTCGTCCTCATCGGCACTCAGCGAGCCCTGACCAGTGGCATCGAGGCCACCAGGCGACTGTTGGCGATCCACCCGTCGGCCGTTGTGATCGTCTTCGGCTCGCCCGACGACACGGCATCGATCGCTGCGGCCATCGCCTGCGGTGCGCGGGGCTTCCTGCGGTGGGATGCGACGCAGCCGGAAATAGTGGCAGCCCTCGCCGATACCCTCACCAGCCCTCGTATTCCATCACCCCGGGACGCGGTTGACGGGCAGGCCCAACTGACCGAACGCGAACTCCAGGTGCTGCGGGGCATGAGCCAAGGGCAGTCCAACGGCGAGATCGGCAAAGAACTGTTCCTTTCCGAGGACACCATCAAAACGCACGCCCGAAGGCTCTTCCGAAAGCTGGGGGCCCGCGATCGGGCGCAGGCCGTTGCGGTAGGTTTTCGTCGCGGCCTCGTCGCTTGAGGCGCGCCGCGAGCTGAGCACCGAGCGCGGCGAGGTGCATGCTGATCCAGGCGAGCAGCTCTGGACCGGCTGACGGCGGCGAGCGATGTCGAGGTTGCCGTTGTGTCGAGCCGGTGGCGTCGATCCTGACGGCTGCTCGGCGGTGCGGAGTTCCACCCCGCGGGAGCAACCTGCGATATGTGTAACGGACAGGCCGATGACGGCGATGGATGAGTCAGAAGACACAACCGGCGACGCCGGCTTCGAAGCCGTGCTCGACCGTGCGACCGACGGCGATCGGAACGCGCTCGGTACCGTGCTGGCCCGCATCCATCCGCTGGTAGTGCGCTATTGCCGCTCCAGACTTTCTATTGGTCACCGATCGTCGTCCACGGCGGACGACGTAGCGCAGGAGGTGTGCATGGCGCTCATCTCGGCGTTGCCCTCCTATCGTCGGGATGGTCGCCCGTTCCTCGCCTTCGTCTACGGGATCGCCGCGCACAAGGTGGTCGACGCCCATCGCACAGCCGGACGATCCCGATCCGTTCTGGTCGCCGAGATTCCGGAGTCGGTCAGCGTCGCGCTCGGGCCAGAGCAGCAGGCAGTCGACAGCAGTTTGTCAGCCACCATGGCCTCGCTGATGGCGAACCTGCCGGGGAATCAGCAGGAGATCCTTCGGCTGCGCGTCGCGGTCGGGTTGTCGGCCGACGAGACGGCAGAAGCTCTGGGAATGACGCCAGGGGCGGTTCGCGTCGCCCAGCACCGCGCACTGAGCAAACTGCGTGCCGTGCTGCAAAATGACGCAACGCTGTGGGAGCAGGTCGTCTGATGGGCACGCAGCGCACTCCGGAGCCGGGATCCGTACCGGCGCCGGTCTCTCCGGCCACGCCGGTATTTCCGGCCACGCCGGTCTTTCCGGCCACGCCGGCGCGAACCAAATTCGCGCCGGGCGTGGCGTTTCCGATCGTCGACGATCTCTCCGCCATCGCTGCCGACGACGACCTCCTGGATTCGATCGCGGTCGGCGCCCTCGAAGTCGTTAATCCCGTCGACTCGACCGCACCGATCTGCCGACCGGTGCGCCGCTCGGTTTCACAGCCGCCACCCGGCCCTGGCTCGCTGCTCGACCCGCTGCTCGCCTCCTGGCGCGCGGAGATCCTGGAATCGCCCGCGCCACCGCTGCCGGAGCTGCCGCCGATGGTTTCGGGAAAGCCGGCGCCCCTACCGATGGTGTCGCCGCCGTCGCGGCGGGTGCTGCGGCCGATGGCGGGAATCGCCGCCGCGATCTGCGCGCTGCTGCTGGGCTCGACCGCCATCGCGGCGCAAGCAGCCGGTCCCGGCGATGTGCTCTGGCCGCTCACTCAGGTGTTGTACGCCGATCACGCCGACTCGGTACAGGCCAAGGCTGCCGCCAATTCTTCGCTGGACAGCGCTCGGGTCGCGTTGAGCTCGGGTGATCCCGCCGCAGCCTCGGTGGCGCTGCAGTTGGCTTCGAACGAGGTGCGAAAAGTCGCTGCCACCGACGGACACGACGACCTGCAGCAAGCGCTCGACACGCTGCTGGCCAAGGTGTCCACCAGGCGGCGAGCGCCGAATTCCGATGCGGGTCGCGGTCGTGGCGAGATCGACCGCAGCACTGCTGGAACCGGCTCCGTGGCGCGGATCCAGGCGCGGGCGGCTCTGCCCGGATCTCCGACCTCGCGTGCGTCGAGCAGCAAGCCCGGCTCCGCCGCCGCCGGTACTCCGGGGCACCGAAACCCCCCGCTGGCAACGGTTTCGGTGGACCGTGGAGCGGCGCCTTCGGTCGCCGCTACGGCACCTACGCGCACGGTCGGTACCTGGACGCGCACGTCCCGTCCGCTCCCTCCGACCGCGCCAGCCGTCATTCCGCCGGCGACACCAGCGCTGCCGGGTCCGGGCACGGCCCCTGCACCGACGCGCCCGGTCGTGCCGATGCCATCGACACACCCCGCGACGACCCAGCTGGCGACCACAGATCAGCAGACCATCAAGGTTCCGACAACGCCCGCGCCGCTCCCTCCCGCGCCCCCGACGACGCCGCCGCCCCCAACGCCGCCGCCTCCGACCGCGCCCCCGACGACACCGCCGCCCCCGACGACGGCGCCCACCACTGCCACCGAAACGAGCCAGGACACTTCGACCACCTCGGAGCTCCCGACGCCGACCCCGCTGACCACCGACGCCCCCAATCACGGTGATCAGAGCAACGCCGGCGATCCGACCCCCGCAGTGGAATCCACCGCCCTCCAGTGAGGCCATGAGCCGTCCGAGATCTCCCCTAGGATGAACGGATGGCGAGAAGTGCGGTTCCTGTCGAGAACGAGATCGCCGACGACAAGTTCTCGTTGATCGGTTTGACCTACGACGACGTCCTGCTCCTGCCGGATGCCTCGGATCTGGTTCCGAGCGAAGCCGATACCCGGACCAGACTCACGCGCAACGTCTCCCTGAAGATTCCGTTGGTCTCCAGCGCGATGGACACGGTCACCGAATCCCGGATGGCGATCGCGATGGCCCGGCAGGGGGGCATCGGCGTTCTGCACTACAACATGCAGCCCGAGAATCAGGCCACCCAGGTCGAGATCGTGAAGCGGTCCGAGGCCGGCATGGTCACCGACCCCATCACCTGCTCCCCGGACGCCACCATCGGTGACGCCGACGGCATGTGCGCGATGTTTCGCATCTCGGGTGTGCCGGTCACCGACGCCGGCGGTCGCCTGGTCGGCATCATCACCAATCGCGACATGCGCTTCGAGGTGGACATGTCCCGGCCCGTCCGGGAGGTGATGACTGCGATGCCGCTGGTCACCGCTCCGGTCGGTTGCACCGCGGAAGTGGCTCTCGGGCTGCTGCGCAAGCACAAGATCGAGAAGCTTCCGCTGGTCGACGGCGACGGCAGACTCCGTGGCCTGATCACGGTCAAGGACTTCACCAAGACCGAGCAGTATCCCAACGCGACCAAGGATCGCGACGGACGGCTGCTGGTCGCCGCGGCAGTCAGTGTCGGCGACGCCGCCCACGCCAGAGCGATGGGACTGGTCGACGCCGGAGTGGACGTGTTGATGGTCGATACGGCCCACGGGCACTCGCGCGCCGTAGCCGACATGGTGGCTCGCCTGCAGAAGGACGTCGGTCGGCAGGTGGACATCGTGGGCGGCAACGTCGCGACCAGAGCGGGTGCGCAGTCCCTGATCGATGCCGGCGCCGACGCGGTCAAGGTCGGGGTGGGACCGGGGTCGATCTGCACCACCAGGGTGGTCACCGGCATCGGCGTGCCGCAGGTGACGGCGATCCACGAGGCAGCCAAGGCCTGCCGACCGGCCGGGGTGCCGCTGATCGGCGACGGCGGCCTGCAGTTCTCCGGTGACATCGCGAAAGCCATCGCCGTCGGTGCCGATTCGGTGATGCTCGGTTCGCTACTGGCCGGTGTCTCCGAGTCGCCCGGTGAGTTGATCTTCGTGAACGGAAAGCAGTACAAGACCTATCGCGGCATGGGCTCGCTGGGTGCGATGCAGTCACGAGGCGAGGTGAAGGCGTACTCCAAGGGCCGGTACGGCCAGGACGATGTGCTGTCGGACGACAAGTTGGTACCCCAGGGCATCGAGGCCAGGGTGCCCTACCGCGGCAAGCTCTCCGACGTCAGCCACCAGCTGGTCGGCGGTCTGCGGGCGGCGATGGGTTACACGGGTTCGCGCACCATATCGCGGCTGCAGGAGGCGAAGTTGGTGCGGATCACCTCCGCGGGTCTGAGAGAATCGCACCCGCACGACGTGACCATCACCACCGAGGCGCCCAACTACTTCGACCGCTGATCCGGCGCTGCTGCTGCCGATCTTCGGCGCCGCGAAACCCAGGAGTCCGCCTTGAACGAAAGCGTCGAAATCGGTATGGGCCGAACCGCCCGCCGCAGCTATGGGCTCGACGATGTGGCGATCGTGCCATCCCGGCGCACCCGGTCGTCGGCCAAGGTCTCGACAGCCTGGCAGATCGATGCCTACCGATTCGAGATCCCGCTGGTGACAGCGGCGTGCGACGCCGTCGTCTCGCCTTCGATAGCGACCCAGGTCGGCCGATTGGGCGGCCTTGGTGTCCTTGACGGCGAGGGTTTGTGGGCCAGGCACGGCGATCCGCAGAAGGTTCTCGACGGCATCGTGGCGCTGGGTCCGGACGCTGATGCCGCCGATGTGTTGGCTCGGTTGCAGGCGGCGTACTCGGTGCCCGTTTCGGAAGATCTGCTGCGTGAGGCGATCGGCACGCTCCGGTCCGGAGGCTCGACGGTGGCGGTCCGACTGTCGCCGCAGAATGCCGCCGCGCTGGCGCCGAAGGCCATCGCGGCCGGAGTCGAATTGTTGATCATCCAGGGCACGATCGTGTCGGCGGAGCACGTCCAGACCGCAGGTGAACCGCTCAACCTCAAATCGTTCATCGCAGATCTCGACGTGCCGGTCATCGTCGGCGGGGCGACCAACTATCAGACGGCGACGCATCTGATGCGAACCGGAGCCGCCGGAATCATCGTCGGCACCGGAAGCGGGTCGCATGCCACCACGGCAGAGGTCCTGGGCATTGCGGTGCCGATGGCGACTGCGATCGCCGATGCGGCCGGAGCTCGTCGGTCCTATCTGGACGAGACCGGAGGGCGCTACGTTCACGTCATCGCCGCTGGCGACCTGCACACCAGTGCTGACATCGCCAAGGCCATCGCCTGCGGCGCCGACGCCGTCATGCTGGGCGAGCCGCTGACCGAGGCCACCGAAGCGCCTGCACAGGGTTGGTTCTGGCCCACCACGGCCGCGCATCCGGTGCTGCCGCGTGGGTTCGCCGGGCCCTGCGGATTCGCCGACGTGCCGTTGGCGCAGTTGCTGCTCGGCCCGGCAGTGAGCGCGGATGGCACCAGCAATCTGTTCGGCGCGCTACGGCGCGCGATGGCCAAGGCGGGCTACTCGGATTTGAAGGAATTCCAGAAGGTCGGGCTGACGGTGCGCGGCTGAGCCTTCCGACGATCCGGATCTGGGCACACCGACCTGGGTTTGCGAGCAGGGCAGTTGCGAGCAGAGGAACCAGTCGCCGCGAATACGCGCCGAGCGGAAGGAAGCAGTCATGGGTGAGGTGGTGGCCGCCCTGGATGTCGGAGGCACGTCGATCAAGGCCGGTTTGGTCGACCGGCAGGGGCGGGTGCTCTTCTCCACCCGCCGGCCCACCGTCGTCGAGCAAGGGCCTGCCGCGGTGGTTGCCGGCATCGTGGACCTCGCGGACGAGCTGTGCTCGGCTTCTGAGATCAGCGCAGGTGCGGGAACCAGCGCGGTTCCCGCATCAACTGTGAAAGCAATCGGCGTCGTCGTTCCTGGAACGGTCGATCGGGTCGCCGGCGTTGCTCGGCTGGCGGTCAACCTGGGTTGGCGGGACGTCCCGCTGGTGGCGCTGATCGAAGCTCGCACCGGCCTTCCGGTGAGCCTGGGCCACGATGTCCGGGCCGCGGCGCTGGCCGAGGCAAGGTTGGGTGCCGGTGCCGGCGACGAGTCGATGTTCTTTCTGGCGATCGGCACCGGCATCGCCGGTGGGCTGGCGCGAAGCGGCGTGGTGGAGGATGGGGCAGCAGGCCTGAGCGGTGAGATCGGACACCTGGTCGTCCGGCACGGTGGCCCGGCGTGCCGGTGCGGCAACCACGGGTGCCTCGAGGCCGTCGCATCGGCGTCCCGGATCTCGGATCGATATGCCTCCTCGACCGGCCGCACCACGTCCGCGGAGACGATCGCGGCCCTGGTGCGCTCCGGAGATCTGCCGGCGCAGCTGGTGTGGGCCGAGGCGATCGATGCGCTCGCCGACGCGCTGGCCGCGGTGACGGTGCTGATGGATCCGGCTCGCTTCGTGCTGGGCGGCGGGCTGTCGCTGGCCGGCGCCACCCTGGTCGACCCGCTGGTGGCGGCCCTGTTCCAGCGGCTGACGTTCCGGCCTGCGCCTCCGGTGTCGCTGACGGCGCTGGGTGATCGGGCCGGGGTACTGGGAGCGGCCCTGCGGGCGTGGGATTTCCTGGCCGCTCTGGAACGGGAACGTGGATGACATCGGTCTTGCTGCGTAACGGCCGGATTGTGACGCCGACGGCAGTTCTGCACGGCGGCAGTGTGCGGGTGGTGGACGGCCGGATCACCGAGGTGGCTCCGGCGCCGGCGGAATCCAGCTGGGCAGAATCGAGCTCGGCGGAACCCAGCGGGGCGGCTCCCAGCTGGGCGGAATCGAACTCGGTGGAATCCAGCGGGGCGGCGCCCACCGCGGCCGATCCAGGCGTTCCGGTCGTCGATCTTCGGGGCGGCACCGTGCTGCCGGGGCTGGTCGACCTGCATGTGCACGGCGGCGGTGGCGGCGGCTTCGACAATGGGACCAAGGCCATCGCGACCGGCCTGGCCACCCATCGGGCCAACGGCAGCACCGCGGGCCTTATCTCGCTGGTCACCGCGCCACCAGACCAGATGGTCGCCTCCATCGCGGCGGCCGCCGAATACGCCGCCGGCGATCCTGGGGTGTTGGGACTCCATTTGGAGGGACCGTTTCTGTCCCCGCATCGCCGCGGAGTACATGACCCGCGGGCGCTGCAGAATCCGGATCCCGTGCTGCTGCAACGGCTTCTGGATGCCGGTCGGGGAGCGGTGCGGGTGATCACGCTGGCGCCAGAGCTGTCCGGCGGCCTGGAGCTGGTGCGGCGCATCGTCGGAGCCGGTGTGCGCGTCGCCGTCGGACATTCCGACGCCGACTACGACGTTGCGCTGCAGGCCTTTCGGGCCGGCGCGGACCTGGTGACCCACGCCTTCAACGGAATGCGGCCGCTGCACCACCGCGACCCGTCCATCATCGGTGCAGCGATGGACGCCGAAGTCGTCTTCGAGGCGGTCAACGACGGGGTGCACCTGCACCCGGCCACCGTTCGGCTGCTCCGCGACATCGCCCCCGGCCGGGTCGCGCTGATCACCGATGCGATGGAAGCCGCCGGTGCGGCCGACGGCAGTTACCGCCTGGGCGCTTTCGAGGTGCAGGTACGCGGCGGCGAGGCCCGACTGGCCGACGGCACGATCGCCGGCTCCACCCTCACCATGACGGTGGCCGTGCAGCGGGCGGTGCAGCAGGTCGGAATGTCGTTGCTGGAAGCCGTCAACGCCGGCTCTCTGGTGCCAGCCTTGTATCTCGGAGTGGACTCCGATCATGGGTCCATCCGCCCCGGCCAGCGCGCCGATCTGGTGTTCACCGATGCCACTCTGCAACTGCGGGCGGTGATGCGGGGCGGGGAATGGGTGGACGAGCGCCGCCCCTGAGGGTCCAGTGCCGAGCCGTCAGGTTCTGCGGCGATCCCGCTTCGGCTGCCGGAGCCCGGATGCCACCAGCCGGCGCAGCAGCTCCCTGGTGTCCACCGCCACCGCGCCCGCGTCGACCAGCGACTGATACTTCTCCTGTGGGACGTCGTAGTGGTCGTGGTCGAAACCTCGCGGAGGAAGGGAATTGGCCGCGGCAAACTCGTGCAGCTCCGCATAACTGCGATCGCTCACCAGGTGCGACCAGACCCGCCCGTGCGCCGGCCAGCGAGGAGGGTCGATCAGCACCGTCATCCCGGTGATTGTGCTCGCCGGAGTGGATGAGGGGCGTCCGATAGAATGGCCGGTAGCTGACCGACGACGGTGGCTAGGGTTCCGCTCCTGGGTTTCTCATCGCTCAGGGGGCAGGTCCAAGCGCCACAGCTGCGCCTTCCACGGGTCGACAACCCGGGTGAGGGGTAGCCACCTCCGGGAAAAAAGCCCAGGGAGGGACCGGTTTGCACACGCATGAGCAGTTCCACCATGACTCCGTGTGCCGACACCGGCCTACCCGAAAGGCAGCAGATCAATGACCACTGGTAGCGGCGACAGTGCTGAACATACCGACGGTGCTGAACATACCGACCGTGTTGAACATGCCGACCGTGCTGACGACACCTCTCGTGTTGACGACACGAACAATGACAGCGAGAGTCGCACCGTCGATCTCCCCGGGTCCAAAGACCTGGAAGCCCATCCCGTTCTGGTCGTCGATTTCGGCGCTCAGTACGCGCAGTTGATCGCTCGCCGGGTTCGCGAGGCCGCCGTCTATTCCGAGATCGTGCCGTCCTCGATGTCGGCGGCAGACATGCTGGCGAAATCGCCGGCAGCCATCATCCTGTCCGGTGGCCCGGCGAGCGTGTACGCCGAGCACGCCCCGCAGTTGGACCCGGCGATCTTCGAGGCCGGGGTTCCGATGCTCGGCATCTGCTACGGGTTCCAGGTGATGGCCACGGCTCTGGGCGGTCGGGTCGACCGCACCGGACGACGGGAGTACGGGGCCACGACGCTGACGGTCACCGACCAGGACTCGTCTCTGCTGCATGGTCTCCCCGAAAGTCTGGGCGTGTGGATGAGCCACGGCGATTCGGTCGCCCAGGCGCCGCCCGGGTTTGCCGTCACGGCGACCACGGCGGACACCCCCATCGCGGCCTTCGAGAACGTGGAACGCCGGCTGGCCGGAGTTCAGTACCACCCCGAGGTCGCGCATTCCGAACACGGGCAGGAGGTGCTGCGCCGATTCCTGCACCAGATTGCCGGTATCGCGCCGGACTGGACGGCTCAGGAAATCCTGACCGAGCAGGTCCAGCTGATTCGACAAAAGGTCGGCTCGGACAAGGTGATCTGTGGACTCTCCGGCGGGGTGGACTCCGCGGTGGCCGCCGCGCTGGTGCACCAGGCGGTCGGTGATCAGCTCACCTGCGTCTTCGTCGACCACGGGCTGCTGCGCCTGGGCGAGCGCGAGCAGGTGGAGACCGACTATGTCGCCGCCACCGGCATCAAGCTCATCACCATCGATGCGGCGGATCGCTTCCTGTCCGCGCTGGCGGGCGTGAGCGACCCGGAGACCAAGCGGAAGATCATCGGTCGGGAATTCATCCGGGTCTTCGAGCAGGCCGCCGCCCAGGTCTCCGCCGAGGAGGGCGGCGTCAAGTTCCTGGTGCAGGGCACCCTCTATCCCGACGTGGTGGAATCCGGCGGCGGAGCAGGAACGGCCACCATCAAGTCGCACCACAATGTGGGTGGACTGCCCGACGACCTGTTGTTCCAGCTGGTGGAGCCGCTCCGGACGTTGTTCAAGGACGAGGTTCGACTGCTGGGCCGGGCGCTCGGCCTACCGGAGGCCATCGTCGGTCGGCATCCGTTCCCCGGGCCCGGCCTTGGCATCCGCATCATCGGTGAGGTGACGTACGAGCGCCTGGAGGTGCTGCGCGCCGCCGACGCGATCGTGCGCCAGGAGATGACGGCAGCCGGCGTCGACGCGCAGATCTGGCAGTGTCCCGTCGTGTTGTTGGCGGATGTCCGCAGCGTCGGCGTGCAGGGTGACGGCCGGACCTACGGGCACCCGATCGTGCTGCGCCCGGTGTCCAGCGAAGACGCCATGACGGCGGACTGGTCCCGGCTGCCGTACGAGTTGCTGGCCAGGATCTCCGGGCGCATCACCGGTGAGGTGCCCGAGGTCAACCGGGTGGTGCTGGACGTGACCAGCAAGCCGCCGGGGACCATCGAGTGGGAGTGACCGCTCCGGTCGCCGACGTCGGCAGAACCGGCTCACCGGTTCGAGGTGGAACCTGGCTGATCGTCACCCTCGGCGCCCTGTCCGCCTTCGGTCCGCTGTGCATGGACATGTACCTGCCTGCGCTTCCGCAGCTCGCCACTTCGCTGTCGTCCACGGCGGGGGCGGCCCAGCTCTCGCTCTCGGCGTGCATCGTCGGGCTCGGGATCGGTCAACTCGTGGTAGGGCCGTTCTCGGACCGGTTCGGCAGGAAAGGCCCCCTGCTGATCGGGCTTTCGCTGTTCGTGCTGGCATCCGCGTTGTGCGCGGTGAGCACGTCGATGGCGGTGCTGATCGCGTTGCGGCTGCTGCAAGGTGCCGCAGGCGCGGCGGGAATCGTCCTGTGCCGCGCCATTGTCGCCGATCGATTCACCGGAAAGGCGGCGGCGGCGTACTTCTCCACCATCGCCGCGATCAACGGTCTGGCCCCGATCCTGGCTCCGGTATTCGGCGCACAGGTGCTGCGGGTCGGGACCTGGCGCACGGTGTTCTGGGTGCTCACCGGAATCGGGGTCGTCCTGGTAGCGCTGACCCTGCTCTTCGTCCGGGAGTCGCTACCGGTCGAGAGTCGTTCTGCGAGCGGCGTTTCCGGCACCCTGGGCGCCTTCGGCCGGCTGCTGGGCGACCGGGTGTACCTCGGCTACGCGATCGCTGGGTCGACGGTGTGTGCGGCGATGTTCGGGTACATCTCGGCGTCCCCCTTCCTGCTTCAGGAAGGCTTCGGTCTGACGCCGCAGGTGTTCTCGCTCTGCTTCGCGGTCAACGCCTTCGGCATCGTCGCGATGAGCCAGTTGAGTCGGTTCCTACTGCGCCGCACCGACTCCGTCGCTCTGATGCGGTGGGGCGTGTGGCAGTGCGCCGTCGGCGCCGGTTTGCTGGCGGGCGCACTGCTCTCCGGCGCCGGGTTGCAGTTCGTGCTTGGATCCCTGTTCGTGATGGTCTCCGCCGTCGGTTTTGCGTTGCCGCACGCGTCCGTGCTGGCGATGGATCTGCACCGGACGATCGCCGGTTCCGCGTCGGCACTGCTCGGCGCGTTCCAGTACGCCTTCGGCGCGATCACCGCCTGGCTGGTCGGCTTCGGTAACAAGACGGCCGGCACGTCGTTGGCGTACACGGCGGTCGGAGCGGCCGCGCTGGCGGTGGCGGGACTCTGGTTGTGCCGACGATCGCCGGAGCCCGTGCCTACCCGCATCGTGATGACGAACTGACTCGGATCCTTCGAGCCGCTCGGTCGGGGACAATGACGTCTGCAAACGAAAATTGGCTCGGACGCAGAGAAGCGTCCGAGCCAATTCTTTGTGCCGTTGAAACCTTTGTGCCGTCGAAAGGAATCGAACCCTTCGCATCGCCCGTGCTCGACTGCCGCGCCCGAGGGCGCCGTCTGCCGATGGAATCCACCTACGCATCCAGGGCCGGCACTTGATCGTAACAGTTGTTCAGCCTCAATCATTCCGGACGAATCGTCGGCAGCACCTTCTACAGCATCGCCGGCAATTCTCCTGGCCATTGCCCGGCGGGACGAGCGATCAGGTCCGCTTTCGACTGGGTAGTGCGGTGGCCACCAGGCCGAGCCCGATCAGGGCGATGATCCCGACGGCGATCCATTTCGCAGCTGAATTGAGCAGCCACCACGGATCGCTACTGAGTCCGGCGGAGGCGATCGTCAGAAACACCAGGGATATGACCACCCCGATCACGTTGACGTGGCGGCGGCGGTGATTGTCAGACGCTCTCTTGTTCTCAATCACGCGTGTTCACCTCGCCGAAGCCGGCATGGACATCGAGATCCAGGTGCAGCGTGCCGCCCGGCTTGCCCGTGATCGGATTCGGCGACCCGTCGCTGTGAACGCCGTTGCTCTCGACTCCCAGGCAGTCCGAGCGGCCGGCTCCCGCTGCACAGTTCGCGACGACGTTCATGTCAGTGGGCAGGATGATCTGGGCGTGACCAGCTTTGAGATCCACCTTCACCCATGTGCCAGCCGCCGGAATCTTGACCGACCTGAGATCGAGCAGCAGGTCCCCGGCGTTCCACTCGTAACTCGGCTGCAGCTCGGCAACATCGGCCGGGTGGTATTCCTTCGAACCGTAGCCGCTGGTGCCGCTGATCCCGGTCACCGCGAGCGCCATGGTGACGAGGGAGAGGAAAACACCCGGTCCGATCAGTGAGTAGCCCCGGCCGCGGAGCGCCGCGATCAGCAACCCGACGCCCAGGACCGCGAGGGCGATGCCGGACACCTGTGCCCAGCTCAGGGCCCACCAGCCCGCGAACACACCGGCCGCGGCCAGGCCACCGGCCAGCAGGGTCGCCCCCAGCGCGGGTCTTCCGACAACTCCTGGGCCATTGCGATGAACCGGAGTGGAGGACTGCGCCAGGGGAGTGGGTTCGGGCAGATCCCAGGCGAAGGGTGCAACTCCGAGCGGATCCCACGCGGGTGGCGTCGTGCGCGGGGCCGACGTGTCGTTCAGGTCACCCGGGTCTCCTCCCGGGTAACCCAGATCTGCGACCGGATTCGCGGCCGATGGCTTCGTCATCCGGACACCGCCCGTCTCGGCAGACGCTGCCGAATCCGTCGTGCCCGTACTCGCGTTGGCGCCGGTCGGCGGTGGAGCGTCGACGCGGCCGGCCGCCGATGGCTGCTCCCAGAACGCTGGTTGTTGGAACGGCGAACTGCCGCTCGGAGCGGCCCCGGAACCGCTGCCCCAACGGCCCCAGCCGCTGGACCCGCAACCGCGCCGACCGCTCTGGAACTGTCGGGCGCTGCGCCGAACTTCGTCCGCCCACTGCTCGGCCTGCTCAGCCCATCCTCGAACCTGTTCGTCAGTGCGGTTCATCCAGTCCCCTCGCGAACCCTGCCGCCAGTCGCGGCGTGCGCTCTGCCGCCAGTCGGCGCGCCCGCTCTGCCGCCAGGAATTCCGGGCCGCACGGTGGCCGAGCGCACCCCGCCGCCGCAGAATCACCAGCACGATGACGCTGCCGATCGCCAAGGGGAGAAACTGTCGCCCCCAGGAGAACGTCGAGAAGGCGCTGATAGCTGCGACGACGCCGAGCCCGACCGCCAAGGGCGGCGGTACCGACGAGCGGCCGCGACCGAGCAGCGCCTCGGCGGCCGAAACCTCGTCACCGTCGGCGGGTAGCAGCAGCCAACCGAGGACGTAGAGCAGACCTCCGAAGCCGCCGAAGATCGTCAGGACGACAAAGGCCACCCTGATCAGGATCGGGTCGACGCCGAGCGCCCGCCCCAGGCCTCCTGCGACGCCGGCGATCTTGCGATCTCCGGTCGATCGGCGGGGACGACTGAGCCACCTGTCGCTGCGAGATCCGTTACCAGGATCACTGCCGGTGCGGAGGTGGTCGTCGGCGGCAGTTGGATGGAGAGGGGACGAGATATCGGCCGCCCCCGCGCCGGTGTTCCACTGATCGGTCATGGGATCACGGTGCCGCGTCCGGACGGCGGAAACCATCGGGGATGACCCTGGTTTCCGCGACTCGGGGATTTCCCCGATACCCTGGGTTGTCCTGACGTGAAACTCTGGTGGAGTGAGCTCGAACGGTGCTGCCCGCGGGCCGGAACAATCGGCGGCCCCACCGGACCGTCGCCAATCGGCGGCCGCGCCGGACTGTCGCCGGTCGGGGGCGCCGTCGGACCGTCGGCAACGGATCGTTCTGCAGCCACCGCCGGCACGAACCGAAGCCCCTGCGACCGATCCGGCCCGTCACGCGGGCGAACCCGTCGGCCTGATCTCCGCCGGAGCCGGATCCGAAGCGGGAGCTGGAGCCCAAGCAGGAGTCGAGAACGAGCTCGAACTGACGGCCGATGGCATCCCCCGTCTGACGCGGCGGCGCACCGGCTCTCTCGTCGGTGGCGTCGCGACCGGGATCTCCGATCACCTTCGGGTGTCGGCTCTGGCGGTGCGGATGGTGTTCGCCCTGATGGCAGTCGTTGCCGGCGCCGGAGTGCTCGCCTATGCGCTGCTGTGGATCTTCGTTCCGCCCGGGCCGGAGCGCCCCTCGTCAGAGGCGCTGGACGTCGAATCCGCTCGCGAGCGACGGCGGGCCATGGGTGTCGCCGCGCTCGGTCTGGCGGTGATGATCACGGCGGTCGCCCTTGGCATCGGGCAGATGTTGAGCTGGGTGTTGGGTCCGTTGGGCCTCGCCGCGCTCGGTGGCGCGTTCATCTGGCGTGAGGCCGACGATGCCCGACGGGCCCGCTGGCGAAAGACCGCCGCCGGCATCGTCGGACCCAGTCGCGGAACCGCGTGGCGGGTGGGCGGCGGCGCCGCTCTGGTCGTCGGTGGGCTGTCAGTTTTCGCCCTCGGGCAGCTGGATTTCACCGCCGTCCGGTCGGCCCTGATCGCCGTCGTGCTGACCTTGGTCGGCGTCGCGATCATCACCGTGCCGTGGTGGATCCGGCTGGTGCGCGACCTCGGCAACGAGCGGCAGGGCCGCATCCGGGAGCGGGAACGCGCCGAGATCGCGGCACACCTGCACGATTCCGTACTGCAGACGCTCGCCCTCATCCAGCGCCAGGCAGGCGATTCACGCGAGGTGGTGCGGTTGGCGCGCGGCCAGGAGCGGGAACTCCGAACCTGGTTGTACGGCCCGACCGGATACGCAGCAGCCGGTAGTTCGACCGCGTCCCCCAACACTACCTTCGCGGCCGCCCTGGCCGCGGCGGCCGGCGAGGTGGAGGATACCTACGCGGTGGCCCTGGCTCCGGTGGTGGTCGGCGACGTGCCGATGAATCCGCATCTGGCCGCGCTGGTGGCCGCGGCGCGGGAGGCGATGGTCAACTCCGCCAAGCACTCCGGTGCCCCCGAGATCAGCGTGTACGCAGAGATCGAGAACGAATCAGCGTCGGTCTTCGTGCGCGATCGAGGTTCGGGGTTCGTCGTCGGAGCCGTTCCAGGGGACCGGCGGGGGCTTGTCGAATCGATCCGGGGGAGGATGGAACGGCACGGCGGGAAGGCCGTCGTTCGATCGACTCCTGGCGAGGGCACCGAGGTGGAACTGCAGATGCCGATCCAGAGCAACGCCTCGACCGCGGGCGCGACCGCCGGCAACGGGGGCTCAGCGTGAGCACCCCGGTCTCGGTCTTTCTGGTCGACGACCATGCACTGTTCCGCACCGGTGTCAGGGCCGAGCTCGCCGGACTCGGCGACGACCGCATCGAAGTGGTCGGCGAAGCCGGTTCGGTGGCCGAGGCGGTCGTCCGGATCACCTCGAATCCGCCCGCCGTGGTGTTGTTGGACGTTCACATGCCGGACGGCGGCGGTCGAGCGGTTCTCGAACAGCTGCACGGTCGGTTGCCGGACGTGGTGTTCCTCGCGCTCTCGGTTTCCGACGCGGCGGAGGACGTCATCAACGTGATCCGCGCCGGCGCTCGTGGATACGTGACCAAGACCATCTCCGGCCGCGAACTGGCCGATGCGGTGGTGCGGGTGGCGGGCGGCGATGCGGTGTTCTCCCCGAGGTTGGCCGGCTTCGTCCTGGATGCGTTCTCCGATCGGCCAGGCGCAGCTCCGATTTCCGATCCGGAGCTGGACAGGCTCTCGCCCCGGGAGCGCGAGGTGCTCAAGTTGCTGGCTCGGGGGTATGCCTACAAGGAGATCGCCTCCCAGCTCTTCATCTCGGTGAAGACAGTGGAGACCCACGTCTCTGCCGTGCTGCGCAAGACGCAGAAGTCGAACCGTTACGAACTCAGCCGCTGGGCCACCGATCGCCGCCTCGTCTGACCTGTCCTACGCCCGGCGGCGCAGTCTGTCCTCGGACGGACTACTTCCGGCCCAGCCGACCCCGGCCCATGGACAGCAACATCATTGCGAAGTCAGCGCCGGACGGGCCCAGCTCGCGGAAGCGTTCCAGCACCGCCATTTCGCGGCTGTAGACGATGCGAGGTCCGCCGAGCGACTTTCGAGCCGTTCCGATGGCGTGCGAGAGGGCAGTGCGGCGCTGGATCAGCCGGAGCAACTCGCCGTCGATCGAGTCGATCTCCAGGCGGAGATGGTCGATGCCCTGCTGATCCTGCGGAACGGCGACGTCGGCCGAATGTGCCGACACCGGTTCGTCCTGCGCGCCGTCAGCCGGCAACTGATCGGATGGAGTGGAATCGGATCTGTTGGTCATGATGTCCTCATTCTGCCCGGACCCGGTGGGAACTCCGGCGACAAAAAAGCCCCGGGATCCGAATGGATCGCGGGGCGTGTCGTAGCCGATTGTCAGCCGCGGACGGGCACCGGGATCCGGAACCCGAAGTAGTACTCGCGGCAGCTCATGGCACCAGTGAACCATAGAGCCGCCGCACACGCCGTTTTCGGTTCTGCGGCCGGCCCGAAGTCAGGCGGCGAGCAGCATGGCCAGCACAGCGGTGTCCGCGTCGTCCATCGGATCGATTCCGGCCAGGCCGCGCATGCTGGTCACCGCGCCGGTGTGATCAGCCTCTGCCCAACCGGCTCGATGGTCGAGTCCAAGGTAGGGAAGTCCGGGCAGCAGCACACAGCCGGACGCGACGCCGTCGTACTCCGGCAGGGACGGCCTGGTCTCCGACGGCGGGTGCAGTACCAGCAACCCGGTGGGCTGCGGCTCGGCGAACTGCCCGGGGGTCAAGGCCCGCTCGCCGATCAGCGTGCCCTCGGCCAGCACCAGGCCGACCGTTCCCGGTTGCGGTTCGTCGGGGAGTTCCTCCCGGACGCGAAAGACCGTGGTGACAGGCAGGAGCCCCGGAACGCTGGCCACCCGCACGGCGATGACCAGGAACTTGACCCACTCCAACGTGTTCTCCGGCCACCGCCCGGACACGACGAACCCGCTCAGAGCGCCGGCTGATTCCAGCGCCGAGATCTGCACAGCGCCTGCTGAGTACTCGTTCACGGCCGGTCACCCTTCTGCCAGGGGAATAATGATCATGATGCAGCCAGATGGGTTGGCGCACAAGAGCGGAACGGCGCCGGCTTGGTCTCGTTTTCGCAGCGATCAGAAATCGTCCTGCACTGCCTGCAGTGCCGACCGATGTCGGTACGACCCGGTAGTTTGGGTACTGATATGACAAGCCTGTTCGACCTGCCGTCAGACCAGCCCTCGACCTCCGCAGCCGGGGGGCGAACGCGGCAAACAGCACCATCGACCCAGCAGCACGACTCTCCGCACGAGCGGATGGCTGCGCAGGCGCGCAGGCAGGCTTCGGAGTCCCGGGAGCGTGCGACGAAGGCCAGGGCGCAGGCGATTGAGGAGTTGTTGGAGGGGCTGAATCCGCAGCAGCGGATGGCGGTGGAACACCGGGGCGCACCCCTGCTGGTGGTTGCCGGGGCGGGGTCGGGCAAGACGAGGGTGCTGACCCGGCGGATCGCCTATCTGTTGGCTGCCGGCAACGCCCATCCCGGTGAGATTCTGGCCATCACATTCACCAACAAGGCAGCGGCCGAGATGCGCGAGCGGGTCGCCGAGATGATCGGTGCGCGGTCTCGGGCGATGTGGGTGTCCACCTTTCATTCCATGTGCGTTCGCATCCTTCGCACGGAAGCAGTCCAGTTGGGAATCCGGTCCAGTTTCACCATCTACGATTCCGCTGATTCCCAGCGGTTGGTGCAGATGGTGGCCTCCGATCTGAATTTCGACACCAAGAAGGTGTCGGCGCGCACGCTTGCCGGTGCGATTTCCAACCTGAAGAACGAACTGATCGACCCGGCGACGGCGACCGATCGCGCGGAGTCGGATCTGGACAAGATGGTGGCCCAGGTCTATACCGGCTACCAAACGCGGCTGCGAGCCGCGTCCGCATTCGACTTCGACGACCTCATCATGGAAACAGTCTCGCTCCTGCAGTCGTTTCCGGCGGTCGCCGAACACTATCGTCGTCGTTTTCGGCACGTGCTGGTGGACGAATACCAGGACACCAATCATGCCCAGTACATGCTGGTGCGCGAGTTGGTCGGGGGTGCCGACGAGGCGACGCAGAAGTGGACGGCAGACGGTGTTCTGGTCCGTCAGGCCGCATCGTCGGTGCCACCGGCCGAGCTGGTGGTCGTCGGCGACGCGGATCAGTCGATCTATGCCTTTCGCGGCGCCTCCATCCGCAATATCACCGAATTCGAGCGCGACTATCCGAATGCCCGCACCATTTTGCTGGAGCAGAACTATCGCTCCACCCAGACGATCCTTTCTGCGGCAAATCAGGTCATCTCGCGTAACACGGAACGCAGAGCCAAGAATCTGTGGACGGCGCAGGGCAGTGGTCAACTGATCGTCGGCTATGTGGGCGACAACGAATACGAGGAAGCGCAGTTCATCGCCAAGGAGATCGATCGACTGGTCGACGACTCGCAGATCCGGTTCGGTGACGTCGCGATCTTCTACCGGACGAATTCGGCGTCACGCGCCATCGAGGACGTATTCGTGCGGACCGGCATGCCGTACCGCATCGTGGGGGGAGTCCGATTCTACGAGCGGCGCGAGATCCGGGACGCTCTGGCCTATTTGCGAGCCATTGCCAATCCGGACGACGAGGTGTCGCTGCGGCGGATTCTGAACACACCCAAGCGTGGCATCGGCGATCGGGCGGAGGCCACGGTGGTCGTCTTCGCCGAGCAGGAGCGCATCGCCTTCGCCGACGCATTGGTCCGGGTGGCCGAGATGCCAATGATGGCAACACGTTCGGCAAAGGCAGTGACCGCTTTCAACGACCTGTTGAGCGGTTTGCGGGCTTTGGTCGCCGGCGGCGCCGAACCAGCCGAGGTGCTCAGTGCCGTGTTGGACCAGACCGGCTACCGCGCAGAATTAGAAGGTTCGGACGATCCGCAGGATTTCTCTCGGATGGAGAATTTCGACCAGCTGGTGACGGTGTTGCGCGAGAACGCCGAGTTGTTGCTCGGCGGCGGTGGAGCGGTGATCACCGGTGACACCGACGCCCCGGACGTCGATCCACCGGAACCCGGAATCGATTTGTTGGCAGCGGTTCTCGAACAGATTTCGTTGGTGGCGGACGCCGACTCGATTCCGGACTCGACCGACGGAGTGGTCACCCTGATGACACTCCACACGGCCAAGGGTCTGGAATTCCCGGTGGTCTTCCTGACCGGAATGGAGGACGGGATCTTCCCCCACCAGCGAGCGTTCTCCGACGAGCGGGAGTTGGCCGAGGAGCGCCGACTGGCCTACGTCGGCATCACCAGAGCCCGAGAACGGCTGTATGTTTCCCGTGCCGTGACGAGATCGGCGTGGGGGCAGGCCAACTCGTATCCGGCGTCCCGTTTTCTCGACGACATACCGGAGGATCTCGTCGATTGGCGTCGGCTGGCGCCGGCTCGGGAGCCGTACGTGGCCGGTTCGGCAGATTATCGGTCGTCGAACTGGGGGTCGGGTGGCTCCAGCAACTACTCCGGGTACGACTCGCGGAGCCGTTCGGCACCGGTGTCGGCGTCCCGGTTCGGGTCGATCGGCGGCGCGCGGCCGGCCCGGCCGCCATTGCAGTTGGCAGTCGGAGACCGGGTGAACCACGACAAGTACGGTCTCGGGAAGGTGACCGTGGTGTCCGGCTCCGGGCCGACCGCGACCGCCACCATCGATTTCGGAACGGCCGGCACCATCCGGTTGATGTTGATCGGCGGCGTCCCGATGACGAAGCTCTAGCAGCCCGTTTCAGGCCACGTTCGCCGGGCGGAACTGGATACTGATCCGGGGGCCTACTGCCCTGGTCGTCTTGGGTATGGCGTGCTCCCACGTTCGTTGGCAGGAGCCACCCATGACGATGAGATCTCCGTGACCAACGGGGATACGGAGGCCGGCGCCGCCGGATCGGGGCCGGAGCAGGAGCGGGCGCTCGGATCCGACCGAGACGATGGCAACCATCACATCCTGGTTCGAACCCCGACCGATGGTGTCGCCGTGCCAGGCCACACTGTCGCGGCCGTCTCGGTACAGACACAGCCCCGCTGTCAGGAACGGTTCGCGAAGTTCTGGTTCGTAGTAGTCGGACAGCGCGTTCCGGGCCTCGCCGAGTACTGGATGCGGCAGCCGGCGACCTTCCTGATACCAGCACAACAGCCTGGGTACTTCGACCTCACGGTCGTACATCTGCCGGCGTTCGGCACGCCATGGCACCTTCGTCAGCAGTGCGTCCAGCACCTCATCGGACCCGGCCAGCCAGCCGGGGAGCCGGTCGACCCAGGCGCCCTCGCTCAGGTCGGTTCGCTCCATCCGGCCGGCGAGCGGCGTCAGTCGAGCCTCGTCGGCAAGGTCGAACATCGACGGTTGGTAGGTCACGGTCACCATTCGATCGTAGACCGAATCGAACGTGTACTGGGTGGCTGCTTGAGTCAAGTGGTTGGATGGTTCAGAACGGGACTTCAACGGCGGCAACAGGATTGCGTAGTTCAGCGAGTGGGTGTGGGTCGGTATTGACTGCCTGTTGCAGTAGGCGGTAGAACAGCAGACCCCGGCTCTTAGATTTTCGCCGGTTGAACCGGAAGGTGTATTCG